>PJUA01000002.1_pt1 | contig 581560 bp, 480 predicted proteins | sample 1512151 | NCBI WGS metagenome assembly PJUA01 (sample SAMN08177678, study PRJNA422409) | Soil metagenome, whole genome shotgun sequencing project. | isolation source: Soil enriched on filter paper: beechwood xylan treatment | place: USA: Madison | collected 2015-01-15 | reverse complement strand
TCCGATAACAGCCTGAACTCCATTTAATTTATCCAATCCAATAAGCGAGGCTGTTGTTCCGCCGATTGTTCCGTTAATAGGACCTAAATCTTCTTTTACTGCTAAGATTACCGGTGCTGTAACTGTAATTTCTACAGTTGCTGTATTGCAATTTGAAGTATTCGCAACTTCACAGATTTTATAATCAAATGAATATTTCCCTGTTGGTGTGTTTGGCTTAACCGTAACTTCTCCACTTGTAGTATTAAAAGTTAAGACTGAAGGTAATGTAGAAGCTAAAGTTAACTCAACCTCATTTCTAACAACTGCATTACAGTTAAGCAAATCATTTGCTAAAACATTTGAAACAGCAGTTCCTCCTTCATATCCATTAATTGAAGCAGTGTCTTTATTTGGTACAATTGGCCCCACAACTTTTACTGTCTGTGTACAGGTTTGTGTATTTCCTGCTGCATCTGTAGCTGTCCAAGTCACAATAGTATTTCCTAAGGGGAAACTTGACGGTGCGTTATTCGTTACTGTTACTGTTCCGCTGCAATTATCTGATGTTGTAGGTGTGCCTAAAGAAACTCCTGTTGCAACGCAAGAGTTTGCATTAGCAGAAACAACAACTGCTGACGGACAGGTAATTGTTGGCTTTTGAGTGTCATTTACTGTTACAGTCTGTGTACAGGTTTGTGTATTTCCTGCTGCATCTGTAGCTATCCAAGTCACAGTAGTATTTCCTAAGGGGAAAGTTGACGGCGCGTTATTCGTTACGGTTATCGCTCCGCTGCAATTATCTGATGTAGTTGGCGTGCCTAAAGAAACTCCTGTTGCAACGCAAGAGTTTGCATTAGCAGAAACTACAACATTTGACGGACAGGTAATTGTTGGCTTTTGAGTATCATTTACTGTTACAGTCTGTGTACACGTTTGTGTATTTCCTGCTGCATCTGTAGCTGTCCAAGTCACAGTATTATTTCCTAATGGGAAACTTGACGGTGCATTGTTTGTTACGGTTACTGTTCCGCTGCAATTGTCTGATGTAGTTGGCGTGCCTAAATTAACTCCTGTTGCTGCACATGAATTGGCATTCGCAGAAACTACAACATTTGACGGACAAGTGATTGTTGGTTTTTGAGTGTCTTTAACAATTACTTTTTGAGTGGCAGTTTCTACGTTTCCGTTACCATCATTAAAACTCCAATTAATTGTATAAGTACCTTGAGTTGAATAAGTCAAAGGATCGCTCGTTGTTCCAGTTACTGTTCCTTTACAATTATCTGTTGTTGTTGGTGCTGTTGCCGTTGCTGAACATTGCCCTGTAATGTCTGCCAAAACAGGTTTTACAGGTTTCTCAGTATCACTAACTTTTACTGTTGAAGCCGCAGAAGTTGCTTCACATCCAGTTGAAGAATTTCTAACTTTAACTTTATAATCTCCATCAGAATTTACAACTAACGAAGATGATGTTTGACCAGAAATTACAACATTGTTTTTATACCAAACATACGTTGGCGATGCAGCATTAGTTACTGCATTTAAAGTAGTCGTTAAACATGCCGTTAGTGCTCCTGTTATCGAAGCTGTTGGTAACGGATTTGGTGTAGTTGAAACACTGGCGCTGTTATTAGCCGTATTACTATCTACTGTTGATGCCGGCAATGCTGCTGTGTTATTGTAAACACCAGAAGCATTAACTTTTGCCGTAATTTTTAATGTTTCAGTTACTCCACCATTTACATCTCCTATACTCCAAACACCAGTTGACGCATTATAATTTCCTATTGTTTGTGTTGAGCTGACAAATGTATAACCTGTAGGAAGTAAATCGTTTATCGAAACTCCTGTTGCGTTGTTAACGCCTAAATTGCTCAATTTCACTGTAAATTCAACATTTGAACCCACACATGGAGTTGTATTGTCTACTGTTTTTGTAACACCTAAATCAGTACATAAAGTAACTGAAACAGGTTTTGATTGTGTCTGAGCTCCACAAGTCAAAGTTGAAGCAACTGAATAGGCTCCCGTTTTTGTTGCTGTATAATTATCTGAATTTGCTCCTGAAATAGCAACTCCGTTTAAATACCATTGATAAGGAGCAAATCCTGTTGGTGTTTTTAATGTAGCTGTATTATTAGTACATCCTCCGCCTGATATATAAGTAAAGGTTGGATCTTCTGGCTGAACAGCAAAATTTGAGAAAAATCCAGCCATAGAGAAACCTCCATCCTGCTGTACAATAGAAACTGTTAATTTAGCGTTACTTTCAATAGAAAGAAAATCCGGACTTCCAATTTGTTGACTATTGAAGTTTATTAAATACCAGCCTGTATTTCCTATCTGATAACGAGCTCCAACACCAGATATATTGGCAATATTATTCCCATTCACAGTTACAACTTCTGTCCCGCTTCTTAAAAGAATATATCCAAAATAATCTAATGTCCCCGTACCATAATTTCTAAATTTTGCGGTCTCTATGAAATTAGATCCACCGCATTCAGATACCGGCGCAATTGTGGAAATATCAACCTCACATTTTTGTGCTGTTCCAGAATATACGGCAATTCTTTTATCTGCTGTAATATGAGAAGCTGTAAAACTAACATCTTTAACACCATTTATAAAAGTATAAAAGTATCCGGCTTTTTCTAAAGTTACAGTAACCGGTGATCCTACTAATGCTCCTGTAGTCGAATAGCTTTCTATGGTTACTTTTGTGTCGTCTTTTGTAGCCACAACAGTAGTCTGTTCTGCTATATTATTCCCTGTTCCTCTTTCAAGAAAATATTCTGTTCCTAAAACTGCTTCAGGAGGAATTTGATTGTACGCCCCGTCTCCACATCCGCCTGGAGTATCAATTGCCGCCGAGGTATTCATAACTACAGGATTTGAAGATTCTACGAGCGTTCCAATAGGTGCTGTAAACAAGTAACTTTGTCCGGCATTTAAAGTTGTTGTAACAACATTATTTATTTTTATTGAAGTCCCATTATTAATAGCCATAACGCTGTATATAGGGCGCTGATCACCATAATTATTAAAATTACCAAGTGATCCGTCTCTGTAATATCCAACTCTAAATCTAATCCCTATTCCAGCATCTCCAAAACTTGTTAATGCAGCATTTCCTTTAATATCTTTATCACTGCCGTCTCCTCCTAAAGCATCAGAAGCAATATTTCTTAAATTTATTGATATAGGTTTATCTCCTTTAACTATTAAACCAGCAGCATTTAAAACAGTATTCAGTGCAAATGCAGGTGCGTCTTTTGGAAGACCTGCAAATCTATAAACAGCAGGAGTACCTTTTACCGCTGAAAGATTAGTCACTAAAGTTCCATCACTTTTTGATACAGTAATTTTTACAGTAGTTGTAGAGTTAGTTGCAATAACGATTTCATTTGCTTTGCTAAAATACTGCCAAGGAGCAGGTGCAATATAGTGCGTAGTATAAAACTGCGCAGAAGCACTGGTGCTGATTAAAAGAAAGAATAAAATAGTACAATTTGATTTAAAAAACTTAAACCAATTAAAAGTAGAGTTACGCATAGACAGACTCGGTATTAATTTGAGTAATAGAAATTATCGTTGAAATCCCAGAATTAGATTTCAAGTTATAAACGAGATACGAAAAAAATGAAGGGATAGATTTTAGATTATTGAAAACAATCTTTTCAAAATCAAAAAAGTAGTTATGCAGCGTTTTGACCATAATGTTCTCGGTTCAAGACACAAATGTCTCTCGGTTAAATTAGTAGTTTTGGAGCGGCGAAAATATATAAACACCTCAATACTAGCTACATTAGTCGATAAACTACTCGGAAAAACGTTGAAATACACTTTTAGTAAACTTAAATTAACTTTAACAAGTCAATAAAGATGATAATTTAACAATGAAACAACAGAAATTTCTTAATTTTTTAAAGAAAAGTCAATTTATTAAGATTTAGATGGAGAAAAAACTAAATTGTCTTACAATTTAAATACAACAAAACACACAACAAAAACAAACCAAATAACTGAAAATCAATACCATAAAACACAAAATTGTAAGAACAAATTTGTATTTTAATTTAGATTATTCTAAAAATTTGATGTTCCTTTTGAGTCCGTCAAATTTGGTTCTTTTGATAGGAGAATTTTTAAAAACTACTCGAAAAGTTTCTTCGGTAATTTCTGTCCAATCCTTTTTTGAGAAAGACAGCAGATCCGGATTTGGGTTAAAAAGTGGCTCTGAATGAGGTTTAGAAAATCGATTCCAAGGGCAGACATCCTGGCAGGTATCACAGCCAAACATCCACTCATCAAATTTTCCTTTCATGTCATTCGGAAGATTTTCTTTAAGTTCGATTGTATAATAAGAAATACATTTACTGCCGTCTACAATATACGGAGCAAGGATTGCTTGTGTAGGACAAGCATCAATACATGCAGTGCAGGAACCGCAATGATCTGTTACAGCATGGTCATATTCTAAATCTAAATCCAGGATAAGTTCTGCTATAAAATAAAAAGAACCTACCCTTTGGGTTATTAGGTTACTGTTTTTTCCAATCCAGCCTAAACCGCTTTTGGCAGCCCATGCTTTATCTAAAACTGGTGCAGAGTCGACAAAGGCACGACCAGATACATCACCAATATTTTCTTGTATCGAATGTAAAAATTCTTTTAATTTTTCTTTGATAACAAAATGATAATCCTGACCATAAGCATATTTCGATATCTTGAAACTTTCTTCATTTTGAGATTCAGATGGGAAATAATTCAGTAAGAGCGAAACTACACTTTTAGCATCATCTACTAATAAAGTAGGGTCTAAACGTTTATCAAAATGATTTTCCATATAAGCCATTTGACCATTATGGTTATTGTTTAACCATTTTTCAAGCCGAGGCGCTTCTTGTTCCAGAAAACCAGCTTTGGAAATTCCGCAAGAAATAAACCCCAATCTTTTGGCTTCTTCTTTTATAAATTTTGAATATGTTTCTTTTGAATTAATACTCATCTTTTAAAAAATGAAACTTCTACATTAACAGGTTTTAGAGTAATTAGCGGATTAAATTGAATTACATCATTATTAGATTTAATGATATATTTTTTTACAACTTGTGCTATAGTCAGGCACATTTCATAAATGGCAAATCCGGTGCCAATACACATTCTTGGACCAGCACCAAACGGATAAAAATATTGCATTGACTCCTTTTTTTGATCTCCAAGAAATCGTTCCGGAATAAATTCATCCGGATTCTTCCAATACTTAGGGTTTCTATGCAGTTCGTAAAAAGAAACTCCTATTAAGGTATTTTTCTTTATTTTAAAATGAGCAAGAGAATCATCTTCAAGATTTTGTCTGTCAGTAATCCATGCTGGCGGATACAAACGCATAGATTCGTTCAAAACAGCATTTGTATAGGTCATTTTTTGAAGCTGCTCGATAACATTATCCGTGTGAGATTCGATTTTGATTATTTCTTCAAAAATCTTTTGCTGAACTTCAGGATTTCTACCCAAAAGATGAAGTGTAAAAGTCAAAGCATTAGCAGTAGTTTCATGCCCCGCAATAAACAAAACTTTAATTTCGTCAATCAATTGTTCAACAGACATGCTTTCTCCAGTATCTTCATATCGGGTCTCTAAAAGCATATTCAATAAATCATTTATTTCATCTCCCGAAGCTTTTCTTTCTTCAATGATTTCCTGAATAATATGGTTGTTTTCTTCGGCTAACTTCAAATGTTTCTTCACCTGACCGCTCAATGAAAACCACCATCCTTTATGTGGAAGTCTAATTTCTTTAATTAAGAAATTTTGAACTTCTTCTATAATAAACTTAATACGTTGAAATTTATTCTCAGCAGTCGAAAGCTGAAATAAAGATTTTGCTACAACATTGAATGCCAGATTACTCATTAGAGGAAAGAGGTCTACTGGCTTTTCTTCAACTAAACTCTCTAATTCTAAAGCAATAACTGCATTCATATTATCAACCAGCTGATTCATTTTTTGTTTATGAAATGCCGGCTGTATCAAACGTCTTTGTTTTAGCCAAAAATCACCATCGCTCGTTAAAAGCCCCTTCCCTAAATACTTAGAAAGATATACGGATTGAAATTTAGATTTATGGTAATTTTTTTGATTCTTAACTAAGATATACTGTGCAATTTCATTATCTCTCGACAAGATTATATATTTTGAAAGACCAATTCTAATAGAAAAAGAATCTCCCAATTTATCAAAATATTTTTTATGAAAAGGAATCGGATTTCTGCGAACGCCTTCAGCATCTCTAAAAAATCTTACTATAGATAATTTTTCAGGATAAGTATATTTTTGTTTTTCAGACATAAAAATTTAAAATAAACCTCCTTGTATATTTGTGTTTATCTTCCCTAAATGTTTATATGCTTTCTCAGTAACTTCACGCCCGCGGGGTGTACGCATAATAAATCCTTCCTGAATCAAGAACGGTTCATAAACTTCTTCAATAGTTTCACTGCTTTCAGAAACTGCTGTCGCCAAGGTAGAAAGACCAACCGGCCCGCCTTTAAACTTATTAATAATGGTCAATAATATTTTATTATCCATTTCATCAAGTCCATGAGCATCAACATTCAATGCCTTCAATGCATATTTAGAAATCTCTATATCAATCGTACCGTTACCCTTTATTTGAGCAAAATCTCTAACTCTTCGCAATAATGCATTTGCGATACGGGGAGTTCCTCTGCTTCGGCCGGCAATTTCAATTGCGGCTTCAAGATCAATTGGCATTTTTAATATTCCCGCACTTCTTTCTACAATTGTGGTTAAAAGTTCGGTAGAATAATATTGTAAGCGTGATGAAATTCCAAAACGAGCCCGCATTGGAGCCGTTAGTAATCCGGAACGAGTTGTTGCTCCTATTAATGTAAATGGATTTAAATTGATTTGAACGGTTCTGGCATTTGGACCAGATTCAATCATAATATCAATTTTAAAATCTTCCATTGCTGAGTATAAGTATTCTTCAACAATTGGACTCAAACGATGAATCTCATCTATAAATAAAACATCTCTTTCATCTAGATTGGTTAACAATCCGGCTAAATCTCCAGGTTTGTCTAAAACAGGTCCAGAAGTAATTTTAATTCCAACCTCCAGCTCATTTGCCAAAATATTTGCCAAAGTCGTTTTCCCAAGTCCGGGAGGTCCATGAAACAAAGCATGATCAAGTGCCTCACCACGTTGGTTAGCAGCGGCAACAAAGACTTTTAAATTTTCCAAAACTTGATCTTGTCCGGCAAAATCGTCAAATGACAGCGGACGCAATCTTTTTTCAAGATCTAATTCTTCTGAGTTATATCCTTTTGTTGTAGGATCTAGATTTTCATTCATCCTGCAAAGATATAGAAACTAATTAGTTTGTAAAACAGTAAGCCTAAGGTTTAAATTTCTGTCAAACAAAAAAGGCAGTCATTTCTGACAGCCTTTGATATATTTTAGTGGTGTAAAACTTCTTCACCTTCTTTCATTGGTACATTTTGAGGAACAAAATCTACATCATGATTTGGGTTACTGTAGTCATACGGCCAACGGTATACGTGAGGGATTTCTCCCGGCCAGTTTCCGTGGATATGTTCAACTGGAGTAGTCCACTCTAAAGTTGTAGATTTCCATGGATTTTGAACAGCTTTTTTACCATAGAAAATACTGCTAAAGAAGTTGTATAAGAATACTAACTGGAATGCACCTCCTACAAGAGCAAATGTTGTAATTAAGACATTCACATTTTGTAAATCATCAAATAATGGGAAGTTAGTATTTGTATAGTAACGTCTTGGTAAACCAGCTAATCCGATAAAGTGCATTGGGAAGAAAACTCCATAAGCACAAACTGCTGTAATCCAGAAGTGAATATAACCTAAGTTTTTGTTTAACATTCTTCCGTACATTTTAGGGAACCAGTGGTAAATACCAGCAAACATTCCATAAAGTGCAGAGATACCCATTACTAAGTGAAAGTGAGCAATTACGAAGTAAGTATCGTGAACGTTAATATCTAAAGTACTATCTCCTAAAATGATTCCTGTTAAACCTCCAGTGATGAAAGTAGAAACCATTCCAATAGAAAATAACATTGCAGGATTAAATTGTAAGTTACCTTTCCATAAAGTTGTAATCCAGTTGAATGCTTTTACAGCAGATGGAATTGCAATCAATAAAGTTGTGAAAGTAAATACAGATCCTAAGAAAGGATTCATACCAGAAATAAACATGTGGTGACCCCATACAATAGTTGATAAGAATGCAATTGCAAGAACTGACATAATCATCGCTCTGTATCCGAAGATTGGTTTACGAGAGTTCGTAGCCATAATTTCAGAAACAAGTCCCATAGCTGGTAAGATTACAATGTAAACCTCAGGGTGACCTAAGAACCAGAATAAGTGCTCAAACAATACTGGAGAACCTCCTTGGTAGTGTAAAACCTCTCCAGCAATGTAGATATCTGATAAGAAGAATGAAGTACCAAAACTTCTGTCAAAAATCAATAATAAAGCTGCAGATAATAATACTGGGAATGAAATAACACCAATAATAGCTGTTACAAAAAATGTCCAGATTGTAAGAGGAAGTCTAGTCATAGACATTCCTTTTGTTCTTAAGTTAATAACAGTTACAATGTAGTTTAATGATCCCATTAAAGAAGATGCAATAAATATAGCCATTGAAACTAACCATAAAGTCATACCTGTTCCAGAACCTGGAATTGCTTGCGGTAATGCACTCAATGGAGGATAAATTGTCCAACCTGCAGAAGCTGGTCCAGCTTCAACAAATAAAGAACTTAACATTACTACAGCAGATAAGAAAAACAACCAGTATGAAATCATGTTCATAAACCCAGAAGCCATATCTCGCGCTCCAATTTGAAGTGGAATAAGTAAGTTACTAAAAGTTCCACTTAAACCTGCCGTCAGTACAAAAAATACCATGATGGTACCATGAATTGTAACTAAAGCAAGATAAATATCATTAGCCATTACACCATCAGGTGCAAATTTATCTCCTAATAAAACATTGAATATTTTAAAAGACTCTTCTGGCCACGCTAATTGCATTCTGAAAAGCAAGGACATTGCAATCCCAATTACTCCCATAACAATACCCGTAATTAAGTATTGTTTAGCAATCATTTTGTGATCAATACTAAAAATATATTTAGTAATGAACGTGTCTTTATGATGATGTTCGTGCTCGTGATCGTGTCCGTGATCGTGACCGTGCGCTTCTGCTGACATATATGTGTACTTTAAATTTTCTTAATAATATTATTTCATCGCAACTTTAGCTACAGCTGCTTTAACAGTATCAACTACCGCTTTTACGGTATCTTTTACTTTTGCAGTAGTATCTGTAGTTGGAGCAGCTCCTTCAGCTGGTTTTTCAGCAGCTTTTGCTGCTTTAATATCTTGAGCTAAAGTAGTTTTTTCACTTAACCATTTTTTATAATCTTCAGGAGTATCAACCACAACTTTCATTTGCATGTTATAGTGTGAAGCTCCACAGATTTTATTACATAATAATAAATAGTCAAATGTATAAGGATCTAAAGCTGTACCGCCTTTTGCAACTAACTCAGCACTTTTTTCAGCTCTAAGTTTATTAATATTCGCAACTTTCTCAACCATAAATGGAAGCTCTCTGTATTCAGCAGTAGTATAAGTTGGAACGAAAGCAAATTCTGTAACCATTCCAGGAACACAGTTCATCTGCGCTCTAAAGTGAGGCATATAAGCTGAGTGTAAAACGTCTTGAGAACGCATTTTGAAGTGTACTTTTTTACCTTTAGGGATATGCAGCTCAGAAACTACAATATCATCCTGAGAGTTAGGATCTGACATATCAACTCCTAATGTATTGATTCCTTCAATTAAACGTACGTTAGCTTTTCCTAAAACATTATCTTGTCCAGCATATCTAGCTGTCCATTTAAATTGCTGAGCGTATAATTCAATTTCAATTACATCTTCGTCTTTATCAACAAACATAATGTTATTCCAAGCATATAATCCGTAAAGAATTAAACAAGCTAAAACAACAGATGGAATGATACTCCAGATTGCTTCTAATTTGTTACTATCAGCAAAGAATAATGCTTTTTTATCTTTATTTCCTTTGTATTTAAAAGAAAACCAGTATAATAAACCTTGAGTAATAACTTGAACTGTAAAGATCAAAACCCAAGTAATATTCATTAAACTATCTACTAAACCACCATGCTCTGAAGCAGGAGTATGAAGCGCCAAATTACCCCATTTTAGTAAACCATAAATAGTAAATATATAAATGAATGCTAAAAAGCCAAACAAAATATATCCCTGAATGTTATTGTCATTATCTGATGCAACTTGAGAATCGTCCGAAGAAGATCCTACTTGAGTAAGATCAAATATCTTGGTCAATTGCCATAGTGCAACTGCTAATAAAACTAAAACTATAATTACCAACAAACTTGTCATCTGTTTACTTCTTTAAATATTAATAATGAAAATGTTTACTTTCTTCGATGAAAGGATTTCTTTTTGCAAGCAAAGGAGATTTAGTTAATGCAGTAAATACAACAAATATAAATAACCCTAAGAAGAAAAGAATAGATGCAATTTCAGGAACTCCAATAAACCATTTGTCTCCAACTGTACCAGGCATAATCATATTAAAGAAATCAACATAGTGACCTAATAAGATTACAATACCTGCCATAACTACAACCCAGTTAAGACGTTTGAAGTCTGTATTAATTAATATCAATAATGGGAAAACAAAGTTCATAACAACCGCACCAAAGAAAGGAAGGTTATATAATTGAATTCTTGTTACGAAATAAGTTACCTCTTCTGGAATATTAGCATACCAGATCAACATGAACTGAGAGAACCATAAATAAGTCCAGAAAACACTAATACCAAACATGAATTTAGCTAAATCGTGAATATGACTAGTATTTACATATTCTAAATATCCTTTAGATTTTAAGTAAATTGTAATTAAAGCAATAGAAGTAATACCACTTACAAAGAAAGAAGCAAATACATACCATGCAAACAAAGTACTGAACCAGTGTGGATCAAATGACATAATCCAATCCCAAGCCATAATAGACTCAGATACGATAAAGAAAACTAAGAATCCCGCAGAAATTTTGAAATTCTTTTTGTAGTAAAGATCATCATTTGCCTCATCTTGAGCTAAACAGTTTTTTCTAGAAAAATGACGGTAGATATTCCATCCTAACAAAAAGATAAAAGCTCTTACAATCCAGAAAGGGAAATTTAAATATCCTGATTTACCAGCAATGATAGCATCATAATTTGGACTTTTAGGATCAGTTACTCCCTCACCTAACCAAACAAATATATGATTAAAATGTAATCCGCATAAAACTAAAATTATGAAGAAAATGATAGAACCAGCTGGTAAGTAAGCTGTTATACCCTGCATAACTCTAAATAAAACTGGAGACCAACCTGCCTGAGCAACTTGTTGAATAGCATAAAATGCTAAAACCCCCATAGAAAGCAGTAAAAAGAAAATACAAGCTACATATAATGCAGACCAAGGTTTGTTTTGCAATTGGTGCAATACATGGTTTAAGTGTTCAGTGTGCTCATCAGCCGCACCAACTTTTGCATGTTCACCTCCTTTGTGTTCTTCGTGTGAAGCTTCAGCAGCCTCATGATGTCCTGCCTCTTTATGTGAAGCCTCTGCAGACTCTCCATGTGCAGAACCGTGAGCTCCGTGAGCATCTGCTGCTAGTATTTTTTCAACTTCTTGAATATCTTTAGGTGCACTTAAAAAACCATACCCAATTCCTAATAGTCCAAGAACCATTAAGATGATAGAAAAAGTTTTTAATTTACTTGAAAATGTATACATATCTATTACGATCAGTTTGTTCAACAATTATAATTGGCTTTTTAGTTTCAGAACATAGTCAGCAACTAACCAACGTTCGTGAGCACTTAATTGATTTGCATGTGAACCCATTGCATTTAAACCATAAGTCTCAACATGAAAGATACTACCTTCAGTGATTTCTCTGTCTTTATAGCTAGGTACTCCAAGAAATTTTTCTCTTTCAACCAATTTACCTTTACCGTTACCAGCAGCTCCATGGCAGCTAATACAGTAAATTTCGAAAAGTTCTTTCCCTTTTCCAGAGTTTTTCTCTTCTTCTGTTAAAGGTGATTTTAAATTAGCTTTTGCTAATTCATAACCAGCTGTAGAATTTTCATATTCATAAGGTTCAAAACCTCTATTGATAGTTCCTTCAACAGGAAGCTGTCCTTCTTTTCCTCCTTTAAATATTTTTGCTTCTGTATATGGCTCGTAAGCAACAGACTCATACATATTTGGGAAATACTGATAGTTTGGCGCCGAATTATTGTGGCAAGATGAAACTAAAATAGTTATACCAACTAAAAGTGTTATTTTATATATCCTTTTCATAGCTACAATTAATTCTTTTCAATTACTTTAACTTCAACAGCTCCAGTGCCTTCGAAAAAAGAAACAAGTTCTGCTTCGTTATCGTTTACAGCAACTTCCATTAAGAAGTGGTCATCTGTTGTTCTTACATCAGGATTCTCAGCTTGTTTAAATGGCCATAATCTACTTCTCATGTAAAAAGTGATTACCATTAAGTGAGCTGCAAAGAACACTGTCATTTCAAACATAATTGGCACAAAAGAAGGCATATTTTGGATGAAACTAAAACTTGGTTTACCTCCAATATCCTGCGGCCAATCGTGAATCATGATATAACTCATCATTGTTGTTGCAACAGAAATACCAACACATCCGTATAAAAAAGCGCATATTGCTAATCTTGTTGGTGCTAGTCCCATAGCTTTATCCAATCCGTGAACTGGGAATGGAGTAAAAACCTCTTCAATATGATGATGAGCAGCTCTAGTTTTCTTTACTGCATCCATCAAAACGTCATCGTCATTATAAATGGCGTATATAACTTTATTACTCATGATGTGAATCTTTATTTGCTCTTTCTCTAATGTAATTATCTCCTGTTCCTTTCAAAATTGTTTTTACCTCTGCCTGAGCGATTACAGGGAATGTTCTAGAGTATAATAAAAACAACACAAAGAAGAAACCAATTGTTCCAATGAAAATTCCAATATCAACAAATGTTGGTGAGAACATTGTCCAAGAAGATGGAAGGTAATCTCTATGTAAAGAAGTAACAATAATTACGAATCTTTCAAACCACATACCGATGTTTACTACAATCGAGATGATGAATGAGAACATGATACTTGTTCTTAATTTTTTGAACCACATGAACTGAGGAGAGAACACGTTACATGTCATCATTGACCAATATGCCCACCAGTAAGGTCCAGTAGCTCTGTTTAAGAATGCATATTGCTCATATTCGACCCCTGAATACCAAGCTACGAATAACTCTGTAATATAAGCAACACCTACAATAGAACCAGTAATCATGATAATGATGTTCATTAACTCGATATGCTGTAATGTAATGTATGCTTCAAGGTTAGAAACTTTTCTCATAACGATCAACAATGTATTTACCATCGCAAATCCTGAGAAAACCGCTCCAGCAACGAAGTATGGAGGGAAAATTGTTGTATGCCATCCAGGAATTACAGAAGTAGCAAAGTCCATAGATACAATTGTGTGTACAGAAAGTACAAGAGGTGTAGCTAAACCAGCTAATACTAAAGATACCTCTTCGAAACGCTGCCAATCTTTAGCTCTACCGCTCCATCCAAAACTTAGGATAGAATAAACTCTTTTGTTAAATGGAGTAATAGCTCTATCACGAAGCATAGCGAAATCAGGCAATAAACCAGTCCACCAGAATACTAATGATACTGAAAGATAAGTTGAAATCGCAAATACGTCCCAAAGCAATGGTGAGTTAAAGTTTACCCATAAAGATCCAAATTGGTTTGGAATAGGTAAAACCCAGTATGCTAACCATGGACGACCCATGTGAATGATTGGAAATAAACCTGCCTGAACTACCGAGAAAATGGTCATAGCTTCCGCAGAACGGTTAATAGCCATTCTCCAACGCTGACGGAAAAGTAAAAGTACGGCAGAAATCAAAGTTCCAGCGTGACCAATACCAACCCACCAAACGAAGTTAGTAATATCCCAAGCCCAACCAACTGTTTTGTTTAATCCCCATGTTCCGATACCGGTAGATACGGTGTAAATTATACAACCTAACCCCCAAAGGAAGGCTACTAATGCGATTGTAAATACAATCCACCATTGTTTATTTGCAGGTCCTTCAACAGGCGCTGCCACATCTACAGTTACATCGTGATATGATTTATCACCTATAACTAAAGGTTTTCTAATGGGTGCTTCGTAATGAGACGACATAATCCTTTATATTGTTTCTTAATTAATAATTTTACTAAGTGTTTCTAACTTTTACGTGATAGAAAACATTTGGTTTTGTACCAACATGCTCTAATAAATGATACATTCTTTCGCTTTCTGCTAATTTAGCAACTTCGCTTTCTTTATCATTTACATCTCCGAATACCATTGCACCAGAAGAACAAGCTGCAGAACAAGCACAAGCATTATTGAACTCATCTTTACCTACAACTCTTCCTTGACGTTTAGCTTCAAGGATAACTGCTTGAGTACTTTGGATACAGAAAGAACATTTTTCCATAACTCCACGAGAACGAACGTTTACGTCTGGGTTTAACACCATACGCCCTAAATCGTCATTCATATGATAATCGAATTCACTATTTTTGTTGTACAAGAACCAGTTGAAACGACGAACTTTATAAGGACAGTTGTTCGCACAGTAACGAGTACCAACACATCTGTTATATGCCATGTGATTCTGACCTTGACGACCGTGAGAAGTTGCCGCAACTGGACAAACAGTTTCACAAGGTGCGTGGTTACAGTGTTGACACATTACCGGCTGGAATGCTACTTGTGGATTATCTCCAGGTTTTTCCATTTCATTAAATGTAGACAATGAACTAGATAAACCAGCAATTCCTTCTTTTCTTTCGTTATCACCTTCAAAAGTACTTTCAGAAGAATAGTATCTGTCGATACGTAACCAGTGCATATCACGGCTTCTTCTAACTTCTGCTTTACCTACAACAGGAACGTTGTTTTCAGCGTGACAAGCGATAACGCAGGCTCCACATCCAGTACAAGCATTTAAGTCAATTGATAAGTTAAAGTGATGTCCAGTAGTACGATCAAATGATTCCCATAAATCAACAGTAGTAGCTTCTACTTCCTGATGATCTAAAGATACCATTGGCTGTTCGTTCCAATGTTTTGCATCTTGAGTATTGAAGATCTCTAAAGTAGTTTCTTTAATAATATCTCCTCTACCCATTAAAGTTTTCTGTCCTTGAACACAAGCAAACTCATGCTCTCCATTTGCCTTAGCAAGTGTAATAGACTGAACACTATTGAAATTTTTATATAAAGCGTAAGCATTAATACCTACTTGCATTTCTTCTTTTAAAGCCGCTTTACGACCGTATCCAACAGCTAAACCAACTGTACCAACAGCTTGTCCTGGCTGAACAATAACTGGTACATTTTCTATTTTGTTACCATCAGCAGTTGTAATAGTAGCATAACTACCATTTAAACCTCCGTTAGCAACAATTTCATTTGATAAATTGAATTTCTTCGCATCAGCATTTGAAACTGTAACATAGTTATCCCAAGAAACTCTTGTAATTGGATCTGGGAACTCTTGTAACCAAGGGTTGTTTGCATGCTGACCATCTCCCATACCAGTTTTAGTATATAATACTAATTCAAGTTCTCCAGAAGATTTTGCTTTAGAAAGTAAACTTGCAGCTCCGGCGAAATCATAAGAACCACCAGCTAAAGCAGCAGAACCAACTACAAAAACTCCATCATGTAAAACTTTATTCCAAGAAGAACCAGCAATGATTGCTCCAGAATTAGCTTTCAAATAATCATAGAAGTTTCCAGGTGTACCGTTTACTGATAATAAAACATCTTGAAATTGTTTTGTATCAAAGATCGGACGAATAGTAGGCTGAGTTAAGCTGTAAGTTCCTTTTGTAATCTCTACATCTCCCCAAGACTCTAAATAATGAGGCGCTGCAGCAGCGATTGTAGATACAGCAGCTGTTTCATCTTCTTTTAAAGAGAATGCAACAGATGTTTTAACTTTTTTCAATCCAGATACAAATGAAGCAGAATCTGCTAAAGTATAAACAGGATTAACTCCGCTCATAATTAAAGTGTGAACACTTCCAGCATTCATATCTTTTATTAATTGAGCTATAACAGCATTAGAACCTTTTCTAATTTGTCTTGTACCAGCAGTACTAAAAGCCTCACTAGCTAATGCCTGGTTAATAGCTAAAACTAATAACTGAGCATTTTTATCTTCGATTCCAGATACTAAAATTCCTTTTGTACCTGCAGCTTTTAATTGTTGAGCTGCTTTTACAACTTCTGCTTTAAATTTCGCATCTAAAGAAAGAGGAACTGAAGCACCAACAACAATATTATATATTTGAACTAAAGCTTGTTTTTGATCAGCTGTAGTCATTGGAACACGCTTATCAGCAGCCGCTCCAGATAATGTCATATTTGATTCAAACTGAAAATGACGAGACATTTTTCCGTTTTGAGGAATACGTCCTTTTGCATATCCAGCATCGTATCCACCACCTTGCCAGTCTCCTAAGAAATCAGCACCAACAGATACAATTAATGAAGCTTTTGAAAAATCGTAATCAACTAAAGCTCTTTCTCCGTATACAGTTTCAAATGCATCTAAAGCATCAGAAGAAGAAACCGCATCATAAACAACATGCTTAGAGTTTGGATTTTTAGCGATAAATTCACCAATTAATTTTTCAGTAGTCGGGCTCGCTAATGTGTTAGTCAATAATACTACTTGACCTCCTTTAGCTTTTGCATCAGCTAAACTTGATTTAATTTTTAAATCAACTGCTGACCAACTGCTGTTTTTCCCATCCAATTTAGGTTCTTTCAAACGCATACTATCATATAAACCTAAGATAGAAGCATGAATTCTTGCATTGGCAGAAAACTTAGCACCAGCAATGGTGTTGTTTTCAATTTTAATTGGACGACCCTCACGAGTTTTTACCAAAAGATTTGCAAAATCAAAACCGTCAAAAACAGTAGTTGCATAATAATCTGCAACACCAGGAATGATTTGCTCTGGTTGTAATACATAAGGGATAGACTTGTGCACAGGACCTTCACAAGCAGCAAGTGTAACTGCCGCAGTACTAAATCCTACGTACTTTAAAAAGTCACGACGTGAAGTTCCAGATGAAGCTAAAGCATCTGCATTCCCTAAAAATTCTTCTGTAGGAATCTCTTCAACAAATTCGTTATTTCTAAGCGCCTCAACAATAGAGCTATTTTCTAGCTCTTCAACACTTTTCCAGTATTTTTTGTTTGATGACATTGTATATATATATTAAAATCTTAATAATTCGATTAATAGTGGCATTTACCGCATTCTAAACCTCCCATTTGCGCTGCAGTTAATTTCTCTACACCGTATTTTTTAGAAAGTTCAGCATGAATTTTTTCATAGTATGCGTTTCCTTCCATCTTAACATCAGTTTTTCTATGGCAATCAACACACCATCCCATTGTTAATTTAGAATATTGCTTCATGATTTCAAATTCTTGTACTGGACCGTGACAAGTTTGACATTCAACTCCTGCAACAGAAACGTGTTGTGAGTGGTTGAAATAAACGAAATCAGGAAGATTATGAATACGAACCCATTTAACTGGCTGTGTTTTTCCAGTATAAGCTTGTTTAGTCTTATCCCATCCAACAGCATCGTATAATTTTTGAATTTGAGCATCGTAAAACGCTTTGCTGTATTCAGCAGTAGCAGTAGTTTCAGCAACCTCAGAAATATTTTTATGACAGTTCATACAAACATTTAGAGAAGGAATACCAGCAGTTTTACTTACACGTGCAGCAGAGTGGCAATATTTACAATTGATCTCATTGTCTCCAGCGTGAATTTTGTGAGAATAGTGAATTGGCTGAATTGGCTCATAATTTTGATCAACACCAACCTGCATCAAATATCCATACACAAAGTAACCACTAGCCAAAAGCAGGAATATAGAAGTAACTAATACCAAAAATTGATTTTTAGCAAAAGCTTTCCAAATTGGAGTTCTACCCTCTTTTGGAGCAACTTCAATTCCGTTATTGCTGGCAACTTTAGTCAATACTTTGTTCACCATGAACAACATAACAACTAAAATAGCCATTACAAGAGCAAGAGCTCCTAAAATAATGTTGTTAGAAATCCCTCCGCCTTCAACGTTAGTTCCAGGAGGAGTAGCAGCACCGCCTGCAGCTGCAGCCGGCTCAGCTTTTACTTCAGAAGTATAAGCGATAATATTATCAATATCACCTGTAGATAATTGAGGAAAAGAAGTCATTACTGCCTTGTTGTTTTCCTCGAAAAGTTTAACAGCAACAGGATCTCCTGATTTAATCATATCAGAACTGTTGTGTACCCATTTGTAAATCCAAGCCATATCGTGCTTAGAAGCAACGCCTCTTAAAGCGGGACCTGTTGATTTAGCATCTAATTTGTGACATGCAGCACAATTTGCATTAAAAAGTTCTTTCCCTTTTACCGGATCACCACCAGATGCAGCAGCCGGAGCAGCAGCTTCAGTCGCCGCAGGAGCTGCAGCAGGATCTTGAGCAAATGAAGTTAGGGAGAAAATCAACGTTAGCGATAAACTAAGTAATAATTTTCTTGAGATCGAATTATGGTTACCCACCTTTTTCATATAGTATAATAATTATCTACTAATTTTTGGTATGATTTTTTCTGTAATAAATCAGACTAAAATTAATACCTTCTTTTAAAACTTGCACAAAAATACGACTTATGAACTATTCTCAAAACCTTAAAATAGTCTTAAATATCAATTTATATCAATTCTAAATAATATTAAAATTTTACATACAAACTTTAAATAGTATTTTTGCATAAAAACCATCACATTATGAGAATTTTAAGCTCTTCAAAAAACGTTTTCTTAACATTAACAATGTTGACATTAGGATATAATATTCATGCTCAAAGCCAAAATTTAACACTAAATCAAGACCCTAAATTTGAACAGTTAATGAACGACAAACGTAAATTTAACACATCAATAAGTACAAACGATTCTTATAGAATTCAAATTTTCAGCGGTAAAAGCGAAGACGCTAAAAAGACATTATCTGACTTTAAAAGAGAATATTCGAACATAGACGGAACTATAATTTTTAATACTCCTAACTACAAGGTTATTGTTGGAAATTTCAAATCCAGAATAGAAGCCGAAAGAAATCTGGTTGACATTCGAAAAAAATACAAAAGTGTCTTTTTATTAAAGCCAGGCAAATAATTAAAGAGATATAGAATAATAAAAAAGCGAGATAATTATCTCGCTTTTTTATTATTAATATATGTCAAAATAAAAACTTTTAAATCAATTTACCACTTTAATTCCATTTGCTAAAAATCGAATCTCTTCTTTTGGTGTATTAATTGCATCTATTTCCGCTTTTGATTTTTTAGCATCTTTAGCATAATGCTTTAACTCATCAACTGAAGTTACTTTTTTCTCAGCGCTACCTTCTAAAACCACATTTTTACCTTTTAAGGCGGTTGGAACAAAAAATGCATAATCTCTCATTTTCACAAAGAAAGACACCCCATCTTCTGCTTTAAGAGTTATCCAGCATCCTCTTTTCTCACAAACATTTGTTACCTCTCCTTTTACAGCAACTCCTTCTGCCCTTTTCGTGTTTTTTAATTCACTTTCTAACTTCTTAACAGAAATTGCTTTGTTTACAACATCACTAGAAACATCTGTTCCATAATAATCCCCAACTAAAGCATTACCAGCTGGCGGTGAAGGCTTCTCAACACTTTCCTGCGAAAATGACAATGTAGAAAAACTTATAAAAAGCGTAAAAGCATATATTGACAATCGTTTCATAATTTATATAATTTTATCAAAAATAATATTAAAATCTGAAATATAAATACCCTTTTCTAAGCTCGTGAGATTTCTTTTTTCACCTCTTCAAAATCAGACAAAAAAGCCGAATTAACACACAAACACTCAACAGCAGCCTGCCCCATAACTCTTCCCATTTCAACATCGCTATACCAGTGTGCATTACAAATAACACGGCTTTCACCAAAGTCATGTCCGCGTTTTAAAATCTCTTTTTGCTTATCCGGAAAAAGCTTAATCAAAACCAAAGACCATGCCCAGCCTACAGCCGCATGACCCGAAGGAAAAGAACCAACTTTATATAATATATTTTCCTGGTCAGGAGTGCAGGTTTTTTGATTATTAACCATAAACGGCCGTTCTCGTTTATAATAATTTTTAGCAGCATAAGTAGATAATCCCGCATCAGTCATTACCCTTCGCATAAGAACATAGAGTTTAGGAGTTTTTGTTTCACTAATTTCTATACCTAAAATTGGCTCAAATGATCTAACAGCAAAAGGAAAGGACAGATCTGCATCTCTTGCAGCCAGTAAAAAACGCTCCTTATCCTTAGACTCAACAGCCTTTTTTGCATGTTCTAAATCAAGATCAAAAAGACTGGAGTTATGCTCTGGAGGCGGTGACAATAAAAGAAGACTATTAGGCATTTCTGCTTCAGACAAATACCCATCCAGCAATGCAGGCATTATCTGCCTTAACTGCTGAACGTTTGTAAAATTACTAACAGCATTATCTGACTTAAAGCGTTTCCTAAAAACTGCATTAATAATACGAATTACCATTATCTTCATATCCACCACAAATAATTTCCATTCAAATTATCTATTCTATTTAAAGACAAAGAAACAAACAATCCTAAAATCACACCTAATTCAAATCACTCATTTACGTTTCATATTATAAAATGAAACACATTTTTATAAAAAAGTTTTTTCAATACCACACTTACACACAAAATCTTTTTAAACAAAAAAGTCCCAATTTTCATTGGGACTTTTTAATATTAATATTGAATATTATTTCAATTTCTTCTTGATAGCTACTTCATGGTAAGCTTCAATCACATCGCTAATTTCAATGTCATTAAATCCTTTAATTTGAATACCACAGTCATAACCTTTTGTTACTTCTTTAACATCATCTTTGAATCGTTTTAAAGCAACCAATTCACCTGTATGAACTACAACTCCATCTCTAATAACTCTAATTTTAGAAGTTCTTAAGATTTTACCATCTGTTACCATACAACCTGCAATTGAACCTACTTTAGAGATTTTGAAAATCTCACGGATTTCAGCAGTTCCTAAAACTTCTTCTTTCATTTCAGGAGCTAACATTCCTTCCATCGCATCTTTCAAGTCGTCAATAGCTGCATAAATAATAGAGTAGTAACGGATATCGATTTCTTCCTTATCAGCAAGTTGTCTTGCATTTCCAGCCGGACGAACGTTAAATCCGATAATAATCGCATCAGATGCAGAAGCCAGGTTAACGTCAGTTTCTGTAATTGCACCAACTCCTTTGTGGATAATATTAATTTGAACTTCTTCTGTAGAAAGTTTAGAGAACGAGTCTGATAACGCTTCAACAGATCCATCCACGTCTCCTTTAAGGATTACGTTTAATTCTTTAAACTGACCAAGAGCAATACGACGTCCAATTTCATCAAGGGTGATATGACGTTGTGTACGTACAGATTGTTCACGCATTAATTGAGAACGTTTAGATGCAATTTGTTTTGCTTCTTTTTCATCTTCAAATACATTGAACTTATCACCTGCAGTTGCAGCACCGTCAAGACCTAAAACAGATACCGGAGTTGAAGGACCAGCAGTTAAAACTGTATGCCCTCTTTCATCATGCATAGCTTTCACTTTTCCATGATGTTTTCCTGCCAGCATATAATCTCCAATTTTTAAAGTTCCATGCTGAACTAAAATCGTAGACACATATCCTTTACCTTTATCTAAGTAAGCCTCAACAACAGTTCCCTGTGCTGCCTTATTTGGATTAGATTTTAAATCTAAAATCTCTGCTTCTAATAATACTTTTTCAAGTAATTCTTTCACACCCAATCCTGTTTTTGCAGAAATATCATGTGATTGAATTTTACCACCCCAATCTTCAACAAGCAAATTCATACCTGCTAATCTTTCTTTAATTTTATCAGGGTTAGCATTTGGCTTATCAACTTTGTTGATAGCGAATATAATTGGAACTCCAGCTGCCTGAGCATGACTGATTGCCTCTTTAGTTTGCGGCATGATATCATCATCCGCAGCGATTACGATAATAGCTATATCTGTAACCTGAGCTCCACGCGCACGCATCGCGGTAAACGCCTCGTGACCCGGAGTATCTAAAAATGCGATTTTTTGTCCATTATCAAGAGTAACTCCATATGCTCCAATGTGCTGTGTAATACCTCCAGACTCACCAGCGATAACATTTTCTTTACGAATATAATCCAGTAAAGATGTTTTACCGTGGTCAACGTGACCCATTACTGTAACAATTGGCGCTCTTGTTACTAAATCTTCTTCTCTATCTTCAACAACTTCAATTGCTTCTTCGATATCAACAGTTATAAATTCAACATCATAACCAAATTCATCAGCAACAATTGTTAATGTTTCAGCATCCAGACGCTGGTTCATGGTTACCATGATACCAAGAGACATACAAGTTCCAATTACTTTAGTAATCGGCACATCCATCATGATTGCAATCTCACCAACTGTAACGAATTCTGTAACCTTAATTGTTTTACTTCCTTCGTCAAGAGCCCTTTGTTCATCATCAGATTTCTGACGGTGTGTTTCTCTTTTATCTCTTCTATATTTAGCCGCTTTAGATTTACCTCCCTTCCCTTGAAGTTTTTCAAGAGTTTCTCTAATTTGGTTTTTTACTTCTTCTTCTGTAGGCTCTACTTTTGCAACAATTGCAGGGCGGTTTCCTTTTACAAAACCAGGTCTTGCGTTTCTGTTAGCATTAAAGCCTCCACCAGAATTTGGTGTAATTTTATTCGGATTTGGTGTTCCCGGCGCATTACCCGTTGCAGGTTTTGGCGCACCCGGCGTACCAGGTTTAGGAGCAATTCTTTTACGCTTATTTTTATTAGCGTTATTATTATTCCCAACTCCAGGAGTTCCTGGTTTATTTGGAGTAATTTTTGGATCTTCTTTCTTTTTCTTAGGCTTATTAAATTGAGATAAATCAATAGTCTGCCCAGTAAGAGTCGTTCCAGATAATTTTTGATATTGAGTAGTGATTGTTTCCTCTGCAGTTGTTGGATCCGTTGAAATAATTGGCTCCTGAGCTGTTTTAGAACTTTCAGCTTTTACTTCTTTTTTCTCAGTAATAATAGGCTTTTCTACCTTTTTCTCTTCAGAAACAACAGGAGCTACAGGCTCAGACTGTACAGTTTCTTTTTGAACAGGTTTTTCTGTTTGAGTTGGAGTAACAGTTTTAGGTTCCTCAGCTTTTACTGGCTCTTCTGGAGAAACAGCTGCAGGTTTCTTTGGATTTAAATCAATTTTACCTACCTGTACAGGTCCTGAAACAACAGCTCTGGCTTTGATTATTTCCTGCTGTTTTTGACGCTCCTCTTCTTGTCTGCGTTTGTCTTCAATTTCTTTCTCACGCTCTACACGTAATGCTTCTTTTTCTTTTCTTTTTTCTTCTCCAACCTCTTTAGAAGCTTCCTTATTCCCCTTATCGCCCGCAAATTGACTTTGAAGGATATTAAATTCACTGTCAGAAATTTTTGCATTTGGATTTGCATCAATAGCAATTCCTTTATCTTTTAGATAATCTACAGCTCTTTCTAACGAGATATTTAATTCCCTTAAAACCTTATTTATTCTTATTACTCTCTCTTCAGACATATAACCTTTTTATTATTACCTTTTTTAGTTGTGTTGTTAGAGCAGATAAAGCTATTGCTTAACTATCAAACTCTTCTTTTAGTATTTTCATAACATCTAGAATTGTTTCCTCTTCTAAGTCTGTTCTTCTTACTAAATCTTCTACGTCGTGTTTCAAGATACTTTTTGCAGTATCTAAACCTATTTTAGCAAACTCTTCAATTACCCATTCTTCGATTTCATCTGAAAACTCTGTTAATTCAACATCGTCTTCATCTGCAACTGTACCAGCAACATCTCCTTCACGAATAACATCCAGCTCATACCCTGTTAATTGACCCGCTAATTTAATATTATGTCCGCCTCTACCAATTGCTTTAGAAACTTCTTCTAATTTCAAGAAAACTTCAGCTCTTTTACTTTCTTCATCTATTTTGATTGAAGAAACTTTTGCAGGGCTCAATGCTCTTGTAATGAACAATTGAATATTGTTTGTATAATTGATTACATCAATATTTTCATTTCCTAACTCACGTACAATTCCATGAATACGAGATCCCTTCATACCTACGCAGGCTCCAACAGGATCAATTCTGTCATCATACGAATCTACAGCAACTTTTGCTTTTTCTCCCGGAATACGAACTACATTTTTAACCGTAATTAAACCGTCGAATACTTCTGGAATTTCCTGCTCGAATAATTTTTCTAAAAACTTCTCAGAAGTTCTAGACATAATAATTTGAGGTTTGTTTCCTTTTAATTCAACGCTTTCAATAATTCCGCGTACATTATCTCCTTTACGGAAAAAGTCAGAAGGAATTTGTTTTTCTTTTGGAAGCACAATCTCATTCCCTTCATCGTCTACTAAGATAACAACTCTTGGGCGAACGTGGTGCACTTCGGCAGTATAAATATCACCAATAATATCTTTAAATTGTTTATAAAGATTTGTATTATCGTGTTCGTGAATTTTAGATATTAAGTTTTGACGCAAAGCCAAAATAGCTCTTCTTCCTAAGTCAATTAATTTAACCTCTTCAGAAACTTCCTCACCAATTTCAAAATCCGCCTCGATCATTCTTGCTTCAGTCAAAGTAATTTCTTCGTTCTCAAAGTCCAGATCTTCATCAGCAACGATAACTCTTCTTCTCCAAATCTCCATATCTCCTTTATCAGGATTTATAATGATATCGAAATTATCATCAGAACCGTATTTTTTCTTTAGTGCATTTCTAAACACGTCCTCCAAAATTGCCATAAGCGTTACACGATCAATAAGTTTATTATCTTTAAACTCTGAGAATGAATCGATTAATGCTAAATTTTCCATGCGAATTCTTTAATTAAAATGTTACTGTAACAACTGCCTCTTTTATCTCTGTATAAGGTATCTGTTGTTCTTTTTGAACTGTTTCTTTTCCTTTTCCTACTTTTTTTGGTTCTCTTGCCTTCCAAGACAAAATTATAAAAACATCGTTAGCTTCTATCAATTCTGCCTCGATTTTTTCATTATTTGTAGTAACAATCAACGTTCTACCAATATTTTTCTTGTATTGTCTTATCAATTTCAAAGGAGATCCCACTCCAACTGATGCTACTTCAAGCGAAAAATCCTGCTCTTCACGATCCAGATTGTTCTCAATTGCACGACTAATATCAATACAATCCTGAAGCGCAACTCCATTATCTCCGTCTAAACCAACACTAATTTTAAAAGAATCCGAAACAGCAAGATCAATCAAAAAGATCGATGGCTTTTCCAGAAGTGCTTCTGTAATTAATTCGTTTACCTTTTCCTTAAATGTCATAATTTTATAAAAAGAGGGGACACTTAGTCCCCTCATTATTTAGATTTTAATAAATAACGGTGCAAATATAGTGATTTTTTTATAAATCAAATAAATAGATTGCTGCAAAAATAATCGTTACCTTTATAATACCAAATATTAACAAGTTTTTTAAACCCCTTAATCCTAAAATCATGAAACGAATTTTGGTACCTACTGATTTTTCAGAACACGCAGAACATGCCTTAAAAGTCGCTGCTCAAATCGCTAAAAAAAACAATTCTGAAATTACAATTTTACACATGCTGGAATTACCGCATCAAACTAACGATGCAATATTTGGAGGCGTCAGCATTCCCGAAACCATGCTTTTCATGCAAAAAGCAAACGAAACTTTAGATAAAGTTTCTAACAGCCCATTTCTTGAAGGAATCTCGATAACCGAAATGGTAAAAATGGACAAACCAATAAATGGAATAACACAAATAAGCAAAGAACAAGATATTGACCTTATCATCATGGGATCACACGGATCATCTGGAATGGAAGAACTTTTAATTGGATCAAACACTGAAAAAGTTGTTAGAAATTCTGAAGTTCCTGTTCTTGTAATCAAAAAAGACACTACAGATTTCAATGTATCTAATATTGTTTTTGCCTCTGACTTTACAGATGAAACCAAAAAACCTTTTCAAAAACTATTAGACTTCGCTAATTTTTTTGATGCAAAAATACACTTAGTTTCTATATGCACCCCTAACAGCTTTAAACCAACTCATGTAACCGAAAAAGCTCTTCAAAATTTTGTAAGCGAATTTAACCTTACTAACTACTCAACTCACATCTACAATGACACAAATATAGAGAAAGGAATTATTAACTTCTCAAACAGCATAAATGCAGATATTATTGGAATGTGTACACACGGAAGGACAGGTTTTGCTCATTTCTTTAACGGAAGTATCAGCGAAGGATTAGTAAATCACTCCATCAAACCTGTTTTAACAGTAAAAATATAAAAAGCTTTCAAAAAGAGCATTGCATAAAAAAAGCCTCTCATATCTGAGAGGCTTTTTATGTTGGTCTACTAGGACTCGAACCTAGAAAGACGGCACCAAAAACCGTAGTGTTACCATTACACCATAGACCAGCAGTGCGGTTAAGCGGGTGCAAAATTAAAACTTTATTTAATTTATGCAAATTTTTAAAGCAACTTTTTTAAAATAAAAAAAGCCTCTCAAAAATGAGAGGCTTTTCTGTTGGTCTACTAGGACTCGAACCTAGAAAGACGGCACCAAAAACCGTAGTGTTACCATTACACCATAGACCAGCAGTGCGGTTAAGCGAGTGCAAATTTAAAGTTTTATTTAGTTTGCACAAACTTTTTAACCCAAAAAAATCATTTTTTTAGTTTTTTTTCACTTTAAAACCACAAGTATTCTTAAAAACATCTCATATACAACACATTACTCTTTACAGATACTTTTATAGAATTTTTTGTTAATGCTCGTTTCTTTACATAAAAAAACATTTTCTTTGTAGGATTGAAAACATACAAAATTTTAATACCTAAATATGGCACAATTCAATTTCAATAAATGGAATACAATTATTGGTTGGTTTGCATTTGCAATCGCTTTAATTACTTACACACTAACTGTTGAACCTACGATGAGCTTTTGGGATTGTGGCGAATATATTGCTACAGCGGCTAAACTTGAAGTCGGCCACCCTCCGGGAGCACCTCTATTCCAAATGATGGGAGCCTTCTTTGCAATGTTTGCTATAGATGCGCAGCATGTAGCGGTAATGGTAAATATGATGTCTGTTTTTTCAAGTGCATTTACAATTTTATTTATGTTTTGGTCTTCGTCTATGATTTTAAAGAAAATTGTAGCACGTTTTGCCGAAATTGATCAAAACAATTCTATTGTTATTTTAGGAAGTTCTTTTGTTGGAGCTCTAGCCTATACTTTCTCTGACAGTTTTTGGTTCAATGCTGTCGAAGCCGAAGTGTATGCAATGGCATCACTATTAATTGCTTTGCTTTTTTGGCTTGGACTACGCTGGGAACAAGACATGGACAAACCAAAAGGAAACAAATGGCTATTAATTATTTCTTTAGTTGTAGGCCTTTCATTTGGGGTTCACTTTATGGCTTTATTGACAATTCCATCAATTGGATTCTTATATTATTTTAAACACTACGAAAAAGTAACCATAAAAAACTTTCTTATCGCCAATGTTGTTGTAATTGGAATTTTATTATTCATTTTTAAATTACTTCTTCCTTTAACTATGGCTTCTTTTGGTAAAACCGAAGTTTTCATGGTAAACAATCTTGGTCTTCCTTTTAACTCAGGAACTATTTTTGTGGTTTTAGTTTTAATTGCTTTCTTCTATTTTGGATTAAAATTCACAAAACAAAAAGGACTGATTTTTTATAACACAATCATTCTTTGCATCTTATTTATTTTAATTGGTTTTTCTACCTGGATGATGCTTCCGGTACGTGCTAATGCCAACCCGGTAATTAACGAAAATAAACCATCAGACGCTGCAGAGGTTCTGGCTTATTACAATCGTGAACAATATGGTGTAAACCCTTTATTTTACGGACCTCAATACACAGAAGTTTTTGCCGGACTTGATGCTAAAACTCCATATTTAGACAAAAAACCAAACTACGAAAGAGATTATAAAACAGGTAAATATATCATTACCAACAATTATAAAAATGCAGAACAAAATTCTGATGACAATCAAAAAACTATTCTGCCAAGAATGTGGAGTACAGAAACGGGTCACATTCAAAATTACATCAGTTTTACAAATCCTCCTAAGTTCAGAATCAATCCAAATTATGATTATGAAGAGGATTTAGCAAAATACGGCATAGACGCAAGCCAATTAACTGAAGAAGAATACAATAAGGCTACAGCACAGCTTCGCAATGAAGTTGAAAAAACAATTTCTGAATTCAGACATGCTTATGCTCAAAAACAAATTGACAACGAAGGATATGTAAAATTCCTAAAGAGTTATGGAGATTATTTAATAATCGAGAAACCAACTGCTGTTGACAATTTCAGTTTTATGTTCGAATACCAATTTGGATACATGTACTGGAGATATCTAATGTGGAACTTTGTTGGACGCCAAAGCGATGTTCAGGGAAAATATGACAACTTAGACGGAAACTGGATCAGCGGTATCAAAGCTCTTGATTCTCTTCATTTAGGTTCTCAGGACAATTTACCTTCTGATGTTTTAAACAATAAAGGAAGAAACGTTTACTATTTCCTTCCTTTTATTTTAGGCTTAATTGGATTAATGTATCATGCTAATAAAGACCTTAAAAGTTTTTATGTTCTTTTAGCATTATTTTTATTTACCGGAATTGCTTTAAAAATATATTTAAATGAAAGACCTTTTGAGCCTCGTGAAAGAGATTATGCTCTTGTTGGATCTTTCTATGTATTTGCAATCTGGATTGGTTTTGGAGTTTATTCTTTATATGAAAGCTTCAAGAAATATGTTGCTCCAAAAATTGCCGGACCAGTAATTATTGCCGGAAGTTTATTAGCAGCGCCTATTTTAATGGCTTCTCAAAACTGGGACGATCACGACAGATCAAACAGATATACTGCTGTTGCAATGGCAAAAGCATACTTGAGTTCTTGCGATAAAGACGCTATTCTTTATACTATTGGAGACAATGACACCTTCCCGCTCTGGTATGCTCAGGAAATTGAACATTATAGAACTGACGTGAAAATTGTTAACACAAGCCTCTTCATGACAGACTGGTATATCGATCAAATGAAAGCAAAATCATACGAATCAGACCCTCTGCCAATATCATTTACACATAGTCAATATGTGGGTGATAACCTGGATTATGTAGCTTATATTCAAAAAATTGATACGCGCTGGAATATAAAAGACTTTCTTGATTTTATTAAAAATCCAAAATCGACTGTAGGCTTACAAAATGGACAGACTATTCATTTTTATCCAACAAATAAAATCAGAATTAACGTTGATAAAAACACTATCATCAAAAACAAAGTTGTAAACCCTAAATACAATGATTCAATTGTTCCTTATATGGATATTGATATTAAAGGAAGAGCTTTATACAAAAATCGTTTAATGATGCTGGATATCCTGGCTAATAACGATTGGAAACGCCCTATTTATTTCAGCGGTGGTGCTTTTGATGATGAAGATTATTTATGGCTTAAAGATTACCTGCAATTAGACGGAATGGTTTACAAATTGGTTCCAATTAAAAACACACCTTCTAAAGACGGCGGCCCTATGGATATGGGACAAATCGACGCTGATAAAATGTACGATATTGTAATGAAATGGGATTGGGGCAACAGCGAAAGCAACAAAATCTATCACGACCCGGAAACAAGAAGAAACAGTATTACCTACCGTACAAACTTGTCTCGTTTGATGAACCAACTTATTGCTGAAGGCAAAAACGATAAGGCTAAAAACATTATCAATTTAGCCATGACAAAAATGCCTTTGGATAAATTTGGCTACTACTCATTAGTTGAACCTTTTGCGGGCGGTTATTATAAAGTTGGTGAAACAGCTAAAGCTCACGATTTATTAGACAAATTGGTTAATAAATACAGAGAAAATCTGGATTACTACAAAACTTTAAGCAGTTCAGATCAGACAGATTTAGCAATTGATATTATTACAGATATTGAGCGTTACAGAAGCTTATTGCAAGTTATGAAAGATAACAACGACAACGCTTTCTACGAAAAACACAAAACAACTTTTAATACGTATGTAAATATTTTTGAGCGTTTTGGACGCGAAAAAGAATAATATACGAAAATTATATTGATTAAAAAAATGCGGCGCTTCTTGATAAAAAGCGCCGCATTTTTTATTTTTACATGTATCTAAATCAATCCAAATGAGCTTTTATTGGGTAAAAACTAATTCATTTATAAAAAAGATATTTTCTAAATATTGCTGGGATATCCCAAACAATGAAAAGAAAATATACTTAACATTTGATGACGGCCCTACCCCTGAAATTACTGACTGGGTTTTATCTGAATTAAAAAAATTCGATGCTAAAGCTACTTTCTTCTGTATTGGAAAAAATATCAAAGCCAATTTATCTTTATTCGAAAAACTGATTAGAGACGGACATTCTATTGGAAACCATACCATGAACCATGTAAATGGATGGAAAATACACACTAATGATTATATCGAAAATGTAAAAAATTGCGCCCAGATTTTAGAAGAAGAAATAAAACCAAACAATTTGATATTTCGCCCGCCTTACGGAAAAATCAAAAAAGCGCAGTCTAAAATTTTAAGAAAACTAGGTTACAAGATCATAATGTGGGACGTTTTGAGTGCTGATTTCGATCAGTCTATTACCCCTGAAAAGTGTCTTGAAAATGTAACTAAAAATGTAAAATCCGGAAGTGTAATTGTATTTCATGACAGCATAAAAGCTTCGCCAAATTTAAAATTTGCTCTGCCAAAAACGCTTCATTTTTTAAAAGAAAACGGATATAAATTTGATATTATACACTGATAATATCTTTTAGAAAGAATTATTATACATTGAATTGCTCCTGAACAATTCCGATAAGTGTATTTGCATCAAGCTCTCCAGATTGTCTCCAGATCATTTGTCCTTCCTTGTATATCATTAAAGTCGGAAGTCCTTTAATTCTTAATGCTTCGGCTAGTTCCTGATTTTTATCAACATCAATCTTAATTACTTTTGCTTTGTCGCCTAGTGCCGCCGCAACATCCTTTATTACCGGATGCATCAATACTGATGATTCGTTCCAATCTGTGTAGAAGTCAATTAACACTGGAACCTGAGCATTTATAAGTTCTCCAAATTTTGACATAAAACCAAAAATTTAATTCTTTTAATCTATTAAAAAGAGATAATTAATACAAATGTAGCATTTTTAACGAATTAAGCCACATTCTCGCCTTTTTTTAGTTCAATCACTGTGATTTCAGGCATAATTCCAACTCGTCCTGGATAGGCGTGAAAACCAAATCCCCGGTTTACATAAACGTATCTTCCGGCTTCTTCGTATAATCCGGCCCATTGTTTATAAATGTACTGCGCAAGGCTCCATTTAAAATATCCCGGAATTTCAATTCCAAACTGCATTCCGTGTGTATGCCCTGCCAGAGTTAGATGAAAATTTTTAGGATGCTTTTTAATTTCATATTCCCAATGACTTGGATCGTGGCTCATTAAAACCTTAAAATCATCTTTATGAAGATTCTCCGATGCCTTATTCAAATCACCAGCTTTTTTAAAATTAGCGCCCCAATTTTCAACTCCAACCAAAGCTATTTTGTCTGCTCCTTTTTGAATATATTTATTTTCATTCAGCATTAAATCGAAACCAATTTTACCATAAAGGCTTTTAATTTCGGCAAAATTTTCATCCTTTTCTTTTTCAGAAGGCCAGGTTACATATTCACCATAATCGTGATTTCCTAAAACAGCAAATTTTCCGTATTTATAATCTTTGATCCTGTTAAAAGTTCCCAGCCACGGATGCATTTCTTTTGCATGCGTATTTACAATATCTCCTGTAAACAGGATCATATCTGCTTCCTGTTCATTGATCAAATCAATTGCATAATTTATTTTTTCAGGATTATCAAAACTGCCGCTGTGAACATCTGAAATCTGTGTTATTTTAAAGCCGTCAAATTCGTCTGGAAGATCTGGAAAATAAATAGTCTGTTTAAATACTTTAAAATTATATTTTCCTTCAAAGATTCCGTAAATTAAAGACAAGAAAGGAACCGCTGCCAAACCCAAAGCTATTTGGCTCACAAATTTTCTTCTTTCTGGCATCATTTCTTTTCTAGGCGTATTGTAAACAAAATAATTTAGAATACTAGCTCCTACTCTAATAATATCTTCTCCAAACATTATTAATGTAAGAACAATTTTTGGCACATAAACCAAGAGCATTAATCCTGTAGTAAACATAAATTGTTTGGTCTGTCCTACAGAACGATCAACCTGAGAAAATGAATAAATAATAAACAGCAGAATAAGCAGGCTTATAACCTGATAACTAACTAAAACCCATCTAAGTTTTATTAAGGTGCGAAAGGCTTGATAGGAATAGAACTCAATAAATATAAAAAGAGCACATAGAATTACAAAACGAAGGATCATTATTTACAGTTTTAAGCAAAGTAACAAAGAATGAAAATTTTATTGCTTTTTATTATCAAAAATTTAACTCAAATAATAGCAAAAGCCGATAGATTTCTCTATCAGCTTTTGCGACCAAATTATTCAAAACCTTTATTCTACAACAAGCCTTGTTGTATTATTTTTGAGCTTTTGCCGCTTCTGGCTTAGCTTCTGCTTTTTTAGCTTTTTTATCTGCTTTTTTCTCTTTCTTAGCAGCTTTTGCTTCTTTTGCCGGAGTTTCTTTTACTGGAGCTGTTTGAGCGTTTACCATTGCTGTTGTTCCTAAAACTGCTACTGCTAATAAAATTAATTTTTTCATGATTGTAGATTTATTTGATTATTATTTCATTATTTATACCTCAAAGATATAACCAGTAAATGAAGACAAAATGAAGATCGAACCAATCTGAAAAAATTAACTTTTAATTGTGTTTTGGTTCTTCCGGGAACAATAGAGTAAAAGTTGTTCCTTCGCCTAAAACAGACGTAACTTTTATTTCAATATGATGAAAAACGGCAATACTTTTAGCAATAGCAAGTCCTAAGCCCTGTCCTTCCTGATCAGAACTTACTCTTGCAAATCGGTTAAAAATATTTTCGATTTGAGATTCATTTAAACCAATTCCAGAATCTGTTATTGAAATAAAATAGTGATGGTTCAAAAATCCGTCAGTTACAATAATGCTTCCCTTAGATTTATTATACTTAATGGCATTTGTAACCAAATTATAAATTAGAATATGAATTAAGGTTTTATTTCCCGTAAAGGCAAAATCATGTTCTGCTTTATTAATAAACTGAATTTCTTTATCATCAATACGATCCTGAAGATCTTCCTGCAGATCTTTTATTATTTCCTGAAAACTGATATGTTCATTAGCTGCATATTGATTGTTTTCGATTCTGGAAATCAGCAATAAATTATTGATGATTTTTTTTAGCATATCTAATGTCTTCAACGAACCCGCAATTTTATCAACTGCATTATCATCTAAAGAGTCATTTTGCAATAAATTTTCCAGCTTGTTTTTTAATAAAGCAATTGGCGTTAAAAGTTCGTGAGAAACATTCGAAATAAATTGTTTTTCTTTTTTGAAAAGCTCTGCAATACGATCCATCATTTGATTTAAAACCAAATCTAATTCTCTAAAATCCCTCGATTTTGCATTTATGGGCGTATGGTCAAAAACTTCGGGTTCATTGACTCGCCTTATTTTAGTATCAATAATTTTATAGAAAGGTTTCAGTAAATATTCGATATAAAAAGTATCTGCCAGAAATGTCACAAAAAGAATAACAACCAAAACAACAATTATAAACAGCTTAATAATAAAAGTTAAGTCTTTTACTTCGCTTAAACTGCTTCCAATTTCCAGCTGATAATCTTGATTTTCGTAACTAAAATGATGCTGCAGAATTCGGTATTCATTTTCCTCACCTTCAATAATCCGGTATTCGTTGCTAAAACTTGTTCTTTTTTGATGTGGCTTAAACGGCGCTCTCGAAAGTACCAAAAATTCGTTATGAAGTGTAGAAAACTGGGAATAGGTTTCAGTTGAATCATCTTCATTTTCAATAAAATCATTAATTTCCTGCTGATTTAAATGGTCGATGAATTTCTTCTTTTTTTCAATTAACCCATTATTGATATGTCTGTAAACCACATTTTCAACCAAAATAGGAAGCATGAGCCACAAAATCAAAATCACCAGCAATCTTGTTAGTGCATTAAAAATGGCTAATTGATGTTTTATCTTCACGAAAATCTATTTATTCATTAATACGATAACCCACATTTCGAACCGTTTCAAACCAATCTATTGAAGTGTGTTTGTCTAATTTTTTTCGAAGATTTCGAACATGAACATCTATAAAATTAGAATCTGAATTTATTTCCAGAATGTCTCCCCAAATATGTTCTGTTAATTGCAGTCTTGTAATTACTCTGTTTTTATTCAAAACCAAATATTGAAAAATATCAAATTCCTTTTTTGTTAAACTCAAAGGCACTTCATTAAAACTCACTTTATAATCCTGAAGCTGCAGCAAAAAACCGTGAATACTTAAGTTATTTAAAGTAAAACCATGAATTCGTCGGATTATGGCAAACAATCTGGCTGCCAATTCTGTCAAAGCAAAAGGTTTCGTTAAATAATCATCAGCTCCCAGATGAAGCCCATTAATTCTATCATCTAGTTCACCGCGGGCAGTAAGTACAATTACTGCAATTTTTGATTTTGTTTTTCGAATGGTCTGCAAAACCTCAAAACCATCTCCGTCCGGCAAACCAAGATCAAGCAGCATAGCATCATAATCATTGCTTCCAAATTCTTCGAGAGCATCGGCACAATTATTCGCAATTTTACAGATATAACCTGCTTTGCACAGAAAGTCGTAAACTTCAACAGCAAGTTCTTTATTATCTTCTACAATTAAAACATTCATAAAACAAGACATTTATGCGCAACTAAAATTAATCAATTATCAAAAGTCCGGCTGCACATTATTAAAAAATTAACGAATAAAAAAAGCTGACAAATTTCTTTATCAGCTTCTTCAATCGCATTCATCATAATCATTATTCCTGTTTTGCCCTCGTTACAATGTTTCGAAAACAAAACGAGAATAATTCTTACTTTTTCACAGCTGCTGTTTCTTCTTTTGGAGTTTCAGCTTTTGCTTTTTTATTTCCTTTGTGATGGTGTTTTGTAGCTTTTACTTCTTTTGCCGGCGCTGTCTGAGCTGGAGTTGTTTGAGCACTAACCATTACACTTGTTCCTAGAACTGCTGCTAATACAATAAATAAATTTTTCATGACTTTTTAATTTTTAAATTAATTACTTTTTATTCTAATTTTTTTGTTTGTTTATTTTTTTACTTTTGTCGTTTCAGCTTTTGGAGCTTCACTTTTTTCTGATTTTGCTTTTTTATCAGATTTATTTTTTGGGTGTTTTGTTGCTTTTACTTCTTTTGCAGGAACTGTTTTACCATCTTTTGCTGGAAACGCATGAACCATTGCACTTGTTCCTAAAACTGCCGCTAATACCATCAATAAATTTCTCATGATTTCTAAGATTTAAATTAAATACCTTTTATTTTACAGTTCAAAATTACCTTCGCAACATGAAGAAAAAATGAAGAAATCCCTGAATAAAAAATTTTAACTTGATATTAACGCTTTGCTTACTGTTCATCACTACAGGACGCACTTTTACTAAAATGAGCCTGTATAGGTTATACCGCTCAAAAAATATATTTTCAGAAACCGAATCGTTTTTTAAAACCCAATTGTTTATTTTTACAGACTAATATTTTTAATATGTCAACTCAAAAACGCCTTTTTCTTCTAGATGCTTATGCATTAATTTTTCGCGGTTATTATGCCTTTATAAAAAACCCGAGAATCAACTCAAAAGGAATGGATACATCTGCAATTATGGGTTTTATGAACTCACTTTTAGATGTTATTAAAAGAGAAAAACCAGATCATTTAGCCGTTGCTTTTGATAAAGAAGGAAGCCACGCAAGAACAGAAATGTTTGCCGAATATAAAGCTAACCGCGACGAAACTCCCGAAGCTATTAAAATTGCTGTTCCTTATATTCAGGAATTATTAAAAGCCATGCATATTCCAATTATTGAACTTGCAGGCTGTGAAGCTGATGATTTAATTGGTACAATTGCCAAACAAGCCGAAAAACAAAACTATAAGGTGTACATGGTAACACCTGATAAGGATTTTGCACAATTGGTTTCTGAAAATATATTTATGTACAAACCTGCCCGAATGGGTAATGGAATCGAAATTTGGGGAGTTCCAGAGGTTTTAGCAAAGTTTGAAGTCGAAAGACCAGAGCAGGTTATCGATTTTCTTGGAATGATGGGTGACGCCGTAGATAATATTCCGGGATTACCTGGAGTTGGTGAAGTAACGGCTAAAAAATTCCTGAAAGAATTTGGTTCAATGGAAAATCTTTTGGCTAACACTGATAAGCTGAAAGGTAAAATGAAAGAAAACATCGAAGCCAATAAAGACAAAGGTATTTTATCTAAAAAACTAGCGGCTATTATGTGTGACTGCGATGTCGTTTTTAATGAAGATGATTACGAACTTTCTCGTCCGGATATCGAAAAAACCGATGCTATTTTTCAGGAATTGGAATTCAGAAGAATGGCAGAACAATTTGATAATTTGTTTAAAGTTGGCGCAGGAAATGAATCAGGCTCAACTCCGGCTCAGGATGCTAAATTATACAAAAAACCACAACCAAAGAATGAAGACCAATTTGATCTTTTTGGCGGAGGCGGCACCACTCTTGATGAAAGTGCCGAAGCTGCAAGAAATTCATTTTATAATACTTTAGAAAATACTGAACATTCTTATCAGACCGTTCAGGGCGATTTAGGAATTAAATTGCTTTTACAAAATTTACAAAAACAAACTTCAGTTTGTTTTGATACCGAAACTACAGGAATCGATGCTTTGCATGCAGAACTTGTGGGAATGTCTTTCTCTTACGAAAAAGGAAAAGCATTTTATGTTCCGTTTCCGGAAAGCCAGGAAGAAGCAAAAGCTTTGATTGACAAGTTTGTTCCATTTTTTGAAAATGAAAACATTGAGAAAATTGGTCAAAATTTAAAATACGATTTAAAAATCCTTTCTAATTACGGTGTTACTGTAAAAGGAAAACTTTTTGACACGATGATCGCACATTATCTGATTAATCCGGATATGCGTCATAATATGGATATTTTAGCCGAAACGTATTTGAAATATTCTCCAAAATCTATTGAAACTTTAATTGGTAAAAAAGGAAAAAATCAGCTTTCTATGCGCGATGTTCCTTTAGAAGATATTAAAGAATACGCCGCAGAAGATGCCGATGTAACTTTACAATTAAAAGAAATCTTTACAGCCGAATTAGACAAAACCGAAACCAAAAAGCTGTTTGACGAAATCGAAATTCCATTAGTAAGCGTTTTAGCCGACATGGAAACAGAAGGAATTCGTCTGGATGTTGAGTTCTTAAAACAAATGTCTAAAGAGATGGATGTTGAGATCAAATCTTTAGAAGAACAGATATACGAAACTGCCGGCGAGAAATTCAATCTGGCTTCTCCAAAACAATTAGGAGACATTTTATTTGATAAACTTAAAATTGGCGGCGCAAAACAAAAGAAAACCAAAACCGGTCAATATGCAACCGGAGAAGAAGTTTTGACTTATTTAGCCAACGATAATCCAATCGTAAAACAAATTCTGGATTGGCGTCAAATGGTAAAACTGCAAAGCACTTATATTTTAGCTCTACCAGAACAGGTTGACAAAAAGACTTTACGTGTTCATACTGATTATATGCAGACGGTTGCCGCAACAGGACGTTTGAGTTCTAATAATCCAAACCTGCAAAACATTCCAATTCGTACCGAAAGAGGGCGTCAGATTCGTAAAGCTTTTGTAGCCCGCGATGAAAATTATACTTTAATTTCTGCCGATTACTCTCAAATCGAATTGCGAATTATTGCTGCTTTAAGCGGTGAAGAAAATATGATTGCAGCTTTCCAAAACGGAGAAGATATTCACCGAGCTACTGCTGCAAAAGTTTTTGATGTGGCTTTAGAAGAAGTTTCACGCGAGCAAAGAAGTAATGCTAAAACCGTAAACTTTGGAATTATCTACGGTGTTTCTGCTTTCGGATTAAGTAATCAGACTTCACTTTCAAGAAGCGAAAGTGCAGCTTTGATCGATGCTTATTACAAAACATATCCGCGTCTTAAATCTTATATCTCAGAACAAGTTGATTTTGCTCGTGAAAAAGGTTACGTACAAACCATTTTAGGACGTCGTCGTTATTTAAAAGATATTAATTCTGCGAATGCTGTCGTAAGAAGCGCTGCCGAAAGAAATGCTGTAAATGCTCCAATTCAGGGAAGTGCTGCTGATGTAATTAAAATTGCGATGATCAATATTCATAAAAAACTTCGCGACGAAAATTGGAAATCGAAGATGCTGCTTCAGGTGCATGATGAGCTTGTGTTCGATGTTCACAATGATGAACTCGAAAAAATCCAGCCAATGATTAAACACGAAATGGAAAATGCATTTAAAATGTCTGTTCCTTTAGAGGTTGAACTTGGATTAGGTAAAGACTGGTTAGAAGCCCACTAAAAAAATCACTATTCATATTCTAAAAGCCATTCCTATCGAATGGCTTTTTTTAATAATAAAAAAGTCAAAACATTTTAAAGTGTAAGAATTTTTACTTTTCTTGCATCTGTTGCTTCAACTAAAAGCTCTAAAAAAATTAAATATTATAGTAAAATGAAAAAATGTTTTTTCTACCTATTTATACTCTATTCAACAATTGCATTTTGTCAGGACAAAATTTATTATCTGGAAGGAACTTTAGGAAAAAGCACCATCTTTATGACTATTCAGGTTTATAAATCAGATAAAGAAACGAATCTAACCGCAGTTTATTTCTACAAGAATTCATTAAAAGACATTAAACTGGAAGCAAAACTAAAAGACAATAATTATACTTTTTATTTTAAGCCCGGCGATGTTGTAACTGAAAAATTTTATCTGAAAAAATCAGGTAATAATTTCGAGGGTTTTTGGTATGATGCCAAAGAAAAACAATTAGCTGTTCACCTTGAACCTGTAAATTTTGAGAATTACAAATCGAATATCAAAATTAGATTTGATGATGAACGTTTAAATCTGGTGAAATATAAATTTCTTGAATTTAAAAAACAGAAAACCACACTTTACAACAACAAAGAAATTGTATGGTATTCTGAAAAACACTGCGATTCTGATTTCTTTAGATTAGGAGCTGATTTTTCGGAGAAAAACAAAACTGTAATTAATCCTATTTTAGAGCAGATACACATTCAAAATACATTAAACCAGCTTAACTGCTCTTCAAACTTTGAATACAGCAATGGTCAGGGAATTGAAAGCACTGCAACTATAAACTTTTTAAACACAAATTTATTAGGTTTCGAAATATTCGCATCGTATTACTGCGGAGGCGCTCATCCTGATTTTGGAGGAAGCGGTTATCTGATTGATTTAAATAATGGAAAACAATATGAAATTGATGATATTCTTGCTTTTGATAAAAGTGTAACTGGTGATAAAGAGAATAATTTTGACGCTTTTTCTAAATACAGAACTGATTATTTTGCACCAAAATTACTTGCTGTAATTAACTCTCAAGAGCATTTTGAAAAACCAAAAAATGTTGATGACGAACCATGTGATTATACTAATGAAGAATATTGGAATTTCCCTTCCTGGAGTTATACCGAAAAAGGAATTGAGTTCACTCCTACTTTTTACAGAGCAGCGAGAGCCTGCGAAGAATCTTTCTTAGTTCCTTTTGAAAAATTAAAAAAGTATAAAAATCCTGAATTTCCTTATTCACTATAAAATAAAAAACCCACCAGTTTCTGCTGATGGGTTTTTCTTTATTTATACTTTTCTTGTAGATTCTCTTTCTTTCAATTTTGTTTTGATAACGATCGTTTCGTAATCAGAAGTTTCGCCTTCCGGTTCTTCCAGTCTTTGGATTAGTCTTTTTGCTGCAACTTCTCCAATTTCAATTCCGTGCTGGCTTACAGTTGTTAAACTTGGCGATAAACGTCTTGAAGCCAGAATTCCGTCTGCAAAACCAATTATAGAAATATCTTCCGGCACTCTATATCCTTTTTTCAAACTTACTCTTAAAGCCGCAACTGAATCATTTTCGTCTAAAGCAAAAATTCCGTCGATTTTATGATCAAAAATAGAATCAATTTTAGCTTTCATATCATCTTCAGAATCAGTACGAAGAATAATTTTTTCGTTAACCGGAATATTATTGTCTTTTAAAGCTTTTAAATAACCATCAGCTCTAAGTTTTCCAACACTTAAATTATCTACGGAAGAAATTAAAGCAATATTTTTGCATCCTAAATTAATTAAATGCTGTGTTGAATTTAAAGCTGAGTCAAAATCGTCTACTACAACTTTATCGCAGTCTACTTCATCAGCAATACGATCAAACATTACAATTGGTGTTCCGTCATTTATTATTTCAGAGAAATGATTATAATCTTGCAGTTTTTGAGCTTCTTCAGAAACCGAAAGAATAAATCCGTCGATAGTTCCGTTGCTCAGCATTTCAAGCGTATGAATTTCTTTTTCCAAAGATTCATTAGAAATACATGTAATTACATTATATCCTTTTTTATCGGCTACTTTTTCGATTCCGCTAAAAACTTTTGCGAAAAAAGAGTTCAATATATTAGGTATAATTACACCAATGGTTTTGGTTTTACGATTCTTTAAATTCAGACCAATAACATTCGGCTTATAATTTTTGAGTTTGGCATACTCCTTAATCTTCACCTTCGTCTGCTCACTAATTTCCGGACTGTCGTTTAGTGCTTTAGACACCGTTGACACAGAAACACCTAGTTCCTTCGCAATTTGTTTTAGAGTTGCTTTAGCTTTCATCTAATAAAAGTTTATGTAATTAATACAAATATAGTAGAATTACCGAAAATAAAACAAAAAACAACCACCAGTATTTGAAATTATGCCACCTATTCGAAATAATTCTAAAAAAGAATGATTTTTCTGAAACCGCATCTCCTAAAATTTCGTTAATAACCTTAATACAATGTTATTAACCTTAATAAAAAACCTAGATTATGAAAAACGAAGTTAAAATTCAGGAGGTCAACCCTTCCCTGGATAGCAGAAGGAGCTTTCTTAAGCTCAGTGGACTAACATTAGTTACCGCAGGTTTGGTTTTAGCTGGTTGCAGCGACAATGATAATGAAGACAATATGGAGGATACTTCCTTGCCGGGAGTCAGAAATGGTGTTTTTGACCTGGGCTCAGGAGACTTTGGTGTTCTTACTTATGCTTATGCTTTAGAGCAGTTAGAAGCAGATTTTTACACTAAAGTTGTAAACGCCTCAAACTTTAATACTGTATTTAATGATACTGAACGTCAAGTTCTAACTGATTTATATCACCATGAAGTAATTCACAGGGATTTTTTTAAAGCTGCTTTAACCGGAGCACTTCCAGATCCAAGTTCTCAATTACTTCCTTCTTTAGCCTTTAGTTATGGTTCTTTAAATTTTAACAGCCGTACCGAAGTTTTAGCTACTGCAAAAGCATTAGAAGATACTGGTGTAGCCGCTTATAATGGTGCCGGCCGACTTATTAAAACCGCTGATTATTTATTATTAGCAGGAAAAATTGTTTCTGTAGAAGCCAGACATGCTGCTGCAATTCGAAGCTTAATCAATCCAAATTCAAAAGATTTTGCAGGCGATGATATTGTAAGCGCCTCTACCGGATTAGATGCTGCGAAGGATCCTTCAAAAATCCTCCCAGTTGCTGCAGGATTTATTACAACAAAATTCACGGCCAAATATTTACCTTAATTAACCAGCTAAAAATTAGAAATTATGAATATTTTAAAATTTATAGAAACCTTTACTGATGACAACTTAATGAAAAGTACTGGTTCAAGAAGAGACAGTTTTACTCAGTTTGGAAATATTGGAAAAAACCTGGCCTTGGCATCCATACCTTTTGGTTTATCAGCCTTAACCGGTAAAGCATTTGCAAAAGATATCACAGCAACACCTGCAACACCTATTGGCGCTTTGCAGTTTGCGCTGACCTTAGAATACCTTGAAAATGAATTTTATGCAATGGCATTAGATTCTGGAGTAATTCCTGCTTCTGAAAATGGCGGACGCGATTTAAAAGTTTTTCAGCAGATAGCAGCTCACGAATCAGACCACGTATCTTTTTTAATCGCAGGATTAGGCGGCTCTATGAGCGCTAACTTTGTTCCAAAACCCACTTTTGACTTTACTGTTGGCGGTGCATTTGACCCTTTTGGAGACTATCCAACCTTTTTGGCATTAGCACAAGCTTTTGAAGATACAGGTGTTAGAGCGTATAAAGGTCAGGCAGCAAATTTAATGTCTACTCCAGATTTACTGACAGCGGCATTACAAATTCATTCTGTAGAAGCACGCCACGCTTCAGAAGTGAGACGTCTGCGCGGACTGAAAGGCTGGATTTCTAATGCTGAAAGAGGTGCAGGAATGCCGGCTGCGACACAAGCAGTATACGACGGCGAAGGCGTTACGATACAGGCAGGGTTCAATACTTCGACAGCATTTGGTGCTGCCGCAGGATCAGAAGCTTATGATGAGCCGCTTACAACACAACAAGTAGTTGATATCGCTAATATATTTATAGTGTAACTAAAAAATAATTCAAAATAATAGAGCACCTTTGCAGCAAAATGCAGAGGTGCTTTTTTTATAGTTTTAAATAAAAAACTGAACCCCTGATTTTCAGGATATAAAATATTCTTTTCAGGTATTTGGTTTTAAAATAATTAATTGTACTTTTGCATCCCCTTTATTGGGGATGGAATGTTTAATTAAAATAATATTATGGACGCATTAAGCTACAAGACAATTTCAGCAAGCAAAGCCACTGTAACTAAAGAGTGGATCGTTGTTGATGCTGAAGGTCATAACTTAGGACGTCTTGCTTCAAAGGTTGCAATGATCTTAAGAGGTAAGTACAAACCAAGTTACACACCGCACGTTGACTGTGGAGATAACGTAATTGTTATCAACTCAGAAAAAATTAACCTTACAGGTACAAAATTGAATGACAAAATTTACATGCGTCATACAGGTTACCCAGGAGGACAAAGAACTTTAACTGCTAAAGTATTGCAATCTAAAAACCCTGCATTATTAGTAGAAAAAGCTGTAAAAGGTATGTTACCTAAAAACAAATTAGGAGCTGAACTTTTTAGAAATCTAAATGTTGTTGTAGGATCTGAGCACACTCACGGAGCTCAAAAACCTAGAACTGTTAACCTAAATGATCTTAAGTAATGGGAGTTATTCACAAAATCGGTAGAAGAAAAACCGCTGTTGCACGTGTATACGTTTCTGAAGGAACTGGAAACATCACTGTAAACAAAAAAGAATTCGCAACTTACTTTCCAACTGCAACTTTACAGTACAAAGTTTTACAACCATTGTCTATGACAGAAAATGTAAACAACTTTGACGTAAAAGTAAACGTTTACGGAGGTGGTACAACTGGTCAGGCAGAAGCTGTAAGAATGGCATTAGCACGCGTAATGTGTGAAGTTAACGCTGAAAACAGAGGAATCCTTAAACCAGAAGGTTTATTAACAAGAGACCCAAGAATGGTTGAACGTAAGAAATTCGGTCAGAAGAAAGCTCGTAAGAGATTCCAATTCTCTAAACGTTAATATTACCTGTCTTGTTCAGATGGGACAAGACATTATCAATTATTTATTGAAATTAAAAAACACAGTTATTGTTGCTCTCCTATCGAGGTAGGATATAGTTTAGCATCTAAATGGGTTGAGTCTTAAAGTCGAAAGTCTTAAAGTCAAATGTTTGAAGCCTAAAGCTTAAAGCTTAGTGCCTAAAGCCAAAACACATTGCTAATCAACAGAACGTAAACTAGTACAAAAATGGCAAACAAAATAGAAGTAAAAGAATTACTAGAAGCAGGTGTTCACTTCGGACACATGACTAGAAAATGGGATCCAAACATGGCTCCTTACATTTATATGGAGCGTAATGGTATTCACATTATCAATCTATATAAAACTGCAGCTAAAATTGAAGAAGCTAACGAAGCTTTGAAAAAAATCGCTGCATCAGGTAGAAAAATCTTATTCGTAGCTACCAAAAAACAAGCAAAAGACATCGTTGCTGATAAAGCAAAAGCTGCAAACATGCCTTACATCACTGAAAGATGGCCAGGTGGTATGTTGACTAACTTCGTAACTATCAGAAAGGCAGTTAAAAAAATGTCTTCTATCGATAAAATGAAGAAAGATGGTACTTTCAACACTTTATCTAAAAAAGAGCGTTTACAAGTTGATCGTCTACGTGCTAAATTAGAGAAAAACTTAGGTTCAATTGCTGATATGTCTAGACTACCTGCAGCATTGTTCGTAGTAGATATCAAAGCTGAACACATCGCAATAAAAGAAGCTCAAAAATTAAACATTCCAGTTTTCGCAATGGTTGATACGAATTCTGACCCAAGAGAGGTTGATTACGTGATTCCTGCAAATGATGACGCTTCTAAATCAATTGACAAAATTTTATCTTTAGTAACTACTGCTGTAATCGAAGGTCTTTCAGACAGAGGTGCAGAAAAAGAAGTTGAAGCTGCTGAAGAAGCTCCTGCTGTTGAAGCTGAAGCTGCTCCTGCAACTGAAGAATAAATCAAATTTTAAATTCCAAATTTTAAATTCCAAAGTCCAAATACAAAATTAAAAACGTTATGTTGATAATTTATTAAAATTGGAGTTTGGGATTTAAAAGCTGGAATTTTTTACTTTTAACATTAAAAATTCAAAATATCATGTCAACAATTACTGCTGCAGACGTAAATAAATTAAGACAATCTACAGGTGCCGGAATGATGGACTGTAAAAAAGCTTTAGTTGAAGCTGAAGGAGATTTCGATAAAGCTATCCAAATCCTTAGAGAAAAAGGACAGAAAGTTGCTGCTAACCGTTCTGACCGTGAGTCTTCTGAAGGAGCTGCCGTTTCTTTTATCAATGCAGACAACACTAAAGGAGCTATCATCACTTTAAACTGTGAAACTGACTTCGTAGGTAAAAATGAAGCTTTCGTAACTTTAGCTAAAGATTTAGTTGAAAGAGCTATCAACTTCTCTAATAAAGAAGAATTCTTAGCTTCTGACTTCAACGGAATTACTGTTGCTGAAAAATTAATCGAGCAAACAGGTGTTATCGGTGAGAAAATCGAAATCGGTGGTTTCGAAATTTTAGAAGGTGCTTTCGTTGGATCTTATGTTCACGTGAACAAAATTGCTGCTTTAACAGCTATTTCTGCTCCAATTGCTAATGCTGAGACTTTAACAAAAGACGTATCTATGCAAGTTGCTTCTATGGGAGCTGACACATTATCTTACAAAGATTTTGACCCAGCTTTCGTTGAATCTGAACTTGCTGCTCGTATTGCTGTAATCGAAAAAGATAATGAAGAAGCAAAACGTTTAGGAAAAACTTTAAAAAATGTTCCTAAATACATCTCTTTCTCTCAATTAACTCCTGAAGTTATCAAGCAAGCTGAAGAAGATGCTAAAGCTGAATTAAAAGCTGAAGGTAAACCAGAGCAAATCTGGGACAAAATCCTTCCAGGAAAAGTTCAACGTTTCATTTCTGACAACACTACTTTAGATCAAGAAAAAGCTTTATTAGATCAAAACTTCATCAAAGATGACAGTAAAAAAGTTGGTGATTACGTTAAAGGATTCAACGTTGAAATCACAGGTTTCAAAAGAGTTACTTTAGGTTAATATATTATTTCAATATTTAAAAAGCCCGAATATTTACTTATTCGGGCTTTTTTATATCAATTAACTTTCGACTGGAAAATTTCTTGCACGCATTAAAGCATCTGATTTTGGAGTGTGTCCTCTAAAATTTTCATACATTGTCTCGTTATCAATTGTGTTTCCTGCCGTTAAAACAATATCATAAAGGCGTTTTGCAACTTGTTTATCAAAAGGTCCGTTTCCTTCTAAAAATGCTTCATAAGCATCTGCATTTATAACATCAGCCCATAAATAACTGTAATATCCTGCCGCATATCCATCACTCGAAAAAATATGAGCAAACTGTGGAATTCTATGTCTCATTACAATTTCTGAAGGCATATTAATTTCTGCCAAAATATCTTTTTCAAATTGATGAGGATCTACTTTTGCTGTAGTTAAATGCAGTTTCATATCCACAAAAGAACTTGAAATTGTTTCTACAGTTGCAAAACCTTCATTAAAATTAGCCGCTTTTGCAATTCTTTCTACCAAAGACTGCGACAATGGTTCATTCGTTTTATAATGAAGTGCAAACCTATTCAACACTTCCGGAGTTGCCAGCCAATGTTCTAATAACTGAGAAGGGAATTCTACATAATCTCTTGCAACCGAAGTTCCCGAAAGACTTGGATAGGCAACATTCGAACATAATCCGTGTAAAGCATGCCCAAATTCATGAAACAAAGTCGTCGCGTCATCCCACGAAATCAAAACAGGTTCATCTGCATTTCCTTTTATAAAATTGCAATTATTAGATACTATTGGAAGTACGTTTTCTTTTATTTTCTGCTGGTCCCTATGTGAGTTCATCCAAGCTCCTGAACGTTTTCCTGTACGGGCGTAAGGATCAAAATACCATAGGCCAATTACTTTTCCTGTATTCTTATTATTTACTTCCCAGACACGAACATCTTGATGATAAACAGGAACATCGAATAATTGTTTAAAACCTAAATCAAACAACTCTCCCGCTGTCCAAAACATACCCTCTCGTAAATTTTCTAATTGCAGGTACTGTTTAATTTCATTCTGATCTAAATCGTATTTTGCTTTACGCACTTTTTCTGCATAAAAACGATAATCCCAAGGCTGGATTTTAAAATTTCCTCCTTCTTTATCAACCATTTTCTGCATAGCCGAAACATCATTTTTTACTTTCTCGACAGCTGGTTTCCAGACAGAATTCATTAAATCTAAAGTCTTCTGCGGATCTTTTGCCATTTTATTAGACAAACTCCATTCGGCAAAATTATTAAATCCTAATATCTTAGCTTTTTCAGCTCGTAACTTCAAAATAGATACCAGCGTTTCATTTGTATTATTTTCGTTCGGATTATCGCCTCGTTTTACAAAAATATCAAAAGCTTTTTCTCTTAATTTTCTTCGATTTGAAAAAGTCAAAAATGGCTCAATTGAAGATCTTGTATTTCCTATACAAGCCAAAACATTCAGCTTTCTTTCTTTTGCCTCTGCAATTGCAGCATTTTTAAATTCTTCTGGAAGACCTTCTAAATCACTTTCTGAATTTAATTCTAAATACTGATCATTTTCTTCTGCCAGCAATTTTTGGCTGAAAAGCGTAAAAAGTCCCGCTAATTCTTGGTTAATCTTCGCAACCTTTTCTTTGTCTTCCTTATTCAGCTCTGCTCCTTCACGAACAAAATCGGTATAATAAAGCCAAAGAAGACGCTGCTGTTCAGCAGTTAATTTTTTACTTTCTTCAGATTTGTATAACTCTTCTATTCTTAAAAATAATTTTTCATTTTGATAGAATTTATCACTGATTTCTGCCAGTTTTGGCGACATTTCTGTATCTACCGCATTAAATTCCGGAGTACTCAAATTTGATCTGTATATTCCATAAACAGAATGAATACGATCTAGCTTTTCGCCCGAAAGTTCTAAAGCTTGAACAGTATTTTCAAAAGTTGGTTTTTCCGAACTATTTGCAATTGCATCAATTTCCTCCAGCTTTTCCTGAATAGCAAATTCAATTGCCGGTTTAAAATCTGAAATTTTATATTTTGTGAAATCCGGGACTCCTCCATACGGACCTGACCATTCCTGAAGCAGCGGATTATTTAAATTGGGTTGTTTTTCCATAATTTAAGTACATTGATTAATTCCTTATTCCTTTTCAGGAATTAAAGATAGAGTCTCAAAATTAACCAATCGAAAGCAAACTTCAAACGAACTGCGTAATCCGTTTCAATGATTTAAAGAAATAGCTTAAATTTGAAACATCATAACCAAAATAACATGTTTAAAACCCGAAAAGAAATTGTCTTTGTAATTCTGGCAGGAATATTTATAACAAATGCTGTTGTAGCAGAACTTATAGGAGGAAAATTAATTCAGATTGGCCCTTTTGTAATGAGTATTGGAATTCTGCCCTGGCCAATTGTATTTTTAACAACTGATTTAATTAATGAGTATTTTGGCGAAAAGGGCGTAAAAAAACTTTCTTTTATAACCGCCTGTCTTATTGCATATGCATTTCTAATTTTATTTATGGCAATCGTAATCCCGGCTGCAAAAGGAATAAGCCCAGTTAATGACCAGCAGTTTGAAGCCGTTTTTGGTCAAAGTATGTGGATTATTTTTGGAAGTATAATCGCTTTTATGGTTTCTCAGTTAATCGATGTAAGTGTTTTTTGGTTCTTTAGAAAACGAACAGGACATAAAAAAATATGGTTAAGGACTACAGGATCAACTGTAATTTCTCAATTATTTGACTCTTTTATTGTTCTTGGAATTGCATTTTGGCTTCCAGGAAAAATAGATTTCGACACTTTTATTTCCTCAGGATTAATTGGTTACACTTTTAAGTTAGCAATCGCCATTTTACTCACACCGGCAATCTATTTAGGTCATCATTTAATTAAAAGATATTTGGACGAAGAAAAAGAAGAAAAAGAAGAAAAATAATATAAATAATAGAAATTATTTAAGAAGAGGATTATCATTTGAAAAACAGGTATAAATACCTGGTATTGAAAATCAACAACTTATAATAAAATGTTAAAAACACACGAAAAAACTTATGAAACAAAAGTTTATTTGTTAAAAAAGATTCTATTTTTGCCAAAAAATTTAACAAATAAAATCAACCAAAATGAAAAAATTAAGTATTCTTTTCGTATCAGTTTTAACTTTAGGATTAGCAGTAACATCTTGCAGCAGCGATGATGATAAAGAAGGAACACTCGAAGGAAAGTGGGAACTTACTGAAGTAGGAGCTGTTCTTGCAGGACAGGAAATATTACAACCTGCTACAAATGAAGGATGTGCTAATGATGTGGTAGAATTTAAAGCAGATGGAAATTTTGTAGATTCATATTCAGAATTTACAGATGACAAATGTAAAGCATATACTCAAGAAGGAAAATGGGTAAAAGACGGAAGCAGTTTGTCTAAAACGTACGGTACTAACAATACTGAGAAATACGAAGTTGCTGAATTAACAGGAAACAAATTAAAATTAAAAGAAACATACACCGAATCAGGAATTACAGTTTCTGCTGTTTTAGTTTTCAAAAAAATCTAATTACTAGATTATAAATTATTCAAAAACCTCAAATCTTAATTGATTTGAGGTTTTTTTATACATTTGAAATAAAAAAATGGAACCAATAAGATGCGGCTGGTGTTCAGCAAGTGATTTATATAAAAAATACCATGACGAAGAATGGGGAACTCCAGTTTATGACGATCCTACCCTCTTTGAGTTTTTAATTCTGGAAACCTTTCAGGCAGGTTTAAGCTGGATAACCATTTTAAATAAAAGAGAAAACTTTAAAACTGCTTTTGACAGTTTCGATTATAAAAAAATTGCCAATTATTCTGATGATAAAATCGAGGAATTGATGCAGAATACTGGAATCATCCGCAACAAACTTAAAATTAAATCTGCTGTTACAAACGCCCAGGCATTTATGAAAATTCAGGAAGAATTTGGAAGTTTCTCAAGTTACATTTGGAAATTTACTGATGGGAAACCTATCGACAACAAACCCAGAACTTTAAAAGATGTTCCGGCAACCACACCAATTTCGGATGCAATTAGTAAAGACCTAAAAAAACGCGGTTTTAAATTCGTAGGATCAACCGTTATTTACGCACATATGCAGGCCACCGGAATGGTAAATGATCATATCGAGGACTGCTTTACCAGAGTTAAATAGTTTTCAGTCACAGTCTCAGTTTTCAGTCGTTTTTTAAGTTTTAAAAAAAATCAAAACAAAAATTAAAAGGCTCAAAACTGAGACCGCGAGTGAAAACTTAAAAAAAATCATTACATTTGCTTCACACTTTAGGGGTGTCTGCATCACGCAGGCTGAGATTTTACCCTCTGAACCTGATCTAGTTCATACTAGCGTAGGGAAAAGTAAGATGACTTCTTAAACGCATATTTGTGCGTTATTGCAGCCATTCCTATTGTGTATCTATACACTAAACTCAAAAAGGAATGGAACTAAAAATCAATCAACAAACCAAAAAATTCAATGCTGAATCGCTAAGCGTTCAATCATTGCTCGATCTCGAAATTCCGCACAAACAAAACGGAATCGCCGTTGCCGTAAACAATACCGTTGTTCCAAAAATCAAATGGAACGAATTCCTTGTACAAGAAACTGACGAAATTTTAATTATTTCTGCTACACAGGGAGGTTAATTTTTAAAAATCCAATTTAAAAATTCTAATTACAAACTTGACGTAGACGCACTCCGGTGTTGCTACAACAACTCATAACTCATAACTCATAACTCATAACTTCTTTTCCTATGACTACAGAAGAACAAATATCCAGAACCCCATTTCCAAACTCTAAAAAGGTCTATATCGACGGAGAAATTCATCCGATAAAAGTAGCCATGCGCAAAATTACTTTAAGCGATACCAAACTTTCAAACGGAGGAATCGAAAAAAATCCACCTGTAACCGTTTACGATACTTCTGGACCATATACTGATCCAAATGTAGAAATTGATATTAGAAAAGGATTGCCACGCTTACGCGAAAACTGGATTCTTGACAGAAATGATGTTGAAATTTTAAGTGAAATCACATCAGATTACGGACAAAGCCGATTGAAAGATGAAAGTCTGAATCATCTTCGATTTGAATATTTACACCAGCCAAAACGTGCTAAAAAAGGTGCAAACGTAACACAATTGTATTACGCCAAACAAGGTATTATTACGCCGGAAATGGAATATATCGCGATTCGTGAAAACCAGCGTATCGAACTTTTAAATGAGCAGACTAAAGCGATGCAATGCCAGCACAGCGGACAGAGTTTTGGAGCAAATACACCAAAAAGCAAAATTACCCCAGAATTTGTCCGCTCAGAAGTTGCCTGCGGGAGAGCAATTATACCAAATAACATCAATCATCCAGAAAGTGAACCTATGATTGTAGGACGCAATTTCCTTGTAAAAATTAATGCCAATATCGGAAACAGCGCTGTGACTTCGAGTATTGAAGAAGAAGTTGAAAAAGCCGTTTGGGCTTGCCGTTGGGGAGCTGATACGATTATGGATTTATCTACGGGAAAAAACATTCATGAAACCAGAGAATGGATTATAAGAAATTCACCCGTTCCAATTGGCACCGTTCCAATTTATCAGGCATTAGAAAAAGTAAAAGGAATTGCCGAAGATTTAACTTGGGAAATTTTCCGTGATACTTTGATTGAACAAGCAGAACAAGGCGTTTCATACTTTACAATTCACGCCGGAGTTTTACTTCGATACATTCATTTAACTGCAAATAGAGTTACTGGAATTGTTTCTCGCGGCGGCTCAATCATGGCAAAATGGTGTTTGTTTCATCATAAAGAAAATTTCCTGTACACACATTTTGAAGAAATCTGCGAAATCATGAAACAATATGATGTTGCTTTTTCTTTGGGAGACGGTTTACGTCCGGGTTCAATTGCAGATGCGAATGACGCTGCTCAATTTGCAGAATTAGAAACTTTAGGAGAATTGACAAAAATTGCCTGGAAACATGATGTACAGGTTTTCATTGAAGGTCCGGGGCACGTTCCGATGCACATGATCAAAGAAAATATGGACAAACAATTAGAACATTGTCATGAGGCACCATTTTATACTTTAGGCCCATTAACTACAGATATTGCACCGGGTTATGATCATATTACATCTGCAATTGGTGCTGCCATGATTGGCTGGTATGGCTGTGCAATGTTGTGTTATGTAACACCAAAAGAACATCTGGGTTTACCAAACAAAAAAGATGTAAAAGACGGCGTGATTACCTATAAAATTTCGGCACATGCCGCCGACTTGGCAAAAGGTCATCCGGGAGCACAATATCGAGATAATGCTTTGAGTAAAGCGCGTTTTGAATTCCGCTGGGAAGACCAGTTTAATTTAGCTTTAGATCCTGACACTGCAAGAGAATTTCATGATGAAACACTTCCGGCAGATGGTGCAAAAGTGGCGCATTTCTGTTCGATGTGCGGACCAAAATTCTGCTCTATGAAAATATCTCAGGAAATTAGAGATGTCGCTGCCGCAGAAAAAGGAATGCAGGAGAAATCAGAAGAATTTATTGAACAGGGAAAAGAGATTTATATTTAGTAATGTATTAAGATGACAGTATTAAGTATTTAGATTGAACATCTCCAAGTCTTAATACTTCCATCTTAATATTTAATACTTTTTTGAAATGATTGTAATTACAAACCCTTTTTCCATTAAAAATGAAATTGAAATTCTTCATTCTTTATTAGAAGAAGGATTGTCTTTGCTTCACATTCGCAAACCTGATTTTTCAGAAATAGAAATGGCGCATTTTATTCATCAAATCAAATTGGAATTTCGTTCTAATTTGGTTTTGCATAGTCATCACGATTTAGCAGAAGATTTTGATATTAACCGATTGCATTTTTCTGAAAAACAAAGAAAATATCTAAATGATTTTCCTGCAAGGTTTTTAAAACCCTGCAGGTCTAAATCAACATCAACCCATTCAATTGAAGATTTTAATTCTTTAGAAAGTGATTTTGATTATGCATTTCTAAGCCCTGTTTTTAAAAGTATTTCAAAAGAGAATTATCAGCCGGAAACAGATCTTTTTGAAGCATTAAAATTGAGAAAAAACTATAGAACAAAAGCTATTGCATTAGGAGGAATATGTTCTGAGAACATTTCAAAAACTCTTAAAAATGGTTTTGATGATGTGGCACTTTTAGGAACTATTTGGAACAATGAAAATCCTGTAAAACAATTTAAAATATGTCAGCAAACCGTCCTTTCGCACTTACAATCGCAGGCTTAGATCCGTCTGGAGGTGCTGGTATTTTGGCTGATATCAAAACATTTGAACAGCACAAAGTAACAGGTTTTGGTATTTCAACAGCCAACACAATTCAGACAGAAAATGCATTTCATGAAATTCAATGGACCGGTACAGATTTTATTATTCGTTCGATAGAAACGCTGTTTAACAGTTATAAAATCAGCGCTGTTAAAATCGGAATTGTTTCTTCTTTAAATGACTTGAATCAAATTATTTCGACAGTAAAAGTTTTGTCTCCCACAACTAAAATTGTCTGGGATCCGGTTTTAAAATCAACAACAAAATTTGAGTTTATGACAATTGAAGATTATTCTCATTTATATAAAATCTTGTCAAAAATTGATTTGATTACCCCTAATTATCATGAAATCGAAATTCTATTTCCAGGGTTTATTTCAAAAATGCTTTGTAAAGAAATTAAGATCCCTGTCAATATTTTATTGAAAGGCGGACACAATGAAACTGAAATTGGAACTGATCGTTTGTTTCTTAAAAATGAGATTTATGATTTGCTTCCTACGGAAAAAGAATGTTCTGAAAAACATGGTTCAGGGTGTGTTCTTTCATCAGCTATTGCTTCTAATCTGGCTTATAATCAAAATATAAAAGAAGCCTGCAAAAACGCAAAAAAATATATCGAAAAATACCTGAGTTCAACATCAACATTAATTGGATATCATTATGTACAATAAACTGCAATACATTTCACAGGGAAACACAATCGAAGACCAAGTCCGCAATATTCATCAGGCTTTAGACGCAGGATGCGATTGGATACAAATGCGATTTAAAAACCAAACCGAAAAAGACTCTTTCATTTTAGCAGAAGAAATAAAGCTTTTGTGCGAAAAATATCTTGCCAGCTTTATTATAAACGATAATCTTTATCTCGCACAGCAGATTAATGCAGATGGTGTGCATCTTGGTTTATCAGACATGAAAATCGACGAGGCCCGAACCATTTTAGGAGCTGAAAAAATTATTGGAGGAACAGCAAACACTTTTGAAGACATTCGGAATCACGTAAAAAATGGATGCAGTTATATCGGATTGGGTCCTTTTAGATTTACAAACACAAAAGAAAAACTAAGTCCAATTTTAGGCTTATCTGGTTATTTTGAGATTCTGCAAAAAATGAAGAAAAATAAAATTGAAGTCCCGGTTTACGCTATTGGCGGAATTACTTTAAAAGATATAAATCCTTTAATGGAAACAGGAATTCATGGAATTGCCGTTTCTGGAATCATAACAGAAAGCGACGAAAAGAAAATACTAATTCAACAATTAAACGAAAAATTATATGCAAACATCATTGTTTAATATTGGAGACAAAAGCTTCAAATCTCGTTTGTTTTTAGGAACAGGGAAATTTGGATCAAATCAGGAAATGGAAGAGGCTGTTTTAGCTTCAGAAAGCGAATTAGTTACGGTTGCATTAAAACGCATTGATCTGGAAACAGATACTGATGCTATTTTATCGCATTTAAAACATCCTAATATTAATTTGCTTCCTAATACATCTGGCGCAAGAAATGCAAAAGAAGCTGTTTTTGCAGCTCAATTGGCTCGTGAGGCTTTAGAAACCAATTGGGTTAAGCTGGAAATTCATCCTGATCCAAAATATTTAATGCCGGATCCAATTGAAACTTTAAAAGCCACAGAAGAACTGGCCAAACTCGGTTTTTTTGTCCTCCCTTACATTCATGCAGATCCTGTTTTATGCAAACATTTAGAAAGTGCCGGAACAACTGCTGTAATGCCTTTGGGTTCACCAATTGGAAGCAACAAGGGTTTAAAAACTATTGATTTTTTAGAAATTATAATCGAGCAGAGTAATGTCCCTGTAATAGTTGATGCCGGAATTGGTATACCTTCTGATGCTGCTAAAGCAATGGAAATTGGTGCCGATGCCGTTTTGGTAAACACAGCAATTGCCGTTGCCGGAAATCCCAAATTAATGGCTGAAGCTTTTAAAGAAGCCGTTATTGCAGGAAGAAAGGCTTTTGCAGCCAGAGCTGCCAATCAGCAGAACTATGCTTCGGCTTCCAGTCCTTTGACTTCTTTTCTTTATGAATAAATTTAACCGCAAAGTTCGCAAAGAAAAGCGCTAAGAACGCAAAGCTTTGCGAACCTTGCGTAATTCTTAGCGTGCCTTGCGGTTAAAAAACAAAAACTATGAACACATTCAAATCTATTTTTGAGCAATACAATTGGGATGAAATCCAATCCAGAATATACCAAACCACATCTAAAGATGTCGAGCGAACTTTGGCTAAAACCAAATACAATCTCGATGATTTTTTGGTTTTGATTTCGCCTATTGCCCAAAATTATTTAGAACAAATGGCACAAAAATGCCATGAGATTACCAAGAAACGTTTTGGCAAAACGATTCAAATGTATGCGCCATTATATTTAAGTAACGAATGCCAAAATATTTGTACCTATTGTGGTTTTAGTTTAGACAATAAAATCAAAAGAAAAACATTGACTGATACAGAAATAAAACTAGAAGTTGAAGCCCTGAAAAACACAGGTTTTGACCACGTTTTATTAGTTACAGGCGAAGCAAATTATACTGTAAACATCAATTATTTTCTAAATGCAATTAATTTAATTAAAAACGATTTTTCGATTATTTCTGTTGAAGTACAACCGCTTTCTCAAGAAGATTATGAACGTTTGCATGCAGCAGGAGTATATTCGGTTTTGGTTTATCAGGAAACCTATCATCAGGAAGTTTATAAAAAATATCATACCAAAGGCAAAAAATCAAATTTTGATTATAGGCTTGAAACTCCTGATAGAATTGGTTCAGCAGGAATTCATAAAATAGGTTTAGGCGTTTTATTAGGTTTAGAAGACTGGCGAACCGACAGCTTTTTTAATGCTTTGCATTTAGATTATCTTCAAAAAAAATACTGGCAGACCAAATATTCTGTTTCCTTTCCCCGCCTCCGCCCTGCCGAAGGAATTATCGAACCGAATTTTATTATGGATGATAAAGATTTGACGCAATTGATCTGTGCTTATCGTTTATGGAATGAAGATTTAGAAATTTCGATTTCAACCCGCGAAAACGAAAAATTCAGAAATAATATAATTCCAATTGGCGTTACGAGTATGAGTGCCGGTTCTAAAACAAATCCGGGTGGTTATGTTGTTGATCCGCAATCTTTGGAACAATTCGAAATCAGCGATGAACGTTCTGCAGAAGAAATCTCAAAAATTATAAAAAATGCGGGTTACGAACCTGTCTGGAAAGACTGGGATAAAGCCTATAGTCGAAAGTTGGAAAGCCGAAAGTCATAAAGTCCAAAACTTCACTTAAAACTTTCATTTACAACTTTTGGCTTTCGACTTTTGACTTTCAAACTTTAAGACTAGATTAAAATGAGCATTATTCAAGAATTTCTTCGTTACAACAGACAAACTATTCTTCCTGAAATTGGCGACGAAGGTCAGGAAAAACTAAAAAAAGCACGGGTTTTGGTAATTGGTGCCGGCGGTTTAGGCTGCCCAATTTTACAATACATTGCCACTGCAGGAGTAGGTTTTATTGGAATTATGGATTTTGATACGATTGAAATTCACAATCTTCACCGACAAATTTTATATACCGAAAATAAAATTGGAAAGCACAAATCAATAGTCGCAAAAGATGTGGTTTCAAAACTCAATCCGTTGATTAAAGCTATTGCAATCAATGAAAAATTAACTGCTGAAAATGCCGCAAAAATCATTCAGCAATATGATATTGTTGTGGACGGTTCTGATAATTTTTCGACTCGTTATTTAGTCAATGATACTTGTGTTGAATTAAACAAACCCTTAGTTTATGGAAGTATTTTAAAGTTTGAAGGGCAAATTGCAGTTTTTAATCATAACGGAAGTAAAAACCTTAGAGATTTATTTCCTGAAATGCCTGATCCTAAAGATGTACCAAACTGCAATTTAAATGGCGTTTTAGGAACTTTACCCGGAATTATTGGGAATATGATGGCACACGAAACACTTAAATTAATTCTGGAATTACCAGCTTTAAAGAACGAATTAATAATCTTTAATACGTTAAACTGGAATTTTACTAAACTGAATTTTTAGAAAACAAGCGCATCGCCAACTGTAATATTACCAGAGTTTAAGCTTACAATATTAGTTCCAAATAAAACAGAATTATCAAAATTTCTATATGTGCTTAATGTTTTAAGAGGTTCTTTTTTTAAACTTCCGTTTTCAGGATCGTTATTAACCATAATGCATCTTCCGCATGGTTTTATGTTTTTAAACTGAACTTCTCCAATGGTAAAAGTCTTAAAATTATCTTCTTCGTGAGCGTTTTCGGTACTTACTACAATGTTTGGGCGAAATCTTTTTATTGTGATTTTTTCATTCAGTTTGTCATTCAAAAAATCCAGACTTTTTGATCCTATTAGTAAATACGGATAACCATCTGCCAGACTCACATTGAAAGTCTCTTTTAATCTGGAGCTTTCGTGCTTACGAGCTCCGTTTTTTAATATTTTGACTAATTTACATTCAAAGCCTAAGTGCTGGCTAAACCATTTTGATGTTTCATGATTTACCTCAACAACTTCGCTTTTATCATCCCAGACATTTACTTTTATTGAGTTCTCTAAATGTTCATCAATAAAAAATTCATGTTCCTGATCCTGAAAAGTTATGCTAATTTTTCCATCTGAAATATGTGGATAAAACTGGCTCATAATGCGATGTTCCCTCTGCGTCAGCATTTGATTTTCAGCATCAATTAACATCCATCTGCGATCGTTTTCAAATCCCATTTCTTCAGCGAAAGCAGATTTACAGCTTATTCCTGCCAAGCTTTTTATTGGATAAATGTAAATTTCCTTTACAATATAAATTGTACTCATTTCTATTTACTTTTTAAAATAGACATAAACTCTTCGCGATCTATTTCTCGGCAGCCTAAACTCTCTAAGTGCGAGTTATAAACCTGGCAATCCAGCAGTTTATAATTTTCTTTCTTCAAATATAACGCTAAAGCGATAAAAGCTGTTTTTGAAGCATTTGAAACTTTTGAAAACATACTTTCTCCGCAAAAAACATGACCTAAATCTATTCCGTATAAACCGCCAACTAAAACTTCATCCTGCCAAACCTCAACAGATTTTGCAATTCCTTGTCTATGAAGTTCATAGTAGGCTTCGATCATTTCATTCGAAATCCATGTTCCGTTCTGGCCTTCGCGTTTTATCTGCTGGCAATTAGAAATTACTTCTTTGAAGTTTTTATTATAAGTAACCTTAAATGTTTTCTTATTGAGGATTTTTCGCATGCTTTTGGATATTACCAATTCATCGAAAAACAGTACCATTCTTGGATCCGGCGCCCACCAAAGAATTGGTTCTCCTTCATTAAACCAAGGAAAAATACCGCTCTTATAGGCTAGTTTTAACCGCTCTGGATCTAAATCGCCTCCAATAGCCAAAACACCTTCTTCATCAGCTTCTGAAACCGGCGGAAAAAACAAATCTTTAAATAAATAATACATTTTAAATCGTCAATTTTTAAATTCCAAATCCTAAAAAGTTGTCATTTGATGAAATGAACTCAAAAATAAAATTCCAAATCCCAAATTCACGGAAATGAATTGGAATTTGGAATTTAATAAATTGAATTTTAAACTCTTAGAACGGTAAATCGTCTGGTTCGTCTTCGTTTAAATTTGTCGCTGGAGCGAAAGCTTCTGCTGCAGGAACTGAAGGTGTTTGTGCAGGTCCTTCTGGTGCCATTCTTTCAATTCTCCAACCTTGAATACTATTGAAATATCTAGTTTCTCCTTGTGGATTAATCCATTCTCTTCCTCTTAAATTGATAGAAACTTTTACCGCCTCTCCTTGTTTATAGCTGCTTAATAAATCGCATTTATCTTGTGTAAATTCGATCAAAATGTGCTGTGGATACTGCTCATCTGTAGTAACTACCAGTTCTCTTTTTTTGAATGAAGCACTAACTTGCTGCTCAGGATTAACCACTTTTACTTTTCCTATAACTTCCATCTTCGTCTATAATTAATTATTATTTCTTTTCTTATTTTTTAGCTAAAAGCACTTTCCAGGCTGACTCAACGTCATCATTATTGAGATATTTTTTGGCTTCTAAATGAACTTTTTCCTGATCATCTGAGCTTAAAACTCCTTTTACAGAAAAATTTTCTTTCACAAATATACTAACTTCTTCTTTTGTAGGCAAGGTTTCTACGTTGCCTAATTTTCCAAGGTCATTCCCATCAAACACAGGACTTTCTCTAATAAAATTAGGAATTGCATCTACTCCTACGCCCAAAGTTGTTAATGGTTTTGCGACTTCAAAAAGCCCTTGATTGGATCTTGAATACCAATTTCCGCCAAGTCTTGAAACTAAATCTATTTTATGCTGGTCTATTGCTCCGTTTTTATCCAAAATTGATTCGTGAATGTGAATTTTTACTACTTCACACAAAATCAGGTTTCCTGCTCCTCCTTCTGTTCCTAACGGAATAATCTGCGTAATCTTGCATTCAAACTGAACCGGAGATTCTTTTACACGGTAAGGTTTTACAAAATCTGAAGGAATTTGCGTCAAACCGGCTTTTATAAATTCGTTTACTCCTTCTCCGTATTCTGTACTTGCCAGCGAAGTCTGCTGTACAATATCATAATTGACAACATTTATTACGACTTCTTTTGTAGCTTCGGCATTAATCAAAGTATGCTTTACGGTATTGTCGCGAACACGTCTTGAAGGCGAAAAAACCAAAATTGGCGGATTAGCACTAAATACATTAAAGAAACTAAAGGGAGACAAATTAGGAATTCCTTTTTCGCTTATTGTACTTGCAAAAGCAATTGGCCTTGGCCCTACTGCACTTTGTAAATATCCCTGCAGCTGTGCTGTAGGTATCTCTTTTGGATTGATGCTAATCATAATTTTTCTGTTTAACCGAACCTCATTTCGGTCATACAAAAGTATTGAAATCGTTCAATTCAAAGAAATAGTTTTGAAGATTAAAACAAAAATCTTTTAAGCCCCTGCAAAATATAAAATGTGTTTATTTCGTTATATTTATACCTCAAAATTTAGTTTATGCGCTTTTCTGAAAGTAGAAATACAACTCGTTGGGTTATAATTTTCATATCCTTTTTAATCATTTCGCTGATTCTCTGGAATACTTATACATTTTTCCAAATTTTTAAGAATGAGGAACGTTTAAAAATGAAGCTTTTTGTAAATGCCCAAATTACAATTGTAAATGCTGACGAAAATACAGACATTGAACTTCCTCTTCAAATTATTAACAATAATACCTCTATTCCTGGTATAGTAATATTGTATGATAAAGTGGTAAGTGCCACAAATGTCCCAGAAGAGATCTTGACGAACAAGAAAAAAAGAGCCAATTATTTGAGAAAATTAGGCAATGAAAATGAACCTATTACTTTTGAGTATGCTCCTGGAAAATATCAAACGCTTTATTATGGAAATTCAGCTTTACTTAATAAACTCAAATATTATCCTGTAGCTTTATTGCTGATTATCTTTTTGTGTGCCGCTTTGATTTACAATTTTTACAAAAGCACAAAAATGGCAACGCAAAATAAACTGCTGGCGGGAATGGCAAAAGAAACCGCTCATCAAATTGGAACGCCTTTATCATCTTTAATTGGCTGGGTTGAGATTTTAAAAACCGAAGCGATTGATCAATCCATAACTATTGAAATTGAAAAAGATGTTGAACGTCTGCAGACAATAACGGATCGTTTTTCTAAAATTGGTTCTGTTCCTGTTTTAGAACCGCACGATATTGTTGCCGAAACATTAAATACGTACGAATATTTACAATCGCGTTTCTCTAAACAGGTTACTTTTTCTTATCAGGTTCCCGAAAAACCAATTTTTGCTTTAATCAATCCAACACTTCACAGCTGGACGATAGAAAACCTTGTTAAAAATGCTATTGATGCCATGAAAGGAAAAGGAACTTTAGATCTTCATATTGAAAAAGATGCTCATCATATAAAAATAAACGTGAAAGATTCTGGAAGCGGTATTGCAAAAAATCAATTCAAAACTATTTTTGAACCCGGCTTTACTACAAAAAAACGCGGCTGGGGATTAGGACTTTCTTTAACCAAAAGAATTGTAGAGGAATATCATAACGGAAAAATTAAAGTTCTTAATTCTGAAATTGGTAAAGGAACTACGTTTCAGATTACTTATGAAACAACCAGTCCGGCTTAAAAATTAGACATAAAAAAAACACCAACTCAAAATTGAATTGGTGTTTTTTATTTTGGGTTTAATCTTAAAGATTAGACTGAATATCTTTTGCTAAAGTTTCAAATTCTTCTTTTGAAAGCGAAACTTTGTCCTGAAAACGCATTTCATCCATATGATTTAATGGAATTAAATGTACGTGTGCGTGAGGAACTTCTAAACCTACAACCGCAATTCCGATTCTTTTACAAGGAACTGTTTTTTCTAATGCTGCAGCAACTTTTTTAGAGAATTTCATTAATCCTAAATACAATTCTTCATCCATATCAAAAATCTTATCGATTTCTTGTTTCGGAATACAAAGTGTATGGCCTTTTGCGTTTGGATTTACATCTAAAAAAGCCAGATAGTTATCATCTTCGGCAATTTTATAGGCAGGAATTTCTCCGTTTACAATTTTAGTAAATATTGAACTCATAGTTTATTGGTTTAACTGGCTAACCGCTTAACCGATTTAACGATTTAACGGTTAAACTATAAAAAATTTATTCTCTTGTAATTTCAAGAATTTCGAATTTCAAAGTTCCGTTTGGCACTGTAATTTCGGCAATTTCGCCAACAGATTTTCCCAGCAGTCCTTTTCCAATAGGAGAAGTTACAGATATTTTTCCTGTTTTTAAATCAGCTTCACTTTCTGCAACAAGCGTATATTTCATTTCCATTCCGTTGCTTTGGTTTTTAATTTTCACATTAGAAAGAACCAAAACTTTAGAAACATCTAATTGAGATTCATCAATTAATCTTGCATTTGCATATACTTCTTCAAGTTTAGCAATTCTCATTTCTAATAAACCCTGCGCTTCTTTTGCAGCATCGTACTCGGCATTTTCAGATAAATCGCCTTTGTCTCTTGCGTCTGCTATATCTTGAGATGCTTTAGGACGCATTACACTCTTTAAATGCTCCAATTCATCTTTTAACTTTTTTAACCCATCAGCGGTATAATAAGATACTTTACTCATAACTTCATCGTTTATATAAATAGAAAAAATCCCATCGGGACGGGATTTTGTATTACAAATATACTATTATTTTTAATAGTACATAATTATATGTTAATCATATAAAATTCAAATCTAAATAAATTATTTTTGTTTCACTAATTCTTATTAAAATAATGAAAAAAATCTGGCTCTTAATTCTTTTCGTTTCTGTGCTTTTTTCGTGCAGTGACAGCGATCGCAGTAACAAAAACCCATATATACCGAGTTATTCTGTTAATTTATCTGTAGATATGAATCTGCCTTCTTATTCAAATCTCAAATATGTCAGCAATGCAGTTATAGTTCCTAATTACGGTGCAAAAGGAATTATTATTTTTAATGCCGGAAGCGGTTACAATGCTTTTGATGCTGCATGTCCTAATCAGGAGATAAATTCATGCGCTGCCATGACAATTGACGGTATTAATGCTGTTTGTTCCTGCGATAAAACTTCTTACAGTTTGTTTACAGGACTTGGAGGAAAAGAATATCCTCTAAAACAATATAAAGTTCAGGTAACGGGAACTGTAATTCACGTTTACAATTAAAAATAAAAAAAAGCCTGAAAGTAAATTTCAGGCTTTTTTTTATTTTAGAATTTCAAAGTTAATCCGGCTAAGAAATTAATTCCTGCCTGCGGATAATAGTATGGATAAATATCCCACATTGCTCCGTTTGAAACATATTTTTTATCCAGAATATTGTTTACCAACCCTGTTATTGTAATTGATTTGAAAATTGATTTTGGTTTTATTTCATAAGAAATATTCAAATCGTTGACAAAATAATCTGCCAGTTTAGCTTCTGGAAGCTCAATATTATTCATATACTGTTCTCCAACATATTTTTGCAATAACGAAACATATAAGTTTTCAATTGGTTTGTATACGATAATATTTCCGGCTATAACTTCTGGAGAGTAAGCAATTTTAGTTGTTCCGTAGTATTGTCCTTCAACAGCTAAGTCAACATTTTTATTACTGCTTAAAGTAAAGTTAGGTCTGATAATAAAATTTTCTGAAAGTGAAATTGTCGCATCAAACTCAAATCCTAAACGATAGCTTTTTTCAGTATTAGCACGAATTGGTGCACCAACATCGTCTAATCTTCCAGTTAAAATCAATTGATCTTTATATCCCATATAATAGAAGTTCGAATTTAATTGGATTTTCTCTGAATTAAATCTCCATCCTAATTCAAAATCATTCAATTTCTCAGGTTTTACATTTCCACCTTCATAATCAGTTCTGTTTGGCTCACGATTCGCACGTGCATAAGAGAAATAAAGTGTGTTTTTTTGATTGATTTCGTAGTTTAAACCCGCTTTTGGATTAAAGAAATTGAATGTATCATTTACTAAACCAGTTTCGGCACTATTGGCTTTATAATGTACTCTACGGTATTGTAAATCTCCATATAAGCTTAATTTTTCAGTCAGCTGATAATTTGCTTTTGCAAAGACATTCCCATCTGTTTTTACTGAATAGTCGTCATAGTAATGATCTCCCAATTCTGAAGTTGAAGCATATCTTGCCCAGATTACTTTTCCAAAATGATCTCCTTCGTATTTATTCCAGCCTCCGCCAAGAATAACATCTAATTTTTCTTCTTTATATTTTACAGAAAAAGTAGTTCCGTAAAAATCATTATCTAACCATTTCTGACGCACTAAATCGGTTGTTGTTACGGTTCCAACTGGCTGTAAACCATAGTCGGCCATATCAGCATCTTCTTTATAATTATCGTAATACCCCTGCCCTTTTGTATAATGTAAAGCGAAGTTAGTACTCCATTTATCAGAGAAAGATTCACTCCAATGCAATTGATAATGATTCTGTTTGTAATTATCGGTTTCGTTATCGTAAAAACGAGTATTTCCAAATTCATCGGTATACATTCCGGCAGAATTGAAAGTTCGGTTTGAATTTAATGTTTCGGCATCAATCCCATTCCATGATTGGTATGTTTTTTCGGTTCCGCCAAAAACCAAAGCTTTAATTAAAGTAGTTTTGCCAACGTAAGTTCCTTGTAAAAAATAAGATTTCAAATCAGAACTTGCACGATCTACATAACCATCAGATTTCACTGTAGACAAACGTCCGGCAAGTTCAAAATGGTCATTTAATAAACCTGTACTAAATTTTACTGTATTTTTATTTGAATTAAAACTTCCGTAAGAGCTTGAAATTTCTCCTGTTGGTTTAGATGCATAACTGTCTGTAAGCATATTTAAACTCGCTCCAAAAGCAGAAGAACCATTGGTAGAAGTTCCAACTCCTCGCTGTAATTGGAGACTTTCTACAGAAGAAGCAAAATCGGGCATATTAACCCAAAAAGTCCCCTGACTTTCGGCATCGTTGTATGGAATTCCGTTTATGGTTACGTTTACTCTTGTTGCATCGCTTCCACGGACTCTGATTCCGGTATAACCTATTCCTCCTCCAGCATCTGATGTGGTTACTACAGATGGCAGATAATTCATTAAAACAGGTATATCCTGACCAAGATTTCGGTATTTGATTTCTTTTTTATCCATATTACTAAACGTAACCGGCGTTTTGGTCGTAACACGAACTGCAGAAACCAAAACATTATCAAGCTGATTTACTTTGGTTGAATCTTGTTCTTGTCCAAAAGAGAATAGAGTAAAGAAAATTGAGAATAGAATAAAGAAAATAAACTTTTGGTTCAACTTAGAACCTTTGTACCTCTGTGCCTTAGCACCTGAAAAAATAGTTTTCATTCGTAAAGAATTACGAATAAAAGGGGGAATTATTCTTTTGTTAAATTAATAAATGTGTTTCACGACAAAGCATAGTGTGCACGCTGTGATTTGTCGTTTTTCCCTTAGCAACATTACTCGCTCAGGTTCTTTGGGTATGATCTCAGCTCGTTATTTAGAGCACCCCTTTGAGACAATGCAAATATAGAAAAGTATTAAGATAAATGTATTAGGTATTACGATTTTTCACTTTTGGATTTCTTAATACTTAATTCTGTAGTCTTAATACTAAAAATCAGGTTTTCTTCGGGACTGTTTTAAATCAGAGATATTCTTTTTGTCTTTAATTCTTTTTTTGATTACAGCTTTGGGAACTTTTGTCGCTTTTCGAACTTTTGGAACATATAATCCCTTTTTAATTAATTCCAGAAATCGCTTCACAACAATTTCCTTATTCTTAAGCTGGCTTCGATCTTCGTCGCAATTTAAGATTAATATATTTTCAGAAGTTAAACGAGTTGATAAATTCTCTTTTAGGAGCGTTTTTTCATCATCAGACAAGGCTTGAGAAGCTTCTAAATCAAAAGACAAAACAACTTTTGAAGAAACTTTGTTTACGTTCTGCCCGCCCGCACCACTGCTTCGAACGGCTTTAAAGTTTAATTCTGATATGATTTTCTCGTTATCCATTATTGTGGCTGATGTGCCGGTTTTAATAAATCGTTTACCGTTTTTACCGGATTAAAAGTAATTAAAGGCACAGCAACAAAAACTGTCAGCCAATTTGCCATCGAACCATTCCATAATCCCGGAAGTTCATAACTTTTTACGGCTTTCCCTTCAACACTTTTTTCAACTATAAATCCAGATTTTTCGTCAACAAATTTTTTCAGGTCAAATTTTTCTCCTTTATAATTTTTGATTCCGCAAACCAAATCTACTGGGTTAAAATGTGTTGCTTCTTCCAGAACTTCAAGCTGTTTTTTATTTGCTAAATCTACCTGTGATGTTTCTACGATCTGCAAAGAAACCTCGCCTTTATCGTTCATTACCCAAAACGGTCCTCCGCCAGGTTCTCCTTCATTTCGAACCATTCCGCAAACTCGTATTGGACGATCTAACAGTTCTTTAATTTTGGTGATTTTATTCTCAAAAGTAAATTTATTGAAATCTTTAGTCATCTGAATGTTTAGTTTTTGCATTAAAACATCCACAATTTCTTTAAGGTCCTCTTCTTTCACTTCATTTTTTTCAATGGCTTTTAAATATCCAAATACTTTTTGCTGTACTTCAATCAAAATTCCTCCTAAAGCCTTTTTATATAAAGCAATTTTATCAATATGATTTTGAATTACATTATCAATATTTTTAATAAAAATAATGTCTGAATCCAGATTATTCAGGTTTTCAATTAAAGCACCATGTCCGCCGGGTCTAAAAACCAGACTTCCGTTTGAACTTCTTACCAGTTTATTATTTCCATCTACATTAATTGAATCTGTACCTTTATTTTGATAAGAATATCTAATGTTGATTTTAACATTAGAATGTTCCTCTACTTTGTTTTTAACTGCATCAACTGTTTTTTCAAACAAATCCTGATGTATTTCTGAAACTGTAAAATGTAAATTTGAAACACTCTTTGCCGTTGCATAATGTACACATTCACTTAAATGTTCTTCTATAGGAGTTGCTATATGAGTTTTATATAAATGAAATGGTAAAACTGCTTTTGGCTTGTTTGCCGAGTTAAAATAGTCAGGAGACAATAAAAGTTTTATAAAATAATAGTTTTTATAATCTCTTTCGAGATTTTCAAAATCAGGATAAATTTCTCTCAGTTTTTTGTCAACGTCTTCAAAAAAAGGAAACTTATCCATTCCGATAATAAAAATGGCTAGTTCTTTATCTTTTTTTCTATTGATATAAGCATTTATGGTTTCTTTTTCAATATCAAAATCATTTAAAAAGGCCGTTAAAAACTTATACATTCTGGTAGCAGCACCAGAAGCCGGAACAAATTTTTTAATTTTAAATTCTTCCTTATGTTTATCAAAAAAAGAAGCTTTTTCTTTAAAATCAACTTCTGACAAACTAAGAATGCCATTATTGATGGTTGCTGGACTAATCAAGCTGCTCTTTGCTATTCCGTTTTTGAATACATCCAGCTGCTTTAAAATATTTTCGAAAGGAATTCCGTGATTATAAATTTCAACAAAATCCTGAGAAGATAGTCCTTTTTCTTTTAGAGCACCTAAAGCATCTATAATCATTATGGCTTTTGCCAAACGACTTTCTTTATTACCAGATAAGGTTATAAAAGGCTTTTTATTATCAATTAAAGTTTGTTTGAATACCGAAAAAACAGTTTCTCTTCCTTCCGGAGTATCTCTAATATCATCTTTTTCCCATGGAACATCAATATCCGTGAGGAAAAACAAATCGTAATCATGTTCTAAAGCAGCTTCATTTAAAAGTGGATCACAAAAACCGTAATACACTTCAGAGAAGACTTTAGTTACCATTAAATTAGTATCGCAAAACAAATATTTATTCGCCTCGGTAAGCTTCTCATTCTCTAATAAAACTTGCCCGTATGCAATAGGCATCATATCATCAACAGTACATATATGCTGATTTTCTTCCCATCTTTCCTGCAGATAATCGCGTGCAAACTCTGGAACCCAATCTGTTTCATAGTGCTCTGCGAGTTGTTTTGCTAATGTAGTTTTACCTGTACTTTCAGGGCCAAACAAAGCAATTTTTATGATATTTGTTTTTTGCTGTCTAAGATTTTTCTCCATTCTAAATAAGCTGAAATAGCTAAAATTGTAAAAATTAAATATTGAAGCGACAACATCCCCAAGCCGCGATAGGCATAAAGAGGCACTACAATAATATCACCGATAATCCAGAGTGTCCAGTTTTCAATTTTCTTCCTTGCCATATACCACATTCCTGCGAAAAATATACCTGACGATATCATATCGACATAATTATCTTTATGTATTTCGTAATCGAAATATTTATAAATGCCGAAAACTACAAAAACCGTTACAATAAACAGTAAGATTCCGATTATTTTTTCATTAAAAGTTGTACGAGTAATTGGCAGATTATCTTCAACAGTTGTTCCTTTTGCCCACATATACCAGCCATAAATACTCATAATTGAAAAATAAGCATTGATAATCATGTCTCCAATATAACCGGCAACATATAAAAGGTAAACCGAAATTACAGTTGCAATTAATCCTGTTGGATAAACCCAAATATTTTCTTTTTTAGCAAACCATACGCTTAAGATCCCGCAAACGAATACCAAAAATTCCAGAATGATATGCCATAATGGTGCATTTTTATAACTTTCAAGAAAAAAATCAATCATTTTGTGGTATTTAAAGGCTGTTATTTATGAATCGAAAAAATGGCTGTCATTTTCAAAAGCTGTTCCTATAACTACTAAATCCGCACCGGCATTGTATGCTTTTTTAATTCCGTGCAAATCTAAAATTCCTCCTCCAACAATTATAGGAATTTCTACGTTTTGAGAAATTACTGAAATCATCTCTAATGGCACTGGCTTTTTTGCTCCGCTTCCTGCTTCTAAATAAATTAATTTACTGCCCAGCATTTCGCCTGCCTGAGCTGTTGCTAAGGCTAAATCAAAATTTTCGCGATTAAGCGGTTCTGTTTTACTAACGCGGGCAACAGCAGTTTCATTGCCGCTTTCAATTAAAATATATCCTGTTGAAATTACTTCAAGATTTGTTTTTTTCAATATTGGCGCTGCCTGAACCTGATATTCGATTAAATAATCCGGGTTTCGGCCAGACAATAATGATAAAAACAAAATCGCATCGGCCTTTGGTGAAATCTGAGACGGATCTCCCGGAAATATCACAACAGGCAGTTTTGTTTTTTGTTTTAACTGTGCGATAAGATCTTCGATAATTGTACTTTCGACAATACTGCCTCCAACAAAAATATGAGTCGCCGGAGATTGATTTATTTTAAGTAATAAATGATCTAAATTTTCCCAGACAATTTTATCAGGATCCAAAAGTATGGCTAATAATTTTTGACCATTTTTCTTGGCTTCTAAAATTTGTTGATGGATTGTGGTAAGTATTTTTTGCTCCATAATGGCCGTAAAAGTAAAAAGTTTTTAACGTAGAAGAACTATTATGAATCAATTATATTTGTAAAGTCTCTGTTAACTATCAAAGAAAACAATTATGATCACGGCTGAATTGTTAGAGAAATATGGTGCAATAAAAAAGTCTTTTGGCAAAAATGAAATTATTTTTGAAGAAGGAAATCTTCCAGCTCATTATTATCAGATTATTTCAGGAGAAATTAAAATGTGCAATTATAATGATGACGGCCGCGAATTTATTCAGGGAATATTCTATAAAAATCAATCTTTTGGTGAACCTCCATTATTTTTAAATCAAAAATATCCAGCCAATTCAATTGCTGTTGAGGATAGTGAAATTCTTCTTCTTCCAAAATCTAATTTTATGAAACTGCTGGAAGAAAACCCGGCGATCAGCATTAAAATAATAGAAAACCTCGCGCAGCGATTGTATTATAAATCAGTTATGGCGGCCGAAATTTCGACACATGAACCGGAACATCGTGTTTTAAAATTAATCGATCATGGAATCGCTTATTTTAATTTCCAAAAAGACAAAAATGGCTATCTCATTAATTTCACCAGACAACAGATTGGAGATTTAACCGGTTTGCGGGTAGAAACTGTTATTAGAGCCATAAAAGCATTGGAAAAGAAAGGTGAATTGAGAATTATTAATCGAAAAGTATACAGATAAAAAAGTTCTTGTTTTATGATTTTAATCATAAAATGCAGTTGTATTGCGGACGTATCTTTGCCATATAAAAATCTGAATATCATGACACTATATCAAACCACATTCGACATTTTCAATAAAAATTATATGGGTTCTGCTGCAATGGCAGTAATTGGGCAAAGCTGTTTAGGAGGCGCTGCTGCAATGTATGTTTTATCTAACGGAACTTCAATTCTTCAAATGGTTCAGCTGGCAGTTATCGTTCTAGCTTGTATCTTTGTAAACACTTCAATTTTGGCTCAAATGAAACATAAAGTGGTTTTTAACCTTTTAATTCTGAGTTCAATTTTAAGCGTATTTTTTATTCTGTTAAATACTCTTGTTCTGTGAAAAAACAAATAGAAAATAGAGCTGACGTTTCTTTTCTGGTACATCAATTCTATGATAAAATAAGAGCCGATGAAGAAATCGGCTTTTATTTTAATGAAATGATTTCTGACTGGGATGCACATCTCGAAAAGCTGACTGATTTTTGGGAAACCAATTTATTTGGTGTCCGTAAATACAAAGGAAATCCTCATACTGTTCATAACGAGGTAGATGCTCATTTTGACGAAAAAATTACTCCAAACGAATTTGGTATCTGGCTTAATCACTGGGCTCAAACATTAGACGAGCATTTTGAAGGCGAAAATGTAGAAACTTTAAAAAGACGTGCCCGAAAAATGAGCACCTTTCTGTATATGAGTATGTTTCAGCACAGACAAAAAGAAAGTGAAGTTTAATCGTTCAACAGTCATTGCGGTTATTTTTCAAAAGCATAAACCAAAGTAAAAGTTCCTTCAAAGTTATCAGATTTGATTTCTTTATAATGCACATCAAAATCCTTAACCAAATTATCAAAATGAAGACTTGCCTGTGTTTGGGTTTCATCTAAAGAAAAGTTGCTCACATTTATATGATCTTTAAAACTGATTCCTTTTTCATTTCTGATTTTAAAGATTGCTTCTTTGGCTCCCCAGATAACGGTAAGTTTTTTTATATATTCTTCTGTAAAAGATGAATCTAAATAACCGCATTCATAATCTGTAAATTTATCAGCGATTCTTTGGATTTTTTCTCGCTGCAATTCCATATCAATTCCAACTGTTTCGTGGCTTATAATTATCGCTGCAAAATGATACGAATGTGTTATTGAAATGTAGTTATGACAATCAAAATACGGTTTTCCAAATTCGTCATAATGCAAATCTTTATCAGTAAAACCCATTTCCTGAATCAGCATTCGAACACTTAAAAAAGCACGCTGATGCATTTGCGATTTCATGCCATCGAGTCTCTTTTGTGTTTTTTCTTTCAACACAACTTTACTTAATAATTCTTCAAGAGATTCTGTTATTTCCCAAATTAAGATTTTAGTTGTTTCGTTAAACTGTATGGTTTGAAATAGAGGCATTTTTTAAATTATGAATTATGAGTTGTGAATTATGAGTTTTTAAACCGTATAAGTCATTTGAGAAAATATAACTGTTGGTTCAAAAAATGCAATAAGTAAATTTAAGCAATTCAAAACAAAGCGCATTACGAAAGAATCCTTTTTTAAATGAACTTATATCACTTATATGGTTTAAATCGTTTTATAAACTAATGTTCTAAAGATTAAGAAATTAAAGATTTCACAAATCTGAGAGAAATTAGTAAAATTCAAAAGCTATTCCTTAAATTTGCAAAAAAATTACAATTCTACAAATATAACATAAATGAGTACAACGACTACGCCATATGTGGCTTTCAAAGTAAAAGACATTTCTCTAGCGGCTTGGGGAAGAAAAGAAATTGAACTAGCTGAAGCTGAAATGCCAGGTTTAATGGCACTTCGCGCTGAATACAAAGATGAGCAGCCATTAAAAGGAGCTCGTATTGCTGGATGTTTACACATGACGATTCAAACTGCTGTTTTAATCGAAACTTTAATCGCTCTTGGTGCAGAGGTTACTTGGTCTTCTTGTAACATTTTCTCTACTCAGGATCAGGCTGCTGCTGCTATTGCTGCTGCTGGAATCTCTGTTTATGCTTGGAAAGGTCTTGACGAAGAATCATTTGACTGGTGTATTGAGCAGACTTTATTCTTTGGTGAAGAAAGAAAACCATTGAACATGATTCTTGATGACGGTGGAGATTTAACTAACATGGTTATTGATCGTTACCCAGAATTAGTTGCTGGAATTAAAGGTCTTTCTGAAGAAACTACAACAGGTGTTCACAGACTTTACGAAAGAGTAAAAGCTGGAACTCTTCCAATGCCTGCAATCAACATTAACGATTCTGTTACTAAATCTAAATTTGATAACAAATACGGATGTAAAGAATCTGCTGTAGATGCTGTGCGTCGTGCAACTGACTTAATGTTAGCTGGAAAAAGAGTTGTTGTTTGCGGATACGGTGACGTTGGAAAAGGAACTGCTGCTTCTTTCAGAGGTGCTGGTTCTATTGTAACAGTTACTGAAATCGATCCAATTTGTGCTTTACAAGCTGCAATGGACGGTTATGAAGTTAAAAAATTAAACACCGTAATTGCTAATGCTGATATTATCATTACAACTACAGGAAACAAAGATATCGTTCTTGGAGAGCACTTCGAGCAAATGAAAGACAAAACTGTTGTTTGTAACATTGGTCACTTTGATAACGAAATCGATATGGCTTGGTTAAACAAAAACCACGGTGCATCTAAAATCGAAATCAAACCTCAGGTTGACAAATACAACATCAACGGTAAAGATATCATCATCTTAGCTGAAGGTCGTTTAGTAAACCTTGGTTGTGCTACAGGTCACCCAAGTTTTGTAATGAGTAACTCATTTACAAACCAGACTTTAGCTCAAATCGAATTATGGAACAACAGTGCTGCTTACAAAAATGAAGTTTACATGTTACCAAAACATTTAGATGAAAAAGTTGCTGCTTTACACTTAGCTAAATTAGGTGTTGAACTTGAAGTTCTAAGAGAAGATCAAGCTGCTTATATTGGTGTTGAAGTTCAAGGTCCATTCAAACCAGAATACTACAGATACTAATTAATTTTAGATTGAAGATTTCTGATTTTAGATTTTCTTAAAATCATATATCAAACCCGACAGGTTTTAAAAACCTGTCGGGTTTCTTTTTTTATTTCAGTTTCTAGTTATCAAAAAAACGAATTAATTTAACAAGACATTTACAACGTTTTTACCAGATAACTTTAAATTTGGTTTTTAAAATATAAAAAATGATTGAAAATGTTCTATGTGAAGTACACGGTTCTAAAGAAATGTCTTTTACCTGCATTCACATTGCAATGGCAATAGACTCAAAAGAAAAATCAGGTTTTTTCTATTCCGAAGCCGAAGAAGATCTTCCGCAGATTGCATGGTGCAATGCATGCGAACAATGGCTTTTGGATAATGGTGAGGAATGGAATGACGCTTTTGAAACTCAGGCCGATTTTAAAATGTTATGCGCCGACTGCTTTGATGAAGCTAAAAAAATGCAATTAGAAACTGTTACAACTTAAATATTCGCCATGAAAAAGATTTTTCTTCTCTATACTTTTCTATTTCTAAATTTATCTGCATTTGCACAAAATAATGATGTCTGGAATTCATTTCCAAACAAAGACACCACCTTAATTGGATTTAAAGACAAAAACGGAGTAATTAAAATAGAACCTAAATTTTCAGGTTTTACAATCGCACGTAAATTCGAAAACATTATAGCCGTAACTGAAGAAAAAGATCAAAAATGGAAAAGCTATTATTTAACCAAAACAGGAAAAACAGTTGGTCTAGATAGTTTATATGTTTTTGATAATGGTTCCGACTGTGAAAATGAAGGCTTCATAAGATTTACAGATCATAAGACTGATAAAATGGGAATGTTTAACAGTGAGGGAAAAATCGTTATTCCTGCTGTTTACAGCAATTTAACCAAGGTTAGAAACGGAATGATAATCGTTTTAAAAGATGCCGAAAAAAAACAAGATGGAGAGCACTTTTACTGGACGGGAGGAAAAGAGTTCTTAATTGACATCAATAACAAAGTCCTGATTGAAAATTTTGCTTACAACGACGATCTTAATTTTTATTCATTAGAAAAATCAAAAGAGCCAAGTAAAGATCCAATTAGAGAAAATTTTCTTGGAATCGACGGTCAATATTATTCTTTTATAAATTTCGACAAAGAATTTAAATATTGGCTCCAGAATACAATCCTTTCCGATTTATCTATAGCTAATCTGGAAAAACATTCTTTTGACAAAATTGTATATTGGAAAGAGCCAGACGGCTGGATAAACTCCCCTACAACCAAATTTATCTATCAAAATTATACTTTTTTAAAATTAAAACTTCAGGAACTAAAAAATCCAAAAACGGATTATTTTGTTACTACAGACGGACTAAATCAGTTTATTTTTGAATCGAGCGAATACGAAATGTATTTTAATAATTGCAATGAATCTAAAGAATGGATTTATCCCGTAAAAAGTATCATTATCAACCCAAAAAACAAGAATGATCTTGGACAGGATCACATTCAGTTTCTACGAACAGAAAATGGATATAAATTAATAAGCGTTTCTTCTAAAAAAGATAACCTTAAATAATTTCATTTCGGTTTCGTACAAAGTTTAACTTTGTAAAAAAGTAAACCATGAAGAATTTTTTGTTTTTATTCATCGCTATAATCTTCGAAATCATTGCAACTTCTGCATTAAAAAAGTCCGAAGAATTTACCAAATTAATTCCAAGTATCATTACCGTAATTGGATATTGCGGTGCATTTTATTTTCTAAGTTTTGCCATTAGAACCATTCCTGTTGGTTTTGCTTACGCAATCTGGTCCGGAGTTGGGATTGTATTAATTACAACAATTGGTGCTATTTTTTTCAAAGAAATACCAGATTTACCTGCTATAATTGGATTGAGTTTAATTATCCTTGGCGTAGTTGTAATTAATGTTTTTTCTAAAACCACAGCGCATTAGTTTTTTGTTTCAAATTTCATGTATCACGTTCGAACACAACTTAAAACATAAAAAACTCCGCAAGTTTCAGATTTTATTCCAGCAGAAACCAATCGATCTTTGTCTTATAAAATTGAATAAAGATGAACACACAGGAAACCATAAATTATAATCGCATTGCAGAAGCAATCGATTATATCAAAGCCAATTTTAAAGAGCAGCCAAATCTTAATGAAGTGGCTGAGAAAGTGCATTTGAGTCCGTTTCATTTTCAAAGACTTTTCAGCGATTGGGCAGGAACAAGTCCGAAGAAGTTTTTACAATATACAAGTCTGGAACACGCAAAGAAATTATTAAAAGAAAATCAGGCAACCATTTCTGAAACTGCTTTCGAGACGGGACTTTCCGGCACAAGCCGACTTCACGATTTATTTGTAAATATCGAAGGAATGACTCCGGCCGAATATAAAAACGGCGGAAAAAATCTTGAAATAAATTACAGTTTTGCAGAAAGTCCGTTTGGAAATATTATTGTGGCTTCTACTTCAAAAGGTGTTTGTTTTATGGCCTTCGCCGAAGATGAAATAACCGGATTTACTGCTTTGAAAAATAAATTTCCAAATGCTCAATTCTCAAAAAAATTAGATCTATCACAGCAAAATGCTTTATTTATCTTCCAAAACGACTGGAGCAGATTATCTGAAATAAAACTACATTTAAAAGGAACCGACTTTCAATTGAAAGTTTGGGAAACTTTATTAAAAATCCCAATGGGACAACTTTCTACTTACGGTTCTATTGCACATCAAATTCAAAAACCAAATGCATCACGCGCCGTTGGAACTGCAATTGGCAGTAATCCTGTTGCGTTCCTGATTCCGTGTCATCGTGTAATTCAGTCTTCAGGAACATTTGGCGGTTATATGTGGGGAAATACCCGAAAAACAGCAATTATTGGCTGGGAAGGTGCGCAGGTAAATTCTCAATTATAATTTGAGACCAGTATTTTGTAAAAACTACTTTTCTAACGTATTATTTTTTGCCACGAGTTACACGAATGTGCACGAATTAATTTTTATCAAAAAACAGAAAAATTTGTGTAATTCGAGTAATTCGCGGCGGAAAAAAATCTCAAACTAAAACTCTTATGCAAAATATACAATCTAAAATTGCTTCTCAAAATTGGGAAAACATAACAGAAACAATGCATGAAAATGGTTTTGCAGTTCTTCCTGACATTCTTAATAATGACGAATGTGAAGCTTTAAAAGCTGAGTATGCGAATCCTTGTTTATATCGAAAAACTGTTGTTATGGAACGCTATAGATTTGGTTTGGGCGAATACAAATATTTTAATTATCCGCTGCCGGATTTAATCCAGAATCTTCGTTCTTCAATTTATCCTAAACTAGCTCCAATTGCCAATGCGTGGATGAAAGCTTTAAATATTAATACTGTTTTTCCTCAAACTCATTCAGAATTGCTGCAGCAATGTCATGATAATAATCAGCTGAAAGCTACCGTTTTAATTTTAAAATATGGCAAAGGCGGATTCAACACGCTGCATCAGGATTTATACGGAGATGTTTATTTCCCCATTCAAATTGTGCTTTTCTTAAATGAACCTGACGAGGATTTTACTGGAGGCGAATTTGTATTGACACAGCAAACTCCAAGAGCACAGTCCAAAGCTATTGTTTTGAAACCCAAAAAAGGTGATATTCTGGTTTTTACGACAAACTTTAGACCCGTAAAAGGTACGAAAGGATATTATCGTGTTAATATGAAACATGGAGTAAGTGAAATTCATTCTGGTGAACGTTTTACATTGGGAATTATTTTTCATGACGCGCTTTCGTAAATATTTTTTCGCCACGAATTCACGAATTAAACTAATTCTATCCGCATAGATTTAAAAAAAATTAGTGAATTCGTGGCGAAAACAAAACACAACAATATGTTTCAACACTATAAAATTTCAGATTCAGAACTTCGAAGTAAAATTAAAAAAGGCGAAATTTGCTTTGGCGGTAACCAAAAGCTAAAAATCTACGGAACTTTAAAATGTGCTTCCGGAAAGAGAATGAAACGGGAGAACCGGGTTTTCTTTTCTTCTGAAGAAAATGCAAAACAAAATGGTTTCAGACCTTGCGGTCATTGTATGAAAATTGATTATCTAAAATGGAAAAATGGACTTATTTAATCCTCAAATAGACGAAACCACTAATCAGCTTCCAAAAGACGGAACTGTGAATTATTACGGTAAATTGTTTTCGAGAACAGAAGCAGATTTTTATCGCGATACTCTTTTAAACACAATCGAATGGAAAAATGATGAAGCCATTATTTTTGGAAAATTAATTTTGACTAAAAGAAAAGTGGCTTGGTATGGCGATAAGGAATTTGAATATACGTATTCGAATACTACTAAAAAAGCGCTTCCGTGGACTCCTGAATTGCTAAAATTGAAAAGTTTTATTGAAGAAAAAACAGGAGAAACTTTTAATTCTTGTCTGCTTAATTTATATCATTCCGGCGAAGAAGGAATGGCATGGCACAGTGATGCTGAAAAAGATTTAAAGAAAAACGGAGCAATTGGATCAGTAAGTTTTGGCGCCGAACGTAAATTTGCTTTTAAACATAAGGAGTCTAAAGAAACCGTTTCTATGATTCTGGAACACGGAAGTTTATTGGTTATGAAAGATGAAACGCAGACACATTGGCTGCATCGGCTTCCTCCAACAAAAAGCACTCAAAAACCCAGAGTTAATTTAACTTTTAGAACTATTGTAAGATAGAAATGCTACTTCTTTTTTGCAGCAACGTTTTCATACGAACGAATTAAAGCATCTTCAAACATTTCGGGCCTTACTCTGGAAAGTTCGACAATGGTCCAGCCTTGTTTTCCCCATTTATTTGGAATTACATAGAAAATATTTTCGCTTGACGCACAAAAAACGGACTGGTCTATTTCGTTTAATTTTAAAACGGCCTGATTATTTTTTCCATCAAAAGTGGCAAAAATCTTCTTTTTGATTCGAAAAGAGATTTTCTCAAAATGAGGTTCTTCAGTCGCGTCTGGAAATGACATTGCTGATTTTCGAAATTCGTCAATTGAAACCATACTATCATTTTTAAAGATTAACGCTTACTTTTTACCAGCCTTGATATAATCCATCTTTTAAAACCTCATCGTATTTTTCTTTATCAAAAGAATATAAGTTTGGGGCTTTGTGCGCGACGTTGCTTTTCTTTTCGTCTAATTTGGTAAGAATTCCAATATTGGTGATTTTGCGTAAAAAATTTCGGCGGTCTAATTTTTTGTCTAAAATTGTTTCATATAATGTCTGCAATTCCGGAATTGTAAATTTTTCAGGCAATAAGTTATAACCAATTGGCATTAAATTCAATTCGACTCTTAAAGTATCGAGAGCTTTATCTAAAATTTCACGATGATCTAAAATAAGTTCCGGAACTTCTTTGTGGTCAATCCATTCTACAATTTCGTTTCTGTTTATTGGATTAGGAAAAATCTTTGAAAAATCTACCAATGCATAATATCCAATTGTAACAAAACGTCTTGTCAGCCATTTTCCCAATTCAGGACTGATATCTAAATGTTTTAAAGCCTCATTATCAAAATGATTTTCATTTCGTTTAATTTTTCCAAACGTCGAAAATTGCCTCAAAAATACACCTTCTACACCGGTTCGTTCGTTTAAAACTGTTACTGCAGCAGTATCAATATCCTGATCAATTGGAATAAATCCGCCCGGAAGGGACCATCGTTCACTGTGAGGCGTATTAATAAGTAATACTTTTAACTGATTATCATGAAACCCAAAAATGACACAATCTATAGAAAGTCCCGGCTGGTAATTTTCATTATTTTCTAGTATAGATTTCAACATTTTTATTTTTTAATTAACTCGCTTTAGATTTAATTAAGCATGCAATTTACTTTATTTTAAAAAAGTGTAACGTTTTTTTAGAGAATAAGTCTTATAAAAATAAACTAAGTTAACATAAATTTAAAAGTGTGCGAATCACAATTTTAGTTAAAATTACAAAACTAATCGAAAAAAGAAGTACATTGCGTCATAATAACACATTACGTGTATAAATTGTTAAAATTCTGTTTTAAACAAGAAAAAACTTATAAAATAGGATTTTCGTTATAAAAAGAATTTATATGAAGTTAATTACAGAATTATGAATATCAATCCGTTAAAAAATATCAGTGAGAAAATTAGAACCAAAATCTGGTCTTCTTTTGGATTTGTTTCTAAGACTTATCTTCTTGAAGCTTCATTAAAATACAGTGAAGAACAAGAAAGAATTTTTAATCAGGTTATTGAACGAGAAGTTAAAAATAAAAAAACAAAGCGCGAAGCTCTTGATAAAGCTTTACTCGAATCTTATAAAGGAATTGGCGCTATGGATTTCATTAACACTGTCCTGAAATAATTGTGTTAATTATTTTAGTTTTTATACGCTGCCTCACTTTTTAGTGAGGCTTTTTTTATCTCTTTTAAGTTTTCTAAAATAACTCAACAAAATGTACTATTATTATATACTTTTGCTTTTCGTAGTAAGAATATACACCGATAAAAATTGTAAAATTTATAAGCATGGAAAACACAGTAGAACAAGAAAATTATAAAATTCAAAAACCTGAAAACTGGGCTCCAAAAATTGATGACAATCAGCTGATTGAATCTATAAAAGAATCTGATTTCTCAAACAAACAAGTTGAGGAAGGAAGAGATTTCTGCTACCTTTTAGATAAAGTTTATTATACAAGTGATAACGAAAACAGTGAGTATGCCTGTGTTGCTTATACTCTTAATGAACCTTCCAATCTTGAAAGTGCTTCGGTAAAAGATGTTGTAGTAGAAGAAAACGAAACGTATATTATTCATAGAATAAGCGTTTTAAGAGAAGGTGTCCTGATTGATAAAATTGCAGATACTAAAATAAAAGTTCTTGACAGCGAAAATCAAAGTGAAGGCGGTATTTTAAGCAGTAATAAAAAAGTAAATATTACGATTAAAGATTTACGCCTTTATGATGTTTTAATTACAGAAGATTCACGCGTAAAAGTTTTTACAGATCGTGATTTTATGCGAAAAGAATTTCTAAAATATGTTTACGTTACCCCAAGTACTTACTGGGCGTACGGAAATTATAAATTTACTTTTATCAACGATCGTAAAGATCCTATTGCTTATAAAAAAGCATTTTTTAGAGACGATAAAGGAAATGTTTTAGAACCTGAAATTAAACATCTCAAAAAAGGTGAAAGATTTGTAATTGAAAAACAGGACTACATCAACTTTTTTGATACCAACAGAGAAATTGCACCTTTTATCGATTTTGCAACAGATAGCAGCTGGGTTGATCTTGCTAATTATATTGCACCTCTTTACGAAGATATCTACAGTAAAGCTTCTTTAAAAGAATTTGCCCCAAAACTTGTCGAGAAATTAGATGCTATTACAGATAAGGATGAACAATTACAGTTTGTAATAGATTACGTGCAGAATCATGTTTATTATATTTTTAATGCCGATGAAATGAACGGCCACAAGCCGCAGGAACCATCTATAACTTATGAAAATAAACAAGGTGACTGCAAAGCAAAGTCGGTTTTATTAAAGGTGGTTTTAGATTATATTAATGTTGACTCTTCTGTAGTATTGGTTAACTTTAATACTGATCATTACATTACACATTACCTGCCGTCATTATTGACTTTTAATCATGTAATCTTAAAAATCAATTACAAAGGCGAAACGTATTTTATTGATGCAACATCAAGAGACGAATTTGGGTTAATTGAAAATCGCGGTTTTATTTATTTTCTGCATTATCTGGAAGTAAAACAAAATCAGGGATTACAAATTAGAGAACCTCACAAATTTTCTTATTATGGCATTAATGAAAAAGTAGATTTCAGCGCTCAAAATAGTATTGGGAAATTAAAACTGGTTACGACTTACAAAGGAAATCGTGCCAACTATATGCGTAAATATTTTAAGAATACTAATAAAAGAGAGATCGTAGACAGCTGGAATAATTTCTTGTTTTATACTTTGAATTATTCAAATGACAGAAACGGAACTGATATTAGAACTATTTTTAAAGATGCTGTTATTGAAATTGTAAGCGATGATAAAAAGCTGAACGAGTTTACTATTCAATATAATGCCGAGATCGAAAATCCATATTTTACAGATCAGCAGCAAAATCGTTTTTTAATGTATTTTGACCGAAATATGGTTAAAAACGGCGCCCGCGATTTTATGCATACCGATATTCCTTTCTGGCATAATTTTGATAACGAAAAATATGAGGTTAATTTATTGACTGATCAAAAAATAGATACTCAGGAAAAGTATACTATTCAGGAAAGTACTATTAACAATCCTTATTTTGATTATACCAGCCGTAAAAAAGTAACCAAAAATGGTGCATCGATTTATATTGATTACAAACCATTGGTAAATCTTGAAATTCCGCAGAAAGATTTTGAAGAATTTAGAAATGCGCACCATACAGTTGCCGACAGTAATTTTGGAATTGGAATTGATATTATTGAACAAGGATTATTGAATATGCTGAAGTACAGCTTCAAGAAACGTTTAAAATAATAACATATAAAAAAACGGGGCTTTCAAAGGCCCCGTTTTCATTTCATTACTTTGCAAGTAATTCAAAATCTGATCTTAATTTAATATCTGCAGATGAAGAACCAATCATAAGTTCAAAATCTCCAGGTTCTGTTGTCCATTCTAGTTTATCGTTATAGAATGAAAGCTTTTCTTTGTCGATTGTAAATTCGATAGTTTTAGATTCTCCCGCATTTAATTTCACTTTTTCGAAATCTCTTAATTCTAAAACCGGACGCACCACTGATCCAAATTTGTCTTTTAAATATAATTGTGCTACTTCTTCTCCTGCAACTTTTCCAACATTTGAAAGTTTAAATGAAACTTTAATAGTTTCATTGTTTTTTATTTTTGTTGAAGAAAGTTTTAAATCAGAATAACTAAATTGTGTATAGCTCAAACCGTATCCGAAAGGAAATTTAGGTGAGTTTTTTAAATCGATATACGCCGAAACATAATTGGTTTCGTTTTCTGTTTTAGCTGGTCTTCCAGTACTAAAATGATTGTAGTAAATAGGAATTTGTCCTACTTCTCTAGGAAAAGTCATTGGTAATTTCCCTGACGGATTATAATCTCCAAATAAAACATTAGCAATTGCATTTCCTGCTTCGGTTCCTAACCACCAAGTGTATACTACTGCCGGAACATTATCTGCAGTCCAGTTAAAAACAAGAGGTCTTCCAGCATTAATTAAAACTACAACTGGTTTTCCTGTTGCCTGAATTGCTTTTACTAAATCTTCCTGAACGCCTGGTAAATGAATATCGCTTCGGCTTTTTGCTTCACCGCTCATGTCGCGTCTTTCTCCAATACTTAAAATTACAACATCGGCTTGTTTTGCAGTTTCAACAGCTTCAGCAAAACCATCTTTATTTGTCCCTTCTATTTCACATCCTTTTGCATACAATAACTTCGTGTTTTTGCCTACTTTATTTTGTAAACCATCCCATTGAGAAACAATCCATTTATTGTAGTCAACTTCTGGAAGTTCTACAGACCAGAATCCCATGTTTTCTTTGTATTCTTTTACCATAGGTCCAATGAAAGCAATCGTTTTTACACTTTTAGATATTGGTAAAGTCTGGTTTTCATTCTTTAATAATACAATACTTTTTTGAGCTACATCAAGAGCTGCCTTTCTGTGTTCCGGATTGTTTAAAGCTTTTTCTGCTCTCTTCTCATCAGAATATCTGTAAGGATCATCGAACAAGCCTAATTCAAATTTCTTGCGAAGAATACGTTTTACAGCATCATCAATTAAATCAACAGAAACTCTTCCTTCTTTAACTAATTGTGCCAGATTATAACGGTAAGCATTACTTTCCATATCCATATCGCTTCCGGCTGTAATAGCTGAGTATGCCGCTTCTTTTAGGTTTTTTGAATAACCGTGTGCTACCATTTCGCCAATAGAACCCCAGTCAGAAACTACGAATCCCTGAAAGTTCCATTTTCCTTTTAAAATATCACGTTGTAAATGTGCATTTCCAGTTGCAGGAATTCCGTTAATATCATTAAATGAATTCATGAATGTTGCTGCACCGGCATCTAAAGCTGCTTTAAAAGGCGGTAAATAAGTTTCCCAAAGCATTCTTTCGCTCATATCAACAGAATTGTAATCTCTTCCGCCAACTCCAGCTCCATAGGCTGCGAAGTGTTTTACGCATGCCATTACAGAATTTAGATCTCCCAATTTATTTCCCTGGAAACCTTTTACTCTTGCGTAGGCAATTTTAGAACCTAAATAAGTATCTTCTCCTGCGCCTTCCATTACACGACCCCATCTTGGATCACGGCTGATGTCGACCATTGGAGCAAATGTCCAGTGAATACCGCTTGCAGAAGCTTCTGTTGCAGCCACTCTTGCCGCTAATTCAATTGCCTGTAAATCCCAGCTGGCAGCTTCGGCTAAAGGAAGGGGAAAAGTAGTTTTGTATCCGTGAATAACATCCTGACCAAATAACAACGGAATTTTTAATCTTGACTGCATTGCCAATTCCTGATATTGTCTGGTATATTTTGTTCCGATGATGTTCAGCATCGAGCCTATTAATCCGGCTTTGATTTCAGATTGTTTGTTTGGGTTAATAGTAATTGGCCCCGTTGCCTGATTGTCACCAGTATATTGATTTAGCTGGCCGATTTTTTCTTCAATAGTCATTTTTTTCAACAGATCATTTACTTTTTGATCTATTGTTTGCTGCTGTGCCGACGCAAAAAGCGAAAGCATAAACAGAGTAATTGTGGTTACTTTTTTCATAGTTTAAGTTTTTACCAAACGTAGGTAGCTGCTGCACCAGCGTTTAATGTGGTTGCGATTTGTTTTTGATTGTATTTAATATTGAATGTTTCTGCTGAAGCTCCATCATTTTCTACGATCAAAACAATTTTTCCCTGTGGTGTTTTAAAAGCAACATTATAAAGGTTTCCGCTTACATTACTTCCTATTCTCACTGAACCTTCTGGAACAAATTTAGAAGCATGACCTATAATATAATATCCTACTTCTCTTTTAATATTCTGATTTTGATCAATCATTAATGCCCCTTTACAAGTTGAGCATCCGCCCGGTGTAAAAGGTTTGTAATACTCATCGTTTGCTAATCCCCATGAAAGGGCATTTTTACTCCAATTACGCATTGAACCAATTACAACATTTTTGACGCTCCATTTCAGATCGTTTTCAAAACTGCTTTTTGATCCTGTATATTGTTCTGTAAAATATAAATCTTTATCTGGAAATTCATTATGAACGGTTGATAAAGCACTAATGTCTCCTTCATATAAATGAAAAGCTGAACCAGCCACAAAAGGATTGGCTTTGCTGTCTCTTAAAATAGTCAAAGGATATTCGGGTTTGTTACAATTATGGTCGTAAACAATAATTTTGGTTTTAATTCCTGCTGCTTTAAATGCCGGTCCTAAATGATTTCCTATAAAATCTGCCTGCTGTTCTGCCAGCATTAATAAACTTGGATTGTTTCCGGGATGTAATGGCTCATTTTGAGGTGTAATAGCATCAATAATAATTCCATGTGATTTCATCGCCTGAATATATTTTACAAAATACTGAGCATATACTTCATAGTACTTGGGCTGTAAACTTCCTCCTTTAGAACTTCCGTTGTCTTTCATCCAAACCGGAGGCGACCAAGGCGATCCCATTATTTTTATCTTAGGATTTATTTTTAAGATATCCTGTAAAACCGGAATCACATCGTTTAAATCCGGACCTAAATTGAAATGTTCTAATTTTAAATCTGTTTGTCCTTCCGGCATATCATCATATGAAAAAACTTTCTCATTCAAATCAGATGCTCCAATACTAATTCTAAGGTAACTCAAACCAATTGCATCGCCTTTTCTTGAAAATAATTCCTGAAGCAGGGCTTCTTTTTTGGTTTTATCCAATTTCATGATTGCCTGCGCGCTTCCTCCTGTTAACGAAAAACCAAAACCTTCTATGGTTTGGAATTTTTGAGAAGGGTCAATCTCAATAGTTTGGTTTGAATTAATTTCTGAATTAAAAACTAAGTCTTCTTGTTTTTTCAGTTTTGAAGTTTCATCTGTTGTTGTAATCCAGGATTCTGCTTTATCAGGATTGGAAACAACATTTTTTGAAGATCCGCACTTTATCTGCACAGCAATAAGCGGCAGTAAAAGCAGGATTTGAAGTTTTTTGTTGATGTTTATCATTTTAATCTATTTCTATAAAAACAGGCAAATGATCCGATGGATATTTTAAATCTTTAGAATCACTCAGCACTGCATGTTTTTGAACTGTTAGTCCGCTGTTTTTTGAAATAAAAATATAATCCAGCAATAATGTAACAGGTTCATTGTGTTTAAAATCATTGAATGTTCCTGATGGTCCAAACGGTTTTTCTTTTGAAACATCTTTGGTATCATCCATTACTTTCTTAATTTCTGCAATTTGAGCTGTTTCTGGCTCTGAGTTAAAATCACCCATTAAAAAAGCCGGGTAATTTTTTGTATTTAGTTCTTTCATTTTTGAAAGAGCAAGCTGAACACCTTTTATTCTTGCCACTTCGCCCATGTGATCCAAATGCAGATTAAAAACGTAAAATGTTTTTTTTGTTTTTAGATCTTTAAAAAGTCCGTAAGTACAAACACGATTACAGGCAGCATCCCAGCCTCTTGAAACTACATTTGGTGTTTCTGACAGCCAAAATGTATTGGAGTCTAAGACTTTAAAACGATCTTTTTTATAATAAATCGTACAAGCTTCTCCTAATCCTCCTTCTTCTCGCCCTACTCCAAATTTGCTGTAATTTGGTAAAGCTGAAGCTATGTAATCAACCTGACCCGGTGTTGCTTCCTGAACCCCAAAAATATCCGGACTATAAAATTGTATTTGAGAAGTAAAATAATCCTTTCGGTTTGGCCATGCATTTTCTCCATCTGATGCAACATCTAAACGAATATTGTAGGTCATGATTTTTAGATTCTGACCATAAAATGTACTGCTTACCAAGAGGAGCATTACTACAAAAACAATTGAATTTATCTTTTTCATCTTTAAAAAAATTTAATCTGTAAAGCTAATGTTTCCGAAGCCTTAAAGAAAAAAACTTATTTAAAAGTTATGTTAATTAAAGTTGTTACTATCATTAGTATCAAATATATCATAACTGTAATTTTTGCTATTTTGTTTAAACCTGTAAAATCATAAGACTTTACAGGTTTAGTAATTTATTTCAACAGAAAATCCTTTTTTTGATCTCCTATCTGAACACTAAAAGATCCTTTTTCAGAAATCCATTTTAAATCTTCGTTTACAAATTGAAGATCTTTTTGTTTTAAAGTAAATTTTACTGTTTGAGTTTCATTTGGTTTTAAACTTATCTTTTCAAATCTTTTTAAAGATTTAAATTCAGGTGTAATACTTGCAACGTTATCAGACAAATACAATAAAACTGATTCTTTTCCTGCTCTTGTTCCTGAATTTGTAACGTCTACCGAAACATTTACTTCATCTGTATTATTGATTTCTGTTTTATCAATTTTTAGATTTGAATAAACAAAAGTGGTATACGATAATCCGGTTCCAAATTCAAATTGAGGAGAATAACTTTTCTCATATTTGGCGTCATTATTCTGTTCTCCTTCAGAAATACTTTCAGTATATTTTCTATTGTATTTTTCTAAAGAGTTGGGATATCTAGGATAATTATAAGGCAGTCTTCCACTTGGATTTACGTCTCCGTATAAAATATCAACTAAGGCTCTTGCTCCTTCATTTCCCGGAAGATAACATTGAACAACAGCACTCATTTTATCTTCAAAATTGCTTATTAATCTTGGTCTTCCTTCATTTAAAACTAAAATAATCGGCTTATTTACTTTTGCCAAAGCCAAAGCTAGTTTTATTTGAGAAGCACTCATATAAAGGTCGCTGATATCGCCCGGAGTTTCTGTATAGTTTTTTTCTCCTAAGCATAAAACAATTTTAGAAGCGTTTTTTGCTAATTCAACTGCTTTCTGAATTTCTGCATCGTCTTCTTTTTCAAGATCTGCACCAGCTGTATATAATACATTTTCTTTGCCTAATTTATTTTGGAAAGCTTCTAAAATGGTGAATTTATCAGCAGCATAAGTATCTGAGTTTTCGCCCTGCCAGGTATATGACCAGCCTCCGTTAAGATATTTCATACTATTAGCTGTTGCACCTGTAACCAAAACTTTTTCATTTTTACTTAATGGAAGAACTGATGCATTGTTTTTCAATAAAGTAATCGATTCTGCTGCAGTGTTATAAGCTTCTTCGATATGCTCTGCTGATCCAAATTTTGGGTAATCTTTTAAATCTGCTACAGTATTTTGAAATAAATTCAGCTCAAATTTCATTTTTAAGATTCTCGAAACGGCATCATCGATTCTTGAAACTGGTACTTCTCCTTTTTTTACTAAATCTAATAAATCAGTATAAAAAGAAAATTCTTCAGGAACCATGCTCATATCGATTCCGGCCATAACAGCAATTCGAACAGCATCACGTTTCGATTCCGCAACTTTGTGTCTTGTGTACAGATAAATGATATCTTTCCAGTCAGTAACTACAACGCCAGAGAAACCTAATTCTTTTTTAAGGATATCTGTAATTAAGTGTTTGCTTGCATGTACTGGAGTTCCGTTGATTTCTCCTGAACTTACCATTACGCTTTTTGCACCGGCATTAATAGCTGCCTGATAAATTGTTAAGTCATATTGTCTTAAAAGTCTTTCCGGAATAATGCTTGGTGTTCTGTCTTTTCCTGTCGTAGTACTTCCGTAACCTATGTAATGTTTCATACAGGAAGCTACGCTGTATTTAGAACCTACATTGTTATTTCCTTCAAATCCATCAACTAAAGCTACTGCCATTTTTGATGATAAATAGGCGTCTTCTCCAAATGATTCCCACATTCTTGACCAGGCAGGATTTCTTGGAAAATCTAAATCTGGCGAGAAAACCCACGGAATTGAAGAAGCTCTTGTTTCATAAGCTGAAATAGCTGCTCCTCGTTTTACTAAATCGGTATTAAAAGTTGCTGCCAAACCTATTTGCTGAGGAAATAATGTTGCTCCGGCTGTATAACTTGCTCCGTGAATAGCATCGATACCATATAATACCGGAATTTTCAACCTTGTTTTATTTGCTTCATTTGTAATGGCCTGCATGGTTTCCTGCCATCTTTTTAAAGTTGGAGCTCCCGGATTAGGTACATTTAATATAGAACCAATATGATAATCCTGAATTCCCTGCTTTAATTTTGCAGCATCAAAATATCCCGGTTTTTTAGCATCTTCAAAAATTGTTACTGTAATTTGGGTCATTTGTCCCACTTTTTCTTCAAGCGTCATTTTTGATAATAATTCAGAAACTTTAGCATCAATTTCTGCTTTATTATTTTTAATCTGCTGGCTCCAGACTGCTCCGCAAAAAAGGAACATAAGCGCACAAAAAATACTGTTTTTCATTTTATACTTTTAATATTAATATCAAATAATGTCAGTATACCAGTGTCTGCATTGCATGTGCCGGTATGGTAATGGTATATTTTTGAGAATTAATTGTTATGTTGTAAACCACACTTTTGTTTTCCTGATTCATGATTATTGTGGCAATCTTTCCATCAGGATTTTTAAATGAAGTACTTAAGAGTGATTTGTTACTTACAGTTTCATTTATTCTTTTTGCATCAGGACGAATGAATTTTGAAAAATGCCCTATATAATAATACATTGGTGTATAAATAAGCTGTCCTGAATTGGTATCGGCATGAATTGGAGCAAAACAAAAATTACCTACATGATTTGGCCCTCCGTTTTGATCCAAAAGAATATTCCAGTCTGTCCAGCCTACTGTTCCGTTATTAAAATCGTTAATCATGTTAAGTCCATAACGTTCTGCATTACCCCAAAACTGGTATTTTGAAGCATCAAATTTTTCAATACATCCTTCTGTAAAAAGTAAATTTTTGTTTGGAAAAGCTTCGTGAACTTTAGCTACTGATTCGAATTTTGGCGTGCCTCCATTCCATGTTTCATACCAGTGAAAACCAATTCCCCAGGCATATTTTGAAACTTCAGGATCAGAAAAAACAAGCTGTGCTCTTTTTTCTAACATGTCTCCACGGTTATGATCCCAGATTATTATCTTTTTCGAACCAAGCCCTTCATTTTCAAGAGTCGGTCCTAAGAAATTTTTTAGAAAATCTCTTTCGGCTTCAGGAGTGTAGATACAGGATTCCCATCGCTGTTTTGCCATAGGCTCATTCTGGATAGTTAATCCCCAAATTGGAATACCTTCTTTTTCATATTCCTTTATAAATCTGGCATAATACTTTGCCCATGATTGTGCAAATTCAGGCAATAGAACGCCGCCGTGTAAAATATCATTATTGTCTTTCATGAAAGCTGGGGGACTCCAGGGACTAACAAATAAAGTTAATTTTCCGCCGGCATTTTCAATTGCTTTTTTAAGTAATGGTATTCTATATTTTCTATCGTGATCTATATTAAAAGTTTTTAAATCTCTGTCTCCTTCACTGATATAAGTATAACTTTCACTGCTAAAATCACAGCTATGAATATTTGTTCTTGCAAGCGAATATCCAATTCCTTTATCCTTATCATAATACGCCGTTAGAAACTCTTGTTGTTTATCTGCCGGTAATTTTGCGAAAACTTCGGCACTTGCATCTGTTACAGCACCTCCAATTCCTAAGAAAGTCTGAAAGGTTTTAGCCGGATCTACTTCTATTGAAACTGCTGTATTTGCCGAAGATTCCTTTGAAATAAGATCATTTGAGAGTGACAATCTTAAACTTGAGTTCTCTGCAGTTGTATACACATCTAACTTTTTACCTGAAACAGATAAATCAATCTTAGAAGAATCAGCATGTTTTGACGGAGAACAACTCAGCTGTAAAATTAGTATCGATGTCAGTACTATACTTTTTGTTGATATCATGTTTTATGAATAGAAAAACTGTTTTATGATAAATTAATATACTAGTGTCTGGATTGCATGAGCAGGAATTTTTACAATTGCTTTTTCCTCAGCAATAATAAAATTGTATGTAATTTCATTATCGGTATGATTCATAACGATAGTTGCCATTTTGCCATCGGTATTTAAAAATGACGTGCTCAATAAATAGCTTCTGCTTACTGAAGAACTTACACGAACTGCATTTGGACGAATGAATTTTGAAAAATGTCCAATGTAATAATAAGATGGTGTGTAAATTAATTCTCCTGTAACAGTATCCGCATGAATTGGTGCAAAACAGAAATTACCAACGTGATTAGGCCCGCCAAACTGATCTAAAAGGATATTCCAGTCTGTCCATGCAACAGTTCCATTATTAAAATCGTTTATCATAGAAGTTCCGTATCGTTCTGCATTTGGCCAAAATTGGTATTTTGCCGCATCAAATCTTTCTACACATCCTTCGGTAAACATTAGTTTTTTATCAGGATAAGCTTCGTGCACTCTGGCAACGTTTTCAAACATTGGCTGTGCTCCTGTCCAGGTTTCATACCAATGAAAGCCTAATCCCCATACATATTTTGAAGCTTCCGGATCTGAGAAAATAACATTGGCTCTCTGTACCATTAAATCTCTGTTATGATCCCATGCAATAATTTTTACATCTCCAAGTCCTTCTTTTTTAAGTGTTGGCCCTAAGTAGTTTTTTATATAATCTCTTTCTTCTTCTGCTGTATACAAACAAGATTCCCAAGTTTGTGTTGCCATTGGTTCATTTTGTACCGATGTCCCCCAGATTGGAATACCTTCTTTATTATATGCTTTTATAAATTTTGCGTAAAAATTTGCCCATGGCTGAAAATATTCTGAAAGTAATTTTCCGCCTTTTAGTACGCTTTTATTACTTTTCATGAATGCATTTGGTGACCAGGGCGTAGCGTAAGTCAGTAATTTTCCTCCTGCAGTTTTTATAACATCTTTAATTAATGGGATTCTGTATTTTCTATCATGATCAATTGAAAACGTTTTTAAATCTTTATCTCCTTCTTCGATATAAGAATAGCTTCCACTGCTAAAATCAGAGCTTTGAATCGTTGTTCTTAGCAATGAATACCCAATTCCTTTTTGAGCATCGTAATAAGCATTTAAAAATTCGGTTTGTTTTTCTTTTGATAATTTAGCAAAGATCTCAGCACTGGCATCTGTTACAGCACCGCCAATTCCCATAAAGGTTTGAAACTTTTTTGAAGGCTCTACAAAAACTGATATTTCTGTTTCAACAGGTTGTTTCGAAGCTGTAAAACTTAAGTTGTCTGTCGCAGTTAGTTTAAGATTGGTATCTGCTGCAGTAGTATAAACGGTTATTTTTTTGTTGGCTGTTGTAAATTTCTGTACCTGCTTTTTTGGGTTTGTTTGTGAAAAAACAGATAAAGAGAAACATAAACAAGTTGTGATAATAAATTTCATTTTTTTCATTGTATATGTTTGTTAGTCTATAGGCTTTTGATTTATTTTTCTTGGAAATTAAGCACAGACTGATTTAAAAAATAGCCCATAATCAATAAAGAATATGGGCTATTCTGACAACCAAACTTAAACTTAACTTAACTCAAAATATATTAATAAATGAACTTGTTTGAAGAGTAGATTATTCCGATTAATCTATCATTCGGCTCAAACATTAACATATGTATTTTTTAATAATTTTGGTTTTGAACCATTTTAGTGTTGTTAAACTCACTATAAGGAATTGGGAATGCTTCGTTTTTATTAGCAGTAAATCCTTTAAAAGCAAGTTTTGCTGCTGCCTGACCTGTTCTAACTAAGTCAAACCAACGGTGTCCTTCTCCTGCAAGTTCTAATCTTCTTTCTGCATAAATTGCGTTTAAAGAAACTGGTACAGATCCAAGTCCAACTCTAGCTCTTACAGCATCAAGTAATGCTTGTGCTCTTGCTCCTGTTCCTCCTAAAGCTTCAGCTTCCATTAAATATGTATCAGCTAAACGAATAACATAAGTGTTAATTCCAAAGTTTAGGAAAGGGTTTGCAGCTTTAATATCTTCATTAACTGGTGCATATTTTATAAAGTGATATCCTGTTTCGTTATAACTGTCAGTATACTTTAAAAGTCCGTTTGGATCATCATTTCCAGTACCTCTGTAAGTTCCTGCATCAAAAATTGTAGAAGCATAACGAGGATCTCCCTGCATAGCAGTTTGTAAATCTTTTGTAACTACCATGAATCCCCATCCATTGATGTAATCTGGTAATCCCGCAGTAACACCTGCTGCTTTTCTTGAATAATCTCTAATACCCATTAACTGAGCTGCTACGTTACCTTCATCATCACCTCTTTCAAAGTTACCCCAATCAGCATTTGATTTATCAGAGTAGCTGATTTCAAGAATTGACTCACTATTAAACTCATGTAATTTATCCCATAATTGAGCAAAATTATCCATTAATTTATAACCATAGCTGCTAGTTCCTCCTGGAGTACCATTTACTAAAGCGAACTGTGCTGCTGCTTCAGGTTTTTTATTGTCATATAAATAAGCTTTTCCTAAAAGAGCTGTTGCAGCTCCTTTTGTCAAACGTCCTAATTCATTAGCTGGCAATGTTATTGGTAAGTTTGGAATTGCTTCAATTAAATCTTTTTCAATTTGAGCATAAACATCTGCTGGTGCAGCCTGCATAACCAAAGGAATTTCTTCTTTTGTTAATGGCGTCAAAATCAATGGAACATTTTTAAACATTCTTACAAGGTCTAAGTAGTAATAAGCACGTAAAGCTTTTACTTCTGCCATGAATCTTGCTTTTTTAGTTTCATCCATAGAAATACCTGGCAATTTTACCACCATGATATTACATCTTGCAACCCCTTTATAATAATCTGCCCAAATATTTGGCGGTATATTAGTTGGAGTAATAGAATAATTTGATGCTACCTGAAGTCCTGGCTGATCACCTGCTCCTCCACCTCCTGCATAAAAATCATCTGATGCAGAATTTAAGAATAACAAAGGTGCGTTTTCCATAGCTCCAGCATATTTACCTAATTTATCATATGCAGCTACTAAACCAGAATAAGCTTCTGTTTCATTTCTGTAAAAATCTTGTTCGAGTACAACCCCATCACCTTTTACTTCCAACTTTTCATCTGTATCGCACGATGCAAGTGCCAATAACACTCCAAAAGCGATAAATGATTGTTTAAAACTTATAAGTTTCATAATATTTTATTTTTTTAATTAAAATTGCAAATTAACTCCTAACATGTACGATTTTGCCTGAGGATAGTATCCTCTGTCAACACCTTGTACATTGTTCATTCCAGCTGTAGTAGGTCCTCCAATTTCTGGATCAAAACCAGTGTATTTTGTAATCGTAAACAAGTTTTCTCCAGTTAAATACAGTCTTACTTTTGTTAATGAAATACTGTTTATCCATTCTTGTGGGAATGAATATCCAAACTGAATTGTTTTGAATCTGAAGAAATCACCTTTTTGTAAATTAAAATCAGATGGATTACTAAAGTTTTTGTTTGTATCGTCAACAGTAACTCTAGGATAAGAATTTGTTGATCCTGGTCCTGTCCAACGACCTAAAACTTCTGTCTGGTAGTTCGCATTTGTAATATCTAATCTTCGTAATCCCTGATAAATCATGTTTCCGCCAGCTCCCTGACCAAAAACTAATAAATCAAATCCTTTATAGTCTAAGTTTAAAGTTAAACCGTAAGTAAATTTAGGTAATGAAGTTCCTAAGAAATCTCTATCGTTACCGTCAATTTTACCATCTCCGTTTAAATCCTGCCAACGGAAATCTCCCGGTTTAGCATTTGGCTGAATTACTACACCTGATGCATTTTTATAATTATCGATATCTGCCTGAGTCTGGAAAATACCGTTTGTTTTAAATCCGTAAAATGAGTTATAAGACTGACCAACCTGAGTTCTGTTGATTTCATAAGAAGTTGATTGTACTGTTTCATCTCCTACAATAAAATTCACTCCTTTATCAATATAAGTGATTTCATTTTTGATATAAGAGAAGTTTCCGTTTACAGAAAGATTCAATGCGCCAATTTTTTTACGATATCCTAATTCAATATCAACACCTCTATTTTCCATATCTGCTAAGTTGGCATAAGTATCACCACTTGCTCCAACATATCCAGGAATTGGCACTTTCATTAAGATACCTGATGTTTTTTTGTTAAATAAGTCAACACTTAAATTGAAGTCGTGGAAAAGTGTACTTTCAAAACCAATGTTTGCTTGTTTAGTTTCTTCCCATTTCAAATCAGGGTTTGGAATAGCGTTAGGGCTTTGTCCTGGTACTGGTGTTCCTCCAATAGTATAATTTCTTTTGTTACCAATAGTTGAAAGGTATAAGAAATCAGGAGAAGAGTCGTTTCCTGTTACACCATAACCTCCTCTAATTTTTAAACTAGTTACAACGTTATTTTCTTTCCAGAATCCTTCTTTTGATGGTACCCATCCAAGAGATACTGAAGGGAAAGTTCCATATTTGTGGTTTGGTCCAAATCGTGTAGAACCATCACGACGAATAATACCTGTAAAAATATATTTTTCTTTATAATCGTAATTTAATCTTGAGAATAAAGACTCTACTCTGTGCTCAACTGCTGTTGAATTATAAGCGTTAACAAATTTATCAGCCAATGGGATATCTACATTGAAAGAAGCTTCGTCATGAGTAGTTGCCGGAATTCCTTGGTAAGTAGCATCGTTACCTGATGTAATACCATCTACATAAGTACCTTTACCAATTAAGATACTGAAATTGTGGTCACCAAATTTTTTAGTATAATTTAAAGTGTTTTCCCAGTTCCAGCTGAATGATTTTTTGTATGATCTGAACAATTCATTTTTATCTCTTTTTGTAGCTCCGTTTAAGTAGAAAACTGGAGTAAAGTTGTCAGAACCATAATAAGCTAATTTTGCACCTGCAGAAGATTTAAATTTTAAACCTGGCAATAACTCTGCTTCAATAAAAACATTACCAACAAAATTTTCTGCAAAATCATTATTTCCTAATCTTGTCTGCGTGTATGCTAATGGGTTTGTATTTTCCTGTGTTACAATAGTAGAAATACCATAGTAATGACCATTTGCATCTTTTAAAGTATTTGGATTAGCATAAATTGAACCCGGACCTGTTTTAGAAGGATCAGTTTCAATAACAGGAGTCAACGGATCTAAGTTGATTGCAGATGCTAAAGGTCCTCCAAATTCGTCGTTTGTATTACCAATTCCAATCGTTTTTTCATTAGAATATCCTAAAGTCTGACCAACTTTAATGAATTTTCCAATTTTATGATTAGAGTTTAATCGGATATTTTTTCTTGTATAATTAGAAATATCTGTAGTAACAATACCTTCCTGATCTGTAATACCAAAAGACATATAGAATGTAGAAACATCATTACCTCCGCTGAAGCTTAATTCGTGAGAATAACGCTGTGCATGATTGTTAAAAATAGCATCCTGCCAATTTGTACCTTTTCCATAGTTTATAGGCTGTCCGCTTCCATTAACAGTTGGAAACAATGGTGCTTTACCTCCATTAGTATACGCTTCGTTAATGATTGTTACATATTGAGAAGCATCTAATAAATCGATTTTCTTTGCTGCCTGAGATGTTCCTGCAAATCCAGTATAGTTTACAGAAATTTTTCCTGCTTTACCTTTTTTAGTAGTAACAATGATAACCCCTGCTGCCGCACGAGAACCATAAATAGCTCCAGAAGCACCGTCTTTTAAAACCTCGATAGATTCAATATCTGATTGATTCAAATAACCAATACCACCGTTGTCTACCACAACACCATCAACAACCCATAGAGGATCATTATTGTTTAATGTAGTAAATCCACGAATTCTAATTGTAGAAGCAGAACCCGGCTGACCTGCATTTGCTGCAATAGAAACCCCAGAAACTCTACCTTGTAAAGACTGCTCAATTCTGGTAATTGGAAGATTTTCTAAATCCTTTCCTTTTACACTAGAAATTGCTCCTGTAACAACGCTTTTCTTTTGAACTCCGTATCCTACAACAACAACTTCATTTAAGTTTTGAGATTCCGGCTGAAGTTTTACACTTATTTTGTTTCTTCCATTTACTGCTTCCTGTACAGTAACGTATCCAACAAAACTAATTGTTAAAGTTCCATTAGAAGGAACATTGATCTGAAATTTTCCATCAAAGTCAGAAGCTGTAGCTTTATTTGTTCCTTTAATCAAAACTGTTGCTCCCGGGACGGGCATTCCACTTTCATCATTAATAGTTCCGGTTACCGTAACATCCTGTGCCATTGCGATAACTGAGAACAATAGAGATGAAACACAAAAGATAAGTAATTTTGTTAATTTCATTTTTCTAAAAATTTTGGTTAATTAATTAGTAATTTGATGCAATAATAAAGTTAAATTTTTACTATTGGTAATTAAATTTCATTACAAAAACACATCAAACTAAATTTTTATACATTACAAAAACACATCATTTTTTTTATAAAAAACTGATTTTTAATATTTTAAATAAAAAATATTGAATGTTATTAAAATGTTAATTACAAAAATAAACACTACATTTATTGAAAAACAATTATTTTAGCTTTTCTAGGAAAAAATCAAGAAAAAGTACTGATTAACAACACCGTTATTTAAGATTAAATCAAAAAACAAAACATTTCTTATAAAAATACTCTCATAAAATTATGAAATTCATAAAATCATTTTTTTTAACGTTTGTACTTATACATGTATCAAATATGCTGTCTGGGCAGGTAAAAAATATTGGATTGCCTCAAATAAAAAACTATAAAAGGACAGAATACAAAGGAGGAACACAAAACTGGAACATTGATCAGGATAAAAATGGAAATATTTATTTTGCCAACAACAGCGGCTTGATTCAATTTGACGGATCAACCTGGCATAAATATTCTTTACCTAACGGAACTGCAATTAGAAGTGTTAAGATTGATTCAGACGGAAAAATTTTTGTGGGAGGAAATGATGAATTTGGATATTTTAACAGCGACCAAAAAGGTGTTTTAAGGTATCACTCTCTTTCGAAATTAATTGACAAAAGCACCAATAAGAATATCAATCTAATATGGAGAATACATATATATAAAGGAGAAGTAATTTTTCAATCTTTTACAAAAGTATTTTTCTACAAAAACAATAAATTAAGACATATTAATGCTCCTAATAAATTTCAATTTTCCTTTTTAGTAAATAACAAACTTTACTTTCAGGATAAGGTATTAGGAATTCTGGAATACAAAAACCAGAAACTAAAACCAATTGAAGGCTCAACTGTTTTTAATGATAAGGAGATATGGTCTGTGTTTCCTCTTCCGAATAATAAACTATTAATGGCTACGCTGGAAAAAGGACTTTTTGTTTCAGATGGAAAATCGGTTACGCCATGGAATACGGAAGCAAATGACTTCATCAAAAAAAACACATCGCTGGGCGGATGTATAATTAAAAATAAATTTATAGTTTTAAATTCAGTTCTAAATGGATTTATAGTCTGCGATTTAAACGGAAAAATAATTCAGCATCTTAATCGTCAAAAAGGCCTTCAAAATAATACCATTTTAACCTCATTTGTAGATAATAAAAACAATCTCTGGCTTGGACTTGATAATGGAATTACATTTATCAATGAAAACTCTCCTTTTACTTTTTTCGATTACAGCTATAATATAGGAACTGTTTATTCTTCGGTAATTTTTAATCAGAATTTATATGTAGCAACCAATCAGGGATTATTTTATCATCCTTGGAATAAATCATTTAAAGACGAACCTTTTAATAAAGTAGAAGGTACAATTGCTCAGGCCTGGAATGTTCAGGTAATAAACAATACTTTATTATGTGCCAGTAACAGCGGAGCTTTAGTAATAAACAATAATAAGGTGTCAAAAATTTTAGACACAAAAGGATATTTTGGTTTTAAAGCCATCCCCAGCCATGATAATTATATAATAGGTGAAAGCTATAATGGCTTTTCGATATTTAAAAACGGGCCAAACGGAATTGAATATGTTAATCAGGTAGAAGGTTTTGATGAAACAACAAACACATTTGAAATTGAATTAGATGAAAATTATCTATGGCTGAAAAAAGATCCATATTTATATCAGATGACGCTTTCAAGCGATTTAAAAAGATTTGATCATATCAAAAAACACACTCAAATTTCAAATAAATACAAAGGAATAGAAAGCTTACAGTATATAAATAAAAAAATTTACTTTCAGGCAAAAAATCATTTTTATAGATATTCTCAGGAACAAGAATCATTTTTTGAAGACAAAAAACTCAGCGCTTTATTTAAGAATATCCCGGTAATTAATACTCTGATCGAAGACTCAAATGGAAATCTTTGGTATTCTTATAACGAATCTTTAGGAGTTTTAATAAAAAACAAAAATGGCAGCTTTACCCGAAACCAGGCACCTTTTTCAAATCTTACCGGAAACCTTGTAAACAATTACATTTCAGTAAACACAATCGATCCAAGCAATATATTTATTGGATTAACAGACGGCTTAACACATTATGACTCAAAAATACCTAATTCTTTTATAACTAAACCAAAGGCTTTTATTGAAAGCTTTTCATTTCCAAAAGACACTATATTAATTGGAAATTTAAAGAATGTTTCTAAAGAATTCAGACTGCCATACAGTTCAAATCATGTCAAATTTACATTTTCGTCTCCAACTTACGAAAATCAGGAAAATCTAATGTATTCTTACAAATTAGAACCATTTGATGACAACTGGAGGAATTGGTCAACTGTAGCTATAAAAGAATATACAAACCTAAGAGAAGGCAGCTATATTATGAAAATAAGAGCTAAAAACAGCTACGGAATCATTTCTGATATCAGCGAAGTAAAATTTACGATTTCGCCACCTTGGTACCGCCATTTTCTGGCATATCTTTTATACTTCTTTTTAGTCATTGCAGCAGTTTATATTATTTCTAATAGAATTCAATCTAAGATTAGAAAAAATAAATATTACGAAACTATTGAACAAAGAAGATTATACCTGGAAAAAGAATCCAAAATTAGGTACGAACAGCACGAACTTGAAAAAGAAATTGAAAAGCTTAAAAACGATAAGCTTCAAATAAAAATTTTGGCAAAGGATAAAGAATTAGTAAATAACTCATTGCAAGTTGTTAAGAAAAACAAGGTATTAAATGGCATTATTCACAAATTAAAAGACATTGATACTAATATTCTAGACGATTCGACAAAATTTGAATTTAACAAATTGCACAAAAGCATCGTAAAAGAAGTAAATACAGACAAAAGCTGGAAAGATCTTGAAAAACATATCAAGAATGTACATTTTGATTTCTTAAAGCGTTTAAAGGAGAAATATCCAACAATATCGCCCCGCGAACTCGATTTATCGACTTATTTATTAATGAATATGTCTACAAAAGAAATTGCCGAAATTATGAACATTTCTGGCGGTGGTGTAGAACTTGCCCGTTACCGACTTAGAAAAAAGCTAGGGTTGAATAAAAAAGAAAACTTAATTGGTTTCTTGATGAGTATTTAAAAAAAAGATCCGACACTTCTGTCGGATCTTTTTTTATGAGATATAATCTAAAGTACGTTCCAAAGCCATTCCTCTGGAACCCTTTATCAAAATCGTATTATCTTTAAATTCAATTGTTTTTAGATAAGCTGCGAAAGCATCAAATGTTTCATAAAATTGAATATTAGCATTCGAAATCTTATTTTCATAAAATGATTTTCCAATCAAATAACATTTTGATTTATTCTGATCAGACAGAGAATCTACAATTGCTTTATGTTCTTCATGGCTTTCATTTCCTAGTTCAAACATATCACCCAGAATCATTATTTTATTTTGATTTTCTAATTGAAGAAAATTAGTAATCGCCACAGCCATACTGCTTGGATTTGCATTATATGCATCTAAAATAATCTCATTTGACCCTTTTTTTAGCAATTGAGACCTATTATTTGCCGGAATATAATTCTCGATAGCTTCTTTTATTAAAACATCTTCAACATTGAAATATTTCCCAATCGAAACTGCCGCATTGATGTTATTCGCATTATAAAGCCCGATTAAATGTGATTCTACTTTAAAATCTTCATACTCGATGACCACAAAAGGATTTGCCTCAATATTTTTAATCTTTAAGTCGGCAGATTCTTTGTTTACACCAAAAGTAAAGTTTTTAATTCCGTTTGATTTTTCAATCTGAATGGGATCTTCAAGGTTTACAAAAACAGTTTTATTGTTTTTTAACAAATATTGATACATTTCACTTTTGCCTTCAATAACACCCTGCACACCGCCAAAACCTTCTAAATGGGCTTTCCCGAAATTAGTTATGTAACCATAATCAGGCTGAGCAATTTCGCATAAAAATTCTATTTCTTTTTTATGATTAGCTCCCATCTCTACTATTCCAATTTCAGTTTCTTTTGTAAAAGAAAGCAGTGTTAACGGAACGCCTATGTGATTATTCAGATTCCCTATAGTGGCTTTTGTTTTAAACTTTTTAGACAAAACAACATTAATAAGTTCTTTTGTTGTTGTTTTACCATTACTTCCTGTAAGTGCAACAATTGGAAGTTTTAAATAATTACGATGAAATTTTGATAGTTCCTGCAGTGTTTCTAAGCTGTTATTAACTAAAATAGTTCTGTCGTCAATAAAATAAGATTCGTTATCTATAACAACGTATAACGCACCTAAATCCAGTGCTTCTTTAGCAAAAGTATTTGCATCAAAATTTTCGCCTTTTATGGCAAAAAACATAGAACCTTTTTCAATTTTTCTAGTATCAATCGAAAGAGATTGGCATTTCAAAAACAAGTTATGAATTTCCTGAATATTCATTTAATATCTTTTTTATAGACTATAAAAGTAGAAAAAAGCAATAAAAAAATTCCAAATTCCGAACTGAAAATGCAGCTTTGGAATTTGGAATTTTTATGAAATTTTCTTTATCTTAATTTCTTGGTGATTTTCTTCTTTCAGTTTTAGCACCTACTCTAGACATTGCACATCTGAAACCAATGTAATCAGTTGCCATATCCTGAGGAAAGTATCTTCTTTGAGCTGGATCTAACCAGTAAGCTCTGTCTCTCCAAGAACCTCCTTTGTAAACTCTTACTTTATCATCGATTAAAGTTGTACGTTTACTAGAGTTATCATATTTTCTAATCATTTTACCTAAACTATCAGTAGTGATATTGTGCTTAGGAGAGTTGTACATTGCCTGATCAGCTTTTGATCCTGACTCAGAATCTCCAAAGTCAAAATATCTTGAAGATTGTTTATCACCATCTCTGTAGTTGATATTATCACTTGTACTGAAGTTTGTTCTTAAGTAAGTTTCTTGTTCATCAACCGGAACCTGAGCAATTTCTCCAGGAAGGTTTCTTGCAACAACTTTACCATTACTTAAAGTGTCATACTTAATCGTTGCTGTAGAAACGATTTCAATTTTACCGTCTTTACCAATTTTGTTTTTAGCATATTGGTTACCTCTGTAGTAGTTGAAATCATTTGCTTCGTTATCAATAATAGGTCTGTAAACATCGGCAACCCATTCTGCAACGTTACCAGCCATGTCATATAGACCGAAATCATTAGCTGCATAACTTTTCACAGCATTTGTGATATCAGCTCCGTCATCAGACCAACCTGCAATTCCACCGTAATCACCGTTTCCTTGTTTAAAGTTAGCCAATTGATCACCTCTGTTTTTACGTTTGTTAGAACGTGTGTAATCTCCAGACCAAGGATATTTCTTTTGTCCTTTGTAAATATTGTATTCTCTTTGTCCAACATCAGCTGCAGCTGCATATTCCCATTCTGCTTCAGTAGGAAGTCTGTATTCTGGTAAAATGATACCAGAAGAACGTTGTGCATATACGTTTTTCTCTTCAGGAACAACACCGTCTTTTCCAGCTTTTGGTCTTCTTCCGTTAGGGTTTTTCTTTAATACTAATTCTTCATTTCCACCATAAGTTGTAGATGGAGATGCAACGTAAGCTTCAGTGTTAAATAAACTTTCAGCAGTTACATCATTTGTTTTAGCACCTTTTTTAAGATAACCATTTTTCTCTAAAACAGCCTCGTTTACACGGTCTGTTCTCCATTTACTAAATTCAACAGCTTGAATCCAGTTAACACCAACTACAGGATAGTTAGCATAAGATGGGTGTCTTAAATAGTTATTAGTCATCGTTTCGTTATAACCTAAACGATTTCTCCATACTAAAGTATCAGGAGATGCTCCTTCGTAAATATTTTTGTAATTTTCTTCTGTTGGTGGGAAAACTTTCTTTAACCACTCTAGGTATTCCAAGTACATACCGTTGGTAACTTCGGTTTCATCCATGTAGAATGATTGAACGTGTTGTTGAGTTGGTGTGTTATTCCAATCGTGCATAACATCATCCTGTACTTTACCCATAGTAAACGTACCTCCTTCAACAAAAACTAATCCAGGTCCAGCCTGTTGTTTTTTCCCAGCATTTCTAGCAGCTGTTCCATTCTGACTATCTACATCCCAGCCAGTTGCTCTTGAAGCGTGACTCGAACTCGATTTTTTGCTACAACTAGCCGTGCCCAACATCAATACCATTGACATCATTAATTGCAAGACTACAATTTTGTTTACTTTCATACTCATTCTTAGGTGATAAATTTAGGTGCTGCAATATAATAATTAACATTTAATTAGCAACATCTGTTCTAATAATTTTATTTAGCTGTTTTTTACCAGAAAATAACCTATAGTTACGAACGCAAAAATATACTTTTTATTATTTACTGTAACATGAAATACTATATTTTTACTTACTAATTTTTTTTTGATTAAATTTCGTTTTTGAAACCAATGAAACAAGCCCTGATCGCATACTTTATACTAATGCCAATACTCTCATTTTCTCAGATAAATGGGAGCTTCACGATAGATTGGCAAAATAAAAAAGAGATAAATTACGGCGAGAGTAAAATCACAATTCCATACTTTTCAGGAGATGGTTTCCGCTTCGACATTACAAAAAAAAGCATAACATTACTGCTTAATCTGAATCAATCTAACCTTTCAGCCGGCAGTTTAGTCACGTTAACCAGTGTAAATTATGAAGCAGTTTCAAGAGCAGAATTAGGCGATTTACTACTTGAAAACATCCCCGATAAGCTTAATGAAACGTTAAAAATTACAAATTCCAGAGATATAAAGCAGGCTTTTCTGTTTCTTTCACCTATAATTAAAGAAGGCAGCAGCTTTAAACGTGTTAAGTCATTTTCATACTCGATTCAAAATACAACAGCCAGAACCAGCAGCTCTTCTACATTTCAAAAATCGGCTGCGATTTCAAATTCTGTTTTGGCTTCCGGCGATTGGTATCGCTTTTACATTGAGAAATCGGGCGTTTACAGGATTTCCAAATCTTTTTTACAAAGTCTGGGATTTGATCCAAGCAAAACTGATCCCAAAAGAATTAAAATTTACGGAAACGGCGGAAGAATGCTCCCGCTGGCAAATAATGTTTATTATCCGGAGGATCTAGAAGAAAATGCTATCCAGATTATCGGTGAAAGTGATGGTGTGTTTAACAATGAAGATTATATCTTATTTTATGGTGAAGGAGTTGAAAATTGGGACTCTGAAAACCAAACCAATCTTAATTTATATGATACTAAATCCTATTATTATATAACCTCAGGCGGAAATGAAGGCAAAAGGATTTCCAACTTAAACCAGCCTGCAGGAAACAGCACTTTAGAGCTAAACACGTTTGATGACTATCAATTTCACGAAATCGACCAGACCAATATCGCCCATCTGGGACGTCAATGGCTTGGTGAATCTTTTGACATCAACCAAGAACAGGAATTCAGCTTTAGTTTTCCTAATCTTGATACGACAGTACCTGTAAAAATCGAATTAAATGCAGCTTCGGCAGCTTTTACTACAACTTCATTTGGAGTTTCGGCAAACGGGCAAAATATCGGAACAATTAATATTGGAAGTATCACAGTAAATTCTGATGTTAAATATTTAACCGAAAAACTTCCAAACAACACAACCTTTACTGGTGCAGAAACCATAAAAATTAAACTTACCTATAATAATAATGGTGTTCCGGGTTCAAAAGGCTATCTGGATTATATTAACCTTACTGCCAAAAGAAAACTGCTGGGAACAGGAAAACAATTTAAGTTCCAATACGATCTTGCAGGCTCAACTACCGGAATCGTAAATTACAGTTTTGGAAACGCAGCGGGGATTTCTCAAATCTGGGATATTACAGACCTATATAATGTATCAAAAATCGAGAATACAAATCAAACCTCTTTTAGCTTTAAAGCTGCTTTAGGAGAAATTAGAAAATATATTGCCATTGATGCGTCTGATTATTATACTCCTTTAAAAGAAAACCAATCTAAAGTTACCAATCAAAATTTAAAAGGAACTATTTTCAGAAACAGCCAAAACAACTTTCAGGATATTGATTATGTAATTGTAACACCAAGATCATTAAGTTCTCAAGCCGAAAGACTCGCAAATTTTCACCGCACAAATTCTAATTTAAATGTAAAAGTAATTTCGCTTGAAAACATCTATCAGGAATTTTCTTCCGGAAAACAAGATATTGCAGCTATTAGAAACTGCATTCGATACATATATAATAATGCTTCTTCATCAGATAAAAGAGTAAAATATTTAAACCTTTTTGGAGATGCTTCATTTGATTATAAAAACCGAATTGCAAATAACAATAATATTGTACCTATATATCAAGCCTTAAGAAGCAACTCGGTTGGCGAATCTGGATTTGCCTCTGATGATTTCTTTGGTCTTATGGATTCTAACGAAGGTATTGTCGCCTTCCCTTTTGGCGGTATTGACATTGCTGTTGGAAGAATGTTAGTTTCAGACAATACACAGGCTCAGGAAATAGTCAATAAAGTTTTAGAATATCACGACGTAAAATCATACGGAAACTGGAAAAACAATGTCGTTTTAATAAGCGACGATTCTGACAGAGCTTCAGACGCCACTTTGCAAACACGCCAAAATAATTTAGCTGATAAAATCTCAGCCGAAAAACCTTTTTTTAATGTCGATAAAATTCTTTTAGATTCTTATACCCAGGAAGCTTCTGCCGGAGGCGCTCGTTATCCAAAAGCCCGAACTGATTTTTTCAACGCATTTGAAAAAGGCGCGTTAATCTTTAACTATCTGGGACACGGTGGTGAAGACGGCTTGGCAAGTGAAAGAATATGGGAAAAAGCCGATGGTCAAAACTTAAACAATCAATATAAATATCCATTATTTATAACCATTACCTGCGAATTTTCAAGATTTGACGACCCTTCAAGACCTACTGCCGGAGAATACGTGTTTTGGAACCCAAAAGGAGGCGCTATTTCTATGCTGACAACGATTCGCGAAATTGGTCAGTCTAATGCAGAAAATTTTAATGATATTCTAAACAAAAACCTGCTTTCATACGGATCAAATCAATACAACAGCATTGCAGAATCTCTTAGAATATCTAAAAACGAAAGCCCGAGTTCGTCAAGTAATGTTGTAGTATATCTTGGTGATCCTGCTTTAATGCTGGCGATTCCAAAACCCCGAATTAATTTAACGAAAATAAACGATATTGTGATTTCGCAGCCAATTCCTGACTTTAAATCATTGGCAAAAATCAAAATTTCAGGTGAAATTACAGATGAAAACAATGTTCTTTTAAGCAATTATAACGGTGAATTGGCAACAGCAATTTTCGACAAAATGATTACTTCTTCTACCTTAAACAATGATGGATATAGCCCTGCAATGTCATTTAAAACTTTGGGAGAAACCATATTTAGAGGAAACGCAACAGTAACCAATGGTCAGTTCGAATTTAGTTTTGTAGTTCCAAGAGACATACGCATACCGGTAGACAACGGCAGAATCAGCTTTTATTCAAAGAAAAACCAGGCTTTAGAAAATCAGTCAGGTTATAATACTATTATTAAAATTGGAGGAATAAATGAAAATGCACCTCAGGACAATATAAGTCCGAAAGTTAAGTTATATATGAACGATGAAACATTTGTGTCTGGCGGCATTACAAATGCATCACCGTTTCTTCTAGCCTTTTTGGAAGACGAAAATGGTATTAATACTGCCAGCGGAATTGGTCATGATATTGTAGCTGTATTAGATGGCGATACCAGCAATCCTTATATTTTGAACGATTATTATCAAACAAAATTGGATGATTACACAAACGGAAATTTACGTTTCCCGCTGCGAAATTTATCTGCAGGACTGCACACTATAACCTTTACAGCATGGGATGTTTACAACAATCCCGTAACTAGTGAAATACAATTTGTGGTTGTAGGAGATGAAGAATTAACATTATCACACGTTCTTAATTATCCCAATCCTTTTTCAACTTACACCCAATTTTGGTTTTCACACAACAGACCGTATGAACCTTTAGATGTTCAGGTTCAGGTTATGACAATTACAGGAAAAATTGTCTGGACTAAAAATCAAATTATAACAACAGAAGGCTTTTTATCGAGAGAAATTACGTGGGACGGAAGGGATGATTTTGGCGACCGGATTGGAAAAGGAGTTTATATTTATAAACTTACTGTTAAATCTAATTTAACAAATAAAAAAGCAGAAAAATACGAAAAACTTGTCATTCTATAATATTGTATATATTTGTAACATAAATACCATTAAGCCCACAAATGAAAAAAATATCGCTTCTATTAATTTGCCTATTAATTACCACATTCGCAAAAGCCCAAGATATTGAGCGCCCTATTACAACTGGAGTACCATTTTTATTAGTCGCAGCCGATGCGAGAGCAGCTGGTTTAGGAGACCAGGGTGTTGCCACTTCTTCAGATGTTTTTTCTCAACAATGGAATCCTGCCAAATATGCTTTTGCAGAAGACGCGCAGGGACTTTCTATCAGCTACACTCCTTATTTAACAGATCTTGCCAATGATATTTCTCTTGGTCAGGTTACGTATTACAACAAAATTAATGACCGAAGCGCCTTTGCCGGTAGTTTCCGTTATTTTGGTTTTGGAGGAATTGAACTGAGACAAACCGGGGATCCTAACGAGCCAACAAGGGAAGTAAATCCAAACGAATTTGCTCTTGATGGATCTTATTCATTAAAATTAAGCGAAACATTCTCTATGGCTGTTGCTGCAAGATACATTCGCTCTAATTTAAAAGTAGCAACCGAAGAAATTGATGCATCAGCAGCAGGTTCTTTTGCTGTAGACGTTGCCGGATTTTATCAATCAGAAGAAATTGCTTATTCTGACTTTAATGGGAGATGGAGAGCTGGTTTCAACATTCAGAATTTAGGACCAAAAATAAGCTACGATAATGACGATTTAAGCGCAAACTTTTTACCGGCTAATTTAAGAGTAGGTGGAGGTTTTGATTTTATTTTTGATGATTACAACAAACTTGGAGTAAGCCTTGAACTTACAAAACTTTTAGTACCAACTCCTCCGGGACCTGGAACACCATATGATGCTAACGGAGACGGTGACTTTACTGATCCGGGTGATATTTCACAGACTCAGGCTGACGAAGCAAACTACAAGAAATACAAAGATATTGGCTGGGTATCCGGAATTTTTAAATCTTTTGGAGATGCTCCGGGCGGATTCAGCGAAGAATTAAAAGAGATTACCTATAGCGCTGCAGCAGAATATATGTATCAGGATGCTTTTGCAATGCGTTTAGGATATTACCACGAAAGCCCTATGAAAGGAGCTAAACAATTCTTCTCTCTGGGAGCAGGATTTAAATACAGCATGATAAAAGTTGATGTTTCATACTTATTCTCTGCATCAAAAGTTAAAAATCCTTTAGAAAATACACTTCGTTTCTCTTTAACCTTTAACTTTGGCGACAAATACGAAACGTACTAAATAAAAAACATAAAGAAAACTAACAATCCAAATTTCTGCATTTTAGAAATTTGGATTTTTTTTCCTCAAAATAAAATGAAAGAAATAAGCATTACATCGTCATTCACTATTTACGACAACATCAATGAGCTTTCTCAGGATGTTCAGGATTTAATGAATCAAGCTATCGAAATTCGTAAAAAAGCATACGCTCCCTATTCAAAATTTAGAGTTGGAGCCGCCTTACTTCTAGATAATGGAAAAGTAATTCTAGGATCTAATCAGGAAAACGCCGCATATCCGTCTGGCTTATGCGCAGAAAGGACAGCCATTTTTTATGCCGGAAGTATTTATCCCGAAGCTAAAATTTTAAAAATGGCAATTACTGCAGCTTCAGACACAAATCAAACTCAGGCACCAATTCCACCGTGTGGTTCTTGCCGTCAGTCGATTGCAGAATATGAAATCAAACAAGACACCCCTATCGAAATTTATTTTATGGGCGAAATAGGTGAAGTTTACAAATCAGCTTCCCTAAAAAATTTACTCCCTTTTATGTTTGATAAAAAGTTCTTGTAAAAAAAAGCCAAAAAGTATCGTTTTAATTTTAGTTCTTAAATGTAATGTCTTATTTTTGCATCCCGACCTTTCGGGCGCAAATTTGTGGGAGGAAACTATTTTGCGTTACAGGCAACAATAATCGATAACACAAACAACTTTAGCAAAAGAAAGAATTCAGATGAAAGAAGTTACAAAAGAGGTATATTTAAAGTGGTATGAAGACATGCTGCTTTGGAGAAAGTTTGAAGACAAACTTGCAGCATTATACATTCAACAAAAAGTTAGAGGTTTTCTACACTTATATAATGGTCAGGAAGCTGTATTAGCGGGCGCACTGCACGCTATGGACTTGACTAAAGACAAAATGATTACTGCTTACAGAAACCACGTTCAGCCAATTGGTATGGGAGTTGATCCTAGAAACGTAATGGCTGAGCTTTTAGGAAAAGCAACTGGAACTTCTAAAGGCATGGGAGGTTCAATGCACATTTTCTCTAAAGAACATGGTTTTTATGGCGGACACGGAATCGTAGGAGCTCAAATTCCTGTAGGAGCCGGTATCGCTTTTGCAGATAAATATTTCAACACTGGCGGTGTTACCATGACTTACTTTGGTGACGGAGCTGCTAGACAAGGTTCTCTTCACGAAGCTTTTAACATGGCTATGTTATGGAAACTTCCAGTTGTATTTATCGTTGAAAACAATGGTTATGCAATGGGAACTTCTGTAGAAAGAACTGCAAACCACACTGACATCTGGAAATTAGGTTTAGGTTATGAAATGCCTTGCGGACCTGTTGACGGAATGAACCCTGTAAAAGTTGCTGAAGCAATGCACGAAGCTATCGAAAGAGCGCGTCGCGGAGACGGACCAACTTTCCTTGAAATGAAAACGTACCGTTACAGAGGACACTCTATGTCTGATGCACAATTATACCGTTCTAAAGAAGAGGTTGAAGAGTACAAAAAAATCGACCCAATTACGCAGGTTCTTGACGTAATCTTGGATCAAAAATATGCTACACAAGAAGAAATTGAAGTTATTGACCAAAGAGTTAAAGACTTAGTTGAAGAGTGTGCGAAATTCGCTGAAGAATCCCCATACCCAGACTTACAACAATTATACGATGTAGTATACGCACAAGAAGACTATCCATTTACACCTCATAAATTATAAGAATTATGGCAATTAAAGTAACTATGCCTCGTTTGAGCGATACAATGACGGAAGGAACGGTAGCAACTTGGCTTAAAAAAGTAGGCGACAAAGTAAGCGAAGGTGATATCTTAGCTGAAATCGAAACAGACAAAGCAACAATGGAGTTCGAATCTTTTAACGAAGGAACTCTTTTACATATCGGAATTCAAGAAGGAGAAACTGCTCCTGTTGATTCATTATTAGCTATCATTGGTAAAGAAGGAGAAGACATTTCTGCTCTTTTAGCTGGTGGTGATGCTCCTGCTGCTGAAGCTCCAAAAGCGGATGCTCCTGCTGCTGAAGCAAAAACTGAAACTGCTGCTCCTGCAAAAGCTACAGCTGAATTACCAAAAGGTGTTATAGTTGTAACTATGCCACGTTTGAGTGATACAATGACTGAAGGTACTGTAGCAACTTGGTTGAAAAAAGTTGGCGATACTGTAGCTGAAGGAGATATTTTAGCAGAAATTGAAACAGACAAAGCTACAATGGAGTTTGAGTCTTTCAATGCTGGAACTTTATTATACATCGGAATTCAAGAAGGAAGCACTGCTCCCGTTGACAGCTTATTAGCTATTATTGGACCTGCAGGAACTGATATTTCTGGAGTTGCTGATAACTTTACTGCTGGAGGCGCTGCAACTGCAAGTGCTCCTGCTGCAGAAGAAAAAGCTGCACCTGCTGCTGAAAAAGCACCAGAAGCTGTAGCTGAAACTTCAAATGGAGGAAGAATTTTAGCTTCACCTTTAGCTAAAAAAATTGCTTCTGACAAAGGAATTCAATTATCACAAGTAAAAGGATCAGGAGAAAACGGACGTATCGTGAAAAGCGACATCGAGAACTTCACTCCATCTGCTCAAGCTCAAACTGCTGCTTCTGCACCAGCTGCTAAACAAGAAGCATCTGCTCCTGCTGCACCAAAAGTTTTTGTTCCTGCTGGAGAAGTTTACACAGAAGAGATCAAAAATTCTCAAATGCGTAAAATCATTGCTAAACGTTTGGCAGAATCTTTATTTACTGCACCTCACTACAACTTAGTGATCGAAGTAAGCATGGACGAAGCAATGCAAGCAAGAGCTGCTATCAATAGCGTTCCAGATACAAAAGTATCTTTCAACGATATGGTAATCAAAGCTTGTGCTTTAGCACTGAAAAAACATCCAAAAATCAACTCTCAGTGGAAAGAAGATACTATCATCATCAACCACCACGTAAACATTGGTGTTGCTGTAGCTGTTGAAGACGGATTAGTAGTTCCTGTATTGAAATTTACAGACGCTATGAGTTTATCTCAAATTGGCGGTTCTGTAAGAGATCTTGCTGGAAGAGCTAAAAACAAAAAACTTGGACCACAAGAAATGGAAGGAAGTACTTTTACAGTATCTAACCTTGGAATGTTTGGTATTACTGAATTCAATTCAATTATCAACCAACCAAACTCTGCTATCCTTTCTGTAGGTGCAATTGTTGAGAAACCAGTAGTTAAAAACGGTCAAATCGTAGTTGGAAACACAATGATGTTATCATTAGCTTGCGACCACAGAACAATTGACGGAGCAACTGGAGCTCAGTTCTTACAAACATTAAAACAATACATCGAAAGCCCAGTTACTATGCTGGCGTAATCTTTGTTAATTTTATAATTAAATCCCGTCCCGAAGTTTTTCGGGACGGGATTTTTTGTTTAATTTTCATCCTAAAATTCAAAACCTCACAAAATGAAGAAACTAATTCTTGCCACTTTATTTCTGACAGCAATTGCCTGCCAGAAAAAAGAAAGTACAGAAAAAACTATAGCTGTTGTTGATGAACACAGTTACTCTAAACCAGAACTCGCTGTAGCAAAACATCTTGATCTTGATATTAAAGTTGATTTTGACACTCAAACAATTTCAGGAAAAGCTTCCTGGACAATTGACAACATCAGTAAAGGAAATGAAATTATTTTCGACGAAAACACTTTAAATATTACTAAAGTAACTTTAGGCGACGAAGAAAAAGAAACCAAATTCGAACTTGGAAAAGACACAGAATTTCACGGAAAACCACTTCATATCACAATCGAACCAAACACAACCAAAGTAAACATTTATTACAACACTACTAAAGATGCTGTAGCTTTACAATGGTTAAAACCAGAGCAAACTGCAGACAAAAAGAAACCTTTTGTTTTCTCTCAAGGCGAAAGTGTTTGGTCTCGTACTTGGATCCCTTGTCAAGATTCTCCTGGAATTCGTTTTACTTACAATGCAAAAGTTACGGTTCCTAAAGATTTATTGGCAGTTATGAGTGCTGTAAATCCGCAGAAGAAAAATGACACTGGAGTTTATACTTTCAAACAAGACAAAGCAATCCCTTCTTATTTAATGGCGATTGCGGTTGGAGATATCGAATTTCAAGCAATCGACAACAGAACTGGAGTTTATGCAGAACCATCTGTTCTAAAAAGTGCTGCTTATGAATTTGCTGAATTAGGAAAAATGGTAAATGCTGCTGAAAAATTATATGGACCATACCGTTGGGGACGTTATGATGTTTTGGTTTTACCTCCAAGTTTCCCTTATGGCGGAATGGAGAATCCAAACCTGACTTTCTTAACTCCTGGAGTAATTGCTGGAGATCGTTCACTAACAAGTTTACTAGCACACGAATTAGGCCATAGCTGGAGCGGAAACTTAGTTACAAACGCTACTTGGGATGATATTTGGCTAAACGAAGGTTTTACAACATACGTTGAGCACAGAATTGGAGAAGCTATTTTTGGCAAAAAAGAATTTGAAATGCAAAACGTTATCACACGCAAAGAACTTGTTGATAATGTAGCCGAATATGGCGATACAAATCCAGATACCAGACTTAAAGTTTCACTGACAGGAAGAAATCCTGACGATGGAATCAGCATGATTCCTTATGTAAAAGGTTATGCTTTTTTAAGAGTTATTGAAGATGCGGTAGGCCGTGAAAAATTTGACGTTTTCATTAAAAATTATTTTGATGCACACGCTTTCAAATCAATCACAACAGAAGATTTCGTAAAATACATCAACGAAAACCTTATCAAAGGAGACAAAGCGCTGGCTGATAAAATAAAACTGGAAGACTGGATTTACAAACCCGGAATCCCATCAAACATAACTCCTGTAAGTTCTGCTGATTTTGACGCTATTGACGCTATCCAAAAAAGCTGGAGAGAAACGGGTGTTGCAGGTTTAAGCAAAAAAATCACTACAACAGCCGAAAAACAACATTTTATTGATCATCTTCCTGATAATATTACAGCAAAAGAAATGGAAGCGATTGACAAAGAATTCAATTTTACAAACGGCGGTAATTTCATCATTAAACGTCAGTGGTTTGTTCAGGCAATCCGCCATCAATACAAAGCTGCAAACCCAGCAATTGAACAATTTTTAATTGGAAGCAGCAGAACGGGATCTGTAATGATGCTGTATAAAGAAATGGCCAAAACTCCAGAAGGAAAAACTTGGGCAAAACAAATTTTCGGTAAAGCAAAATCTGGATATCACGCTACAACAATTCAAGCTTTTGAAAGCGTTGTGAAATAGTTTTTAGTGTACAGTTTTCAGTCGCAGTTTTCAGAAACAAACGAACTGTTCACTGAGACTGAATACTGAGACTAAAACAAATAAAAAAACCGATTACAAAGTAATCGGTTTTTTTATTTGTTTTTAGCTTCAATCCATTTAGACATATACATTGTACTTTTATAAGCATGATGCTGCAATAAATTGCCCATAAAATTATGAAGACGGTGGCTTTTAGAATCTGTCAGCAGAGCATTTACTATTGCAGTTAATTTATCTGAATAATGGCTTTTTTGATACCATTCATTGATAATCACAACGCCATTTTTTTGAGATTCTCTCCAAAGATTTTCATCCTGATAAAGTGCAATTGCTTTTTTTGAAAACTGCTCTGGATCATTTTCAATAATTCCATTCCAAGGCAAAACACCGTGCATAGCTTCAGAACCAATTGTTGTGGTTACACTTGGCGTTCCGCACTGCATCGCTTCTAATAACTTTCCTTTTAAACCTGCTCCAAAACGAATTGGCGCCAGAACAACCCGAGCCTTTTTCACTACTTCATTTGCATCTTCTGCCCTTCCCATAATAAAAAATCCGTTTTTGGGCTGATGCAATTGCAATACTTTTTGCGACGGATAAGCACCGTAAACCTCCAAAACAGCTTCCGAAAAATCTTTTTTGATTAAAGGCCAAATTGCTTCTTTTAAATATTGAACAGTATTCCAATTTGGTTCATGTAGAAAATTACCAATGAAAACAAAATTTTTCCGATCTTCAAATGAAGGTAATTTTAAAAGATCATTATCCGAAATTTTATCAACTAAAAAAGGAAGATAAAAAAGTAAATCTCTGTTTATCCTAAAAACAGCCTCCAGAATATCCATTTCAAATTCAGAAATAATAAGAGATAAATCACATCTCAAAATACTGGCAATTTCTCGTTTTGCCACTTCTTCAGACAACAAATCGTGTATTTCAAATTTTCTGTTATCTTTAAAAGCTTTCTGCCTTGCCGTTCGCAGACAATGCAAATCTTCTGTATCTAAAATTCGGATTGCATTTGGACACTTTTCCGTCACTCTCCAGCCAAATTGTTCTTCGATCATAAAACGATCAAACAACACAACATTAGGATTTAATGCAGTTATAAAATCATCGAAACTGGCAGAATTGAGCTCAATACTTTTCTTTGCTATTCCAAATTCAGATAAATCAACCATAAAATCACTGTCTAGAGCAGCACTTGCAAACGTAATTTCAAAACCATTTTCTTTAAAAATAGAAATCAGCTGCATCATCCTTCCGCCTGCTGCAGAAGAATTTGGCTCAGGCCAGACGAATCCAATTATGAGAAGTTTTTTTATCTGATTCATTGTAATTTATTTCAACTTACAAAATAATGCTTTTTTCGGCGCAATCCCGCGGCATTTCCTGATTTTTAGTAATAAAAAACACTAATTTTGCAGGAATAAAATGTTGGGAAATTATGTTGGGATTAAAATTAGCTACAGACCCTCGCTGGGTTAATATTGTAGAGTCGAATATTGAAGAAATTTTGACAGATCATGCGTGGTGCGAACAAAAAGCAGCTTCAAACGCCATTAGTATTGTGACCTATAATTCTGAAATAGAAGAATTAGTAACCGAAATGCTTATTATCGCCAGAGAAGAACTCGAACATTTTCAAATGGTTCATAATATTATAAAAGAACGAGGTCTTACTTTAGGGCGCGAACGAAAAGACCATTATGTAAATGAGCTTTTCAAATTTATGAAAAAAGATGGAAGCCGACGTGATGCACTCAGCGACCGATTATTGTTCTCTGCCATGATCGAAGCCAGAAGCTGTGAGCGTTTTAAAGTTCTTTCTGAAAATATTAAAGACGAAAAATTAGCTAAATTTTACCGCGATTTAATGATTTCTGAGGCCGGACATTATACTACTTTTTTAGGATTTGCCAGAAAATACCAAGATAATATCGACATCGACAAACGATGGAAAGAATGGATTGAATATGAAGGTTCTATTATTACCAATTATGGTAAAAAAGAAACCGTTCACGGATAAATTACGCCCTTTTTTACTCTATTTTTTTATTTAAACACCACAAATTGCTATGCAAAAAAGTAAATCCAGGTCAATCGTATTTAAAATTGCGAAGTATTTAGGGATAACTTTCGCTGTTATTTTAGCACTATTATTTTTAACGCCAATTGTTTTTGAAGATCAAATTAAAGAACAGATCAAAAAAACAGCCAACGAAAGACTGAGCGCAGAACTTAATTATTCTGATGTTTCGGTTTCGTTTTTTCGTCATTTTCCATCACTGACTTTAACCTTAGATAATTTAAGCCTTAACGGTTCTGCACCATACAAAAACGAAAAATTTATTACCGCAAAAGAGGTTTCTTTTGGGATAAATGTGGCGAGTTTAATTTTCAGCAAATCGGTAAAAATTGACCAGATTTATTTATCTGATTCTTTTATAAATGTAAAAGTGAATCCAAACGGACAAGCCAATTACAACATTTATAAATCACAAGCCAAAGCCGCAGAAACCAAAGACAGTACTGATACTGCATTAAAACTGGAGCGAATTGAGATTTTAAACAGTAAAATTATTTACGACGATCAGTCAACAAAGGTGCATTTTGATGCGTTTGGTTTTAATTATTTAGGAAAAGGCGATTTAAACAAAGCTGTTTTCGACTTATACTCAAAAGCTAAAATTGAAAAATTAAATATTGTTTATGAAAACGAACCGTATTTAATGAATAAAAAAGTGGATGCTGACTTAATTACAAAAGTCAACATCAACTCCCTTTCTTTCTTTTTCCAGCAAAACAACTTAAAAATCAACCAGCTTTTGGTCGATTTTAAAGGAAAATTCGACATTTTGAAAGATGGGTATAATATGGATTTTGTTATAAAATCTGATAACAGCGATTTGTATGATGTATTTACAGCTTTTCCGCCAAAATACATTACTTGGCTTTCTAAAACAGAATTAAAAGGAAATACAAATCTTCTTTTAACGCTAAAAGGAAATTACATCACATCTCAAAATATCGCTCCGGATTTGAATCTGGATGTCAAAATTGATAATGGATTTGTAAATTATAATAAAAGCCCATTCCCGGTTTCTAATTTAAATTTAGACATTAAAACAAAAGTTCCATCTTTAAATCCGGACCTTTTAACGGTTGATGCTAAAAACCTGTCTTTAAATATCAATCAGGATTATTTAAAATCTAAATTCTTTGTAAAAGGCATAAACACACCTGAAATCAATGCCGATTTTAAAGCCAAAATTAATCTCGAAAAACTAACAAAAGCATTAGGTATTCCAGACGTTGAATTAAAAGGATCTTTGGCGGGAGATATTCAGGCGAATGGAAAATTCGACCAAAAAAACAAACTTTTCCCGGTTACCAAAGGTGTTTTTGACTTAGAAAAGGGTTATCTTAAAACAAAATATTATCCAAACCCTATTACCAATATTACTATTAAATCTAAAATCGATAACCAAAAGGGAACTTTTGAAGATTTAAAAATCAAACTAAAACCAGCTCAGTTTACTTTTGAAGGAAAACCTGTTTTTGTAGAAGCCGATTTGAGTGATTTTAATGATTTAGCATACGATATTAAGGCAAAAGGAGAATTGGACGTTAACCGAATTTATAAAGTTTTCTCTCAAAAAGGACTTGATTTAGACGGTTTCATTAAAGCCGATTTAGTTTTAAAAGGAAAACAAAGCGATGCCGAAAAAGGAAATTACAGCAAATTATACAATAAAGGAACGCTTGAGCTGCGAAATATTGGCGTAGCATCTGAATATCTTCCTAAAAAATTCATTATCAAAGAAGGTATTTTCAAAATCAATCAGGATAAAATGTCTTTTAATAATTTCCTGGCCGCATACGGACAATCTGATTTTAAAATGAATGGTTATCTACAAAATGTTTTTAACTATGCAACCACAAATACAGGTGTTTTAAAAGGCTCTTTTAAAGTTTCGGCGCGATATATCAATGTAGATGAATTCATGTCGCAGACATCAGCAAATACTTCGGTAACAAAAGCTCCAGCTCCAAAAACAGAAACAAAGACCGAACCTGAGCAAACTGGCGTTATTATTATTCCAACAAACCTGAATCTGCAATTATTGGCTAATGCCCAAAAAGTAAATTTTGACAAGCTGAATCTTCAAAATGCAACCGGTTATTTAACCATGAACAAAGGTAAATTGACAATGCAGAATACTGGTTTTAATTTAATTGGCTGTAATGTGTCCATGAATGCCAATTATCAGGCCGTAACACCGCAAAAAGCAAATTTTGATTATGCCATAAAAGCATCTGATTTTGACATTAAACGAGCTTATAATGAAATTGAAGTTTTTAGAAAAATGGCAAGCGCTGCAGAAAAAGCTCAGGGAATTGTTTCTTTAGATTATAAATTAAAAGGCCGTTTAAATGGAAATATGGACCCTGTTTATCCTTCGCTTGTTGGCGGCGGCGTACTTTCTGTAAAAGATGTAAAAGTCCGCGGTTTGAAAATGTTTAATGCCGTAAGCAAACAAACAAGTTCTGAATCAATGAAAAATCCTGATGTATCAAAAGTAGATATCAAAAGCACCGTTAAGAACAATATCATTACCGTAGAACGCTTTAAATTTAAATTTGCAGGCTTTAGACCAAGAATTGAAGGAACAACAAGTTTAGACGGAAAACTAAACTTAAAAATGCGTTTAGGACTTCCTCCGCTTGGTATATTTGGAATTCCGTTAACTGTTACAGGAACACAGGATAATCCTAAAGTAAAAGTAGGCCGTAAAACAGAAGATCTGGAAGAAACAAAAGATACTGAAAATTAGATATTTTTAGCACAAAAAAAATCTTTCTAAACCTTTGTCGAAGTTTAACCTCGGCAAAGGTTTTTTCTTTTTAGAATGCCGGAGTTACGATAAATAATATTTGAGAAGCATATAACACACATTTACCCAAAAGCCATAACAACCCGGCCAGCCCCATTAATTTCCAGGCCCAGGCTTTTCCTCTTTTCCAATCAGAGAAAAACGAAAAGATCTCCATGTATTTTATTATAATAAATATACTGCCTCCTATTAATGAAAACCAGATAATTTCGTTTAAGCGGAAAGAATAACTATAAATCAAAACTGACAGAAGAAAAACAACAGTTACAAACTGCATATAGTAATAATTTCTATAACTGTATTTATGATTTATTTTACAAGACAAAATCAGGAACGACAGCATTAATAAACTTACCAATGCCGATATTATATTGTTAAAAACAGGATTAAACTGCCAGGCAAGCGCAATTACAGCAATAAGAGCTATAACTGTACAAGCTCCAAGTGAATTGATACTTCGGTCTCTATTATCATCTTTGACAAACGGAAATAAAACCGGATAAATATATTTCTCTAAAGAACGCCAAAAAGGCAATGCATAAATCGCCGCAATACCAGAAAGAACTATTTCATAATTGTAGAAAATATCTTCTGGAACTTTATACAATACATAAAAAAGAGCAAGCGTAACAATAACGGCTGGAAAACTGATTGTTTTTACTGTTTCCCACGGATCAGATCCCCAAAAGTTATTTTCTATTTCATAAACATACTTTTTAACCCAGTATTCTTTAGTAAACACAGCTGTCGACTGGCTCCATAATAAAAACAGTCCTAAATGAATAATTACGGTTCTCATTACAAACTCTTCGATTACGCAGCCATAAAATACACTGGCAGCACCAATTAACAGCAATTCGTATGTTAACAAAACCGGAGAAAACAAAAATTTTAATAAAGGCGCCAGACGATTAATTAAAAACTGAATGAGCATACCCCAATATCTTTTAAATAAAGCGATAAGGGCGCAAACAGCAATAAATGCCGATAAATAAAACATCCAATTGGTAAGTAACTGCGTCTGCATCCAGAATTGAATTGCAGAATCTTTTGGCGGGGAATATATTACATGAGAGTTTGCAAAAATCTGCTTTGCTAACTCATCTCTTACATTTTCATTGAATTGAGGAAACTGGTTTTTATTTTTGAGCCAAAATGGAGCGGCATCAAAACCATTCTTTTTTAAAACTTCAAACTCGTATAAAATACTTTTTTGTTTATCGTTTAATAAACTTATGTGATTTGCAATACTCTCTGATACTGTTTTTCCGTACACGCTAAAACAGGACAAGAGTATAAATACTACTATTTTTTTCAACTTTTTTAATTTAAAGAGACAAACCTTTCTTAGCAAATGTAAGTTTTAAAAAGTATAAAAATAAAAAAACCCGATCTTTTCAGAACGGGTTTTTTATAAAAGTAAATCTTTGATTATTATGCCTCAAAAGGAATAATAGATACATAAGATTTGTTATCTCTTTTCTTTTGGAACTTAACAACTCCAGCTACTCTTGCGTGTAGTGTGTGATCTTTACTGATGTAAACGTTTTCACCTGGATTATGTTTTGAACCTCTTTGTCTAACGATGATGTTCCCAGCAATAGCAGCTTGACCACCATAAATCTTAACGCCTAAACGTTTTGATTCTGATTCTCTACCATTCTTCGAACTACCGACACCTTTCTTGTGAGCCATGACGTATGAGTTTAAATATTGTTATTATTCTTTAGTAGCTTCTTTCTTTGCTTTTGGAGCTGCTTTTTTTGCTTTTGGAGCTGCTTCTACTTCTTCAGTAGCTGCTGCTTCTTCTGCTACAACTGCTTTTTTAGCTGCTGCTTTTTTAGTTCCTCCTGCTGCAGTAATACCTTCAATTACAATTTGAGTAAGATATTGTCTGTGACCATTTCTTTTTTTGTATCCTTTTCTTCTTTTCTTTTTGAAAACGATAACTTTATCTCCTTTTAAGTGTTGTAACACTTTAGCTTCTACTGAAGCACCTTCTATAGCTGGGGCGCCTAAAGTTACATTTCCATTATCGTCTAACAAAAGAACTTTATCAAAAGAAACTTTTGAACCTTCTTCGTTAGCTAAACGGTGAACATAAACCTTTAAGTCTTTGCTTACTTTAAATTGTTGCCCTGCTATCTCTACGATTGCATACATACCAAATTGATTTATTGATTTTTAAGGTTGCAAATATACAACTAATAATTTACTGTGCAATCTCTTATTCTAAAAATATTTATTTCCGTTTAAAGTCTGTTTTTCAAGCACTTTTACAGTAAATTTTGCGTTTAATTATATGTAATTTACTGTTAAAATAAAATCGATTCTTTTGAAATTTAGAAAACCTCCATAAAAAAGGTTACTTTTGATGTAACTATAAACAAATCTTTACTACCAATCTTTATAGGTATAAATTTTATTAATCTTTATGAAAAATTCAATAATGATGTTAAGTGCTGCACTAATGCTTGGCGGAGTGGCTCATGCTCAAAAAGTAGCTTTTGAAGAATACAATTTAGACAACGGTATGCATGTCATTCTACATAACGATCCATCGGCTCCTGTGGTCATTACATCTGTAATGTATCATGTAGGATCAAAAGACGAACGCCCGGATCGTACTGGTTTTGCGCATTTCTTCGAACATTTGTTATTTGAAGGAACACAAAACATTAAACGCGGTGAATGGATGAAAATCGTTACCGCAAACGGCGGTGTGAATAACGCCAACACATCAGACGACAGAACCTATTACTACGAAGTTTTTCCGTCTAATAATTTAGAACTGGGTTTATGGATGGAATCTGAAAGATTAATGCACCCTATTATCAATAAAATTGGAGTTGAAACGCAGAATGAAGTTGTAAAAGAGGAAAAAAGAATGCGTTACGACAATCAGCCCTATGGAAATATTCTGCCTGAAGTTAAAAAGAATATGTTCAAAAATCATCCATACCGCTGGACAACAATTGGATCTATGAAAGATTTAGATGCCGCAACTCTTGAAGAGTTTCAGGCATTTAACAAAAAATTCTACACTCCAAACAATGCTGTTTTAGTTGTTGCAGGAGATTTTGACAAAACAAAAGCAAAAGAATGGATTCAGAAATATTTTGGACCAATTCCGAGAGGCGAAGAAGTTAAAAAACAAACTTTTACAGAAGAACCTATCACACAGACCATAAAATCAACATACGAAGATCCAAATATTCAGATTCCGATGATTGTCGCTTCGTACAGAACTCCGTCAATGAAAACAAGAGACGCAAGAGTTTTAGATTTGATCTCCTCTTATTTAAGTGATGGAAAAAGCTCTAAATTGTACAAAAAGATTGTTGACGACAAAAAAATGGCGCTACAAATTGGCGCTGTAGGCTTTAGTCAGGAAGATTATGGAACCTATATATTATATGGTCTGCCAATGGCTCCAAATACTTCTGCCGATATTTTAAAAGAAATGGATGAAGAAATCGTAAAAATCCAAACCGATTTGATTTCTGAAAAAGATTACCAAAAATTACAAAACAAATTCGATAATAATTTTGTGAATGCAAATGCAAGCGTAGAAGGAATTGCAGAAAATCTGGCTTCGTATTATTTACTTTATGGAGACGTAAATTTAATCAATACCGAAATTGATATTTACCATTCTATTACAAGAGAAGAAATTAGAGAAGTGGCCAAGAAATATCTAAACCCAAATCAGCGCTTAATTTTAGATTACATTCCTTCCCCAAAATCTCAGAACTAAGAATATCGAATCATGAAAAATTTACATACTTTTTTAATCCTTTTATTCCTAACTGGAATTATGCAAGCACAAGATCGTCCACAACCAAAACCCGGAAACCCGCCGGTAGTAAACATAAAAAAACCTCAAACCTTTGTATTATCAAATGGTATGAAGGTGTTAATTGTTGAAAATCATAAACTGCCCCGCGTAAGTTTTAACCTTACACTAGACAACGCGCCCTTTACAGAAGGAAATAAAAAAGGAGTTGATGAATTAACAACAAGTTTAATTGGCAACGGAACTAAGAAAACTTCAAAAGAAGCTTTTAATGAAGAAATCGACTTTTATGGTGCCAATATCAATTTTACATCTCAGGGAGCTTTTGCCAGCGCATTATCTAAATATTCAGGACGTGTTTTAGAACTTCTTGCCGAAGGAGCTTTGCAGCCAAATTTCACTCAAACTGAATTCGACAAAGAAAAAGCAAAATTACTTGAAGGACTTAAAGCCGATGAAAAAAGTGTTCCGGCTATTTCAAATCGTGTAGTTGACGTTTTGGCCTTTGGAAAAAATCATCCTTCTGGAGAATACCTTTCTGAAGAAACGGTAAAAAATGTTACTCTGGAAGATGTTCAAAAAAACTATAATACTTATTTCGTCCCAGAAAACGCATACCTGGTTATCATTGGTGATGTCAAGTTTAAAGAAACCAAAGCAGCCGTAGAAAAACTTTTCAGCGGATGGAAGAAACAGGCTGCACCAAAAAACACTTATCCAAATCCTGAAAATGCCTCAGCGCTTCAAATTGATTTTGTTGATGTTCCAAATGCAGTTCAATCAGAGATTTCTTTGGTAAATACTGTAAACCTAAAAATGAGTGATCCTGATTTTTTCCCTGCCGTGATTGCCAATCAAATTCTGGGCGGCGATTTTAACAGCTACCTAAACATGAATTTACGTGAACAGCACGCGTGGACTTACGGAGCAAATTCAAGCATTGGAAGCGGAAAATATGTAACTAAATTCAAAGCTTCATCTGCCGTTCGTAATACAGTTACAGACAGTGCGGTTGTTCAGTTTATAAAAGAAATAAAAAGAGTACGAACTGAAAGAGTTGATCCAGAAGTTTTAAGAAACGTAAAAGCTGGATACATTGGGCGTTTTGTAATGCAGGTCGAAAAACCACAAGCTGTTGCCAGATATGCTTTAAACATTGAAACAGAAAAACTTCCGGCAGATTTCTACGAAAAATACATTCAGACTATAAACAATGTAACGGCCGATGATATTTACCGCGTGGCAAACAAGTATTTTTTACTTGACAATATGCGAATTGTTATTGTGGGAAAAGGTTCTGACGTAATTCCAGGTTTGGAAAAACTTCAAATTCCGATTCATTATTTTGATAAATATGGAAATCCGGTTGAAAAACCTGCCGTTAAAAAAGAAGCTCCAACAAACATTACAGCAAAAACGGTTTTCGAAAATTATATTAATGCAATTGGCGGAGAAAAAGCAGTAACAGCTGTAAAAACCCTTAACATGAACGGAACAACAAAAGTACCGCAGGCTCCGGGTCCGTTGACTTTTGTTTCTAAATTGGATTCTAAAGGAAAAATGATGGTTTCTCTTTCTATGGGAACCATGGATTTAATGAAACAGGTTGTAAATGAAAAAGGCGCTTATATAGAACAGCAGGGAAAACGAAAAAATCTTGAAGGTGATGATCTTAAAGAAATGAAAGCAAACGCTGCTCCTTTTGAAGAATTACAATTAGTAAAAAGAACCAATTTAAAAGTTCAGGGTATTGAGCCAATCAACGGAAGTGATGCTTATGCTATAAAAGACGGCAATACAACTCATTATTATGATATAAAAACAGGATTGAAAGTAGCTAAATCTAAAGTTCGTGAACAAGACGGAAAATCGGTTACTCAAATTACAAATTTCAACGATTACAGAGTTGTAAAAGGCGTAAAAGTCCCTTTTAATTTAGTACAGAACATTGGTTTTGAATTAGATATCAAAATGATTGACATTAAGATAAACGAAGGCGTTTCTGATGCAGATTTTTTATAAAAAAAAGATGCTAAGAAACTAAGCTGCTAAGGTTCTAAGATTTTTAAGAGCTTTATCAAAGTTTAAAACTTTGATAAAGCTCTTTTTATTTCTCGTTTTGTCAGGCTGAGCGAAGTCGAAGCCCATTAACTCATAACTCATAATTCATAACTCAAAAAATCACTTCTTAGCCGATAAATAAACTCCAATTAAAATAATAAAAGCACCAAAAAACTGAATCGGCGTAAGCATTTCATTATCTAATAATCCCCAAAAGAAAGCAACTATCGGGATTAAATACGTTACTGAAGTTGCAAATACAGGAGATGAAATCTGAATTAATTTAAAGAACAAAACATTCGCAATACCAGTTCCTAAAACTCCCAAAATCATTACAAACAAAATAGAATGCTGTGCTTCCTGAAGGTGCATTCTCTGAGAAAAATCGGTAATACTCAAAATAATCAAAGCCGGAATAAGCAGTATGGCAAAATTTCCTGTTGTGATACTCAGCGAATTTAAATCAGATAAATATTTCTTGATCAAATTAACATTTATGGCATAACTCAACGTTGCAATAACTACCAATAGAACATATAAGTAATTTTGCGTTCCTCCTGCAGAATCTCCGCTTAAAACCAAAAGCAGACATCCCAAAAGTCCAATAAAAACACCTAAAACCTGCCGCTTTTGAAACTGGATTCCGAAAATAAGAATCCCCAGCACTAAAGTATTTAAAGGTGTAAGCGAATTCAAAATAGCCACGATTGAACTGTCAACCTCAGTCTCCGCAATAGCAAATAAAAAGGCTGGAGTAAAAGTTCCAAAAAAAGACGTTACGGCAACAAATTTCCATTGACGACGCGATATCTTTCCTAAACTCTTAAAGCCGACAATTAATAAAAAGAGAGATGCAAAAATAATTCTAAACGAACCAACCTGAATTGCTGTTAATCCAACCAATCCCCTTTTGATTAAGATAAAAGAACTTCCCCAAATTAAGGACAAGACTAATAAGTAAGCCCACTTTAATTGTTTTGCATCCATATAAACTATTTTACTGCAAATTTGTACTATTTTTATGAACTGACCTCTCGTTTTTTACTAATTTTGCAAAGAACACAATTACTCAATTAAAATTATATATAATGAAATTTACAAAGATCATTGCTTCATTAGCAATTGCAGGTTTAGTATTTATAAGCTGCAAAAAAGAAGATAAAAATCTGGCTAATATAAAACCATTAGAAACAACTAAAGAACAGAAAGCAATTGCTGCTGAAAATGTACAAACCGCAAGTTTTAAAATTGAAGGAATGACTTGTGCAATGGGATGCGCTAAAACAATCGAGAAAGAATTATCGAACCTTGACGGTGTTGAAAAAGCAGCTGTAGATTTCGACAAAAAAACAGCAACCGTTACTTTTGATAAAACGGTTCAAAATCAAGAATCTTTAACAAAAATTGTTCAGGAAACCGGAGACGGAAAAACATACAAAGTTTCAGACTTTAAATCTTAAGTTTAAACTTTAACCAAACAAAAACGGCGTTCAATTGAACGCCGTTTTTTTATTTCTTAAATTTTTATTTCCACTTTAAAGTTTCCATTATACGCTGCATATCATTTTTGATATAACTCGCTGCCGGCATAATCGAATCGAAATTAGGTTTTGCATAAAAATAAACCGATCCTGCTATAAAATGTTTTGTACTGTCTGTAACATAAAACTGAGAGTTTGTCGCCGCATTACCATCAACCTGATAAAACATTCCATAAACCTTTTTTTCAGGATTTATGTAAGGCTGTTCTAAAATATCATCGGCTTTAATAACGTGCTCATAAGTAAGTTTTTGTGCATCTTTTAAAAGCTTTTCAATATTACCGTTTACAGGTTTGTAAGTTAAATATATAGTCGCTTTCATTTTTGGATAAGTAATCGCAAATCCGCAGTCTTTTTCGCCTTTAATAACTGCGTCTTCATTCATTTGAAAAACAAATGGGCAGTTATTTTCAAAATTAACGTATTTAGCTTCCGGATAATCTAATCTAAGGAAACTTGCAGGTTTTGGCAGCACATCGTCTTTACAGCTTACGACTGTTAATGTCAGCAAAATTGCAGTTACTGAAAGTATTTTTTTAAACATTTATTCTATTGTTACTTTTATTTGTTTTACACGCTTTTTGTCAACGGTTTCTATTGTAAAAACACAATTCTCAAAAGCTATTTTTTGATCTTTTTTAGGGAAATTACCCAGAATTTCCAGAATGAATCCGGCTAAAGTTTCGGCTTCGCCTTTACTGGCTTCAAATACATCTTCATCAACATCAACAATTCTGTAGAAATCTTTAAGATTTATTTTTCCTTCAAAAAGAAAATTCTTTTCATCAATTTGAGAGAAATTCAAATTCTCGTCATCAAATTCATCGCTTATATCCCCTACTATTTCTTCGATTACATCTTCAAGAGAAACCAATCCTGATGTACCGCCATATTCGTCTACCACAATAGCAAGATGACTTTTTAGGCTTTGAAAATCTTTTAGCAGATTATCCAGTTTTTTATTCTCAGGAACAAAAAATGGTTCGCGCATTAAAGAAGCCCAGTCAAAATCGTCTTTGTCAATATGAGGCAATAAATCTTTTACGAATAAAACGCCTTCAATCTGATCAATATTATCACGATAAACCGGAATTCTCGAAAATCCTTTTTCGATTATTTTAGGGCAGATTGCAGAAAATGGCTCTGTTATTTCCAAAGCAAATATATCAATCCTCGGACTCATAACCTGCTTTGTATCTGTATTTCCAAAAGAAACAATTCCTTCCAGAATTTTTTGTTCTTCTGTTGATGTTCCTTCAGAATCTGTTAATTCTAAAGCCTGAGAAAGCTGGTTAATCGAAAAATTATTTTTTTGTTTTCCTAATTTATTGTGCAAATATAAAGTAACCCTGCGCATAGGCAAGCTAATTGGCGACAGTAATTTATCTAAAATTGAAATGGAATAGGCAAAACGTTTGGCAAATTTAATATTGTTTCGGCTGGCGTATACTTTTGGAAGTACTTCTCCAAACAATAAAATAAAAAAAGTAACCAGTATTACTTCTAAAATAAATTTTAAAACAGGAGACTCAACGCCCGAAAAAATGTTTCTTCCTATAAAAGAAAACAGGATAACAACTCCAATATTTAAAAAATTATTGGCTACTAATAAGGTCGCTAAGAGTTTTTTGGGTCTGTCTAAAAGGTTAGAGATAATTTTCCCTTTTGAGTCATTTTCCTGAAGAGTGTCATCGATATCTTTTTGAGACAAAGAAAAAAGTGCAACTTCGGCACCTGAAACAATTGCTGACAAAAACAGCAAAATAAATATTCCGACAAATCCAATAATTAAATTGGTGTCTAAAGTTGTAGTAAAAAATAAACTGGGCTCCGGGTCCAAATTACATAAGATTAGTTAAACAATCAAAAAGGCAGGTCATTTATTGGCAAGCCTTCGCTGGGTGCATCAAAGTTAGTGTTTTTTGCTGATTCCTGATCTTGATTCGGTTTATGATTTGCAGTTTCTTTTTTAGTAGTCAGGAAAGTAAACTCAGTCACCTGAATTTCGGTAGTATATTTTGTTGTCCCGTCTTCTGCCTGCCATTGTCTTGATTTTATACGTCCTTCCACATATATTTTATCTCCTTTAGAAAGATATTTTTCGCAAATTTCAGCTGCTTTATTACGCACAACCAAATTATGCCATTCTGTAGAAGTTATTTTCTCATTGGTAGTTTTATTAATATAAACTTCATTAGTTGCCAGCTGAAAGCGCCCGATACAGTTTCCTCCATCAAAATAATGCATTTTCACATCATCGCCCAAATGACCAATAAGCATGACTTTATTTAATGTTCCATTCATAATTAATAGTGGTATTTCTACCAAAGATACATTTTTTTTAGCAAATTAATTCCTGCTTTTCTAAAAATTGTAAAGCAAGATGGCAAAGAAAATACTTTAACCTAAGCAAAACAATACTATTTTTAGTAAGAGTGAAAATTTTAATTTTTCTGAAGATTAAAAAATCAATGCAGGTATTAAGTCTTAATAATATTTTGTTAAAAAGAAAAATAATGTATTTTTGGATATGAGAAAAATTGAATTTGTAAGTTGTCACAAACTTCCCGAAAGATCTTTTTTTTACAAAGGAAAGCAATTTCCTTTTTGTGCCAGATGTACCGGTATTTATGTTGGGTATTTCATTTTCATACCTTTATTATGGTTCATGAAAATTGATATTTACTGGGCTTTGCTTGCTATTGCCCCAACTATGATAGATGGTTTAACCCAAGCCTATTTCAACAGGGAAAGCACTAATTTCCTGCGTTTTTCTACAGGTATCCTGGCTGGTTACGGACTTGCCGGACTTTCTGATTTTATTGCCTATTGGATTGTCTATTTCTTTAAACACGTCTTTATAAATTAACAACTAAAAACTATATAATTATGTCTGAAGGAAATTCAAATTTTGATGAATTCGAAAAGAAAAATGACAAATCGCAACAGGATCTAAGTACTGGATTAAAAGTATTATCCTTTTGTATTCCGCTGGCAGGAGCTATCATTTACTTTGTAAAAAAGAATGACGAGCCTGTAGCTGCAAAATCTGCCTGTAATATGGCCTTAATTGGTTTTGCTGTTGGAATTGTTGTTAGAATAATTCAATACGCGACTGCAGGCGTATAAATAAAAAAACCGACTATAAGTCGGTTTTTTTATTATAACTTCTCTATAAAATTATAAATTACAATAGGAAAAGGAAAAGTTTTAATTTTTTCAAATTCAATTCCTTCCTTTATAGTTTCCTTTATTTTTATTTTCCAAAACTGAATATGCAGGTGCTGGTGTGAAAGCTTATGAATTACCGTAGCTTCAGCGTATTCTTCGACACTTAATATAGTATATACAGGAAACACCTGATTTTGTACTGCATTAGAAATATAATCAAAATCTACAATTTCACCGGTTTCTAAAAGCGGGAATTCGTATAAGTTATGCCAGATTCCTTTTGCTGTTCTTTTTTGTATAGCTGTATTTCCTAAATTATCCTCTAAAACAAAATAATTAAAAAATCGATTGGTAATTTTAACCTTCTTGGATTTAACAGGAAGAATATCGACTTTCTTTTTTTGTAAAGCCAAACAGCTTTCATTAAAGATACATATAGTACAATTGGGGCTTTTAGGCACACATTGCAGCGCACCAAATTCCATAATTGCCTGATTAAAAGTTGCCGGATCATTTTTAGGCATTAATTCATAAGCCAATGCAGCAAATTCTTTTTTAGATGCAGGGTGTGCAATATCTGATTCTATATCAAAATAACGGGAAAGCACCCTAAAAACATTACCATCGACAACCGGAACCGCTTCATTATAAGAAAAAGAAGCAATTGCGGCGGCAGTATATTCACCAACACCTTTTAAATTAAGGAGCTCTTTATAAGTTTCAGGAAAAACTCCATTTAGCTCATAAGCAACATATTTAGCAGTATTATGCAGATTTCTGGCTCTTGAGTAATATCCCAGTCCCTGCCAAAGTTTCAAAACTTGTTCTTCGGAGGCATTTGCGAGGTCAAAAACAGTTGGAAATTCTTGCGTAAAAGCAAAAAAGTAAGGCATTCCTTGCACAACTCTGGTTTGTTGCAGCATAATTTCTGAGAGCCAAATATGGTACGGATTGGCTGTTTTTCGCCATGGAAGATCCCGTTTGTTTTGTAAATACCATTTTATCAACCTGTTATGAAAATTCATCGTCAAATCCTTAAAATGCAAAAGTAAATGTTTATGTAATTAAAATTTAACGAATTAGCTTGATTAATTATTTTTTTAATTCCTATATTTGCAAACTCAAAAAAATAGTACACCATTTATAAAATAAAATAGGAAAGAAAATGACGAAAGCAGATATCGTAGCGAAAATTTCAGAGAAATTAGGTCTTGAAAAAGGAGATGTTCAAGCAACAGTAGAAACTTTTATGGAAGAAGTTAAAACTTCTTTAGAAACAGGAGACAACGTATACCTAAGAGGTTTTGGTAGTTTTATCGTAAAAACCAGAGCTGAAAAAACAGGTAGAAATATCTCTAAAAACACTACAATTAAAATTCCAGCACACAACATCCCTGCTTTTAAACCAGCAAAAGTATTTGTAGAAGGAGTAAAAACTAACAACGAAGCAAAATAATATTAATTAACATAAAATCTGACACGATATGCCAAGTGGTAAAAAAAGAAAGAGACATAAGGTAGCTACTCACAAACGTAAGAAAAGAGCGAGAGCTAACCGCCACAAAAAGAAAAAGTAGTTTTAAACTACTTTTTTCTTTTTAACGTTCATTGAAATTGGAGTTTGTCATTCTCAGTCACAGATTACAGTTTGCAGCTTAAAACTGCTTACTGCCGCTGAAAATTGGCCGCTAACTCCACCGGGTTAATACCTGTTAAAATATTGTTTAATCCATCCTTGTAGAAGTTGATGGTTTTTGGTTTTTAGTTTTTGGTCTCTTTACCAACAACTATCAACAAGCAACCGACAACCAATCCACGGATAAAAATTTACAGTGTGAATAAAGAATTAATCATTAGATCTAGTTCTGAAGCCGTAGATTTTGCCTTATTAAAAGATGGAAAACTAATTGAATTACACAAAGAAGAAGAAAAAAGCAACTTTCAGGTTGGTGATATTTTTATTGCCAAAATCAGAAAACCCGTTGCCGGTCTTAATGCTGCTTTTGTGAATGTAGGCTTTGAAAAAGATGCCTTTTTACATTATCACGATTTGGGGCCAAATTTAGCTTCCCAACTGAAATTCATAAAACTTGTAAGCGCAGGTAAATTAAAAGATTTCTCCCTAAAAACCTTTCAGTTTGAAAAAGAGATTGACAAAGATGGCATCATTACTGATATTTTAAGTGCCAATCAATCTGTTTTAGTTCAAGTAGTTAAAGAACCTATATCGACCAAAGGTCCAAGAATAAGTGCTGAGCTTTCTCTTGCCGGAAGATTTATCGTTCTAGTTCCTTTTTCTGACCGTGTTTCTATTTCTCAAAAAATAGAAGACAAAAAAGAAAAGGATCGTCTAAAAAAACTTGTTCTATCGATCAAACCTAAAGGATTTGGTGTTATTGTTCGCACAGTAGCCGAAGGCAAAAACGTAGCCGAATTAGAAAAAGATTTGCAGAACCTGCTTGGCAGATGGTCTGCAATGTGTAAAAAATTACCAACTGCTCATCATCCATCAAAAGTATTAGGAGAGCTTAACAGAGCTTCTTCAATATTAAGAGATGTATTTAATGATACCTTCAGCGGTATTCAAATAGATGATGAAGAGTTGTACCATCAAACGAAGGAATATCTGCAGGAAATTGCACCTTCAAAACAATCGATTGTTAAGTTTTATCAATCAAATGACACTCCAATTTTTGAGAAATACAATATAGAGAGACAAATCAAAACTTCTTTTGGCCGAACTGTCTCCATGAGTAAAGGTGCTTATCTTATTATAGAACACACTGAAGCTCTTCACGTTATAGACGTGAACAGCGGAAACCGTTCTAACAAAGCAACCAATCAGGAAGATACTGCCATGGAAGTAAATATGATTGCCGCAGCAGAAATCGCAAGACAACTACGCTTGCGTGATATGGGCGGTATAATCGTAGTTGATTTTATCGATATGTCTAATCCAGAAAACAGGAAAGTTTTGTTCGACTTCTTGCGAGAAGAAATGAGCGACGATAAAGCAAAGCATAAAATATTACCGCCGAGTAAGTTTGGTTTGGTCCAGATTACAAGACAGCGCGTAAGACCAGAAGTTAATATAAAAACAAGAGAAGAAGATCCAAATAAAGTTAATGGTGAAATTGAAGCACCAATATTAATAATTGACAAGATCACCTCTGACTTAGAAAGACTTTTAAAAACCCACAATAAGGTTGTGCTTAATACACATCCATTTGTGGCTGCATACCTCAGCAAAGGTTTTCCATCATTACGTTCAAAATGGTTTTTTGAACATAAGAAATGGGTGAAAATCATACCTCGTGACGCTTACACGTATTTAGAATACCATTTCTACGACAAAAAAGGAAATGTTATTACAGAATAAAAAAACAAAAACCGCCTTTCGTGAGATTGGCGGTTTTTTTGTACTTTATTGTGATTGAAAACTTACGATTGTCACCCTGAGCGAAGTCGAAGGGCGCTCCAATTGGCACGTGGGCTTCGACTTCGCTCAGTCTGACAGTTAGCTACTTATTCTCTAATTATTTCAATTTTTCTTCTAATTTCATTTCCAGAAGCATCTACAACCGTGATATAATGTATTCCTGTTGTTGGCGTAATAGGCAGTTCATGAAATGTTTTTGTTGTTGCTTTATAAACATCATCAACATACCAGAATAATTCTTTATCTCTTTCAGAATACGCTACTTTTAAAATTACGGGCTGTACGTTGCTGTTAAAGTCCTTTGTCAAATAGATTTTACTGTTCGCTTTCGGATAAATGAAATCCATTGTAGTAGTCTGTGTTCCTTCGCATCCTTCTTTAAATGGCGGTAACGGCAAATATTCGATATGCTGGCTTTTGTAATACCAAGCCATAACTGGAGGCAGTACAAACCAGTTTTTAGTAACAATATTATCGATGCTCTCGCAGCTGCTGTTTACCTGAAACTGCTCTGTTTTATCTAAATGAATTGTTCTGTGATATGGACAAACTTTAGTCGTTTTTCCTTTTTTAGCAACCCATTGTTTAATTTTCGGACAATTGTCTTTCGCCAGATACCCACTTAAACGGCATACCTCAACTTCTGCCAAATCATTATACGGAGTATCAAACCATCTTTGTCTTGGCAGTAAATTAAAAACATCAAATAAAATTGGCGCAGCGCTGGTAACTCCGGTTAACGTTGGCCTTCCCTCACCTGTTGCATTTCCAACCCAAATTCCAACTACATATCTTGAATTTGTTCCAATAGCCCACGCATCTCGATTTCCAAAACTTGTTCCCGTTTTCCATGCAATTTTTAAAGAGCTGTCATAAAACTTCCACGCTTCGTCTCCTTCCGGCCTATTGACTTCTTCCATTGCGTTGTACGTCAACCAAATTGATCCTGCACCTAGAGCATTCTTTTGATTGGTTTCAGAGCCAAAATCAGGCTTAAAATCGTTTTTATAATTTAATTCTGTGAACTCATTTGTTCTGTATTGGCTTTTATTTTTAGTATAATAATTTAACGTTGAAGATAGATTGGCGTATGTTCGGCATAAATCCCACAAATTGCTTTCGGCACCGCCCAAAATAAGCGACAAACCATAATGATCTGGCGTTTTATTAATATTCTTTAACTTGAATTTTTGAAGCTCTTCGTAAAACTTGTTTACCGTAAATTCCTGAAGCATTAAAACCGCAGGAATATTCAACGAACGCGACAATGCACGATGAGCCGGAACTGCGCCGTCAAAAGTTAGGTTGAAATTCTGAGGAGTATATCCTGAAATCTGTGTTGGAATATCGGCTACTAAGGTATTGGGCAATAATTCGCCGTCATCTAACATTGCTCCGTACAAAAGCGGTTTTAAAATACTGCCTGTACTTCGCGGCGCATCAATAATATCAACATCTTTTTGATGGTCTTTATCTGTTGGAGAATTCCCTACATAACTTATTACATTTCGATTCTGGACATCAATAACCAAAATAGCCAGATTATGCACTTCATTCTGCTTATACTGATTGTAATAATATCTAGCAATTTGATTGACACGATTTTGCAAAGCATAATCAATCGTAGTTTTTACTCTTGTTCCTTCTTCGTTTTTAGCTACTCTCTGCAGTAAATGAGGCGCAATTTGAGGAAGATCATAAGGTTTTTGAGGCAATGGTTCTTCTATCGAAAGTTCGTACGTCTGTTTATCGATTATGCCTTCCTGATGCAGTTTTAATAAAAGACGGTTTCGTTTGTTGAGTAATTTTATCTGATTTTTTCCGGGATAAATTAAACTTGGCGCATTGGGTAAAACAGCCAAAACTGCATTTTCTGCCCAAGATAATTGATTGGACTGTACTCCGAAATAACGCCACGAAGCCATTTTCAGTCCTACGACATTTCCCCCAAAAGGCGCATGTGCAGCATACATTTCGAGAATTTCATCTTTAGAATAACCCAATTCTAATCTTGTAGCAAGAATAATTTCTATTAGTTTTTCAAAGTAGGTCCTGTTTTTTCCTTTTCTTGATAATCGAATAACCTGTTGTGTTAATGTACTTCCGCCTCGAACAACCTTACCTGCTTTTCTGTTTTGCTTAAAAGCATTTATCATCGCACCGGGATTGAAACCGGGATGTTTATAGAAATACTCGTCTTCAAAATAAACAATGCATTTCTTGAATTTATCTGAAACGCTGTCCTGTGCTGGAAAACGCCATTGTCCGTCGCGGGCAATTTTAGCTCCAAGAAGTTCTCCTTCTTTACTTTCTATAACAGTAGAATACGGTTCTTTGAATAAAGTTCGCGGTATCGAAAAATAGTAAATCAGCAAGAGCACAAATGCAATTGCTGATTTTATTTTATTTCTTTTAATCCAGTTTATGATGCGTTGGAAAAACGCTATAAGTTTATTTTTCAAAGCATTTAAAGGTTTTAGCCCACAGATTGTACAGATAAAACAGTTTTTCGCAGAGTAACTTAAATCTGTGTTAATCCGTTTCATCCGTACAATCTGTGGCCCATAAATTTACTTCACAACCTCAACCCAGAATCCTTTTGTTCGGGCTAAGAAAGTGTTATCGTACATCGCTTCGCATTGTAATCCAGGCAAATAATAGTTTCCTAAATACGATGCATTTAGCAGAATTCGGAAAACTTTTGTTTCTCTGGCTTTCATTCCGAAGTAGAAATTCGTTCTGTCGTCGCGAATATCAATATAATCGGCGATGTTGTTTACTGCGTCTCCGTAATCTGTGAAACGAGTATTTACAATTTCGAATCCCGAAGGCAGAATCTGCGATAACGCTACGTTTTGAACGCTTTCTCCTCTTTGGTTTTTAATTGTAACCTCAGCAACAAATTCAGTTCCCTGATTGATTCTTGAAACATTAATTACGCTTCCTTTTCTGTTTTTGAAAACAATAGAAGCCGTGACATCACTTTGAACCGCATTTTCTTGTCCGATAGGCAATATTCCCGTGTTCAATACACGAACATAAACGGTATTAGCCTTATTGTTCTTTAACGTAATACTATTTGTTCCGGAAGCAACAGATAAACTGCGATCTGCGACTGATTTACCTGTGTTTATGATTTCCCCTTTTCCGTTTTTACTAAACTGAATATTGATTCCTTTTGGACCATTGCTCACCGCAAATTTCGACATTGCATATAAACAATACGCCGTTGTCTGCGTACTCATCCATTGATTAGCTGACATTTCTTTAGCTAATTTAGAAGCTGTAGCAAATGCTTTTTGTTTCTGATCCAAAAGCAGCATTGTTTCAAGAGCCATTGCTCTGTTTCTTTCGCTTGAACCATAATAGCAATAACTGTATTCATCTGAACTTCCATCAATACTGGTTTTCAAGAATAAACTTTGCCCTGCTGATTTCTGACCTGCCAAAACATAAGCTGCTGCTAAACGAAGCATACTTTCATTTGAAATACCTTTTGTTTCACGCAATCTATTCATTGATGATAAATCGGCATTTCCTGCTAATGCTAAAGTGTATAAACGATATGCCTGCGCTAAGTCATTTCCGTATTTAGGCTCAAAACGCCATTGTTTTGCTTCTTTTTGCTGATAACCTAACCATTTCGATTTGAAATTAATTGGCAGTACATATCCTTTTTTCTCTGCTTCTATCAAGAAATGTCCTGCATACGAAGTTCCCCAATCATCTGCAATTGCATTTCCTTGCCAGTACGGCATTCCTCCATTTGATAATTGGAAATTACCCAATCTCTGAATTCCAGCCCCAATATTTTTCTGAATTAAATCTTTACGTTTTGCATCAATATCAGCTACATCTCCCAAATACAATTGCGGGAAAACAGATGAAGTAGTCTGTTCTACACAACCATGTGGATACTGAATCAAGAATTGCAACCTTCCGTTCAAATTCATTGATGGCATTGATGAAACCTCTAATCTTGCTTTATTACTTCCTGCAATACCAAAAGTTTTCCATGACATTGTTTTAGTGCTATTTGGCGTTAAAACAACATCTGTAAAAGTGCTCGTAACTGGATTTGGATTCGTCATATCAATCTCAACGTCATAAGTTGATTTCTCAGTTCCAGATGTTGCAATAACCTGAACTTTTGCAATTCCAGTCGCAGAACCTACAACTAAATTAAAATACGCCATTTTCTCATCTGGCTGTGCAAAACTTAGTTTTTGAACAGCACTTCCAGCTACTTTCAATCCGTTGCTTGTTTTTACCTGAATCGAAACATTTTTAATTTTATTTTCAGTTGCAAAAACCGTTACAGGCAACGTTACTTTTTCAGAAGGTGAAATTTTTCTTGGCAACGAGGCCAACACCATCAACGGACTCTTAACTTGTGTTGCTTTTTCAACGCTTCCGTAAGCGCTTGTATTTGCATCTCCGGCAACAACCATTGTTCGTACAGAACCAATATATTTTGGAAGTTTTAAATCGTGCGATTTTGTTTCTCCTTTTCCTAATTTAAATGGTCCGTAATACAATACCACAGGTTTAAAACGGTTCGCTTTTTTAGCTTTTCCACCTCCTAAATCCTGGTCACCACCAATACTGAAAATCTGATTTATTTTTCCGCCATAAGCACCAATTACATCATCGTAAACGTCCCATGTTTTTACTCCTAATGCTTCACGAACGTAGAAACTATCCCATGCATTTGGTGTTTTAAAACGAGTTAAATCCAGAAGCCCTTCATCTACAACTGCGATTGTATATGTCATTTCTTTACCTGATTTCTCGCCTACTTTAACCGTAAACGGCTGTTCTGGCCTTAATACATCTGGCATATTAAGAGTTGGTGCCAAAATGGTGTTTTTATCTACCACTTCAATTGGTACAATTCCGTACATACGAATTGGCGAATCGTTTTTGGTTGAAGCGTGAGGCTGTAATAATGTAATATTAAAATACACGTTTGGCGCCATAGCTCCTGTAATTGGAACTTCAACTTTTGTTTCTCCGTTTTTAGTTTCAGCCCAAATAGTCTGTACAACTCTCGATCCGTTTTCGATAGAAATCAATGCGCGTCCGCCTTCACTTGAAGGGAAAGAAATCTGTGCTTTTTCTCCAACAGCATAATTCTTTTTATCGGTAGAAAAAACTAACATATTGGCTGTAGAAGCATCTCTGTTTCGTGTTTTTCCAGACCAGACTGGCCAGTCGATATTTACGGTTAAAGAAGCTGCATGTCCGCTTTCACCGTCTTCAACACGAATTAGATAACGTCCCCATTCCTCGTCTGTGAGGGCAAATTGAAAACTTCCTTTTCCGCTTGAATCGGTATTGATTACAAAGGTTTTGTATGAAGTCGTTGCATTCGAAGAATTATAATTTGATAAATTATCGCTCGAAGAATCCCACCACCATCTCCAGTCTACTTTGTAAACTCTTACTTCGAGATTACGAACTGCTTTTGGTCTTCCGTTTTCATCAACTGTCACCACTTCAAAACGATTGTTTGTTCTCGTTTCAAGCATGCTGTATTTGTTCAGTTCAGGCGTTTTAACTCCAACGTAAGTTTTGTACGGAGAATAAGTAGTTGACATTACATCGGTACTAAAATCTCCTCCTTCTTCATATACTTTTGTAATGAATGAAGCGCGAAGCATTCCCGGTGCCTGACCTTGCAATCTTGGCTGAATATTTACTGATGCTTTTCCGCTTTCATTTAATTTCCCAGAGAAAATATTGATTTCTTCTGTACTGAATTGGCGTGCCAAATCATCAAAAGTATATTTTTCATAGCCTTTAAATGTTGTGCTTTGCTGAGAGAATTTAGCCTGCATTTCTACATTCAAATTCTTTGCAATTGCACCGTGAAGCCATGTTACCTCAAGATTGTCTGTATTTGGATACGAAGCCGAAAGTGTTTTTCTGCTAAATGTATTCTTGATTTTTAAACGATTCGGTTTGATGGTTTCAATCTTGATGCTCTTATAGAATTTAGCACCGCCAACGCTAACCATTGCTTCCCAGTTTCCTGTTGGCGCATCTGGGTTTGTCGGCACTATAAAGGCATAATGATTTAAATCATTCGTTTTTTGAACGGTCTGATAAACCGTTTTACCATTTGGGTCGTTTAATCTGAATTTAATTGGATGTGATTTCGGAAGTTTATTTGCCGCATCATTCAAAATAAATGACAAATACAAATTATCTCCAGGGCGCCAAACGCCTCTTTCTCCGTAAATAAATCCTTTTAGACCTTTTTGTAAAGTCTCTCCGGCAACATCGAAATTACTTACTGACAATGAAAGTCCGTCGTCTAATTTCACGTAAGTCGACTGATCACCTAAAGTTACAATGGCAAAATAGGCAAATTTATCCAATTGGAAAGATGCAATTCCTTCACTGCTTGTTGCTTCGGTTGCAATTTTTTGCTGTTGGAAGTTGTATAAATCTACTCTTGCGTTTGAAACTGGCTCAGTTGTAACGATATTGTTGACAGCAAATAAGTACGATTTGTTTTCGCCTCTTTTTGCAATAACTCCTAAATCTGAAGCTAAAATATTTGTTGCAATTCTAGCGTTGTAATAGTAAGAACCTGTACATGGATCTTGGCTTTCTCTCCAATCATAATCATCATAATAGTAATAATCGTCGTAAGAGTTTCCGCTGTAGTTTACGTCGTTTTCATCAACTTCTTCCTCCTCGGTTTCATCGTCATTTCCTTCTGATGTTTCACATTTATAAAGCGAATATTTCTTTTTATACACAAATTCAACTCTGTAAATGGCTCCCGGTTCTGGTTTAATGATTTTAGATAAATCTAAAGCATATGTATTCCATTTTGCCAGATTTACAAGCGTGCTTTCCCTTAAATTTAAAGTGGTTTTGGCAATTGGCTGTGCTACTTTTTTGAGATTTTGTCCGCCGTTTAATTCGTTGTATTGAAGAAACTGCAGAATATTATTTTTGTAAATCTTGTATACTTTTACATCTACAGCGCTCAGATTTACGGCTTCAAAATTCAGTTTTAAATTGTTTGAACTTGGCAGAATTGTTCCGTTTTTAATAAAACGAACATTTGGTTTTATCTGGTCAAAAGAGATTTTCTCTGTATAATTATTTTCCAGTTTTTTGCCGTACTGGCTTTCTATTCCCTGAAAAACTTCTAATAATAATTCACCAGTAACAACTTGCTCCGGTTCTTCGTCTGGCACATATTCAACAGCATCTTCTAGAACTGCGGCTGCTGAATCTACTGCTACTGCAGCTGAATCAACCACAACGGAAGCCGAGTCTACAGCAGCAACAGGCTCTTCTGCAACAACTGCCACTGGCTCTGCTTTTTTAGGCGCATTTTGATTGGTAAAATATACTTTTAGTAAATTTCCTTGTGTAGAAAATTTTAGATTATTGGTGTTTTGAATCGAAACCAATCCAGCAAAATCCTGACCTTTTTCTAATGGTTCAGAGAAATTAATTAAAACCTGCTGATTGTTTCCGTCTGGAACTTCAACCTTTATAACTTTAAATTCTTTAATGCTTGTAATCGGGAAATCAATTTGTCCTTTTTGATCAATATCAAAATCATTTCCATCATAAATAATCTCTAAGTTTGAAGCTTCTGACTGACGCTGAATGCTGTCAATTATAAAACGAAATTCTTTTGCAGGCCCGTTTGTTTTCTCAAATTTAATTTTAAGATTATTGCCATTATGTTTGGCTTCAACCAGCTTTTGAGCTGTTTCTAAATCAATATTATCTGCCGTTTTTAAAACGCAGTTTAAATATTGGTATTCTTTGCTGTACGATTGAATATCGCCCGTATTTATGGTAAAATCCTGTTTAACCGTTTTAACTGTAAAATTGAATTTAGACAATTCTTTTTCTTTCTCTTTTGGAATAGCAATGAGCTTATCTAAGTTTAAAGTGACTTGATATTCTGTCCCTGCTTTTAGTTTTTTCTCTGGAATAAAAGCTAATGTATTAGTAGAAAGTGCTACCACTTTTCCACTCACACTTGGCGAAATATCAAACAAATCATCGTCTAATTCCTGATTTGGTTTCCAATCGTTTTTATCGAAAGCCAAAACCACACGAATATCTGAATCCGAAGAAACAATTCCGCCTGTAAAACTGGTAATGTAATCTTTGAATAACGAAAAATCGGAGTTGAAATCAGCAGCCGATTTGCGTCCGCAGGATTGAAAAATAAAAAACACAAAAAATACGAGAGATAGTCCTTTTGCTTTCACTTTTATTTAGAGTTAAATGGTTAACAAATTAAGATTTTAATGCGATTTACCGTTAAAAGTCGTAACAGCAAAATACGAATTAAATCACGATAAATGTAAAATATTTTTTCGTTCCTTTAAGAAGAAAATTCTCTAATTTGATTATTTAACTTTTGTTGAAGTCACAGCTTACTACAGAGGTACTCAGAAGCTTGTTTGAACATTAAATGCATTTTTAAAACTATATTATTTCATGTTCCTAAAACATAAAAATATTATATTCGCTCAACTTAAAAATATAGTGGTGCCCCTTAATAGAGAAGGAAAGTTTATTGAAAAGAAATTTGTTACCAATAATAAAAAGATTGTTATTAAGATTTTAGTATTAATAACTATTCTAATTGCTATAGTATTTATAGATTTTTATCTACTCCCAAAAACAAAAACAGATGATGTAATTACTCATTATGCTGTGAAAACAGTACAAGGTAAAAATGGTACTTTAAAAGAAAAAGTTTCTTATCCTTTTATCACTAAAAATGGACTTCATTTTTCTACTCAAAAAAAGTTTATTGATGAACCCAATATAGAAATAAAGCACACTTTGTTATTCAAAACAATTACAAATGTAAAATCCAAATTACATGATTATTCAGATAATGTTACATCTGGCTTTAACGGAATAATGTTCTACTGCTATTTAATACTTCTTTTTTCGATAGGAATAAGTTTAAAAATACTTCTTTCAAAAAAAGGATGTTCTGAAAATGCATTTTACAATATAATCTGTTTTAATTCATTCATGATATTTGTAATCGCTTATATGGATCTGTTATTTTAATAAGCCTAAAGCTGTACTCCAAGTTTTGAGAGAACTTTATCCATCTCTAGAAAATGTTTCTCAGTATTTGATGAATAAAATATTTGATTATTACTCATAACAATTATGACATCATCTTCATGATTTCCGTAGAAATTTATTCCATCAGCCCATTGTTTAAAAGCAACACCTTTATTTTTGAAATTCTCATGAATAAATTTTAAGGCTTTATCATCCATTTCATAAAAACATTCTGAATAGAAATCCAACCCAAAACCAGCCTGAAGATATGCCATTGCAGTAAAAAAATCTGTCAAAGTTTCGGTTTCCAGATTCCATTCCTTTTCATCAAAACTCATATAAACCGGCGGATTGTCTTTTGATAAATCGTCTTTATGAATTCCCCAAACACAAGCATGCTGGTTTTCTGTATAAAAAATCAAATATTCATCAGTCGCATAATTTATTAAACGATCAACAACAACTAATGAATCTTGCGTATTATTTAATTTTTGAATTTTACCCAATTCGGTATAATAATCAACAAATACTTGTGGAAGATTACCAAAGTTATTTTTAATAATTTGAATTTCATCATTAGAGAAACCGTTGGGTTCTGTAATATGAAATAGCTTTTTTATTATTGAGAAATCTGTCATGATAATTAATTTTATTTCCTTCTTTCCAGAAAAAAACGTTTCATAAGATCTGCTGCTTCATTTGCCATTACACCAGAAACAACAGTAGTTTTTGGGTGAAGTTTTGTTCCCATATTGATAAATCCGCGCTGCTCGTCGCGTGCACCAAAAACAATCTTTGAAATCTGGCTCCAGTACAAAGCACCGGCACACATTTGACAAGGTTCGAGCGTTACATACAAAGTACAATCTTTTAAATATTTTCCGCCCAGAAAATTTGCTGCCGCAGTTATCGACTGCATTTCGGCATGAGCAGTAACATCATTTAGTAATTCTGTCAAGTTATGACTTCTTGCAATTACTTTATCGGCTACGACAATTATGGCTCCTACAGGAATTTCGCCTTTTTCATAAGCGATTTCAGCTTCCTGCAAAGCTTTTTTCATAAAATATTCGTCGGTGAAAGGATTTATCATACTTGCAAAAATAAGATTTTTACAACTTATTTTTTTATTACATTTAAATCGTGATAATAGAATATGGAAAGAAAACATAAAATAGCTGCTAAAACACAGTACTACAGGTTATTTTTACCGGCATTGTTTACAGTTATTGTAACAATTTTGTTTAGCTGCCAAAGCAAAGACGAAAGGCAACAGAAAACTGATGATACCCAAACTGTTTCAAATTCTGCTGCAGCAAAATCAGTTGTTACAAACGAAACTTTAGAGAATACAGATAGTTCAGTCAAAATTGTAACGCCTCCAGTCTCTTCAAAGAAAGATGATGATGTTAAATCTGTAAAAAAAGATGAAAACAACCAACTAAAATCAAGTACGCCATTATCGACAAAAGCAGAGAAAGTAAGCGCTTCTTCAAAAAAAGAAATAAAAGAAACTGCCGTAAATACTCCAACTCAAATTAACGCAGAATTCCCTGGCGGTATTGATCAATTTTATACTTTTTTTGGAAAAGAATTTAAAAAACCAGAAAATGTATATTATTGGAAACTCAATCTAAAACTGGCATTTGCAGTAGAAAAAAACGGTTCTGTATCCTTTCTTGAATGTTCTCCTGCAATCGAAGAACCATTAGAAAAAGAAATTATCAGGGTTTTGAATGCATGCCCAAAATGGCAGCCTGGTGAATTAAACGGAAAAAAAATCAGGATGCAGTATTCTCTGCCTATTTTCCTGCACAATACTCAGTAATAAAATTAAATTAAAACCGTAAATTTGCTTTTTACCTTACAATGAAAAGCGATTTACTTTCCAACATATACAATCCTGCTGATTTACGTCTTTTAAAAGAAGAACAGCTTACTCAAGTGGCTCAGGAACTTCGTCAGTTTATTATTGATGTCGTTTCGGTAAAAGAAGGACATTTGGGCGCCAGCCTGGGTGTAATTGAATTGACAATTGCACTGCATTATGTTTTTAATACTCCAGATGATTTACTGGTTTGGGATGTTGGGCATCAGGCCTACGGTCATAAGATCTTAACCGAAAGAAGAGAAATTTTTCATACCAACAGACAAATCGACGGAATTTCCGGCTTTCCAAAAAGAACAGAAAGTGTATACGACACGTTTGGCGTGGGACATTCTTCGACTTCTATTTCTGCAGCACTCGGAATGGCGATTGCTTCTAAACTAAAAGGCGATTTAGACAAACAGCATATTGCGGTTATCGGCGACGCTTCGATTGCAAGCGGAATGGCTTTTGAAGGTCTAAATCATGCCGGAGTTACTGATGCTAATATTCTGGTAATTTTAAATGACAATGCTATTGGAATTGACCCAAGCGTAGGTGCATTAAAAAAGTATTTAACTGCGGTTAAAAACGGAAAAAATCCAAAACAGAACAACATTATAAAATCTCTGAATTTTGATTATTCGGGACCAATTGATGGTCATGATTTTCCAACTTTAATAAAAGAATTAAAACGTTTAAAAAAGATAAAAGGCCCTAAGTTTCTTCATATTGTAACCACAAAAGGCAAAGGACTGCAGCAGGCCGAGGAAAATCAGGTTAAATATCATGCGCCAGGAAAATTTGATGCTTCGACAGGGGAAATTCATTTAAAATCTGAAGAAAATCTTCCGCCTAAATATCAGGATGTTTTTGGTCTGACTGTTCTGGATTTAGCCCGAAAAAATGAAAAAATAATTGGGATAACGCCCGCAATGCCATCTGGAAGTTCTTTAAAATTTATGATGGATGAATTGCCGGATCGTGCTTTTGATGTGGGTATTGCCGAACAGCATGCAGTAACTCTTGCTGCCGGAATGACAACTCAGGGCATGATGGTGTATTGCACGATTTATTCGACTTTTTTACAGCGTGCCTATGATCAGCTTATTCACGATGTGGCACTGCAAAATTTACCTGTTATTTTTTGTCTTGACAGAGCTGGTTTGGTTGGCGAAGACGGTGCAACGCATCATGGTGTTTTTGATATTGCTTATCTGCGTTCGATTCCAAATATGATTATTTATGCGCCAATTAATGAAATTGCGCTTCAAAATATTTTATACACAGCTCAATTAGGTCTGAATAATCCTATCGCAATTCGATATCCGAGAGGACGCGGCGTTATAAAAAACTGGGAAGTAGAAAATTTCGGACAGTATGAAAAAATAAAAATAGGCGAAGGAAACTGCCTAAAAAACGGTACAAAAACAGCTGTTTTATCTACAGGAACGATTGGAAATAATGTAACAGATGCTTTAGCTCAATGCGCAAATGCCGACACTATTGCCCATTATGACTTTCCGTTTATAAAACCACTGGATATCAACTTATTAAAAACTATTTTCTCTACATTCGAAAACATTATTACAATAGAAGATGGAGTAAAAAAAGGAGGATTTGGAAGTGCTGTTTTAGAGTTTGCAGCCACAAATAATTTTAAAAAAAAGGTTAAAGTTTTAGGTATTCCGGATGAGTTTATTGAACACGGAACCGTGCAGCAACTGCAACAATTGTGTAAAATTGACGTTAAAAGTTTAATAAATCTTTTTTCAAACGGCACAAAATAATTATTTTGCGGCACCAAAAAAAAAATTAAAACCTAATGAAATTATTACGTTCAATCTTCTTGCTTTTATTTCTTTTGTGTACATCTAAGAATTTTGCTCAGATTATTCAAACAACATTAGATCCAAACCAAAGTCCTAAACCGCCTTCTAACTGGGCACAAAAAAACCAACTGGGACTCGATCTTTCACAAATTGCTTTTTTAAACTGGAGTGCCGGGGGAACCAGCTCTATTTCAGGATTATTTAAAGGAGAATTTTCCAGAACCTATATAAAAGGAAATCAGAAATGGTTTAATGAACTTATCATGAAATATGGTCTAAATAAACAGGATGGTACTGAATTAAGAAAGACAGATGATGCGGTTCAATTCAACTCAACTTATGGTTACAGAACAGATACAATTTCAAATTGGTATTATTCTGCAAAATTTAATTTCAATACACAATTTTCTAATGGTTACAATTATCCTAATAGAGATGTAGCTATTTCCAGACCTTTTGCGCCAGCATACATATTTCTGGGAGCTGGAGCTGAAAACTCTAATAAAGAAAAAAACAGAACTTTTTATTTCTCACCTATTACGTTAAAAACCACATTAGTATTAGATCAAAATTTAGCTAATCAAGGTTCTTTTGGTGTTAAAAAAGCCGTTTATGCACCTGATCCTTTAGATCCTACACAGCAGATTTTAGTTGAAGAAGGACAAAAAGTAAAAGCCGAATTTGGTATACTTTTGACAGCCTACATGAAAAATGAAATTTATAAAAACGTTTTTTACGAAAACAGGCTGAGTTTGTATACTGATTATTTAAACCGTTTCGGAAATGTCGATATTGATTATGACACACGTCTGGACCTGGTTGTAAATGCCTATGTAAAAGCAAATATTGGCGTTCACTTAATTTATGATGATGATATTAAAAACAAAAAAGATGTTGTAGATCCTGCTACAGGAACAAAAACACAAATTAATGAAGGGCCTAAGATGCAGTTAAGACAAGTTCTTGGTGTTGGTGTCGTTTATGCCTTCAAGTAAATCACAACGCTTTTAATTATAAAAAAACACCCCATAAAGATTTTATGGGGTGTTTTTTTGTTCAATATTAATTCTTTTTTCGTCCCTGAATCATTTCATATAATTCTAAAGCATTTCCATCTGTTAAAAGCGAAACGTAATGACAGATGTGAAGCAGACGTTCGTATAAATTACCTTTCTCTAAATGATGCTTTTCCGGGAGCATTTTCAAAATCAATTTATCGTAATTTGATGCCGTCCCTTCGTACTTATTATTAAAAGCTGTGATAAATTTATCCAGCAATGTCTGAATGATTTGATAACCTACAATTTCCTTTTCTATTACTTCACGGCTTTGATAAATTTTATCAACACTTAATTTGATAATGTCATTCATCTGCGCTTTATATTTGCTTTTATCTGTCAATGCAAAAGGGAAATTGCCCGCCAGAATTGCTTCTTCATTTTCAATAAAAACATCTACCGCATCGTTAATTAAAGCTCCAATTGCCAAAGCACGTAAATAACTAATTCTGTCTTCTTTGGTTTCTAACATATTGTATTTATCAACCCCAATATTATCTTTTACCAGTTTGATTAAATATTCAAGAGCGTAATCTTCAGAAACTAAACCTAGATTTATTCCGTCTTCAAAATCAATAATCGTATAACAAATATCATCAGCTGCTTCGACTAAATATGCCAAAGGATGTCTTTCAAAACCAATATCACCATCTTCTTTATTTGCTATTAATCCCATATCAGCGGCCACTTCTTCAAAAAAGGTTTTATCTGACTGAAAGAAACCATATTTTTTATCGGCAATATTATTTGTTGGTTTTTTCGGAAGACTTTCTTTTGGATATTTCATAAAAGCGCCTAAAGTGGCATACGAAATTCTAAGTCCGCCTTCGATTCCCGGACGGCTTGCTGTTAAAACTGAAAATCCATTGGCATTTCCTTCAAAATCAATTAAATCCTGCCATTGTTTTGCTGTCAGTTTATCTTTGTATTTTAATCCTTTTCCACTCGAAAAATATTCTCCAATTGCCTTTTCACCAGAATGTCCAAAAGGCGGGTTTCCAATATCATGCGCTAAAGAAGCCGCTGCCACAATTGCACCAAAATCATTCATATGATATCCGTGAACTTCTTTTAAATAAGGATATTTTTCGATGATTTTTTTACCAACCAAACGTCCTAAAGATCTTCCTACAACCGAAACTTCTAAACTATGCGTTAATCTGGTATGCACAAAATCTGTTTTAGAAAGCGGAATTACCTGAGTTTTATCTTGTAAAGAGCGAAAGGCAGCCGAAAATATAATTCGGTCATAATCGACCTCAAAACCTAATCGTGTATCATCTTGTTCTTCACGCAATCTTTTAATTGTATCTCCTTGACGTTTTAATGATAAAAGTTGTTCCCAGTTCATTTTTCAATTTTAGATATTAGATGGATGATTTTAGATTTATCATCTAAAATTCAAAAATACGTTTTATTTAGGATTTTGTTCAACCAAAATCCATTGATCCTTATAAATAATTTAATGTTTTAAAATTCAAGAGCAGTGCTGTGCTTGATTTCTCCCATTACAAAAATACTGTTGGTGTTTCCAATATTTTCAATAGTTGACAGCTTATTCATGACAAAATCCTGATAGCTAGCCATATCCTGCACCAATATTTTGAGCATAAAATCGTAATCGCCGGCTATATTATAACATTCTATAATTTCTGGAAGCGCCACAATATCTTTTACAAAATTACTCCCTACATTTTTTGCGTGTTCTTTTAAACGAACATTACAAAAAACGGTCATGCCGCGGTTCATTTTTTTCTTATCCAAAAGTGCTACATATTTTGTTATGTAACCATCTCTTTCCAGTCTTTTGATACGCTCGTAAACAGGTGTTACCGTCAGAAATAACTTACTCGCAAGATCTTTTGTATTGATATTACAGTCTTCCTGAAGGTATTTCAGGATCAGTAAATCGGTTTTATCTAAATTTTCCATAGTTTTTTTTACGGCTAAAAGTCAATTTAAAACAACTTAAAAGTAATTAAATCTTTAAAAAGCATATTTAAAAACACTTTTTACTGAAATAATATTCAAATATAAGTTTAAAAAACCAATACAATAAATTTGTACAGTAAAAAATACTGAAATAGAAATGAAAACAAACAATTTAGGTTACCCAAGAATTGGCAGCAACAGAGAACTGAAAAAAGCCAGTGAACTGTATTGGGCTGGAAAAATTTCGGCAGATGAACTTATAGATGCCGGAAAAGAAATCCGTTTTAAAAACTGGTGTTTACAATCTGAAGCCGGAGTTGATTTAATTCCGTCTAATGATTTTTCTTTTTATGATCAGGTACTTGATTTAACATTGGCTGTTGGTGCAATTCCGCAGCGTTATCATGAATTAGCAAAATCAAACTCTTCTTTAGATTTGTACTTTGCAATGGCAAGAGGATCGCAAAAAAACGGGCAAGATGTTGTTGCAATGGAAATGACAAAATGGTTCGATACCAATTATCATTATATTGTTCCTGAATTCACTAAGAACCAAAAATTTGAATTGTTTTCAGAAAAAATAATTACTGAATTTAAAGAGGCAAATGCTGTTGGAATTAAAACAAAACCTGTTTTAATTGGACCTGTTTCTTACCTTTTATTAGGAAAAGAGAAAGAAGAAGGTTTTAACCGAATTGATCTTATTGATGCTTTACTTCCGGTTTATTTTGAAATTCTTGAAAAACTACAAGCAGAAAATGCCGAATATATTCAGCTTGATGAACCTTTCTTAGCTTTAAATTTAACTGATAAAGAAAGAAACGTTTTTACAAAAGTTTACAACGAAATCAATGTTCGTTTTCCAAAACTTAAAATTATTTTAGCCAATTACTTTGATTGTTTTGGAGAGAATCTTGAAACGGCTTTAGCGCTTCCGGTTGATACTTTGCATTTAGATTTAGTACGTTGTCAGCTTCAGTTAGATGATATTTTAGAATCAGGAAAACTGGCTCCAAATGTAAATCTTTCTTTAGGAGTTGTTGATGGAAGAAATATCTGGAAAAACGACTTCAAAAAATCGTTGGGATTAATCAAAAAAGCAACTGATGCTTTGGGCGAAAACCGAATCTTGGTTGCTCCGTCTTGTTCTTTAATTCACAGTCCGTGCGATTTAGATCTAGAAACAAACGATCAGACTTTAACACCGGAAATTAAACAATGGCTTGCTTTTGCAAAACAGAAAATCAACGAAATTGTACTTTTAAAACAATTTGCTTCTGGCGAAGTTAACCCTGAAAACTCTGCTGATTACGAAAGAAATGTTATTGCAAATGAAAACCGCAAAACTTCAAAATTAATTCATAATAACGAAGTTAAAGCACGTGCTGCCGGAATTACCGCCGCAGATGACAAACGTAAAAGTGCTTTTGCTTCAAGAAGAAAAAGCCAAATTAAAGCTTTAAATCTGCCGTTATTTCCAACTACAACAATTGGATCTTTCCCTCAGACTGCAGAAGTGAGAAGCTGGAGAGCAAAATTCAAAAAAGGTGAATTAACTACAGAACAATACAACGATTTAATCGAAAAAGAAACTGAAGCTGCAATTCGTTTTCAGGAAGAAACTGGAATTGATGTTCTGGTTCACGGAGAATTTGAGCGTAATGATATGGTGGAATATTTCGGTGAGCAATTAAACGGATTTACTTTTACTAAAAACGGCTGGGTTCAAAGCTACGGAAGCCGTTGTGTGAAACCTCCGGTTATTTATGGAGACGTTTCAAGACCAAACCCAATGACTGTAAAATGGTCAAAATATGCGCAGTCTTTAACTTCAAAATGGGTAAAAGGAATGTTGACTGGTCCTGTAACAATCTTACAATGGTCATTTGTTCGTAATGATCAGCCTCGTTCTGAAACTTGTACACAGATTGCTCTTGCCATTCGCGATGAAGTTGTAGATTTAGAAAAAGCAGGAATCAAAATTATTCAAATCGATGAGCCGGCAATTCGTGAAGGTTTACCTTTAAGAAAAGAAGAATGGGCAAAATATTTAGACTGGGCTGTAAAAGCTTTTAGAATTTCTGCAAGCGGTGTAAACGACGACACGCAGATTCACACGCACATGTGTTACAGCGAGTTCAACGACATCATCCAAAACATTGCCGACATGGATGCCGATGTTATTACAATCGAATGTTCTCGTTCGCAAATGGAACTTTTGGATGCTTTTGCCAACTTTAAATATCCTAACGAAATTGGGCCTGGTGTTTATGACATTCACTCACCGCGTGTTCCTTCAAGTAAAGAAATGGTTCGATTACTGGAAAAAGCTTCGGCTGTAATTCCTGTTGACCAGCTTTGGGTAAATCCGGATTGCGGTTTAAAAACCCGTCATTGGGACGAAACTAAAAAAGCCCTGATTGAAATGGTTGCTGCAGCTCAAGAAATCAGAAAAGCTGTAGAAAATCCTCTTACTGAATAGTTTTATTTAGAATATATTTTTGTTTTTTTATTCCGGCAGGTGAGACCGAATTTAGTTATGATTCGTTTCGGTTTCACTTCTGTTGGTATACTATTTTTAGAGGAAGAAGAATTTTATTTTCATAAAATCTTTAACAAACAAAAAGCACTTCAAATGAAGTGCTTTTCTATTTTAAATTAAAATCTAGAGCTAGAAGTTTTTAGAAATCCCAATGTTTACTGTTTTTCCAAAATTGAAGTAAAAAGATTTAACATCTACACCATTATTATCATAGCTTAAAGTTTCATAACCTAAACCTCCAATACTAAAATTAAGTCCAAAACCTTTTTTCATATTGATAAAAAGTGCCGGTGTAAGCCCAACATACATACCATCTGCTTTAGCATCAGATATCAGTGGATCATTTTCATAAGCTTTATTTCTTCGATTTTGAAAACCTGCTCCTAAATCACCAAAAACAGAAAAAGTTTCACTCAAAGGAACAGTATAACGTACAAATGCTCCAGCTTTAAAAGAATTAGATTTTGTTTTATTAAGATCTCCTTCTTGTTTAGAAGAAGATACTTTAAATTCTGCCCCAACGGTCCAATTATCATGAAATTGATAACCTGCTTTTGGAGAAAAATCAAAGCTTGTTGCTTTAACCTTATTAGATTGGTAATCATAAGTGTCAGAAGTATAACCGATATTTCCTCCAACTAAAATTGTTCCCTTTTGGGCATTTGCAAAGCCAAAAACTGACAATGCAAGAATAAGTAGCATTTTTTTCATAATGTGATATTTATTAAGATTTCACATACATACAACAACAAAAATACCACTGAATACCAATACTAATTTTCTTAACAATTAATTAAAAACAGACCATTATAAATAAGCTGAAAATTAAAATAACAAAAAGAAATAGTTATAAAAAAAGCACCTCGATTGAGGTGCTTTCTGAAATTGAATATATAATTTAAGATTAGAAGTTTTTAGAAATTCCAATGTTAAATGTTTGTCCAAAGTTGAAGTAGAATTTGCTGTAATCAGCTCCGTTGTTATCAAAACTTAAAGTTTCGTATCCTAAACCACCAATGCTGAAATTTAAACCAAAACCTTTTTTCATGTTAATGAAAAGAGCTGGAGTAACACCAACATACATACCGTCTCCTTTGTATTTTGCATAAGCATTTCCAGGTCCGTAAACTTTATCTTTTTGAGTTTGAAAACCTGCTCCCATATCAGCAAAAACAGCAAATGTTTGGCTTAATGGCACAGAATAACGAACAAATGCTCCTAATCTGAAATTGTTGTTTTTTTCTTCGATACCAGCTGTTGTTTCGTCGTTAGATGAGCTTACTGCAAACTCTCCTCCTACTGTCCAGTTATCGTTAAATTGGTAACCTACTTTTGGAGAAAAAGTAAATGTACTTGTTTTGTCTTCGCTGAATCTGTATTCTGATTTTTCAGAAGTATAACCGATGTTTCCACCTACTAAGATTGTTCCTTTTTGAGCGTTTGCAAAACTGCAGATAGCCAAAGCAGCCATCACTAGAATTTTTTTCATAATTGGGTATATTTTTATTTTAGCATTCCTTTAACAATAACGATGCCGTGAATACTGGACTGGCGATTTTTTTTATAATTATTTTAAGAGACGAATTTTTAGCAATCGAGACTATTTCTGTTTACTTTTGTAACAAATAAAAAGTCATGTCGATAGAAGTAAACAGTATATCAAAAAGTTACGGAGAGCAAAAAGCTTTAAATGAAATTTCTTTTAAAATTGAGAAAGGAGAAATCGTAGGATTCCTCGGTCCTAATGGAGCCGGAAAATCTACTTTGATGAAAATCTTGACCACTTATTTACTTGCCGACAGCGGCTCAGCCCTTGTAAATGGCCACGATGTCATGACAAATGCAAAAGCAGTACAGCAGTCTATTGGTTACTTACCAGAACATAATCCGTTATATTTGGATTTGTATGTTCGTGAGTATTTGGCTTTTAATGCCGATGTTTATAAAGTGCCAAAGTCAAGAATTGAAGAAGTAATTCAACTGACAGGACTGACACCGGAAAGTCATAAAAAAATCAGCCAGCTATCAAAAGGATACCGCCAGCGTGTAGGGCTTGCAAATGCTTTGTTACATAATCCGGATGTTTTAATTTTAGATGAACCAACTACAGGTCTGGATCCGAATCAGTTAATGGAAATTCGAAACGTAATTAAAAATATCGGAAAAGATAAAACCATTTTTCTTTCGACACATATTATGCAGGAAGTCGAAGCTATCTGCGACCGTGTCATAATTATTGACAAAGGACAAATTGTAGCCGACAATAAATTAGATCATTTAGTTGCTGCAGACAAGGAACAAGTTATTGAGGTTGAGTTTGATTATCAGATAGAAGAACAGCTTTTAGCAAAGCTTGAAAACATTTCTTCATACAAAAATACGCATGACATGACTTGGGAGCTAACTTTTATTACTGACAAAGATATGCGTCCTGCCATTTTTGACTTTGCTAACGAGAATGGATTAAAAACATTACAATTGAATCAGAAAAACAAAAACCTAGAAGCTGTATTTAGAGAAATTACTAAATAATTTTCAGTCTCAGTTTACAGTCTCAGTTTCTTATACCAACCCAATTTATTCCAGGAATAAATTGGGTTTTCTTTTTTAGAATTGTTATTTCTCTTAATAATTCTTTTTACCTCTAAAAATATTATTTATTCGTTATCAGGCGATTATATTTTATTTAAGCAAATTTTAACTATTTTTATTTAGACTTGTTATAAATAGTGTTATATTTGCCAAGCAAAAACTTAATAATACCCTACCAAATGTTATCCTTTATCCTCCATATAAAAGTCTTCTTCTGTTCAATTTTAAGCCAAATTGAAAGCTTTCAAAAAAAACTTTCTGATAAAATTGAACAAATCGTTTTACAGTAAAAATATAAGCCTATTTAAAATTTAAAAGCCCAAAACGACATGAAGAATATTTTAACCTCAATTATGCTGGCATTTTCAGTATACTCCTATTCGCAGACAGAACAGGAAAATGACAGCATAGTTGAAACCTCAATTAATGTTTTAGATGAAATCGTAATTACAAAAAAGAAAGTTTTATATACTCAAAAATCTGATCGATTGGTTTTCAATGTCGAAAATAGTATAGTTTCTGAAGGCGGCACAGCATTAGATGTTTTATCGCGTGCGCCCGGCGTTGTAGTTTCTCAGGACGGCGATTTATCTATTCGCGGACAGCAGGGCGTTGCCGTAATGATAAATGGCAAACTAACGCAGCTTTCGCAGAAAGAATTAGCCAATTACTTAAAATCGACTACTTCTTCGAATATTAAACAAATAGAAGTTATCACAAATCCTTCCTCTAAATATGATGCTGCAGGAAAAGCAGGAATTATTGACATCATTTTAAAAAAACCAAGTAATTCAGGATTAAAAGGAACGGCATTTACCAGTTACGGCAGAGGCCGAAAAAACAGAACCAATTCTGGTGTTAACTTAAGTTACAACAAAAACAAACTGGGCTTTTTTGGAAATTACAGCTATACTTTTAGAGGCGAAGAAGAACGTAAAGAGTTTAATCAGACCCAATATACAGATGCTGCGCGTACACAAATTTCGACTAAAAATCATCAGACTTCAATTACTGACGAACCGTTGACATCAAATAATTTTAAAATTGGAGCGCAATACGAGATTTCGCCAAAAACAAATATCGAAGCTTATGTTGATGCTAAAATTGGACGTTATCAAAACATGGCAAACGGTACAAATACGGTTGTAAACGCAATGAATCAGCCTCAATTTGATGCTGTAACCTATAATGACAGCAAAGAAAAATGGTTTGATTATACATACGCTTTTTCCGGACTTCATAAACTTAATACTGAAGGGAAAAATATGGCTTTTGATTTTGAATACGAAACTTCAAAATTCAGATCAAATCAATTTCAAAGTTCAAACGATCTTTCAAATACCACTGCTGTCAATGACCGAAGAGGTTATATTCCGTCACAATTAAAAGTTTTTACAGGAAAAGTTGATTTTACAAATCCTTTAAAAGAAAAACAATCTATTGAATGGGGGTTTAAAGCCAGTGTAAAAAATAATGATAATCCATCGGTTTATGAATATTTAGACAATAATCAATGGGTTATAGATGCCAATTCTACTAATCATTTTGAATATAAAGAACAGATTTATGCAGCTTATGCCAATTATAAATACCGAGTTGGAGATTTGAGCATTCAGGGTGGTGTACGATCTGAATATACAGCAATCGACATTTTACAAAAAACTTTAAACGAAGAACATAAAGACGATTATTTAAAATGGTTTCCAAGTCTTTCTTTAAAATATGAATTTACAAGCAGTCACTCTATTCATACATCATATAGTAAAAGAATCAACAGACCTAGTCAGTTTGATCTGAATCCGTTCCGTTTTTATGATGACCCATTTAACTATTCGCAGGGAAATCCAAACTTAGTTCCTGAGATTACCCACACGGCAGAAGTGGGATATGCATGGAAAAGTGCTTTTATGGCGTCATTATATTTTAACACCACAAAAGATGTTTTTACAGATGTGTACAATTATAATCCAGACACCAATATAACCGTAACAACTCAAATTAATTTATCGAAATCATACAATTACGGATTAAATATTACTCATTCTGGCGAACTGGCAAAGTACTGGTCTGTAAATACCCTTTTTAATGTTTTTGAAAACAGGTTTGAAGCAAATGCGCTCAATTCTTCTACAATTGACCCAATTATGACTTTAAATTTAAATGTTCAGAATTCATTTACTATTACAGAAAGCGTGAAAGCAGAAGCGAATGCTCAATATCAGTCAAAATCAAATTTAGGAGTTTATGAACGTGACGGCTTTTTTGATCTGAGCATTGGAGTTTCAAAACAGGTATTGGCTGGAAAAGGAAGCTTTAAACTAAATTTTACAGATGTTCTTAATACGAATAATTTTTATATAAACTCAGCAGTAGGGCAGACTGCAATTAATAAACGATACAACTTGGATAATCGTATCGCGACATTAGCCTTTACATACAGAATTTAAATTCATCCCTTGAACTTGTTTTTTTGTTTTTTATTTTTTTTTGAAAAAAGAGCCTGCTGATTTTTGCAGGCTCTTTTATTTTTAGTTTATAAATTCTCCAAAATAGTTTTCATTTCTTCGATAACAATTCTAATATCTTCTTCATTTGTTCTCCAGTTTACAAATGAAGCACGGATACCTTTTTTATTTTGATAAACAGTCGGCGTCATAAACACTTTACCAGTATCGTTCAGTTCAGTTAAAAATGCTGTTACTTTTTCCTGATTCTCATCTCCTTTTAAAGTAAAACAAACATTATTTAATCGAATTGGAGCTAAAAGCTCAAATCTTCCCTCATCAACAAGTGCATTTGCAAAATGAAGTGCCAGTAAAATACTTTTTTCAATAATATCACAAAAACCTTCTTTTCCGTAAGCCACTAAAGAAAACCAAACCGGCAGTGCTCTTAAACGGCGTGAATTTTCCGGAACTACATTTAGGTAATTAAAATTCTCTAACGGATTCCCTAAATAAGGCGCATTTGAATTTTGGAATGTTTCAATCTGCAGATTAACATGATCTTTTTTAATCAAATAAAAAGCACTTTCGTACGGAACATTCAGCCATTTATGGCAGTCAATAGTAATACTGTCTGCTCCTTTCCAGCCTTTTACATAATGTTTGTATTTTTCTGAAACTGCCGCAAATCCGCCAAAAGCACCGTCAATATGCCACCAGAAATTGTATTTTTCTTTCAATTCTGCTATTGCTTCAAAATCATCAAAGTCGGCTGTATTTACTGTTCCAGCACTTGAAATCAGAATAAAAGGTTTTCCATTTAAAGCTTTAATCTTTTCTTTTAAATCGGCAATATCCAAAGCTTCACGATTGCCTTCTATTGTTTTTACAACAGTATAATTCTGGCTTCCAATTCCTAACATCGATAATGATTTTATAGAAGAAGAATGCGGTGTTGCTGTTAAAATATTGATGGTTTCAGAAATTCCGTTTTTAGCAAAATCTTTTCCATACTGTTTTCCAAACCATTGTCTCGCAACTGCTAAACTTGTGAAATTAGACATTGTGGCGCCCGTTACAAATCCGCCTAAAAACGAATCCGGAAGTTCTAATAATTGCAATAATAAATTAATAGTTTCAAACTCTATTAAAGCCGAATTACCTCCCTGCGAAGTTACGGATTGTGTATTTTGATCGTAAACTGCTGCCAGCCAATCTCCAACAATAGAAGCCGGAGTTGATCCGCCGGTTACAAATCCCCAATAACGCGGGCCTGGCGATGAGACTAATAGAGGAGCTAATCTTTCTTTAAACTCACTTAAAGCTTGTTCAGAACCTAAACCTAATTCGTTCAAATTACGTTTTGGATCAATTACATTTTTATTTGAAGTTGGAATAGTTTCCAAATTATTTAGGAAATCAATTCCCTGCTGTTTTGCTTTTTCCAAGATATTCTCAAAATTGTCGAGATCATGCTGTAATTTTGAATTCATAATATATAGTTATTTACATCACGCATTGTCAGGCTGAACGAAGTCAAAGCCATTTCACACGAGATAAGTTGTTTTTAGTATTTATTTTAAGAATTGAAATTTTATAGAGAAGCTACCATTTCGTCTTTTCAGAGAATCTTGAAACCATCATAGAACAGATTACATCTCCATTGGCGTTTAATAAAGTAGCGATTGGATCTACTAAAGTCCCCAGAATCATGGCAACCGGAAGTGCTTGTTCCATTGGAAAACCATAAACTGTTATGGCTAAGATTTCGCCAATATAACCTCCGTTCGGGATTCCGCCTTCGACAATTGAAACTATAACTGTAATTCCGAGTGCTAAAAGAATTGTCATCGGATCTGAAAAATCTTTACCAAACATGGCAAACAAAAAAGTTATTTTTAAGATGGATGACATACTCGAACCGTCTTTATGCAAAGGTGCTCCAAGCGGAATTACCAGATTTCGTACATGTGCCGGAATTCCCATTTTTTCTGCCGCAGTTAAATTGGCAGGAATCGTTGCAATGCTGCTGCAGGTTCCAACTGCTGTTAAAGAAGGCATTATGTTATTGCTCCAAAAAACTTTGAAGGCTCGTTTTCCGCCAGCAGCAAAAGCATATAAACTAAAGAACACAAAGAAATAGAAAATACAGGCAGCGTAATAGACTGCCATTGGTTTTGCATAAACGCCTAACAATTGTGGTCCAAAAACACCAACCTGATAAGCAAAATAAGCTCCCAAACCAATTGGTGCAAATTTCATGATGATATTCAAAAGCTGTTTCATTACCTCGTTTCCTGAATCCAGAAAACTCTTGAAAGCATTTCCTTTTTCTCCTGATTGTAATGTTGCAAAACCCACTAAAAAAGAAAAAATAATCAACGCCAGCATGCTTTTGCGAGACAATAGTTCGAAGAAATCATTGGCTGTAAGCAGTTTTGCAATTTGATCTCCCGCCGATCCTGATGCTTTTTCTTCAAAAGCAACTTTGGCAATCGCAATATGTTCATGAATTGGAAAAAGATAAACCGCGCAAATCATTACAATTGCTGAAATCAGAATTGTCGCGAGAAAAACCAATAACATTATAACAAACAGTTTTCCTAGTTTCTCTGTTCTTTCCAGATTCGCAACCGAAGAACCAATCGTAAAAAAGATAAGCGGAATAATGGCTGTAAAAAGTAAATTCAGGAATATATCGCCAAGAGGTTTTATGATCAAAACATCTTCTCCAAATACCAATCCGAAAATGCTCCCGATTATAATACCGCCAAGAAGCCATAAAATACTGCTGTAACTCTGCAAAAAATTGATTTTCTTAACTTCCATAAGTTGTCGAGAATTATATTCGGAAAAGATTAATAATAAAGAATGAAAGTACTCAAAAAAAGGATTGCAAAAATTGATTGGTTATTTTTTTTGCCACAGATTATAGGGATTAAAATGATTTTCTAATCTGTGGTAATCTTTATAATCTGTGGCAAAAAAAATTATTTCTCCAGAACAATAGTAGTAAAAGCTCTGTCGACTAATTCGCCTGTTTTACTTTTTACTTTTTCGGTTTGTGTTTCGGTGTACACAATTTTAAAAGGCGTTTTCTTGATTAATTCCTGTGCTTTTTCTGTACTGTACAATTCAAATTCAAATTGTGTAAAAGGCAGTTTTTTCATGAAATCTTCTTCGGCAAATGTCAGGCAGAAATTCCCGTTTGGTTTTAAAACTCTGTAAATTTCCGAAAGTAATTCTTCTGGTTTCTGCCAGAAATAAATTGTATTTACGGTAAATATCTTATCGAATAATCCATCCTCAAACGGAACTGCGTTTCCGTCATAAAGTGAAAAGAAAGCCTGTTTTTGAGAAACAAAATTTCTATTGATCTGACGCGCTTCCTGAAACATCAATTCTGACATTTCCAGTCCGTAGTATTTTAGATTTTTGGCTTGTTCAAACAAAAATTCTACGTGGCCTGCGTTTCCGTGGCCTAGTTCCAGAATTCTGTTTTCGTTTGAAATATTTAAATTCTGAATCGAATGTTTGGTCATGTTGATGTTCGTTTCGTTCATCATATTGCCCATTTCGATTCCTTTTTCTCCCGATGGATGTTTTAATTGAGAGGCTATGGCTTGTAGTTCTTCTTGTTTCATAATCTTTTAAATTAAATTCCAATTTAAAAATACCAAATTCCAAGCTTTCTTGTCATTTCGGGAATTTTCACCATTAAGACATTAAGAAAATTAAGCTAAACTTGATGAGCTTAATTCTAAATGGTAAAAAGAAAATTAAGGCCTGGCTTTATGAACTTAATCTCTTAATGGTAAAAAAAACTAAAAAACCTGACTTGCAATCTGGCGAATATTCTCAGATTTACCCATTGAATAATAGTGTAAAAATGGAACTCCTGCGGCTTTTAATTCTAATGACTGCTGAATCGCCCATTCGATTCCGACTTGTTTGATTTCAGCATTGTTTTTGCATTTATCTACAGCATCGATTAAATCTTCTGGTAAATCGATTCTGAAAATCTGCGGTAAAACTTGTAAATGTCTTTGAACAGCAATTGGTTTAATTCCAGGAATAATAGGAATTGTAATACCCATTTCTCTTGCTTTTTCTACAAAAGCAAAATATTTCGAATTATCAAAAAACATTTGTGTTACCACATAATCAGCTCCTGCATCTACTTTTTCTTTTAATCTTTTTAAATCTGATTGCAATGATGGTGATTCTAAATGTTTTTCCGGATAACCGGCAACACCAATACAGAAATCTGCTTTGTTATCAGCATCTATTACTTCGTGCAGATATTGCCCGCAGTTTAGATCTTTAATTTGACGAACCAAATCAATTGCATAGTGGTTACCGCCAGCTTTTGGCACAAAAGATTGTTCATCTTTCATGGCATCGCCGCGAAGCGCCATTACGTTGTTAATTCCTAAATAATGACAGTCAACCAGCATGTATTCGGTTTCTTCTTTTGTAAAACCACCGCAAAGCAAATGCGGAACCGTATCTACATTATATTTATGTTTTATAGAAGCGCAGATTCCAAGCGTTCCAGGACGCATACGAGTCAGTTTTTTATCCAAAAGTCCGTTACCTTTATCTATGTAAATATACTCCTCACGTGAAGTCGTTACATCAATAAACGGTGGATTAAACTCCATTAACGGATCAATATTATCGTATAATTCCTGAATGCTTTTCCCCTTTTGAGGCGGAATAATTTCAAATGAGAATAATGTTTTTCCTTTGGCGTTTTCTATATGTTCTGTTACTTTCATTTTAAGTCTTAAAGTTTGAAAGTCGAAAGTCGAAAGTCTTTCCTTTCGGACTTTAAGACTTTTGACTTTAGACTAATTTAATCTGCTATATTAGGGTTTAACCATTTCATTGCGTAATCAAGCGGTACATTTCGGCGTTTGGCGTAATCTGTAACCTGATCTTCTTTTATTTTTCCTAGTCCGAAATAGCGGCTTTTTGGATTTCCGAAATAGTATCCTGAAACCGACGAAGCCGGCCACATAGCCATGCTTTCTGTTAGTTTCACTCCTATTTGTTTTTCAACATCTAAAAGCTTCCAGATTGTTGGTTTCTCTAAGTGATCTGGACAAGCTGGATAACCCGGAGCAGGACGAATTCCTTTATAATTTTCTTTAATCAATTCTTCGTTGGTTAAAGATTCATCGGCATCATAACCCCAGAAATCTTTACGTACTCGCTCGTGAAGATATTCGGCGAAAGCCTCCGCAAAACGATCAGCAAGTGCCTTCACCATAATCGAATTATAATCGTCTAAATTCTTTTCATATTCCGCAGCCCATTCGTCTACACCAAAACCTGTTGTTACACAGAAAGCTCCCATATAATCGGTTACGCCACTGTCTTTTGGAAGAATAAAATCTGCTAAAGCAATGTTTGGAGCACCTTTTGTTTTTTGCGACTGCTGACGAAGCGTTAAGAATTTCTCTAAAACTTTTCCGTTTTCATCACGCAATTCGATATCGTCATCATTTACCTGATTCGCAGGGAAAATTCCGTAAATACCCTTTGCTTTTAGTTTTTTCTCAGCCAAAATTACTTTCAGCATTGCCTGAGCATCGTTAAAAACAGATGTCGCTTCTTTACCCACAACTTCATCCGTTAAAATCGCAGGATATTTTCCGTACAATTCCCAAGTCTGAAAAAATGGCGTCCAGTCGATATACGGAACCAAAACATCTAGTTCTATTTCAATCGTTTGTGCACCAATTACTTTTGGTTTAACTGGAGTATATTCGCTCCAGTCCAATGGCAATTTGTTTTTACGGGCATCTTCAATCGTCAGGAAGTTTTTATCTCTCGAACGATTTAAGAATGTTTCTCTAAAAGAATCGTATTCTGCACGAATATCTGCTGCATATATTTTTCGGTTATGATCTAACAGATTTCCTGCAACAGTAACAGCTCTCGAAGCATCGTTTACGTGAATTACAGTTTCTCTATATTGTGGTGCAATTTTCACCGCGGTGTGCGCGCGAGAAGTAGTTGCCCCGCCAATCATAATCGGGATTTTAATATCTTGTTTGTCTAATTCTTTGGCCAAGTACACCATTTCGTCAAGCGAAGGTGTAATCAATCCGCTTAATCCAATAATATCTACTTCGTGTTCAATTGCCGCTGCAATGATTTTTTCTGGAGGAACCATAACACCAAGATCTACAATCTCATAATTGTTACAAGCTAAAACTACCGAAACGATGTTTTTACCAATATCGTGAACATCGCCTTTTACAGTCGCCATCAGGATTTTTCCGTTTCCTTGTTTGTCTCCGGCTTGTTTGCTTTCTTCGATAAAAGGTAATAAATAAGCCACGGCTTTTTTCATTACACGAGCCGATTTCACCACCTGAGGCAAGAACATTTTTCCGCTTCCGAATAAATCTCCAACCACATTCATTCCTGTCATCAAATTGATTTCGATAACTTCAATTGGTTTCGTTGCAGCCAAACGCGCTTCTTCAACATCTTCTTCAATAAAAGCATCAATTCCTTTTACCAATGAGTGTGTAATACGCTCTTGAACGGTTCCAAAACGCCATTCCTGAACTACTTTTTCATCGCTTTTTGCTTCGCCTTTTACATTTTCTGCAAAATCTAAAAGTCGTTCCGTAGCATCGTCGCGTCTATCTAAAATTACGTCTTCAACGTGTTCTAATAAATCTTTCGGAATATCATCATAAATCGTAAGCATCTCTGGATTTACGATTCCCATCGTCATTCCGTTTTTAATCGCGTGGTATAAAAACACCGAGTGCATTGCTTCACGAACCGTATCGTTTCCTCTAAAAGAAAACGAAACGTTACTTACTCCACCACTAATATGTGCGTGCGGAAGATTCTCCCGAACCCATTTTGTTCCTCTAAAAAAGTCCAGAGCATTCAGGCGGTGTTCTTCCATTCCTGTTGCAACTGGGAAAATATTCAAATCGAAAATAATATCCTGCGGAGGGAATCCTACTTTATTTACCAAAATATCATACGAACGTTGGCAGATTTCCACTCTACGATCGTAATTATCCGCCTGACCAACTTCGTCAAAAGCCATAACAATAGCAGCTGCTCCGTAACGTTTGATTAATTTGGCGTGGTGAATAAAGGCTTCTTCTCCTTCTTTTAACGAAATCGAGTTTACAACGCTTTTTCCTTGTACTACTTTTAGACCTGCTTCGATGATTTCCCATTTCGAACTGTCAATCATAATTGGCACTCTCGAAATATCTGGTTCTGCAGCAATTAAATTCAAAAATTTAGTCATCGCAGTAACACCGTCAAGCATTCCCTCATCCATATTAATATCGATGATCTGTGCTCCGCCTTCTACCTGCTGTCTTGCAATATCAAGCGCCTCGTCATATTTCTCTTCCTTGATTAATCTCAAGAATTTTCTTGAACCTGTTACGTTTGTACGCTCACCAACATTAACGAAAACACTTTCCGGCGTAATAATCAACGGTTCTAATCCTGATAATACAAGGTCTCTTCTTTTTTCTGTCATTTTCTACCAATCCATTGTTCCTACAGAACATTTAATTTACTTTTTGCTTGTCTTTGCGATGAACGAAGCAATCTCATTCTAATATTTCAAATCCTAAAAACTATTTTAGGATTATGTGTTTATTCTTCAATCTTATTTTGGGCGTGTCCCTCCGGGCCGGGCTATCCGCTATTAGTCCTCGCTCTTCCTTCGTCAGGCTGTGGGCTAACCGCTTCTATCCCTCACGCAAATTCGGTTTCATAAGAAATTCATTCTCACGATTCTCTCAATTATCCCCTTTATATTCAATTTGCCAGTTAAGGCTATCCAATTTATCAAGAGTGATAAAATATTTTTTACTGTAAATATTTTTAGCAAATATTGTTTTCCAACCATATTTATCTACACTATCCTTTTCTACTATAAATAACCTTGCTTTTTTGTCTTCTAATCTTTGAAAATAATTATTCCAATATCTCGGTCTATCGCTATTAGCAATCATTTTTCCGCTCATGATTTCCTCGAAAACAAATGGAGCATCATAATCTCCTCTTTTACTTTCATTAAAATCATCTTGATATTCATAATAAAAGCCTGAATCATTCATACTATCATTTTCGGATAGAATACTATATATTATTTTATCAGAACTATTTTTAACAATCAGTTCTCTTGTATCTAATTTATCACAAGAACAAAAATTAAGTAAAATAAAAATCAAAAGAATTTTACTTGTTTTTAGCATAATTTTTATTTGTACAAAATTTTCTAAATTATTCAATAACCGGCGCAACTCTTGGCTTATAATCCTTCGCAACCTCAGCCATTAGTCGAATATGATCTGGAGTTGTTCCGCAACAACCACCAATAATATTAATCAAATTATCATCTAAATATTCTTTAATGAAAGCCTGAGTTTGTTCTGGCGTTTCATCATATTGTCCAAAAGCGTTTGGCAATCCTGCATTTGGATGTGCCGAAACATTAAAACTTGTATTATGCGCTAATGTTTTCAAATACGGTTTCAACAAATCGGCCCCAAGAGCGCAATTGAATCCTACACTTAATAACGGAATATGCGAAACTGAAATCAGAAACGCTTCTACAGTCTGCCCAGAAAGTGTTCTTCCTGATGCATCTGTAATCGTTCCTGAAACCATAATTGGAATATCAATATTACGTTCTTCTTTTACTTCTTCGATTGCGAAAAGTGCTGCTTTTGCATTTAGTGTATCAAAAATTGTTTCTACTAAAAGTAAATCACAGCCTCCATCCATTAAAGCTTCTGCTTGTTGTTTGTAAGCAATTCGCAAATCGTCGAATGTTACAGCTCTGTAACCTGGATCGTTTACGTCTGGTGACATACTTGCCGTACGATTTGTCGGCCCAATTGAACCCGCTACAAAACGAGGTTTATCTGGATTTTTAGCGGTAAACTCATCGGCTACTTGTCTTGCGATTTTTGCCGATTCGTAGTTTAACTCGTAAACTAAATCTTCCATATGATAATCGGCCATACCGATTGTCGTTCCCGAAAAGGTATTGGTTTCTACGATGTCAGCACCAGCTTCGTAATAAGCAGCATGAACATCACGGATTGCTTGTGGTTGTGTTAGGGATAGTAAATCGTTGTTTCCTTTTAACGGATGCGGAAAATCTTTGAAACGCTCTCCTCTGAAATCTTCTTCTGAGAAATTATAGCGCTGCAGCATTGTTCCCATTGCTCCATCAAGGATTAGGATATTTTTTTTTATTGCTTCTTGAATTGTAATTGCCATATTCTTTTGCCGCTAAGGCGCTAAGGCACAAAGCTTTTTTAATTATAATTTTTGAAGGTTCTATTTAAACCCGACAGGTTTTGAAAACCTGTCGGGTTTAACCTTCTATATTTTTTTCACATTAATTCCAAAAGTGCACTATTGCCAGCTCATTAGCCCCGATTGAAGTGGAAATTATTTTGTTTTTTTCTTTAAAAAGCAAAATGATTGCAACGAAAAAGCGGGAACTACTGACTGCAAAAATGCGCCAATGATTCGCTCCTGATACAGAATCTGTTTCAGTAAATATTATATGTTATCGAGAAAAGTTTTGAGAAATACGAGTATGTATTTGTGTTATCTATCTTTAATACTGGAAAATGTCGTACAAAGTAGAATTTAGCACCTTCTTTATGATAAAGGGTTGCTAAGGTTTCATCGGGTCTATCCCTCCGCCTTTCGTGATAACTGACAATAATTTTAAGAACAGTGCAAAGGTATGAAATAGGGTTTCGATTTGCAAATGTTTTTTTTCTAAGGTTCTGAGGTACTTAGGTGCTAAGGTTCTAAGGTTTTATCTTTTGCGTGATTTAGCTCCGGAGGAGCATAATATTTATAGAAAAACAATCATCAGAACATAAAAGCTCCAGCGGAGCGATATATATTTCGCTCCGCTGGAGCTCTTGCCCAAACGAATAATTTCTTTTCTATAAATATGTCATCCCTCTGGGATTAATAAAAAAGCTAAACCTGTTTTTCTAATATAGCCCGTGGTTTCAACCACGGGGAACGTATTGTGATAATCCGTTTTGTTTTGTTATCATGTAAATTGATTGTGCGTTGTGTCTATACGTTGTGTTCCAGTGGTTGAAACCACTGGCTATGTTTGAATATGTTTTATAAAAAAAAGCTCAAACTTTTTTAAAGTTTGAGCTTCATATATAAAATCTTAGTGTCTTAGAAACTAAGAATCTTAGCAACTTAAACAATCGCTTTCACAACCGCTTTTGGCGCTTCTTTACGAGTTCCGTCGAAACCGTCTACTCCTGAAACTGTTGTATATTTCAATACGTATTTTTTACCTGGATTGATGATTCCGTATGCAGCTTGGCACATTAAAGTTGCTTCGTGGAAACCACAAAGGATTAACTTTAATTTTCCTGGGTATGTATTTACGTCTCCAATTGCGAAGATTCCCGGAATGTTTGTCTGGTAATCTAATGCATTGTTTACTTTAATTGCATTTTTCTCGATTTCTAATCCCCAGTCTCCAATTGGACCTAATTTTGGCGTTAATCCGAAAAGTGGAATGAAATAATCGCAGTCGATTTTACGATGTGCGCCGTTTTCTTCGATATCTAGTGACTCAACGTGCTCAGCACCATTGATTCCGATAACTTCTGCTGGAGTGATTAATTTGATTTTTCCAGCTGATTTTAATTCCTGTACTTTTTCTACAGAATCTAAAGCTCCTCTAAATTCGTTTCTTCTGTGGATTAAAGTTACTTCTGAAGCCACATTTGCCAAGAAGATACTCCAGTCTAATGCTGAATCTCCTCCTCCTGCAATTACCACTCTTTTGTCTCTGAATTTCTCAGGATTTTTAATGAAGTATTTTACTCCTTTATCTTCATAAAACTCGATATCTTCGATAAGTGGTTTACGAGGCTCGAAACTTCCTAAACCTCCAGCGATTGCAATAACTGGCGCGTGAAATTTAGTTCCTTTGTTTGATGTTACAATGAAAGTTCCGTCTTCTTGCTTTTCAACTGTTTCAGCACGTTCTCCTAAAGTAAAACCTGGTTCAAATTGTTTGATTTGCTCCATTAATCCATCAACTAAATCTCCTGCTAATACTTCTGGAAATCCAGGAATATCATAAATTGGTTTTTTTGGATATAACTCTGATAGCTGTCCTCCTGGTTGTGGAAGAGCATCTAAAATGTGGCATTTTAATTTTAACAATCCTGCCTCAAATACGGCAAATAAACCTGTTGGGCCTGCTCCAATTATAAGTATATCTGTTTTAATCATTATGTTGTTGTTTATAATCATTCTTAATAACGCAAAGAAACGAATAAATCCTTGTACTTTCAATGATTTTTATCATTAATTTCTTTCCGAAACCTTTTTACTCTTTATTTTTTAATGAAGAGGTAATCTCATTCATTCTTTTAACCTTTTCTTCAAAATTGCCTTTTAAGGTTTTTCGGTATTCGTTCAGATTCTCAACCATTTGGTTGATATCCTCAGGAATTACTTCTTCAAAAAACTCCCGAAGCCTTTTGGCTGTTGTTGGTGATTTCCCGTTGGTTGAAATGGCAATTTTTACATTTCCTTTTGTTACGATTCCGCCTAAATAATAATCACATAAATCTGGCGTATCAGCAATATTGCAAATCAGATAACGTTTTCTGGCTAAATCGTAAACCTTTTTATTTACTTTCAAATCGTCTGTACAGGCAATTACCATGTGACGCTTTTTGAGCATTTTCTTTTTGAACTTTTTTTCCGTCAATTTAATTGAAGGATGTTTTTCGGCCAGAACTTTTATTTCTAAATGAAATTCTTTTGCCACTACCTCAACATTTGCATTCGGACTTGACTTTAGCAAGAAAGAAAGCTTTTCCAGACCTACATTTCCTCCGCCTACAATTAGTACATTTAAATTGTGAAGCTTTAAAAATATCGGATATAATTCGTTTTGTTCCATGTTACCAATATGTTGTTCCTAACGGAACAATTAATAATGCAAACTTCGGGTTAAAACCTGACGCTGCAAAATCGGTGTTAATCATATGTTCCTAACGGAACATTATTAATGTGAAAACATTTTTTTTCTACCGATGAGATGTTCCTAACGGAACATAATTCTAACGAATTTCTTCTTTTGATAGAAATTCTTCGTAAAATCCTTTTAGTTTATTGCTTTCGCGGACAACCTCGCCGAAAACAATAATGGCTGGCGAACCTAATTCTTTTTCTTTTACAACTTCTAAAATTGAATCTACTGTTCCAACTCCAACTTTTTCTTCTGTTGTTGTTCCGTTTTGGATGATCGCAACGGGTAAATTTCCTTTATCTTCTTTTTGAAACAAATCGATGATTTGAGGCAATTTGTGCATTCCCATCAAGATTACAACTGTTGCAGAAGATTGTGCAGCCAAAGCTACATCTGAAGATAATTTTCTATCTGATGTTGTTCCCGTAATGGCCCAAAAGCTTTCTGAAACGCCTCTTTTTGTTATTGAAATTCCCTGACTTGCAGGAACTGCAACTACAGATGAAATTCCTGAAACAACAATGGTTTCGATTCCGAAACTTTCTGCAAATTCCACTTCTTCACCACCTCTTCCAAAAATAAATGGATCACCGCCTTTTAATCGAACTACGTTTCCGTAAGTCAGTGCATTATCCACAATCAACTGATTGATTTGATCCTGCGTATAAGCATGATTTCCGATTCTTTTTCCAACAAAAATTCGAATTGCATTTTTAGGCGCGTAGTCCAGAATTACTTCGTTGGCCAAAGCGTCGTATAAAACCACATTTGCTTCAGCCAATGCTTTTACAGCTTTTAGCGTAAGTAAATCGGGATCGCCCGGACCTGCACCGACTAAAGTTATTTTGGGTTTTATATTATGCATTTGCTAATTCCTGTGCTCTGAAAGTTTCGATTTTGTCAAAGAAAACTGTTGCTTGTGCAATATAATCTTTAGCGAAAGCTTCAGATGGTTCATTTTTATTGATTTGATAAACCAAATCTTTAAAAGTTGAGTTTAATTCGATTTTACTAGTGTCGATGAAAACAGTATCAAATAAATCTACAATTCCTGCGTGGTGGTTTGTTTTTTGGTTTTCAGCCAATAATAATGCTTTTGCACCATTTACAAATCCTGCATAAGCATGATAGATTGCATCTGACCATTTTTTCCCATCGAAAGATTCCTGAGCCAAAATCAATTTCTCTTTAGCTTCAAACAATAAAGTCGCTACTAAATCGATCACAACCCCAGCACATTCTCCAACTCCAACTGCTTTTACGTAATTATCTGCATTACCCCAATCTACAAAATCAGCTTCTGTTAAATTGGTTACGTCTGCGAAAGGTTTTAAGATTTCATAGAAATATTTCTCTCCTTTTGTATCATAATAATCTAGGAATTTTTGTCCGCTTCCGTTAGCATCAAAATCATTTAAAATGGTACGCAATGCATCTGGACCTCTACGGCTAGGCACTTTGATTACTTTATCAGCAAAACGCCCTGCTCCATTTCCTAATCTTCCTCCACCTAATAAAACCTGCAAAGCCGGAGCAACGAGTTTACCTGAGTTGATAGACATTCCTTGGAATCCAATTGCAGACATATTATGTTGTCCGCAAGCATTCATACAGCCAGAAATTTTAATTTCGATTTCGCGGTTGTTTAAATACTGAGGATATTCAGCCGTTAAAACTCTTTCTAATTCTTCTGCAATACCGGTACTACTTGCAATCCCCAAATTACAAGTATCAGTACCCGGACATGCCGTAATATCTCCAACTGAATTATATCCTAATTGAACAAAATCCAACTTGGCTAATTCTTGGTAAAAGAATGGTAAATTCTCTTCTTTTACGTGACGTATTACAATATTTTGACGCAATGAAAAACGTAATTCATTTGCTGCGTAATTTTTAATTAAAGCGGCTAATAATCTGGCTTTATCAGTATAAAAATCACCTAATAAAACTTTGATCCCGATAGCATAATAACCGTCTTGTTTCTGCTTAATTACATTCGATTTTTTCCAAGCTTCATAAGCTTCTGTATCTTCGATTGTAACTTGCGGAACTTCTAATAATGGTTCTGGAATTGGACCATCAAAAGCGGTTGTATCAATTTCGTATGTTTCAAACGCGATGGCTTTTTTCTCTTGTTCAACCAAATCAAGGAAAACATCTTTCCCCATTTCTTTGATTAAGAATTTCATACGCGCTTTCATTCTTTTAGCACGTTCTCCATATCTGTCGAAAATACGAATGATTCCTTCCGCTGTTGGGATGATTTCGTTTACTGGAACAAACTCCGAAAGCAATTCAGCATGTGCTGGCTGAGATCCTAAACCTCCTCCAAACATGATTTTGAAACCTTTTTGTCCGTCTTTAATTTTAGGAATAAATCCTAAATCGTGTAAATAGCTCAGCGCCGTATCTTCGTCCGAAGAAGAGAACGAAATTTTGAATTTACGTCCCATTTCTTGACAGATTGGGTTTCTTAACAAATATTGAAAAAGTCCGTGCGCATAAGGCGAAACATCAAATGGTTCGTTTACATCTACACCTGCTAATTCGCTTCCTGTAATATTTCTCACTGTGTTTCCACAAGCTTCACGAAGTGTGATATCGTCTTTAGCCAGATCTGCCCAAAGTTCTGGTGTTCTGTCTAAACTCACGTAGTGAATCTGGATATCCTGACGTGTTGTAATATGCAAACGTCCTGTAGAATATTCATCAGAAACTTGTGTGATACGCACTAATTGCTCGCTGGTCACTTTACCATAAGGCAGTTTGATACGAATCATCTGAACGCCTTCCTGACGCTGACCGTAGATTCCACGCGCTAAACGAAGACTACGAAAACGCTCATCATCAATTTTTCCTCCACGGAATAAGTGAATCTTTTTTTCTAATTCGATAATCTCCTTCTGAACTACCGGATTTTCTATTTCTGTTCTAAAACTTTCCATTTTCTTTTTCTTGCTTTAGGCTTTAAGCTGTAGGCTATAAGCTTTTTAAACTTTGTGTCTTCACTCTTTTAAGCTTAAGGCTTATTGCTTAAAGCTTATAGCAGGTTTATCTAATAAATCCTACTCCTGCTGTTGTGTTAGTTGCTGTATCAATTAAGATGAAAGCTCCGTTTGATTTGTTTTCGTTGTATGAATCAAAATATAACGGTTTGCTTAATTTAATCGTTACTTCTCCAATTTCGTTTATTGCTAATTGTGAAGCTTCTGTCGTTCCCGAGTAATCTGTTGCAATTGTATTTTTGATGCTTTCTACTTTTGCTAAAACTCTGTTTGTATTATGCTGTACCAAATATTTAGTTCCTGGAACCAGTTTTTTACTGTCCATCCAGCAAACTGTTGTGGTAATGTCTTTTTCAATTTTTGGAAGCTCACTTGATTTTACAATCATATCACCTCTTGTTACATTGATATCATTTTCTAATTCGATTGTAATTGAAGAACCTGCAACGGCTTCGTCAAATGTTTTATCGAAAAAGTGAATTTTAGATACTTTAGATTCTGTTAAAGATGGAAGAACTGTTACGGCATCTCCAACTTTAATTGAGTTTCCGTATAATTTTCCTGCGTACCCTCTAAAATCGTGGTATTCTTCTGTTTTTGGACGAATCACAGTTTGAACTGGGAAACGCGCTTTTCCTGCTTCAAAAACATCAGAAGAATGCAATCCTTCTAAATGTTCCAATACAGTTTGTCCGTCATACCAAGGCATATTTTCTGATTTATCAACCACATTTCCACCGTTGATTGCACTTAACGGAATGTAACTTACGTTTTGCTCTTTGAAAGTGCTTTTTGCATTTAATGCCTGAAAATCGGCTTTGATTTTATTAAAAACTTCTTCTGAGTAATCTACCAAGTCCATTTTGTTGATGGCAACGATTACTTCTTTTACCCTCAATAAATTATTGATAAAAAAGTGACGGTAAGTCTGCTCGATAACCCCTTTTCTAGCATCAATCAAAATGATAGAAACCTGAGAAGTCGAAGCTCCTGTAACCATGTTTCTGGTATATTCTACGTGCCCCGGCGTATCGGCAATAATGTAACTTTTCTTTGCAGTCGAAAAATAAATATGCGCAACATCAATCGTGATTCCCTGCTCTCTTTCTGCTACTAAACCATCAGTTGCCAAAGAAAAATCAAGGTAATCGTATCCTTTTTGTTTACTGCTTTTTTCGATTGCTTCTATTTTATCAGTCGTCAATGATTTTGTATCGTACAATAATCTCCCGATCAAAGTACTTTTTCCGTCATCTACACTTCCTGCTGTTGCTATTTTTAAAACGTCCATTCTGTAATATTTTGTTTCAGGTTTAATTTTTTTGTTTCAGGTTTCAAGTTGCTTGTCTTTGAACTAAAATTTAAATCTGTATGTTTGTGTTTTCTTGATTTTTACTTCTAAAATTCCGTCCCGAATTGCATTTACAATTAACAATTATTAATTAACAATTATTAAAAGTATCCCTGTTGTTTTCTCTTTTCCATTGCAGCTTCAGAACGTTTATCATCAATTCTGGCTCCTCTTTCAGAAATGGTTGATGATCTGATTTCTCCAACTACTTCTTCGATTGTTGCTGCGTAAGATTCAACAGCTGCTGTACAGCTCATATCTCCAACGGTTCTGAAGCGAACAATTCTTTCTTCGATTTGTTCGTCTTCTTCTTGGTACACAAAAGGAGAATGCGACCAGATTAAACCGTCTCTCAAAAAAACTTTTCTTTTATGTGAGAAGTAGATTGATGGAATCTCGATATTTTCTTTTTCGATATAACTCCAAACATCTAATTCTGTCCAGTTTGAAATTGGGAAAACACGAACGTTTTGTCCATTTTCAATTTTTCCATTCAAAATATCAAACAATTCTGGTCTCTGATTTTTTTCGTCCCATTGACCGAAATCATCACGAACTGAGAAAATACGCTCTTTAGCTCTTGCTTTTTCTTCATCACGACGCGCACCACCAATACAAGCATCAAACTTAAATTCTTCAATTGCATCCAAAAGCGTTGTAGTCTGCAAGCTGTTACGGCTTGAATATTTTCCAGTTTCTTCAACCACTTTTCCTTCATCAATAGCATCCTGAACATTACGAACGATTAGCTCTAAACCTAATTCTTCTACCAATTTATCTCTGAAAGCGATTGTCTCAGGAAAATTGTGTCCCGTATCAACGTGTAATAGAGGAAACGGAATCTTAGCAGGGAAAAATGCTTTTTGCGCCAAACGCACTAATGTGATAGAATCTTTTCCTCCTGAGAAAAGTAAAACCGGTTTGTCAAACTGTGAAATTACTTCTCTGAAAATGTATATCGCTTCACTCTCTAAAGCGTTTGTTTTTAATACTGAACTCATTGTTTTTTTGTTTGATATTTTTGTTGTGAAAATTTTGTTTCAGGTTTCATGTTTAAAGTTTCAAGTTACCTGATCTAAAAATCGCCACTCTTTATTCTATAATCTATATTCTATTCTCTGCAGAAAGTCTTGCCTCTTGATTCTTCCTTCTATTTACTCTTTTTTCGCACTGTGAAGCCCACACTCTTTATGGCTTGATTCCCACCACCATCTTCCGGCTCTGATATCTTCTCCAGGGAAAATCGCTCTGGTACAAGGCGCACATCCAATACTTACGAAACCTTGTTTGTGCAATGCATTTTGAGGAACATTGTTTTCTGATAAATACGTCTCAACTTCTTCTAAAGTCCATTTTAGCAACGGATTGAATTTGATAATTTCGAAGTTTCCGTCGTATTCAAACAAACTTAAATCGTGTCTGTTTTCTGATTGTTCTGCTCTTAAACCTGTAATCCAAACTGAGTTTCCTGCCAAAGCTTTTCTTAACGGAACCACTTTTCGAATAAAACAGCATTCTTTTCTGTTTTCAACCGAATCGTAAAAGCTATTTGGCCCTTTTGTTTTCAGAAGATTTTCTACTGAAGCAGCTTCTGGGAAAAAAACTTCGATTGGTCTTTTGTGTTTTTTTAATGTTTTATGAAAAACATCGTAAGTTTCCTGAAATAATCTTCCAGTGTCTAAAGTAAATACCGTAATATCTGTATTACTTTTTGCAATAAAATCAGTAATTACCTGATCTTCCTGCCCAAAAGAAGTCGAAAAAATTACTTTTCCCGGAAATTCTTCTGCTAAAAAAACTAAGGTTTCGTCAAGTGAGAAATCTTTCGTTTTCTCTAATAATTCTTGTACAATAATCGCACTCATAATCTCTTTCTCCCTATCTAAAGAATTATAATAATTTAGATAATGTTTTTAAACTCAATAATATAATTAGAACTCCAACCGCAACCATCATTGGTTTTCTTTTGATTTTATTTACTAAATAAGCTGCTAAAGGTGCCGAAAATACTCCTCCTAAAATCAATCCTATAATAACCTGCCAGCCGTGGATTCCTCCAAAAAGCATAAATGTGATACCGCTTGCAAATGAAATGGCAAACTCTGCAGCATTTACAGAACCAATAGTATATCTTGGGTTTCTTCCTCTTCCTAATAAAGTTGAAGTCACAATTGGCCCCCAGCCTCCGCCTCCAACAGAATCCATAAATCCGCCGAAGACTGCTAAAGCACCTAATTTTTTAGTTTTCTTTTTTACAATATTCTTTTTTAACGCTTTTCTGATAATGATAACCGCCAAAATAATCATGTAAACCGCAATAAATGGCTTAATAACATCGCCATTAATTACGTCTGACAACAAATAAGCTCCTGTAATAGAACCTAAAACTCCCGGAATCAATAAATGCTTTACCAATTTTTTATTGATGTTCCCAAAACGATGGTGAGAAAGTGCCGATGCGCCCGTTGTAAACATTTCAGAAACGTGAACTGCGGTACTGCTCATAACCGGCGGTACTCCATAAGCCAATAAAAATGATGTTGAAGTTGCTCCATATCCCATTCCCAGTGTTCCGTCTACCAATTGAGCAAAAACTCCAATGGCAAAAAACACTAAAAATTCCTGATTGAATCCTGCTACAAATCCGTCCCAGGAAAATTCAGCGTGATGCTTGTATATTAAAGTGAATAATAAACCTACTAGTAAAACAACAGGAATTCCAATCCAAAGCTTCTCTTTAAAAGAGGCTGTATTATTTATTTTCAGTTCTTTCTCCATATTAAAAAGTTTAAATTTGTTTCGAAAAACTATTACCCTATCGGGTTAATAGATTACTTTGCAAAAATACTACTTATTTCTAAATTACAAAGCAATATTATTATTTTTTTGAGCCCTCAATTAGTCATTTATTACATTCTAAAAGAGAGTATTAAGAATTATGCAGTATAATTTCACAAATAATGCCGTATTGCAGGATATTTCAACAATTTAGACGTCAAAAATATTTGGTCATTAAATACATTTTCTAATCTCTATAAAATCGATAGGATTATTATAAAATTATTGTATTTTAGCCCCAAACTTTTATTTATGGATTTTCAAATAGGTCTTGTAATTGCAGGATTAGCCGTTGGTTTTATTGTTGGACTGACCGGAGTTGGCGGCGGTTCCTTAATGACTCCAATTTTATTATACTTCAACATTCCGCCAACAACCGCTGTAGGAACTGATTTATTATATGCCGCATTTACTAAAGCTGGAGGCGTTTTTGTTCACAATAAAAAAGGAAACATAAACTGGAAAATTACAGGCTGGCTTACTCTTGGCAGCGTTCCAGCAGCTTTAGTTACTTTATGGATTTTAAACAGTATTAAAACTGATATTGAAACAATAAATCGTGTTATTAAATATAGTTTGGGCTGGGCTTTATTGTTCACATCAATCGCTATTATATTTAAAAATAAAATTTTAAAATATTCTCAAAAACATGCCGGAGATAAATTTCACAGTGAAAGTACCACACAAAACATGCTCACGATTGCAATTGGAGTTTTACTAGGCGCAACTGTAACTTTAACTTCTATTGGAGCAGGAGCTTTAGGAACCGTAACTTTATTTTTCCTTTATCCATTACTGCCAACACCTCGTTTAGTTGGAACCGAAATTGCACATGCTGTTCCTCTCACATTGGTTGCCGGAATTGGTCATGCTTCAATGGGAAATTTAGACATAGCTTTATTAGGACAACTATTAATGGGATCTCTTCCCGGAATCTATATGGGAAGCATGTTAAGCGGTAAAGTGCCAGATCAATTCCTTAGAAACGCCATAGCCGTAATGCTTTTTATGGCTGGATATAAATTGATTTTTTAAACTAAAATTTCGTAAAAAATAAGAAAGACCATTTCAAAATTTATGAAAATGGTCTTTTTTATTTTTAAATTATAATTAAGCTTAAAAAGCAATATCTGCTAAAGAATTACTTTCTAATATTTTAAGTGTATTATCACGAACTTCTGTCATTAAACGTCTTGCGGCACAAGTTGATTCGTCATCGCAGTCGTCGCATTTTTCGTAGAAATTATGACTTGCACAAGGAAGCAGTGCAATTGGACCTTCTAAAATACGATATACTTTAGCCATACTGATATCTTTCGGGTCTTTAATTAAATAGTAACCACCGCCTTTTCCTTTTTTGGCACCAAGAAATCCTGAATTTCGAAGTAATAATAAAATACTTTCCAGAAATTTAATCGAAATATGTTCACTTTTGGCTATTTCGGCAATTTGTACAGGTTCGTTATTTTCTCTCCTGGCTAAATATGTAAGGGCTTTAATTCCGTATTTTGTCTTCTTTGAAAGCATTTTTATATTTTAGATGAGACTGTAAATTTTAGATTTTTTCTAAAACAAACAAACTTCATATTTTTCTGCAACAAAAATAGGCTTTTTAAATGAGAAAAATAACAGATCAATAGTTAAATTCTACTAAATCTATCAAATTACTTCTTTATTCCCTATTAAATTAAATTCATGAAATATTTTAATTTCTTCATCCAGTTCTTTTTTATTAACCACATACGTATGAGAAATAGAATCGTGCCAGCCTCGTGAACCCCCTAAAAAAGTAAATGCATCAAACGGGATAAAACGACATAAATTTCTTTTAAAAATAGTTCCAAAGTCAGGTTTTTGACCGTTTTCATCAACTACAATAGTTCCAGTAATAAATTTCCCTATTGATCTTGAAAATAATCCTTCCATCACCAGATAATAAATTAATGAAATAAGAATAGCTATAACGTTCCATCCAAAATCTCCCATATTATCCATCCACACTCCAATTTCTGTAAATCCTAAACCTATTAAAATTCCCAAAAAAAGGGCTGTTATCACGAAAAGAATTATAAAAGCAAAAAGATCTATAATATAATTTAAAAACCGCGCTCCAACTGAAGCTAATAGTTTATCATCAAGAATGTAAGCAGATTGACTCATGATTATATGGTTAATTTTGATCGCATTAGTTTTTCTTCAGAAACAAAAATATAATTTTTACTCAAGTATCCCTCAAAAAGAATGACGATTTTTAACAGTAATAAATTTACAGTCAAAAATCGTCACTAATATAATTTGAATTCTTAAATCGAAGATGACTTATCCAAGCGCTTGTTTTAAATCGGCAATTACATCTTCTACGGTTTCTAAACCTACAGAAACACGAACAAGACCTTGTGTGATTCCAACTGCCAATTGATCTTCTTCTGATAATTTACTGTGAGTTGTTGATGCCGGATGCGTTACGATTGTTCTTGTATCTCCAATATTAGCAGATAATGAGCAAAGTTCGATTGAATTCAGGAATTTTCTTCCAGCTTCGATACCACCTTTAATTTCAAATGCAATAATGTTTCCACCCGCTTTCATTTGCTTTTTAGCAATTTCATAATGTGGATGCGATTTTAAGAAAGGATATTTTACGCTGTTTACATTTGGATGACTTTCTAAAAATTCAGCTACTTTTAAAGCATTTTCGCAGTGTCTGTCTACACGAACGGCCAAAGTTTCTAAACTTTTTGAAAGAACCCAGGCATTAAATGGTGATAAAGCCGGTCCTGTATTTCTAGAAAACAAATAAATCTGTCTGATTAAATCGGCATTTCCAACTGTTACCCCGCCTAAAACGCGACCTTGTCCGTCGATTAATTTTGTAGCAGAATGAATTACTAAATGTGCTCCAAATTTAATTGGCTGCTGTAAGTATGGCGTTGCAAAACAGTTGTCGATAATTAAAATCAAGTTGTGTTTTTTGGCAATATTTCCCAACAATTCTAAATCGATAACATCTACTCCGGGATTTGTTGGAGATTCGGCGTATAAAATTTTAGTGTTTGGCTTGATGAAACTTTCGATTGTTTCCGGTTTATTAATTTCGAAATAAGAAGTTTCGATATTCCATTTCGGAAAATAAGTCATAAACAAAGCGTGAGTAGAACCAAAAACACTGCTTGCAGAAACGATATGATCGCCTGAATTCAATAAGCCCGCAAAAGTAGAATATACCGCAGCCATTCCTGTTGCGAATGCATAACCAGATTCAGCTCCTTCCATTTTGCAGATTTTCTCCACAAACTCAGTTGTGTTTGGATTGCTGAAACGGCTGTAAATATTTCTTTCTTTTTCTTCTGTAAAAGAAGCTCTCATATCTTCGGCATCTTCAAAAACAAAGCTTGACGACAGGTACAAAGGCACCGAATGTTCTAAATATTGTGATCTTTCTAATTGTGTTCTAATGGCTTGTGTCTCAAAACCAAATTCTTCTGTATTCATTGTGTGTTGTTTTTTTGTTTTTTGTTTCAAGTTTAAAGTTTCAGGTTTCAAGTTTTAAAAACTGAAATCTAAACTAAAACAAGTCAATTATTTATGCGCAATCTGAGCATTTTCTGATTATCTAATTGACTAATTATCTAATTTATAAAGCTTCGTTGTTCAAGACAACTTTGTATTTAATTGTTGCTGTTGGTTCAACTGTTTTGGCAACTGAACAGTATTTTTCAAAAGAAAGCTGCGCCGCTTTTTTTGCTTTTTCCGGGTTAATTTCTCCTTCTAAATAGAAAACCACATCGATTTCTTTAAAAGGTTTTGCTTCTTCAATCTGCACTCGTGTTCCTTCAACCTCAGCGTTAAAAGAAGTGATTTCCTGGCGCTGTTTCTTTAAAATCGAAATCATATCAATAGCGCTGCATCCTGCAACCCCCATTAACACTAATTCCATTGGACTTGCACCTAAATCGCTTCCGCCAAATTCAGCTCTGCTGTCAACGTCAACTATGTGTCCGCGTTCATTTTTTACTTTAAAATGAAATGCGTCATTTACTCTGTTAAGTGTTACTTTCATTGTGTTGTTATTTTTTTGTTTTGTTTGAATTCAAATCTTAAATCTATCCCGATAGCTATCGGGACTAAAATCTGCAATCTAAAATTCTAATTACCCTTTATCAGATAATCTCAAAATATCTCCGAAAACCCCTCTTGCTGTTACGGCAGAACCTGCACCGGCTCCTTGAATAACGATTGGACGATCTCCATAAGATTCTGTATAAATTTCGAAGAAAGAATCAGATCCTTTTAATCCGCCTAAAGCTGTATCTGAAGGCACTGAAACTAATTTTACTTCTAAATTTCCTTTGTCATTCTGCAAATCTCCAGACAATTCACCAATATATCTTAATACGTGATTTGGCTGTTGATCTGCTTTTATTTTAGCATAAATTGGATCAAATTCTTTTAATTTAGTCAAGAAATCGGCAGCGCTTCCTTCACGTAAGTGCTCCGGAATTAAATTTTGAATTGAAATTTCTTCAAACTCATTTTGTAAATCTAATTCTCTTGCCAGGATCAATAATTTTCTTCCCACATCATTTCCGCATAAATCTTCACGCGGATCTGGTTCTGTATATCCGTTATCAATTGCTTCCTGCAGAATTTCGCTGAACGGAGCATCTTTTGCAGAAAAATTATTGAATAAATAACTTAATGTTCCTGAGAAAACCCCCTTAATTTTTGTAATGTTTTCTCCTGAAAGGTGAAGCAGTTTAATTGTATCAATTAACGGTAATCCAGCTCCAACATTGGTTTCGTACAAATAATTCTTTTGGTTTTCTGCCAAAGCTTTTCTTAATTCTTTATAGAAACCATACGTTAAAGTATTAGCGACTTTATTTGACGAAATCAAGTCGAAACTGCTTTCTACCAGTGTAACGTAATTTTCTACAAATGAAGCACTCGCTGTATTATCAACTGCAATTAAGTTCTCTAAATGGTATTCATTTGCATAATCAATAATGTCCTGAATCGTATATGATTCGCCTTTTGTTTCAATGTCGTTTTTCCAGCTTGAAGTTACGCCATTTTTATTTAAAAGCAGTTTTTTAGAGTTTGCGATAGCAAAAACATTCAGCTTAATATCTTTTCGTTTTTCGATTGCAGAAGCCGATTCTAAAATTTGATTAATTAAAGTTCCACCCACTAATCCGTGACCGAAAATCGCAATGTTGATTTTTTTAGAAACTCCAAAAATCTCTCCGTGAATTACGTTTAAGGCTTTGTTTAATTCTTCTTTTTTAACAACCAAACTCACATTTTTACCAGTAACGGTATTGTTGAATAAAATTGGAACTATTTTATTTTTAATTAAAGCTGTATAGGGTTTATGGAATGTACTTAAATCCTGCCCAATAATTGAAATTACCGAAACATTATCAGTCACTGTAATCTGGTTTACATCTTTAGAATAAAAGTCATTTTCGAACTCTTTTTCTAATTCAACCATTGCAAGAGTTGCTTTGTCTTTAGCCACAACTAATCCAATTCCTCTTTCAGAAGAACCTTGCGAGATGATGCTTACGCTGATGTTATGATCGCCCATAACTTTAAAAATTCGGGCATCAACTCCGGCTTTTCCGAGTAATCCTCGTCCTTCAAGATTTACAAGAGATACATTTTCTAAGACAGAAAGGGTTTTAATTCCTTCTTTTGCAGAATTTGAAGTGATTAAAGTTCCGTGATTTTCGTGATTGAATGTATTTAAAATACGAAGGGGAATATTTTTTTCTAATAAAGGAATTATCGTTTTGGCATGCAGAATAGTTGCTCCAAAATTAGCTAATTCATTTGCCTCATTAAACGATAAGAATTCGATTTTTTTAGCATCGGCAACTAAATCTGGATTTGCTGTATAGATTCCGTCAACGTGTGTAAAGTTTTGAAGTTCTTCTGCATCCAGATAATTAGCAATTAACGAAGCGGTGTAATTGCTTCCGTTTCTTCCTAAAGTTGTGGTGTCGTTGTTGTTGTTTGAACCAATAAAACCGGTAACGATATTTACTGTTTCACCATTATGAAGTTTGAAATAATTGATGACGTTTTTCTTTGAAAGCTGTTCTAAAGGCTGAGCATCACCAAATTTAGAATCTGTTTTCAACAATTCTCTTGTATCAACAAAATTGGCAGGTATTCCTTTTTCAACTAAAATTGAAGTCAATAATTTAGCCGAAAGCAATTCGCCTTTTGACAAAATCTGATCTTTAATTTTATTGCTGTAATCACCAATAAGGCTTACTCCTTCAAATAATTTATCTAAAATATTGAATTCCTCAGATAAATCTACCTGCGGATAATCTGAAGTCTGGTATGCTTTAAAACTTTCTAATAAAGGCTTATAATTACCGTTTTTAGCAGCAATTCTTAAGATATCTTCTAATTCATCTGTCGCATTTCCTCGGGCAGAAACGACTACGGCAATTTGCTCGCCTTGATTTACTTTATCTGAAATGATTGAAACTACTTTGTTAAGTCCTTCTCCGTTTGATAATGATTTACCTCCAAATTTTAATACTTTCATTTTATTTTGCTATTGTTTCTGCCTTAAAAATATCGGCAAGTAAATGATCTAATTGTTTGTACTCGATTAAAAAAGCGTCATGTCCGTGAACCGAATCAATCTCGCTGTAAAAAACATTGTTTTTAAATTTCTTTAATTCATTGTAGGTTTCCAGATTTTCTTTTGGTGTAAAAAACAAATCTGAATTGATAGCCACGATATGAATCGCAGCATTTGATTTAGATATTAACGTTTCGAAATCTTCACTATTTCTGGTAATATCGATGGTTTTAAGCAATTGGTTCATCAATTTATAAGATGACAACTGGTATCGCTGCTGTAATTTTTTGCCATGATGTGCCAGCCAGCTTTCGATATTAAAAATCAAAAGATCCTGATTGATGGTTCGCTGAAATTTTTCTTTGAATGATTCCGGAGAACGGTAACATAACATAGCGTGTATTCTAGCATCTTCGATTGGTCTTGAAGAATTGTTTAGAATTTGTTCTTGCAGGAAACAGTTGGCAATCATCCAGTCAGTCGATTTCCAATCGGTAGCAATAGGAATTAAATGTTCTGTAATGCTGGGTTCCAGAGCCAGAATTTCCCAAGCGATTCCTCCGCCGACAGAACCGCCTATTATGGCAAAAACTTTTTCAATATGCAGTGCTTTTAACCCTTTGATGAAGATTTTGGCAATATCTCTGGTTGTAAAATCCTGATAATTTTCGATTATAAACGAATCGGTTCCGTTTCCGGGAACATTAAACGCCAAAACGGTATATTGATTGGTATCGATAGTTTTGGCTTCGCCGATTAGATCACTCCACCAGCCATTTTCGCCGGTAACATGTGCGTTTCCGGTTAAGGCATGATTAACCAAAACAATTGGAGCTGTACATAACGGTTTTCCGGAAAGTGTAAAACTTAAGGGTAACAATTGATACAGTGCACCACTTTCGGTGATGAAATCTTGAATTATAATGGGACTTGGTATATTTTCCAATTTCAAATCTTTTTACTTTTTGATTTGTATGTGGAAATATTAGAAAGAAAGTCTAGAGTTGAAACTAGAAAAATTCTTGTTGTTATCTTTCCACGTTTGGGCGTGGTAGAATGCAGCACCTTCTTCGAATTAACGAAGGGTTGCTAAGGATTCATCGGGTCTAATCCCTCCTCCTTTCTTTATAACATTTCAATACGTTTTTGAACTTAACGGTGCAAATTAACTACTAATTTCTTAAACTAACAAATTTTATCGAAACTGATTATTCAATTTCTTAAACATAATTCAATCAGAAACTATTGTACGCACAAAATTACCGAACGTTATGCCCAGTAATGTTATGCAGGTTTCAACCCTGTATGATGGTACTTTTCAACTTAGATGAAAAGCGTTTCATTTTCTTTAGAATACATCAAAAACAATAATGAATTTGGTGCTTTTTTTACCGCTTTTTTATCTGTTTCAGTTATTCCGAAACTTGGGTGGATCAATTCATTTATTGGCGACGGATTGTTTCTTTCAGTTTTTGTACTTCTGAATTTTTTTCTTAAGTAGTTAATTGCGCTCATGATGTTTAAGTTTATGTTAGTTATTTTTTAATCTTTATGTTTACTTTAATTCTTTGTTATGATGCTAAATGGAATAAAAAAACCCTTTTGGATTTTTAATACCAAAAGGGTCTAAGTTTTATACAACTTATATATACTTTTAGTATCAACAGACGCATACACAAATACGTGCGACATTGAACATCTTGTTCATCTGTAGGGACTTATTCATTTGTGATTTGACTGTTATTTTTAAAAAATCTTGCATTTAGTATTTTTTATAAACTTTTTGATGTGATTAAAATCTAAAAAGTGTTTTTGTCTATTTTAACAATTATTACTGCTTTTTTAACAGTTCTAACTTGTCTTACAAATTTGCGAATATTTTTTTAATATTGCAAGTCATAAAAGCTTATTTTTTCTTAAAAAACGTTAAAAAACAGCTTTTTATCGTTAAAAAACATCTTACAAAATTACATTTTGAATTAAAGAAGGTTAAATCTTACAAAAAAATATCTAACTTTCTGTTTCAATCTTTCAAAGAACTATCTAATATTGAAAACCACTAAAGCCAGACTGCTTCTTTATTTTTTATTTTTTCTGCAACATTTAGAATATCGGTTATTAAACCTCTCGAAATTGCCTGTTTGCATGGTGATGCACTTTGAAGCACAATTGGAGTATTAGCATATGATTGTGTGTAAATTTCGAAAATAGAGTCTGAACCTTTTAACTGGCCAATTGCTGATGTTACAGGTTCTGATACTAATTTTACTTCCAGCGTATTTTTCTCGACATCAAATTCTCCAATATATCGTAAGACGTGATTGTCTTTTTGGGTTATTTTGGCAATTTTAAATGATTTATCAATAGCATCTTTATTCAGTATTCCATTTTTTTCTAAGTGTTCTTCTCTTATGAAAGGATGAATTTTTATATCTGAAAATTCGAATTCTTTTCCTATTTCTCTCGTCAGGATCAATAGTTTTCTGGCAGTATCATTTCCAGACAGATCTTCTTTAAATGTAGAACGCATTAATCCGAGCAGACTGGCATCTTTTAAAATAGAGGAAAAAGAGTTTGCTTCGGCCGAAAAACGATTAAATACATAACTCAGGTTATCTGAAAACACACCTCGTATTTTGGTTATTTTTTCTCCTGAATAATACAAATCCCTTAATGTCTGCAAAACCGGAAATCCTGTATCTACGGAGGTTTCATACAAGAACTCTTTGTCGTATTTTTTTAGATTTTCCCTAATTTTTTTATAGAGATCAATTGGGAGCGTATTGGCTTTTTTGTTTACAGCCACGATATTGAATCCGTTTTCGATTAAAGTATTATAATGACCAATCAATTCGTCGCTTGCAGTGGCATCAACGGCAATAAGATTTTCGAATTCGTTTTCTTTTGCAAATTCAATAATATCTTCGACTCTAAACGGTACAGCCAATTCTCGAAAATTGGTTTCCCAGGCATATCCAACGCCTTCTTTCTCGAAAAAGGCTACTGTAGAATTGGTAATGATAGGGAAATGAAAATCGACATTTTTGCTTTGCAGAAAAAACTCCTGACTTTCGATAATCTGATTGATTAATGTGCTTCCTATATTTCCTATTCCAAATAGGATGATATTTATTTTAAGCTTTGACATAATTTTAATTTTTAAAATATATCTGTATGATGATTTTCTTTTCATAAAAAATCACCTCTAGCAGAACTCACGCTGCTAAAGGCAATTTTTCAAACAAAAAACAAAAAAACCTAATTCTTATTGATGCTGTACTGCGATTGGGTTACGCTTTCAAAAACCGCTTGTAAGTCGGCAATTAAATCTTCAACATCTTCTATTCCAACAGAAAGTCGGACTAAATCTTTTGATACTCCTGTAGCCAATTGGTCTTCTTCAGACAATTGCTGGTGAGTAGTGCTTGCAGGGTGAATAATAAGCGATTTTGTGTCGCCAATATTGGCCAAAAGTGAGAATAACTTCGTTTCGTCTACTACTTTTTTAGCAGCGTCAAAACCTCCTTTTAATCCAAAAGTTATAATACCGCTTTGTCCTTCCGGAAGGTATTCTTTGGCTAAATCATAATATTTATTTGATTTCAAACCTGGATAATTTACCCAGACTACCTCATCTTGTTTTTCTAACCATTCGGCCAGAACCAAAGCATTTTCACTGTGTTTTTTAATTCGGATTGGAAGTGTTTCTAATCCCTGAATTATCTGAAAAGCATTAAATGGACTCAAAGCAGCTCCGAAATCTCGTAATCCTTCGATTCTTGCTTTTGCAATAAAGGCTGCATTTCCTAAAGCTTCGTGATATACTAATCCGTGATATCCCGCAGACGGCTCTGTAAATTCAGGAAATTTTCCGTTAGCCCAGTCAAAGTTTCCGGCATCGATAATTACACCGCCTAATGATGTTCCATTTCCGGCTATATATTTGGTTAAAGAGTGAATTACAATATCGGCACCATATTTAATTGGGTTTAATAAATAAGGTGTCGCAACTGTATTATCTACTATAAATGGCACTTTGAATGCTTTGGCTTCTGCCGAAATTGCTTTTAAGTCTAATACGTCTAATTTTGGATTTCCTAAAGATTCTACAAAAAATGCTCTGGTATTTTCTTTTGCTGCTTTAGTAAAATTTTGTGGATCTGAAGGGTCTACAAAAGTGGTTGTAATTCCTAAACGAGGTAATGTTACGCTTAATAAGTTGTAAGTACCGCCGTATAAACTATTTGATGCGACGATATGATCGCCGGTTCTTAATAAAGTTAATAAAGTGGTAGAAATTGCTGATGCTCCAGATGCCGTAACTACAGCTCCAATACCGCCTTCGAGTGTGGCAAGCCTCTGTTCTAAAACATCGTTTGTTGGGTTATTTAATCTTGTGTAAATAAATCCGGCTTCGGCAAGACCGAATAAATTGGCAGCATGATCGGCATTATTAAATACGTATGATGATGTCTGATAAATTGGTACTGCTCTTGTTCCTGAATTTTTGGTAACATCGTGTCCTGCGTGTAATGCGTTTGTTGCAAATTTTTGTGTACTCATGATTTCTTAGTTTTTTAGGTATTGTTAATACTATTATATATTGTTATCTGATTGTAATTAAATTTTGTGGTGATTAAGCAAAAGAAAATTCTCCTTCTGTTTCAAGATCATACATTTGAAACAGTAATGATTTTTGAACTTTTCTATCCTGTTCTGAATTGATTCTTGTGATTTCTTTTGTTAGATTTTCTGATTTGTTATTGTCATTTTGAGAATCGTTTCTCAATAAATATTCTACTGCTATGGAATTTAATGTCTTCATGATTTTTAATTTAAAGTGTTGAAATGAAAAAAGCCCTTTCGGATGGCGACCAAAAGGGCTTATAGTGTAACTATAACAAAGATTGTATCTTTTACTTTTGGCAACAGCAAGGTTGGATGCACATTTGCATCATACTACAACACATCATATTTTTTCCTGCTATTGTTTTCATTTCTATTTAAAATTTAATTCCTTTTTTAAACTCGACTAATTTGATAGAGTAAATGTAATATTTATTTGTTTAACTGCCAAATAAAATTTTGATATTTAACATTAAATTTTTGTAAGCCACTAAAATCAAACCTTTCAGCTCACTAAATTATTCTGAAAGGTTAGCCACAGATTAAAAAGATTACATTGATTTTAAAAATCAGCGCTAATTCGTTTAATCTTTATAATCTGTGGTCTATTCTTTTACTTTAAAATTTAAAACTTAAACGTGCAAAACCAAATCTTCCGTTTAATCCAAATTGCGATACAGCTCTTGAATACGCAAACTGATTTGCGTTTGTTAAGTCTGTACTTGGCGCCGGAGATAAAGTTGGAGTTGTGTTTGTGAAAGCCGGAGTCGAAGGATTATTTCTGTCCGGATAAACATCTCCTATATTATTAAATCCAACGGTTGCTCTAAAATGTTCGTTTATCTGGTATCCGAACGACAAATCAGTTACTAATTTTGCGCTGTATTCCGGATGTTCATAAACAGAAGAAAATCCATCTAAATTAACATCTGTTGCTCCCGGATCTGTTACTTTTCCAAAATAGCTGTTTCTTAAATATATATCCAGTTTTTTGATACTGAAAGTCGTTGTTAGGTTTGCTTTTAATTTCGGAATTGCTTCTTCTAAATAAATTCGGCTTGACTCAGGAAAAAATGAATATATATAAGGATCACCGCCTGCATCAATAATAGACTGTGGTACATTTAAAGCGCCTACTCTTTTTGTTTCATTAAAACTTAAAGCAAAATCATTTCTAATTACAAAATCCTGAATTACATCATATTTTTGAGAAATTACTAAATCAATTCCTTTTGTTTCTGAGTCAATTCCATTTGTCCAGAACGAAGCTCTCTCAACACCTTTTAAATCAAATGCCTGTTGAAACAATGTCAAAGCATCTTTTTGTGTCTGCGATGTTGCTGCATTTATCTGCGCATCTGTTGGTCTAGCATATTGTCCTGATAAAACAATTCTGTCGTTGATTCTTGTATAATAAGCATCTGTAGAAATTGTAATGTTTGCTTCCGGAATTTTAAATGTAAATCCTGTACTGATGCTTTTTGATTTTTCTGGTTTTAAATTTTCTACACCAATACTTTTTGCGGCCTGAGAATCATTTGTAAAATATCCAACCTGATAAGGCGAACCATTAATGAATTGTGTAGAACTGCTTTCAAAATATTTTTGCTGTAATGATGGCGCTCTAAAACCTGTCTGCCCTGAAACTCTCCAATTGATATTATCTGTTAATTTTAAAAGAGAAGCTAATTTAAAAGTAACTGTACTTCCAAAATCTGAATAGTTTTCATAACGTGCTGCTCCGTTTACCAGCCATTTTTCGGTTGCATTCAACTCTAAATCAATATAGGCAGCACCGCTTTGTCTGTCTTTTTCTTTAGCATCTGAAGGCTGAAATCCTGAGAATCCCTGCGCTCCCGCTCCACGTTTGTTACCAAAGAAATCAGTAACAATTAAAGGTGAAGTACTTGGTAAAATTCCGGTTACCAAAGCTCCGTTTACATCATATAATCCGTATGAAGCTTCTTCTCCTGCTTTAATTTGGTAATTTTCATATCTAAATTCCCATCCAAAAGCAACATTTAATCCAGAAAGAACATCAAGCTTTTTACTGAAATCTAAATTGGTTGTGCTTTGTAAAAATGAAACTTTTCCGGCATCAAAACTCAAAGGCGAATTGGTTCCTAAAGTAGCATTGATAGTATTGTTTACATCATAATTAAATGAATTTGTTCCTAAATTGGTGCTTAAATCTGTGTTGAAACCTAAAATATTTGTAGTAACTCCAAGTGCTGCTGAAGCATCTAATATTTTCGATTCAATTTCCGGTAAAAATCCGTTTTGGTACACTTGCGTGAAAGTTCCTGAACCGTTTGGCAGTCTGTTAAAAGCATAGGATTTCCCATTTCTATAAGAGATTCCTCCAAATGAATATAGTGAAGTCGTTTCGGTTAAAGGATATTTTGCATTATAATATGCTTGTCCCGAAGCTAATTCTGACTGCCCCACACTCATATTATAATCTGCTCTTTGCTGTCCTCTATATGCTAACTCATTATTAGTAACATCAAAATTAAGTGCTGTCTGCATTTGAGCAATTGTTGTTGCTGATGCAATTGCATTTTGCTGTGCTGTTGTAAAATAACTTACCTGCGGCGCATATTGCTGCAGCGAACTTATAATTTGTGCCGAATTTCCTGTTGTATTAATATTGCTGAACAATGAATTGATTTCAACTCCATTTTGAGCCGCTCTGTTTTCTACAGCATTATAAGCATTAAAAATTCCGTTATTTCTAATTCCTGCTCTGCTTGTTGCCTGTCTTGTTACACCAACAGCAGTTAGGTTTAAATAACTTCCTGGTTTTCCTAAAGAAGTTCCGTAATTTAAATCAATCTGGGTTGTTTGTCCATCAGAACCGCCTTTAAAGTTATTTGAACCTGATGACAAGTTAGCTCCATACTGGACTCCTCCAGAAATATAGTTGGCATTTTTCTTTAATACGATATTGATAACTCCTGCAATAGCATCCGACCCGTATTGTGCTGCCGCACCATCTCTTAAAACTTCAATTCTTTCAATTGCAAAAGATGGAATGGCATTTAAATCTGTTCCTACAGATCCTCTTCCGGGCGATCCGTTTATGTTTACCAGTGCACTGGTATGTCTTCGTTTTCCGTTTACTAAAATTAAAACCTGATCTGGTCCTAAACCTCTTAATTGTGCCGGATCTACGTGGTCTGTTGCATCGGCAGTTGATGTTGCGTTACTTGTAAACGACGGCGCAACATAATTTAAAATTTGAGTTACGCTGGTTTGCGGCGCTCCTTTTGTAATATCGGCAATATTAAAAACATCAACCGGAACCGGCACATCTGTTTTTACTCTGTTCTTACTTCTTGATCCAATTATGGTTACTTCTGACAATTCATTATTCTTCAAAGAATCCTGCTCGGTTTTGTTGTCCTGAGCATAAAGGCCTGAAAATGTCACAAGACCCAAAACAATTAGTACATTTTTTTTCATTTCTTTTTAGTGATTAATTTGTTTTTGGCTTAAAAGACTTACAGTTTTTTTTCGGTTTTAAACAAAAAAAACCTCTGCGGCGGGCAGAGGTTCTATATATTGTTGAAAAAAAATCTACAATAGAGTCTCTGCGGAGAATTCCGGCATCTTACAAGACATCATATTGCAAACTGTAAATTTCATTTTTGTTCTGTGATTTTAACAAGGCAAATTTGCGAACTATTTTTTAATCAGCCAAACAAAAATCAAAATATTTTCTATTACCCTATCAAAATAGTATGCTTTTGTTAAATTTCTGCTATAAAAAATAAAAAAAGTTGAACTTTAATTTGCAAATCAAAATGGTTTTATACCTTTGCACGCGAATACAGAGGAAAAATTTGAACTGATTGCAACCTCTTCATAATGAAACGGTTCATTATGGATACCGAAATAAAGATTTTGGTAGTAAAAAATGCTAAAGCAGGAACTCTCCTTTAGCACTTTCAGCAATTACTTTTCCTCGCTTAATGTTAATTTAATAAATTATTATGGCTTATTTATTTACGTCAGAATCTGTTAGTGAAGGGCATCCAGACAAAGTTGCAGATCAAATTTCGGATGCTTTAATTGATAACTTTCTGGCATTTGACGCTGATTCGAAAGTAGCTTGTGAAACATTGGTTACTACAGGTCAGGTTATTTTAGCAGGTGAGGTAAAATCAAATACTTATCTTGATGTACAACAAATTGCACGTGAGGTAATCCGTAAAATTGGATATACTAAAAGTGAATATATGTTTGAGGCAAATTCTTGTGGAATTTTATCAGCTATTCACGAGCAGTCTGCAGACATTAACCAAGGAGTTGACAGAGCTAAGCCGGAAGAGCAAGGTGCTGGAGATCAAGGAATGATGTTTGGTTACGCTACAAACGAAACTGAAAACTTCATGCCATTGGCACTTGATTTATCTCATAAATTATTACAAGAGTTAGCTATTTTAAGACGTGAAAACAAAGAAATCACGTATTTACGTCCAGATGCTAAATCTCAGGTAACTTTAGAATACAGCGACGATAACAAACCAACTCGTATTGACGCGATTGTTATCTCGACGCAGCATGATGATTTTGATGAAGAAACTGCAATGCTTGCTAAAATCAAAAAAGATGTTATCGAAATTTTGATTCCAAGAATTATCGCTAAAAACCCTGAGCACGCTCATTTATTTAACGATAAAATCAATTACCATATTAACCCAACAGGAAAATTCGTTATTGGAGGACCTCACGGAGATACTGGTTTAACAGGAAGAAAAATTATTGTTGACACTTACGGAGGTAAAGGTGCTCACGGTGGTGGTGCATTCTCTGGAAAAGATCCAAGTAAAGTAGACAGAAGTGCTGCTTATGCAACTCGTCATATCGCTAAAAACTTAGTTGCTGCAGGTGTTGCTGACGAAATCTTAGTTCAGGTTTCTTACGCAATTGGAGTTGCTGAGCCAATGGGTATTTTCATTGAGACTTACGGAACTTCTAAAGTAAACTTAACAAACGGTGAGATCGCTAAAAAAGTAGAAGCTATCTTCGATATGCGTCCTTACTTTATTGAGCAGCGTTTAAAATTAAGAAATCCTATTTACAGTGAAACTGCTGCTTACGGACACATGGGACGTAAACCAGAAACGGTTACTAAAACTTTCTCTGCTCCCGGCGGAAACGAAAAAACAGTTACTGTCGAGTTGTTTACATGGGAAAAACTTGATTTTGTTGACCAGGTAAAAACTGCATTTGGATTATAATTTTTTTAAGCTTCAAAGCTAAATTTCCTTAATCTTACTTATATATAAATCCCGAATTCTATTTGTTTAGAGTTCGGGATTTTTTATTTGTTTATTTGACGGCATTTGCTTTCCTTAGTACAAAATAACTGACTAAAAAATGAGCAGACTTCCTTCATTACAAAACGTATTAAATGCAGCACAAAAAACCATTCTGAGATTTCCTTTAGAAACTATTACAGCAATTTGCGGTACCATTTTCGCTGTTTTAAATATTAGACAGGATTATTCCAACTATAGCGAATTCTATTTAAAGGCAATAATGAGCTGCTCTTTATGTCTGGTTTGGTTAGTTTCTGCAAGTTTGTTTTTTGCTGCTAAACACAAAAACAATATCATACGCTTTACTGTCAGTATACTATTCAGCGTACCCTTAATTGCTTTTGTTTTTAATTTTGGCGAAAGAGTCTCAGATGCTCAATGGCAGCAGTTTTTTGTTCTCAACCTTGCTTTGCATTTATTGGTTTCTTTTGCAGGTTTTATTCCAAGGACATACAATCAGGAAGAATTTTGGGAATTTAATAAACAGCTTTTTATACGAATCCTTACGTCAGGCTTGTACAGTATTGTTCTTTACACCGGGTTAGCTTTAGCAATTTTAGCCGTCGATCAATTGTTTAAAGTAGAATTTGACGGCAAAATATATGGATATCTATTTTTTGTCATCGCAGGAGTTTTTAATACTATTTTCTTTTTAAGCGGTGTTCCTGAAACGAATAGCAAAGAATTTCCGCTTGAATTAAATTACCCAAAAGGGCTTAAAAATTTCACACAGTTTGTATTACTGCCTCTTATAAGTATTTATCTGGGAATATTAATTTGTTATGAAGCAAAAATTCTGGTTACGCTTTCGCTTCCTGTAGGATGGGTTTCATATTTGGTTCTGGCATTTGCTATCGTTGGAATTCTTTCTTTTTTATTGATACATCCTATTGCAAATGAAAGCGGTAATTTATGGATGCGTACCTTTAACCGCTGGTTTTATTTTTTATTAATTCCGTTGTTGGTATTATTGTTTTGGGCCATTTTATACCGAATTAATCTTTACGGATTTACTCACGAACGTTATTATGTTTTATTATTATCTATTTGGCTCGCGGTTGTTGTGGCTTATTTTTTAATTTCAAAACACCCAAAAATAAAATTCATTCCTATAACTATGTGCCTTGCCGGATTGTTTTCGATTATTGGACCTCAAAGTGCTGATTCTATTTCAAAATACAGTCAGTTATCCCGATTCGAAAACTATCTGCAAAAAGCTCAAGGAAAAACATTAACTTTTGAGGAAGAAAAAGAATTAAGCAGTATTGTTTATTTTTTACAAAGAAATTACTCTTTTGAAATTATGCTTCCGTATGCGCATAAAAAATTAGATGCGCTGTACAAAAAAGACAAAGACCCGGGATCAACTAAAATAATGGAAAGTTTAGGTTTTCAATATCGATCTGAATATGAAGACAAACCTAAAGAAAATGATTATTTTAACTATTATTACTATGAAAACAATAATAATGTTGTGGATAACATTCATGGTTATGATTTCATTTTTATTCTGAATAAAAACAATGCATTTGACTGTAACCAATGTATTACTTTGAATGGTACTACATATTCAATTAAGTCTAAAACGACAAATTATGGTCAGGAATTACAGATTAATAAAGACATTATTCCGCTTAAAATAAACGATTTTGTTAATGCCAATTCTGCGTTTAAAAGAGATTATGATACAGATAATAAAATAGAGCAGAAAATAGAAACTTCAAAATATATTATTTTACTGAATTATCTGAGTGTAAATGGTAAGATAAAAAACAATAAAAAAGATCCTGCAAATTATCAAATCAAGGTAATGGCAGGCATTAAAAAATAGAAAAATAAAACCCGGCAAGATTTTAAATTTTGCCGGGTTTTATTTTTGCTTAAAGTTTATCTTCTCGTTTATTTTTTCAACGTTTTAGGACGATTCGCATCATTTGATAAAATCCAGCCTGTTCGATACATCCATTCGGTCATTTTATGCAGTTTGGCGTAATCAATATTCTCTGCTTCATCCATTGGCGTGTGGTATTGACTGTGCAGGACACTTGTAAAAAATACCGATGGAATTCCTTTACGAGCATACGGCAAATGATCTGAACGGAAATAAAAATTCTCCGGATGTTCTGGTCTGTCCCAAAGTTTATCCAATTCAAATTTAGGCCCTTCATCATTTGCTTTTTTAGCAATATTTACCAAATCTGAAGAATTTTCATGTGGAGAAGTTGATCCCAGCAAAGCTGCTTGGTTTAGGTCATTTCTTCCAATCATATCTCCATTTAGCACCGCAGTAATATCTTTTTCAGGAACGGTTGGATGTTCGGCATACCAGCTTGATCCTAACAAACCTCTTTCTTCAGAACCATGAAAAACAAATAATGCGGTTCTTTTTCCGGGTTGTTTTTTATAAGCTCTTGCTATAGCCAGCATAGCAACACAGGTACTTGCATTGTCATCTGCTCCATTATAAATAGAATCCTGACCGTATTTTTGCCTAACTCCATCATGATCCTGATGTCCGCTAAAAAGAACATATTCTGATTTTAATTTTGAATCCGTTCCTTCTACTTTTCCAACAACATTAACAGATGGATATTTATAGGTTTCAGAAACTACTTCGGCTGATAATACTTCTTTTGTAGTTTTTAAAAACTCTAATTGATCGTTGTGAAGCCAAAAAGCAGGCATTCTGGCTGGAGTTGGTATTTTATCGCGGTATCCTTCAATTCCGTAAACACCTCTTGTCATTTGCGGTTCTACCTGCGACCAGCTTTTTTCTCCTAATTCATCTGCAACAATTATAAGCGCTGCAGCTCCTTTTTGTGCCAGATCTTCATAATATTTTTGCTTTACATAACCGGGATAACGTCTTTCAAAAAGAGAAATATCCTCTGGAATTCCTTCTTTCGAAGCTAACAAAACAACCGCTTTTCCTTTTACATCTGCTTTATTAATATCTTCTTTTGATGCTGCTCCTAAATAAAGTAAGGGAGCTTCCACTTTAATATTAGCTGTTTCTGCAACCAAGACTTCATTCCATAATTTATATGATTTAGATCCAATTTTAAATTTTGTATTTGCCGTAACCTGATGTCGGTACAAATCAAAAAACTGAAAAAAAGTTCCGTCATCTCCAGCTGGAGACATTCCGGCTTGTTTCGCTTTTTCGGCAAGCCACATAGATACCTTTAATTCGTCTAAAGTTCCTGCTTCACGGCCATTAAAGTGATCTCCGGCCATTTGATACATATCGGTTTTTAAATCTTTAACTGTAATTGCTGAAACTAATGGTTTCTTAATTGACTGCGAAAAAGCGATTCCTCCGTAAGCAATTAAAACCAAAATCATTCTATTTTTCATACGTTTAAATTTGATATCTCAAACTTAATGATTTATAAAGAAAAATGCTTTTCTATTTCATTGATTACACAAAATAAATTAGCTGAAACATACAATTAAAAAATCCCGACTTGTTTTAAAAAACAAGTCGGGATTTTTTAAAATTAACCTCAAAATTTTAATACGTTCCATTCTGCATTTTAGATAAAACTTCTTTTATATCATTTGCAGTTTGTTCTTCAACAGTATCATTTAAATATTTTACTGCCAGAGTCTGAGTTGCAACAGCTTTATCCTTTTGTCCGTCTTTGTAATACAACTGCGCCAGCGTATCTAAATAATATGGGTTGTTTTTAGATATTACTAAACTATATTCAGACCATTTTATGGCATCTTTAATAAAGTTTGAGTTTTGCGGTTTCTGTACAACAGTCCAGGCTGCATTATTGCAAATATCTGAATGGTATAATTTAAATGAATTCCATCCGTCATACGAATAACTAGAGCTGGAATCTAATCCTTCAAAAATAGCGTCTAATTTTTCAATTGGACTTGGCCCTGCTAACGTATTGTCAAAATAAGTATTAAACTCTTTCAAGTAAGTTCTATTAGAACCGTCATTATCTTCAAGCTGGGCTAAGTAATAAAAATAATTTCTGTAGGCATCAAAATTTCCTTTTCCAGATTCGATGATCTTTTTATAAACAGAATTGATTTTCTCTTTATTCATATCTCCTGTCACTCCATCCTGAGAAGCATATAGGTTTGTCTGCAACGCATTAGAAACTTCAGAAACTGGATTTCCTATATTATGGATTTCTGGCGCATTGCTGTTAAATGTTGCTCGATTGCTTTCGATTTCATCAGAATGTTTTAATAGATAATCAATTGCCAGGAAATCTGTATCGTTTAAGATTTTGTCTTCATTAAAAAGCTGTTTTGTAAATCCTTGGTTTTTGATTTCTCTTATGATTGTTTCTACCAAAGTCATATCTGGTTTTTTATCCTTTTGATGCGCTTCAATCAATTTTTTCCAGGTTTGGGTAACTTCTTTTTTATCTAATGCTGTTTTTGAAATTACAAATTCACTAGGATCGTCTAGAGTATAATCTGAATCATAATCATAAGATGCTTCAAGCAAAGCTGCCTTATTAAATGCGCTTATTAAATCTGCATCTGATGCTTTTTTATTTTTCAAAGTCTTATCAATAGCAAGGAAAGCATCTGCACGCAATAATTTACGGTAAAAATCTCCATAATAACTAAACTGATATTGTTTTGAAGTTAAATCTGATTTTGCAACAGCTAAAACATCCCCGTTTCCATTTAAAATAAATATACTTGGATCGTTTGTTATTTTATTGTTTTTCAGCCATTTTTTGTCATCGGCTCCAGCCATATAATAATTATAAACATCATATTGTGCATTATACTTATCATACATGTTGTATCCTGTCTGAGATTCCTGATCTTTTATAAATGCATCAAAGTTTTCTTTTGCTGTGGCATTTTTACTATCTACAATTCCTACTAAAAACTTGGTTTTAGCTTCTTTGGTTGCAGCAAGAGCACTTTTTAGATTATTTTCTATTTTAAATTTAAATTTATATGAATAATCTTCCGTTGAAGTATATAAAGGTGTATCAACAGCAACACTGTCAATTAAACTATTTTGAGTGCTGTCTACAGCAGTTCCATAACTGTCATAATAAGAACTTTTTCCCGGATAAGTCCAGTTTTTTATGGTTTGATTCTCTAAAGGAACAACCTGCGGCGCTTTAACCGGCTGTACGTCTCTTTCATTTACAAACACCAAAGGATCTTTTCCTGTTGGTTCAGAAACTTTCAGCTCGTTTGTTTTTCTGTCATAAAACCCGGCAATATTCATATTCCCTAAAAGTTCTAAATGATAATCAATTGTTACCTCTGAAACATCTTTTGGTAATGCATATTTACTAACATCACTTTTTCCATCATAATCTTCATAAACCAAATACAGAAAATCTGTTTTGTCTATTTCAAAATCTAAATCTGTTGATGTCCAGTTTGGATCTACTTTTGTTTTAATATCAGAAACTCTTTGGTATTGAATTGCTTCTGAACCTTTTTGAGTTCCAATATAAAATGAATAATAAGAAGGATTTAAAAACTTAATTTTGACCTTTTTGGCTTTTTTATCATTTTTAAATGAAAGATCAAATCGGTTTTCTGATTTTGCTTTTTTAGAAAAAACCAGCGAATCGCCTTTAATTTCATAATCTCCGGTATAAAAGACCAATTCGTATTTATTATCATCTAATAAATTTAATTTTATTTTTTCACCTTTATTTGTAGATAAATAGGTTCCTTTTTCGATACCTTTTGTTTGAGCGATAGAAACAGACATTCCGGCAAACAAGAGTGATAAACTCCAAACAAAATTGCGCATGACTATATTTTTTGTTGTTAATAATATAGCACAAAGATATTTGATTACTCGCTAAACAAATCATAAAAAATCATAATATTTGCAATCAAAATACTACAAATTATACTTCATTGAAAATATGATGTAACGAGGCTGTACGGTGTATTGAGAAACTCTTGTTGAAAATTGTGAGAAACTGTCGTCGTTAAGATATTTTGTATTTAGTAAGTTGGTTGCAGAGACTTTATATTCCCATTTGCTGTTTTTCTTTTGATAAATTAAACTTGCACTCAAAAAGTCGTATTCGTTGTCTACCGTTTTATTTCCGTTGTAATAATGGTAAAATTCATATTCTGAAACAAAAGAAAAACTATCCAAAAAATAATAGTCTAATCTTGCAAAAGGTTTATCCGTATAAAATGTAGAACCGCTGTATTTATTGACCAAAAGGTTATAACCGAATTCAATATTGGGCAAGTTTTTATAATTAGTCGAAGCTCTTATGGTATAATTTTGAACAAAACTCTCTGTTGTGGCTAATTTATCATTTTGAATGTTGTTGAATTTTGACCAGTTCAAACTTGCTGTTGCCGATGCTTTATAGTTCTTTAAAAACGAACGGCCGTAAGTTCCCATTCCGCTGAAAGTTTCATCGGCTAAATTTGAATTGTATGGAACTGATGACTGATTTATTCCTTCAAAATCTGCCTGCGTTTTAATCGCATCTACTTTTTTGGTATAGGTTGCATTGGCAAAAATGTTCTCGAAATTGAACATATTGTATTTAAAATAGCGAAGCGAATGCACTTGTGATGTTGCATTTTCTAAGAAACGATTTCCGCGGAATAAACTGCTGTAATCTGACAAAACATAACCTGCTGCTAATTGATTAATATCTGTAAAATCATTTGTCAGCGAAAAATTATACGTCAGCGTTTCTGATTTTTTAATTTGGTACAAAGCAAAGAAATCCGGCAGAACTTTTACAAAATTTTGAGAATAATCTGTTCCCAGCTGGGTATTTTTCATTGCATAAGAATGTACACTGACACCTGGCGTAAAAGTAAATTTACCTGTTAAGATTTTATAATGAAATCCCAGAAAAACATCATCAAAGTTATAATTGACATCATTATTATTTTCCGGCGTTTCTAAGTCATTTCGGTCTCCATTATCCAAAATTTGGAAAATATGAGAATTAAAATTTTGATATGAATATGTATTCCCTAAAGTAATATTGATGTTGCTTTTTGGTGTTACCATATAATAGTAATCCAATTTTGCATCGAGTTTGTTGGTTTTTACAAAACGATCCTGGTTTAAATCGTTTCTATTCTGCCCTGTTGTATAACCTGCTAAGTCAAAAGGCTGTGTTCGCAAATTGGCATTATAAAAAGGATTTTCATCCTGATATAAATGCTGCATTTCAAAAGCGAAAATATTCTTGGCACTTTGTGTATAATACAAACTTAAATTTTGGTTTACCGATGTTGGATCCTGTTTTTTATTCGTAAATATACTTTCTGCATCAGCCACATTATTTACAATAGATTCACGCAGTAAATCAGTGTCTTCTTGTTGTTTAGACAGTTTAGTTAAGATGTCATAATCAAACTGAAATTTATCGTTTGGCTTATACGTCGAACTTAATTTAAAAAGTCCTAAATTATTTTTTTGATGTGTTAATTCATCTCGTTTCTGCTGATCTCCAGAATCTAGAATCGTGGTTTGGGATTTGGTTTCTAAGTCAGTTTTTGAAGTCGAAAGGATTCCGAAACCGCTTATAGTCCATGTTTTTGCTGGAGAATAAGAGAAATTTGTCGCGCCAAATTTGGTTTCAATTTCCTTTGCTCTGTTGTTTCTTAAAACCGAAATTCCTAAATCATTTGATGAAACATTAAAACTGCTGCCTCCCTTTTTCATCATGTTTTTAAATCCGCCTGTAAACTTAAAATAATCCTGAGCCGTAAGCGGCAGTTCTCCAATATTATTAAAATTGGTGATTAAGTTTATACTATACTTTGGACTGTAATAAAACAATTTCGGATTGATAATATAACGACTGTCTAATTCTCCAACACCAGTTCCGGCAGTAACATCTCCAAACCAAAAGTTCTTTTTACCTTCTTTCAGCTTAATGTTCATTGCCACATTTTCCTGATCGTTTTCCAGACCTTTTAATTGGCTTATTTCGTTATAGTTTCTTAGAACCTGAACTTTATCAATGGCATCTGCAGGAATGTTTTTAACGCCGAGTTTGGTATCGCCGTCAAAAAAGTCTTTTCCTTCTACCATTAATTTACTTACTTTTTTTCCTTCAACCTCAATTTCACCATCAGCATTTACCTCAACTCCCGGAAGTTTTTTCAGGACATCTTCGAGCTTTTTTTCGGTTCCCGATTTAAAAGAATCAGCATTGTAAACAATTGTGTCGCCTTTTATAGAAACAGGCATTTCACGAACAATCTCAACACCTTCGAGTTCTATTCCCGCACCGTCCATAACAATATTTTGGGCAATGTTTTCGGTTTTGGTCGAAACGGTAATTTCTTTCGACTTCATTCCCAGATAACTTACTTTAACTGTATAAGAAGTATTAGGTTTTAAAGTCAGCTGAAATTTTCCTTTATCATTGGTAATTCCATAAGAGTCCATTGCTTTTGTGGTATTGTTAACCGCCATAATATTTGCCATTTCCAACGGATTTTTCTGCTCATCCTGAATAAAACCATCAAAACGAACACTTTGAGAAAAGCATATAGAAGTAAAAAGTAAGGCAAAAATAAAAAGTGTTTTATTCATTATCAGAATATTGGAATTTAGCCCCGAAGGTTCGGGATTTTTTTTTGGAATCGTATAAATTTTATCTTCCCATTGGCGGCGGTCCTCCGGCACGTCCGCGGTTCATTTCTCTAAATTCCTCCATTTTTTTAATTACCGTTTCATCATAGTCTTTTTGAGAAATAACTTTTCCTTTTTTAGATGGCTTTATTTCGACCTTATCTTTTGCATTTAGAACAATTTTAGAACATAAAATGGTCGTTTTTCCGTCGTTAACTTCCAAAATTAAACCCGGAAGTCCCCAATAGTTTTCCGGACCCTGATTAACCGGAATCTCCGGCGTATACCAAGCTGTAACAACAATTTCTTTCGGGATTTCAAAATTGTCTTCAAAATTCGTTTTTGTATCTCCCGAAGTCTTTTTTACCTCATCTTTTTTATTGTCATTATTTTTAGGTCTGAAATTTCTAAAATCGGTTTTACTGGCCTCTTTTACAGCTGTAGCTTTAAAACAATTGTAACCGCCGATTTGTTTGGTTTCCTGTTCCAGTTTCCAGTTTAATTTTGGCAGAGAATCCACAACAAGAAATTCTTTACCCATAAACTCTTTATCAACTGTATAGGATTTGGTTTTAACGTCTTTATAAAAAGTGCCTCCGCCTCCCATCATGGAGTTCATCATCATTCGCATGCCTCCGCCTTGTTGTCCGGGAGCATCTAATTTTTCTTCTTCTTTATAAATAGAAGCTGTTTTATCAAAATTTAAAATGAAAGTTTTCTCTAGCATTTTTTTCATTCGCTCTTCCATTGATTTTTGCATTTCCGGCGTTATATCACGATTTCCTGCTCTCATTCCTTCAAATTTAGGAGCCTGTGTTTTAGATTCGTAAACGGCCATTCCCTGAAAATCTTTTTGTGCCTGAACCTGACTGAAAGCCAATACTAAAAGCAAATAGGTTAGTTTTTTCATGTTTAGATGTTTAATAGATTGTAAAGTTGGTCAAACTTACATTCAAATTTATTACTAATTTTAAGATACTGAAAGTTAAATATATTAATGCCAAAATGCTATCGACAGAACAGCAATTTTGTAAGACTATCAAAATTTAGAAAGGTTTAAATACAAATCTGGGCTAAAATGCTAATTTAAAGGCGTTCTTTACTGTACTTTTTGTACTTTGGCTACTCGAAATTATTAATTTATGAGTAAAACGCAGCGCCAAATTTTAGTATTGCTGTTTATCGCATGTTCTTCCTCAATTATTTTTGGGCAAAGCCAAAAAGTAAATCCTGTTTTAATTTCAAAATTCAAAACTGATGCCGACGAATTTATTGGTTATGATTCTTTTGGGTACTCTTATCAGATAAAAAACAATGTTTTCAGCAAAATAAAAGGAAACGAGATTTTTGAATATAAAAATGTCTCTTTGGGAAATATTACCAAAGTCGACATTCAGAATCCGCTTAAAATCGTATTGTTCTATGAAGACTTTAACAGCGTTGTTCTTCTGGATAATCAACTAAATAAAATGACCGAAATTAACTTTTCGCAAAATACTATTCCTATTGTTGTAAACGCTATTGGAATGTCGACTCAAAACCAGCTTTGGATTTTTAATACTTTAAACCAGCAGATCGGGCTTTTTGATTATTTAAAAAATGAATACAAAACGGTTTCAATTCCGCTTACAGAAAGCATAAAATATTACCAAACCGACTTTAATACTTTCTTTTGGATTGATAAAAAAAACAATTGGTTTTCGTGTGATATTTTCGGTAAAATTTCAAGTTTGGGAACCATTCCCGATTTTGATAAAATTGAAATAATTTCACCTCAAAAATACATTTTCAGCAAAGCTAATACACTGTATTTGAGAGAAAATACAAACACAATTTCAGAAATTGAAATTTTAGAAAAAACGTTTGACAAATACTATTACAAAGACCAAATTTTATCTATTTTTACAGCTAAAGAAATTTTAAATTATAAAATCGTAACACGGTAATGCACATAGCAATAGCAGGAAATATAGGCGCAGGAAAAACTACATTAACTAAATTATTAGCCAAACATTTTAAATGGGAGCCTCATTATGAAGATGTAGTTGATAATCCGTACTTAGACGATTTTTATCATCAAATGGAACGCTGGTCTTTTAATTTGCAGATTTATTTCCTAAACAGCCGTTTTCGTCAGGTGCAGCAAATTCGCGAAAGTGGAAAAAAAATCATTCAGGACAGAACGATTTATGAAGATGCTTATATTTTTGCTCCCAACTTATACGCAATGGGATTAATGACAAGCCGTGATTTTGAAAATTATACGTCTTTATTTGAATTAATGGAATCATTGGTAAAAGCACCAGATTTATTAATTTATTTAAGAAGCACTATCCCTAATCTTGTTGGACAAATTCACAAACGCGGACGTGAATATGAAAACTCAATTTCTATTGATTATTTAAGCCGGTTAAATGAAAGATATGAGGCCTGGATTCAGACTTATACAAAAGGAAAATTATTAATTATTGATGTTGACAACATTAATTTTGTTGATAATCCAGAAGATTTAGGAGACATTATTAATAGAATTGATGCTGAATTGAACGGGCTGTTTTAGTCTCTGTCGCTGCAAAACCAAATAAAATAGTGTTGAAGTTTTTTACTTCACTTTAAATAAAAAAGAAGGCTGTCTAGATTTAGACAGCCTCTTCTTTTTATATTACTGGATATTCCTTTATTAATTAATTTTTTGAAATGTAACATAATCTTCAGACCAGTTACTGCCTCCAAAATTTAACATTGTACCAGCTGGATTAACACCTGCTACATTTCCGCCCCAATAATAATAGTTTTTATTAGCTCCAGAAGTATTGTTAATAATTACGGTTCCGTAAAGCATTGCATAATAGCTGCTAGATGGCAGTAAACCGCTTATAAGTGTATTAGTAGAAATAATATCCAAGCTAGTAGCAAAAACAGTAGAACTGTTACTGAAACCAGAACGCACCCACCAGGTTTCAGTTGCACCTGTTGCAACTAATGTTCCTGATGATTTTGATAATAACATATTTACAGTTACCAGCCATTTACCAGGCCCCAGAGTAAGCACAGTCCCTGTATAAAAATATGATCCAGAAGCAGTAAAGTTAACCCCCGATCCTAATTTTGCAAAACCTAATGAAGGTGCCGCAACATCTATTGCCGCCCTTTGGCGCAAGTTACCATTTGCATCTGCTGTTACTACGTTATCTGTTAGATCTCCCACATCCATTGAACGAACTCTGGCATAACCGTTTACATCCATTTCTGCAGTTGGCGCGTTGGTGTTTACTCCTATTTTCCCTGTATTAGTATTGTTAACCCAGTACCATACAAAGTATTACCAATATTCATCTCATTACTTGCTGTTGCCGAACTTGTACTAAGTAAACTTGCTGATCCTATCGTAATGTTGTTGCTGCCTGTTGTAATAGTATTACCGGTATTGTATCCAATTGCAATATTTTTAGAACCTGTGGTATTAGTTGCTAAAGTATTCGCTCCTAACGCCGTATTATACATACCAGTACTGTTAGTAAGAGCCATTGAAGAAACACCAATAGCTGTATTTCCTGCACCTTGCAAAGGAGTAACAGAATTTAAAGCATTATAACCAAAAGCCGTCGATGTAGACGATAGTTTACCTGCATATTGATTATTGACTTTAAACACAAGAGGAGTGTTATCTGTAGTCCCTAAAAAATTAACCGAAGAGTTTGTACCCGCATTTCCTAAAATGCTCCAATATGCTGCCGTTAATGAGGAACCACTAACTTTTCTTAGAATATTATTTGAATCTAATACTAAAATATTATCTGCAGCAGATCCAGGTGTTAGTCCTGCTATTCCCAGAGTAAAGTTACTGTCAGTAGTTATAACAGAAAGCTGTACTAAAGCCCCGCCTAACTGAACATAACCATTATTGGCCTGCAATCCATTATTAACATAAGGGTTAATTTGCACCTTTTTCCCATTTGGTGTAACAACTGTTTCTGTCTGGGCCATTATAAACCCGCTCTGTAGTAATAACAGTATGTGTATAATTTTTTTCATTCCTTAATCTTTTTTCAAGTTGCTAAAATTCAAATTAATAGATTTATAACAAGCGAAAATAGATTGAAAATAGATTGAAAATAGATTAAAAACAGCCGCAAGAAGTTTTTAAAATAAGATTTTAAGACATTTATTTACCCCAAGAAATGGTATTATATTCTTTTTGTTTTTTTCAATCTTTTCTTAGGCATCACAAACAAAAAATGCCTCTAAAATTTAGAGGCATTTTTTTATTTTGACATTTTGTCAAAGTTATTATTTAGCGGCTTCCACTTTCGCCAAAACTTCTTCTTCGGTTCCTTCGAAAACTTCGGTTGTTGTTTTGCCATTTTCTGTTTTAGTAACAGTTCCTGTAGTTTTTCCGTTTATATTTTTCACTTCAACATTAACTGATTTTTTCTCATATTTACTAGTATCAAAACAGTCTGTTTTTTGATATTTTCCACTTGCATCAAAATGAGCCAGACATTTAGCTGTTTCTTCTGTTGAACAGCCTTTTTCTTTACACATTTTAAGACATTCTTCTTTTGTCATTCCAGACATATCACCGCATTTAGAAACTCCAGCATGCATTTCTGTTTTTGCACAGCAAGAAGCTTTTCCTGCAATGTCTGATGGAGAATTACCTTCTCCTAAAATTGGCGCAATTACCAAACCTATTAAACACGTTAATTTGATTAAGATATTCATTGAAGGTCCTGAAGTATCTTTAAAAGGATCTCCAACGGTATCTCCTGTAACCGCCGCTTTATGTGCATCAGAACCTTTATATGTCATTTCTCCATTGATCATAACTCCGGCTTCAAAAGATTTTTTAGCATTGTCCCATGCACCTCCGGCATTGTTTTGAAAAACGGCCCAAAGAACTCCGGAAACTGTAACTCCAGCCATATATCCGCCTAGCATTTCAGCAATTAACTGGTTATTATCTGAGTAAACTAATTTTCCTAAAAGTACAATTGCAATTGGGAAACCAATAGTTAATATTCCCGGAAGCATCATTTCTCTTAAAGCTGCTTTTGTAGAAATTTCAACACATTTGCCATACTCCGGTTTTCCGGTTCCTTCCATAATTCCCGGAATTTCCTTAAACTGACGACGTACTTCGTAAACCATATCCATTGCGGCTTTTCCAACAGAATTCATCGCTAAAGCGGAAAAAACTACCGGAATCATTCCTCCCACAAATAACATGGCTAAAACTGGTGCTTTAAAAATATTAATTCCGTCAATTCCTGTAAAGGTAACGTAAGCAGCAAATAAGGCTAATGAAGTTAAAGCTGCAGATGCGATAGCAAATCCTTTTCCAGTTGCTGCAGTTGTGTTTCCTACTGAATCTAAAATATCGGTTCTGGTACGAACTTCTTTTGGTAATTCGCTCATTTCGGCAATTCCTCCCGCGTTATCAGAAATTGGTCCGAAAGCATCGATTGCCAATTGCATTGCTGTTGTTGCCATCATTGCCGAAGCTGCTAAAGCTACTCCGTAGAATCCAGCTAAAGCATATGAAATCCAGATTGCTCCAGCAAACAATAATACCGTTGGAAAAGTCGAAATCATTCCTGTTGCTAAACCTGCAATTACGTTAGTTCCTGCTCCAGTAGATGATTTTTGTACAATTGCCATAACTGGTTTTGTACCTAATCCGGTGTAATATTCAGTCACTGATGAAATAGCACCGCCAACAATTAATCCCACTAAAGTGGCATAAAAAACGCGCATTGATGAAATGGCTTTTGATCCTTCTCCAAAGAAACTCATCTGCATCGTTTCAGGAAGCATGTGCTGTACTAAGAAGAAACAAGCTACAGCTGTTAAAACAATTGAAACCCAGTTTCCTATATTTAATGCTTTCTGTACTTGCGCTTCTTTAGCATTATCATCTGAAATTTTTACTAAAGTTGTTCCAATAATTGAGAATAAAATTCCGAAACCGGCAATTGCCATTGGAAGTAAAATTGGTCCAATACCGCCAAAAGCGTCATTAATACTGCCGCCCATATCTTTTATAACATAATTCCCTAAAACCATAGCTGCCAAAACGGTTGCCACATACGAACCAAACAAATCAGCTCCCATACCGGCAACGTCACCTACATTATCTCCAACGTTATCTGCAATTGTTGCAGGATTACGCGGATCATCTTCTGGAATTCCAGCTTCAACTTTACCAACTAAGTCAGCACCAACATCGGCTGCTTTTGTGTAGATTCCGCCTCCAACTCTGGCAAACAAAGCAATTGATTCTGCACCAAGCGAAAATCCCGCTAAAGTTTCTAAAACAACAGTCATTGTTTCAGTATCTTTCCAGACTCCGCCAGAAAATAAATTAAAGAAAATTATAAAAAAGGCTGTTAAACCTAATACTGCTAATCCTGCAACGCCTAAACCCATTACGGTTCCGCCGCCAAAAGAAACTTTTAATGCCTGAGGCAAACTTGTACGCGCTGCCTGAGTCGTTCTTACGTTTGTTTTAGTTGCTATTTTCATTCCAATATTTCCGGCATAAGCAGAAAATAATGCACCAAAAATAAACGCAATTACAATTAATAAATGGGTTTTTACTCCCGGAATAAAAGTGATTCCTGCCAAAGCTAAGCTGGCAATAATTACAAAGATGGTTAATAGTTTGTATTCGGCTTTTAGGAAGGCTAAGGCTCCTTCGTAGATGTAATCTGAAATCTCTTTCATTTTACCGTCTCCAGCGTCTTGTTTTAAAACCCAAGTCCTTTTTATTCCCATGAAAAGTAATCCTAAAACTGCCATGACAATTGGCAGGTAAATCATAAATGCATTCATAATATTTTATTGGTTTTGGTTAATAGTCAACAAACTAACTAAAACGAATTTAAACAAAAAAGCAATACTCCTGACGGCAGTATTGCTTTTTTTATAAATTATGAATGCTTAAATTATTTAATACTAAATAATCCTGCTGGTTTATTTTCAATATCATCAAAACGCTTAGTGCACTCTGCAATAATTTCGTAAGCCTCTTTTACATCTCCCCATCCTTCTACATCAACTTTTTTGTTTTCAAGATCTTTGTAAACCTGGAAGAAATGCTCAATTTCTTTTACTAAGTGAGGGTTAATATCAGAAAGATCGTTTAATGAATTCCAGATTGGATCTGAAACTGGTACACAAATAATTTTTTCGTCTGGTCCTTTATCATCTGCCATATGGAAAACACCAATTGGTTTTACTTCCATAACACATCCAGGGAAAGTTGGTTCATTTACTAAAACCAATACATCAAGAGGATCACCGTCAAGAGCTAAAGTTTCTGGAATAAATCCATAATCTGCAGGGTACATCATTGAAGAGAATAACATTCTGTCGAAACGCATTCTTTTGATTTCAAAATCGTACTCATATTTATTTCTGCTTCCTCTTGGTATTTCGATTAATACATCGAAAGTTGTTAGTTTGTCTGCGGTCATTTTTGTTTTATTATTATATCTATAATTTCGATTGCAAAAGTAACCAAACAATCCTTTTTTACAATGAAAAAAGTATATTAATCTGTGTATTTATACATTAATTAATATACTTTTCTTTTTATATAACAGACAGTTAATATGTAATTTTCCTATTTCGCTTATTTAAGTAATAGTGCCAGAGCAAATAGGTCGCATAAGATCTATACGGACTCCACTGTTCTGCATGGATTTCCATTTCTTGTTTATCATGAATATCCAGCAGTTCTTTAATGGTATTTACAACTGCAATATCGCCTAGCGGAATCAAATCCGGTTCCTGAAGACAAAACATTAAATAAATATCAATTGTCCAGTTTCCAATTCCTTTCAATTTAATGAGCTCTTCACGAACCTGCTTTGCCGGTTTTGAAGCTAAACTTTCAACATCTAACTGTTTGTTTAAAATTGCTTCGGCTAAAATTTTAATGTATTTTGTTTTTTGACGGCTCACTCCAAGATTTCGATATTCTTCATCAGGTAAAATGACCATCGTTTCAGGATTGCAGGTTGTATATTCTTTTATTTTTAAAAATGTGGCTTTCGCCGAATCTATAGAGACCTGCTGTTCCAGAATTAATAACACCAAAGTTTCAAATCCCTGAGGCCGTTTTGGAATTGGCGGCAATCCGTATTTTTCGATTATCTCCCGAAAGATTGGATTTTTATTGGTTAGAAAATCGATAGCTTCCTGCATAACTTTTACTTTTAAGTCAATTTCAAAATTAATTAAAAATGAAATCAATTCTTGTAAAGTTTTTTTTGCCCGCAGATTTTACAGATTTAGGCTGATAAGCGCAGATTGAAAAATTAAATCTGCTTCGACCTGTTTAAATCTGTAGAATCTGCGGGCAAAAAAGATTAAGCATAAAAAAAGCCGCAAAGATTTTAAACCTTTGCGACTCTGTAACTTTGAAGCTTTGCGTCTTTATAATTAAAAATAGAACCCGAAAGATCCTTTTATAGCAAATTTATGAGCATCCGGCATATCTAAATAATTTCCTCTCCAAGAAAAATCAAGACGGAAGACTTTAAAGATATTTCCAATTCCGGCATTGTATTCCCAATATACATTTTCTGGTGCATTATAAGGAAGTCCAGAAGCGTTTATTTCGCGATTTGCTTTAGAAATAGTTCCATGAACCGCTCTAACTCCTACAAACTCTCTCCAGTTTAATTTTCTCATAAACGGAATTCTCGCGAATAATCTTCCTCCAAAATCATGATTCCACTGCAAAGTAGTATATTGATCTGTTACAAATTCGTAGAAATTAAGGTTACTAAACGTATTTTCAATTGTAAAATAAGTCTGGTTACCCGGAATTACACTCATTAACCCTAATGGAATTGTTCCAAATGTTTTTCCTGTTTCCAAAATAATATTAGATCTTCCTAAAGGTCCAATTATAATAGGCTGTTTGTAGAAAACCTGAATTTTTTCGTAAGCAAAATCGCTGTCTAAAACTCCTTTAAGACCATAACTGAAATTTACAAAGAAATGACTAAAAGGACTGTCAACTAAATCTCTTTCGACACCATAACCAATTGTTTTTCGGTTTGGCATATACTCAAATTGGATATTGGCTTCTGATTGTTTTACATCACTCTTTATCACTCCCATCGGATCTGATACACTTGGCAAAGTGGTATAATAATCCAGACTAAATGTTTTTGAAGCCGATTCTAATGTTCGATAAGAGAATCCTGCCGAAACAAGAAAATTCTTTTTAGGCTCCATTTCGATAGAAACGTTGCTCAAATTAATATTCGTGAGCTTTCCGTTGCTTCCGGTTGTAAACAAGGCTGATGATGCAAAACTTCGTCCTAAAATATCATTTGTTGTAGTTAAACTGGCTCCAATTTGTTCAATATCCCGCCTGTTTCCTCCAGAAATAATAATACGTTTTTTCTTGTCGATCATCCATTTACCAGAAACTCCGTATTTGAATTTATTATCGTCAAATCCGTATGCTGTATAAGCCTGCAAACGCCAAGGATCGTTAGGTCCAAAATACGTTCTTCCTCCTACTCTCAGCCTTAGACCTTCAACTTCGTTATAACCAAAAGTAGAATAAATAGGGCCGTAATCGAAGTTCTTAAATTCGATATAACCGCTTCCTAAAATGGAGACGAGATTATACAGCTGCTTAAATCGTTTGACCGTCTGCAGTGTATCAAGCATTTTATAAATACCCGCTTCGTCTTTATTTAATTTCTCAAAACGATTTTCTTCCCAAAATTCCGGCGGTCGTTCATAGACCGCATTATCTATGAAATTGACTTCTTCTTTATAAAATTTTTCGGGTTTTTGAATGTTAAATTTATGATTACGATACAAGGTCGTTCGTTTTCCATAAACTCCTTTTGATTTTTCTTTTTTATTCAAAGCAAAATCAGACATCATGTAATCGCGGGTTAAAAGGAAAACAGAATCGTTTTCTACTTCAAACTCCTGCTCAATATAAATATCTTTTACCCAGTTAATATTGGCACTTTTGGTAACACCCATATTAATTTTCTTGATCGCAAAAGTGGTATCGTTTACCCAGAAATCTCCTTTAAAAGTTAATTCGTTTTTACGCCTTGGATAAAAAACAATATTAAAACACCATTTTTTGTCGATATAAGCACTGTCTTTCAGCACGTAATTGTAAACATCAATTCCGGTTCTTGAAAGCGGGCTGGTGAAACTTTTATCAAAAAATTTAAGGTGATTATCGTAGATATTGTAATCTGAATAAAGGTCTTTTACGAAAGCTAAAATCTGTTGGTTTCCATTAAAACCAGACATTTTATTCCCTGTAAGGTTTTCTTTTACTTTCTTTATTCTGTTATCTCCGTAAACATCATAAACCGATTCGTTAATGAAAATAGGCAGATAGGTTTTTCCTGTAACTTCTGAAGTATCAACATGATTAAAAACAAACTCCATTCCTTTAAAGAGTTTATTTTTCATAAAAGCACTGTCAATTGTGTTCATGTCAAACTCAACTTTCTCGTACTTCTGCATTTGATATTGATTAAATTGGTAAAGCCCGTTTTTACGCTTTCTCTCCCATATTTTTCTCAAAATGTCCAATGCCGGATTATTCTTTTTTGAAGTTTTACCCGTATAAATTACAACTTCGCTTAATGCTTCTGGTTCGCTTAAAACGATTTTAAAGTTATAGTTCACTGCTTTTTCCAAAGGAACTTCTTTATCTGAAAATCCCGCAGAACTCACCAATAATGCTGTATAAGTTTCTGATGATTCTAAATAAAAACGACCGTCTTCGTTAGAAACAATTCCAATATTTGAACCTTTAAAAACAACATTTGCAAATGGTATCGGCTGATTAGACTTGTCCAAAACAATTCCACTCACTTTTGTTTGTGCAGTAACAATAGCCGCAAATGCGAATACAAAAAATAGGCTGAGTAAAATTGTTCTTTTCATTGTCTGGGCAAAAAAAAACTTCATCAATTAACTATGAATGATGAAGTTTTGTGAGTATTTTAAATATATACTATTTGTATAACACTTTTTTAACTGCTTTTACTACATCACCTGCATTTGGCAACCAGTCTTTAAGCAGTACTGGAGAATACGGTGCAGGAGTATCTGCAGTTGTAATACGTTGAATTGGCGCATCAAGGAAATCAAAAGCCTGCTCCTGAACGATATAAGAAATTTCAGAAGAAAGGCTGGCAACCGGCCAAGCTTCTTCAAGAATTACTAAACGGTTTGTTTTTTTAACCGATTTTAAGATCGCATCTTTATCCATTGGACGAACTGTTCTTAAATCGATAATTTCACATGAAATTCCTTCTTTAGCTAATTCATCAGCAGCGATAAAAGCTTCTTTGATGATTTTTCCAAAAGAAACGATAGTTACATCAGTTCCTTCACGTTTAACATCAGCAACACCTAGAGGAATTGTGTATTCTCCGTCTGGCACTTCACCTTTGTCTCCGTACATTTGCTCAGATTCCATGAAAATAACCGGATCATTATCACGAATTGCTGATTTTAAAAGTCCTTTTGCATCGTAAGGAGTTGAAGGAACAACAACTTTAAGACCTGGAGTATTAGCAAACCAGTTTTCTAAAGCTTGTGAGTGAGTAGCTCCTAATTGACCAGCAGAAGCTGTTGGTCCGCGGAAAACAATAGGCACATTAAACTGTCCTCCTGTCATTTGACGCATTTTAGCAGCGTTATTTATAATTTGATCAATACCAACTAAACAGAAGTTGAATGTCATATATTCTACAATTGGGCGGTTTCCATTCATTGCAGAACCTACTGCAATTCCTGAAAATCCAAGCTCAGCGATTGGAGTATCGATTACTCTCTTTTCACCAAACTCAGCAAGCATTCCTTTTGAAGCTTTGTAAGCTCCGTTGTATTCTGCAACCTCTTCTCCCATTAAATATATGGATTCATCGCGGCGCATTTCTTCGCTCATTGCTTCACAAATGGCCTCTCTAAATTGTATTGTTCTCATATTTTTTATTGTATGTTGAATTTTCTGAAGAGCAAAAATAAATATTTTAAATAACTTAAATGCATAAATTGAATTTAAAATCGCATGAAGTTCTTTCTCTCTTTAGGTTTTAACTTTTTAAGCAATATTGTGATATTTACGAAATCGATATAATAGACGTATAATTCACACTTAAAATGCCAAAATCATTTTTTAGACAAACTTTAATCAATTTGTTTAATTCTTATTTTCATCAAATTCATTCATCAAAACGGAAAAATTCAAAAATTAGTATTTTTTGGACAAAAAATATATTCACCTTGACTTTACAAATATTGCAAAATTCCTAACAATCAGGATAAATGAGTATTTTTTTATTTTTAAATTCCGATTAAAATCATCTAAAACCATACAATCTGCGAAATCGTAATAGTTTTAAAAAATATTATGCACGCATAGTATAATTATTCCAAATTAAATTCTAAATTTGTAAAAGCATATTATAAATTCAAAATATATACTTATGAAAATACTAGTTTGCATCAGCCATGTGCCTGATACTACTTCAAAAATCAACTTCACCAACGGTGACTCAGAATTTGACACCAACGGCGTACAATATGTAATTAATCCTAACGACGAATTCGGCCTTACACGTGCTATCTGGTTCCAAGAACAGCAAGGTGCAAATGTAACAGTTGTAAACGTTGGAGGCCCTGATACTGAACCAACATTGCGTAAAGCATTGGCAATTGGAGCAAACGAAGCAATTCGTATAAATGCAAACCCTACAGATGGTTTTTTTGTTGCAAAACAATTAGCAGAAGTTATTAAAAATGGCGGTTATGATTTAGTTATTGCAGGAAAAGAATCTTTAGACTACAACGGCGGCATGGTTCCTGGAATGATTGCTGGTATTTTAGGTTCAAACTTCTTAAACTCTTGTACAAACATAACTGTTGAAGGAAATAACGTAAAAGCTGTTCGTGAGATTGACGGCGGAAAAGAAACTGTAAGCACGACTCTGCCTTTAATTATTGGCGCTCAAAAAGGTCTTGTTGAAGAAAAAGATTTACGTATCCCAAACATGAGAGGGATCATGACAGCAAGAACTAAAGCGTTAACTATCCTTGAGCCAGTTGACGCTCCTGTAAATACAAAAGCAGTGAAATTTGAAAAACCAGCTCCAAAATCAGCAGTGAAATTAGTTTCTGCAGATAATCTAGATGAGTTAATCAATTTATTACACAACGAAGCAAAAGTAATCTAGTAATCAGTATTTACTCGCAGTTTTCAGTTTACGAACTTGAAACCTGAAACTTTAAACTTTTAAACAAAAACATCATGTCAATATTAATATATGCAGAATCTGCAGAAGGAAAATTTAAAAAAGTAGCTTTCGAATTGGCTTCTTATGCAAAAAAAGTAGCCGAAAGTTTAGGAACAACTGTTACAGCTTTGACAGTAAACATCAGCGATGTAAGCGAATTAGGTAAATACGGAGTTGATAAGGTACTAAAAGTAAACAACGATAAATTAGCTGGTTTTACTGCTAAGGCTTACGCCGATGTAATTAAACAAGCTGCTGAAAAAGAAGGAACAAAAGTAGTTTTACTTTCTTCTACAACAGACAGTATTTATCTTTCATCATTAGTTGCAGTAGCTTTAAATGCTGGTTTTGCATCAAATGTTGTGGGATTACCAGTTAACACTTCTCCATTTCAGGTAAAAAGAAATGCTTTCTCAAACAAAGCTTTCAACATTACACAAATCGATACAGATGTAAAAGTTCTTGGTCTTGCTAAAAACTCTTACGGAATTTTCGAAAGTGCCGGAGCAGCTGCTGCAGAAGATTTTAACCCGACACTTGGAGACAACGACTTTGGAATTAAAGTAGATTCTGTTGAAAAAGTTTCTGGAAAAGTTTCTATTGCCGATGCTGATATCGTAGTATCAGGAGGACGCGGATTGAAAGGTCCGGAAAACTGGGGATTAGTTGAAGATCTTGCTGCTGTTTTAGGTGCTGCAACTGCATGTTCTAAACCAGTTTCAGATTTAGGATGGAGACCTCACAGCGAACACGTTGGACAAACAGGAAAACCAGTTGCAACAAACTTATACATTGCAATAGGTATTTCTGGAGCTATTCAGCACATTGCCGGTATCAACTCATCTAAAGTAAAAGTAGTGATCAATAACGATCCTGAAGCTCCTTTCTTTAAAGTTGCTGATTATGGAGTTGTTGGTGATGCTTTTGAAATTGTACCGCAATTAACAGAGAAATTAAAAGCTTTTAAAGCTCAGCATTCTTAATTAGAGAATTCTCATAAAAATATTTGCTGCCTAAAAACAAGATATTGTATCTTTGTTTATAGGCAGCTTTTTTGTTCCATATTTTTTGACTAAAATTGCAGCTTTATTTTCCTATCAAAAAAAGCAACAAAATGAGGCCCTAAGTGCCTTTTTTACAAACATATATGAGTCTAGTAAAATTATCTATAAAAGGAATTTCATACAGTCAAACTCAAAATGGCGCTTATGCCTTAATTTTGAATGAAGTAGATGGTGAAAGAAAATTACCTATTGTTATTGGCGCTTTCGAAGCCCAATCCATAGCTATTGCCTTAGAAAAAGAAATAAAACCACCACGTCCGTTAACACACGATTTGTTTAAAAACTTCGCAGAAAGATTTGATATTGTGGTAAAACAAGTAATCATTCATAAACTTGTTGACGGCGTTTTTTATTCAAGCTTAATCTGCGAAAGAGATAAAATTGAAGAAATTATTGATGCCAGAACATCAGATGCTATTGCATTAGCACTGCGTTTTAACGCTCCAATTTTTACTTACAAAAATATCTTAGACAAAGCCGGAATTTATTTAAAATCAAACACTGCAGATTCTGATCAGGGATCTCAGGAAATTGATGATGTACTTTCTAACCCGGAAACTTTTGGACACGAGGAAGAAACGAACCAATCTGGAGATGTTTACGCAAAACATAGTTTACAAGAACTAAATGAGCTTTTAGATCAGGCCGTTTCTCAGGAAGATTATGAAAAAGCAGCAAAAATTAGAGACGAAATCTCTAGAAGATAAATTTTATGTTTAATCGTGGATTTGTTTAATCGTTTAATTGATTAAACAGTTACACGAATAAACGATTAAACGATTAAACGACGATGAAGCAATATTTAGATTTAGTAAAACACGTTTTAGAAAACGGCAATCAAAAAGGAGACCGTACCGGAACTGGAACTAAAAGTGTTTTTGGTTACCAGATGCGCTTTGATTTAAGTGAAGGTTTCCCAATGGTTACAACAAAAAAGCTTCATTTAAAATCGATTATTTACGAATTGCTTTGGTTTTTAAAAGGTGATACCAATATTAAATACCTTAAAGAAAACGGAGTAAAAATCTGGGATGAATGGGCAGATTCTAATGGCGATTTAGGTCCTGTTTACGGACACCAATGGCGTAATTGGAACAGTGAAGAAATAGATCAGATTTCTGAGCTGATTACCGAATTAAAAACAAATCCAAACAGCAGAAGAATGATCGTTTCTGCATGGAATCCTTCGGTTCTGCCAGATACTAAAAAATCTTTTGAAGAAAATGTAGCCAATAACAAAGCTGCTTTGCCTCCATGTCACGCTTTTTTCCAGTTTTATGTAGCAAGTCCAGACTTAGAAAAAGGAGAAACTAAGGGAAAATTATCCTGCCAGTTATACCAAAGGAGTGCCGATATATTTTTAGGAGTTCCTTTTAATATTGCTTCTTACGCATTATTAACCATGATGATTGCCCAAGTTTGTGATTTAGAACCAGGTGAATTTATCCACACTTTTGGTGACGCACACATTTACAATAATCATTTTGAGCAGTTAGAACTTCAATTATCGCGTGAGCCAAAACCATTACCAAAAATGATTTTGAATCCAGAGATCAAAAACATTTTTGATTTTGATTATGACGATTTCACTTTAGTAGATTATGACCCGCATCCTGCTATAAAAGGAAGTGTTGCTGTATAATTATAAAAAAATCCGCTTAAATATTTAAGCGGATTTTTTTATACAACTAAAACTCCATTTTCACTTCCGGCATAGTCATTCCATTTGTAAAAATCGGCTTCTGGGTCGTTAACATACGTTCCGTCTATTACATACTTAAATTCGTAAATCGCGTCTTTAACCAAATCATAAGTAGCTTTAAAAGTTCCGTTCTTCAACTTGCTTAAAGCACCTTCTGACGCGTTCCAGTTATTAAAATCTCCAACGACTGCTGCCGAATCAGCATCTTTGGCATCTATTGAAAATGTAACTTTAACAACCGGCTTCGTTTTGATAAATTGTTTCTTCAAAGACATAACTATTTCGTTTTTAGATTTATAGATCCTAAATTAAGTAAATTCCGTCAAATAGTAATGAAGTCGCAATCGATTTACGATAATACCAAAAACACTATATTTTTTTAGCTGTATCCATAATTTAAGGCACTTAAAATTTTGTATTTCAAATTGTTGTTTGATTTTCAGGCAAATATTCTATATCCAAAATATTGTCTTTCAAAAATAAATTTTAACTTTATAATCTCATTTTTATCTTATGGAAAAAGAAGTGCACGAACAATACGAGTATGCTAGAAGACGATTAAGACAAAAAAAGGTCTTATATTTTCATTTTGTTCTTTTCCTTTTAGGAAGTTTATTTTTATTCGTTGCTAATAGATTTTTTGGTTTTGGCGAAGGAACAAATCAAAACTGGTGTATCTGGATCATTACTGCCTGGCTCTTTATCTTTATTTTACACTTTATAAAAGTCTATATAACAGACCGTTTTATGAATAAAAAATGGGAAAGAGAACAAATTGACAGACTTGTAGCTTTACAGCAAAAAAGAATTAGTCAATTAGAATCAAAAATAAACGAAGACACTGAGAATAAAATTTAGTTACAGCATACCATGATTATAATGATAGCGGCTGTTGCCGAAAACAATACTCTTGGAAAAAACAATGAGTTAGTATGGCATCTGCCAAATGATTTTAAAAGATTTAAGTCACTTACGACTAATCACCATATTATAATGGGAAGAAAAACTTTTGAAAGTTTCCCAAAACCTTTACCAAACAGAACACACATTATTATAACACGTCAAACCGATTATAATCCGGAAGGCTGTATTGTGGTTGATAGTATGGAAAAAGCTATTGCTGCCTGTCCAGAAAATGAAGACTCCTATATTATTGGAGGCGGTGAAATTTACAATTTAGGTCTGCCTTATGCCGATATAATTGAAATCACCAAAGTACATCACACATTTGAGGGCGATGCTTTTTTTCCAAAAATCAGCAAAAGCGAATGGCAGTTAGTAGAATCTGAAGAAAATTTTAAAGATGAAAAACATCTTTATGATTATACTTATGAAACTTACATTAGAAAATAAATAAAAAAACATCCTCTTTTGAAGGATGTTTTTTAAAAAACGATTGATTTTAGTATTGACTCGCTCAAGAAAATAGTTTTTGTAAAATCACAAATGTTAAAGAAACATTTGAAATAACTGAATAACATTTAATGTTAATTGAGATAAATCTCAAAAACGCCTTTAATAACAAATACCACTAAGATATTAAAGGCAAAGAAAATTAAAATTTCCAAAAACAAATTTAATCCTAAGAACGTACTTCGCACTTTTAAAAATAGTATTCCCCCAAGAACAACACTTTTAAAAACTACTTACCTGAACAAATGATTACCAGTGCAAAAAAAGCAACCATCTGATTAAGTCAAATGAAAATGATCAATCATTTAAAACTTTAATCATTTTTACTTCAGCAAAGTTGTGCATAATATCGGCACAAGACAATACCCACTTTTGGTGATTTTTTAAAAATACCCACTTTTGGTGATGCCAAAAAAAAGACTTCAAAAGTTGATTTAAGCCTCTGCTTCAAAACATTTAATTGACATTTTAAAAAACTCAATTACAGTTAAACTAGATTGTTTATATTTGCGTAAATTATAATAATGTCTGAAAAAATAACTCCATATAAAGACTCTTCTTTAGGTAAAAAAGAGCAGGTCGCTCAAATGTTTGATAACATTTCTGGGAACTACGATAATTTGAATCGTGTAATTTCATTTGGTATCGATACTAAATGGAGAAAAAAAGTATTGAAATTAGTTTCTGATACTAAACCAAAAGTAATTCTGGATATTGCTACAGGAACCGGGGACTTAGCTATTTTAATGGCGCAGACGAAAGCAGAAAAAATTATAGGTCTTGACATTTCTGCCGGAATGCTTGAAGTGGGGAAAAAGAAAGTTGAGGAAAAAAAACTTTCTAATGTAATTGATCTGGTTTTAGGAGATTCTGAAAACATTCCCTTTGAAGATAATTACTTTGATGCCATTACGGTAGGTTTTGGCGTGCGTAATTTTGAAAATTTAGAAAAAGGTTTTGCTGAAATTTTACGAGTTTTAAAACCAAACGGAATTTTTGTAATCCTGGAAACTTCGGTTCCGGATAAAACACCATATAAACAAGGATATAAATTTTACAGCAAAAATATACTGCCGCTTATTGGAAAATTGTTTTCGAAAGACAATTCAGCTTACGGATATCTATCTGAATCTGCCGCTGCTTTTCCGTATGGTGAAGCCTTAAACAATATTTTAAGAAAAACTGGGTTTATAGATGTTGTAGCAATGCCGCAAACTTTTGGTGTAGCAACCATTTATTCAGCATCTAAAAAATAGTATGAGAAAAATTGTAATCGTCATTTTATTGGTCTTAACGACAAAAGGATATTCTCAATTTGCTAAAAGCATGTTTAGTAAAGATCCTATTATTAATCTGGAAAACTGGCAGAAACAACGCCTTTATTTTGGCTATTATTTAGGTTTTAACAGTTTCGACTTTAAATTCGATTACAAAACTCCTGTTCAGCAGGATATTCAGGTAAAAAAAACAACTGGATTTAATGTTGGTGTTGTAGCCGATTTAAGACTGCAGGAATATATAAACCTGCGTTTTGAACCAGGTTTGTACTACACAAAACGTGATTTGTATTATCCTAATTTTGCTCAAGAAAAAGATTATTTACGCGAAGTAAACAGTACTTACATACATTTTCCGTTACTGCTTAAATTTTCTGCTCTTAGAACTGGAAACATTCGCCCGTATCTGGTTGGAGGATTGTCTACTACTTTGAATTTATCAAGTAATTCAAAATCTACAGACGATAACTTCGAGAATAAATTTAGAGTAAAACAATGGACCTCTGCTTACGAACTAGGTTTTGGAGTTGACTTCTTTACCGAATATTTCATTTTCTCTCCTTCTATAAGAGGAATGTTTGGTATAACCGATGAATTAATTCGTGACAAACCTATAAATGGCCCAAGTCCGTGGACAGACAACATTGATTCAATGAAATCAAGAGCAATTTTAATAAATTTCACATTTCATTAAAACAAAATATTAACTATTTCGTTTAAATTCACTAAGAATAATTGCTGTTGCAGTAGCTACATTTAAACTTTCGGTTTTTTGCAGCTCTCCAAATCTTGGAATTGTAAGCCGGGTGGTTACTATTTTTTCAATTTCTGCCGAGATACCATTGGCTTCATTACCCATAATAATGATTCCATTTTGAGGTAAATTAGATTGATAAATAATATCTCCATCCATAAATGTTCCAAAAACAGGAAGTTTTGTCTGACTTAAAAAAGCTTTAAGATCAACATAATTTACGTTTACTCTGGCAATAGATCCCATTGTGGCCTGAACCACTTTTGGATTATAAATATCGACTGTTTCTTTAGAACAAACAATTTGTTTAATCCCAAACCAGTCGCAGAGACGCATTATTGTGCCCAGATTTCCCGGATCACGAATGTCGTCTAAAGCCAGAATTAAACCAGAATTTATAATTTGATTTTCAACAGGCATTTTAAAAACTGCCAGACAAGAATTTGGAGTTGTTAAAGCACTTATTTTTTTTAGTTCTTGTTCATTAATAAGAGTTCGTTTTGAAGATTGAACTTCTTCAAAATCATTTAACGTAGTGTATAAATGTTCTAATTCAAAATTGGATTGCAGCAATTCCTGAATTACTTTTACTCCTTCGGCAAAAAATAATTGATTTGCAAAACGCTGCTTTTTTTGATGTAAACTTGATATAAGTTTTATTTGGTTTTTACTAACCATAAAATAATGTACTTTTGAATTAAATATTAAAAAACACTTGAAAAATAATTCCACAAAAATAACAGCATTTATTCTAATAGCAATACTTATTTGCGCCTGTAATGCTGTAAAAAGAGTTCCTGATGGAAAAAATCTTCTTGTAAAAAACAATATTATTGTAAACGGAAAGTCTACAAATGATGAAAATGCAACAAATCAAATGTACCAAAAACCAAATGGTACACTGCTGGGTTACAAACTTAGATTAAACTTATACAATTTAGCCAATTTAAATCCGGACTCAACTTATCAGGCTAAGTTTAAAAATAATCCCGGATTGTACGAACGTCAGGCTAAATTTTTATCTGCAAAACAAGTAGACAGACTTGGGCAGTCGTTTTTATACAAAGGAATTCATGAATTCTTAAAAAATACTGGAGAACCGCCGGTAATTATTGATACAGCAAAAACCAGAAAATCATTACTTCGATTAAAATTCTATTATTTCAATAATGGATATTTTAATGTATCTACTGATTACACGATAGACAGCATTGCTAAAAAGAAAGCCCAAGTAAACTACAACATTACAACCGGCCCGGCTTATACGCTTGATACAATTAAAACCAAAATATTAACACCTGCTCTGGATTCATTATACAAAACGAGCACAGAACCTTCGTTTTTAAAATCAGGCGAACAATATAAAACTTCTAATTTTGAAGAAGAAAAAAACAGGATTACAACCTATTACAGAAATCACGGAGCATACTTTTTTCAGCCTACTTATGTAACGTTTGATATTGATACAATTGGCAAAAAAAACAAAGCCGATGTAACTTTAATCATCAATAACAATAACATTCAGGAAAGAGATTCGAGCAGAACTGAACCTTTTAAATTATACAAAATCAGCGATGTAAATATCTATACTGATTATTCTCCTGCTAATTCAAAAAGCAAAATCAATGACAGTACAACTTATAATAACTTTAATTTGTACAGTTATAAAAAGCTCAAATACAAACCCCGCGCCATTACAGATGCTATTTTCATAACGAAAGGAAGTACGTTTTCTGATACCAGAACCACGCTTTCTTCCAGATATTTGAATAATCTTAAAATATTTAATTATCCATCGATACAATACGAGGTAGACAAACGAGATTCTACAGCGCAGTCTTTAATTGCAAAGGTATATTTAACGCCAAGAAAAAAATACAGTTTTGGTGCTACATTAGATGTTACGCACTCTAATATTCAGGATTTTGGTATTGGAGCGAGTATTTCAGAAACAATTCGAAATGTCTTTAACAGGGCAGAAACATTAGAAATTTCGGCACGTGCCAATATTGGTTCATCAAAAGATATGGCGAATCCAAATGATAATTTTTTCAATGTTTCGGAATATGGATTGGATTTAAAACTGAATTTCCCAAGAATCCTGATGCCTTTTGGAACAGAAAAAATTATTCCGAAAAGAATGATTCCTTCTACTTCCATCGCTGCCGGTTTTTCCAAGCAGCAGAATATTGGTTTAGATAAGGAAAATTTTACCGGAGGTATCTCTTATAATTGGACTCCAAAAAGACGTAATACCGTAAAATTTGATTTATTAAACGCACAATATGTTCGAAATCTAAATCCGAATAACTATTTCAATGTTTATAAATCTTCTTACAATGAGTTAAACGGTATTGCACAAAACTATAATACTACAACAACAAATCTTGATGATAACGGAAACTTGATAATTCCGGAAGGAACCACAAATTTCACGAATCAAGTACTAACCAATCAAACAGCCTTAACACCTGATAATCCACAATATAAAGATGTAGAAAGTATTGAAGAAAGAAGAATTCGTTTGACTGAAAATGACTTCATTTTATCTACAAGCTATACTTTTACTAAAACCACTAAAACCGATTTAGCAGATAATACTTTTTATCAGTTTAAAACCAAAATTGAATCTGCAGGAACATTATTGTCTGCAGTATCAAGCATTGGAAATTTAACCAAAAATGCAAACGGCAATTATGAGATTTTCAACCTAGAATATGCTGAATATATTAAAGGGGAGTTCGATTATATTAAACACTGGGATTTTGGAAAAGAGAAAGTATTAGCAGTAAGAAGCTTTTTTGGAATCGCAATTCCTTTTGGAAACTCAAATTACATTCCGTTTTCACGAAGTTATTATTCTGGAGGTTCTAACGATAACAGAGCATGGCAGCCGTACTCACTTGGTCCCGGAAGCACAAATGCTTTAAACGATTTTAACGAGGCAAATATGAAGATTGCCCTTAGTGCAGAATATCGCTTTAAAATCTTCGGAGATGTTAAAGGAGCACTCTTTGCAGACGCCGGAAATATCTGGAATGTGCTCGATAATGTGATTGATGACAAGGCAAGATTTAACAGCTTAAACGATTTAGATGAAATTGCTTTGGGCTCAGGATTTGGTTTACGATACGATTTAAGCTTTTTTGTTATTCGTTTAGATTTAGGCTTTAAGACCTATAATCCGGCGCATGACAAGGGAGACAGATGGTTTAAAGAATACAATTTTGGTCACTCGGTTTTAAATTTTGGAATAAATTATCCGTTCTAATGCTAATTAATTCTTATTTTTGCAACCTAAAAACTAAAAACAACTATAAAAAAAATTACAATGGCACACAACATTAAACCAGGAGTAGCTACAGGAGATCAAGTTCAAGAGATCTTTAATTATGCGAAAGAGAAGGGTTTTGCTCTTCCAGCAGTAAACGTTACTGGATCTAGCACAATTAACGGAGTTCTTGAAACTGCAGCAAAACTAAACGCGCCAGTTATTATTCAATTTTCTAACGGAGGAGCACAATTCAACGCTGGAAAAGGATTATCTAATGCAGGTGAAAAAGCAGCAATCGCAGGAGGAATCGCGGGAGCAAAACATATTCACACATTAGCAGAGGCTTACGGTGCAACTGTAATTCTACACACTGACCACTGCGCAAAAAAATTATTGCCTTGGATTGATGGCTTATTAGATGCTTCTGAAAAACATTTTGCAGAAACAGGAAAACCATTATTTAGTTCTCACATGATCGATTTGTCTGAGGAGCCAATCGAAGAGAACATCGAAATCTGCAAAGAATATTTAGCTAGAATGAGCAAAATGGGAATGACATTAGAAATCGAACTTGGTATTACAGGTGGTGAAGAAGATGGCGTTGACAACTCAGACGTAGACAGCTCAAAATTATATACTCAGCCAGAAGAAGTAGCTTATGCTTACGAAGAATTATCTAAAGTAAGCCCTAAATTTACAATTGCTGCTGCTTTTGGAAACGTTCACGGTGTTTACAAACCAGGAAACGTAAAATTAACTCCAAAAATCTTAAAAAATTCTCAGGATTTCGTACAAAACAAATTCAACACAGGACACAATCCAGTTGATTTCGTTTTCCACGGAGGTTCAGGTTCTACACTTGAAGAAATCAGAGAAGGAATCAGCTACGGAGTTATCAAAATGAACATCGATACTGATTTACAGTTTGCATACACTGAAGGAATCCGTGATTATATGGTTAAAAATCTTGACTATTTAAAATCACAAATTGGAAACCCAGAAGGTCCGGATGCTCCAAACAAAAAATACTACGATCCAAGAAGATGGGTTCGTGAAAGCGAAGTGACATTCAACGCAAGACTTGAACAAGCTTTTGCAGATTTAAACAATGTGAATACACTATAATAAAAAAGTTTCAAGTTTAACGTTTCAAGTTTCAGGTTTCGCAACTTGAAACTTGAAACCTAAAACAAAAAAAACATTCAATATGGCTTGGTTTAAAAGACAAGAAAAAGGGATTACGACCGCGACAGAAGATAAGATGGACGTTCCGAAAGGATTGTGGTACAAATCTCCTACTGGAAAAATTATTGATGCAGACGAATTAGCGAGAAACTTATTCGTAAGCCCTGAAGATGATTTTCACGTTCGAATTGGAAGCGCAACCTATTTTGAAATTTTATTCGACAACAACGAATTTGTTGAGTTAGATAAAAACATGACATCAAAAGATCCTCTGCATTTTGTGGATACAAAGAAATATGCAGAAAGATTAAAAGATGTAATGGAAAAAACTCATCTTAAAGACGCTGTACGTACGGGAGTAGGAAAATCTAAAGGAAGAGAACTTGTAATTTGCTGTATGGATTTTGCTTTTATTGGTGGATCTATGGGAGCAGTTGTAGGTGAAAAAATTGCAAGAGGAATTGATCACGCGATCAAAAACAAACTTCCTTTTGTTATGATTTCTAAATCTGGCGGGGCTCGTATGATGGAAGCTGCTTATTCATTAATGCAATTAGCAAAAACTTCTGTAAAACTGGCTCAATTAGCAGAAGCTAAATTACCTTATATCTCTCTTTGTACAGACCCTACAACGGGTGGAACAACTGCATCTTACGCAATGTTAGGAGACATCAACATCTCTGAGCCGGGCGCTTTGATTGGTTTCGCTGGTCCGCGTGTTGTTCGTGATACTACAGGAAAAGATTTACCAGAAGGTTTCCAAACTGCTGAGTTTCTTTTAGAGCACGGTTTCTTAGACTTTATCACGCCTAGAAAAGAATTGAAAGATAAGATCAACTTATATATCGATTTGATTCAAAATAATGATATTAGATAGTTTTAAACTTTCTAAATTAAATACAAAATCCCATTCGCTTCGGCTGATGGGATTTTTTTATATTATTTAATTAATATATGTTTCGTTCCTACGGAACTCATGAATATCGTGATTTCATTTTCCAACAGAATAAATTCCGTTGCTGCCGATATTTAATTTCTACGGAATTTCCCCAACATGCGATTTTAATCTCAACTAATTAATACTTGTCTGAAAAATTGTATTTTTGTTTTGCAATAATAGTTTTATCCCAAGCGAACTATTAAAAAATGTATCTTACAGAAACAGACTTGTTTTTTACCAAAATCGATTTTTCTTAAAGAAATATAAATATCTTTGAACTATGAGCACAGCAGCAAAACCAAATCATATAGGGCGAAAAATAAGCCGTATTCGAGAACTTAAAGACATGAAGCAGGAAGCTTTGGCTCAGGCTTTAGGAATAAATCAACAGTCAGTTTCGGCTATGGAAAACAGCGAAACCATAGATGATAAAAAACTTGCAGAAGTAGCAAAAGCGCTTGGAGTAAGTGTTGAAGCAATTAAAAACTTTACCGAAGAAAATATGATAAATTATTTTAATAGTTTTTATGACAACAGCACCAGTACTGGAATAAATGGAATGTTCAATCCAACTCATTGTACATTCAACCCATTAGATAAAGTGATTGAACTTTATGAGCGTATGGTTCAGGCAGAAAAAGAAAAAGTTGAATATTTGGAGAAATTATTAAAAGAAAAATAAGATTTTCAAATCGTTTTGATATTATAAAAAAATCCCAAGAAATTCAGACTGAATTTCTTGGGATTTTTTATTTTAAATAGAATAAATATGTGTCGTTCCTACGGAACTCGTAATGTCATGATTTCATTTTCCAACGCAATAAATTGCGTTGCTACAAAATATACCATTCCGCCGGAATTTTTCTTGTGTGATTTCAATCTTAATTTCAACGGAATAAATTCCGTTGCTATCGATATTTAATTCCTACGGAATTTTTCTCGATGTATGATTTAATTTATGTTATTTCTCAGAATTAGCTTTCCCAACCAAAGCATCCAACCTTGTCGTAAAAAAAACAATACGTTAGAACCCAGAAAAAAAAACTTAGCGTCTTAGAATCTCAGCATCTCCAAAAAAACTTAGCGCCTTAGCACCTCAGAACCTTAGCAACTTTAAAAACTACATTCCTGTTCGAATAGCTTCAACCGGATCTAAATTTGCGGCAGAAATTGCAGGCAGGATTCCGGAAATCAATCCAATAAGTGCCGCTAAAGTTGTTCCCAAAATTATATTTCCAAAGCTTAGTACAAATTCAAAATCCAATGCTTTGGTTAGAATAACTGCAATTCCCCAAACCATTAATAAACCAATAATTCCGCCAATTACCGAAAGAATTATAGCTTCAAATAAAAACTGAAACAATATAAATCTGTTTTTGGCTCCCAATGATTTTTGAATACCAATTAAATTAGTTCTTTCTTTAACCGAAACAAACATAATATTGGCAATTCCGAAACCGCCGACCAAAAGAGAAAATCCGCTGATAATCCACCCTACTACATTCATCTGGCCTAAAATTCCGTCGATAAAATCAGTAAAACCAGAAAGCACATTTATGAAAAAGTTATCCATTTCTCCTGCTTTCATCCCGCGAATTGCTCTTAATTTTTGAGACACTTCAGCTTTATAAGCTTCCATGTCAACTCCTTTAGTAGGTTTTAAAATAATCATTGGCGTCATGGCATCGCTGTCGCCATACATTCGGCGTAAAAAATTAGCCGGCAGATAAACTGATGTATCGTTACTGTCTCCAAAAAAACCCGCACCTTGTTTGGCAATTACACCAATTACAGTAAAACGCTGGCCGTACAATCGAATATTTTTACCAATTGGATCAATATCTCCAAAAAGTCCCTGGGCAATTTCGTACCCCAAAACAATTACAGCAGTTCCTGAGTTCGATTCAGATTCATTATAAAATCGTCCTTTTTCAAAACTTAAACCATCAATATCCCCCATTTCAAATGAAGATGGATTAATCCTTACATCGGCTACAGTTTTAGAATCATATTTTAAAGTTTCTTTATTAACCCAAAGCTGATACCCAACCTGATCTGTATTATTAAGAGAATTTTTTAAGTTAACATATTCATCATATTTCACATTTGGAAACTGTTCTCTCTTCCATTGCGGAATTTCTGAAGGCCCAAAACTGAATTTCATTAAATAAATCGTATTTTTATCTAAACTGCTCAAATCTTTAGAGATTTTTTTGTCTAAAGAATCAACTGCAGCCAGGACGGCAATTATTGAAAAAATACCAATTGTAACACCCAATAACGACAACAAAGTACGAAGTTTATTATTTCGTAAAGCGTTTATGGCAAAGCTTAGACTTTCTTTTAATAATCTTAGATAAAGAAGCATATAGTAGTATTTTTCAATAAAGTAAAATTCAATAATTTAAAAACAAAAACCTAATAAAAGTTAACTTACTCATCAGTAGATTTTTTTACGAGATTGTTACACTAAATCTTTTAAAATAATATATAAAAAAACTACTTTTGCAGTCTGAAAATCATAACTACACAATGAGCACAACTAAAAAAATACAATCAGCGTTAATATCTGTTTTTTCGAAAGATGGATTAGAGCCAATCGTTAGAAAATTACACGAACAAAACGTAACACTTTATTCAACTGGAGGAACTCAGGATTTTATTAAAAACCTTGGAATTCCGGTAGTTCCTGTTGAAGATATTACTTCATTTCCTGAAATTCTTGGCGGACGAGTAAAAACTTTACACCCGAAAATTTTTGGCGGAATTTTAAATCGTCAGGACAATGAAAGTGATGTGCAGCAAATGAAAGAATTTGACATTCCTCAAATTGATTTAGTAATTGTTGATTTGTATCCTTTTGAAAAAACAGTTGCTTCTGGTGCAAGCGAACAAGATATTATTGAAAAAATTGATATTGGCGGAATTTCATTAATTCGTGCTGGTGCAAAAAATTTCAAAGACACTGTAATCGTAGCTTCGGTTAATGAATACAGCTTACTTTTAGACATCATTACAGAACAAAACGGAAGCACAACTCTTGAAAACAGAAGATTATTTGCTTCAAAAGCTTTCCATGTTTCATCTCACTATGATGGAGCAATTTTTAACTACTTCAATACAGACGAAACGATCTACAAAGAAAGTATTGCAGATGGTCAAGTTTTAAGATATGGCGAAAACCCACACCAAAAAGGATTTTTCTTTGGAGATTTTGGCGCTATGTTCAAAAAAGTTCACGGAAAAGAGTTATCTTACAACAACTTATTAGATGTTGATGCTGCAGTTAACTTAATTGCTGAGTTTAAAACTGACGGACCAACATTTGCTATCTTAAAACATAACAATGCTTGTGGTTTAGCTTCAAGAAAAACAATCAGCGAAGCTTATTTAGCTGCTTTGGCATGCGATCCAACTTCTGCTTTTGGAGGTGTACTGATTGCAAACACTAAAATTGATGTAGAAACAGCTCAGGAAATCAACAAGTTATTCTGCGAAGTAGTAATCGCTCCAGCTTATGATGATGAAGCAATTACAATTTTACAAGAGAAGAAAAACAGAATTATTTTAGTTCAAAATGAAGTTGAATTACCATCTCGTCAAGTAAGAACTTGTCTTAATGGTTTGTTAATTCAGGACAGAAATAATATTACGGATAATAAAGAGCACTTAAAAACCGTTACAGTTACAGAACCTACTGCTCAGGAGATCGAAGATTTAATCTTTGCTTCGAAAATTTGCAAAAACACAAAATCAAATACCATAGTATTTGCAAAAAATGGGACATTAATTTCATCAGGTACAGGTCAGACTTCAAGAGTCGACGCCTTAATTCAGGCTGTTGACAAAGCAAAAGCTTTTGGATTTGATTTAAATGGTGCTTCAATGGCAAGTGATGCCTTTTTCCCATTTCCTGACTGTGTTGAATTAGCTAAAAAAGCAGGAATAACTGCTGTAATTCAGCCTGGAGGTTCGATAAAAGATGAATTAAGCATAAATTATTGCAATGAAAATAATCTTGCAATGGTATTTACAGGAACACGTCATTTTAAACATTAATTTGTTTAACTTTGTTCGATAAATTATTTTATAACATTTTAAACCCCTAAAAAACTTATGGGATTTTTTGATTTCATGACCGAGGATATTGCGATAGACCTTGGAACCGCAAACACTTTAATCATTCATAATGATAAAGTTGTTATTGATAGTCCATCTATCGTAGCACGTGATAGAGTATCAGGCAAAATCATTGCTGTTGGTAAGGAAGCCAACATGATGCAAGGTAAAACGCATGAAAACATCAAGACCATAAGGCCTTTGAAAGATGGTGTAATTGCAGATTTTGATGCTTCGGAAAAAATGATCAATATGTTCATTAAAAGTATTCCGGCATTGAAAAAAAGAATGTTTACTCCTGCACTGCGCATGGTAGTTTGTATTCCTTCTGGTATTACTGAGGTGGAGATGAGGGCGGTTAAAGAATCTTGTGAAAGAGTAAACGGAAAAGAAGTTTATTTGATTCACGAGCCAATGGCAGCAGCAATTGGTATTGGTATCGACATTATGCAGCCAAAAGGAAACATGATTGTTGATATTGGAGGTGGTACAACAGAAATTGCTGTTATCGCTTTAGGCGGAATTGTATGTGACAAATCTGTAAAAATTGCGGGTGACGTTTTCACAAATGATATCGTTTATTATATGCGTACACAACACAACCTTTTTGTGGGAGAAAGTACTGCAGAGAAAATTAAAATTCAAATTGGAGCGGCTATCGAAGATTTAGACGGACCGCCGGAAGATATGTCAGTTCAAGGTAGAGATTTGCTTACAGGTAAACCAAAACAAGTAGATGTTTCTTACCGTGAGATTGCAAAAGCTTTAGACAAATCTATCCAGCGTATCGAAGATGCTGTAATGGAAACATTATCGCAGACTCCGCCTGAATTAGCTGCAGATATTTACAACACTGGTATTTATTTAGCTGGTGGTGGATCTATGTTAAGAGGTCTCGACAAACGTATTTCACAAAAAACAGATTTACCTGTTTACATTGCTGAAGATCCTTTAAGAGCAGTTGTGCGTGGTACAGGAATGGCCCTTAAAAACATTGCAAAATTTAAAAGTATCTTAATCAAATAAGATCAAAAAATAACAACCAATATACTTTTATTAGAGTCAAATTTTTAATATTTGGCTCTAATAATTCTGAAACCTTAAAGCATATCCTGAAACAAAATAACCAGACAAGAAATGCAGCAAATTTTTAATTTCATTATAAGAAACAGTAATCGGTTACTGTTTTTGCTGCTTTTAGGTATTTCGTTGACTCTTACAATTCAATCGCATTCCTATCACAGAAGCAGAGTAATCAGTTCGGCTAATTTTTTAAGCGGAGGTGTTTATGAGAGAATCAACCGTGTAAACGAATATTTGAATTTAAGAGCTGAAAATGACGAGCTTGTACTTGAAAACGCAAGGTTAAAAAGTCTTTTATTTAATAAAGAAGACACTACAAAGGCACCTTTTCCAGACAGCATTAGAGGAGTTAAACCTGCCGATATCATAGTTTCAAAAGTAATTCACAACTCTTACAATACACACGAAAACTTTATCACACTTAACTCAGGAAAAAAGGAAGGAGTTAAACAAGATATGGGGGTTATAAATAGTTTAGGTATTATTGGAGTTGTAGATAATACTTCGGCAAATTACTCGACTGTGGTAAGTATTTTGAATATGAAATCACAGATCAATGCTAAAATAAAAAAATCAAATCATTTTGGTTCTTTAACCTGGGATGGAAAAAGCACAGGTTTTGTTCAATTAGAAGATGTTCCTAGATTAGCTTCGATTAGAAAAGGCGACACTATTGTTACCGGAGGACAATCTGTAATTTTCCCTGAAGGAATAAACATTGGAACTGTAGATAAAATTTACATTAAAAAGAACACAAGTTACTATGTCATAAACGTTAAGTTATTTAATGACATGACCAACTTAGGACACGTATATATTATTAAAAGTAAGGACAGAGAAGAACTTATTAATTTAGAAAAGAAAAGCAAGGAAAAAGATGAGTAGTGCTTTGTTGGTAAATATTTTTCGATTTATTATGCTGCTGGCAATTCAGGTTGTTATTTTTAACAACATGAATTTTTTAGGCTACATAAGTCCTTTCCCATATATCTTATATATTATTTTATATCCGGTAAACAGCAATCGAACTGGACTCATTGTTTCGAGTTTTCTATTAGGATTAGTTATGGATATGTTTTGCAACTCAGGCGGAATTCACGCAACAGCCTGCGTTATATTAGCATATTACAGACCTTATTTCTTTAAATTTTCATTTGGATTAAGTTATGAATATCAAACTATCAAACTAAACGAATCTTTAACTCCTGAGCGGTTCTCATTTATATTAGTATCTGTCCTGCTGCATCACATCGTACTTTTTACGCTGGAAGCTTTTCAGTTTAAGTTCATAATAGATATTTTACTAAGAACTCTGTTTAGCACCATTTTTACAATAATCACTTCAATTATAATAATTTACATTATTAAGCCCAATAAACGATGAGAAAAGTTCTGCTGCCCTCTTTAATTATTATTGCAGCATCTTTGCTAGTGATTCGGATCTTTTATCTGCAGATTATTGACGATTCATTCAAATTGAAATCAGAAAATAATGCAATTAAAAAAGTCTACGACTATCCTGAACGCGGTTACATTTATGACCGAAATGGTAAATTATTAGTTGCCAATCAGGCTTCCTATGATATCATGGTTATTCCAAGAGAAATTGGAAAAGATATAAACATTGAAGAATTCTGCGCATTGTTAAATATCACTCGTGAAGAATATGACAAAAGAATTGCAAAGGCAAAAGTTTACAGCCCAAGACTTCCATCTGTTTTCTTATCGCAGTTAAACAAAAATGAATTTGCTGCTTTTCAGGAAAAAATCAGAAAGTATGAAGGTTTCTATTTCCAAAAACGTTCTCTTCGTGATTACGAGGTAGATTATGGCGCTAATATTTTTGGTTTTATCACTCAGGTAAACGAGAACTTAATCAAAAAAAATCCATATTATAACAGTGGAGATTTAATTGGGCAGCAAGGTGTAGAGCAAAGCTACGAAGAAATTTTACGCGGTGTAAAAGGTGTAAAATATATTCAAAAAGACAAATACAACCGAGAAATCGGCCCATATAAAGAAGGAAAATACGATACGATTGCCGTTGCCGGAGAAGATATCAATCTAACCATTGATGCCGAACTTCAAAAATACGGTGAAGAATTAATGATTAATAAACGAGGCGGAATTGTTGCTATTGAACCTAAAACGGGCGAAATTCTGGCATTAGTAACCGCTCCTTCTTATGATCCGGGGATTTTAGTTGGAAGACAAAAATCTAAAAACTACACGCTTTTATATCACGATTCGATTGCAAAACCTTTATACGACAGAGGACTTTTAGCTGAGTATCCTCCGGGTTCTCCATTTAAAATTTTGACTGGTCTTGTTGCTCTTCAAGAAGGAGTTATTAATGAACAGACTACTTTTATGTGTCACCACGGATTTAGTTATGGAGGCGGTCGTTTCATGAAATGCCACGGTTTTGGACCTCATCAATTGCATAACGGAATTTATAATTCTTGTAACACTTATTTTGGACAGGCATACATGCTGACTATCAATAAGTATAAAGATCCGGGACAAGCTGTAGATGTTTGGAGCAGCCACGTAAAAAGTTTCGGTTTAGGCCAATTTATGGGATATGATTTACCAATCGGTAGAAGAGGAAATATTCCAACATCAAAAACATACAAAAAAATCTATCCTAACGGAGGATGGAGAAGTTCAACCATTGTATCGAATGCAATTGGTCAGGGAGAGGTTTTAATGACCCCTATTCAATTAGCCAACATGATGGCAACAGTAGCTAATCAGGGTTATTATTTCACACCTCACATCATTAAGAAAATTGAGGGCGAAAAAATTGATGAAAAGTTCACTACAAAACACGTGACTACAATTGATCAAAAGTATTTCCCTCCGGTTATCAGCGGTTTATTTGATGTTTATAACAAAGGTACTGCTTACGCTCTTAGAGTAGAGGGAATTGATATTTGCGGAAAAACAGGAACTGCCGAAAATTATGCTAAAATAAATGGTAAAAGAGAAAAACTTAAAGACCACTCTATATTTGTTGCGTTCGCACCAAAAGACAATCCAAAAATTGCTATTGCGGTTATGATTGAAAATGGAGGTTTTGGAGCAACAGTTGCAGGTCCGATAGCCAGTTTAATGATCGAAAAATACTTGCGACACAAAATTACCAGAACAGATCTGGAAGTAAGAGTATTAAATAAAAGTTTAGTTTCTGAATATGCTAAGTTAGGCGGAATAAGCGAAGCTCTTAAAATTGAGTCTGTACCAAAAGATTCTGTTTTACAGGCAAAAATCATAAAACCAAAAGCACCCGTTACAACGGCACCAGCAACTGAAGTAAAAAAAACAGCGGTAGACACCACTAAGAAAAACTAACAAAGATTATTTCAAATGAAAAATCAAAGTGTAAAAAATAATATTGACTGGATAAGTGTCTTTATCTACATTGCGCTGGTAGTATTAGGGTGGCTGAATATTTACTCATCATCATTATTATCAACTGATGGAACCTATCAAAAACAATTAATTTTTATTGGATGTACAATTCCATTAATTTTTGTTGTGCTTTTTGTCGATGGAAAATTTTATGAAAAATATGCCAGTATAATTTTTGGTGTTGCTCTTTTATCTTTGGCCGGTTTGTTTTTATTTGGTAAAACAATTGCAGGTCAGCGATGCTGGTACGCAATTGGAAGTTTTACACTTCAGCCTTCTGAGTTTGCAAAAGCTGCTACTTCATTAGCATTAGCCAAATATTTAAGTGATACACAAATTAACCTAAAAGAAACCAACAGGCAAATACAAGCACTAGCGATTGTCTTTCTGCCTGTAATGCTTATTTTACCTCAGCCCGATCCTGGAAGTGCTTTAATTTACAGTGTTTTCATTTTGGTTTTATTTAGAGAAGGACTGCCATCATGGTATGTGTGGACTGGTTTTATTACTATTTTATTATTTGTATTAACCCTGATATTAGAACCTTATGTAGTAATCTTAATAGCACTTGGCGTATTAATTATTATACATTTTAAAGGCAGGGCTGTTGACAGAAATATTCTTTTAAGTGCCATTTTACTAGCACTTATTTCGGGATTTGTTCTTTCTGTAGATTATGTTTTTGACAACGTTTTTAAACAACACCACAGAGACCGTTTTAATATCCTTCTTGGAAAAACGGTTGATATGAAAGGTATTGGATACAATACAAATCAATCTGAAATTGCTATTGGATCTGGAGGATGGATTGGGAAAGGATTTTTAGAAGGAACACAAACCAAAGGAGGTTTCGTTCCTGAACAACATACCGATTATATCTTTACAACTGTTGGAGAAGAATGGGGATTTGCCGGTTCATTAGTTGTTATTTTACTTTTTACAGGTTTATTTTTAAGAGTAATTTATTTAGCTGAAAGGCAAAAAACCAAATTCAGCCGGGTTTACGGCTACTGTGTTGCCGGAATTTTATTTATACACTTCTTTGTAAATATTGCCATGGTAATTGGAATTTTCCCAACAATTGGAGTGCCTCTGCCCTTCTTTTCTTATGGAGGTTCCGGACTTTGGGGATTCACTATTTTGCTGTTTATCTTCTTAAAAATGGATGCTAATAAAGTAAATGAATGGTAAGGGACTTTAAATTCCGAATTCCAACTATATAAATAATTTAAAAAAAGCTTCAATTCAGATTTTTAAAAAACTGAGTTGAAGCTTTTCTCTTTTTATTATTCTGCATTTCAAACTCAATGTATTTCATAAATATTGCCAGCAGTTGAAACCGCCGAGACATCTATTAAACCAAAATTCAAACCTTAGACAATAGACATAAAAAAAGTCCGAAGTTTAGAACTTCGGACTTTTTAGCATTTTATAGTAAATTATATTTTTTCAACTGGTTTCTTCTTTAAAAGTTTTAGAAGAACCGGGAAAGTTGATATAATAACAATTATAATAATGATATATTCTATGTGGTGTTTTAGATCAATTCCTTGTTTTAAGAACACTCCGTATAAATAATGTCCGGCAAAAATTAAGATAAATGACCACAAGAAAGAACTCAGGATATTGAAAAACATAAATTTCTTTTTGTCCATTGAAACAATCCCTGCAATAATTGGAGCGAAAGTTCTAAAGATTGGAAGGAAACGCGCGTATATAATTGCTTTTCCTCCATATTTTTCAAAGAAATCTTTTGACTGTAAAAGATATTTTTTCTTAAACCAGAATGTATCTTCTTTTTTAAATAAGTAATAACCGCTTTTTGCCCCAAACCAGTAGCCTGTCATATTTCCTAAAACTCCCATAATAGCAACAGCAGTCGAAAGCAAAAACACATTTATAAAATCACCTGGGATATAAACTACATTTTGAATTAAATCGCGGCTGTAAATACCAGCTAAGAAAAGCAAACTATCTCCTGGTAGAAAAAAACCTGCAAAAAGTCCTGTTTCTGCAAAAACAATAAACAGAACAATAAACAGCCCAATTTCAAAACCTCCGATACTTAAAGTTATGTAAAATTCAGGGTTTATTAACTGGGTCCAATCAAACTTAGTCATAAATGTATTTGGTTTATTTATAAGTTCGTGAAATTAACAATAATTTGCTTTAACCACAATTAAAACCCATATTTTAAAGATAAATTAACTATTAAAAAAGCCCGAGTTACGAACTCGGGCTTAAAAAATTATTTTTCTCTTTCGTACTTACAGCAAGAATGCAAATTTTCATAATCGGCATCTGTTGCTTTAGCATCTTTAGTATCATGCCCAGCCTTTGCAATTGCCAGATTTAAATCTTTTGGCGAAGATTTCTCTTCATTTAAAATTACAGCCAATTGATGCGAACTGATATCCCAAGATGCTGTTTTTACACCCGGAACACCATATGCAGCTTTTTCTATACGTTTTTTACATTGTTCACAGTTTCCGTTTACTTCAGTAGTATATTTTAAATTTTTATTCTTTTTAGTTTGGGCCTGAGCCGAAAATCCTAAAAAAGTAATCATCGCGATTAAAATCAAATTTTTCATTTGTCTATATATTTAGTGTTATAAATTTATTATTGATATTGTTATTGATCCGTCATTTTATCTTAAATCTTAATCCTGCATAATACATCTGCCCAAAAATTGGCGCATATGCTACAGAGGCATCAAAATTTGGCCCAAAAGGATCATTTGCCCCAAGTATTGCTTTTTGCTGCTTATAATTTCCAATGTTTTCTCCGCCTGCATATACTTCAAAAACAGATGAAAAAACTCTTGTAACCTGTGCATTCATAACAGCATAAGAAGGTGAAAAATCAGGAAACTGATCTTCTGCCGGATTCGAAGCTGTATAAGGCAATTGCTGTTTTCCTGACCAATTAAAAGTATAATCAAACTTCCATTGTTTATCGTTTTTTAAAGTCGTTTCATACTCTAAATTTCCAAGAAAACGATGTTTTGCCTGAAGCGGACGCTGAAAAGTTCCTCTTAAATAATCAGTCTGGATATCGTAATATTTATAAGCTGTTCTTAAATTTAAATTATGAATAAGTTCATAATTAAACTCAACCTGAAGACTGTTTGCGAAAGAACTTCCTTTTAAATTATAAAACAAAACATCCTGCGGACTCTGCATTATATCAACAATGGCCTGATTTTGAAAATCGGTTCTGTATAGATCAAATCCTGCTTCGGCATTTTTATTGAAAATTTTAAATTTCTGCGAAAAACTGATTCCGTAATTCCAGGCAATTTCAGGATTTAAGCCGTAGATTTTTCCATTCTTATCCAAAATTGAGAACGTTCTAGAACTTGCAAAAAGCTGTTGGTTTTCTGCAAAAATATTAGCCGAACGTTTTCCTCTTCCGGCAGAAAAACGAAGTACTCCATTTTTCCATGGATTGTATCGCACATGCAGACGAGGTGTCGCAAAAAAGCCTAATCGGTTATGGTTATCGACTCTTCCGCCTAAAATAATACTAAAGTTATCTGTATTGTCATAAGTATATTCAAAAAATGCTCCAACCGAATTATCGATTCGGCTGTAATCATCAGCATTCACAAATTCCTGATATTGATCGTATGAAAAGTTCAAACCAGTTGTGAATTTATGCATCGTATTATTGATAATCGAATTAAAAATTAAATTAGAATAAAAACTATTCTGTTTAATATCGTATAAATTCAAACCAAAATACGAATCTTGTTTATGACTATTAAAGGCATTTTGAAAGCCAATACTTTGATAGGGCATATCTTTAAAAACGTAACCAATTTTTGTTGAAACATCAAAACGCTCTGTATTAATTTCAGATCCCCAATGATTTGTTGTCCCGCGGTCACGGTCTTTATCAAAATCTACTTCTCCGGTTTGTTTTTTATCATTCATATATCTGAAATTGATAAAACTTACCAAACCACTTTCGGGATCATAATATTGATAACGGTTTAAAACGTTTATTTGTTTTCCCAGCGGATTATCCAAGAATCCATCATGGTTCATGTCATTTTTTGCCACACGCGCATTCCCATGAACAAATAAACTTGTTGCCCATTTATCAGACAGTTTTTTATTGAAATGGGTATTCAGCTCAAATCTGGAATCGGTAGAACCATAGGCATTTAGAAAAAATGGAATATCACTTAATGGCTTTAAAAGCTCGGTATTTATTTGTCCCGAAATACTTTCGTAGCCATTAATAACACTTCCGGCACCTTTTGTAATCTGTACACTTTCGATCCAGGTTCCGGGCGTAAAAGACAAACCATAAGCCTGAGATGCGCCGCGAACCGAAGGAATATTTTCCTCGGTAATCATTAAATACGGACTTGTCAGCCCAAGCATTTTAATTTGCTTTGTTCCTGTTAAAGCATCAGAAAAATTAACATCAATTGATGGATTTGTTTCGAAGCTTTCTGCCAGATTACAACAAGCAGCTTTTAAAAGTTCTTTGCTGGTAATTAGAGATGTATTTGAAGTAAGCGTGTAAGATTTTTTAATTCCTTTTTGCTTTTTTGTGATTTTTACTTCCTCTAAATCTTCCTGAGAAAACACAGAAATCGAAAGCAAAAACACCACAAAAAGCATGATATTTTTTTGCATAAAAAAGATTTTAATAGTATTTAGAAATGACATTTAAAGTTTCGAAACTTAGAAACTTTAAACAATAAATTGCAAGCCATGCAAAGACAGCTTGATTCTAAATATTAAAATCAGGAATAAAAAATGTATTGATTGTATAATTTGAACAGCGGGGGCGCATTCGCATCAGAATAATACGAAATGATTTGATTGTTTTTGAAATTTGGAACAGACAAAAACGCAATTGGCTTGTATTCCTGAATTACGGCAGGAAAGGCTAATTGAAAAAAGAAAATCTTAAAAGTTGCATCATCTGATTTTTTTTCAAGGTGAACAACTTTGTCTTTACAACAAGATGATTTTCCTTCTTTATCCCCGCAGCATTTTTTTTCAGGAGATGCCGAGGCAGAAGTATTTAAAGAAACCGAGGCAATTTTTCCGCCGCAGTAATGTACATCAAAAGCAAATCCTGTGTTGGAAACCAACAGGAGGAAAGCTAAAAATAGAACTGTACATTTCTTTATACTCATACGGCAAAAATACCTAAAATGGTTTGAATAAAAATCTAATAAAATGTTATTTTTTTAAATTTTGAAATTGATAATAAAATGCAGGAATAAATAAAAGCACAAATATAGGCTGGATTATAAAACGTCGGACATAAAAAAGAAGCCAGCTGTTTTCTGGAAAATATCTTAGAATTATAAAAAACATTATAAAAAGTATTAATCCAAAAAAGAGGTATAAAAAAGCACTGAAATTTAGAATTCCTTTGTCCTTAAAAAGTGTGTAAATTAAAACAAGTGACAGGATTGTGTTAAGCGCAAAACGAAACAGCAGATTATAAAAGAGCTTAAACAAATTAACATCCGGCAATGGCAGACCTTTAAAAGTAGATTCAAAATACACCAAAAAGGGATCATAAAACAATGATTTTTCAAAAGCTCTAATTAAGCCAAAACAGAAGATAATAATTATGGAAATAAAAATTTTCTTCTTTTGCTCTACTATTCTATTTAGCATATTTTGAAAATTTATTAACCCAGAAAACCCATAAAATAAATACAGACCCGTAAATAATCAACGGGAATAAAACACCGTGTAAAAGATGTGATTTTTCAGGATAATGAAACAACAAAACAGTTAACAATGCTATACGAGCTACATTTAAAATGTATATAAACACTATTCCGAACAAGATATAAAGCAGCGTAACTTTTAACTTACCCGAAAAAGCGAGTACAAATGAAATAAATAAAATAATAACGCTTACGGCATTACAGCCTTCAACTATACGAACGCCATATTTATTATTAAACCAAACTTCTAACCACGGAGAAGCAAAACCCTGCTGAATTTTAATATCATAATTGAACATCAAAAGCAGCTGCTCTACATTATGACCAACCCAATTAGTTACCGCATCTACTTCATCTGGCCTAAGGCTGTTTAAATAAAATTTATATACAACCGTAAGGATTATATAAGCAGCAAAAAAAGTACCTATAAAAATTAAAAACGGCTTGAATTGAACTAGATATTTTCTCAACAGATTTTTTTTTCAAATTTATGTATTTTTTGAGTTTAGCTTTAAATACTTTTGTATAAAATTTTCAAATCATGACATTTCAAGAATTACAACCAAAAATAAGCGCTATAATATCTGACAATAATAAAGTTAGAGACGAAAAACTATTAGCCGTGTGCCAGCTTTTAAACGAGAATGTAGAATATTACAACTGGGTAGGATTTTATTTTGCCAACCACGAAAACAAAACACTTCATTTAGGTCCTTATGTGGGTGCCGAAACAGATCATACAGTTATTCCTTTTGGAAAAGGGATCTGTGGTCAGGTTGCAGAAAGCAATGCAAATTTTGTAGTGCCAGACGTAAAAGCTCAAGACAACTATATTGCCTGCAGTTTAACCGTTAAATCTGAAATCGTTGTTCCTTTATTTGTAAATGGAGTAAACATTGGGCAAATTGATATTGACAGCCATGTTATCGACCCTTTTACAGAAGCTGACGAAAGATTTTTAGAATTTGTGAATCAAGAAGTTGCTAAATTATTCTAGAAGAACTATTTTTAAGATAAAAAAATAGAACTGAATGAAAAGAAACATCTTTATCTTTTTGCTTCTGATACTTTCAGTTAATCTGTCTGCACAAATTAGCATGATGTCTAAAAAAATCTTTTTAGACTCATTGAATCGTGAATGCACACCCGATAATTACAGTTACACAAGAGTAATTACAAATTATTCTCAAAAAAGCATACGCTATGTTGTAACAGATTTTTATAAAAACGGCCGAAAAAAAATGACAGGTGCTACTCTCGATCGTGATATTTTGAAGAAAGACGGCGAGTTTATTTGTTATTATAAAAACGGAGCAAAAGAATCTGTTATTAATTATACTGACGACCATAAAAATGGCAAAGAGATTACATGGTATGAAAATCAGAGTAAAAAGTGCGAAAAACAGAACCTTTGGGATTCTAAAACAAAAAAGCAGCAGACCTTGATTCTTAATTGCTGGGATGAAAACAAAAATCAGACTGTAACAGATGGAAACGGTGAGTTTGAAGAAACAGATAAATTCATAACACAAAAAGGCATTATTAAAGACGGATTAAAACAAGGTTCTTGGGAAGGAAGCGATAGTTTGAGAAAAATCACATTTGTTGACAATTACGATAAAGGAATCCTAATCTCTGGCGTAAGTACAGATGAAAACAACATACAATTGACTTATTCGTCTTTAAACGAGAAACAAAACGGGAAAAAAGCCCAAAAACTAAAGTAATTATATCAAAATCTGCTTTGTTTTTTATAGAAAAAGGCGTGTCTAAATCATTAAAAAAGAATTCCTTAGGTCTTATTTTTAGATTCTTTTATTTTTTTTTGATTTTTCTGTTTTTTTAATCTAATTTTGCACCCGTCTTACAAAAGTTGTATGACATACATAAAAATCATTAAAACAATATTGGAATGTATTTAACTAAAGAAAAGAAAGAAGAAATCTTCGCACAACACGGTGATGCAAAAAACACTGGTAAAGCTGAAGGTCAAATCGCATTGTTCACTTACAGAATTTCTCACTTAACTGAACACTTGAAAAAAAATCGTCACGATTACAACACTGAGCGTTCTCTTGTACTATTAGTAGGTAAAAGAAGAGCTTTGTTGGACTACTTGAAAAAGAAAGATATCAACAGATATCGTGAGATTATCAAAGTATTGAATATCAGAAAATAATCAATATAGAAAAGAGGTGCGAAAGTGCCTCTTTTTGTTTTTACATTACAGCTGTTTATAACAAGCACGTTACAAGAAAAAAAGTTTGGTTTTTCATTGGGTTTTAGATAACAACAACTACACACAACAACAACTACAACACAACTAAAACCCATTGTATAATCAAAAAGGAAAAATTTATGATTCCACAAGTTTCACAAGAAATTATCGATTTAGGAGATGGAAGAAGCATCTCAATCGAGACTGGTAAATTAGCAAAACAAGCCGATGGTTCAGTTGTTGTACGTTTAGGAAACTGTATGCTTTTAGCAACTGCAGTTTCTGCAAGAACATCTAACCCAGGTGTTGACTTTTTACCATTAACGGTAGATTACCGTGAAAAATTTGCTGCTGCAGGACGTTTCCCAGGAGGATTTTTCAAAAGAGAAGCTAGACCTAGCGACAGCGAAGTATTAACAATGAGATTAGTTGACCGTGTTTTACGTCCGCTTTTCCCAGACGATTACCACGCCGAAACTCAGGTTATGATTCAATTAATGTCTCATGATGACAATGTTATGCCAGATGCATTAGCTGGTTTAGCAGCATCTGCAGCATTAGCAGTTTCAGACATTCCATTTTACAACTTAATCTCTGAAGTACGTGTTGCACGTATCGACGGAAAATTAGTAATCAACCCAAGCAGAACTGAATTAGAAAAATCTGATATCGATATGATGATCGGTGCTTCTCTGGATTCTGTTGCAATGGTTGAAGGTGAGATGAAAGAAATCTCAGAAGCTGAAATGATCGAGGCTATTAAATTTGCACACGAAGCTATTAAAGTTCAAATTCATGCTCAGCAAAAATTAAGAGCAAAACTTAGCTCTCAAGAATACAGAACTTATGAAGGTGAAGTTGAAGACGAAGCTGTTTATGCTAAAGTAAAAGCTGCTGCTTACGATAAATGTTATGCAATTGCACAAGAAGCTTCTGGAAAAGCAGAAAGAGGTGAAAAATTTGCAGCTGTAAAAGAAGAAGCAAAAGCTTTATTTACAGAAGAAGAATATGCTGAAAATGCAGATCTTGCAGGTTTAGTTGGAAAATATTTCTACAAAACAAACAAAGAAGCTGTTCGTAACGTAATTCTTGAAAAAGGAATTCGTTTAGATGGTAGAAAAACTACAGAAATCAGACCAATCTGGTGTGAAACTGATTACTTACCATCTGTACACGGTTCTTCTTTATTTACACGTGGAGAAACTCAGGCTTTGGCTACAGTAACTTTAGGAACTTCCAGAGAAGCTAACCAAATCGATTCTCCATCTGAACAAGGTGAAGAAAAATTCTACTTACACTATAACTTCCCTCCTTTCTCTACTGGTGAAGCAAAGCCATTAAGAGGAACTTCAAGAAGAGAAGTTGGTCACGGTAACTTAGCTCAAAGAGCTTTAAAAAATATGATTCCTGCAGATTGTCCTTATACAATTCGTGTTGTTTCTGAGGTTTTAGAATCTAACGGTTCTTCTTCTATGGCAACAGTTTGTGCCGGAACAATGGCTTTGATGGATGCTGGAGTTCAAATGGTAAAACCGGTTTCTGGTATTGCTATGGGATTAATTACTGACGGTGAGAAATTTGCTGTATTGTCTGATATCTTAGGAGACGAAGATCACTTAGGAGATATGGACTTTAAAGTAACAGGAACTGCTGACGGTATCACAGCTTGTCAAATGGACATCAAAATTGATGGTTTACGTTATGACATCATGGAACAAGCTTTAGCTCAGGCTCGTGATGGACGTTTACACATTTTAGGTAAATTAACTGAAACGATCGCAGCGCCAAGAGCAGATGTTAAAGCTCATGCACCAAAAATTATTACCAGAACTATTCCTGGAAACTTTATTGGAGCATTAATTGGACCTGGTGGAAAAGTAATTCAGGAATTACAAAAAGCTACAGGAACTACTATCGTAATTAACGAAGTTGATGAGCAAGGTGTGGTTGAAATCTTAGGAACTGATCCAGAAGGTATCAAAACTGTATTAGCTAAAATTGATGCATTAACTTTCAAACCGCAGGTTGGAGAAGCTTACGAAGTAAAAGTAATTAAGATGCTTGATTTTGGAGCTGTTGTAGAATATACTGCTGCACCAGGAAACGAGGTATTGCTTCACGTGTCTGAATTAGCTTGGGAACGTACTGAGAACGTTGCTGATGTAGTTAAAATGGGAGATATTTTCGAAGTAAAATACTTAGGAGTTGACCCTAAAACTAAAAAAGAAAAAGTGTCTAAAAAAGCACTTGTTCCAAGACCTCCGCGTGAGGACAAAAAAGAGTAATCAGATCTTAGTTTACTAAAGGTTTATTCATAGAAAACCCCAGCTCATGCATTTGAGTTGGGGTTTTTCGTTTTCCAAATCATAGCGTAATCTTAATATTACACATTCTTTGATAAAGAAAATGTAAAAATTATAAAAAAACAGGATGAAACTTACATTTTTTTAAAGAAATGAAATATCTTTAGACCTCCAAAAATAAAATTATTAACCCTAAAAACCTTATCTATGGACTTAACACGTTACAAAGTTATCCAAAACACCAAAATCAACAGTAAAGCATTTGTTTTTAAAGACACTAAACATCTTCAGCATCCCCTTCCTCCTTTAGCTTCAGTTGAAAACTTCATCAGCCCTGGAGGTCTGCCAACATTAAAAATCAGAGTTACTTTATATATAAACTCAGAATTCGTTCAAAAACCAATCGTATCAGTTCCTACTTTAAAAGATTCTTCACTTGAAGTTTTCTTTGATTATGACTATACCGAAGATACACCCGAAACTTGTGATGTTTGGTATATCGAAATAGATTACTACTCTACAGACGTAACTCAGGTAAAAAATGTTATCACTTATCTTAGAAATGTTGATCCTGAAACCTCTAGAGGAACCAGAACAGGAGTTGACGAATAAGACCTATAACTAAAAAACATCATTTACTATTAAATTAGAAATGATGTTTTTAACCTTAATTTAAAGATGCATAAAATTACTTTTTATATTTTTTTATTGCTTTTTTTTTACCCTGTTTTTTTTTATTCTCAAAATCAAACAGTGAATTCTTTGTTGAATATTGAAAGCAAAAAAAAAGCTTTAGCCTTCAATAAAGAGTTACATTTTAAGGATGCTCAATATTATTTTCAAACAAATAATTGGGATTCTACTTTAGTCCATTCAATGAAACATTTGAATATTAGTACTAACAAAGAACTAAATGATTATTGTCATTATTTTAGAGGGTTTAGTTTCAAGAAAAAAAAGTTGTTTAAAGAAGCTAAATCAGAATTAAATTTAATCTCGAAAGGATTTGCTTTCTACCCTTTAGTAAATAAAACTCTTGGAGAAATTTCACTTGAATTAAAAGAATTCAAAAAAGCAATTGAATATTTTAATGAAATAGAAAAATTTCCTTTAGCAAAAGAACAAGGATTTAAAATAAGTGCAATTTACCAAAACATAGGTGTTAGTTATTTACATTTAAATGATTTCATAAAAGCCGAAACTTATCTTTTTAAAAGCAAAGATTTAAAAGAGAAAGAAAATGACAACGTTTCGTTAATCAATTTATATATGAATATTGCCAATTTGTATTATCTTCAATATAAAGATGATCAAGCTATTCCTTATTTTGAAAAATCATATGCATTGTCAAAAAAAGTAAGCGATTTTAATAAAAAATGGGACACTTCTCTAAATATGGCTGTTGTTGAAGAAAACAGGGGCAATTACAAAAAAGCATTACTATATAGAAAAGAATCTGATCAATGGAAAGACTCAATTAATAATCAGGACAAAATTTGGGCAGTTGCTGATTTTGAGAAAAAATTTACAGTAGCTCAAAAACAAAAAGAAATCAAAGTATTACAAGTCGAAAACAAATTAAAAAACACGCAACGCAATGCTTTGTTTTTTTCTGCAATTGGCCTTTTATTAATTTTAACCGGCGGTGTTTATTTATATGCACAAAGAGTAAAAAGCAGTAAAATTATTTTACGCCAAAAAAACAAACTTGACGAATTAAATACCACTAAAGATCAATTATTTTCTATTGTGAGCCATGATTTACGTTCCTCTGTAAATGCTTTAAAATCCAGTAATTCGAAATTATCTGCCACGCTTGAAACCAAAAACTATGATGAATTAAATCAATTAATTGTTCAAAACAGCAGTATTGCAAATGGCACTTACAGCCTTTTAGATAATTTATTACATTGGGCATTACTGCAGACTAAGCAATTGTATTTTCATAAAGAATCGATTCATCTGCATTCAGTAATTCAACAAATCGAATACAATTACAAACCTTTATTACTGGAAAAAGCCATTACATTTGAAAATCTGGTTTCAAAAAGCATCTTTTTGTTTGTAGACCTTGATTCACTAAAAATTGTATTTAGAAATTTATTAGACAATGCGATAAAATTTTCGAAAGAAAATGGACAAATTACCTTTTCTGCAAATGAAATCGATTCTGATTATTGTCAGGTCATAATTCAGGATACAGGAATTGGAATGAGCAGAAACACCATCGATGAATTGCTCCAGGAAGGCGAATTACTGGCTAAAAAAGGCAATTCAGAAATTATTGGAACCGGTTTGGGTTTACAGTTATGCAAGCAGATGATTAAGAAAAACAGCGGTACATTTGAAATAGAAAGTGAACTCAATAAAGGAACTAAAATGATATTAACTTTTCCAAAAACAAAATGAAATGGATAATATTAATGTTTTAATTATAGAAGATACTCCGGAGCAAAGTGATGCTCTTGTAAAAGTATTACTCGAAAACAATTATAATATAGCCGGAGTTGCTGTTAACTTTACAGATGCTTTAAAGTTATTTTATGAGACTTCTGTTGATGTAATAATAATAGATGTTTTTCTAGACGGAAAACCAGACGGGATAACGTTTGCTGAATCTATAAATATAATTCCTCAGGCATCGAAGCCTTTTGTGTTTTTGACTAGTTCTCAGGACAGGCAGATTTTCGAAAGAGCAAAACTCACCAGACCATTTAGCTTTTTAATGAAGCCCTTTAACGAACTGGAAATATTATATGCCATAGAAATGGCTGTCGAAAAGTTTTATGAACAAACCAATGTATTCCTCAGTGAAGAACAAAACACTGTTATAAGCAACGATTCATTATTTATTAAAAAGAAAAATTCATTAAAGAAAGTTGCCTTGGAAGATATTCTTTATATCGAAGTTGAAGAGCGTTATTGTAACATCATCACTGAGAAAGAAAAATTTGTAATCTTAATTTCGCTGACAAAAATCAGTGAACTGCTGGATAAAAACAAATTCATAAAAACACATCGCAATACTATAGTAAATTCTGTTAAAATTGAAGAAATTTTCCTAACTGACAATCTTATTATATTAAAAGGAAACCATCGAATAAATCTAAGTGACACCTATAAGGATTTCATAAAAAATATGAACATCTTGTCATAATACTAAAAAATACACACAAAACTAAATCCTCTTTCTACAAGAGGATTTTTGTTTTTGAAAGAAAAAGTTTAAGCGACAGAGTCTTCAACATCTTTCATGACACAAAAAAGAGGTTTTATGACATTTTCATAACAATTTGCTTAGATGAAATTTACTTTTACCCTGCCTAAATCAAAATAATGATAGATGAAAACAGCCACGATAAAACAACCAGAAATGAAAATTTTACCAATTCTTAAAAAAATAATAAACAATCCCTGGGTTGGCGTTGCAGTTTCATTAGCTATAATAATTCCGAGTTTATATAAAATTCTGGATGATGTTACTGTTTTAAGAATAGAATATGTTTTACTTGCCGTCTTTTTTCCTTTATACATAAAATCATTAAAGAAAATATTTGATCAAATTCTAGACAGTTCAGATGATTCTTTTGAGTAAGTATCCATAGAAACTCTTTTTGCCCAAAAACATTTCACCTAAAACCCTTATTTCGTACTAATGGAATAGGGGTTTTATCACAAAAAATAAATTTTTTATTACATTTTAACAATTTTAACCTTTGTTTATAATCTTTTTTTGATAATTTTAGAGCTTCCAAAACAATCATCAAAAACCATCGAATCCTTTGAAAAATTATCAAAAAAAAACCATTTTCCTCATTTTATTTGGATTATTCTTAAACATTTATGTCATTCAAGCCCAAACCAATAACGATATTAATATTTACAACTGGTATGACAAAACCGTTGGAGAAGATAATCTGGATATAAACAACGGAATACCACACACGAATCTCTACAGAAGTGTGCAAGACAACTACTTATACTTAATTAATCAGTATGAATTAGGAAAACTTAGTTATGAAGGTCAAAACTATTACAACGTAAAACTAAAATACGATATTTACAGAGATATTTTAGTTTTAAACCCTTCAGGACAGCCTGAAAATATCGGCATAAACCTTACTCAAAACAAAGTCGAGTCTTTTTCAATTCAGGACAAAAATTTTATCAAAATTGAAAAAAAGATTGAGACGATCCCTGAATTTACAACAGGATATTATGAAGTAAGCAAAATTGCACCAGATTTTATATTTTATATCAAACACCACAAGGACATTCAAAAAACAGTTTCAGAAAATGGAATATTATATTCCTTTAAAGAAAACAGTTTGTTTTTTATTGAACTAAAAAACAACATTTACCTTATAAAAGGAAAAAATGACATCATCAAACTGTTCCCTGAACAAAAAAAGCAAATCAATGGGTTTTATTTACTGAATAGAGAGTTAAAACAATCTGATTTAAATCAATTTATGAAAAATTTGATGAAATACATTTCTAATTCTCTTCTAATTCAAACTAAATAAGACAAATGAAAAAAATTTTACTTTCAATTATAATTTTATTCTCATTTCAATTGTCTATAGCACAAACTGCAGGTGAGAAACTATCTATTACATTTAAAGATGAAACCTTAGAAATTGCCTTAAAACGCATTGAAACGGCAACATCATACAAATTTTATTTTGATCCAACATGGGTTAATTCTAACAAAGGATTAATCTCCGGCGTTTACAATGATGCTAAAATTGACGATATCCTTAATTCGGTTTTCAGTAAAACTGACTTGAATTATATTATTATAAAGAACAAAATAATTTTAACGCTTAATAGTACAATTCACAATACTTTACCATCAAATTATTTTACTGATGCGCCTGTTGAAACGAATCAAAACAACGGAAATGATCATTCTGACAATCCTGTGTTTTATCAGCAGTACGATTCTCTAAATAGTTATAGTGTAACTAAAAAAGCTTCGATAGTTTTTATAGGTAAAGAGAATAAAGACAATGTAAAAAGAAATTATACTGTCTCTGGTTCTGTTAAAAATGAAGAAACAGGAAAAGCGGAAGCAAACATCTTTATCAAAGTAAGAAACAAAAACATCAGCACATCAAGTGATCCTGATGGAAACTATACTTTACAACTTCCTAGAGGAATAAATGTTATTGAGATAAAATCGTTAAGCCATAAAGAAGTTGTAAGAACTTTAATGGTTTATGACGACGGTACATTTGATATCAATGTTAATGAAAGATCAAATCAACTAGATGAAGTTGTAATTAAAAAGAAAGGACAAAAAACTACCGAAACGACTGTTTCTGGTTTAGTTTCTATTGATATAGAAGGAATTAAAAATGTTCCATTAATTCTTGGAGAAAGAGACATTTTAAAAGTAGCTACAACATTTCCTGGTATTAAAACTACCGGAGAAGGATCTGCCGGCTTTAACGTACGAGGAGGAAAAGACGATCAAAATCTTATTCTTTTAGACAACGCTGTTTTATACAATCCGCAGCATTTTTTAGGTTTCTTCTCAGCAATTAACCCATATACAGCAAAGAAAGCCGATATTTACAAAGGAAGTATCCCAGCTGATTTTGGAGGAAGATTATCTTCTGTATTTGATATTGCAACAAAAAATGGAAATCCAGAAAAGTTTTCGGGTGAAGGTGCCATCGGACCTATAACTTCAAATCTTACCTTAAGCATGCCTATCCAAAAAAATAAATCGAGTATTATTGTTGGAGGAAGAGCAACTTATTCTGACTGGATCTTAAAAGCGCTTGACGATGAAAATTTAAAAAACAGTCAGGCTGGTTTTTATGACGGAATCATTAAATACAATAATGCAATTAATGCAAACAATAACTTAGAGGCTACTGCTTACTACAGTCATGACCGTTTCAGCCTTAGTTCAGATTCTGTGTACAAATACAGCAACAGATTGGCATCTTTAAAGTGGGATCATACTTTTAACAAAAAGAGCAAAGGAGCGTTAATTTTTACAAACAGTGAATATAAGTTCAATATTGACTACCATTCTGATGATGTAAATTCATTTGATTTTGGATACAAAGTAAACGAATCGCAGCTTCAGGCAAAATTGAACTACCAGCTGACACCAAAACATAATTTGTCTTATGGTATTGCAAGTAAATTATACAATATTTCTCCTGGATATCAACACCCAACAAATCCTGATGCAACTTTAATTGCTACTGACATTGAAAAAGAAAGAGCCCTTGAGTCTGCTGTTTATTTATCTGACAGTTATAAATTTAATGACAAATTACAGTTTGATTTAGGGTTAAGGTATTCGTTTTATGCTTCATTAGGAGAAGCTAATGTAAATACTTATCAGGCTGGATTACCTTTGAGCAACGAAACTATAACCGGAACAAATCATTATGACAAAAATGAAGTTGTAAAAACTTATGGCGGAATTGAACCTCGTTTAGCAGCACGTTATTTCATTACCGAAGATCTTTCTATAAAAGCAGGTTACGATATGACTCGTCAATACATTCATTTATTATCGAGCAATGTAACACAATCTCCAACTGACACTTGGAAATTATCTGATTCAAATGTAAAACCTCAAAGCGCACAGCAGGTTTCTTTAGGTCTTTTTAAAACATTACAAGACGAAGAATACGAAATAAGCCTTGAAGGATATTACAAAAAATCGAAAAACATTTTAGATTACAAAGTTGGAGCACAGCTTTTATTGAATCAAAATGTTGAGACTGAATTATTACAGGGAGAAGGAAAAGCATATGGTGTTGAATTATTGTTAAAGAAATCAACCGGAAGATTAAACGGATGGATTGGTTATACCTATTCTCGTACTTTTATTAAACTTGACAGTCAATTCAGTTCAGAAAAGGTAAATAATGGAAGTTTTTTTCCGGCAAACTTTGATAAACCACATGATTTAAGTGCTATTTTAAATTATAGATTTACAAAACGCTATAGTTTATCTACAAACTTCATGTATCAAACCGGAAGACCAATAACATATCCTATTGGAACATTTCAATATGGAAACGGACAATATACATTATACAGCGACAGAAATGCCTATAGAATTCCAGATTATATTCGTTTAGATATTGGAATCAATATTGAAGGAAATCATAAAATTAAAAAACTAGCACACAGTTTCTGGAACTTTTCAATTTATAATGTCTTAGGAAGAAACAACCCTTATTCAATTTATTTTGTAACAGATCAAAGCGGAAAAGTAAAAGGATACAAAACTTCTATTTTCTCAATTCCTGTACCAAGTATTACTTATAATTTTAAATTTTAATCCCAATATATAGGATGAAAAATTTTAAACTACATAGTATTATTTTTTTCTTGTCAGCTTTTATTTTCAACAGCTGTACGGAAACGTATCCGCTATTGACAAATACTTACGAAGAAGCTCTGGTTGTTGAAACTACAATAACAAACGAATTGAAAAACCAGGAAATTAAACTTGTTAAAACAGCTAAATTCGAAGATGAAAGTTATTTACCAGAAAGCGGTGCAGAAGTCTATATAACTGATAATTCGGGACACAGATATGATTTTGAAGACCAATCAGACAGATATGTGTCAACTGTTGCGTTTCAGGCTGCTCCCGGAATCCAATATCAGCTGCACATTAACACGAAAGATGGAAGATCCTTTGAATCATCTGCAGAAACACTTACACCTATAAATCCAATGCAGAGCGTTACGGCAGAAATTGAAACAATAGATACTGAAAGAGGAGTCACTATTAGAGCCCGCAGTTTTGATCCGGATAACAAATCAAAATTTTACAGGTATGAATATGAAGAAACGTATAAAGTTGTAACTCCAAAATGGGTAGACACCAAAGCAATTTTAAATGCGAATGGCGGAGTTATTTTTGTTCCCAACTCTCCTGATACCAAAGTTTGTTATGGCAGTAAAAAAAGCTCAACTTTACTTTTAACAGACACAAATGGTTTAAGCGAAGATAAAATTAATTACTTAGTACGATTCATAAGTGATCAGGATTATATTATTACCACCAGATACAGCATATTAGTAAGACAGTATGTCGAAAATTTAGCGGCTTATAATTACTACAGTACGTTAAAAAAAATGTCTGGCAACGAAAATATTTTATCTCCAAAACAACCCGGAATCGTGTTAGGTAATATAAGGTCTATAAAAAATTCAGGCGATAAAATTATCGGATATTTTGATGTAGCATCAGTATCAACAGAGAGAATTTATTTTAATTATGCCGATTTATTTTATGGTGAAGTGGCACCGCCATATTACACGGATTGTAAAGAATTTTGTTATGCAGAGATCCCATTCAATCCCGATCCTTGTACACATGTACCACCTTTTGTGGATGATATAGCCCTAAAAAAAGTCACATATTTTTTAACCGGCAGCCAATTCACTTTTTGGGTAAATTCACCCTGCGGAGACTGCACCACTATAGCCTCAAACATAAAACCTGCATTTTGGACAGACTAAAAGCAGATAAACGGTTTTTCATTTTCGGTAAATGAAAAATATAATTTATCTAAATTAAAAATGAAGCAATTTTAAACAATGAAACTCTATATAAAAAATACAATCCTTTTAACGCTTCTTGCAATCCTTTTTAGCGGTTGTACAGAAACATTTCCTCTTTTAACAAATACATACGAAGAGATAATTGTTATTGAAGCAACCTTGACTAATGAATTAAAAAATCAGGAAATAAAAATTACTAAAACTTCAAAGTTTGAAGATGAAGAAGTAAAAATAGAAACGGGTGCTGTTGTAGTTGTTAAAGACAATCAAAATAACGAGTATCCATTTGAAGAAAATGGAAATGTTTACAAATCAGTGACTCCTTTTCATGCTGAAGCTGATAAACAATATACTCTGGAAGTAAAAACTAAAGACGGAAAAATTTACCAGTCTACACCACAAACTTTAACTACTGTTAACCCAATTAAAAGTGTTGTTCCATCGCTTGTAACAAATAAGGACAATGAAACAGGGGTTCAAATTAATGTAAATAATTACGACCCTCAAAAATCATCAAATTACTATAGATATGAGTATGACGAAACCTATAAAGTTGTAGTGCCGAGATGGAGCAGTCTAAAACTTATTTCCACCAGTCCACAATCTGTTGCTTTAATTAATAACGATCCAAGTACAAAAACCTGTTATTCAACTAAAAAATCAACAGAGATCCTTTTAGTAAACACAAACGACCTTTCTGAAGATCGTGTAAATTTCCCTATCCGATTTATCGAAAAAAATAATTATATCATTGGTCATCGTTACAGCATATTAGTAAAACAATATATAGAAAGCCTTGATGCGTATACCTTTAATAAAACACTTAGAGATATGTCTAGTTCATCTGGCATTTTATCTCCAAAACAGCCTGGTTTAATTTCAGGAAATATAAAATGCATCAACGACTCGAGTACAAAAGTCATTGGCTTTTTTGAAGTGGCATCTTACTCAGAAATGAGATTGTTTTTTAATTACGATGATTTTTTCCCTTTTGAACCTGCACCCTATTTTAGTACATGCGACGACATTCCTTTTAAATTTTGTTTTGGAGGTGACGACTGCTCAGGAGAAAGCATGATTTATAACGTAAATGGTAAACTCATGACTTATATATCAAATGCCGGTATAAATTACATATTAGTCGATGCTGTATGCGGAGACTGCACATCTTTTTCATCTAACGTAAAACCTTCATTTTGGACAGAATAAAACACATATTATTATTGTTTGTATTAATTAATACACAATTAAGCAGCGCACAACAAACTGTAACATTAGATGAAACTATTTTTATTCATACTAATGCAGCAACACTTATTTCAGGTGAGACATTATTATACAAGGTTTATTGTCTAAAATCATCAGACAAAACACCAAGCGGCATTAGTAAAGTAGCCTATGTAGAATTAGTTGATGATAATAAAAAATCAGTTTTTAAAACGAAAATCTCTTTAGAAAACGCAAGCGGCCAAGGCGATTATTTTATTCCGACAACTTTAAAAACAGGTACCTATAAACTAATTGGCTACACCAATTGGATGCTGAACAAACCATTTTCTGAATTGTTTCAGTTAAATATTAATATTATCAATCCGTATAAAGTAGATGAGAAAACTGCTTCTCAAAATATTTTTGCAGGAAATACAAATACGACAGCAGAAAGTTTAAAAAACGAAAATGTAACTTTAAATCTAAACAAAAAGATTTTTTCAAATCGTGAATTAGTTGACTTAAAAATTAAGTCTTCAAATGCAAATTATACAAATGGAACCTATTCACTTTCTGTTCGAAAATTAGATAACATTCCAGCTCAAAATCAAATTTCGGCTGTAGATTTTGCTGCAGGGAATGCTTATCTTGCAGTATTGGATTTAAAAAATGAAAATCAAAAAATAATCCTGCCAGAAGTTAGAGGAGAAATAATTTCAGGAAAAATAAGTGCAAAAAACAACAGCGATAAAATCGATAATATTTCTGTTGGGCTATCTATTCCGGGAAAATCTTTCGCTTTTAAAGTTGTACAAACTGATAAAAACGGAAATTTCATTTTCAACGTTAATCAAACCTTTTACAGTTCAAATATAATTCTTCAGATTATAGACGAAAAAGCAAACAATTATGAGCTTACTGTAAACAACGCTCCAGAAATAGATTATACAAAAGTATCTTTTGAAAAAGATGCAAAATTGTCTTATACAATAAAAGAAAGCCTTTTAGAAAGATCTATTTCAAGTCAGGTTGAAAATGCTTATTTCCATAAAAAAGTAGATAACATCGAGAAAACTCCAACAGTGGAGCCTTTTTATTACCCACTGACTAAAGAATACATTCTGGATGATTATACGCGATTTAAAACCTTAAAAGAAACTATAACAGAGGTTGCAGTAGAAGCTTATTCTAAACAAAAAGATGACAAGCTTTATCTACATGTAAACGACCCAAGTGTTTTCCCTCAGCTGCCAAATCCTGCACTTGTATTAGTAGACGGATTATATTTGGAAAACCAAAATGACCTGCTGACTTATAACATGAAAAATGTATATAAAATTGAAATTATTGTGGGAAGATATTATGTTGGCGCAAAATCATTTAACGGATTAATCAGTTTTACAACATTTGATAAAGATTTCAAAAGCACACAAACAGGCTCTTTTATTGCAAAACCAACTATTTTAAGACCACAGCCAAAAAAGATATACAACAAGGTTAAGTATGAAAATACGGCTGACAATGAAAGAATCCCTGATTTTAGAAATCAGTTGTTTTGGAATCCTGATGTACAGCTAAATCAAGATTCAGAAACTTCATTTTATACTTCTGATCTTTCCGGAACTTTCGAAATAAGATTAGAAGGATTTACGAAAAGCGGAATCCCGGTTTCTATTAAAGAAAATATAGAAATTCAAAACATAAGTGCAAATTAATTTACAATTGTAAAAACATAACTCACTAAAAACCTGTCTAGTTATAGACAGGTTTTTTATTTTATAAAAAAAAACAAAAATTTTTTGACCTAAATTGTAACTTTTTTGAAACCTCATACGTATAACTACTTGTACACTTAAAAAATTGAGGAGACAAATAAGATGAGACAACTTAAAATCACCAAGCAGGTAACCAATCGTGAAACTGCATCGTTAGATAAATATCTACAAGAAATCGGAAAAGTTGACCTAATTACCGCTGATGAAGAGGTAGAATTAGCACAAAGAATAAAGGCTGGTGATCAAAGAGCTTTAGAAAAATTAACAAAAGCCAACCTACGTTTCGTTGTATCGGTTGCTAAACAATATCAAAACCAAGGATTAACTCTTCCTGACTTAATTAATGAAGGAAACTTAGGACTTATCAAAGCAGCACAGCGTTTTGATGAAACTCGTGGTTTTAAATTCATTTCTTATGCCGTATGGTGGATTCGTCAATCGATCCTTCAGGCTCTTGCAGAACAATCACGTATTGTACGTTTACCATTAAACAAAATTGGTTCTATCAATAAAATCAACAAAATGTATGCATTATTAGAGCAGTCTAATGAACGTCCGCCTTCTGCTGAAGAAATTGCAAAAGAACTTGACATGACTGTAAATGATGTAAAAGAGTCTATGAAAAACTCTGGTCGTCACTTATCAATGGATGCACCTCTTGTTGAAGGTGAAGATTCTAACCTTTACGACGTATTACGTTCTGGAGAATCTCCAAACCCAGACAGAGAGTTAATTCACGAATCATTACGTACTGAAATCGAACGTTCATTAGAAACATTAACGCCAAGAGAGGCAGATGTTGTTCGTTTGTATTTTGGTCTTGGCGATCAGCACCCAATGACTTTAGAAGAAATTGGAGAAACTTTCGACTTAACTCGTGAGCGTGTTCGTCAGATTAAAGAAAAAGCAATCCGTAGATTAAAACATACTTCTAGAAGTAAAATTCTTAAAACTTATCTTGGTTAATCACCAAAATTCCGACAAAAGAAATTACAAATTCCAATTACTTGGAGTTTAATTTAAAATTTCTTAATTTGGATATTAAAGCAAACAACAGTTTGATTGACTGTTCGTTTTTTGATTGATGATTGAAACTCCGGCTGATTACCGGAGTTTTTTATTTTGCATTTTGAAAATTTAACCGCAAAGCACGCTAAAATTTACGCAAGGTCCGCAAAGTTTTTTTTATTGTTTTTTTAAGCACACAAAGCTTTGCGAACTTTGCGTTTTTTTACAGAACCTTACAAGCCAAAAATCTTTGCGTGCTTTGCGGTTAAATTATCATGCAGTGCATAAAAAATTTATCTTTGTAAAAAAACAACACACACTACAATGAAAAATACATTTATTGCTCCTTCAGTTCTTGCTGCCGATTTTGGCAATTTACAGCGCGATGTCGAAATGATAAACAACAGTCAGGCTGATTGGTTTCATATCGATATCATGGACGGAGTTTTTGTTCCAAATATCTCTTTTGGAATGCCGGTTTTAGAAGCTATTTCAAAACATGCAAAAAAATATATCGATGTACATTTAATGATTATTGATCCCGATCGTTACATTAAAACTTTTGCCGATTTGGGAGCAAATGGATTAACAGTTCATTACGAAGCTTGTACACATTTACACAGAACACTGCAGGCAATTAAAGCCGAAGGAATGAAAGCTGGTGTTGCCATAAATCCGCATACCAATATTGATCTTTTAGAAGATGTTATAAACGACATTGACTTGGTTTGTATCATGAGCGTAAATCCTGGCTTTGGCGGGCAGTCTTTTATCGAAAATACGTATACAAAAGTTAAAAAACTAAAAGATTTAATTACACGCAAAAACGCATCAACTCTTATCGAAATTGACGGTGGTGTAACGAACAAAAATGCAAAACAATTAGTAGAAGCCGGAGCAGATGTTTTAGTTGCCGGAAGCTTTGTTTTTAAAGCAGAAAATCCAATTGAAACAATCGCAGATTTAAAAGTCCTTACTGCTTTTTAAATTTTTTAAATTCGGAAAGAAGTCAATTCCTGTCATTTTTTCTACCGTTTCAATAGGAACTACGAAATCATAAATAGACTTGTCACTTGTCTTCATTTGGAACTAAAAAAGCAATTGCTTTGTGTTCTTTTCCTGATTTTGCCAAAACAATTTTATAGAAATATTTAGGAACAGAAACTTTTTCTGTTCCTATTTTTTTATCTGTATCTTTCAAAACACCACCTGTAACGACATAAATATCATTGTATTTGCCTGCCCAATAACGTGTTTTTTGTTCTATTCTATTCCAGATTCCGCTGTTGAAATCATGTTTTTGAGGAGAAATATTCGAAGTATAAAAAGTATCGTTATATGCTTCTTCATTAAATTCCATATCGCCTGCCGGGCAAAGGTGGCCTTTATCATAACCCGATTTTTTATAATTTCTCCAATCGGCAGAACCTGTTGTCACTTTTGGATCTTCGATAAAATAAGGACGTTTAAAATTTCCATTTTTCAAATATTCCTTTTTTAATTCGTAAGCAACCCATTCTGCCTGTTCAAATTTTTCATTATAAGACAGTGTATAATATTTATGTTTAACGATTTGATTGGTTGTTGAAGTTGGTTCATAAGAAACAGAATACAATGAACCTATATTATTACTTTGATCAGAAACAAATGAACTTTGTTTCTCCCCTATTTCTTCTTTATCATCTTTATGTATAACATTATTTTCTTTTTTACAAGAAAAGGCCATAAATGCAGCCAAAAAACAAATTAAAGCATTCTTCATAAATACTATATTTTATCTAAAAAAAACGCTCCATAAATTACTATTTAAGAAGCGTTTTTCAATAACAAATTAAATTTTCTAAAATTAAGATTTTACTAATTTCTCCTTTTTCATTTTAGGTGAAACTGTAGTTTTTACATAAGAAGGAGACTGTAAATCGTCTAAAACATTTAATGCTTCCTCAACATATACATCTTTCGATAAAGCCTGGTGCCAAGCTTCTCTTTTCTCTTTTAATGTAGCATCATTGTTCATTTCCTGCACTTCATAAGGTAATGATTTAAAAACCAGATTGTTTTTGTAATCAGAAATTGGTTTGTATTTTTTACCTTCATTTTCAACTTGTTCCTGAGTTTCTTTAAAACTCTTAATGTTCAGGCTGTATGTATTTTCTTTGTTCTTAACATCAATCCATTTTGCATTGTCTTCAATTAATTTAAACTGAGGATTTTCTGCAATTCTGGTTCTGCTTTTCTCAATAGCCTTACTAAAATTTTGGTTAAAAGTCCACGTACTGTAATCAGCAGGATCAATTTTATCCCAAGGCATTGCGTTGTCAATATCACGCTCACCCATTTTTAGATAAGCATAACGATCCGGCATTACAACATCACTGTGAACACCTTCTAATTGAGTAGAACCACCGTTAATTCTATAGAATTTTTGTCCTGTAATTTTCAAAGCACCTAAATCTCCATAATTTGCATTACGAACAAATTGGTTTAAATCAAGTACATTTTGTACCGTTCCTTTACCATAAGTTTGTTTACTTCCAATGATAACGCCGCGTTTGTAATCCTGAATAGCTGCTGCTAAAATCTCAGAAGCCGAGGCAGAGAAACTGTTAACCATAATTACCAATGGACCGTCCCACTCTATTTTTTTGTCTTTATCGTATAAAACTTCTTTCTTTTTTCCAGCAGATTTTACCTGAACAATTGGTCCCTCTTCAATAAATAAACCTGCAATATCAACAACAGTAGAAAGAGATCCTCCTCCATCGTCGCGAACATCAAGAACGATTCCGTTTATATTTTCTTTTTTCAGTCTTTCTACTTCAAGAGCAATATCTTTTCCGGCATCACGACCGTCTTTGTTTTCAAAATCGATGTAAAATTTAGGAAGATAAATAACTCCATATTTCAATCCGTTTTTTTCAACAATACTAGATTTAGCGTAAGTTTCTTCAATTTCAACCACATCTCTTACAATTGAAATTACTTTAATACTTCCGTCAACTTTTTTAACTGTAAGTTTTACTACAGTTCCTTTGTGTCCTTTGATTTTTTTAACAACATCGTCAAGACGCATTCCAACTACATCAACCGGTTCTTCATTACCTTGAGCAACTTTAAGAATTAAATCTCCTGCTTCAAGTTCTTTTCCTTTCCATGCAGGTCCGCCGGAAATTAACTCATCAATTTGAGTAAAGTCATTTTTCTTAGTTAATCTTGCTCCAATTCCTTCTAATTTTCCGCTGATATTTACATCAAAACGATCTTTTTCTTCTGGTGCAAAATAACTAGTATGCGGGTCAAAACGAGCCATTATAGAATTTAAATACACAGAAAACCAGTAATCTTTATTTAAATCTTTAATAACACTAAAATTGTCATCTAATGATTTTAAAGAACTCTCACGAGTTTCTTTTTCTAAAGTTTCAAATGATTTTTCTTTGTAAGCTGGATCTTTTTTCTTTTTCTCTTCTTCAATTTTTTGTTTTGTTACAAGTGAAGAAAGAGTCGAAAGTTTAATTTGTTTTCTCCATCTTTCATTAATTTCATTTAAATTCTTTGCATACGGAATTGTCTCATAATCTGCATTAAAAGTCTCATCTGTATTATAGTTAAAAGGCTGCGCTAAAATAGTTTTATAGCGTTTTTTACTCTCTTCCATTCTTTTCATTAATCTTGTATAAGTTAAATTAAAGAATGTTAAGTCTTTGTTTAAAAACTGATCATCAAGCATTAACTCATATTGCTTGAATTCATCAATATCCGACTGCAGAAAGAACCTCTTTGAAGGGTCTAATGCATCGATATAATCCTTAAAAATACCTTTTGAAAAATCGTCATTTATTTCTGCCGGACTATAGTGTCCTTTTTCAATAACAAAAGCCAGTAATTCTAAAAGTGTCTTGTCTCTATTTGGATCCGGATCATCATTCTTGTCAGCATTTATCTTAAAAGCAAACAGGGTTAAAGACAAGCATAATACGGCTATAAGTATTTTATAATTTCTTTTCATAAACTTAATAATAGCATTCATCAAATTTTTTAATCTAAGTTACGGTAAAAACTATGCCAACATGCCAAGATCAGTATAATTTTTTGTTAAAGATATAAAAATGTTTATCGTTCAAAAGTGTTCCTGAATTTAGTTTACAATTTTTATTTATTTGTTAGTAATCTACCAAAATCTGTTACTACATTTGCTTTTACAAGCTTTAATTTTGAAAAATCAAAAATAGCAATCTTATCATGAAAGACGAAAAACCCTTAATATTAGTAACCAACGACGACGGAATTCTGGCTCCGGGAATTAGAGCTTTAATAAGCGTTATGGAAACTATTGGCGATGTTGTTGTAGTCGCTCCAGACAAACCTCAGAGCGCAATGGGTCATGCCATCACCATAAATAACACTTTATTTTTAGATAAAATTTCTAAAGATGATGATACAATTACAGAATACAGCTGTTCTGGAACTCCTGTTGATTGTGTAAAATTGGCAGTAAATGAAATTTTAAAAAGAAAACCAGATTTATGTGTTTCCGGAATTAACCACGGATCAAATTCTTCAATTAATGTTATTTATTCCGGAACTATGAGTGCCGCTGTCGAAGCAGGAATTGAAGGAATTCAGGCCATTGGTTTTTCACTTTTGGACTTTGACTGGAATGCCGATTTTGAACCGGCGAAAGCATTTGTAAAAAAAATAGCTTTAGAAACACTTAAAAACAAACTGCCTCCCGGCGTTGTTTTAAATGTCAATTTCCCAAAATTGAGTGAAAAAGAAATTAAAGGAATAAAAGTCTGCCGTCAGGCTAAGGCTTATTACGCTCAAAAATTTGACAAAAGACAAACTCCTTTTGGTAAAGATTATTACTGGCTGACGGGCAAATTTACAAATGAAGACAATGGCGAAGATACAGACGAATGGGCTTTAGAAAACGGATATATTTCTGTGGTTCCGGTTCAGTTTGATTTAACGGCACATCATACTATGCAGCAACTTAATACATGGAAATTAAATGGATAAAAAAGAATTTATTATTGGGTTTCTTATTGGAATCTTTACATCTCTTTTGGGTAGTTATTTGTTTATCAAATTCTTTACAAATTTTGATATTTCTACCGGAATTCGAACTATAAAAGAAATGGGATATTTGGGAAAAATAATTACAATTGGAACCACTTTAGATCTTGCTGTTTTCTTAATTCTTTTAAACCGAAATAAAGAAATGATGGCCAGAGGCGTGATTTTAGCCGTGATTGTTCTGGCAGTTTCAACCATAATTATTTAAATCCTATCTTTGTGCTGCAATAAAAATTTGTTGATATGAAATACTACATAATAGCTGGCGAGGCTTCTGGAGATCTACACGGTTCAAATTTAATGAAAGCCTTATATGAGGAAGATCCTCAGGCCGAAATTAGATTTTGGGGCGGTGACTTAATGCAGAAAGCCGGCGGAACTTTGGTAAAACATTATCGCGATCTTGCATTTATGGGTTTTGTTGAAGTGCTTTTTAATTTAAAAACCATTTTAAACAATATAAAATTCTGCAAAAAAGATATCTCAGAATTTAAACCTGATGTTTTAATTTTTATTGATTATCCTGGCTTTAATATGCGTATTGCAAAATGGGCCAAAGAACTGAATTACAGAACTCATTATTATATTTCTCCTCAAATCTGGGCCTGGAAAGAAAATCGCATCAACGCCATAAAACAGGATGTTGACAGAATGTTTGTAATTCTGCCTTTTGAAAAAGGTTTTTATGAAGACAAACATCATTTCCCTGTAGATTTTGTGGGGCATCCGCTTATTGATGCTATTCAAAATCAGCCCGCTTTTAATGAATCAGCTTTTAGAGAAGAAAATAAATTAGGAGAAAAACCTATTATTGCTGTTTTACCAGGAAGCCGTAAACAGGAAATTACCAAAATGCTGAGCGTAATGTTAAGTGTTGTTGATGATTTTCAGGATTATGAATTTGTTATTGCGGGCGCACCAAGTCAGGATTACGAATTTTATCAGCAGTTTATAAAAAACAAAAACATCGCATTTGTATCGAATAAAACGTATGATTTACTGCGTTCTTCAACAGCTGCTTTAGTTACTTCTGGAACAGCAACTTTAGAAACAGCACTTTTTAAAGTTCCTGAAGTGGTTTGTTACAAAGGAAGCGCTATTTCATATCAAATTGCCAAACGAATTATTACTTTAAAATATATTTCGCTTGTTAATTTAATTATGGATCAGGAAGTTGTAACTGAATTAATTCAGGGCGAATGCAATACAAAACGCATCAAAGAAGAATTAAACAAACTGCTTGAACCTTCTCACCGTGAAAAACTGCTAAAAAACTATGATATTTTAGAACAAAAACTTGGTGGGGTAGGCGCAAGTAAAAAAACTGCAAAACTTATTGTTGCCGATTTAAAATCTTAAATATTTCTGTTTTGAAAAAAATATTCGTTTTCCTTCTTCTATCGATCGTATTCGTTTCTTGTAAATCGACTTCAACTGTTGCAGGCAAAAGCACGAGCAAAAGTGAATCAAAAAAAGAAAACAGATCTCTGGTAAAGAATTTAATCGATACTGCAACAGATAATATTGGTGTAAAATACAAGGCCGGAGGAACTACAAAAAGTGGTTTTGACTGCTCCGGATTAGTTTATACTACTTTTGAATCTGAAAATATAAAACTGCCAAGAAGTTCTTTTGAACAGGCAAAAATTGGAAAAGTTATTCCGCTTAATGATGCAAAAAAAGGAGATTTAATTTTCTTTAAAACCAACAAAAGCAGACAGATTAATCACGTTGGACTTATCACGGAAGTAAATTCAGACGAAATAAAATTTGTACATTCTTCTACTTCAAAAGGCGTTATAATTTCTTCTACAAAGGAACCTTATTATAAAAATTCGTTTGAACAAGTAAACAGGGTTTTAGAATAATCTCATCTAAAATATATTTATTTTCTTACAAATATTTAATACTTTTACCTGATGAAAGTATTAGATTTTCCTTTAGTTAAAATAACAATTCCCTTTATCTTTGGGCTTTTAGTTTCCTATTATTGCCAGCCGCCGTTAAAAGCATCTCTCATTTTTCTTGGTTTTTCAACAATCTTGTTTTGTGCTTCGTATTTTATTTCAAAAAGAAATAAAAAAGCAAAAACATTTTTTAGCATCAACAGTTTTCTTTTATCTTTTTTTATTGGGATATGCGTTTTGCTTTTCCACACCGATACTTTCGACAAATCTAATTATACGTACTCAAAAACTGTTTTTGAAAACCAGCAGTTCATCACTTTTACTTTAAGAGAAAAACTCAAAAGCAATGATTATAATGACCGATATACTGGACTTATAAACAGCATTGGTGACAAATTTTATTCAGGCAGAATTATTGTCAATATTCAAAAAGACAGTTTAAAAAATCCCCTTATTATTGGAAATACAATTAGAGTTGAAACTACTTTACAAAGAACCGTTTCGAACAAAAATCCAAATCAGTTTGATTACGCAAAATATTTATCAGACAAACAGATTTACGCACAGTTATATTGCAAAAAATCAGAAATAAAAGTCAGCAGGACAATTACAAAAGATATTTGGTATTATTCCGGACGTTTGCATTCTACTATTCTCAAAAATTTAGAAAGCGCTCATTTTAATAAAGATGAAATGAATGTTGCGCTGGCTCTGATTTTAGGACAGCAGCAGGAAATTTCAGCAGATATAATCAAAGATTATCAATATTCGGGAGCTACGCATGTACTTTCTGTTTCGGGACTGCATGTTGGCTTTATAATGCTTTTTATAATGTTTATCTTAAAACCAATTCCAAATACCCGAAAAGGCTCTGCAATTAAATTAATTACTATTTTAATTTCTCTGGCCGGTTTTGCTGTTATTTCTGGTTTATCGCCTTCTGTATTACGCTCTGTTGTAATGTTTTCGTTTGTAGCAATAGGAAATCATTTACGACGAAGCGGTAATATTTATCACACTTTATTAGTTTCCCTTTTATTGATATTGCTTTTTGAACCGTACTTTTTATTTGATGTTGGATTTCAGCTGAGTTATTTAGCTTTGTTTTTTATTGTTTGGCTTCAGCCGGAATTAAACAAAATCTGGAAACCAAAAAATAAATTTATTCTATATATATGGAACGCACTAACGGTTTCTTTTGCGGCGCAAATTGGCACATTGCCCTTGTGCCTGTATTATTTCCATCAATTTCCGGGATTATTTTTTGTAACCAATATTATAATTCTGCCAGTTTTATCTTTTATAATGATTGCAGGAATTATCGTTATGATATCTGCCATTTTCAAAAGTCCGCCCGAAATATTGGTTTATATTTTTGAAAAAAGTATTTTCATTCTAAATCAACTAATTCATTATGTAGCTTCATTTGAATCATTTGTCATTCAAGGCATCAGCTTTAATTTTTATTACTTGATAACGCTGTATCTTGTAATAATAAGCGCCACAATCTGGTCTCAAAAACCAAGTTACAATAAACTCATTGCAGTATTTATATCAATAATTTTATTTCAATCTGCACTGATTTATACTAAAAGAGAAATTTCAAATCAAAAGGAATTAATCGTTTATAATGTGAAGAAAAACACTTTGATTTCTTCAAGAAATGGAAATATCAGTACGCTTTTTGCGAGCGATACAACGAGCAGCAAAAGCACAAAAAGCAATGTTTTTAACTCTTACTTAGTTGGTAATTTTAGTGTTTTAAATAAATCTCAAAAACTTAAAAACGTATTGTTTTTCAAAGGCCATAAAATTTCCATAATTGACAGCACCGGAATTTATGCAAACAGTATATCTCCTGAAATTTTAATTTTAACTCAATCTCCCAAAATAAATCTAGATCGCGTTTTAACACAGCTGCAGCCCAAAATTATTATTGCAGATGGTTCTAATTCATATACGCTTCAAAGAATTTGGCAGATAAGCTGTGAGAAAAAAAATATCCCTTTTCATGCCACAGCCGAAAAGGGATTTTATCGATTAAATTAAATCTTTTTTATTCTGGATTTAAAATTAGATCAGAGTTTGTGATCCATGTTTTGACACCTCCTGAACTATATGTAAGTTTTCCTAATGTATTAAAGTTGGTTTTTTCTTTTCTAATAGTGGCACTTGCATAACAAACTTCAGGAACATTTTCAACTCCAAAAGCGGTCTTTAATCTTATGTTTTGTTCTCGAACCTCGCTGGCAATATTAGGATCAGACAAATCAAGTCTCACTAAAATCACATTTTTTCTAGACCATTTTTCAAAATCTATAGTTTTAAACACTTCATTTTGCAATGCATCTGAAGCACCTGCCGATGTAAATAAAATCAACATTGGTTTTCTTTGTTCATTGCTGAGATTGATTGCTTCTGTCATGTCGGTTTTCCATTCCAGATTTTGCGATTCTGCTATACAGGCAGTTAAAAATAAAAATAGGGTAAGTAGTTTTCGGCTCATATATATTGGTTTTGGTTTGGGTTAAAGGAACTAAATTAACATAAAACCAACATGAAACAAGAGTCTTTAAAACAAATAGTTAGAAAAAAATACATTAAAATGAAATTCTCTTTTTAAGGTTTAATATTTGAAAAAATCGGAAAAAATACCCTGTTAAAATATTAAATGTATAATATACATTTAAAACAGTTTAAAAAAAATATCCCTTTTCAACATACATTGAAAAGGGATTCTACAAATTAAACTAAGAAACTTAATTTAAATTTATTACTCACTCGGATGCAGGATGTTATTTGATTCTGCAATCCACGATTTTGCCCCTCCTGGCTTATAAGAGATTTTTCCAAGAGCGCTGAAAGTCGTTTTATTTTTTCTTACCGAAGCTATTGCATAGCACACTTCCGGCAGATCCTGAACTCCAAAGGCATTTTTTAATCTAACGTTTTGCTCTTTATCTCCATCTGAAGCCGTTTCATCTGATAAGTCTAATTTTACCAGTACAACATTGTCGCGCGACCATACAGCAAAGTCTGGAGTTTTAAAGATTTCATTTTGAAGATTTTCTGGTACACCTGAGGCAGTGAATAAGATTAACATTGGTTTTTTTTGTTCATTACTAATGGCTATTGCATCAGTCATATTAGTTCTCCACGCAAGAGTTTGTGCCTGAACGAAAAATGAACCTAAAAAAAACAGTAGGATAAGTAGTTTTTTAGTCATATTATATTGGTTTTGGTTAGTATAGCATGACGAAATTAACACAATATTTTAATTATCCAAATTATATCACATTAAAAAATACATTATATGTTTTTTTATACATAAATAAATATATAAATAACAATTTCAGAAACATTATATGAAAACCTTTTCTTACTAAACAAAAAAACTCCTTACATTACTGTAAGGAGTTTATATATAAATTATAGTTTGAATATATCTTTTTAAGACTTTTTAGGATGAACAATACCTTCTGCAACTGTTAACCAGGCAGATGGTCCTCCGGCAACATATCCTGTTTTGCCAAGACCTTTAAAGTTAATCTTTCCGTCTTTTGCTTCAGCACTTGTAAAGAATACTGTTGGAAATCCCTGGATTCCAAAAGCCTGCTGTAATTCATTATTTTGACTCTTTAATTCCGGAGTCTGAGGCACGCCTCTTGGATAATCTAACTCTACAAGAACAACATTATCAGCAGCCCATTTTTTGAATTCTGCCGTTTTCAAAACTTCATTTTGCAAACGAATGCACCATCCGCACCAATCACTTCCGGTAAAGAACATTAACATTGGTTTTTGTTCTTTATTACTTATCGTGATTGCTTCTTTAACATCAGTATACCATTTTAGTTCCTGAGCTTGTCCAGCAAATGCTCCAACTACAAAAAAGGCTATTAATAATATTCTTTTCATAATGTATTATTTTTCGCAAATTTAAACAAAAAATGTATTGAAAAAACAGTTTATGCTTATTTTACTTCCTGCATTAATCTTCTGAGTAGGGGAGTCAAAACAATTAACGCAATACCAGCAATAAGTGCATATAAAGCCAATTGATAATATCCATCTGTATAGGCAATAAGCTTAGACATTAAAGTTGTTCCTGTATTGGCATCAGACATTTCAGCACCTAATTTTCCTGCAGCAAACTGCCCGAACGCACTAGATAAAAACCATAATCCCATCATCATTCCAAACAAACGTTTAGGAGACAATTTTGTAATTACAGACATCCCGATTGGTCCAATACACAATTCACCAAGTGTATACAAAAGATACCCTAAAGCAAACATATCTAGAGAACTTAATCCATCTTTGTTTACAAAAAATCTGGCACTATAAAAAATAAAGAATCCTGCCGCTAGTAAAAGAAACGATAACCCAAACTTAATAATTGTATTTGGTTCAATTTTTCGTTTAGACATGTAAATCCATAACAACCCAACTAATGGACTAAAAACAATAACATATAATGAGTTTATACTATTATTTACAACGTTTGGATCTATATTAAAAAACAACAATTTAGTAGATAAATTATCCTTTGCAAATAAAGATAATGACCCTCCAGATTGCTCTGAGATAGCCATAAACATGAAATATGCAAAAATAAAGATAAATGCCGCCAAAAGCTTAAGTTGCTGCTTTCGTTCCTTAATCATTATTAATTCATATATAAAATATCCAAATGCCAAAACTCCAATCGTATACATAAAATATTCTGTGTAATCAGAGTTTATAACCATTATATAAACAAGCGGAATTACCATTATAGAACCAGCATAAACTGCGATTTCGTAAAGGCTACGTTTTTTAGGAGCATGATTTTCTAATGGAGAATTTCCAATTGGCGCTAAATGCTTTTTTGTTAAAAGAAAAGTTACAACACCAATAATCATAACAACTGCAGCAGAAAGGAAACATAAACTCCAAGAATAGTTCTTTCCTAAATAAATAGGAATTGCTCCTCCAAGCATTCCACCTATATTAATTCCTGCGTAAAACAATCCGTAACCAGCGTCACGGCGTCCATCGTTTTCGTGATACAGCTCCCCTACCATCGAAGACACGTTCGGTTTAAAAAAACCTGTTCCAATAATAGAAAGTGTAATCCCGTAATAAAAGAAATCATGCGGATTTGCAGCAATTAGCAAATTACCCAAAATCATAACGATCCCTCCAAAAAGAAGCGACTTTTTAAACCCTAAAACTTTATCGGCAAAAATTCCTCCAATAAAGGTAAAAGCATAAACAAAAGCTTGTACAGCACCATATTGAAGACTTGCCTGCCCATCCAGCAAACCTAATTGGTCTACCATAAAAACTGCTAAAACACCACGCATTCCGTAGAAACAAAAACGTTCCCACATTTCAACCAAAAACAAGTACCACAATTGCTTTGGGTACTTGCCTTTAAAATTTTGAATTTCTTCTAAAGTAATATTGTTTTCCATTTTATATTTTATCTAACACCGTGCATTAATTTTTTCAATAGTGGCGTTAAAGCAAATAATAAAACTGCTGCAATACCTGTCAGGACAACAAAAACCATAAAGAATTCATATAAATTATGGATTTCAAATCCTGCAAAAATTGGGTTTTGAGCACTAATTTGATGATGATCTAATAAAGACAGCTGATCTGCTGTCAATGTGATTTTTTTATCTAAAACTGCCTGAAGATCTATTCCAAGTTCTTTTGCCTTTGCAAATTTATCTCCGGTTGCCGGCAAGATAGAACCTAAAGTTCCTCCCAAGGCATAACCTGATGCATTAGACAAAAAGAATACTCCGTATAATAATGATGCAAAACGTTTTGGAGACAATTTACCTACCAATGACAAACCAATTGGAGACAAACATAACTCAGCACATGTATTTAGGAAATATAATAAGATAAGCCATTTTACTAATAAAAGTCCTGAAGTTCCGATGTAAGAAACCTGAGTCGCAATCATAAAGAAACTCACAGAAATTATCACTAACCCAGCAGCTAATTTTACAGGTGAAATCGGCTCTTTACCTTTAGCTCTTAAAGTATCCCAAAGAACACTAAATGGAACTGCTAAAAACACAACAAACATTCCGTTAAAAATTTGAACCATCGATGGCGGCATTGCCCAGCCAAAGAAATGTCTGTCTGTTTGGTTATCTGCAATAAAAGTCAAAGATGAACCTGCCTGCTCAAACGCCGCCCAGAAGAAGATAATAAAGAATGATACGATATAAATTACAATAATTCTGTCTCTTTCTACTTTAGTCAAAGAAGTATCAGAAATAATCAATCCTGCTAATGCAAGACCACTTGAGTAAATCAAAGTATAAATTAAGTTTTGACCTACCACATAGTGAAAAAAGAATCCTAAAGCAATAAATGCTACTCCTGCCATAGCAAGAGCTTTATTAGAAAAGTTTGCTTTTTGTGATTCTCCTTCTTCAAAATCTGAAGCATCATTTTTTGAAGGAAGTCCTCCTAATGGTTTTCCTTCCGGAGAAACTACATATTTATTTTTCAAGAAGTAAAAAAGAATTGTACCTAGTAACATTGCTGCAGAAGCCGCCATGAATCCCCATCTAAAAGCGTGGATATCTCTAATACCGCCTGCATCTTTAACATCTCCTAACAATGGACAAATAGACTGCCCTAAGAATGCCCCAATGTTAATTCCCATATAGAAAATAGTAAAAGCACTATCTAATTTTGTTTTTTCCTGTTTTGGATACAAACTTCCAACCATACTAGAAATGTTTGGTTTAAAAAATCCGTTTCCAAAAACAATTACTCCTAATGCAGAGTACATAATAATTTTTGCCAGATCTAAATTTGACTCAAAAACACTTCCGCTGGTAAACAAAAGCATTTGCCCTATTGCCATTAATAATCCGCCTAATAGAATACAATTTCTGTTTCCTAAATAACGGTCAGCAACAAAACCACCCAGCATTGGTGTCAAATAACAAAGTCCAAGGAAACCTCCATAAATTAGAGACGCTTCTTCTTCTTTCATCAATAATGAATTCACAAGAAATAAAGTTAATAAAGCGCGCATTCCATAAAAATTGAATCGCTCCCACATCTCCGTTCCGAATAGTACCCAAAGACCTTTTGGATGCGCAGTTTTTACTTGAGTTTCTCCCATATTTTCATTATTATTTTTAGGTTAATATTGTTTTAGATTATAAATTTTCTTTGATAAAATTGGTCATTTTATTGTAAAGCTGAACTCTTGTTTTTCCGCCATAAATACCATGATCTTTATCTGGATAGATTTGAGAATCAAATTGTTTATTTGCCTGAATTAAAGCTTCCATCATCTGCATTGTGTTTTGAACGTGAACATTGTCATCGCCAGAACCATGAATCAATAAGAACTTTCCTTTCAATTTATCAACGTGATTTATAGGAGAGTTTTGATCGTATCCGCTTGCATTTTCTTGTGGAGTCTGCATGTATCTTTCGGTGTAAACACTGTCATAGAATCTCCAGTTTGTTACAGGAGCAACAGCAATTGCCATTTTAAACACATCATTTCCTTGGAAAATACAGTTAGATGCCATGAAACCACCATAACTCCATCCGAAAATTCCAATTCTTGAAGCATCAACATATGGATAAGCACCAATTACTTTTGCTGCATCGATTTGATCTTCAACTTCGTATTTTCCTAATTCTTTTTGAGTCACCTTTTTGAAATCAGCCCCTTTGTAACCTGTACCTCTTCCGTCAACGCAAGCCACAATATAACCTTGCTGTGTTAATGAAAGAAACCAATAATCATTAGAGTTATTCCATTGATTCGCCACCTGCTGCGATCCCGGACCTGAATATTGGAACATGAAAACAGGATATTTTTTTGAAGGATCAAAATCTTTTGGTTTTAAAATCCAAGCGTTCAATTCATTTCCTTTTGCTGTTTTTAAAACAAAGTATTCTTTTGAAGGAAGGTTATACGCTTTTAATCTATCAGCAAGAGCCTGATTGTTTTCGATAACCTGAATTTCTTTTCCTGTTTTAGCCTCGTTTAAAGTATAGGTTGTAGGCTGTGTATTACTTGAGAAAGTTGTAATAAAGTATTGGAAGTTTGGACTAAAAGTCGCTGCACTTGTTCCTGTTTTTGAAGACAAACGCACTTTATTTTTTCCGTCTAAACCAATTCTGTAAAGATCTCTGTTAATAGAACCATTTTCTGTAGACTGATAGAAAATCGTTTTTGTTTTTTCGTCGAAACCGTAGTATGAAACTACTTCCCAGTTTCCTTTTGTAACTTGATTTTTAAGTTTTCCGTTTTTATCATACACATAGATATGATTAAAACCGTCTTTTTCGCTGGTCCAGATAAAACTGTTGTCTTTTAAGAAAGTCAAATTATCAGTTACATCTACATAAGCTTTATCTTTTTCATTTAAAACTACTTTTGCTGTCGCTGTATTTCCATCAACAAACAATAAATCTAAATTGTCTTGGTGACGGTTTAAAACTTGTGCACAAAGTACATTTGCATCATTTGTCCACTGCATTCTTGCAATATAAAAATCATTGTAGTTTCCTAAATTTACTTTTTTTGCAGTTCCTGCAGCTACATCATATAAATGTAATGAAACTTCTGAGTTTTTTTCTCCTGCTTTAGGATATTTAAAAGTTTCAATTTTTGGATATAAATCTTTATGAAAAATTGACATTGAAAACTCAGGAACCTGGCTTTCGTCAAAACGAATGTAAGCTACTTTTTTACTGTCTTTACTCCAGTCAAATGCACGCACAAAAGCAAATTCTTCTTCATAAACCCAGTCAGTAATACCGTTAATTACAGCATTTTTCTTTCCGTCTGTAGTAATTGGTGTAGATTTTTTTGATGCTACATCATATACATATAAGTTATTTTCTTTTGCGTAAGCGATTTTAGTTCCGTCAGGTGAGAAAGTTGGCTCTTGAATCTGAAAATCAACAAGTTTAATCAGAGATTTTGCTGCAATATCATAAAGGTAATAATCAGCAGTAAAAGAGTGACGGAAGATTTTAGTAGAATTACAAGCAATTAAGATCTTTTTTTCAGAAGCATCAAAGGTGTAGCTGTCAATTCCGTCGGCAAGTTCTTTATGGTTTTTAGTATCAACAAGATTCGATACTTTTTTCAGCGTAGCAAAATCGTATAAATCAATCTGCATACTTCTGCTCGCCTGGTCAACATTTAAAACAGTATATTGATTTGTATTTTTCAGCGATTGCAGTTCATCCATCCCTTTAGCCCGGAAAGTACCGCCAAAAACATTTTCGACAGTTATTTTTTGCTGTCCAAAAACGACCGCAGTTAAAAATAAAAGTACTGCAGTAAATTTACTTGTATTCATTAGAATTATTTTAAATATAAAAAGAGCCCAATTTTAATAAAAAAAATAAACATAATACACATTTTAAGTGTTAAATGTTAAAAAAAATAACGATTGCGTACTTTCATGTCTGAAATAGATTGCAATCAAAACTCTTAAAATAGTATCTTTGCGGCAACATTATTATTTAATATATTGAGAATGAACAACGCTGTTGCCGGATTTTCTAAATTATCCAAAAAAGAAAAAATTAACTGGATCGCCAATGAATATTTTTCGACTCCTGAAGAGGCGTTAAATATTATAAGAAATTACTGGAATTCAGACGAAAAGCTCCAACAGCTGCATGATGAATTTATTGAGAATACGATTACCAATTTATATATTCCGCTTGGGGTAGCCCCAAATTTTTTGATCAATGGAAAGTATAAAACGATACCAATGGCCATTGAAGAAAGTTCTGTCGTGGCTGCAGCCTCAAAAGCAGCCAAATTTTGGGCTTCACGCGGAGGCTTTAAAGCAACTATAATTGATACCGAAAAAATTGGTCAGGTTCATTTTAATTTTAATGGTGATGCCGAAAAATTACAATCGTTTTTCCAGCAGATAAAACCTAAGTTTTTTTCTGAAACACAAAGCATTACCAAAAACATGCAGGAACGTGGCGGCGGTATATTAGATATTCAATTAAAAGACAAACGAAATTTACTTGAGAATTACTATCAGCTTCATGCCACTTTTGAAACTAAAGACAGCATGGGCGCTAATTTTATCAATTCATGCTTAGAGCAGTTCGCATCTACTTTAAAAGAAGAATTTCAGCATTCTGATTTATTTTCTGAAGAAGATACACTAACTGTTATCATGAGTATTTTATCGAATTACGTACCTAACTGCCTAGTTAGAGCCGAAGTTTCATGTCCAATTGAAGATTTAGCCGAAAAGCATATCCAAAATCCACAGGAATTTGCAGAACGCTTTGTTCAGGCTGTTCAAATTGCCGAAATTGAGCCTTTTAGAGCTGTAACACATAATAAAGGTATCATGAATGGTGTTGATGCTGTTGTACTGGCTACAGGAAATGACTTTAGAGCTGTAGAAGCCGGAGTTCATGCTTATGCTTCAAAAAACGGTCAATATGCAAGTTTATCACATGCTAAAATTGAGGATGGAATTTTTACATTCTGGCTTGAAATTCCTTTAGCACTAGGAACCGTTGGCGGCTTGACTTCACTGCATCCATTAGTAAAATTATGCATGGAAATGCTTGAAAAACCTTCTGCAAAAGAGTTAATGGAAATTACTGCCGTAGCAGGTTTAGCACAAAATTTTGCAGCGTTGCGTTCTTTAACCACAACAGGAATTCAGGAAGGACACATGAAAATGCACTTAAATAATATCATCAATCAGTTTGAAGCTACAGACGAAGAACGTCATTTGATAAAAGCACATTTTAAGAAAACTGCTGTTTCGCATAGTGCTGTAGTTGAATTCATTGAAAGTTTAAGAAAATAATTAGAAGCTGATCCCGCTATTCGTTGCAATCTTTTTCTTTTTAAAGAAAAAAGCAAAAGGATTTCCACTTCTATCGGGGCTAAAAAATACGTATGTCAACAACCTTTTACAGTAACGGAAAATTATTCATCTCTGGAGAATATTTAGTTTTAGATGGCGCAGATGCTTTTGCACTGCCAACAAAATTTGGTCAGGATTTAGTTGTAACAGAAGGAGAAAACCAAATAATAGAATGGAAAAGTTATGACTACGACAAACAGCTTTGGTTTGAAAATGTAATTTCATTTGATGAAGTCATAAACAATATAGATTCTGAAGTTGAAACTGTAAAAACCACTTTAATTAATATTCTGCACGAAGCTTATCTTTTAAATCCTGAATTTATTAAGCAGTCAAAAGGGTATAGAATAACAACGAATCTTACTTTTCCAAGAAATTGGGGATTGGGAACATCTTCTACCTTGATTAATAATATTGCGCAGTGGACCAAAATTAATGCTTTTATACTGCTTAAAAACAGTTTTGGAGGGAGCGGTTATGACATTGCCTGCGCGCAGAACAATACTCCTATTTTATATCGAATAGAAAACAATTTTGTTGAACCGGTTATTTTCAATCCGGACTTTACAGAAAACATTCACTTTGTTTATCTCAACAAAAAACAAAACAGCAAAACTGCTATACAAGCTTATAACAAACACAAAGATCAAAATCTAGCAAAGAGTGTTGCCGAAAACAATAAAATAACTAAAGCTATCCTGAATGCTAAAACCTTAAAAGATTTTGCTTATGCAGTAGAAAAACATGAAATTCATTTAAGCAACATTATGGAAATAAAAACAATTAAAGAAATTGCGTTTCCTGATTTTAATGGTACTGTTAAAAGTCTGGGCGCTTGGGGTGGAGACTTTGTAATGGTGGTTTCAAAAGAAGATCCTAAGGATTATTTTACATCAAAAGGATATGATGTTATTCTCTCTTATGATGAAATGATTTTGCAGGAGTAGTTATCAATCCAATAAGCACAATTAAAAATTTACTTTTTGATCATTTTCAACTGGTTCAGATTCTAAACGTCTTACTTTTTCATTTTCCTGCTCGTTAGACTCTATAAGTGTATTATGTAAACGCTCAGCCATTTTCTCAATACTGTTTGTAATAGAGTCGTACACCAGCTCCATTCTGCGGTGTTTTTCTTCTTTTACAGCTTTCAAAACATCTTCTACAAAAACCTTATCGTATTTTTCAGCTACAGAGTCACGGGTATTGGTTAGCCTGATAACGTAATCGTTACTTAAAATTGTTACCTTAAAGTGCTGTTCTTCGTTACTTAAATAATATTTACCACCCAATTCATCAACATTGATGTCGGTACTGCTAACTTTTAAAAGCTCCGTAATTATTCCAAAAATGTGATTTTCAATTTTAGAATATACTTTTGGTTTTCTTCTTAAAAATTTAAACTTATAAAACATTAAATGTTTGATTATTAAAGTATTTATTTATAATTCTCTCAGAACTTGCATTAACAAATGTTTGTTAAAATTTAGATTTGTTAGAACAAAAATTCCGACAAATTAACTGTAATATTTTTATAATCACAAATTTTTAAGGTTATATTTCCATAATTCCCATATAGTTAGGTAAATTATATAAAGCATTTACTACAAAAGCATTTTACAAAAACATTATATACAGAAAAACCCGAAACATTCAATTGAACGTTTCGGGTTTTTTCTTTTATTTATTTTACTAAAACTTTCGCTTAGTAATTAAATTGTAATCTGTTATCTTCAATTTTAGCATTGTTTTTCAACGCTGGTAAAATTCTTCCTGCATCAGATGCGCTTTGAGCTTTTACTTTAGCAACATATTCTGCATGGTTTGTAAGAGCCGGAGCTTTTACAGTTTTGATATTTTTTACTACATAAACTCCTGTATTTCCTTCAATTGGAGCAGAAAGTTTGTTAGCAGCTAAAGCAAATGCAGTACCTACAACTTGCGGCTCTTGTCCAACTCCGCCTGGTAAAACAGGGTTATCTAAAGTAACATCAGCAGCTTGTTGTACAGCTACACCAGCACTTTTAGCAATAGCTTCGATGCTTGAACCTGTCATTTTAGCTTTTAAGATTTCTGCTTTTTTCTTGTTTTTCAAGATTGGCTCAACATAAGGTCTAGCCATAGTAACAGAAACTAAACCAGATTTGTTTTCTCCTTTGTATTGAGCAATAACGTGTCCGATATTAGCTAATTCAAAACGTTTAACATCACCTTTATCAGTTTCTTTATCAAATGCCCATCTAACGATGTTTCTTTGAGCTCCTAATGGTCCAAACTGCTCGTCCATAGCTTTTGCAGAAACCGGACCTTCAACTTTTAAACCTAATTCTTTTGCAGTAGCAGCAAAGTCTTTGTCTGCAGCTTCCATTTCGAATTTAGTAGCTAATGTAAATACTTTATCAGAAGTAGCTTCAGAAGGCTCAATTTTTTGAGCAATTGTAGCTAAACGAATTCCGTCTTGTTTGTCTGTAATTTTAATAACGTGGAAACCGAATGGAGTTTCTACTAAACCAACTTTTCCAATTCCGTTGTTGAATACAAAATCATTGAATGGTTTTACCATTTGGCCTTGACCAAAATATCCTAAATCACCACCTTGCTGAGCAGATGAATCATCAGAACTTGTAAAAGCAAGCATCATGAAGCTGTCAGGGTTTGACTGAACTTGTGCTAAAATTTCTTCAGCTTTAGCTTTAGCTTCTTCTTTAGTTCTTTTTTCTTTTTGGTTAGGTGTTTGAGAACCTTCGTAACCAATTAAAATATGACTTGCTTTAGCGTTAACACCAGCTTTAAATCCTAAAGATTTAGAAATTGCATAGTATTTTCCGTAAACATAAGGACCGTAAATTGCACCAGCAGGTAAGCTGAATAATTTATCAGCATCTACAGCTGGAAGAGCATTTTTAGGAACATAAGTAGAATCGTAAGGAACATCAGAATTTGCGTTTACAAATTCAGCAATGTTTGTTGCGTTTCTAAATCCTGGTAATGTATCGTTTTTACCTGTTTTTGCATTGTAAACAACACTTCCAGATAATAAGGCAGTAATTTTAGCTTTAATATCAGTCTCATCTTGTTTTGATGCTTTATCTTCAACTAAAACGTATTGAATTTCACGAGTTTCATCAGCTTTGAATTTTTTCTCGTTTTTCTTCATATAATCTACGATATCTGAATCAGAAATTTTTACTTCACTATCTTTAATAGAAGAGTATAACGCTCCAGCGTAAGCAAAGTTTACTTTGTTAGCTTCCATTTCATACTTTAACTTTCCTTCACTAGCAGTTGTGTAAAGTCCAGATTTTACTAAAGTATTATAGATTTGAAATTTTGCGTTTAATTCAGCATCTTTTTCTTTATCAGAAATATATTGTGCTGCTTCAGGATTTGCTTTAAAGTAGTCTTTAAATTTAACTACATCAAAAACTCCTGCTGCGTTTAAAAACATAGGGTTTTTACCAATATTTGGGTCTGATTTTAAAACTTCAATTAAGTGTTTTTCACCAACTCTCAATCCTAATTTATCAAACTGAGCTGATAATAATGCGATTGAAACTTCTTGATCCCAAACTCTGTTTGCAGCTTCAGTGGAAGTAATTCCTTGACCACTTTTTTCAAGATTACTAACTTTAACTCTAAAGTCTTCAAATGAAATATCTTTTCCATCGATGCTTCCTACATCTTTTGAACTTTGACTAAATGTTCCTTTACCGATTAGATCTTGTATTATAAATGCAAATAATGCAAGTGCAATAACTCCTATCAATAAAGCGGAACGCTGTCTAATTTTTGCTAAAACTGCCATTTTTATTATCGTTAATTTTATATTCAGTTTGCGAAAATACAATTATCTAGTTAATAACAATACAACTAGCGTTTTATTTTACACAATTTTTTTTAATTATTTAAAAATTCACTCTTTTATTGTCATTTTGACCAATTCAATTTTCTTGTTTGAAGCCTGTTCTATCTTAAAATGGAACCTGTCAATCACAATTTTATCTCCTTTTTGGGGTATTTCTTTGGTAGAATTTACAATAAAGCCGCCTAATGTTCCGTATGAATCTTCTTCGGGAATCATGAGTTTGTAGGTTTCATTCAAATATTCGACATCTAAGCGTGTAGAAAACAAATATTTGCCTTCGCCTAAATCCTGTTCTATCAATTCTTCATCTAAATCGTGCTCATCTTCAATTTCACCAAAAAGCTCTTCAACGATATCTTCAATTGTTACAATTCCGGAAGTTCCTCCATATTCATCTAAAACTACCGCAACGTTTTTTCGCTTTTTAATTAAAATATTTAAAGCGTCTTTTATTAAGATCGTTTCCGGAACAAATTCAACAGTCATTAAAACTGATTTTATGGTCTGCGGTTTTTTAAATAAATCGAATGAATGCACATAACCTACAATATCATCAAGGGAGTTTTGACTTACTACAATTTTTGAATATCCGGTTTCTATAAAAAGCTCTTTTAAATCTGTAACGCTGTCAAACAAATCTATTGCAACAAGTTCTGTTCGCGGTGTCATAATATCCCGCGCTTTTACTCCTGAGAACTCTAAGGCATTTTGAAAGATCTGAATCTCAGAATCGACTTCATCATCATCTTCAACTGAACTCATTTGTTCTGTAATATAATTACCAAGTTCAACTTTACTAAAATACAATTGTACCTGATCGCCTTCTGTTTTAAAAAACTTTCTTAAAATAAAATCAGATATCCAGATAAAGAATGTAGAGATGTAGTAAAACAACCTGTAAAAAAGATAAGCCGGAACGGCAAAAATCTTAATTAAGGAATTGGCATAGATTTGAAAAAAAACTTTCGGAAAAAACTCTGCTGTAATCAGAACTATAAAAGTCGAAATTAAAGTTTGTACTAAAATAGTGGTCACGTCTGAAAAATGAAATCCAAGACCTGTTATCCATTTCAGAACAACATCTCCCATATAAAAACCATAAACTACAAGTGCTACATTGTTTCCAATAAGCATTGAAGCTATAAATTTTGAAGGATTTTCGGTAAGTTTTGTTAGAATTTGAGACAGAAAATTATCTTGTTTTTTTTCAATTCCAAGATAAATTTTATTTGAGGAAATAAAAGCTATTTCCATTCCTGAAAAAAATGCTGATAGTATTAAACACAATATTATAATACTAATTTCCATTTTTATTGTTTTTTATTTCGATCGTTATATTTATTAAGAAACCTTCTTCTGAAGAAAAACATAAAAACAGCCATTCCTGCAATAACGAAACTTAAAGGATATGCTTCGTTATTTTCGGTAAGTTTTATTACTCCATCATAAATAAAGTAAACTGCAAATAAGATGTAAACGTATTGTGTGTATTTTAAATATCCCATAATTATAATTCTTCGTCTGATTCAAATTCACCGCTTATTCGCTGCGAATTAATCACTTTAAAATCTTTGCTAAAATCAATTCCCTGACCAAAAGAAACTCCTTTAGCATCTGTAAGCTTAAATTTTCTTTCTGTGTAAAACCACTCATTTTTTTGATCAAAAAACATTTGTTCTGTTTCCAAAACCTGTCCTGCTTCTGAGGTAATTTTAACTTTTCCCTGTAAATCTATTATACTTGTATTTTTATAGGATACAGCATAATTTGATCTAATAAAGGTACGCTTTTGTTTTTTGTCGTATAAAGTAACATCAATTCCTTTTGGAAATTCTGTAAAAGGGAATTCAAGATTAGAATAATCAAGCATTTTTGAGCTTATCAAAACTCCTGTTATTTTGCCAGAATCTGTGTATTTGATATTCACAGTATCGGCATCACTTGCCGGAACAAACTCTGAGAAGTTAATTTTTTGAACTTCTTTAAAATTACTTTCGCATCCAAAAAACAGTGTCACAGCAATAACTGTGACAACGCTTATAATATATCTCTTTGGTAAATTCATTTGCCAAATGTAATAAATTGTAATGAGCTTATAAAAACATATATTTTTATGTTTAGTTGAATTTGCTCTTCACAAACCATTTATCATTAAATGAGAATCCTACGCTAAAGTTTACATAATTTTCCTGAACGAGGTTTGAAGAAACTGTTCCTTTTTTACCAAATTCAATTCCTATGTTTACATTAGAAAAATATCCAGGAATTGGAATTCCAGCTCCTAAAGTCATTCCTACATCTTTAATTGATTCGTTGTTAACAATCAAACCAATTTTTTCGTATTTCAAACCTGCACGATATGTAATTCTGCTTAAATAGCTTGTAAAAGAGGTATAATTTGGAATGTAGTAACCTCCAATTGCATATTTAGCATAATTCTCGTATCGAACGTTATCCATTGCATTGTAATAGTTTGTCAGCTGTCCTTCTCCCTGAAAAGCTAATGTAGTACCTATTAACCATTTTCTTGACTCACCAATACCCGCTCCAATAATTACTCTGCTCGGAAGTTTTAATTTAGTAGTTGATGCAGGATATGCATAAGGGTCTGGATCACCGCTTACATTAATTTCTCTCACATTTTCAGAATTTAAATTACTTGAAAATGTATAACTCAAACTTGTAAACAGGTTTACTTTTTTATAAAGCTTTGTCTGATACATTGTACCTAAATCAAAATTAGCCCCGGATAAAGTTGAAGCATTTGATTCTGATGTACCATTTTGAACACCAGTTACCTGCTCTATACTTGTTGTTGTGATTTTTCCAAAGTTATATTGAACATCAGCTCCAATAGTCCAGTGAGGTTTAATTTTATAGCCTACGCCAAAATATACTTTATTAATACCGCCTTTTCCGCTTAACTGAGAACTTACAGCTCCTTCCGTCGCAGTATTATCATCTAAAATTTTATATCCAACAGATGATAATGGAATTAAACCAAACGATACTCCAAATTTTCCAACCGGAATTCCAACAGCTAAATAATCAAAAGTTGTTCTTTGTGCTTTTGCAGATCCAGTATTCGATTTTAATGTCGAAGTTCCAAAAGTTCCTCCTACTGTAAAAGTAGTCTGCATTAAACTGGCATAACTTGCTGGATTTTCAATATTCAAGTGAATACTATCCTGCTCAACAGCAACGCCCGCCATAGATCTGTACTCTAAAGTTCCTTTAAACTTGATATCTCCAATTCCATAAAAAGAATATGGCGATGCAGTACCTTGCTGAGCAAATGAAACGAACGATATAAGCAAACAAGCACTTATTATAATTTTTTTAATCATTGTCGATTTTATATTGATATGTTTGGCTCAAACTCTCCAGAAGGAAATTTGAATTGGCAAATATGGTATTTTTTAATCGTTTAGCCAAAAATTCTGCATCGCCTCCCGTTAAAATTATTATAAAATTTGAAAAGTTCGAGCGATATTCATCGATAAAACCGTCAATCTCATAGACGAAACCATTCACAACACCAGAATGAATTGCCTGTGCGGTTGAATCTCCAATATAAGAATGAGGCTCATTTAAAGTAAGCAAAGGCAGTCTGGCTGTGTAATTGTGTAAGGTTTCGTAACGCAAACGAAGCCCCGGAGAGATTGCGCCGCCCAGATAATTATCGTTTTCGTCGATAAAATCATAGGTAATGCATGTTCCGGCATCTATAACTAATCGATTTTGTTTCGGAAACTGCAATGTTGCTCCGGCAGCCAAAATCATTCTGTCGATTCCTAAAGTTTTTGGCGTTGCATATTTATTATGAAACGGGTAAATATCTTCATGTGTAAAAAAATGAACATTTAACTGTTTTTCAAAACTCAAAAAAGATTGTTTTTCGACATCTCCAACCGAGGCAACAACCAAATCTGAGCAGTTTGGAAATTTTCCCAAAATTTTTTCAATTTTTTTTTCAAGCTCATTTTTTTCAAAAACGAAATACTCCAAAACACTACTCCCTTCAAAGACAGCAGCTTTAATTCTGGTATTTCCAACATCAACAGTTAAAATCATTTTTCTTTTTTGTTTGTGCGAAGATACGAATTGATTTTTTTTCTAAAATGTTTTGGATAAACGGAAAATGATTCTATCTTTGCACCCGCATTGAGCACAAGACGGTACCTTAGCTCAGATGGTAGAGCAATGGACTGAAAATCCATGTGTCCCTGGTTCGATCCCTGGAGGTACCACCAAAACCCGAATAGCAATATTCGGGTTTTTTGTTTTTATTATTTTCGGAAAAATTTAAACCGAAAAGTAAAAAAGAATAGCCCACAGATAACACGGATTATACAGGTTTTAAAAATCATTTTAATCTGTATAATTTGCGGCTAAAAAAAAGTTCGCAAGGCTTTATATTGATAAAGCTTTGCGAACTTTGCGTTTTTTACCTTGCGGTCTTTGCGGTTAAAAAACCTAGTCTAAAAAATCTTATTGATGAAACACAGAAACCGCTGGAAAATAATATCCTGAAAAACTTACTGTTCCTGTTTTAGCTCCAGAATCTCCATTGAATAAATAAAGGTTATTGATCGCAAAATTTGCTCCATATCCTTCGTTTACGGTATTAACTACTAAAGTGTTTTTCTTTTTGTCATAACCAATTCCTGCTCCATATAATATATTAGAATCTGTTAATGTAATAAAAGGCGAAGCTAATGAAGAAACATCTCCGTTATATTTATAAATTTCTTTACCACCGCTCCAGCTTCCATTTTTGGCAATGAAAATAGCATTTTTTGCAGCTGTAATAGATCCCGGATGCCAGGCTCCCCAGCTTCCGTAAGCCTGAAAACCTAATGCTATTTCTTTTACCTCAAGAGTATTAGAGTCTATATTGATAAGTTTTGTTCCGCCTGCGGCCCATACTTTTTTATCATCAGTAACAGCAAATCCCAGAACCATTCCTGAAATTGTTTTTTCGACTGCTAATGTTGTAGCATTAATTACAATAACCCCTTTTGATGCCGACAATGCAAAGATATATCCGTTAGCTTTTACAATGTCTCCTACCTGACCAGTAATTCCTTCAACTTGTCCGTTTAATTCCATTGTATTCAAATTAAGTTTGAATATTCCTTTTCCAGAAGTAAGCAAAGCCTGATTTTCATCAATTCCAACTATTGCACGCCAGTCGTTTCCGCCCTGAGCCGGAATTCTTTTTTCTTCTTTAAGCGAATAAGCATCTGCAACTACAACTGGTCCGCCGACTTTAGAAACCAAGAATAGTTTTTTATTAAAGATAGTTCCAAACTCTAAAGTTGATGATTCTGGTTTTAAATCTTTATCTGGATTTACTTTTACAAAAATACTGTCTTCTATTGCTTTTGTATCGTATCTGTAAAACCCAACTGTTCCTGTTCCGTGTCCAAACCATCCTTCATTAATCATAAAGAATCCGTTTTCATAAGCTCCAAATGTGTGAATATCATAAGTTAGAGATACGTTTCCGCCATTGTTTTTGGCAGTCATCGTAATTTTAAAATCTCCTCTTGTTTCTGGTTTAAAAGTATATGTCGAATCAGATCCTACAACATTCCCGTTTACTGCCCATTCAAATGAAACATTATTTCTGTCTTTTATTTTTGAACTCAGCTGAAGTGTTTTTCCAATTGTCAAAGTATCTTTTAACTGCTGTTCGCCCTTGATAACAGGCGGCGCCGTAAAATCATCATCATTATTACATGAAGTTGCCAGCATCATTAAAGAAGCAATGGCGATTAATTGCTTGGAAAAAAAATTGTTTCTCATTATTAAATATTTAAAAAATTATATTACTTAAATGTTTAAATCCAGCGCACTAAAAAACTACGTTTCTGAGCAATGACATGTTTAATGATTTTTTTGATAGAGAAAAGGAAACGTCAAGAAGAAAAAACACCCAAAAAGAAACTGTTTTTAAGACATCGCATTTGCAGAAAAAAATCTCATAAACTTATTTAGCTTACGAGAATAGAATGATCAAACAATACCCATTATCACTTAGAGTGAAAAAGTATTATTCTTAATTCAAGCTTCAATCCCCGAAAGCTGTTATTACTATAAAAATGGCAGGTCTTCTGACTTGCTCCCTACACCCAGCCTTCCCTTTCGAATTGAAAAGTGACATATTAAAGGGTTTCAGTTAATGAGCTTACAGCTGCGGGACAGTTTTGGATTTGCACCAAATTCCCTTTTAATGTCATATTTAATCAAACATGACAACCATTTTCTGATTTAAATTTTGAGCTGCAAAACTAGTGTTTTCTTTTTTGAAATCCATGCATCCTTATACTATATAAGGGTTTAGGCACATCTGCATTCTATGATATATTCCGAATTATTAAGGATTGACTGATTAAAAATGTATTATCAACAATTAATTAGTTTTTGTTAAAAAAGTATCAACTAAATAAAAAAATATCTTATATATTCGTAAAATCGTATTTTAATTTTTTATTCATTATTAAATCAACAGAACGTTTTATGAGCAAAACTTCTACTAAAGGCATTTGGAAAGTAATTTCGGCCTCTTCTATGGGAACAATGATTGAATGGTACGATTTCTATATTTTTGGAAGTTTGGCCGTTGTAATTTCAACTAAATTCTTTCCGAGTGATAATCCAACTGCAGCATTTTTATCTACATTAGCCACATTTGCTGCCGGATTTGTTGTCAGACCTTTTGGCGCTTTATTTTTTGGACGATTGGGAGATATTATTGGTCGAAAATATACTTTCATGGCTACTTTATTATTAATGGGAGGTTCTACATTTTTAATAGGCTGTATCCCAAGTTATGAAACCATTGGTTTTGTCGCGCCTCTGTTAGTTTTGATTTTGCGTTTATTGCAAGGTTTGGCTCTTGGCGGAGAATATGGCGGCGCAGCGACTTATGTTGCCGAACATGCTCCAGCGGGTCAAAAAGGATATTGGACATCGTGGATCCAGACTACTGCAACGGTTGGTTTATTTATTTCTTTGATGGTTATTCTGGCTACCAAAAATGTACTTTCGGCCGAAGCTTTTGATTCATGGGGATGGCGTGTTCCTTTTTGGGTTTCTATTGTAATGGTGGGAGTTTCGTATTTAATAAGAAAAAATATGGACGAATCACCTGTATTTGCAAAAGCTAAAAAGGAAGGAACAACAAGTGCAAATCCTTTAAAGGAAAGTTTTGGAAACCGATACAATTTAAAGTTTGTTCTCTTGGCATTATTTGGCGCAACAATGGGACAGGGTGTTGTTTGGTATACCGGACAATTCTATGCCATGAGTTTTATGAAAACGGTTATGAATGTAGATTCTTCTCAGGTTGACAGTTTACTCGGAATTGCATTATTGATTGGAACGCCGTTTTTTATTGTTTTTGGATGGCTGAGTGACAAAGTCGGCCGTAAATACATTATGATGTTCGGTATGTTACTCGCTATTTTATTCTACAGACCTATATATAAAATGATGTACAACACAACTGATGTGAGTTACAAAACCGAAATTGTAGAACAAACCTCTCAAAAGATCGAAAAAGCAAAAAATAATGACGTAATTACCACTATTTCAAAAACCTATACTGATGGAACTACGTATATCGAAAAGAAAACAGATTTTGCTGATAAGAAAAAAACTCAAAGCAGTGTTACTATAAATATCAATTCTGGCGATGAATGGACTTTAATTTTTTTAGTTTTCATTCAGGTTTTATTTGTTACAATGGTTTATGGTCCAATTGCAGCGTTTTTAGTTGAAATGTTTCCAACTAAAATCAGATATACTTCTATGTCACTTCCTTATCATGTAGGAAATGGAATTTTTGGAGGTCTGCTGCCGGCAATTTCGACTTATTTTGTAACTCATGCAAAAGCAGCCGGAAAAAGCGATTTTTATCTTGACGGACTTTGGTATCCTATTATTATTGCGTCGATCTGTTTCGTAATTGGAATGATTTACATAGACAACAAAAACAAAATTAATCATCTTTAACATTTAAGAACATGAATACAATCAAACAAGCTTTAGGCGTTTTATGGGTTATTTTGGCAGTTGCGGCCGCTTACTTCTGCGTGTTTGAATTTGGCTTACCTAAATTATTATCAGATCAGCAAGATGATTTAGTATTTGGTATTATTATTCTTTTTATCCTGACGCCTCTTATTGTTTTAGGCTTAGGAACATTTGGTTATTTTGCTGTTATTGGAGAGTATAACCATAAAAAGAAATAACAAAACAATAAACAACTAAACCAGAAAAGGGCTGTCTATTTTTCAATAGAACAGCCCTTTCACATTACTAACCAAACCAAATTTTTAATCTGTTTAGAGATATATTTTCAATATTTATTTTTTGATAAACTTCATTACCTGTATTTTACCATTTTCATCTGAAGCTTTTACGATATACAAACCTGTTTGTAATTCACTTACGCCAAATTGAAAATCAACATTTCCGTTTGAAGCAAAGCTTTTAACCAATTGCCCTGAAACTGAATAAATCTGAACTTTTGAAACTGCGGTACTTAAAGTGAAATGATTTGAAACCGGATTTGGATATAAATTCACCGTGCTTCCTTTTTCAAAATCTTCGATAGCTAAATTGGCAGTTTTGTTTCCATAAATTCTATATTCACCTGCAGGTAAATTTATCGGAGTATTTACATCGGTAACATTTATTGTAGTATTATCCATTAAATTGTACCAAGTTCCTGCATACGGAAAACCCGTCGAAACGTTTTGCGCCGTAACATCAAAATTGGCTAAAATCAAAACATCTTTTAATTGTGCTGAAGTTAAACCTGCATTGGTTATTTTAATGTTTACTGTAAGCGAATTAGAATCTGGAATTGTTGAAGTTCCTAAAAAAACAGGTTCGGCCTTTTTTAGTGTAATCATCTTAGCCCAATCATTGTAAATTTTATTACGATTTGAATTTCCTAACCAGTTATTTACCCACTGAGGCTGTGGTTTGGTATCTAATTTACAATCTCCGCCTGTGGCATCTGAATCTGTATTTACAGAATTATCATTGCAGGTAAAAATTGAACTCTCCCAGCCCAGTTCTCCAAAGTGCCAAATCATTTTTGGCCCTGGAACTAATAATGAAACTGCTCCAATTGCCGACATTCTGGACAAAGCTGTATTTAGTGTTTTTACATTATAAGCATCGCTTGAAGCTCCGTATTGCACATTTTTATACATCAAACGTTCTTCGTCATGACTTTCGGCATAACCTATTAAACGGTTTGCAGCAAAACCACGATTGGCACTAGACATTTTCGAAATATTACTTTCAGAAGCATATCCCATAGACAATTGATTGTAAGGATCTGTCATTTTACCCCACATCATAACACCTTTACTTGGAGTTTCTGTTACTCTGTAATCTGCCCATTGTTTTTCTTCGGCTTCAGTTCCTAAATGCTCAAAAATGGTATAATGCGTTGGATCCAGACTCCAAGAATAATCAGCATATTTCTTTAAAATATCTACTCTGTCTTGCTGGTATGCATTTGTACAAGATTGATCTGAGGCTGTACAAGCCTGAGTAAAACCTTTTGTTAAATCCCATCTAAAACCATCAATTTTATATTCCTGAATCCACTGCTTAATTACATGCTCTACATAATATTGTGTTCTTGTTGATTGATGATTAAAGTCTTCTCCAACACTAAATGTATGCTTTGCAACTGTATTAAAGTATGGATTTTCGGCTGTTGGTGAGCCAAAACCATCACCGTCAGGATCGTTCATCCACATTCTAACCATTGGATTTCTTCCAAAAGCATGATTTAAAGCGACATCAAGAATAACGGCAATTCCGTTTTGATGACATACATCTATTAGTTCTTTTAATTTATCTGATGTTCCGTAAAACTTGTCCAACGCCATGTGAAACGAAGTATTGTATCCCCAGCTTTCATTTCCTTCAAATTCCATTACCGGCATTAATTCGATAGCGTTTATTTTAAGGTTTTTAAAATAGTCTATTTTATCAATTATACTTTGGTAATTTCTTGCTGCATCAAAATCGCGAACCAGAACTTCATAAATAACCAGTTTTTCTTTTTCGGGCTTTGTAAAATTAGTTACCTGCCAATTATAAGGAGTCTGACCAGTTTTAAGAACCGTAACTTCAAACTGTTGTCCTGCTGGATAAGCTGGTAAATTTGGATAAGAAGATGCCGGAATCCATGGATCATCATACGGAGATAAAACCAAAGTAGAATAAGGGTCGGCCGTTTTTACTAAAGATGGAGAACCGGCAAGAGGTGAAGCATCTACAACCCAATATTGATAGGTATTATTTACTCCCGAAACCAATCCGGTTAATTCTAACCAAAATTTTCCCGAAACAGGATCTTTTTTCATGGCATATGCCGAAGTTGGCTGCCAGTTATTAAAACTTCCGGCAACATAAACAAAATCTTTTAAAGGAGCATCAAGAACCAATGTTGCTTTTGAAGTATCATTAGAATTATAATTAATTCCATCAACTAATCCCGCAGGCATTGTTTGTGAAACTGTGTTTGGGTTTACCACAACTGAAAACTTTTTTACAATTGTAGTCGATCCCTGTGTTACACTCAATTCATACGTTTGATTATTGGTAACATTTATATGAGAATAAGAATAACTTGCAGTGCTTGCATTGGTGTTTATAACAGTTCCGTTTGCTTTTAACGAATAGCTTGCCGCTCCGTTTGTATTTGTAGCTGCAATATTAAAATTTGAACCAGACGCTATAATTGAAGCGCTATTTTCTACTGGCGAAGTTAGGTTTACCTGAAAAGATCCAACTTCGACAACAATATCCTGAGATTGTTTGCTGCCGCTTCCGTCTTTTGCTTTAACCAAAAATCCTATTCTTCCAATTCCGTTTCGTCCAAAATATACAGACGGTGTAAAAGTTTTAGTGTAGGTGTCGAAACCTGCATTATAAGTAAACTTTGCAGCTTCATTTGAAGAAGTCCAGGATCCGTTAGACGGAGAATCCATTTGGTTGGCATCATTTACATCATAAGACCATGACCAAAGATACAATGCATTACCTGTAACTCCCCAAGTACTTTCGTTAATACTGGTACCATTAATTGTAATTGTAATTGGCGTAGTATCTTCAAAAGTGGGAGGGTTTATTGAATAAGTAACGGTTTGCTGCTGGGCAAAAACAGTTACTGCCATCAATAAAAATATTGATAGTAAAGTTTTTTTCATAATAGTGTGGTTATTTTGGTTAGTCAGTCTGATTAAAAAAGGGCTATCTAGCAGATAGCCCCATTTTATTATGAAGAAAGTTTATTATTGATTTGGAATCATCAAATAACTTCCGTCTAAATCATTGAAATAGATAACGTATTTAGATTTAGCTACTGGTATGTTATCACCAGTTCCTCCACCTGAAAAGGCAGTAGTTCCTCCCCAATTTACATCCCAAGAATTATTTGCTCTAAATTTAGCCTCTCCTTCTTCAAGGTTTGTTGCTCCTAATGACCAAGCATGTTTGTCAAAAGCCGACTGATCCAATTGAATTGAAGTAGCCCAATCAGGATTAATAGCACTTCCAATAATAGCAGCACTAGTGTATGTTTTTGCTATAGCTGCTGCATCTTCATACGCTTTTAAAGTATATTTCAAAGATGTAGTATTGAACTCAAAAGCATAATATCCATCTGCTGCAATCGTAAATTCTCCTGCATTATCTTTAATTTCAATAGAACCTTCACTAGCTTTACCTAATTGAGAAGCCCAGCTTCCTTTTTCAGAAATTAATTTGAAGTTACCTGCTTTAAAATATCCTACGAATTTATATTTATCAGATGCTTTGCCATCTCTAAACATTGGCTGGTGTTTAGTATCAACATTGTTATCCCATCCGCCGGCTACAGCTGCACCAATTAAATACCAATCTGTAAACCCATAAGCAACTCTTCCTAAATAAGGAGTTACACTAATTGTGATTACACCTTTAGAAAGCTGTTGAAATGCCCCGGAAATATTTGATGCAATTTTTACATCATACATTGCTGCTGCTTCTGGCTTTCCTCCAAGATCAATTGCTGCTTGATTTAAATCTCTAACAAGTACTGAAACCTCTGTAGTACCGTTAGTTGTTGTTTCAAGTTTTTTTGCAGCAGAAAAATCACCTCCTTTTTTATCTATTAATAAGGTATAGTTTATTGCTACAGGGCTTGAATATTTAGCAGCAGACCATGTAAATTTTGCTGCTTCATTTGCTGCATCATCTGCATCTAAAACATAGGTTTGTCCCGTTGCAGGAGAAGTAATTTCTGGTATCGTAATACCATCAACAACTGGTCTCTCATCAACAGCATCTGCATTACACGACACTGCCAATACACCAATAAATGCGATTAAAACTTTATATATATTTTTCATTTTACAGTGCTATTAGATGTTAGTATCCTGGATTTTGTTTCAAAGTTGGATTTGCCTGGATTGTTTTAGCAGGAATTGGCATAAGGTCTCTTGTTGAAGCCGTAGATGTTCCGCTTTGAACACCGCCTTTCCACTGCCAGATTTTATCTCCGCCTGTGAATTTCCCAAAACGAATTAAATCCGTTCTTCTGTGACATTCCCAGTATAATTCTCTTCCTCTTTCAGCCAGAATAAAATCAAGTGTTAAGTCACCAGTTGAAATTGTTGGAGCATTTGCTCTGGTTCTAATTTGATTGATATAACCAACAGCTGTACCAATATTTCCTGAAGATGCTCCTCTTAAAGTTGCTTCTGCATACATTAAGTAAGCATCTGTAACTCTAAACATTGGAAAATCTGTATCAGGTATATCTGTTCTTTGCGCAGCAGAACCGTCTGATTTAACATTTGTGAATTTTGTTAATGCATAACCATCTGTAAATGTTGATACATTCGCAATATCTAATGCTTGTCCCGGTGTATAAGAATATAATCTCTTATCCCCCCAAACCTGCTGTTTTCCTAAAGATACAGGAGCATTAGTGAAACCTGTTGGAGCCGCAACTTCAACACCATTTAAAGTAATTTTACCAGTTCCAAGATTAAATACATAGGTATTATTTGCGTTGAAACCTGCATCTTTTTCGTTTTTATCGCTTGAGTCAAAAGCCTGACCATCTTTGTTAACTAAGATACCTGTATTGTTTGCCAGGTTTTTGCTCTTTGTTTGGTAGAAATCAAATGAACCTGTTGGTGTACCAAACGATCCTACGAACTCTTTACGAGTTCTGATTCCCTGCCATCCACCATCCATACCTTGTGCAGCAGCATCCATACTTCCTCCAATAGAAGCGTGAAGAATAAAACTCATTCCTCCTCCTGTTGCTCTAATAGCATTACCATCACTGATAATTGGGAAAATAAATTCGTTTTGAGCACCGTTTTTATCGTTATCTGCAGAGAATAAATTGCGGTAAGGAATGTTAGCAAAAGTATATCCTGAATTAATTACTTCAGTACACATAGTAGCTGCATCATTATTTCTTTCTGTTCCAGTATAAACTTTAGCATTTAAATAAATCTGGGCTAATAAAAATTTGGCAGCAACTTTATCAATTCTACCATATTCATTCGTTCTTGCATTTGGCAGACTGCTGTCTAAATCTTTTAATTCAGACTCAACAAAAGCAAAAACTTCTGCTCTTGTTTTTTGTACTGGATAAAAGAATCCAACTGGATCAGCTTCTGTAGTAATAGGCACATTACCAAATAAGTCCATTAAGTTAACATAAGAAAAAGCTCTTAAAAAACGTGCTTCAGCTCTAAAAGTTGCGATTTCAGCTTTTAAATTTGCATCAACACCTCTTGCATCTAATTTATCATCTGTAGTTTGTCTTAAAAACTCATTTGCTAAACTGATATGATAAGATGCTCTTGAATAAGTTCCGTACAAAAACTCATTGTTTGGAGACCATGTTTGTGAATTTAAAGTTGGTAAAGTACCATCGGCCCACGCAATAATAGCTTCATCTGTTGTAAATTCCTGAGTTACAAAAAGAAGACGTAAGTAACTGCTGAAATCCCCGCTAAGACCTGCAATATCTGCCTGTCCGTCACCATCGTTACCTCCAACATATAAACCAGCATATAATTTTGCTAAAACTTGTTTATAAGATGCAGGATCCTGGAAAAAGGTTTCAGATAAAAATTCATCGTCATCTTTTGGTGTCACGTTTAAATCGTCAGTACACGAAGTAAGCGTCATACTTATCCCTAAGATAAATAGGAAGAAATAAGATATATATTTAAATGATATTTTCATTTTGTATGTTTTAAATTTTGTTTTTCAATGTACTATTAGAAACTTGCATTTACTCCAAACAAGAAAGTTCTTGCTCTTGGGTAAACGTTACCGTCAATTCCGTTGAATTTCTCCGGATCTAATCCATCATATTTTGTAAGTACAAAAACGTTTTGAACACCAGCTGAGAATCTTAAAGATGCCGCTTTTAATAATGCTTTATCCAAAGTATAACCTACAGTTACGTTATCCAATTTGATGAAAGAAGCATCTTTTACATAGTAATTAGATAAGTAACGCTGTGTTCCGTTATCTTCATATTTAAATCCTGTATTTAAGTAATCAGAACTAATATTTGCTAAATCATCATTTCTTCTTAAACCTGCATCAGAATATCCCATGTTAGAGTTTACGTTATCGAAAATGTAATTTCCTAAACTTGCTCTCCAGTTCATTGTAAAATCAAACTTTTTGTAGTTTAAAGTAGAGAATAAACCAAAAGTATAATCTGCAGTTGGTTTTTTGTATCTGTAACGATCTCCATCGTCAATTTTACCATCTCCGTTTCTGTCTACATAAGCACCTGCAATTGGTTTTTTATTTGCATCATATAACTGTTCGTATACGAAGAATGAATTTGGAGCATAACCAACAGTATTAATTAAAATTTTATTACCGTTTCCTCCTTTAATAGCATCTCCAACTGCATACCCTTCGAATCCAGGAACTGTCTGACCTAAATCAGCAATTTTTTGGTCTAAGTACGTAGCATTAACTGCAACATTCCAAGTTAAATTGTCTTTTTTAATGATATCTGACTGAAGGCTGAATTCAAGACCTTTTGTTCTTAAGTTACCAATATTATTAAATCCTTGGTTTCTTAAGTTAGCTCCGTCCGGAACTAATACGTCTGCTAATAAATCAGTTGATTTTTTATCAAAATAGTTAAGAGTTCCTGTAATTCTATCATTTAAGAATCCGAAATCAACACCTACGTTCATCTCTGCCAATTCTTCCCATTTAATATTTTGGTTATATCCTTCTGGTCTTGCTGTTCTGTAAACTACTCCATTAAATACATACTGTGTATTAACTGTACCAAGTGTTACTCTTCGTAAATAATCATATTGAGCAGAAATATCCTGCTGACCTGTTGTACCATAACCTACTCTTAATTTTAAACTAGAAAGCGTTTCATTTCCTTTTAAGAAAGATTCTTCAGCAACATTCCATGCAAAAGCACCTCCCATAAAATTACCCCATCTGTTTTCTTTAGAAAAACGTGAAGTTCCGTCTCTTCTGTAGTTTAATGTCAATAAATATCTGCTGTCCCATCCTAAGTTTAAACGACCAAAGAATGATTGTAAATTGATATCCGGATCAGTGATAACATCTTCATTTCTAGTTGCAGCAGGCTGTGTAAGCGCTCCTGATTGGTATTTTTCTTTTTGAAACAACTGATAGTTATAACCAGCAGTAGCATCTAATTTAAGTTTTCCTAAATTTTTGCTGTAAACAAAATAGGTATTTAAATTCTTGTTTTGAAGATCATCAGTATAAGTATCATAGTTTCCTAAATTCACCCATGTTCCTGAACTAAATGCAGTTGGCTGATATCCTAAAGCACTTTCTGTGCTTTGTCTGTTATAGCCGCTGCTGTCAAATCTATCAATACCAGCTTCAGCAACGATTCTTAAATCTTCAAAGAAGTGGAATTTATAATCTAAACTAATATTACCCCATTTTCTGGTAGATTTAGATCTTTTATCTTCTTGGTTTAATCTTGCAACCGGGTTTTTAGCAGGTAATAATGCTAAGTTTCCATTTGCTTCTAACCATTCAAAATATCCTCCGTAACGAGAACCTGCCTGATAAGGAGACTGTGTTGGATCAAAACTAATCGCTGAACCAATAACAGCATCTTCATCCTGAAATTGATTTTTACTGAAAGATAAATTTCCGCTGATGTCAATTTTTAAGTGATTGTCAAATAATACCGGGTTTAACGATATCGATGTCGTAGTTCTTTCAAAAGAAGTGTTTCTTAGGATTCCAGGATTATCAACATTCCCAACAGATAAACGAACTGGTAATTTATTAAATAATGCACCACTTACAGAGATATTATTGTTAGTAGTTAATGCTGTATGGAAAATTTCATCCTGCCAGTTAGTACTTGCAGTACCCATTGCTGCTTTTTGTTTATCGTTTCCTATTGTATTTACAACATTACGGAATTGATCTGCGCTTAAAACATCAACTGTATTAGCTACTGTATTTACACCAACTTGTGAACTAAAATTAACTTTTACACCACCTTTAGTACCTTTTTTAGTAGTAATAACGATTACACCATTTGCCGCACGAGAACCATAAATAGCAGCTGCAGAAGCATCTTTAAGAACTGTAAAAGATTCAATATCATTTGGATCAATAGTAGATAAAATACTTGTAGCACCACTTGGAACCGCATTACTTAATGGAAGTCCGTCTAAGATAATTAATGGATCGTTTGAAGCACTTAAAGAAGATCCGCCACGAATTCTAATATCAGCTTTTGCTCCCGGAGCTCCTCCTCCAACAACATTAACACCGGCAATACGGCCTCCAATTAAACTTTCTGGAGTTACGTTAATCCCTTTATTGAATTCTTTAGCAGAAATTTGAGATACAGATCCTGTTGCGTCTTTTTTCTTAACAGTACCATAACCTACTTGTACTACAACTTCTTGAAGTTGATTTGTATCTTCGCTTAAAGAAACATTTAATGTTTTTTGACCTGTGTAATCAATTGTTTCTGTTTTGTATCCAATGAAAGAAACAACGATTTTACTTCCGTTTTTAACATTTGACAGCTGGTAATTTCCATCAAATCCGGTTGATGCACCATTTGGAGCACCTTGTACATTTACGTTTACCCCTGGTATTGGCTGACCTGTTGTTTTATCGACAACAGTCCCTGTAAGAGTGTTTTGAGCTAACACACTAAAAGGCAACAATAGGAATAAAAATAACAACTTTTTGTAAATTGTTTTCATACTTTTTGTTTAAATTAGTTTGAGTTTGTGATTGTTAGTTAAGTTTTTAATTTTACTTCGAATTCCAAAATTATGAATTTATTAACGTGCTCGACCTGAGGCAATTTTTATTGCTTTACGAAAACGTGGTAGTGTTGAAAACTTTCTATTTTTTGTAATCTTTTAGCGTTAAAATTGTCAATTATAAAAATATCAGATACCTTTATTATTAATTAGATTTTTTTCACCTTATCTCATGAAACGTAAAATAACCTTAAAACAAATCGCAAAGGAACTTGACGTCTCTATCTCAACTGTCTCAAAATCACTCCGAAACAGCCTTGAAATTGGAGAAGAAACAAGACTAAAAGTTCAGGCTTTTGCAAAGTTTTATAACTATAAACCAAACAATATTGCCCTTAGTTTAAAAAACCGAAAAACCAAAAGTATTGGTATTATTATTCCGGAAATTGTACATTATTTTTTCTCTACTGTAATCAACGGAATTGAGCAGGTTGCGAACGAATATGGCTACAGTGTTGTCATTTGTGTATCAGACGATTCTTTTGATAAGGAGGTGCTGAATATGGAGATGTTAGCCAACGGAAGTATTGATGGTTTTATCATGTCTCTTTCTAAAGAAACTCAGTTTAAAGGCGACTTTCATCATATAACAGAAGTTATCAATCAGGGAATGCCGGTTGTAATGTTTGACCGCGTTACGAATGATATTTTATGTGATAAAGTAATTATTGATGATAAATCGGCAGCGTATGAAGCCGTTCAGAGTTTAATTGACAGTGGCCGTAAAAAAATCGCACTTGTAACAACTGTTGATTATGTAAGTGTTGGAAAACTGCGAACAGACGGTTACGAAAAAGCCTTATTAGATAACGGATTACCTTTTAATGAGGATTTAATCATAAAAATCGAAGATGTAGATACATGCGAAATTACCATAAGCCAGCTTTTGCATGATCGTGCCTTCGATGCTGTTTTTGCCGTAAACGAGCTTTTTGCAGTAACGATTATTAAAACAGCCAATAAAATGGGACTAAAAGTTCCTGAAGATTTAGCCGTTATTGCTTTTACAGACGGGATTATTTCGAAATATTCAACTCCAACTATCACCACAGTTAGTCAAAGCGGCGAAAAAATGGGCAATAAAGCAGCTAAAATGCTTATTGAACGCATAGAAGCAGAAGAAGATGAGGATGAAGAACATACTGAAAATTACATTACAGAAGTCATAGAAACGCATCTCATAAAAAGAGAATCTACTGACTAAAAAACTTAAAATCAACACTTTCTAAAGCCATAATTAATTTTTATGGCTTTTTTATTAGCTTTAATAAAAAAATAATTTATACTTTTACGCCCGTCAAGGCTTTTAGTTTTACTTCGAAAAGAACAAAGTTTTGATAAGCAAAGCGCTTATCGTATAATTTTCAAATTACGATAATGGAAAAGCGTAAATTAAGTTTCTGGGAAATCTGGAATATGAGTTTCGGTTTCTTAGGAATACAATTTGGTTTTGCACTGCAAAACGCAAATACTTCAAGAATTTTTGAAACCCTCGGTGCAGAAATTGACAAAATTCCAATTTTATGGATTGCGGCTCCTGTTTCAGGATTAATAATTCAGCCTGTAATTGGTTATTTCAGTGACAGAACATGGACTCGTTTAGGAAGACGTCGTCCTTATTTTTTAATTGGCGCTATTTTGTCTTCATTGGCTTTGTTTGTAATGCCCAACTCTCCAACTTTATGGATTGCTGCAGGAACTTTATGGATAATGGATGCCTCGATAAATGTTTCAATGGAACCTTTCCGTGCTTTTGTTGGTGATAATTTACCAGACGAGCAGCGCGCATTAGGTTTTGTAATGCAGAGTTTCTTTATTGGTACCGGTGCCGTTGTAGGTTCTATTTTACCTTATCTATTTACAAATGTTTTTGATGTCAGCAATGTTGCTCCAAAAGGAATAATTCCTGATGCCGTAAAATGGTCATTTTATATTGGCGGAATCGTTTTTCTGCTTTCTGTTTTATGGACCGTTTTTAAATCAACCGAATATACTCCTGACGAACTTCATGCTTTTGAAGCTAACAGCAAAAAAGACTCTGAAGACCTTTCAAATTCTGAAACAGAATCTGGCGTTTCTACAAAAAAACAATTGCTTTTAGGGTTATTGTTTGCAGGTATCGGAGCTTTAATTTCATTTTTAATTTTCGAAAACAATCTGGCAAAAGAACTTTATATTCTATTTATCGGTCTAATTTTCATGGGTGTTTTATTTGTAATTGCATCGCAATTACGAACAAAAAAAGTTCAGAATGGTTTTACCATAATCATGACCGATTTATTGAATATGCCAAAAACAATGCAAAAATTAGCTTGGGTTCAATTTTTCTCTTGGTTTGCGCTTTTCTCCATGTGGATTTATACGACTCAAGCAGTCACGCAGCATATTTTTGGAACTACAGACACAACTTCGAAAACCTACAATGATGCCGCCGACTGGGTTTCGGTATTGTTTACAGTTTACAACGGAATTGCCGCTGCAGTTGCCTTTTTACTGCCAATAATTGCAAAAAAAGTAGGCGTTAGAGCAACACACTTATTGGCTTTATGCGCTGGAGGTGTTGGTTTAATTTCAATTTATTTTATTGGTGACAAACAAATGCTTATCCTTCCAATGTTGGGAGTTGGTATTGCATGGGCGAGTATTTTATCAATGCCTTATGCGATGTTATCTGGTGCTTTGCCAGCTGCAAAAATGGGTTATTATATGGGAGTTTTTAACTTTTTCGTAGTAATTCCGCAAATCGTAGCCGCTACGATATTAGGATTCGTAATCAAACAATTCTTCCATAATGAACCTATTTACGCTCTAATAATTGGAGGTGTATCAATGATTTTCGCAGGATTATTGACTCTTAGAGTAAATAGTAAAACTAAAATTGAAATCCATGAATAATAAAAAAGCATTCATATTCGATCTTGACGGAGTGATCGTTGATACCGCTAAATATCACTTTTTGGCTTGGCAGAAAATTGCCAAATCGTTAAATATCAATTTTACACATGAAGACAACGAACTTCTAAAAGGTGTTAGTCGCGTTCGCTCGCTAGACATTATACTTGGGTTAGGAAATGTTCAAGCCACTCAAGAACAAAAAGACAAATGGTTAATTCAAAAAAACGAAGATTATTTATCTTATTTAGTTGACATGGATGAAAGTGAGGTTCTTCCAGGAGTTTTAAAAATTCTAAAACTATTAAAAGATAAAAACCAAGGAATTGCATTGGGTTCTGCCAGTAAAAATGCAAGACCAATTTTAGAAAAAACAGGAGTTCTGTCTTACTTCGATGTTATTGTTGACGGAAATGATGTCAGCAATGCAAAACCAGACCCTGAAGTATTCTTAAAAGCGGCTCAATTATTAAACATTGATCCAAAAAATTCAATTGTATTTGAAGATTCTGTTGCCGGAATTCAGGCAGCAAACATCGCAGAAATGGTAAGTGTGGGAATTGGTGAGGAAACAATTTTACATGAAGCTGATCACATTTTTAAAGATTTTACCCAAATCGAAACAAGCTTTATTGAAGAGTTAATTGGATAATTAGAAAATGTGCCAATGAGATAATGCTACTCATCGGCAAATATTCTAATGCAACAATTACTTAAATGAATGTAAAAAGTTAATAGGAAACCAAGGCAATTATCAAATTGCCAAATTATCTAATTTAAAAGATGAACCAAGATTATATAAAACCAGACAATTGGTCTATTATTGAAGAAGGATTTGATGCGGAGAGAGTAAAATCTTCTGAAAGTCTTTTTAGTATCGGGAACGGCGCTATGGGGCAACGCGCCAATTTTGAAGAAACGTATTCAGCTGAAACTTTTCAAGGAAGTTATATTGCTGGAATCTATTATCCAGACAAAACTAAAGTGGGCTGGTGGAAAAACGGTTATCCGAAATATTTTGCCAAAGTACTTAACGCTCCAAACTGGATTGGAATTGATATTGAAATCAACGAAGAAAATCTTGATTTAAATACGTGTACCGAAGTTAGAAACTTCCGCAGAGAATTGAATATGAAAGAAGGATGGTACAATCGTTCTTTTGAAGCAGTTCTTAAAAACGGAACTGAAATCGCAGTTAACGTTCGTCGTTTTCTTTCATTAGATTTAGACGAAGCCGGAATCATTAAATACGATATTACACCTTTGAACAAAGATGCAAAAATCGTTTACAAACCTTACATTGACGCTGGTGTAACGAATGAAGATGCCAACTGGGAAGAAAAATTCTGGGAACCGCTTGAAGTTAAAAAAGGCACAAACGAAGCTTTTGTTACTGCTCAAACGTTTAAAACGCATTTTAAAGTTACGACTTTCATGCACAATACGATTTTGGCAAACGGAGAAAACATCAATGTTTCGCCATCAACAATCGATTCAACTGTAGATAAAGTTCAGTATACTTACGGAACTATTATTGCAAAAGGACAAACCTCATCAATTCAAAAAATTGGAGGATATACCGTTTCTTTAAACCACGAAAACACTTTGGCGGGAGCCGAAAAAGTAATCAAATCTGCTGTTGCTTTAGGATATGATACTTTACTACAGAACCAAATCGATGCTTGGGCAAAAGTTTGGGAAATGTCGGATATTACTATTGAAGGCGATGTAAAAGCGCAACAGGGAATTCGTTTCAACATCTTCCAATTAAACCAAACCTATTCAGGAAAAGATTCTCGTTTAAATATTGGTCCAAAAGGTTTCACCGGAGAAAAATACGGCGGTTCAACTTATTGGGACACTGAGGCTTATTGTATTCCGTTTTACATGGCGACAAAAGATCAGCAGGTTGCGAGAAACTTATTGACATATCGTTACAATCAATTAGACAAAGCGATTGAAAACGCTAAGGATAATTTAGGTTTCAAAAACGGTGCAGCGTTGTATCCAATGGTTACCATGAATGGTGAAGAATGCCACAACGAATGGGAAATCACGCACGAAGAAATCCACAGAAATGGGGCGATTGCTTTTGCAATTTACAATTACAACCGTTACACGGGAGACTATTCTTATATTCCAGAAAAAGGCTTAGAAGTTTTAATCGGAATTGCACGTTTTTGGCATCAAAGAGCTTCTTTTTCAAAAGATAAAAATCAATATGTGATTCTTGGAGTTACAGGACCAAACGAATACGAAAACAACATCAACAATAATTTCTATACCAATTATATTGCAAAATGGTGTATTGATTTTGCTGCTGAACAAATTGAAAAAGTAGCTTCAGAATATCCTGCAGATCACAAACGCATTTTAGACAAAGTTAGCCTTTCGGCGAATGAAATTCAGGAATGGAAAAAAGTGGCTGATGATATGTACTTTCCAATTTCTCAAGAACTTGGCATCTATTTACAGCAAGACGGATTCTTAGACAAAGATTTAGTTCCGGTAAAAGATTTAGATCGTTCACAACGTCCAATCAATCAAAAATGGTCTTGGGATCGCGTATTGCGTTCGCCTTACATCAAACAGGCCGATGTTTTACAAGGTTTCTATTTCTTCGAAGATCATTTTTCTAAAGAAGAATTAAAACGCAATTTCGAGTTTTATGAATCATTTACGGTTCATGAAAGTTCACTTTCTCCTTGCGTACACTCGATTCAAGCTGCAGCTTTAGATAAAATGGACATGGCATATACATTTTATTTAAGAACTTCTCGTTTGGATTTAGATGATTATAATAAAGAAGTGGAAGAAGGTTGTCATATCACGTCAATGGCCGGAACTTGGATGAGTATCGTGGAAGGCTTTGGAGGAATGCGCGTTAAAAATGACCAATTGCATTTCTCTCCAAAAATCCCAAAAGAATGGAACGGTTACTCTTTTAAAATTAATTTCAGAAATCAAATTTTAAAAGTAGCTGTAAATCATAACGAAACAACTTTTACTGTAGACGGCGATCAAGATTTAACAATTATCGTAAATGGAAATCCTGTAATTGCAAGTAAATTTGTACAAATAAATTAAATACAATACTCTAAAAATCAAAAAACATGAAAAACTTATTTTTCGCAAGTTTAATTTTGTTCGCGTTTAGCACGGTTGCAAAAGCGCAGCAATTAAAATCACCCGAAGGAAAGTTCGTAATGGAATTTTCTCTTCAAAACGACGGAACTCCAACGTACAATTTAAAATACAAAAACAAAGAAGTTGTAAAAACCAGTAAATTGGGTCTTGAACTTAAAGATGACAAAAAATCTTTGTTGAACGACTTTACAATTACTGATACGAAAACTTCGACTTTTGATGAAACTTGGAAACCAGTTTGGGGAGAAGTTGATCACATCAGAAATCATTATAATGAATTGGCTGTGACTTTAAACCAAAAAGGAACAGACAGACAAATCGTTATCCGTTTCCGTTTATTCGACGACGGACTTGGATTTAGATATGAATTTCCAGCACAAAAGAACCTAACTTATTTTGTAATCAAAGAAGAAAGATCTCAATTTGCCATGACTGGAGATCATACCGCTTTCTGGATTCCTGGAGATTATGACACACAGGAATACGATTATACAAAATCGAAATTATCTGAAATTAGAGGTTTATCTGAAAAAGCGTATACAGCAAACGTTTCTCAAAGATCTTTTTCACCAACAGGAGTTCAGACTTCTTTGATGTTAAAAACTGCTGACGGAATCTACATCAACTTACACGAAGCGGCTTTAATTGACTATTCTTGTATGCACTTGAATTTAGACGATAAAAACTTAATTTTCGAATCTTGGTTAACGCCAGATGCAAAAGGAGACAAAGGTCACATGCAAGCGCCAAATCACTCTCCTTGGAGAACGATTATTGTGAGTGATGATGCTAGAGAAATCTTAGCTTCAAAAATGACTTATAACTTAAACGATCCATCAAAAATCGATGATACTTCTTGGATTAAGCCAGTTAAATATGTTGGTGTTTGGTGGGAAATGATTACAGGAAAAAGCTCTTGGTCATACACAAACGATTTTCCAACTGTTCAGTTAGGAGTTTCTGATTTCTCAAAAGCAAAACCAAACGGAACTCACGGAGCAAACAATGCGAACGTAAAAAAATACATTGATTTTGCTGCAGCAAATGGTTTTGACGCAGTTTTAGTTGAAGGATGGAATGAAGGCTGGGAAGACTGGTTCGGACATTCTAAAGATTATGTTTTTGATTTCTTAACGCCTTACCCAGATTTTGATGTGAAAGGTCTTCATGAATATGCAAAATCTAAAGGTGTAAAAATCATCATGCACCACGAAACTTCTGGATCTGTTCGTAACTACGAGCGCCACATGGATGCTGCTTACAAATTCATGAACGATAACGGATATGATGCTGTAAAAAGTGGTTACGTAGGTGATATTTTGCCAAGAGGCGAAAACCACTACAGCCAATGGATTGTAAACCACTATCAATATGCTATTGAAAAAGCGGCTGATTACAAAATTATGGTGAACGCTCACGAAGCAGTTCGCCCTACGGGAATTGCAAGAACATATCCAAACTTAATTGGAAACGAAGCAGCAAGAGGGACAGAATACCAAGCGTTTGGAGGTTCTAAGCCAAATCACGTTACAGTATTACCATTTACACGTTTAATTGGTGGACCAATGGATTATACTCCAGGAATCTTCGAAATGGACATCAGCAAAATGAATCCTGACAACAAATCGCATGTAAACAGTACAATTGCAAACCAATTGGCATTATATGTTACAATGTACAGTCCGTTACAAATGGCGGCAGATACTCCGGAAAATTACAACCGTTTTCCAGATGCTTTCCAATTCATTAAAGATGTGGCTGTAGATTGGTCAGAAAGTAAATATATCGAGGCTGAACCAGGAGATTTCATTACAGTAGCTCGTAAAGCAAAAGGAACAAACAACTGGTTTGTTGGAAACGTAAATGGAGAAACTCCTCGTACATCAAACATCGATTTAAGTTTCCTTGAAAAAGGAAAAAAATATACTGCAACAATTTATGCTGATGCAAAAGATGCGCATTACAAAACTAATCCGCAAGCTTACACCATCAAGAAAATTGCTGTAACAAACAAATCAAAATTATCTCAGTTTTCTGCTCCTGGAGGAGGATATGCGATAAGCATTATTGAAACTAAGTAATTTTTTAAAAGACAAGTGATTTTCCCCAGAATTACTTGTCTTTTTTTTAAGAATTTTATTTTTACTGTAACTTTTTAAAATTTGCTTATGCGGAATGTTATGATAATAGCTTTTATAAGTTTATTTCTTTTTAGTTGCACCAAAAAAGAAAACACAATTGATTTGTTAGATTATTCTTTTTCTGGAACTTTTAGTCAGGTATATTCTTTAAAAATAAATCAAACGGATACTGTTTATATACATCAAGAATGGATGGGTTATCGTTTGAAAAATGGTATTTCTGACCCGAAAGATAAAACAAACTACTATGCAATTTTAAATAAAAAAGAAAAGTTAAAACTATTCAATTATATAGAAAAAGTCAATTTATTCAAATACAAATCTGAATATTCTTTAGAACATATTATTGATGGAAGCACTTATATAATAGGCATAACAAAGGATAACAAAAACAAAATGATATCTGTTTATGGCGGTGGTGCACCTAAAGAAATTGATTCAATTGCAATATTGATAAATAATCTAAAGCAAAAACTTATATTAAAGGAAACCAAAAAAAATCTTCACTTTGAAAGTGAAAAGATAATTTCTTTTCTAAAGCCACCTCTTCCTCCTCCAGTAAAAAACATCAATAATTAATGTTCAAATTGAACTAAAAACAAAAACTATGAACAACCTAAAAATAAACCATTATATCTATAAATTAGCTTTATTGGTTTTGTTGTTTTCCGCTTCCGCGAAAGCGCAAATCCAAAAAGTAGAACCACCATTTTGGTACGCAGGAATGAAAAATTCTGAACTGCAGATTATGTTCTACGGAAAAAATATTGCACAATATGAAGCTTCGGTTTCTAAGAATGTTGCGATTAAAAATGTAGAAAAAACAGAAAATCCAAACTATCTTTTCGTAACAATCGATACAAAAGATGTCAAAGCTTCTGAATTAGTTTTCTCCTTCAAAAACAATAATAAAGTTGCCTTTAAACAAAAATATGCTCTAAAAGAAAGAAGAGCGAATTCTGCAGAAAGAAAGAGCTACGACGCTTCTGACCTGATTTACCTAATCATGCCGGATCGTTTTGCTAACGGAAATCCGAAAAACGACAGCGATGCTTCTTTAACTGAAAAAGGAAACCGTCAAGATCCAAGCGGACGACACGGCGGAGATATAGAAGGAATCATCAAAAACTTAGATTACATATCGTCTCTTGGTGCAACTACAATCTGGAGCACGCCTTTATGCGAAGACAACGACAAACAACATTCGTATCATACTTACGGACAATCTGATGTTTACAAAATTGATCCTCGTTATGGAACTAATGACGATTACGCTCGTTTATCGGCAGAAATGCACAAAAAAAACATGAAACTGGTTATGGATTATGTGACCAATCACTGGGGAATTACGCATTGGATGATGAAAGATATTCCAACCAAAACATGGTTCAATCAATTTGAAACTTTCACACAAACACACCACAGACGTGAAGTAATTACTGATATTCATGCTTCAAAAATAGATCAGGAAGTTTGTGTAGATGGATGGTTTGTACCTTCAATGCCAGACTTGAATCTTAGAAATCCTTTGGTTGCAAAATATTTAACTCAAAATGCCATTTGGTGGATCGAATTTGCCAATCTTGACGGTTTCCGTGTAGATACTTATAACTATTCAGATAAAACGGCAATGGCAAATTGGGCAAAATCTATTACAGATGAATATCCTAATTTTAATATCGTGGGTGAAATCTGGATGCACAATCAAGCAAATTTAGCTTTTTGGCAGAAAGACAGTAAAATTGGTGCTATCGAAAACTACAATTCGAATCTTCCAAGTGTAATGGATTTTACGCTTCAAAGTCAGATTACTTCTGCCTTCAGTGAAGATGAACCAAATTGGGACAGCGGATTGATTAAATTCTACAACAATTTTGCTATGGATTTTTTATATCCAAATACCAATAACATTTTGGTTTTTTCCGAAAATCACGATACAGATCGTATGAACGAAAAGTTCAAATATGATTTACCAAAATACAAACTAGCCATGACTTTATTGGCAACAGTTCGCGGAATTCCGCAAATCTATTACGGTTCAGAAATAGGAATGGGTGGAGATAAAGGCAAAGGCGGTGATGCCGATATTCGTCAGGATTTCCCAGGCGGATGGGCTGGTGACAAAAACAATGCTTTTACCAAAGAAGGAAGAACGGCAGAACAAGCCGCTTACTTTGATTTCTCTTCAAAATTATTCAACTGGAGAAAAACAAACGAAGCAGTTCATTTCGGAAAAATGACGCATTACATTCCAGAAAACAACACGTATGTATATTTCAGATATACTGATGCTAAAACCGTAATGGTAGTTTTCAATAACAATGCAAAAGAACAGGTTGTAAAAACAAATCGTTTTAAAGAAAGCATCAAAAACTTTAAATCTGGTAAAGATGTTATTTCAGGAAAAACATTCAATTTAGCTTCTGAAATTACTTTAGAACCAAAATCAGCTTTGGTTTTAGAATTGGAATAAAATTTAAACGCAAAGTTTTTTTCTGCCACGAATTCACGAATTATTTTTGATAATCTTTGAGAATAAAAATTTGTGAATTCGTGGCTATTTTTTTTAGCACAAAGTATTTCACGAATTATTTTTTTACAATCTTTGAGAATAAAAATTCGTGAATTCGTGGCTATTTTTTTCAACACAATCCATCCTAAAATATTCTAAAATAATGAAAAAATACTCTTTCCTTTTTTTACCTTTAGTATTCTTAATAGTGAGTTGTTCTGGCTCAAAATCAGTTACAATGAATAATACTTCGAAAACACCTTTCGTTTGGGAAGGAGCAAATGTTTATTTTTTACTTACAGATCGTTTTTACAACGGAGACACTTCTAACGACGTCAATTTTAACCGAACCAAAACTCCCGGAAAACTACGCGGGTTTGAAGGCGGAGACATTATCGGAATCACAAAAAAAATCGAATCAGGATATTTTGAAAAACTAGGAATCAATGCCATTTGGCTTACGCCGATTGTCGAGCAAATTCACGACGGCGTTGATGAAGGAACTGGTCTTACTTACGGTTTTCACGGTTATTGGGCAAAAGATTGGACCGCTTTAGATCCGAACTTTGGCACCAAAGAAGATTTAGCCAACTTGGTAAAAAAAGCACACGAAAAAGGCATCAGAATAATTCTGGATGGTGTAATAAATCATACCGGACCAGTAACTCCAGAAGATCCTGTTTGGCCTTCAGATTGGGTTAGAACGGGCGTTGTCTGCGATTACAAATCGTTCGAAAATACAACGATGTGTACTTTGGTTGATAATCTTCCAGATGTTAGAACAGAAAGTACTCAGGAAGTAGCGCTCCCTCCTTTTTTAATTGAAAAATGGAAAAAAGAAGGTCGTTACGAAAAAGAAATCGCTTCATTAGACGAATTCTTCAAAAGAACGGGCTACCCAAGAACACCAAAATATTACATCATCAAATGGCTTACCGATTATATTCTAGAATTCGGAATTGATGGCTACAGAGGAGATACTGTAAAACATACTGATGAAAACGTTTGGGCGGATTTCAAAAAAGAATGTGAGTACGCTTTTGAAACTTGGAAAAAACATCATCCAATGCAGGTTCTAGATCAGAATCCGTTTTATACTATTGCCGAGGTTTATGGTTACGGAATCAGTGGCGGTCAGGATTATGATTTTGGAGATCGAAAAGTCAATTATTTTCAAAATGGTTTCAACAGCATGATCAATTTTGAATTTAAATGGAATGCAGCACAAAACGATTACGAAGGTTTATTTTCTAAATATTCAAACGCTTTAAATAATGATTTAAAAGGATATTCTGTCCTTAACTATATGTCTTCTCATGACGATGGACAGCCTTTTGATGCCAACAGAACAAAAAGCATTGAAGCAGCCAATAAACTATTGCTCTCTCCTGGAATGTCTCAGGTTTATTATGGAGACGAATCGGCAAGATCTCTAGTCATTGAAGGAACTCAAGGTGATGCTACTTTACGTTCTAATATGAATTGGGAAGATATTCAGAACAATCCTGAAACGCAAAAAACACTTTTACATTGGCAGAAACTAGGTCAGTTTAGACGAAACCATCCTGCCGTTGGAGCTGGAGTTCATAAACTAATTAATCCGTATCCTTATACTTTCTCCAGAACGTTTACTAAAGGCTCTTTTACAGATAAAGTAGTGATGGGAGTAGATTTACCAAAAGGCAAAAAAGAACTTCCAGTTGGCAATATCTTTCCAAACGGAACAAAACTTAAAGATGCTTATTCAAATCAAGAAGTTGAGGTTGTTGATGGGAAAGTAATTATAGACAATGATTTTGATATTGTTTTACTGGAACTAATTTAACCGCAAAGATTTTTTCAGCCACGAATTCACGAATTTTTATTCTCAAAGATTGTAAAAAAATAATTCGTGAATTCGTGGCTATTTAATTTTCACTAATTTATTTGCGAACCTTGCGCAAAACTTTGCGACCTTTGCGGTTAAACACACAACAGATGCTCAAGATTGCACATCGAGGTGCTAAAGCCTACGAACCTGAAAATACTTTACAAGCTTTTCAAAAAGCATTAGATCTAAATTCAGACGGAATTGAACTTGACGTTCACCTTAGCTCTGACGAACATATCATCGTAATTCATGACGAAACGATAGACAGAACCACTAACGGAAAAGGTTTTATAAATGATTTTACTTTAGAAGAATTAAAATCATTTTTAATTGATGAAAAATACCAAATTCCAACTTTAAACGAGGTTTTTGATTTGGTTGATAAAAAATGCTTCATCAATATCGAATTAAAAGGTATAGGAACTGCGCCGAAAGTTGTTCCATTAATTGAAGAATATATCTCAAAGAAAAACTGGAATTACAATCAATTCATCATTTCAAGTTTTGATTGGAATATGCTGGAAGAAACCTCAAATCTAAATCCGAAAATTGCTATTGGTGTTTTAACAGAAGAAAATCTTGAAACTGCTTTGGCTTTCGCCGAAAAAATAAAAGCAAAAGCCATTCATCCTGATTTTAATTTATTGAATGAAGAAAATGTTCGACAAATTCAGGAAAAAGGATTTCTGGTTTTACCTTGGACAGTAAACTCAAAAGAAGATATTAAGAAAGTAAAAAGCTATAAAGTAAACGGAATTATCTCTGATAATCCAGATAAAATATAAGTTTTAATAGCCACAAATTCACGAATTTTTATTCTCAAAGATTATCAAAAAACAATTCGTGAATTCGTGGCTAAAACCCTCGTGGCAACCAAAAAAATATGATTAAAAATTTCGACATAATAATCGTTGGCGGTGGCGCTGCTGGTTTTTTTACCGCAATTAATATTGCCGAGAAAAATCCGAAACTAAAAATCGCCATTTTAGAAAGAGGAAAAGAAGTTCTTTCTAAAGTCCGCGTTTCAGGAGGCGGACGTTGCAACGTAACACACGCCTGTTTTGAACCTAACGAATTGGTAAAATTTTATCCTCGAGGCGAAAAAGAACTTCGTGGGCCTTTTCATCAATTTTGTTCGGGAGATACAATCGAGTGGTTTGAAAAACACGGTGTAGAATTAAAAATTGAAGAAGACGGAAGAATGTTTCCTGTTTCTAATTCGTCACAAACCATTATTGATTGTTTTTTAAAAGCAACCGAAAAACTAGGCATAAAAGTTTTGACAGGACAAAGCGTACAATCCATTTTCAAAAAAGAAAATCATTGGAAAATTGATACACAAACGGATAATTATGCTGCCGAAAAATTAGTAATGGCAACGGGAAGCAACCCAAAAATTTGGGAAATGCTTCAGGAACACGGACATGCTATCGTGAGCCCCGTTCCTTCCCTATTTACTTTCAATATCAAAGATTCTCGAATTAAAGAACTGCCAGGCGTTGCGGCACAAGTTACTGTAAATGTAAAAAATACCAAATTAGAATCTACAGGACCTTTATTAATTACCCATTGGGGAATGAGCGGTCCCGCAATTCTTAAACTTTCGGCTTGGGGCGCACGTATTTTACACGATAAAAATTATCAATTTACCATTTTCGTTAATTGGTTAAATGATGTTGATTTTGAAGATGCCGAAAAAATCCTAAAAGACTTAAAACAGGAACACGCTAAAAAAGCAGTTTCAAAAAAATCTCCATTTGACTTTCCGAATCGTTTATGGGAAAGTCTTGTTTTAGCTTCTGGAATTGATTCAGAAACCAAATGGGCAGATTTATCTAAAATTCAATTGCAGAATCTAACTTCACAATTAACAAAAGCCGAATTTAAAGTAAACGGAAAAAGCACTTTTAAAGAAGAATTTGTAACGGCAGGCGGTATTGATTTAAAAGAAATCAATTTCAAAACCATGGAAAGTAAAATTCACGAAAATCTTTATTTTGCTGGCGAAATTGTAAATATCGACGCCATAACGGGAGGATTTAATTTTCAGAATGCCTGGACAAGCGGGTTTATTCTGGCTCAAAATATTTAATACAAAATGAAATTTAAAGGAATTATTTTCGATTTAGACGGTACATTAGTCAATTCTTTAGAAGACATCTCAGATGCAATGAATAAAGTGCTTACCGCTTTAAATTATCCTACACATACTTACGACACTTATCAATATTTTATTGGGAGCGGTTTACGAAATCTAGTAAGTAAAGCTTTACCTGCTACAAACAATTCTGATGATGAAATCGAAAGTTGTTTTGAATGCATGGTTGATGAATACACAAAAATCTGCACGCTGAAAACAAAACCTTATGAAGGTATTGTAGAATTGCTAGAAAATCTCACTTCGCAAAACATCAAAATGGCGGTTTTCTCCAACAAAGCAGATGAATTGACAAAGAAAATAGCTTATGAATTATTTCCAAAACAATTCGACACAGCTATTGGTTTAAGCACAGAAGAACTAAAAAAACCAAATCCGTTTGAAGCGATTGAAATCAGTAAAAAATGGAATTTAAAACCTGAAGAAATTCTTTTTGTCGGAGATTCTGATATTGACATGAAAACGGCCATAAATGCTAATATGTTTCCTGTTGGCGTAACTTGGGGCTATAGAACCGAAGATGAATTGAAATCTAGTGGCGCAAAAGCGGTTATTAATAATGCTTCAGAATTAATCGAAATATTGTAAATCGTGAATGCTGAATTAGAAAAACAAATACTATCGATCGCTTCGTTTTCTGAAAAAGAAATCGAAAAGATAGATTCTTGTTTTGAATATGAAAAGTTTACCGCTAAAGATTCTCTTTCTTCAATGGGAAAAATCAGCAATAAAATCTTTTTTGTTGTCGAAGGCCTGGCGCGGGTCTATTATTTAAAAGACGGAAAAGAAATTACGACTTATTTAAGTTGTGATGAGGGTTTTATCGCTTCATATTCCAGTTTTATAAATCAATCCGTTTCTTTTGAAAATATTCAGTGTATTGAAGATTGCGAAGTTCTTTCGATTACTTTCGAAAAAATGCAGTTTCTGTATAACGAAATTCCGAATTGGGAACGTGTCGGGAGAATTCTCGCCGAGCAGAATTATCTTTGTATGGCCGATCGTGTTCTCAAACTGCAAATGATTCCGGCAAAAGAAAAGTACCAGACTTTTTTAGCTTCGGCTCCAGCCAAAATAATCCAGCGAACGCCTTTAATTTATATCGCTTCTTTTCTCGGAATTACTCCAGAATCGTTGAGCAGAATTCGTCAGGACATTTCTTAACATTTATCAAGTGGATTGAAAAACCGAATTCGAATCTTTGTCAAAATAAAATTTGAAAAAGATGAAGAATATAGCCAAAGACGTTTACCAGATTCCTTTATTTCCGCGCAACGGTATTAATTGTTATGTAATTGAAGATGTTTTAATCGATGCCGGAATTCGAACTTCTTCCAGTAAAATAGTAAAAGCAATTAAAGGTAAAACCATTACAAAACACGCCTTGACGCACGCTCACGCCGATCATCAGGGAAGCAGTAAAATAATCTGCGAAACCTTTAATATTCCCCTTTTATGCAGTGAACCTGAAAAGGCATTTGCTGAAAATGGAAATGTAATTACAGAATACCCAAATCCGAATCATATCATTTCTAAATTTCAGAAAAACTTTTGGGCAGGAAAAGGACATCCCGTTTCTGAAACTTTAAAAGAAGGAGATCAAATTGGCGGATTCACGGTTATTGAAACACCGGGACATTCCAGCGGACATATCTCTTTTTTCAGGGAAAAGGATGGCGTTTTAATTGTAGGCGATGTGATGACCAATATGAATCTTCTCACTACAAAAGTCGGTTTGCATGAACCTCCCCATTTATTTACCGCTAATAAAGAAACCAATAGAAAATCGATTCTCAAATTGGCATCATTACAACCTAAAATATTGTGTTTTGGTCACGGACCAGTTTTATTTAATAATGGAGAACTGGGAAAATTTGTTCAAAACATGCGATAATTTTATTAACAAGAATTTACACATTCCGTAAGTTTTCATTAAGACAATTCTAATAATTTTACTCTCAACTAATTAATCCTATATGAGTGTAAAATTACTTACTACAATTTCTATTTTTACTTATCAGCTCAGCGTTTCTCAAACGGAAAAAGTATTAAACGGAAAAGTTTTTTCGCAAAACATTCCGCTTAATAAAGTAGAGGTGATTAACAAAACAGCTCGAATTAGTACCAGAACAAATGAGCTAGGCGAGTTTTCAATTTTAGTCCATCCACAAGACAGCCTTCTTTTTTACTCCAAAGACTATTTCTTTAAAAGATTTAAAATTTCTCAGGAAAACATAGATCAAAATAACCTGATTGTCAATATGATTTTGAAACCGGAAGAACTCTATGAAGTCTTAATTACAACTATAAAATTTCCTCATGTTGGTCCTACTCAAGAAGTTTCAGATTCGATTGCATTAATGAGAGCCTCGAGCGATTTACGAAAATATACTGGCGTTTATGACGGTACTATTGCAAACGGAATGAATTTTGGCGCTATGGGAGCAGGTCTTTTAAGTTTGTTTAAAAAAGAAGATAGTGGCAACAAAAAACCTAAAAAGAAAACTCCTGAATTGGATTTCAAAACATTCGCCGAAGCAACTTGTCCTTTAGATTTTTTTACAAAAGATTTAAAATTAAATCCTGATGAAAAAGCTCTTTTCCTAGAATTTTGCACAGCCGATCCGCAATCTGAAATTATTCTAAAACAGAAAAATTTACTTTATACAATGGATTTTTTATATGTTAAAAATGAAGAGTTTAAGAAGTTGAAATAGCTTAACTTGAAACAGAGAAAAACCTGAAACTTGAAACTAAATTTTACTTATTCAGCCACCAAATACTAGCATTCAAAACTGTAGCAAATCCAACCCAAGCTAAATAAGGAATCAATAAATAACCTGAAGTTTTATTGATTTTGACGAATTTCAAATATGTTTCATAAATCATCAGCCATAAAAGCACGATTTCGACTAAAGCCAACATCGGGTTTTTTAATCCGAAAAATAAATAAGACCAAATAGCATTTAAAATCAATTGAATGATGAAGAAAAGCAGTGCTTTTTTAACTTCCTCAGTATGTTCTTTTATTCGGTCCCAAACCAGCGCTGCTGCAATTGCCATAAATATGTAAAGAACTGTCCAAACTGGCATAAAAAGCCAATTCGGCGGATTAAAAACTGGTTTTTCCAACGTTACATACCAAGTCTCAATACTTGGTCTTGTTACTAAACTAGCAGAATATCCAACTGTTAAACAAATTACTAAAGCTATAGCGATTTTTACAAATTTATTCATGATATCAAATTTTGAATTCAAAAATAGTCAAAAGAAAAGTTTAAACCATATAGATAAAAAATTATCCCTTTAAGGCGAAAAAACTATCTTTGCCAAAATTTTATAATTCATGTTAACAGCAGCCGATTTTATACCAAATTCATATACTTCAGCAATCGAAAACGGAAACTTTGAATGGAGCGCTCCAAGCAACATTGCCTTAGTGAAATACTGGGGAAAAAAAGACAACCAGATTCCCGCAAATCCTTCTGTTAGTTTTACTCTAAATAACTGTAAAACAATTACAAAATTAGGTTTTGAAAAAAGAGACGCTTCGAGTTTACTCAACGTGACAAATGGTTTTTCTTTTGATTTACTTTTTGAAGGAAAACCAAAAGAAGATTTCAAACCAAAAATTCAGAAGTTTTTAGAAAGAGTTGAAGTTTATCTGCCGTTTTTGAAAGAATATCATTTTACAATTGACACTCAAAATACTTTTCCTCATAGTTCAGGAATTGCTTCTTCGGCTTCTGGAATGGCAGCTTTGGCAATGAATTTTATGAGTTTTGAAAGAAAATTGAATCCAGAAATGACCGATGAGTATTTCTATCAAAAAGCTTCATTTCTAGCTCGATTAGGTTCTGGAAGCGCTTGCAGAAGTGTAAAAGGGAATGTTGTCGTTTGGGGAAATCAGGAAAATATTGAAGGAAGCACAGATTTATTTGGAGTTGAATTTCCGTATACAATTCACGAGAACTTCAAGAATTATCAAGATACTATTTTATTGGTTGACAAAGGCGAAAAACAAGTTTCCAGCACCGTTGGGCACGATTTAATGCACAATCATCCGTATGCAGAAAGACGTTTTGCACAAGCGCACGAAAATCTAGATAAATTGATTGCCATTTTTAAAAGTGGAAACTTAGACGAATTCATCAAAGTTGTAGAAAGTGAAGCATTGACTCTGCATGCTATGATGATGACCTCTATGCCGTATTTCATTTTAATGAAACCTAATACGCTTCAAATCATAAATGCAATCTGGAAATTCAGAAATGAAACCAAGATTCCAGTATGTTTTACGCTTGATGCTGGTGCCAATGTACATGTATTGTATCCTGAAAACGTTAGCGAAAAAGTACTTCAATTTATTCAGGACGAATTAGTTGTATTTTGTCAGAATAGTCAATACATTTGCGACAAAATTGGAGAGGGAGCGATTGCATTATAATTTTCCGTATCTTTAGTTAAATTTTTGGTTATGGACATTCAATTAGAAAAACGCGAAGCGATGGAGATGTTGAAAAAAACTGATGATCCTTCAATCATTATGGCAGTTGCAAAATTGCTTAGAAAAAATAAAAAAGATTGGTGGGACGATTTGACCGATCAACAAAAAGAGGATATAGCTCAAAGTGAATTAGAATTTGAAAGAGGAGAATTTACAAGCTATGAGGATGTGATGAAAAAATACAGATAGTGGATCTTAAAGTAAGTTTTTCAAAAACAGCGGAGAAAAATTTAGATTCAGTTTTAAAGTTCATTGAAGCAAGATGGTCAGAAAAATCAAAAAAGATTTTTATCATCAAATTTGAAAAAGCAATTTCAATAATGGTGATGAATCCAGAAATTTTTCCAAAATCAGCTGTGAATAAAAAATATCGAAAATGTGTTATAACAAAGCAATCGAGCCTATTATATAGTTTTAGTGCAAACGAAATCAGGATTCACAACATTTTAGACACTAGACAAAACCCAAATAAAATAAAGAAAGACATAAAATAAATCATGAAAGGACCACTATTTTACTCAAAAATATTACTCTTTGGAGAATACGGAATTATTCGCGACTCTAAAGGACTTTCTATTCCTTATAACTTTTACAATGGCGCTTTAAAAAAATCTGAAGAGCCTACAGAAGAAGCTATTTCATCTAACAAAAGTTTAAGAAGTTTTGCTTCTTACCTTGAAGTTTTACAGACTCAGCAGCCGGAATTGGTTACTTTCGATTTAGAAACTCTTAAAAGCGATGTCGAAACTGGAATGTATTTCGATTCTAGTATTCCGCAGGGATATGGTGTTGGAAGCAGCGGGGCACTTGTTGCAGCCATTTATGATAAATATGCAGCTAACAAAATCACTGTTTTAGAAAACCTTACTCGCGAAAAACTATTACAGTTAAAAAACATATTTTCTCAAATGGAAAGTTTTTTCCATGGAAAAAGTTCTGGATTAGATCCGTTAAATAGCTATTTGAGTATTCCAATCCTTATTAATTCAAAAGATAATATTGAAGCAACCGGAATTCCAACTCAAAGTTTTGACGGAAAAGGTGCGGTATTTTTATTAGATTCTGGAATTGTTGGCGAAACGGCTCCAATGGTTAATATTTTTATGGAAAACCTAAAAGACAAAGGTTTCCGTACAATGCTTAAAAATCAGTTTGTAAAATATACAGACGCCTGCGTAGAGAACTTTCTGCACGGCGACATGAAATCTTTATTTACCAATACTAAAAAACTTTCTAAAGTAGTTTTAAACAACTTTAAACCTATGATTCCAGAACAATTTCACGGAATCTGGCAGCACGGAATTGACACTAACGATTATTATCTAAAACTCTGCGGTTCTGGTGGAGGTGGTTATATTCTGGGATTTACCGAAGATTTAGAACGTGCTAAAGTTTCTTTAAAAGACTATAAACTAGAAGTTGTTTACCAATTCTAACTATTTAAAAGCCGAAGTTATTTGAGTACATTTTTATAAGTTTCATCCTAAAAAGTTATTTATTATGAAAAGTATTTTTACAATAATTAAAGCAACTTTTTTGGGAGGAATTCTGTTCTTAGTACCTTTAGTTGTACTGCTTATTATTCTTGAAAAAGGGTACGGCATTATTCAAAAAATAACACTTCCGCTTGTAAATAACCTGCCCAGAGTTCATGTTTTAGGAATTGCTCTTCAGGAACTTATTGGAATACTAATAATCATTTTAATTTGTTTTGCTGCTGGTTTGCTGGCACGAACAGCCAGGGCAAAAAAACTGATCCAAAAATTAGAAGATGGTATTTTAAGCTTTGTACCCGGATATTCGTTTATGAAAAGCATGAATGAAAGTATTATGGGTTTTGAATCAAAGCAAGATCTAAAAGTAATTTTGGTTCCAACTGATGCCGGCTGGCAGTTTGCATTTTTAATAGAACAGATTAACGAAAACAATTTTACCGTTTTCATACCCGATGCTCCAAATCCGTGGAGCGGATCAGTTGTTTTGGTAGAAAAAAAAGACATTCGGGAAATCGAAATTACCCAGAAAGAAGCTTTGGCTTGCATTAGAAAATTAGGCTATGGCTCTAAAGAATTGTTAAAAAACAAGTTCTAAATTTCAGATTCCAAAAATATCCTTTAACTTCAAATTTAATTTAATCCAACAAAATATATTTATGTTAAGCAGACAGCACAAACTTTTAGTAATGAAAATTGTTAGTTTGTTCTCTGTGGTACGCGGCTATAATATTCCCATTATTATTCTGGCACAATACTTATCTGCAATATTTATTCTTGCTCCAGAAAAAAGAGCTTTAGATATTCTGCTGGATTTTTATTTGTTTTTGATTGTTTTTGCTTCCGCAGTTACAATTGCTTCAGGTTATATAATCAATAATTTTTACGACAGCCAGAAAGATTTAATTAATCGTCCTAATAAATCTATGCTGGACAGATTAGTGAGTCAGAAAACAAAGTTAACGGTTTATTTCAGCCTTAATTTTTTAGCAGTTTTAATGGCCGGAATTGTTTCCTGGCGTGCATTTTTATTCTTTTCTGCATATATCTTTCTAATTTGGTTCTACTCTCATAAAATTAAAAAATACCCTATTGTAGGGAATTTAACAGCTGCTTTTATGGCTGTAATTCCATTTTTTGCGATTTTGCTATACTTCTACAATTCGATTTCGTTTGAAGAAATTGAAAATCACCGCAGTCATTTTGTGGTAATTTCGGCACATGCCATGTTTTTGTTTTTATTGCTTTTGATTCGGGAAATGATAAAGGATTTGGAGAATTTAAAAGGTGATTTGGCTAATGATTATCACACAATTCCAATTACTTACAACGAAAAGGTTTCAAAAAAAATCATTACTGTTTTGACGTTTTTAACCATCATTCCTGTTTATATTTTGGTAGACATTTATGATGTAGGATACATGGATATTTACTTCTACGCGTGTTTTATTGTTTTGATTTTTTTTCTGTTTTATCTATGGAAATCCAATTCAAAAGAACAGTTTTTGTTACTGCATAACGTTTTAAAATTCCTGATTGTTTCTGGTGTTTTTTGCATTGTTCTGATTAATCCGAGTGTCTTGTGGCACGGTAAACAATTGATTTCTACATTTTAATATTTGATCGCTGATTTTGAGCAGCTTTATTTATAGCTAAATTTACAATTGTAATGCTCTTAATTAGCTTAAAATTGAAAGCTATCAATCTAAGAACATTGAACTTAAGATTTATTAGCAGGAAAAAACTATCTTTGCACAAATTAATGATTCTATGAACAACAAGGAAGGCAATAATAAAAGAGGCGGATCTAGACCAAATAGCTCAAGATCAAACTCCAGCAAGCCAAAACCTCCTATGGCTAAGCGCGCGCAAGGGCCAAAAAAAGTAAAACCTGAAGTTAAAGCAGCTCAGGAAGCAGCGGCAGAAAAACTTAGAAAACAAAATCAGCCGGCTAAAAGACAAAAAGCTTCGGATGAAATTCGTTTGAACAAATACATCTCAAATTCAGGGGTTTGTTCGCGTCGTGATGCCGATTTATATATTCAGTCAGGAAATGTTAAAGTAAACGGTGTACCCGTTACTGAAATGGGATACTTAGTAAAACTAAATGATGTTGTAAACTTTGACGGTGTTACTTTGACTCCGGAAAAGAAGGAATATATTTTGCTAAACAAACCTAAAAACTTTACTACTGCTCTTGATGAAGGTCAGGAATATCGTAACGTTCTGGAACTTGTTCGTGCGGCTACAAATGCAAAAATTGCTCCTATTGGAAGAATGGATAAAAACACAACTGGATTGTTGTTGTTTACAAACGATACTGATATGATTCGTAAATTTAGTTTACCAAATCAAAAATCACCAAAAATCTATCAGGTTTCTTTAGACAAAAACTTAAAATTTGAAGATTTAGAAAAAATAAGCAAAGGTTTAGTTCTTGATGGCCACCGTGTATCTGTTGAGGAAATAAGCTATATCGAGAAAGAACCAAAAAGTGAAGTAGGTCTTAAACTGCGCTCATCAAATGTAAAGGTTGTACGTGCAATTTTTGAAAACTTCGACTATAACGTACTTCGTATTGACCGTGTTTCTTTTGCAGGTTTAACAAAAAAGAATCTTCCTAGAGGTAACTGGCGATTTTTGACAGACCAAGAAGTTATTAATTTGAAAAACGCATAAATCTTCTCAAGATTTAACTGAATATAAATCCTGTTTTACTTTTGTAAGATGGGATTTTTTATTTCTTAGAAACTAAAAAAATTATGCCCGAAAAGTGTAAAGATTGATCTTCCGATGTTTTGGTTTTTTTCTTCAACAGATTCATAACATGAAAAACCAAGGATAATTTTGATTCCGGGTTGAATGCTGTTTAAAATATCTCTTTTTTGTTCTTCTAAAAGGAGTTTTAGACTATCAAGTAACTGAATGTTATTTTTAAGATAAGAGACTACAAGGAGTGCAGAGAAGTTAAGTATTTCGCGGGCTGTTTCACTTTTGATGCCGACTTCGTTTGAAATCATTTCAGAAATTCTGCCTTTTTTATTGGTAAAGATTTCTTTTAATATTGGATTTCCTTCTGTGCGATAACAATCGTCGACTGATAAAATTCTGCCAGAAGTAAAATCAACTTCCTGATAAAAACTTGAATTGTCTTCAATTTGAGAAATAATCTCTTTGTAAAAACCAGATTCTTCGGCCTTGTTATAGAGTCCCATTAAAACCGTACCTATCGAAACATCAATTCCCTTTATCAGGAGTGCATCATTTTCAAAATAAAACTTGTTTAGCTTTGAAACAACATTAGAAGAAATAAAACGTCTAAGTTCAATTTGTAGGTTTGGGGTCATACTCATAACTTTTAAATAATTATTTATACTTATTCAAAATAATCGATAAAGTGGGGCTTTTTATCGTTTATCAGGATAAAAATATAAAATATTTTAACATATCCAAAAAATAAGTTAAGATTTTACTTTGTAGATTATGAGCACTTTAACATAAAAAACGTCAAATACCAGTAAATATAGCCTCTGCGCAGTCAAAACAGAGAAAATCTTATTTCTAAAAAAATTCAAATTTTTCTTAAAAAAATTAAAAAATAAGAAAAAAGCTAATTATTTGTTACATAATTAAAATAATAAGTTTCGATATTCCCATGTTGTGTGGATGAAAATTCCGAAATATATTATACAAAACACAAAGTTTATAAAACTCGATGCCAGGAAACCAAGAAGAGATCCTGTAGCTGCTTTTAACGCACGTTTATGGTTTGTTGAATCATATATCATTTCACCAACTAAAGCTCCTACAAACGGACCAATAATTACCCCAAATGGAATTGGAGCCAGAATTCCAATTATTAACCCGATGTTTGTTCCCCAAACACCATAAGAGCTTCCGCCAAACTTTTTAGTTCCTTTTGCCGGAATGATATAATCTAAAACAGTAATTATGATGGTAAGCAAAAGTGTTATTCCTAAAAGCCAGTAATTGTTATCAACGGCTTTTGTTAAGTACAACAGCAGCAAACCAACCCAACAGCTGGAAAGTCCCGGCAAAACAGGCAGAAAACTGCCAAAAACACCTACTACCATGCATATAAAACCTAATATCAACAATAATGAATCCATATTTTTATGTAATTTTGCAATCTGCAATTTATTTGTGTGTCTTATAAAAATAGAAAGAAAAAACAAGAAAATCTCTTTTAAAACATTTTTGAGTTATTTTCTTTCGTTTTTATTACCCAAAGACCGAGTTTCCCCAAGAAAATAATTGTATTTTTATACCACAAAATTTTAGTTTATTCAATTCAAAGTCAAAATCTTGAAGCAGTTTTTCTTTTTTATAGTTTTCATATTTTTCAACTCTTGTCAATATTTTGAGAAGAAAGTTCCTTCTGAAAAAGAATTACTTCAAAAAGAGCTAAAATCAATTAACTGGAAAGAAGTTGACGAATATCCTACGGTTTCTGACTGCGAGACAATTACAGACAAAAAAGAACGTCAAAAATGTTTTTTTGATGTTATGTCGCAGCTTATTCAGGAAAAACTCGACGTTGACAGTTTGTCGATTCTATATCCGGATCTGGATACAATACAAGTAAAAGTGACTATTTTTCCGAATTCTAAAATGAAATTTGAACCTCAATTTCAAAAAGATTCTGTGGCTTATGACACTATTAGAATCGATAGTATTCTTCATGCCCGTTTAGTCGATTTTCCTAAAGTAAATCCAGCCATAAAACGAGGTCTTCCTGTAAAAACTCAATTTATTTTACCTGTAATTATTAAAGAGAAGAATAAAAAATAATCCTTTTTGAACTGTAGAAAATTAACTCCTAAACCTGCGGTCTTTCCATTCATAAGAGCCAAACAAACTATATAAAGCTACAGCAGAGCTGAAAAAAGGATAAAACAAACTGCTTAATAAAAGACTTTTAATTCTGGTTTTGGTTAAAAATTTATTGGTGATGGAAAGCAGAACAAAATCGACAGCAAACTTTAAAAAAGCAGATAAAACCAAAAATGGATAACCCATAATTCCGGAAAGAAACAAGAAAAAAGCAATTACCAAACTTAAGTTTCCGAAGAATACAATTATTCCCAGAAATTTACCAAACGTACTTTTATAAGAACTTGTTTTTGCCGCCCAGCGTACTCTTTGATGAAATAATGTTTTCCAGTTTTCGGTAGGTTTTGTTAATACAATTGCTTCATGAGCTTTTAAATAATGCACCTCATCTGGAAACATTTCGATTGCTTTCTGCAATAAAAAAACATCGTCACCGCTGGCAATTTTGTCATTTCCTTCAAAACCGTTTAAGCTTTGAAACAACGTTTTTTTGTAGGCAAAATTAGCCCCGTTGCACATAAAGCCTTTGTTTAAACCAAAACTTCCAATTGTAGCACCTTGCAAACTTGTTAAATCTAATTGCTGAAAATGATCTAAAAAAGAATTTTCACATTTGTATGAAACCGCTCCTGCAAGCATTGCAATTTTATTTTCCTGAATATAATTATCAAACGTCAAAAGCCAGTTTTCCGGAACAATACAATCAGCATCGGTTGTAATAACCCAATCGGTTTTTACGTGCTGCATGGCTGTTGTAATGGCATCTTTTTTTGGAGAATTTGAAACCCGAATATTATCAATAATTGACAATTGATAATTAACAATTGACAATTGAAACTTTTCAATTGAAGAATCATCAACCAAAATCACTTCAAATAAATCTGTTGGATAATTTAAGTTCGATATGCTGTTTAAAAGATTGGGCAGGTTTTCTTTTTCATTTCGAAACGGAACTACAATTGTAAAACTAGTTTGTGGTTTTAAATCTTTTTTTTGATATTTTTTTACTTTGACAAAACCATAAATCAGTAAAAAAATGCTGACGATATAAGTGGTTAATATTGCAAACAACACAAAAATCATTCTGTTGTTTTGGTTTTAAAATTCAGTACAAAATAACTTCCTAAAACTACTGGTAAAACGACATTCAAGAACCACATTAAAGTGCTTATAAAAATTACAATCCATTCGTTTACGCCTAAAATTCCGAAGAAATAAATGGCAACGCTTCCTTTTACTGCAAAATCTAAAAACTGAAATGTCGGCAATGAAGAGGCCAAAAAGTAAACCGACGTTATTGCTGCCATTAAAGTTAAATACGGTAAATCAACATCAAAACCTAAAAACAAAAAGTAATACTGATGTGAAAAAACCAAATAGCGGCAAATTCCCAAAAAGATATTTTTCTGATGAACTGATTTTGAAATCTCGTTGATTTTATGAATCAGTTTTTCAATAGAATACCCCTTTATTTTTATCTTTTTAATTGAAAATAATACAATCAGAATGAATGCAAATCCTCCAAAAAGAATTAGAACTGTTTTGGCTGTAATTACATTAAATTGTGCATTGAAATACAGTAATCCAAAAATCCCGAAAATCACAGTTAGAATCATTTGGATTCCGTTGCAAATCAGGTTTAAAAAAACAACTCTTTTAGCTTCATTTTTTGGATAATACAACGCTTTTCCAGCATACTCTCCTACTCCGTTTGGTGTAAAAATTCCGGCTGTCAAAGCGGCCAAAACCTGTTTTGTGGCTTCATAAACCGATATTTTATGAATTACCTGTGCCAGATTCTGCCACTTCAAAATCTCGAAATAACGATTCAAAATACTCAAAAGCAAAATAAACGAAATTCCTAAAACCGATTGATTTTTTCGGAATAAAACAATGAATTTACTCCAGTCTAATTTGTCGTTGTTTGCCAGCTGGTTGTAAATAAAATAAAATGCGCCGCCAACAATTAAAAGTTTGGCCAGAAGAACTAGGAATTGCTTAGCTTTGTGAGGAATTGAAATCATGCCGCAAAAGTAATCAATTTGAGAATGTGGCAATTTGAAAATGAGAAAATGAATAGGTATCATTTTTCAAAAACTTGAAACGTGAAACCTCAAACTTGAAACAAAAACTTTGACAAAAGAACGCATCATATTAGGCATTGACCCCGGAACTACAATTATGGGTTTTGGATTGATTAAAGTAATCAATAAAAAAATGGAATTTCTGCAATTAAACGAATTGCAGCTTTCTAAATACGACAATCATTACCAAAAATTAAGAATCATTTTTGAAAGAACCATTGAATTAATCGAAACGCATTGCCCAGACGAAATTGCAATTGAAGCTCCTTTCTTTGGTAAAAACGTACAATCGATGCTGAAATTAGGTCGTGCGCAAGGTGTCGCCATGGCAGCGGGTCTTTCAAGAGGAATTCCGATTACAGAATACGAACCTAAAAAAATAAAAATGGCAATTACCGGAAACGGAAATGCAAGCAAAGAACAGGTCGCTAAAATGTTACAACAGCTTTTAGGTTTAAAAGAATTACCAAAAAATCTCGATTCAACAGACGGTTTGGCAGCAGCGGTTTGTCATTTCTTTAATTCTGGAAAAGTTATTGCCGGAAAAAGTTATTCGGGCTGGGATGCTTTTGTGAAACAAAACGAGGATCGAGTTAAGAAATGAGTCAATATGCCAATTTGATAATTAGATAATTCTGTAGACAACCATAAATTATCTAATTGACACATTCTCTAATTATCTAATTAAAAATGTCAGGAATTTACATTCACATACCTTTTTGCAAACAGGCTTGCCATTACTGCGACTTTCATTTTTCTACTTCTATGAAAAAGAAAGACGATATGGTGTTGGCATTAGCCAAAGAAATTGGCATGCGTAAAAATGAACTTCTCGACTCCGCTCGAAGTGACAATGAGATTGTGGAAACCATTTATTTTGGCGGCGGAACTCCTTCAGTTTTATCAAATGATGAAATCAACTTTTTAATTTCTGAAGTTTATAAAAATTATAAAGTTGTCGAAAATCCGGAAATTACACTCGAAACCAATCCAGATGATTTGTCTGCTGAAAGAATTCTGGAATTATCTAAAAGTCCTATAAATCGTTTAAGCATCGGGATTCAGTCTTTTTATGAAGAGGATTTGAAAATGATGAATCGCGCTCATAATTCGGCGGAAGCCAAAAAATGTCTGGAAGAAGCAACCAAATACTTTGATAATATTTCCCTTGATTTAATTTACGGAATTCCGGGAATGAGCGACGAAATGTGGAAAAAAAATATACAAACTGCTTTAGATTTTGGTATTCCGCATATTTCGAGTTATGCCTTGACGGTTGAGCCTAAAACGGCTTTAAGCAAATTAATTCAAACCGGAAAAGTTGCAGAACCTCAAGACGAAGCCGCTTCAAACCATTTTATGATTTTGGTTGAAATGCTTCAAAAAAATGGTTTTATTCATTACGAATTATCGAATTTTGGAAAAGAGAATTATTTCTCCAAAAACAATTCGGCGTATTGGTTAGGTAAAAAATATATCGGAATCGGACCTTCGGCACATAGTTACGACGGTGAAAAAAGAGGCTGGAATATTGCCAATAATTCATTGTATTTAAAAGCGATTCAAAACGATGAACTTCCTATTGAAACGGAAACATTAACCATTTCAGATCGTTATAATGAATATATTATGACGGGGCTGCGAACGATTTGGGGCGTTTCTTTAGAAAGAATTGAAAAGGAATTTGGTTCAGAATATTTGAATTATCTATTAGAACAATCTCAAAAGTTCTTAAACGACGATTTGCTATCGATCGGAAACAATATTCTTAAACCAACTCTTAAAGGAAAATTTTTAACGGATGGAATTGCTTCAGATTTATTTTATTTAGAGCCTGAGATTTAACCGCAAGGTTCGCTAAGATTTACGCAAAGAACGCTATTGTTTTTTTTGTAAGAATAAATTTATAATAAATATAATAAACCGTAGATTTGAGTTTTAATTTTATAATTAATTGCTCATGTCAGAAAATGATTTATCACGCATTGTGTTTCATTCGGCTTTGAAGGTTCATCAAACTTTAGGACCTGGACTTTTAAAAGTGCTTACGAAGAATGCTTATTTTATGAGTTAAGAAAACTAGGCTTATTGGTTGAAAAGCAAAAGGCTTTGCCTTTGATTTATGAAGAGGTGAAATTAGATGTTGGTTATCGATTAGATATTTTAGTAGAAAATAAACTAATTTTGGAAATAAAAGCAGTCGATTGTTTAAATGAAGTACATTTCGCTCAAATATTGACTTATTTAAAATTAACAAATTGCAAATTAGGCTTATTAATAAATTTTAATGTTGCATTACTAAAACACGGAGTTAAAAGAATAGCAAACAATCTTTAATAAAATCCTAGCGACCTTTGCGTAAACCTTAGCGCTCCTTGCGGTTAAATTATGATAGCAAAAATAAACAACTTCGAAATTGACTTATCAAAACCTATTGATATCTCTATTCCATTAACCAATACAGATGAAAACCCAATTGCCTGGTATATTGAAAAACCGGTTATTGAACCTGTAGTTTTTGGCGACTGGATTGGGAAAGTTTCAGAAGGAAAATCATCAACGAATTTCAATAATATATTCTTCAATCCGCATGGGCATGGAACGCACACGGAATGTTTAGGTCATATTACGAATGATTTTTTTAGTATTAATCAATCGCTGAAACAGTTCTTCTTTTATGCTAAATTGATTACGGTTGAACCTGAAAAGATTGGAGAAGATTATGTTATTACAAAAGAAAGCATTTCGACTTCGCTAAATGTGACATCACTGGATCGCGCTTCGACTTCGCTCAGCGTGACAAATGAAGCTTTAATAATTCGAACACTTCCAAATCAAAAGGAAAAAAAATCAAGAAAATATTCCAATACAAACCCGCCGTATTTGTCTGAAGAAGCAGCAATTTTCATCCGCGAAAGCGAAATTCAGCATTTACTGATTGATTTGCCAAGTGTTGACAAAGAACACGATGATGGGAAATTATTGGCACATAAGGCGTTTTGGAATGTAAAAGATACGCACAATCTAAATTCAGATGCGAGATTTAATGCTACGATTACAGAAATGATTTACGTTCCGGACGAAATTGAAGATGGAAGTTATATACTAAATCTTCAAATCGCTTCGTTTGAAAATGACGCAAGCCCATCAAAGCCAATTTTATATAAGATTTAAAGGTTACCACAACCCGAGCGATAGCGAACAGGCGAAGCAATTACACTAATTTTTCGCCACAGATTAAAGGATTAAAATGATTTAATCTGTGTTAATCTTTTTAATCTGTAGCAAAAAAATCTAAAATCTGAACTCTAAAATCTAAAATTAAAATGATTACTGTTTCAACTGACAAAACAAAACTCGACGTTCCTTTTATACAGAATTTTTTAAAAGACATTTATTGGGCAGCTGGACGAACTATTGATGAAGTACAACGTACAATTGATGCTTCGGTTTGTTTTGGAATTTATTTAGATGATAAGCAAATTGGCTTTGCACGCGTCATAACGGATTACGTCGTTTTTGCTTATTTAATGGATGTTTTTATTGATGAAGAACATCGCGGAAAAGGTTATTCATCAATTTTAATTGAAACAATGATGAATGATTCACAGCTTCAGGAAGTAAAAATATGGCGATTGGCCACAACTGATGCGCACTTTTTATATGAAAAATTCGGATTTACAAAACTGAATCATCCTGAAAAAATGATGGAAAAAATAGTAAAATGAAAACAGTATTAAAACTCGAAGAAACTGCCTTATTTGTTCTTGGAATATTTCTTTTCAACCGTTTAAGTTATGAATGGTGGTGGTTTCTGGCTTTAATCTTGGCTCCTGATTTGTCTATGATTGGATATGCATTTGGCAATAAAGCAGGAGCATTTTTGTATAACATCTTTCACCATAAAGGAATTGCACTTTTAATTTATGCTGCTGGATGTTATTTAAGCATTGAAAGCGCTCAATTAGCCGGAATTATTTTATTTTCACATTCGGCTATGGATCGTATTTTTGGATACGGTCTTAAATATGAAAAAGGTTTTAAATACACGCATTTGGGTGAAATTGGTAAATAAAAAGTTATGAATTTAGAAACGTTTTACGAATATTGTCTGTCTAAAAAAGGGGTGAGCGAACATTTTCCTTTTGATGAAGATACTTTGGTTTTTAAAGTTGGAGGAAAAATGTTTGCCTTATCTTCTTTATCACAATGGGAGAAGAATGAACAGTCAGTCAATTTAAAATGTGATCCAGACCGTGCACAAGAGCTCAGAGCCGAATATGACGAAATACAGCCAGGATTTCATATGAGTAAAGTACATTGGAATACGGTGGCATTAAACGGAAATTTACCCGTAAAATTTGTCAAAGAATTGATAGACCATTCGTATGAATTGGTTTTCAAAAGTTTGACAAAGAAAATTCAGAATGAAATTATCGAATTAGAAAATTAGGCATTACATTTGCATCGTTAGAAAAAAAAATTCAGTCCCGAAGTCTCGGGATAGTTACTGTGTAACTTAGCAACTTATAACACCATGAAAGAACAATTTAAAAAATTTCTGAACGAAGAACAAGATCCAAAAGCGATTGAAAAAATCACTTCGAAACTTACAGATTTATTAATGAAAGGCGAAGAAGTTGGATACATCGCAGTACAAAAAAAGCCTGCGATTACTGTTTTTCCGGATAGTATTGTATTAACAAACAAACGTATCATTATCTGTAAACCTAAAAATTTAGGGCTTTCTATGGATTTTACAGATTATACTTGGGATGATATTGCGAGTACTTTTGTAAAAGAAAACATTTTAGGTTCTGAATTTTCATTTGGCACTAAAACAGATTTAGCCGTTTCTATTGACTATATTCCAAAAATTCAGGCTAGAAAAATTTATACTTACGCTAAAGAACAATTGGATTTATTAAAAAATCCAGTTCAGACTGCCACTCCAATTCAAGAAACTGCTGAACCTGTTTTTGAAGAAGAAGCAGAAGAAGAGATCGAAGAAGTTGAAACAGAAGAAGTAACAAGTTTTGCTGAAATTTTACCAGCAGCTCCTGTTGTTACAGAAACTTATGAACCGCTTCCGACTCAGCCAGCCGGAGAACGAAAATTAAGCGATTTATCTAAAGAAGAACTTTTTGATAAATTACAGAATTACAAAAAACTTCTTGACAATGGTTTAATCATGCAGGGAGAATATGACGCTTACAAAAAAGAGATTTTAAGTTACATGTAAAATAGCCTTAAAGTCAAAAGTCGAAAGTCTTAAAGTTTTCTTTTGTTTATAAATAAAAGCCAGAAATAGAAATTCTATTTCTGGCTTTCTTTTTTAAGTCTGCATTTCGACTTTATAACTTTAGACTTTCCAACTTTCGACTTATAAAGTCGCCTTCTGCTTTTCTACAAATTTATGCGACTGCAGTTCCAGTAATTCTTTTGCATTTTTTCGCTGTAAATCAAATAAACCTTTATCTTCTGCAATATCAGCATAAACTTTATCATGCATTTCTGCACTGGTTTTTACTAATAATTCACGTTGGTATTTGTTTTGTTCCAAAGTGGCTTTCATTGCCGTTTCGGCTTCTTCTTGTTTAAAATCGAATTCACCTTTTGGAGCTAATAATTTGGCAATAATTGGTGATGTTTCAATAGCTAAAAACAAAAGCATAATGAAAAATGATGGAAGCCAAGGCAGTTTATTCAAAGCATTGATACGTGCCATTAACCCATCAAAACCTTCGATGATAGGCTGTGTCTGCGAAACTTTTTTATCTAAATCGGCTTGTAATTGTTTACCTGTTTTTTCTTTTTCGGCAATTTTAGCTTCGTTGGTCTTTTTAAGAACTTCAAGTTCTTTTAAAGCTGCATCGTGTTTTTCGCGTTTTTCTTTATAAACCGGACCTTTTCCAAGTTTTTTTGTTCCAGTTGTTCCTTCGGCCTCAGTAATATAAACTGAATACAAATCGTTTACTTCTTTCTCTTTTTTTAGAATATCAGCTTTTAGAGCTGCAATCTCGGCTTTATTTTTATCTAAATCTGATTTGAAATAATTACCAACCTGCTTTTTATTGGCCAATTCCATCTCGTTTTTTTCTTTTAATAAAACGGTATTGATTTCTTTTTCGAAAATTTTAATTTCCAAAGGCTTAGAAATTACAATCGCAATAATTACTGCCAATATAATACGAGGGGTCGCCTGCAGGAATTCATCCATAAAACGATCTCTTTTCTTAATAGTAGAAACGATAAATCGATCCAGATTAAAGATTAATAAACTCCATACAAATCCAAAAATCAAAGCGGGATAAATAGAATCGAAAACAGTAAAAAGCGCATAAGCACTGGCTAAGAAAGCCATTACTGCTGTAAAAAATACTGTGGCACCAATACCAACATATTTGGTTTGTTCGCCTTCTGAACAGTTTTCCAGGATGTCGCGGTCGGCTCCTGAACAAAGGATAAAAAATTGTTTTAACATGATTGATGATTTTTGATTGTGATTGATACGGCAAATTTAACGCCAAATTTTTAATTCTAATCAAAATATCAATTTCTTTTTACTTGTAAATCAAAAACTTGAAGTTTTAATGTTACTTAAACATTAATAATAACAAGCATTATCCGGGTAATCATAACACTATGTTAATTTTTTTCCAAGGGTTTAGTAATACTGGGGCTTTAGCTTCGCACCGATCAAATAAAAAACAAAACACAACGATGAAAAAATTCTATTTATTAACAACATTTTTATTATTGACCTTAACAGGTTTTGCCCAGAAAGCGATAATATCCGGAAAGATATTAGATGCTGATGACAAACTGCCTCTGCCTGGAGCCATGGTTCAAATTATAGGTGAAAAAAAATACACCGTTTCTGACTACAACGGTCGTTTTGAATTATTAAATATTACTGAAGGAACTTATAAAGTTGAAGTAAAATATATTGGATATACTACTTTAACTCAAGAAATAAAAGTAGAACAAGGAAAAAACAATGTAATTGATTTTGCTCTTAAAGCTTCTGAAAACGAACTGAAAGAGGTTGTTGTTGGAGATATCTTAAAAGGTCAGGCTAAAGCACTGAACCAGCAGAAAAACAATAAAAATATTGGAAACGTAATTTCTTCTGACCAAATGGGTCGTTTTCCTGATGCAAACGTTGGAGATGCATTAAAACGTGTTCCTGGTATTACAATGCAAAATGACCAAGGTGAAGCTCGTAACATTATCATTAGAGGTTTGGCTCCGTCTTTAAACTCTGTTACTTTAAATGGTGACCGTATTCCTTCTGCTGAAGGTGATAACAGAAACGTACAAATGGACTTAATTCCGTCTGATATGATTTCTACAATTGAAGTAAACAAAACGCTTACATCAGACATGGATGCTGATGCAATTGGAGGTTCTGTTAACTTAATTACAAGAGCAACTCCAAACGGAGAAAGAATCTCTGCTACGCTTGCAGGAGGATATTTACCAATTCGTGAGCATGCTTCTTATACAGCAGGATTTGTTTATGGTAACCGTTTTGCAAATGATAAATTAGGAGTTGTTTTCAGCGGATCTTATAATAATGTAGATTACGGATCTGATAACATCGAAAATGAATGGGTAAAAGATGATTTTGGAAATGAATATCTTCAAGCTTCAGAAATTAGAAAATATGACGTACAGCGTATTCGCCGCAGTGCTTCTTTGGCTTTAGATTATAAATTCAACGAAAACAATACAATTTTTGCCAATGCTATCTACAACTGGAGAGACGATAGAGAAAACCGTTTCAGAACCACAATCGACGATATTGAGCCTCTTTATAATGGTGAAGAAATTATTGGTTTTGAAGGTCGTGTAAAACGTCAGACAAAAGGTGGTGTTGACAACAGCCGAAACAAAAACAGAAGATTAGAAGACCAAAGAGTTCAGAATTATTCGCTTCGTGGAGAGCATTTAATCAACTCTACTTTAGATTTAGACTGGTCTGCCAACTATGCAAAAGCAAGAGAATACCGTCCGGGTGAGCGTTATATCGAATACCGCCAAAAAGGTCTTGATGTATTCGAAAACTTAACAGACACAAGATTTCCTTTGGTTACAACGGCTGGAGAAGCTCTTGATCAATTTAAATTTGATTCTGTTACTGAAAATACAGACGAAACCAGCGAAAGCGAATTTGGCGCAAAAGTAAACATCCGTTTTCCTTTCTCTGTAATTGCAGGGGAAAAAGGAAGATTAAGAACAGGTCTTAGACTTCGTTTAAAGGAAAAAGAAAGAAACAATATGTTTTATGCTTACGAGCCAATTAATGATGGCATGGAATTATTATCTGAAGTTCCTAACAGCTATTATGATGGAAAAAACTTTAATCCGGGAAGTAAATATGTTCCGGGTGCGTTTGCTTCGGCTTCTTTCTTAGGAAGTTTAGATTTAAATAATCCTGCTTTATTTGATAAAGAAACAGACCCGGCAGAATATTTAGCGGTAAATTACAATGCTAAAGAAAGAATTTCTGCTGCTTACGTAAGATGGGATCAGGATTTTAATGATAAACTTTCTATGGTAATGGGTGTTCGTGTTGAAAATACTCATATTGATTATACAGGAAACAGAGTTTTAGATGAAGAAGAATTAGAAAGCAAAATCAACAACACAAACTCATACACGAATGTATTGCCAAGTATTTCATTCCAATACAACGCAACAAAAGATTTAGTATTAAGAGCAGCGGCTACAACGGCACTTGCAAGACCAAACTATTATGCATTGGCTCCTTATGTAAACAACATTGCAGCCGATAAAGAAATTACAGCTGGAAATCCAGGTCTTAAAGCTACATACGCATACAACTATGATTTCATGGTAGAGAATTATTTCAAATCTGTTGGTTTAATTTCCGGAGGTGTTTTCTACAAAAAATTAAATGATTTCATTTACAACTACAGCGACAATCAATACACAGATGCTAAATTTGCTGCAGATTTCCCAAATCAATCAAACCCAATTCCAACTGGAGAAAACTGGTCATTTTTACAATCAAGAAACGGAGACAATGTTAATGTTTACGGATTTGAGGTTGCTTTACAACGTCAGTTAGATTTCCTTCCTGGAAAATTCTTAAAAGGTTTTGGTATTTACTTAAACTATACGTACACAAAATCTAAAGCAAAAGGAATTGCTGATGAGGATGGAAACGAAAGAAAAAATATCAGCCTTCCAGGTACTGCACCGCACATGTTTAATGGTTCTTTATCTTGGGAAAACAAACGTTTCTCTGCAAGAATCTCAACAAACTTTACATCTGATTATTTAGATGAATTAGGTTCTGAGTCTTACAAAGACAGTTACTATGACAAGCAGTTTTTCTTAGATGCAAATGCTTCTTACAAAATTACTCCAAAACTTCGCTTTTTTGCAGAAGCTAATAACTTAACAAATCAGCCGTTACGTTACTACCAAGGAGTTGCTGCTCATACAAAACAAGCTGAGTATTACCAGCCTCGTTACAATTTCGGATTGAAATTAGACTTGTAATCTGCACTTTTTTAAAATTCTTAAATTAGACAGAGTTTAGCGCTCTGTCTAATTGCATTAAAACATATATCATAATGAAAAATAAATCTTTAATTGCTCTTTTACTTTTAGCTGTTTCATTCACGGCTTGTAAAGACGATAAATTAGCTCCAGTTCAGCCAAACGCCGTAAAACCAACAGCAGTTACAGAAGCCCTGCCTCACGATACTGATGATCCTTCTATCTGGATTCACCCAACAGATCCTTCAAAAAGCATTGTTGTAGGAACAGATAAAGATACAGACGGCGCTTTGTATGCTTTTGATTTAAATGGAAAAATCCTTAAAAAATCAATTACTTTAAAACGCCCAAACAACGTTGATATCGCTTACGGATTGATTATTGACGGGAAAAAAGTAGACGTTGCCGTAACAACAGAACGTGAAGAAAACAGAATCAGAATTTTCAGTTTACCTGATTTAGAACCAATTGATAAAGGCGGAATTCCTGTTTTTGAAGGCGATACAGAACGCGATCCTATGGGAATTGCTTTATATACTCGTCCAAGCGATGGAAAGATTTTCGCTATTGTGGGAAGAAAAACGGGACCTTCTGGAAGTTATTTATGGCAGTATGAACTTTCTGGAAACGGAAAATTCGCTGCTGCAAAAGTGGTTCGCAAATTTGGAACGTACAGCGGAAAGAAAGAAATTGAAGCTATTGCAGTAGACAACGAATTAGGTTTTGTTTACTATTGTGATGAACAGGTTGGAATTAGAAAATACAAAGCAGATCCAGCTTTAAACGATAATAAAGAACTGGCTTTCTTTGGTCAAAAAGATTTCAAAGCAGATCATGAAGGAATCGCGATTTATAAAAAAACAGATTCTACAGGATATATTTTAGTATCAAACCAGCAGGCAAATTCGTTTATGGTTTACCCTAGAGAAGGTGCAAACGGAAATCCAAACAATCATCCGTTATTGGCAGAAGTTCCAACTTCTACAATTGAATGCGACGGTGCTGATGTCACAAATGTAAACTTAGGTCCAAAATATAAAAACGGACTTTTTGTAGCGATGAGCAACGGAATGACTTTCCATTATTACGCTTGGGATTTAATTCAAAAACGTATCGACGAAGCAAAAAAATAAACCTTTTGAGTGTTTTCAGTCGCAGTACCCGTGTTAGTGTTTATTTTTTTTTACTGCGATTGAAAACCAAACAAAAAAGCTGTTCATTTCTGAACAGCTTTTTTACTTTGAATTAGTAAGTCCTTTTATTCTGTAATCGGTGCCCCTGCTAAGATTTCAGCATTGGCAAACTCTTCAAATTTGGCAAAATTAGCTTTAAATTTCTGTGCTAATTCTAACGCTTTTTTATCATATAAATCTTTGTCTTCCCAAGTGTTTCTTGGATTTAAAATTTCGCTTGGAACATTAGGACAAGATTGTGGTTTTGCAATTCCAAATACTTTATGGTTTACATACTCTACATTATCCAGTTCACCGTTTAATGCAGCCGTAATCATGGCACGAGTATATTTTAACTTCATACGGCTTCCTGTTCCGTATGCACCGCCAGTCCATCCTGTATTGATTAACCAAACTTTTACATCAGCATCTTTCATTTTTTTGCTTAACATTTCAGCATATTTAGTTGGATGCAAAGGCATAAATGGCGCTCCAAAACAAGCAGAGAAATTAGGCTGTGGTTCTGTAACTCCTGCTTCAGTTCCGGCAACTTTTGCTGTATATCCAGAAATAAAATGGTAAGCAGCCTGACCCGGAGTTAATTTTGAAATTGGAGGCAGAATTCCGAAAGAATCTGCTGTAAGGAAAAATATATTTTTTGGGTTATGACCAATAGAACCCGGCTGAATATTGTCGATATGCGTTATTGGGTAACTTACACGAGTATTTTGAGTAATCGAAACATCATCAAAATCAACTTCATTAGTTCCTGCTTTAAAAACCACATTTTCTAAAAGCGCTCCTTTTTTAATCGCTCTAAAAATGTCTGGTTCGTTTTCTTCTGTTAAGTTGATTACTTTAGCGTAACATCCGCCTTCAAAGTTAAAAACTGTATTTTCAGCAGTCCATCCGTGTTCATCGTCTCCAATTAATTTACGCTCCGGATCTGCAGATAAAGTTGTTTTTCCTGTTCCAGATAAACCAAAGAAAATTGCTGTATCGCCATCTTTACCAACATTAGCGCTGCAGTGCATTGGTAATGTGTTTTCGAAAACCGGCAAAATGAAGTTTAAAGCAGAGAAAATTCCTTTTTTCATTTCTCCTGTATAACCTGTTCCTCCAATTAAAGCAATTTTCTTAGTAAAATCAAGAATCGCAAAATTTGACTGACGTGTTCCGTCTACAGCAGGATCTGCCATAAAACTTGGAGCGCATACTACTGTCCATTCTGGAGTAAAGTTTGCCAGCTCAGAATCTTCCGGGCGCAAGAACATGTTATAGCAAAACAAGTTCGACCACGCTGTTTCTGTAACAACGCGAACATTTAATCTGTAATTTGGATCTGAACAAACATACGAATCACGAACAAAAACCTCTTTGTCTGATAAAAACTTTGTTACCTTATTATATAATTTTTCAAAAGCTTCTGGTGCAAACGGGATATTTACATTTCCCCACCATACTTTATCTTCTGTAATGCTGTCTTTTACAATAAAACGATCTTGTGGAGAACGTCCTGTAAATTCACCTGTATTAATTGCCAAAGCACCTGTAGAGGCCTCAACACCCTGTCCTGACTGCACAGTTATTGCATGAAGCTCATCTGCTGATAACTGGTAACGAACCGTTGCATTTTCTATTCCTAATTCTTTTAACGAAATCGATTGCGCGAAAAGTGTGTTATTGTCCATAAATTTAATGTTGTGTGTGTTATTTTTTGGGTGCAACAAAATATAATTTTACTTAATCTTAAACGTAAAGTCCAAGTTTGCAAATTGTTATATTTTTTTATCAAGATGATAAAAAGTAATAAAAATTCACATAAGTAACCTTATATGTTAATTATGAGACAAAATTAAAGATTAATTTTAATACAGAATTTTTTTTTCGGGATTTTATGATTTTTTCCTCAAAATAGTAAGAAATAATACCGCCCAGCCTATAATTAATAAAAATCCGCCTAAAGGTGTTGCGAATACGATAATTTTAGAATCAAAAACTGTAAGACTTTTTGTAGCTAAAATATAGATCGATCCGCTAAAAAGAACAACTCCTGCTACAACTAAATTATAGATTGTTTTTACTGTTTTTTCGGCAATATCTTTTCGGGTAGAAAGAAAAAGTAAAAAGAGAGCGTGGTACATTTGGTAACGAACCCCAACTTCAAAAGTGTTTAACTCTTCAATAGACAAATATTTTTTTAATAAATGGGCTCCAAAAGCTCCAAAAATAATAGCTAACATCCCTATAAAAGCACCAGTTAAAACAATTTTTCTTTTCATATTTTCTAAACTTTAATTTTAAACAAAAATACTTCATCCTATTCAATTTTCGTTTTAGTTTCTCAATTATTTCAGCACTCGAAAACGTATTTTTTTATGTGAGATAGAAATAAAAGAATATCATTTTTCAAATTAAATTTGTTATATTTATAACATTTAAATATGTTTGTGTTAAAATATTAGAATTATGAGAAGCGTTTTAATAATTGGAGCCGGCAGATCTGCTTCATCTTTGATAAATTATCTGCTTAAAAAATCAGAAACCGAAAACCTGCATCTTGTTGTTGCTGATTTGTCTTTGGCCTTAGCCGAAAAAAAGACACAAAAGCATCCCAATGCGACTCCAATTGCTTTAGATATTTTTAATACCAAAGAAAGACAAACGGCTATTGAAAAAGCTTCGATTGTAATTTCGATGCTTCCTGCACATTTACATATCGAAATTGCTAAAGATTGTATTCTGTTTAAAAAACACCTCGTAACGGCTTCTTACATTAGTGATGCTATGCAGGCTCTGGATCAGGAGGTAAAAAAGAACAATTTGATTTTCATGAACGAAATTGGTCTTGATCCGGGCATAGACCACATGAGCGCCATGAAAGTTATTGACGAAATCAGGTCAAAAGGCGGTAAAATGCTTTTGTTTGAATCTTTCTGCGGTGGTTTAGTAGCTCCGGAATCGGATAACAATTTGTGGAATTACAAATTTACGTGGGCGCCTAGAAACGTAGTTTTAGCCGGACAAGGCGGCGCCGCGAAGTTTATTCAGGAAGGCACTTATAAATACATTCCGTATAGTGCTTTGTTTCGCAGAACCGAATTTCTGGAAGTAGAAGGTTACGGAAAATTTGAAGCCTATTCTAACCGGGATTCTCTTAAATACCGTTCGGTTTATGGTTTAGATGATGTTTTGACATTATATAGAGGAACAATTAGAAGGGTTGGTTTTTCGAGGGCATGGAATATGTTTGTACAACTGGGAATGACTGATGACAGTTATATTCTTGAAGGTTCTGAAAACATGAGTTATCGCCAGTTTATTAATTCTTTCCTTCCGTATCACCCAACAGATTCTGTCGAAATTAAAACCCGACTGATTTTAAAAATCGATCAGGACGATATTATGTGGGACAAACTTCTGGAACTGGATTTATTTAACCCAGACAAAAAAGTAAATCTGCCAAATGCTACTCCGGCTCAAATTTTAGAAAAAATCTTAACAGACAGCTGGGCTCTTGAACCAGAAGATAAAGATATGATTGTAATGTATCATAAATTTGGTTATGAACTAAACGGCGAGAAAAAGCAAATCGATTCGAAAATGGTCTGCATTGGCGACGACCAAACTTATACGGCAATGGCAAAAACGGTTGGACTTCCGGTGGCAATGGCAACGTTGTTAATCTTAAACGGAAAAATCACTACACCAGGTGTTCAGCTTCCTATTAAGAAAGAAGTTTACGAACCTATATTAAAAGAATTAGAGGAGTACGGTGTTATTTTTAACGAACAAAAAGTACCGTATTTTGGATATAATCCAGATTTATTTTAATCTGGATTCTTCATTTTTTTTAGAATTTTTTTTTAGTTTATTTTATCCGCTTTTATCTTTTTAAAAGCGGATTTTTTTATTTTTTTAAGTAACAGAGAAACAAAGAGAAAAACTTAGCATCTTAGAGTCTTAGTAATTCTACTTCTCACTTTGAATAGTAATTGGCAATCCATAACTTACACGAACCGGTTCTCCATTTTCAGTAGCGGGAATCCATTTTGGAGAAAGTCTTAAAACTCTAACAGCTTCCTCGGCTAAACCATATCCCAAATCTTTTTTAACTTTAATTTCAGATAAACTTCCGTCTTTTTCAATCATAAACTCCATTAATACTTTTCCCTGTACTTTGTTTTTTGAAGCTTCTGCAGGCATTTTAAAATTTTTACCAATAAACTTATAGAATTCTGTTATACCGCCAGGAAATTGAGGCTCATTTACACTAGTAGTATCATAACTAACTTTAAAATCATTTTGATCTTTTAAACTGTTTGTCTGAGCTGTAGTTTTTGTAGAAAAAATAAATAATATTAAACCGCAAATCGCAGTTGCAAAACCCATTTTTAAAACAATTTTTGTCGAATTTTCTTTTTTGGTCATCATAAGTAAACGTTTTTTAGTTATTAAATAATTAATATTACTAGCAAGCGAAATCGTATTTTTATTTGAAGCAAAATCAAGTAATAAATTCTGATAATCTGAAACCGAATTAAACTGTTTATTTACAGCTTCATCAGCCAAAAACTCATGATTGAGCTTAATTGCTTTTTTTAAAAGAGAAAGAAACGGATTAACCCAAAATACAATTTGCAGTACTTCAACAAAAAGAACATCCAAAGTATGCCGCTGTTCTAAATGCGCCCTTTCGTGTGCAAATAATTCTGATGGAATTTTTCCCATTTCAAAATCTGTTTTATTGACAAAAATGGCATTCCAAAAAGAGTGAGGTAAAACCGCCTCATTGGTTAAAACTAATTTGACACCATTTATGAAGCAGATTTCTTTTCTTTTTAATTTTATAAAAAATGAAATTAGGTTTAATACAAAACGAAGAGCCAGAACTATTGAAACAATAACATAAACACGAATTAAATAATAGAAAATAGTATACATGATATAATTTTCATTTAAAGGAGCGCGTCCTTTTTGAATTACTATTCCTTCTAATTGAATATTGTTTATTCCCGTTTCAAACGTGGTTTTTATTGAGAACAGCTGCAACGGAATTATAAAGCTAAAAATCAAACTTCCAATAAGATAGGCACGGTTAAAACGAAACATTCTTTCGTTCTCCAACAACAATTTATACACTGCATAAAAAACAAAAAGCAGTATTCCTGATTTTAAAAGATAGGTTATCATTTTTTCTTCTTTTGAATTTCTGAATCGATTATTTTTTTGAGATCTTCCAGTTCCGAAGCTGTTAAATTGGTTTCGGTTGTAAAAAACGAAGCAAATTGCGATGCCGAATTATTAAAGAAATTGCTAATTAGTCCTTTTACGTGTTTTGCAAAGTAGTCTGTTTTCTTTACTAACGGATAATATTCTCTCGAATTTCCAAATTCGTTATACGCTACAAATTTCTTGTCGATCATTCGTTTTAAAAGCGTCGCCACGGTTGTCGTTGCCGGTTTTGGTTCTGGATACGCTTCGAGCAAATCTTTCATAAAAGCTTTTTCAAGCTTCCATAAATGCTCCATTAACTGTTCTTCTGCGTTAGATAATTGTATCATGGTTTTGTATTTTCAAGTTTTTCTGTTTCAGCTAATTCTTTTTTGTATTCCTCCAAATTCCATTCAATATTCATTTTTGCAGCATATTCGGCCATTGTGCCAAGTCCAACTTCTGCGCGTCTTTTGTCCACATTATCCGGGTCTATCATTGGCGCAATACAAATTTTATTAGTCTTTTTATTCTTTGAACTCTGACTGCCATAAATTTGTTTTTTCCCTTCTCTCAGCGCTACTCTGTCTTCCAGATACGCCAGATTTCCAGGATTTGCATTGCCGTTTTTAACTGCTTCTCTCATCATAGGCAGATACTTTTGCTGGTATTTTAAATCAGAATGCTGAATTACAAGAAACAACGTTTGATTTCCTTGTGTTCCCACTACATTTTTTCCTAACCAGCCTTTTTCGTCCAGTATTTTCATCACCTTAATGAGATTAATGCTGTCTTTTCTCTGCATGATTTTACCAATGCTGTCAATTTTCTTTTTATCAGGTTTTGAAGCTCTGTAAACACTCATAAATTCGCCGCGAATTTCCTGATCTTCGGTATAAATCTCTGCAAGTTCTTTTTCCAGCACTTTATCATAATTGGCTCCAATAACATCTAACTTCTTCTGCAGTTTTTCAATTGTTTTATTCCATTCTTTTTCTGAGTGCAAAGGCTTTAAATCGTTGTCAACTTTAATATGTGCAATATTCTCGTATCCGTTATCGATAGAAAGATTCAGCCATTTAAATGCTTTTTTATTCTTTTTTGCCATAGAAGCAGAACAGCCGGCATTGTATAAATCCCGAAAGTCTTTCTTTTCTATTTTAAAAGCTTTATCATAATATGAAACCGACAGTTCATAGTTTTTTGCCGCATAACAAGAATCTGCTTTTCGAACCCATTCTTTATAAGTTTGAGCCTGCATTACACCAATATTCATTGTGATAAAAAAGAAAGCAATTAGTTTTTTCATATACTTATTTAATTAACGGTTATTCTCTACACTTATAGACATTGCTCTACAAATGTAGAGTTAAATTTTTAATATGCAAGAAAAAGAGGTCTTTTTTTTAGGAACAAAGGTCCAGAGAGACAAAGTGACAAAGGTTTTTCTTTTAAATCTTAAAACCATGCGAAACAAAAAAATCCGCTCATTTCTGAACGGATTTATATCTTAAAAATGCTTCTGAAAAATTTAACCGCAAAGAACGCAAGACATTTATTTAGATTACGCTTATAAACGCTAAGTTCGCAAAGCTATGTGATGAAGCTTTGCGAACCTTTATAAATCTTACTTAAAAAATCTTAGCGAACTTTGCGTAATTCTTAGCGTTCTTTGCGGTAAAAAAAAACTTAACCGCAAAGAGCGCAAGGTTTTTATTTAAGATTACACTCATAAACGCAAAGTTCGCAAAGCTATAGGATTAAACTTTGCGAACTTTTATAATCTTGTTTTAAAAAATCTTAGCTCCCGATAGCTATCGGGATTGCGTAATTCTTTGCGTTCTTTGCGGTTAAAAAAAACTACTTAGAAGAAAGCTCCACAAAATACTTGTAAAACAACGGAATAGTCTCAATACCTTTCAAATAATTAAAGATTCCGAAATGTTCATTTGGCGAGTGAATAGCATCGCTATCCAAACCAAATCCCATTAAGATGGTTTTACTTTTTAATTCTTTTTCGAACAAAGCTACAATCGGAATACTTCCGCCAGAACGAACCGGAATTGCAGGAACTCCAAAAGTTTCTGTATACGCTTTATTTGCAGCCTGATAACCAATACTGTCAATTGGCGTTACATAACCCTGACCACCGTGGTGAGGCGTAACTTTTACTGTAACTCCAGCCGGAGCAATGCTTGTAAAATGTTTTGTGAAAAGTTCTGTAATTTCTTCCCATTCCTGATTTGGAACCAAACGCATTGAGATTTTAGCAAAAGCTTTGCTCGCAATAACCGTTTTAGCACCTTCGCCAGTATAACCGCCCCAGATTCCGTTTACGTCTAATGTCGGACGGATTGAATTGCGCTCGTTGGTTACATATCCTTTTTCGCCATAAACATCGGCAATGTTTAAAGCATTTTTATATTTTTCTAAGCTGAAAGGCGCTTTTGCCATTTCTGCTCTTTCTTCTGCAGATAATTCTTCTACTTTATCGTAGAAACCTGGAATTGTAATATGATTGTTTTCGTCGTGAAGCGAAGCAATCATTTTTGCCAAAATATTAATTGGGTTTGCCACTGCTCCACCGTATAAACCTGAATGCAAATCGCGGTTTGGACCTGTAACTTCTACCTCAACATAACTCAAACCTCTTAAACCTGTCGTGATCGATGGTTGTTGGTTAGAGATCATTCCTGTATCTGAAATCAAGATTACGTCGTTTTTCAGTTTTTCCTGATTACGCTCTACGAACCAAGCCAAACTTGCCGAACCTACTTCTTCTTCACCTTCGATCATGAATTTTACGTTACAAGGCAGCGTATTGCTTTGCACCATTAACTCAAGCGCTTTTACGTGCATGTACATCTGACCTTTGTCGTCACAAGCTCCACGCGCGAAGATGGCGCCTTCTGGATGAATATCTGTAGTTTTAATAACCGGTTCAAAAGGTGGTGAAGTCCATAATTCTAATGGATCTGGCGGTTGTACGTCGTAGTGCCCGTAAACTAAAACCGTTGGAAGATTTGGATCTATAATTTTCTCTCCGTAGATAATTGGGTAACCTGGAGTGTCGCAAGTTTCGACATAATCGCACCCTGCTTTTGATAAACTTTCTTTTACAGCCTCTGCTGTGTCAATAACATCTTGAGAATATGCAGTGTCGGCAGAAACCGACGGAATCTTTAATAATTCGATCAATTCATTGATAAACCGATCTTTATGTTGTTGAACGTAGGACTTAATATTTTCCATTTAAATTATTTTTATAGAAACCCAAAAGTACAAAAAAGAGAATTAAAAAAAATTTTCAAAAAATGCTTTGATAATTCAAAAGTATGCCTATCTTTGCACCCACAATTACCGCGGATATGGCGAAATTGGTAGACGTGCCAGACTTAGGATCTGGTGCCGCAAGGCGTGTAGGTTCGAGTCCTATTATCCGCACAAAAAAAAGCTTCTGAAGATTTTTCAGAAGCTTTTTTGTTTTACACCTATTTTTGCACATCATTTATTCCAAATAATTTTTGCAAATTTTTCAAAGTAAGCGGTCCACCAATATGCGCTACTGATTCGTTTTGCATTGTCACAAACTGAATACTTTTAGTTCCCATCATTTTATCATAAAGAATGCCCACTAAATCCCCCTTCCAATTCTTATAAATAAAACTCTCTCCTTTTTTATATTCAGCACTATTCATCGTCTTAGACACTTCATTGTAAATCTCTATAATTTCTGCCTTTTTAAACATAAAATGCCATCTTACATCGTTTTTAGAAGTTCCATCTGGCATATCTAAAACATATATTTCACCAAACCTATTCATTTTTGTTGTTCCCATATTTACAGAAATCACCTCATCTGGCTTGCTTTCCTCGGAACGTTTCATTATTTGCGCATTAAGATTAAAACCCAAAATAAAAACAACTGCCAATAATAATTTTTTCATTTCTTTTTCCATTTAAATTAATAATGATCAAATTTAATTTGGCTTAAACTGACTGTTTTACGGAAAATCGTAAAATGAGAAATTTATTTATCAACTACTCATACATATTATTTCAAGAACGTAACCATAATATTGTCATTTCGACGTAAGGAGAAATCTTCACAAGAAGCTCGACAAAGATTGGTTTTTCGTTGCGGAGTTACTTGCGAAGATTTCTCCTTACGTCGAAATGACAAACTTTGCGAAAATTTATATTTATCAATCATCTTGACGAAAGGAGCTTTTCAGCATAACCAACGGGTTGTACACATGAAAAAAATTATGGAAATCAATCTAATTTTTTTGTCGGTTTGCTGTTTTGGTTTCTCCTTTCGTCGAAATGAAAATAATCTCTTTTATTTACTCAACATCAAAGTAAGGATCGAAAACTTCCGCCAGTCTATTCATCCAATAAAAATTATCATCGATATTAGGTAATTCTGATTCTAATGTTTCGCATCCGCGCATAGAACATAAAGTAAGCGCATAATTTACCTCTCGTATCATTTTCGCCATATCTTTTGGATCTAGAATTTCAGTGAAAAAATCTTTTAATCTGGTTTCTATTTCTTTAGAAAAATCCCCTGTAGCCATTATCTTATTTTTTATTTGAAGCAAATATAATAATTTGTAGGCATGAATGCTATCAAAAGAGAAATAAATCTTTCCACTTTTGAAATATGAACATTTCAGAAGAAAATTATATTATAAATCTTGGCATTCACATTAGACAATTACGTGAAAAGAAAGACTTATCGCAGCAAGATTTAGCTGATGATTCTGGCATGACTAAATCTCAAATAGCAAGAATAGAAACCGCTAAAATTAATACTTCAATAAAAACTCTCGTAAAAATTGCAAAAGGTTTAAATATTGAACCTAAAGAATTGCTTGATTTTACTTTGAAATAGAAATAATTCGGCTAAAGCCTTTTCTCCTTTTTAAACATAAAAAAACCTCCAGCTAAAGCAGGAGGCAATTCATATAGTTTTATTATTAAACAAAGTGAATCTGTGTAGTTTGTCATTTCGACGAAGGAGAAATCTTCGTGAGAAGCTCGACACAGATTGACACATTACTTTATGGAGCTACTTGTGGGGATTTCTCCTTCGTCGAAATGACAAGATTGTGGTTACAATATGAAAAAAAAACCTTTGTCAAAGTTTAAAACTTTGACAAAGGTCTCTCGTATAGTATTTTTGGTCCTGATAGCTATCGGGAGGAATTTATTTTTTGGAATTTAATATTTCAATAATCTTATCTACATTGATTTCACTATAATCATTAATATAAAAATCGCATGGCGGAAGCTGTTCTTTTGTATGCGTGCTCAAAACGCCCACGACGTTCATTCCCGCATTTAATCCTGCTGTAATTCCCGAAAAAGAATCTTCAAAAACTACACAATCAGAAGGAGAAACACCAACTCTTTCTGCCGATTTTAAATATACTTCAGGATTAGGTTTATGAAACGTTACATCTTCTGATGACATCATCGAATCCATTTTTTCGCCTAGCTTAAAAGCGTTTGCAATCAAATCCAAGTTCGCACGCGGTGCTGATGTTGCAACTGCCGTTTTGAAACCACGAGATTTTAATTCGCTTAAAAAATCCATATAATGCGGAATCGTTTCGACTTTGTCTTTGTAAATCTCACGAAACATTCCTTCTTTTTCATCTTCTAATTTTATCAGTTCTTCTCCCGCAATCGGACGTTTGAAAAAATGCGTCATGATATAACTATTGTGTTTTCCGTACATATGTTCTTCAAATTCTTCCTGCGTGTACGGAATATTATATTTATCGAAAAACTTTTCAAAAGCGATTACATGATGCGGATTGGTATGCGAAATCACGCCATCCATATCAAAAATTACACATTGCTGGCTCATAATTTTGTTTGTTGTTTTTAACGGATGCAAGATAAGTTTTTCCGCAGAGTTACACAGAGGTTTCTCACAGAGATTCACCAAGATTTTTTTTGAATCTCGCGAAGTCGCAGAGTTTTATTTCACGCTCCCGATAGCTATCGGGATTAAAATGATTTAAGCAGATAAGCGCAGATATTATTAAAATCAAAATTAAATCTGCTAAAATCTGCCGAATATGCGTGAAACAAAATCCTTTAAATCTTTATAATCTGTGGCTTTAAAAATAAAACTCTTTGCGTCTCTACTCCCGATGGCTATCGGGATTGCGAGAATGATAGACAAAGATTGGCAAAAACTTGAAACATTAAACCTGAAACAAAATCTTTACCCAATCCAAATCTTGCTTTTCACCAAAGTCATAGTCTGTCTCAAATGCTGGTTGCAAGCAATAAGAATAATCAAAACCAATAAACCATAACCTACAATGGTGTAAATCTCCATATCTGCCAATAAAGTCGATTGTTTGGTGATGCTTCCAAAAATCTTTTTCATAGCTAGAACATTCGCATTATCTACGGAATATCCTTTGGCAATAAAACTCTGCGTGGCGTTTGCAATGTTTTGTTGTGCTTCAGGATTTTCGCCCGTTACAAACTGACTAAGTTTCAAAAAGTGTTTTTTGTTTAAAAATACGGTTGCATTCTGCATGACGCAAAAACCAATCGTACTTCCCCAGAAACGTCCCGAAACGCCCACAATTCCCGAAGAAACCGCCATATTTGCAGGAACCGAAGAAGTAGTAAATAAAATCAACGGAACAAATAACAATCCAACTCCGATGCCCTGCAAAAAGTACGGAACAATAATATCTGACAAAGCCACATCGGGCACGAAAAGAAACGTAAACCAAAAATGATACAAGGCAATCAGCGAAAAACCAATCAGAAAAATGATTTTGGTTGAAAGCGATTTCATTAAGAAAAAAGCCGCCAAAATCAATCCGATGATATTTCCGAGTCCGTTAATGTATTGCACGCCCGCAACTCGGGACGGATCCCAATTCCAAATCGAATACATCGCCGAATGGCAAAGACTCAGCGTTGCTCTACTGATGTAAAACAAGAAAAACAATAAAAACCCAATTCTCAGATTGGCGTATTTAAAAACTTCAAAATTAAAAGTCGGCCTTTTAACCAAAAGCTCTTTGAAGATGAACAAACCTCCCGTAATAAGTGCCGTAATAAGCATTAAAACCATTTGAGAAGATTCGAACCAATATTTTTTCTCGGCATACACAAAAAAGTAGGCACCGCAAAGAATAGCTGTTAAAACCAAAAAGTAGCTCATCCAGTCGATTTGATACAACGGGATTTTCTTTGTTGTTCGGTGCCCACGAAAAGTAACCAAGATTAAAAAGACATTTAAAACCTGCAGTCCGCCCGAAACATACAGCATGTATTTCCAGTCATAATGATCCAGAAACCAAACCGCAATATTCATAATAAAAGGCGTTGACAGCAGTAGAGAACCATAATAAAAGGAAAAACCAATTATAATGGCATTTTTAGAATCAAACTGCTCAATAAGCAATTGCCTGATGGTAATGGCAGGAAGTGCCATTAAGATTCCTTCGGCAACTCTCAGCAATAGAAAAACCGCAAAATTATCGACATAACCCGACGTCACAATCGTAACTCCAATTAAGGAATAAACGCCCATGAGGTAATTTTTGGCAGGGAAAAAACTCGAAAATCGGCTTTCTATAAGAATTGTAGCTAGCAGAGTTCCATACGTAACACACATCGCGTACTGCAAATCTTCGGGCTCAATGTCCAGAAAACTTGCCGCATACGTTACGTTTGACGTATAAACTCCCAATAAAATCATGGAATGCAAAAGGCAAACAAACAAAATCGTTATAATTGCCCATTTTGGAACCCATGATTTAAAAATACTTTTATCTTCCATTTTAGTGTGCTGCGATCACAGTAATATTCATTCCCGCTCTTAAAAAGTCGGCTTGTTTGTCGCTGTCTTTCAACTGAATTCTAACTGGAATTCTTTGTTCGATTTTTACGAAGTTACCCGTTGCATTATCTGGAGGAAGCAATGAAAATCTTGCCCCGCTCGCAGGCGATAAAGATGCAATTGTGCCAACAAAAGTTTTATCGCTTAAAGCATCGGCTTTAATTTCAACATCTTGCCCAACGGTTAAATATTGCAATTGCGTTTCTTTAAAATTGGCCGTAATCCATTTTTCTTTACTTACAATTGATAATAAAGACTGACCTTCTTTTACCAATTGTCCTGGCTGTAAAGTTCGTTTTCCAACCCAGCCGTCATAAGGCGCTGTAATTATGGTGTACGAAAGAAATAAAGCCGCATTATCGGCAACAGCTTGTTTGGATGCAATATTGGTTTGCGTTGTCGGAACATTTGCTTCGGCAACAGAAGTACTTAAAGCAGATGAATGAATTCTGTTTTTCATTTCCTGAAAATGCGCCTGAGCCGATTCGTAATCTGCTTTTACTTTCTCTAATTGCTGAGAAGTAGCCGCTTCCTCACTTACCAAAGCTTTGTATCTTTCGTATTCTAATTTAGTTTTCCAAAGATTCGATTTTGCCGCTTCTAACTGCGCTTCGTTTATCGCCGTTGCACTTGCTGTATTTATAGCATTTTTCTGCGCCACAACGCTATTTTGCTGTGCATTTTGAACATCGGCAAGAGCCACATTCAATTTTGATTTATATTCACGATTGTCAATTACAACCAAAGTATCTCCTTTATGCACAAACTGATTTTCGTTAAAACGAACTTCCTGCACATAACCCGTAATACGCGACATAATTGGCGTTACATATTGTTCGACTTGCGCGTCATTGGTCTCTTCGTGGTTTCTGTTGAACACATAAAACCAAATTCCTAAAATAACACCGCTTATAACAAGCACACACGCAATAATTGTTATTAGTATATGAAACGTTTTATTTCTTCTAGTTTCATTTTTTATCTTAACCATATCTCTTTAATCTCTTTACTTAGTTCTTTTCTAAAAAATCTTTCTTCTTACTTCTTTCTTCTATCAAGTCTTGCTTCTTGCTTCTTTCCTCTAAGGCTTTAGCCTAATCTTTCACCATCTAGCTCTGCGGAAGCATTCCAGCCGTATGAAGCAGTTCGTAATGTTTTAAAACCGCATCCAATCGCGTAGAAATTTTGTTGTATTTCGCTTGAAGCAAAGCATTATCTGCGTCAACCATTTCGGTAATTAAAACCAATTGATTCAAGTATTTCAGCTTTACAATACGGTAATTTTCGTCGGCCAAATCCAATGCTTTATCCACAACAACAAACTTTTCAAGAATTTCCTGATATTGCGTATGCTCTTTATAAAGCTTGTCCTGAATTTCCTCTTTTACAATTTCATTCTGCATTTCCTGCCATTTGATTTTGGTGCTCGCCTGCTCCATTTTGGTTCTATTTTTATATAAAGACGAAAGATCAAAAGTGGCTTCAATACCAACCTGTCCTAAAGTATACAGATACGGATTGGGCGGAAAGAATTTATAGTTTGGATAATAAAAACCATAATTCCCAAAGAAATGAACACTTGGCAGATAATTTCCTTTTACCATTTTGAGTTCGGTTTTACTGATATTCAATTCCTGACTAGCAATACGCATTTCTTCGTTTTGCAAAGCTTTAGTCATATAAAAATCATACGGATCTAAACCATTCATTTCGTCCAAACTCGACGTTGTATCGATCGCAATTTCTTCGTTTTCTGGAATCTGGATCAGCGTTTTCAGATCGTGAAGTGCGATTTTTATGTTTTTGGAGTTTGTAAGCGCATTCAATTCGCGATCTGAAAGCTGTAATTCGGCACGAATAACTTCGTTTTTCGTAACCGTTCCATGTTTTTGAAGTGATTGCACTTCTTTCAATCGACTTTTTTCTTCTTTGATGTTTTCTTCGAATATTTTCTGAAGTTCCATCATTTTATAAATTGCCAGGTAGTTTGCCACCACTTCAAGCTCGATATCATTTTCGGCCTTTTCGGTTTTTATTTTAGCTATTTCGCTTTCCTGATTCGCAATTTTGATGGCGTTATTAATCTTATTTCCGACATAAATTGGCATTTTAAAAGTCGAATTGACCTCATAAATTTCAGGAATTGCCGGTGTAACTTCTTTGTCTTTTAAAAACCCGCTTCCTTTGAATTCGGTAATATTCGTAATTCGAGAATACATACCGTTTAACTGTACGTCTGGCAGTCGGAGTTCTTTTCTTTCTTTGATATTCTGCTCTGAGAGCGTGACCTCCAATTGAGATCTAAGGATTTTTTTGTTGTTTTCTTTAGCCAGCTTCAAAGCATCTTGCAATGAAACAGTATGAACTTCCTGCGCTTGTAAGCCATTGAATGCTAATACAATTAAGAATAACAGCAGGATTCTGGGAAAACAATCGTCTGTAGAATTTGTTGTTTTAAGGAACATGAATAATTAAATATTTGATGCTGCAAAGTTCCTTCATTTTTCTGGTGACTGATAATTCTAAAAAGCCAAGAACATATTCATTTCAGACAAATGTTAAAATTCTATTTTTCGAAAACATTATATTAAAACATTGAAAAACAATTTATTACGAAATAGATTTTGATTGTGATATTTCACGCAGATTTTAATAGATTTTAGCAGATGCGCGCAGATTTTACTTTTTTCCCCGAAATAATTATTTAACACATAGAAACATAGGCTTTAACTAATCAATAAAAATTAAAAATAAGTGATACATCATTAACACATAGCTATGTGTATTAATGCTAAGTGAAACGCCTTTCAACACAATAAAAACTATGTTTCTATGTGTTAAAAATATCTGTTGAATCTGCCCAAATCTGTATAAATCTGCGTGCAACAAAATTTTATTTACTTTCTAAAATCTCCTCACCGTTTAAGTAATCGGAAGGTCTTTGCCCCAAAATCTTGAAGAAAGTATTGCTGAAAGTCGGAACACTATTGTAACCAACTTCTTCGGCTACCTCTTTTACCGAAAGTTTTCTTTCTAATAAAAGTTCGATTGCCTTTAGAATTCTTCTAATGGTATAATATTGAATAAAAGACATGCCTAGATCTTTTTGAAACAAGCGATACAAAGAGCGTTCGCTAAAACCAAATTCGTGAGCTACATCGGCAAAAAGAATCGTTTCTCCCAGATTATTTTCAATATAACGAAGGATTTTACTAAGTCGTTTGTCTTTTGGCTGTGGTAATTCTAAAGGAAGATTATTGGTGCATATTTGCGGAAGAATCGCTTTTATCGCTTTAGCAATGGCAAAGTTCGGAGTTCCTTTTTTAAGATCACCGTTCCATCGATTGGTAAAAAGCATCATTTGAAGCAATAAGTTATTAACCGGATAAATTCCTTCTACTTTATAAAAGTCATCTTCGTCTTTTTCTACCGGAAAATACAGATTTCGCATTGTCACACTTTCCGATTTCGGTTCGATGCTATGCTCCACTCCACTCGGAATCCAGATAAAATGCCTAGCGGGCAAAAAGTACGTTTTGGTTTCTGTAGTCACAAAAACAACATCACCTTCTGCATAAAGCAATTGCGCTTTAACATGTCTGTGTGGCGGAATAAATAATTCACCCATTAAATCGTGATGGCAGTAAATGCTTTTTTTATCTGCATCTACTTTCCTGATGTAGTATTTATCGAGTTTCTGACCAGAATGTTCCATTGGTGTTTAATATAGCACTTTTTGTGATATTAAAGATAAGAAGAAAATTGGATTGTAGATTTAACCGCAAAGAGCGCTAAGGTCTACGCAAAGGTCGAAAGTTTTTTTTTAAAGCAAGATTTATAAAAGTTCGCAAAGCTGTTTCCACAAAGCTTTGCGAACTTTGCGTTTATAAACATGATCTTAAGAAAGAACCCTTGCGACCTTTGCGGTTAAGCCAAAAAAAAAAGCCTTTCCGTTAAGAAAGGCTTTTAACAACTTAGGCGGTCTGGACGGGACTCGAACCCGCGACCCCATGCGTGACAGGCATGTATTCTAACCAACTGAACTACCAAACCCTGCGTTATTGCGAGTGCAAAAATACAACAGAATTTCGTTTCTGCAAGCGTTTTTACGAATAAAATTTGAGAAATTTTTAATCGGCTAAATTCCAATATTTTAAAAATTGACAATAAAACCAAAAAAGAAGAAGTTTCTTTCTTTTTCTTAACCGAAAGGTACATAAAGTTAAAAACGCAAAGTCCGCAAAGCTTAAAAAAACTTTGCGGACCTTGCATTCCCGATAGCTATCAGGATAGTGCTTTTTGCGGTAAAACCAAAAAACCAAAAGTGTCTTAAATCAAAAAAGCCATCCACAAAAGTGGAAAGCTTTTCATTGGTCTAACTACTAAACCAGCTGCGAGTTACAAAGTCGCAGCAAAACAACACAACTAATCTTAGATACCGTTTTTGGGCAAAAAAGCCTTTCTGTTAAGAAAGGCTTTTCCCAATATTGCGGTCTGGACGGGACTCGAACCCGCGACCCCATGCGTGACAGGCATGTATTCTAACCAACTGAACTACCAAACCTCTGCGTTATTGCGGTTGCAAAGATATAACAGAATTTCGTTTCTGCAAGCGTTTTTGTAAAAAAAATGAAATAAATTTTTAAATATTTATCCAAAGTTTTGTTTTTCAACTAAATATGTAGTCAATATTTTTTCAAAATTATCACCAACATTTACCGGAACGTACTTAATTTGGTTCTTTGCACACGTTAAAGCCAGGTTTTTAAAATACTCTGCTGCCCTTTTTTCATATTCTGATTTAACATTATCGGCAAAAATTGAAACCTCTTCTCCTGATTCTAAGTCGATAAACTTTCTTGGTGCATTATCAAAATCAAATTTCAATTCGGTTTCATTATCTACTACGTGAAATAAAACCACTTTGTGTTTATTGTGTTTAAGATGTTGTAAAGCACTAAAAAGCTTTTCATCATCTTCTGTCTGAAACATATCAGTAAACAAAATAATCATCGAACGGCGATGCATTTTCTCTGCTATTTGATGCAAGTACGTAATCGTATCGGTCGTTTTTTTGACTTTTGGCTGCACCAATAATTCTTCCAGTTTGTTCAATAACATTCTATGATGGCGATCGCTTCCTTTTTCCGGTGCGTAATATTCGTATTTATCCGAGAAAACGCTTAAACCAACGGCATCACGCTGTTTCTTTAAAATATTCATTAAAACCGCCGAAGCCAAAACCGCAAAACCAATCTTCTTTTCATAAAAAGGCTGATTTGATTTGAGTTCAGGATAATGCATTGAAGAAGAATTATCGACAATTAAATGACAGCGCAAATTGGTTTCTTCCTCAAAACGTTTCGTGTACAAACGATCGGTTTTGGCAAACAATTTCCAGTCGATATGTTTGGTGCTTTCGCCTGCGTTATACACTTTATGCTCGGCAAATTCGGCCGAAAATCCATGAAACGGACTCTTATGCATTCCCGATATAAAACCTTCCACAACCTGATTCGCCAGCATTTCTAAGTGCTGAAAACTGGAGACTTTTTCTATTTCCGATTCAATTTTCATTCGGTTTCTTTTTTAATATTTTGTGCTTTGTAAAGCAAATCTGTTGCCTGAAACAATTTGCGTTTCAAGATTGGACTAAAATTAGGGTTTTCTTTTAAAAATCGCTGTACTTCATCAAAAGCAAATTTAGACGAATATCTTCCAACCGTATTATCCAGCCAGTCTTTTGGAAAGAAAATATCTCCCGTTCGCTGAATTTCATCAACCAAATCTAATGAAAATCTAATATATTTCTGCGCACTTTCCTGACGAAGCGGATGATGAATATTAGCCAAACCAACATCAACCCAAGATTCTTTCTCTCGGTTTTTATCGTCTTTTAAAGATTCCATAAAGGCATTTCGAACCGATTCGTCTTTTGATAATGAAGGTAATAAAAACTCAAAACGTTTTTGCTTATCAGGATTTGTGATTGTAGTTCTGGTTTTCTCCAAAATTTCATCGGCTTTTGGATGTTTGAAAATAGCCAGATTCATCGCCATATTAGTAAAATCATCTTCATTTAATTTTAAACCCGGAATTACGATTTCTTTATTCCATATTTGATATAATTTGGCTTTCGCCGAATCTGAATACGCAATCGAACTAAACAACCCAAATAAAGTCTTTTTAATATTTGCCGATAAATTGCCTTGTAAACGCTGATATAAAATATCTTCAAGCTGTTTCTGAACTTTATTTTGCTGCTTTATGGCAAAAAATCTCCAATAAATTGTGTTCAGACTATTAGAAGCAATTCTTAAAACCAATTCGTTTTCTTCTTCTTGAACTCCCTTTAAAAAACAATCATAAGCTTTATCTGCCGGCACATTTCCAATTAATGTGTTTTCATAAAGATTGCTGTAACTTGATGCTCGAGCAACCTCATCTTTTAAATCAGCGATATAATTTAAGTTATTCCCGTCAAGCGGAAAAACACCATATCCAAAACCATTATAATTGTAAACAATCGACTCTGGTTTTTCAAGTCCAATTGCTTCTTTTAAAGTTAGGCTTTTATCATTAATATTAACCGTTATAACCTTTATATCATTAGCATACACTAAACCTATCTGAAAAACCTGCGGCCAAACGTTATTGGATTTATCTTCTGCCTGCTGTTGAATTTCAAATTTCCTGATTCGTTTTTTAGAATCGTATTCAATCTTATCTGTAAAAATGGCTCTTCCGGATTTGTTTACCCAAACCTCGCTCCATTTTTTCATATCAAGCGGTGTTTCGTCATCTAGAATTTCTACGAGATTATTCCAATCAGCATTGTCGTTGGCGTATTTTTGAATGTATTTTTGAATTCCCTTTTGAAAAGCATCTTTTCCCATAGAAGCTTCAAGCTGACGCATCATAATTGGTGCTTTGTTGTAAATAATAGCGCCGTAAAGCGACCCAGCATCTTTTAAATTCGCCAAATGTTGTTTAATTGGATGCGTTCCCAAAGATCGATCTTCTGCGTAAGCGCTAGGATAATGCGCGGTAAAAAACTGCAGATTATGATTGACTTTCGGAAAAATTGGGTTCATGATTTTATCGGCCATGAAATTGGCAAAAACCTCTTTCATCCAGACATCGTCAAACCATTTCATCGTTACCAAATCGCCAAACCACATGTGTGAAGTTTCATGTGCTATGAGTTTTGCACGGTTTAATTTTTCGCTGTCGGTTGCGCTGTTATCCAAAAATAAAGTCGATTCTCTGTATTGAATCGCGCCAACATGTTCCATTCCTCCATATTGAAAAACGGGAATTGATGCAAAATCTAACTTCTGAAACGGGAATTTATAATTGGTATATTCTTCCAAAAAATCTAAGGATTGCTGATGCAGCTTAAAAATCGTATCAGTGCTGACTTGTATTTTTTCAGGATTATTTTCACGATACAACATCGTCATTTCTAACTTACCTGTTTCCTTTTTCACACTTTTAAACTCTCCTGCTGCAAAAGAAAACAAATAGGTACTCATTTTGTCTGATTGACCAAATCCCCAAACCATAAAATCAACACCATCAATTACCATTTCGTGCACTCCTGTAATTGGAGCAGCTGCTAAAACCTTCCAGTCTTTTGGCACTTGTAAAGCCAGAGTGTAAACCGCCTTAATATCCGGCTGATCTAAACATGGAAATAAGGTGCTTGCCCGGTCCGGAACTAATAAAGTATAAAGAAAATCATCATTTCTATTCAACGATAAATTCCCTGCAATAAAAGAAATCTCAACCTTGTTTTGCCCTAAAATTAATGCTTCGGGAGAAATAATAATGTGTCCTTTTTCATGAACAATTACTACCCTTTTTGAGTTTACTTTAATAGATTTTATGTTTGAAGTTTTCTCCTTAAAATCTAAATATAACGGCTGACTTAAATCTGATATCGTTAAATTGAGATTCAGTCTGGTATTAATATCTTCCGCCTTTTTATAGGGAATCTCGAAATACATATTATATCGAACATCAGAAACCTGCTTTTTACGAAAATGTGCTAATTGTTCTGAAACGCCTTCCTCTAAAATCACACTTTCTTTTTCTTTAGACTGCGAAAAACAGCTCGGAATCAACATAACAAAACAAAGAAAGGTGTATAGAATTTTCATTTTTAAGGGATATAAGATGGGTTAAAAATAGCAAAAATCAAGCGTTTAAAAAAAGTCATACACAATAAAAAAAGGCTTGACGACTGCCAAACCTTTTTCCAAACTTACTAATTCAAAGCTATCCAAAAATAAAATTATTCAGTTTGTTGAAAATCAAAACTTAAATCTCCTGCATTGTAATTAGCTGAAACATTGGTTGGGAAAGTTTGTGAAGTTCCGCTTATCCATCTGTATTCGTTAAATGTAATGTGTCCGGCAACAATTGGATAAGTAACATTACTAAGATCTGCTTTATTCTTTTTGTACCAGTCATTAGAATTCATGCTTATCAAATATTTTTTGTCTTTTTCAAGAGCTAAAACGCTTATTTCTTTTTTCACCTCAACATCTGCAGATGCAACATTTATAGTCTCAGAACGAAGCACTGCTTTTGTTGTATAGTCCCAGATCGTTACACGCACTGCCGAATTCACTGCAGGCAATTTTAAAGTGACTGCCTTTATATTCCCTTTTACAGTTGGTGTAAAAACCAGCCCAAATTCATAATCTCCAGAGTTTACAAAATTGGTTACGGTTGTAAATCCTGTTTGAGTATAATAAACCGCCAGTGGATTTTCTGTCTCAAATTTTGGTGTATTGTCTTTATCGTCGTCACTGCTGCACGAAACAGTAAAAATCGCCGCAGATAATATGGTAAAAAGTATTTTTAAAGTTTTCATAATAATTTATTTTTTGATTAGTTCTTATTAGTTGGATAAATGGGTTATTATTTGCTTTTTAGAAATTATGGCTGAATGTTTAAACGTGCGCAAACTTCTTCGTAGCTCATTTTAGAATAATCTAATTTTGCCGCTTTTGCTGTTGCGGCAACTCCACCGGGAATTAAAATATAGCGCCAGCTAAGTGTTGTTGGAAGATTTACCGTAGTGCCGTCTGCGGCATGTTTAAATCTAAAAAGTTTAATTTTTTGCACGCTTGCAATGGCAGTAATTGTGTTAATATATCCTCCTGCTGTTGATGTATAAGGCAGTGTGTAAACACCTCCTCCAAAAGACATATAGACCAATACCGTTCCTTTAGATACGATGTCTGCTGATAGTTCCGGAGCATTAATAGTTGTAGACAATCCTGAAGTTCCATCAATTGTTTCTGCCGCTGCCGCAGGAGCTGTTATCCATGCACTGTAAATAACATTTGCTGATCCCGTTGCTCCGGTTGGACCTGCTGGACCTGCTGGTCCAACGGCACCATCTACTCCATTAACACCGTCTGTTCCGTCATCGCTGCTGCATGAAATTGTAGAAATTGCAACAAATAAAATTGTAAGAATGGTTTTTGAAAATTTCATAATAATTTTGGTTTTTAAATTGTCAAATGATTCATATTTAATTCAATAACATTATTTTTGTAAAAATCAGAAGGCTGTCAGGGATAGTTATATTCAGCTCGTGAATTAATTACAAGACAAATTTGCGTCAATAAAACCGCGGTAAAAACAGCCAATAGACAAACAACACTTTAAATAGACAGACGACATAATTTAAGTTTGGATGATGAAAAAATACACTTGTATTATTATTGATGACGACGAAATCGACAGGCTGACTGTATTGTCTTTTGCTAAAAAATTCCCGATTCTGGATATTTTAGGTGTTTTTGATTCTGCCGAAGAAGCACTTCCTTTTATAGAAAAACAAAAAGTTGATATTTTGTTTCTGGATATTGATATGCCAGAATTAAACGGTATTGAATTCAGAAAACAAGCAATGGAAATTCCGGTTTGTATTTTTATTACCGCGCATCCTGAACATGCGGTTGAAAGTTTTCAGATAGAAACGCTTGATTTTATTGTAAAACCATTAAAACTGGACCGTTTTGCCCAAACTGTAAACCGAATTGAAGAGTTTATGGAAGTTCGGCTGAAAGCTTCTCTTTTTGAAGCCAGCATTGGCGGTGATACTATTTATATAAAAGAAGGCCACGACCAGACCAAAGTTAAACTTCACGAGATCCTATATCTCGAAGCTTTAAAGGACTATACTTTGATTATTACCGATAAAAAAAGACATTGTGTTTTATCAAGCATTGGCAATCTTTTAAAAGAAGATCATTTTCAATCTTTTATACGAATTCATAGAAGTTATGCCGTTCAAAAGCAGTTTATTCAAAAAATGAATTCGACAGAAATCATTTTAAACAATAATATTACAATTCCGGTTGGCAGAAGCTATAAAGAAAACCTAAACCTGATTTAGATGAAAAAAGCCGGATTTGTGTTTTTGTTTTTTATCAGTATTTCTGTTTTTGCACAGCAGGAACCAAATTTAGCAAGACTTAAAACCAGAAACGAAAAACTAAAAGCCTGGCTCAAATACACTGAAGAATTTTTAGATTTAGAAGATTATCCAAAACTCATCGCTGCCTCTCAAAAAGGAATAATATTATCTAAAAATCATCCTGTTTATACAAGCAGGTTTTATCTTTATATAGGAACTGCTTATGAATTCAGCAATAATCAATATCAAAAAGCATTGATTAATTATGAAGAATCTTTAAAATATGCCCGTAAGGCACATCATCTGCAAAATGAAACTTCGGCTTTAATGAGGCTTAATTATATTTATTATTCGCTGAATGATACTTTAAAAAGAAAAGACTTAATTGTTTATATAAAACAAGTTCTTGATACTACAAAAAATATTTATACTCAGGCTGTTCTTAACGGAAGTTTAGGTGAATATTACCTTGATTATGCTCAATATGAAAATTTTATCAATTATCAATTAAAAGCGATCAATTATAAAAAACAACTTGAAAGAAGCGTCGCAAATACCGAAAATATTGGTGTTTCTTATTGTCAGATTGCGAGTGCTTACATCAAAATGAAACAATTTGATAAAGCAATTGAATACTTAAATGAAGCAAGACCTTATATAAAAACATCTCCTTATGTAAGCGCATTTTCATGTAACTATTATATGCAGTGTTTTGCAGCGCAGAAAAAACCAGACAGCATAAAAAAGTATTACGCCTTAGTTTATTCCTACCCCACTGCCAAAGATTCTTTGTTTCTTAATTTGAGTTTTGCCAATCAAAGTATGTCTAAATTTTATGCAGGTCAAGGTCAGATAAATACAGCTTATGATTATGCTAAAAAAGCGGTTTCATTTGGACAAAAATCAACAGATGAAGAAATTTTAATGGAAGCCAACGCAATAATGGGAAGGGTTTTATATGAAAAAGGAGAGTATAAAAATGCTATTGAAACACTTAAAAAAGCATCTGTAAATGCACTCAATTATGATAAAGAATCGTTTGTAAACATTAACAAACAGCTATCTCAAAGTTATGCCGCACTTGGTCTTTGGAAAGAAGCATTTCATTATAACGAAATTTACAGCAAATACAACGACGAAATACTGAACGAATCGGCGAAACAAAATATTGCGAATGCCGAAGCCCGTTATCAAAATAAAACGAAACAACAGAAAATCAAGAATCTTGCGAGCGAAAACACAATCAAAAATATTCAGATTGCAGAGGCTAAAAAGCAGCGTATTTATTTAATTTCAGGACTTGCACTGGTTGGTATTATCGGATTATTGCTGTTCAGGCAAAATCAAAACAGAAAAAAAACCAATCAGAAATTACAGGTTTTAAATCAGGAACTGGACGAAGCCAATAAAATCAAAGCAAGGTTCTTCAGTATTTTAAATCATGATTTAAGAAGTCCTATTTCAAATCTGATTCACTTTTTACATCTGCAAAAAGAAAATCCTGAATTGTTAGATGAAGAAACCGCGGCGAGAATGCAGACTAAAATTATTTCGGGAGCAGAGAATTTATTATCCTCAATGGAAGACATTCTGCTTTGGAGCAAGGGACAGATGGAAAACTTCAAACCTCGTTTTAAAGAAATTCCTGTAGAATCTATATTTTCAGATACGCAGAAACATTTTTCGAGTAATGAGAACATCTCAATTTCATTTGAGAACCCCGAAAATCTTCTTCTACATACAGATGAAAATTATCTAAAAACCATCATCAGAAACTTAACGGGAAATGCCATAAAAGCACTCGAAAAAAGAGAAAATCCAAAAATAATCTGGAAAGCCCAGCAGGCAGACAACCAAACATTGCTTTCTATAACCGATAACGGTTCGGGCGGAAATCAGGAAAAATTCAAGGCTCTTTACGACGATTCAGAGGTTATCGGAATTAAAACCGGATTAGGATTACATCTTATACGTGATCTCGCAACAGCAATCAATTGTAAAATCGAAGTCTCTTCAAAACCAGATTTAGGCACAACTTTTACTATTGTTTTTAAACACATAGAAACATAGTTTTTCATTGTGCATAAAAGGCGTTTCACTTGTTTTTTAAAACACATAGCTATGTTTGTTAAATAAAATGAAATGCCTTTTATTTATTGAGTTTACAAAAAGCTATGTCTCTATGTGTTTAAAATATATCCTCCAATAAAAAAGGCCTGAATATATCAGGCCTTTTTTATATAAATCATAATCTTACGATTACAACAAAGCGTCTAAGCTGTCAGCGTAGGTTTGTTTTGGAGCAACTCCAACTTGTTTTCCTACTACTTCACCGTTATGAAACACCAAAACGGTTGGTATGTTACGCACACCATATTTAGCAGCAAATTCCTGGTTAGCATCTACATCAACTTTACCAACCACAACTTTTCCTGCATATTCATCGCTTAATTGGTCAATGATTGGACCAACCATTCTACAAGGACCGCACCATGCTGCCCAAAAATCCACCATTACTGGTTTATCTGATTTTAAAACTACTTCGTCAAAAGTAGCATCTGTTATTGCTAATGCCATAATTATTTTTCTTTAAAGTTATCTTCAGCTCTTATCTCGGGGAGACTTTTTAAAAACTTTCAGAACTGAGGTACAAAGTTAAAAATTAAAAACAAATCATACACCATTCACAAATTAGTTTTGGTTATAAATGCATCGTCAATAGTTATAACATTTCCATGTGCTTTATTTACAAGCCATAACCTACAGGTAAACATATTCGTTTTTTATTCTTATCTTTAATGATCCCGAAAATCCACAACAATGAAGGAAACTTTACTTAAAATAAAAAACTATTTCCAATCGGTTCATTTTAAAAAATACGCCAAACGTTTTGGTATTTTTATTTTGGTACTTATTGGACTGCTTTTATTAGCTTGCGGAGGATTATCGATTTACTTCAATCAAAATAAAACCGAAATTATCGCTAAGATCAACACCAAAATCAACGAAAACATAAACGGAAAGTTTCATATTGGCGATTTTCAGTACAAGTTTTTAACTGGTTTCCCAAATTTCACATTGGCTTTAAAAGATGTCGAACTCAAAGACAACAAATGGAATACACATCATCATACTTTACTGAAAGCACAGGAAATCGAAGCGCGTTTAAATGTTTGGAGTTTATTACAAAAAGAAGTCAACATTCATAAAATCCTGATTAACGATGCCGATATTTACATTTACAAAACCAAAGACGGCTACACAAACTCGGATATTTTTAAACCAAAAAAGAAAAAAACACCCGAAAGCAAATCAAAACCCGAAACTACAATTGACGAAATCGACCTTAGCGATGTTCACGTTATTATAGATAATCAATTGGGAAATAAATTATTTGATTTTGATGTTCACAGCTTAAAATCAAAAGTAGATTACGATGGAGACAACTGGAATACTGATTTGTTTCTCGATACCCAAATTAAAAGTCTGGCTTTTAATACCGTTCACGGAAGTTTTGCCAAAGAAAAAGAGCTCAAAGGAACGCTCTCTGTTACATATCATGCTGACAAACAAAAAATTGATGTTTCGACTAAAAACCTAAAAATTGGTTCTGACTCTTTTGATATCCTTGCGTATTTCAATATTGGCAAAACCAATTCCCTTTTCGGGATCAATATTAATACGCGTATTTTATGGAGTAACGCTTCTAATTTATTGTCTGGAAATATAAGCTCAAAACTGAATCGGTTTGATTTAAAGAAACCAATCGATGTAAACTGCGATCTAAAAGGTGATTTAAACGTTCATGACGATCCTAAAATTGTGGTTCAGGCCGTAGCCAAAAACAACGAACTTACGATTCCCGACGGACAAATTGACAAATGCAATTTCAGAGGAATTTTTACCAATAATTTCAAACCAAAAGACGGATTTAACGATCCAAATTCGGCTGTAATTTTAACCCGATTTTCGGGAGAATATGAAAACATTCCGCTTACCATTCCGCAAGTTGTAATAAGCAATCTCGAAAAACCAATCGCAACCGGAAACGTAAGTTCTGATTTTGATATCGAAAGACTCAACCAGGTAAGCAACGAAAAGTGGATTCATTTTGAAGATGGCCACGCCAAGGCCAATTTGAAATTTCAGTTTGACATTGTCGATTTGTACATTACTAAACCAAGATTTATAGGAAATATTGATATTGATGACGCTTCGTTTCATTATATCCCAAAAAATATTCAGGCTGTAAAAACCAATATTCACCTCAACTTTACCGAGAAAGCTTTAATCATTAAACAAATTGCCTACAAACATAAAAAGAACACCATTTTTATAGACGGAAAAATCGATAATTTCTTAAACCTCTATTACGACGCACCCGAAAAAATGGTCGTAAACTGGAATATTTATTGCCCGAATATCGATCTTAAACAATTTCTGGGCGTTTTGGCTTCTTCACAAAAAAAGAAAGCAGCAATTAAAAACAATAAAAGAACTACGATTTCCAGCCATTTGCGAAACGTAATCGAAAATTGTGTTGTGGTAATCGACATTAAAGCAGATAAAATCAATTATAATAAACTTACCGCAACCAATACCAAAGCAACAATCTCAATGCTGAATTCTAAATTGGTTATAAAAAATGGTTCACTCCAAACTTCTGGCGGAAATATTACTTTTAACAGCGAAGTTTTACCAAGTGGAAAAAACTACGCTTTTAGTTCAAACGCGCAGGTAAACCGAGTTGATATTGCGAGTTTTTTAAGATCATTCAACAACTTCGGAATCACTTCTTTTAATCCAAATAACATAAAAGGAAAATTAACCAGCACTGCAAACGTAAGTGGTTTCATAAATAGTCAAGGCGAATTAATTACCAACTCCATGCACGGAAAGCTCGATTTTAAAGTTAATCAAGGTGCATTGCTCAACTTTGAACCAATTGTAAAAGTGGGCAAATTTGCTTTTCCGTTTCGTGATGTCAATAATATTACTTTCAGTGATTTGTCTGGTCATTTAAATATGCGCGGTGAACAAATAGACGTAAATAATTTAACCATAAGTTCCAGCGTTCTAAATATTGATGTTGACGGAATTTATTCTTTTGGTCGAGGCACCAATCTCGCCCTGACAATCCCTCTAAGAAATTCTAAAAACGACGCCAAACTAGCCAGCAAAGCCGAACGCGATGCCGTGCGCGAACGTGGTATTGTGCTTCATTTATTGGCCGTTGATGATGAAGGGAAAATGAAAATTAAGTGGGGAAAGAAAGATAAGTAAACAACATTATCACCACAGTATGTCATTCCGAGGAACGAAGGAATCATATTAGACAGTTGACAAAGATTGGCGACTATATTTCTTTATAGTTATATTTGAAGAAGAAAAAACCACACAAATGGCAACTATAAGACTTTGGACAAGAGACGAATTAATTCTTGCTTTTAATTTATATCTGAAAATCACTTTTGGAAAAACACATTCACGTAATCCAAAAATAATTGAATTAGCTAGTCTTATCGATAGAACTCCTTCATCTATAGTAATGAGATTAGGAAATTTTGCCAGCATTGATCCATTTCATATTAATAGAGGTATTAGTGGTTTAAAAAATGGCATGAATCAAGTTCAACCTATTTGGGATGAATTTTTCCATAACCAAGAAGAATTAATATTCTTGAGTGAACAAATTCTCGCTCAAAAACAAAATATTTCAATTGAAGATAAATATGAAGATATTCTTTTTGATGTAAAAAACTTAAAAGGCGAAGATGTTTTTCGGACAGTAAAAACGAGAGTAAATCAATCCGTTTTTCGACAAATGATTTTATCCAATTACAATAATAAATGTGCAATAACAGGCATTGATATTCCAGAACTGTTATTCGCGAGTCATATAATCCCTTGGTCTGCAAATGAAGAGTTTCGTTTAAATCCTGAAAATGGAATTTGTTTTTCTGCACTTTATGACAAAGCATTTGATAAAGGATTAATTGGCATCAATGTAAATCATGAAATAATACTTTCTGATACAATTAAAAAGAAAAAAAATACTGAATTTTATTTAAAATATTTTAATCCTATTGAAAATCAAAAAATCATTACAGCTCAAAAATATTGCCCAAGAAAAGATTTTCTAGAATATCATTTAGATACAATTTTTAATAAAGAAATAGACTTAGAGATAAAGCCCGCATAGATTAGCCTTCCTACGCTTTCAGAACGTTGTGGTTGTTTCCAATAACACTAGCATACTACACGGGCAAAATTTATTACATAATCCTCAATTACTCAACCTCAAAATAAGGATTTAAAATCTCGGCTAGTTCGTTCAACCAGAAATAACCTTGTTCAACTGACTTTGGATCAATTTGCAGGGTTTCGCATTCTCGCATTAGAGACATAGCAAGAAGATAATTTATTCTGCGAATTGTTTTTGCGAAACTTTTAGGATCTGTCGCCTGATTGAAAAATTCAGCTAAACGCATTTCGGTTTCTTTCGAAAGGGTGTTTAAACTCATAATCTTGAATTTTAGGAAATATAAAACCCGCATGGGTTAGCTGTCCTGCACCTTCAAGAAAGCGCTGCGGTTGTTTCCAATACCGCCACCATACCACGCGGGCAAAAAGTTTTTTTGTGATCATATTCTTGAATTTTAGGAATTGCAAATATATCAAAAAACCTGAGCGGATTATCTGAATTTCTTACAATTTACTTTATCTGCTGATACAGAGTTTGCAGTGCGATTCCTCCTTCTTCAGAATGAAAAATTAACCCTAAAAATATCATAATGTTTTATTAACTCGCTTGGCTTTTCCTTTTAAAATGGATAGATTTGAGAAACAATCATTAAATATAAACCGTTATGAAAATTCAAATCAACACCGACAAAAACATCGAAGGACACCAAAGATTAGAAAAATATTTCTCTGAAGAATTAGAAAAAGGCTTAGCGCGTTTTGAAGATAAAATCACGCGAATCGAAGTTCATTTTGGAGATGAAAATGGCGAGAAATTCAGCCTGAATGATAAAAAATGTGTTCTTGAAGTCCGCACTGCAAAACTACAGCCAATCACTGTAACAGAACATGCAGAAACTCTTGAAAAAGCTTTTAACGGTGCTTTGAGTAAAATTAAAAAATCTCTTACTACGACTTTCGAAAAATTGAAAGCGCATTAAGTTTTAAATAGATAAATAATAAAAAAAAGACGTTTCAAATTGAAACGTCTTTTTTTTATTATTTTGAAGTGACAAAGATGCAAAGTGACAAAGTTTTTTTTTGCGTTTGTTTTACTTTGTCACTTTGCGTCTTTTTTACTTAGTATCTTTGAATCTCTGTATCTCTTCTCTATGATTTTGGTAACGGTGCTCCTACTGCAACGTCACATCGATGTCCTGGTTGTCCGTGCGGCGGATTCATTCCTTCTGCTACCGTTTGACTAGCTTCTGTACTCAATAATGCCGGAACCGGATTCCCTGCCGGCGGAGGCGAAACTGTAAAATTTTGTGTAGATGTTCCGCTTTGTGCTGTCGACGTTGTGGCAGTTTTAGCAGCCGGAGAATTTAAAGGCGCTCCAACCGGAATATCACATCTGTGACCCGGCTGTCCGTGCGGCGGATTCATTCCTTTTGCTGTTTTTAATGACGTTGTTGTTGTAGTAACCACATTTTTTTGATTCGGATTTACCTGAACCGTTTGTCCCGTTTGCGCCTGAGTCGCCTGAACCTGCTGTGTTGGTGCCGAATTTAAAGGCGCTCCAACGGCAATGTCGCAACGGTGTCCCGGTTGTCCGTGAGCCGGATTTAATCCTTTTGTATCACTTAAAACTGTATTTGGATTTGATGGTGAAGCTTGAGTCTGCTGTACTACTGAAGGTGTTTTGGTTGTATCTTTTGCAAGTCCAAGTCTAACCAATTCAGACGTCGAAGTGTTTTCTTGCGGTTCTAATTCCTTTTTGCAGGAAACAAAAAGTAATGATGTTATAGCAAGTGAGCTTATAAAGATTTTTGGATTCATAATTTGGGATATTTTTAAAGCACTCAAATATACTTGTTTTTTAGGATTACGCCATATAAGAAATGTAAGAATAATTTAAGTTTAACTTTGAATATGTTTTTAACTAGTCTGCAAATTGTGAACCACTGATTTTATAGATTAGACGGATAATTAAATAATTTTATCTGCTGTTAACCGGTTTAAATCCGTAAAATCCGTGTGCCATTCTCACATCAGTTTAAAAAATTCTTACCTTTAAACTCAAATAAAATCTCTCATGAAAAAAACACTTTTACTATTATTATTGACGGTTTCTTTTGCAAACGCTCAAACTGAAAAAGACAAAATCAATCAAACTCTTGATGCGTGGCACAAAGCGGCAGGCGAAGTAAAATTTGATGCCTATTTTAATGTTTTGGCAGATGATGCGGTTTACATTGGAACTGATGCAACCGAAAACTGGACTAAAAAAGAGTTTGCTGTTTGGGCAAAACCATTTTTCGACAAAGGAACAACCTGGAATTTTAAAGCTTTAGAACGTCATATCTTTTTTGACAAATCCGGAAAACTGGCTTGGTTTGATGAATTATTAGATACACAAATGAAAATCTGCCGTGGTTCTGGTGTTTTGGTAAAAGTGGGCAAAGAATGGAAAATCCAGCACTATGTTTTATCTATGACAATCCCGAATGACGAGGTTGATGCTGTAACCAAAATTAAAGCACCTATTGAAGACGCTTTGATTGCGAAGCTTCAAAAAAAATAAACATTTTTCGGTTTTATTCTTATAAACATAACTTTTCTAGTACGTTACAAATTCAGATATCAAATAAATTATAATACAATTGACAATATTGGTCGTTTTTTGAGTCCTTAAAATGAAATTCCGTCAAAAAAAAGAGTTGTATTTTACAAAATTGACTAAAATAAAAGCCTAACCGCTATTTTTACAGCCCTTAAAATCAAAATATTTAATTTTTTATAACTTTGACCCCAAAAAAAATAGGGTTCATTAAAGTATTTTAAAAATGAAAATAGAAAAACGCTGGATCATTTCCTTTATTATGATAAGTGTCGTTTGCACGATAGGTGCATTTTGGCCAACGGTGACTGAAAATAATTATGTTTTATCTGAATTTGGAACTACAGACCACATTGTACCTGCCGATGTTGCCTGGATGCTTACGTCGAGCTGTCTGGTTTTAATCATGACGCCGGGATTATCTTTCTTTTACGGCGGAATGGTGGGCAGAAAAAATGTTATTTCTACCATGCTTCAAAGTTTTATCTGTCTGGGCGTTGTAACACTTTTATGGGTTGTTGTCGCTTTTAGTCTTGCTTTTGGAGAACCGGTTGGTTTTGGTTCTGGAGATCATTTTTACAGTTTTTTTGGAAATCCAGCTACTTTTGCCTTTATGGATTATGTTGGCGTTCTGCCTCATAAACAATTGGCAAGTACGATTCCGTTTATGCTTTTTGCTTTGTTCCAAATGAAATTTGCCATTATTTGTCCGGCAATTATCACGGGTTCGTTTGCAGAACGTGTTCGTTTTATCTCTTATTTAGTTTTCATCAGCTTATTTACCATTTTTATATATGCTCCTTTATGTCACGCCGTTTGGTATCCAACGGGTGTTTTGGGAAGTTATTTTGGCGTAAAAGATTTTGCCGGAGGGACTGTAGTACACATGAGTTCTGGTTTTGCAGCTTTGGCAGGAGTTATTGTTTTAGGTAAAAGAAAAAACAGCCAGCATATTCCAACTAATATTCCGTTTGTATTATTAGGAACGGGAATGTTATGGTTTGGATGGTTTGGTTTCAACGCCGGATCTGCTCTTGCTGCTAACGGAACTGCTGCAATGGCTTTTGCTACTACCACTACTTCATCTGCCGCTGCAATGTTAACCTGGATTTTCTTCGACAGAATGAACGGTAGAAAGGTTTCGGCTCTTGGCGCCTGTATTGGAGCTGTTGTGGGTCTGGTTGCTATTACTCCTGCTGCAGGATTTGTTTCTGTGCCAGAAAGTATGTTCTTCGGATTTGTAACAGCTTTGGTTTCAAACACAGCTGTAAATTGTAAATACTCTAAAAGATTTGATGATACGCTTGATGTTTTTGCATGCCACGGTGTCGGCGGAATCATGGGAATGATTTTAACGGCGATTTTTGCTCATGGTGAAAATGCAAGTTTACTGCACGGAGGCTGGAACGTTTTTGGTCATCACATGATGGCGCTTGTTTTAGTTTCTGTATTTACTTTCTTCGGCGCTTATTTCTTATTTAAAGTAACCAATTTCATTATTCCTTTGAGAGTTTCAGAAGAATCTGAACACATTGGATTGGATTTATCACAGCATGACGAAACCCTTGATCCAAAATTAAAACCAATTACTGAACCGCATTACGGTTAAAAAGAATTGGCCGCAGATTTCACGGATTAAACAGATTAAAAAATCCTTGAAATCTGTGAAATCTGCGGCTAAAATTTCATATCCATATATCCTCACGGGACATTTTACTCTTAACATACCTTTTTTCTACCAAATATTTAGCTCCTAACGGAACATATCTCGTAGAGATTATATATCGGTAAAATCAAATGTCATCATCTTGAAGTTCTCCCGTAGGGACTACACCAGATTAGTATTTAAAAAAAAATCTTTTTAATCATCAAAATCTGCGGCAAAAACTTTTTAAACCTAATTCTGCTATTTTCATTCGTTTATATTCCTTAATTTTGCTCAAAATTTTTATAAAAAGTGGGAAGTAAAAATAAACTTAAAAGATTCAGAGAAAACGAGACATTTCAAAACGTTTTTCAACCAACAAGAGAAGAAGTTGTAGGCGATTTAATGCCTTTGAAAGGAAAATGGAATTCTGATTTCTTTAAAAATGATAATCCTCTGGTTTTAGAATTAGGATGCGGAAAAGGTGAATACTCAGTTGGATTAGCAGAAAAATATCCCAACAAAAATTTTATCGGAATCGACATTAAAGGTGCACGTTTCTGGCGTGGTGCCAAAACTGCTGTCGAAAACGGTCTTCATAATGTTGCTTTTGTTAGAACTCAAATCGAATTAATTAATCATATTTTTGCCGAAGGTGAAGTAGACGAAATCTGGATTACTTTTCCGGACCCGCAAATTAAATACAAGAGAACAAAACACAGAATGACCAATTCTGAGTTCTTGAAATTGTACAAAAAAATCCTTAAAAAAGACGGTGTCGTAAACTTAAAAACCGACAGTGAATTTATGCATGGCTATACACTTGGGCTTCTTCATGGTGAAGGACACGAAGTTTTATATGCCAATCATAATGTTTACAAAAACGAAGGAAGTCCAGAAGTTGTAACTTCTATTCAGACTTTTTACGAGAAACAATATTTAGAAATTAACAAGGCAATTACGTATATTCGTTTCAAAATTAAAGACTAATTTAATTTTTGAAACATTTCTAACCGCTTAAACAACTGAATGGTATATCTTACTCCATTACTTTCGGGCTTTATTGCTGCTGCAATTGGGATTATTCCGCCAGGTTTAATCAACATGACGGCAGCCAAAATAAACCTGAAAGAAGGAAAAAAGAATGCGTTTTGGTTTGTTATTGGTGCCGTTTTGGTAATATTTTTTCAGGTTTATGTTGCGGTTTTATTTGCAAGAGTAATCGACAACAGACCAGATGTTGTAACCTTATTGCGTGAAGTTGGTTTTGTTATTTTTGCAATCTTAACGATTTACTTTTTGTTTATTGCCAAAGACCCCAAAACCAAGAAAAAATCAAAGATTAAAAAGAGCAGTAAAAAAAGCCGTTTCTTTTTAGGAATGCTGCTTTCTGCATTGAACTTTTTTCCCATTCCGTATTATGTTGTTGTGAGTGTAACTTTGGCCTCATATCATCTTTTTGTATTTGAAAATATAATTATTTTCACCTTTGTTTTAGGGTCTATTCTGGGTTCTTTTGCCGTTTTATACAGTTACATCGCTTTCTTTGGAAAAATTGAAAAGAAAACCGATTATCTAATGCGAAACATGAACACAATTATAGGAAGCATTACAGGCCTTGTTGCGATTGTAACACTCTTTAATATTTTGAATTATTATTTCGGATAAAAATAGGACCGCAGATTACACGGATTAAATTGATTATTTTACTTTGTGGTAAATATTTTTTCCCGCAGATTTTGCAGATATAAAGGTTTTTTTTAAATATTAATCCAATTAATCTGCAGCAAAAGACTTATTTATGGCTGAGGAAAATTTTTTCGAAAGAGTTTATGCAGTTGCCAGACAAATTCCGTACGGAAAGGTAACTTCTTATGGTGCAATTGCAAAAGCATTAGGAACAGCACGTTCGGCACGAATGGTGGGCTGGGCAATGAACGCGTGTCATAATATGGACGATGTTCCGGCACACAGAGTGGTAAACCAAAAAGGACTTTTGACAGGAAAACATCATTTTGAAGGAACGAATTTAATGCAGCAGCTTTTAGAGAGCGAAGGCATTAAAGTGGTAAACAATCAAATTGTAGATTTTGAAAAGCACTTTTGGAAACCGGAAATCCAGAGTTAGACTTATATCACTTATATGGTTCAAAAAACTAGATCAAACAGATCACAAAACTGGTTTTATCTTCATCGGTTTGGTAGCTTAAATAACCGCCGTGCGCTTCGATGATATTTTTAGAAAGCGTTAAACCAATTCCCGCACCGTCTTTTCTGGTGGTGAAAAAAGGCAGGAATACTTTGTCCTGAATTTCAGGATCGATTCCTTTTCCGTTATCAGAAATCGTGATAAAAAAACGATTGTTCTCGGTATAACTCGACACATACATTTTCTTTTCATTCTTTTCTTTTAAAGCATAAACGCTGTTGGTAATCAAATTAATAATTACTTGTTCCATCTGGTTTTTATCTATTAAAATCGAACGCGAACTATGAATATCACTTATTAATTCAATGTTTTCTGCTTTCAAAATAGGACTCATGATTCCAAGACAGTCATCAAATAAAGCATTAATTGGCGTCATTTGTTTAGATGGAGTTGGCAGCATGGCCAGTTTTCGATAATTTTCAACAAAAACCTGCAAATGATCGCTTCGGTTTATAATGGTTGAAATACTGCTTTTAATGTCATCAAAATCATCTTCTTCTAAATTTTCCTGATCGACAATATGAAGCAGATTCTGCGAAAGCGCTCGAATTGGCGTTAAGGAATTCATTAATTCATGCGAAATAATCTTCATCAAATTAATCCAGGCTTCTTTTTCTTTTTTCTCAATAACACGCTGAATGCTGTCTAATAAAATAATATAATATTCTTTGTTATAGGTTTGTGTTCTTGAAGTCTGGAGCATAAAAGTCTGCAGATCCTGATCTTCAATTTTAATCGAAATTGCCGATTTTAATTCACCGAATTCCGTTTTTTCAATTTCATTGCAAAGTGACGGCAGATAGTTTTTAAGATATTTCCAATGGCTTACTTTTGGCACTTTAAATAGGTCCGAGAAGCAGTCATTCATCAGGAAAATATTCCAGTCATCATTTTCTTTTTCCAGAATTAAAGCTGCAGAATCAATATTGTTTAAAAGCGAACGATAAATTAATTCTTTCGATTTTTGTTCTTGCTGCTGTACTTTGAGCGTTTCATATAAAAGATATAAACTTTTAAAATTATCTTTTTTATTCTCCTCAGGAAAGTTGGTTGAAAAATCATTCTGTAAAATCGAAAACAAAGTTCTGTCGTAAAACTGCAACTGTTTTTTTACAAAAAAATACATTTCGGCGAGCATTAAAAATGCAAAAAAACCAACCAAAAGTGCATTGAAATAAAACATTTTATAGATAAGGAAAAAGCAGATAAAGAAGAGTGTCATAACGAACAGAACTCTCACAAAAAATGCATTATAAAATTTCCAGTTTTTCATTCCTTTATTTTTTAGCCACAGATTAAAATGATTAAAATGATTTTAGCTCTTGTCTTTATTTTTTTTTTCACACAGATTTTGCAGATTTAAGTCGATAAAAAAACCTTGATTCTTGCCTCTTGCTTTTTCTTTTTAATTCTTCAAATCGTACTTCTCAATTCTTCTATACAACGCAGCTCTTGACAATCCTAGTTCTTCGGCGGTTTTAGAGATATTTCCGTGATGTTTAAAAAGTGCTTTTTCGATTGCTGTTTTCTCCATTTCAGATAACGGATTATCGTCATTTTCCTGAATTTCCTCAAAATCAAGAATATCTAAATCGGTTACAGAAATCGTATTGTTTTCAGCTAAAATAAGGGCGCGTTCGATTTTGTTTTCCATTTCACGAACATTTCCTTTCCACGGATATCTTTCCAGATATGTTGATACGTTTTCATCAAAACGCCATCCCGAAGCTTCGGGACCATGATTGTATTTTTCGGCAATATTTTCTAATATAAAATTTGCCATCGGAACGATGTCGTCTTTTCGTTCACGCAGAGGCGGAAGATTTATTTCCATTGTATTAATTCGGTAAAGCAAATCTTCTCGAAAAGTTTTATTTTTTACTTCAGATTTAATATCACTATTTGTGGCCGCAATAACACGAACATTTAACAGACGTGGTTTACTTTCTCCTAATCTGGTCAATGTTTTGGTTTGTAAAACATGAAGGAGTTTAGCCTGAAGATGCAACGGAATATTTCCTATTTCATCCAAAAAAATAGTGCCGTTCTGCGCTGTTTCAAATCTTCCCGGCGTATCGGTTTTAGCATCTGTAAAAGCTCCTTTTGCATAGCCAAACAATTCGCTTTCGAATAAATTATCGCTCAACGATCCTAAATCGACATGTACAAAAGGCTGATTTTTTCTTTCAGAATTTTGATGGATAAACTCGGCAAAAACATATTTCCCGGTTCCGTTTTCTCCCAATATCAAAACATTAGCATCGGTTCTGGCGACTTTTTCGGCTACAGAATAGGCTTGTTTTATTTTTTGGGAAGTTCCTGTAAAATATCGTTTTTCTGTTTTTTCTGTAATTACCTTTTTAGTGTTTTTTCTGCTTTCGGCGACAGCCTTATCAATAATTTCAAGTAATTTTTCGTTATGCCATGGTTTTAAAACATAATCAAAAGCGCCAATTTTAATGCCTTCAACAGCGGTTTCTATTTTCCCAAAAGCGGTCATTAAAATTACAATTGTATTAGGCGAAAGCGTTTTTATTTCTTTCAGCCAATGAATTCCTTCGCGCCCGTCTTCAAAACCAATTCGGTAATTCATGTCCAGCAAAACCACATTTATTTCATTTTCATTCAAAATTGAAATGATTTTTTTGGGGCTGTTGGTCGTAAAAATGGTTTCAAAATGTTTTTTGAGAATCATTTTTGCCGAAAAAAGAATTTCTTCCTGGTCGTCAACAACTAATATTTGGGCTTGCTTTTTTCTCATGCTGTATTTTTTTGTCCGCTTTTGAACGGTCAACTGTTCATTATCGAACACTTGTTTTTTGAATGGTTTTTAGAGCTTCTTTAAAATCAGTACTTTACAAAAAATAAAATTTATGGCACAGTATTTACCTATTGATTATCAGTAAATTATTTAAAAAATGGACAAGGTAATTCCTCGTAAAAATAGAAAATTTAGATATCTCACAATAGCAATTGGAGTTTTTTTAGCTTTGGCTGTAATCGTGTTTTTTTCTTTTAATTCAAAAAGAAGTTTAAATGTAAAAGCCGATGAACTTTCGGTTCAAAAAGTCGAAAAAGCTTTCTTTGAAGATTTTGTTGTTTTTCAGGCAAAAGTTGAACCTCTTAACGTTATGCTTGTAAACGTTACAGAAGGAGGATCTGTAAAAGAGATTTTTGTAGAAAATGGTGCAACGGTTACAAAAGGCCAATCACTGGCTCGTTTGTACAACCCAAATACAGAACTAAATTACTTAACTCAGGAAACGGCTATTATTGAGCAAATCAATAATTTGAATACCGGAAAATTAAACATTAGAAATCAGGAATTGAATTTGACTAAAGATTTGGTTTTAATCGAACATGATTATAATGATGCCAAAAGATTATACGACGTTAATGCAAAATTGTTTGCTAAAGATGTGATTTCTAAAAACGACTGGAATACTTTTAAAGAAAGTTTACGTTTTCAGGAAGAACGTCGCAAAACAATTCAGCAGAGTATTCAAAAGGAAAAACAATCCAATCAATTGCAGATTTCTCAAATTAACCGTTCGATTCAAACCATGGAAAAAAGTTTGGATATTTTAAGAAACAACAAAAAGAACTTTTTGATTACCGCTCCAGAATCCGGCCGATTAACTTCTTTTGAACCTGTACTGGGAAAAACATTTCAGGCCGGAGAAAGCATTGGTAGAATCGATTCAAAACAAGGTTATAAATTATCTGCCAATGTTGACGAGTTTTATCTGGAAAAAATACGTGAAGGCTTAAAAGGCCAGGTAGAATTTAAAGGAAAAACGCTTGAAGTTGTGGTTACTAAAGTGATTCCTGAAGTAAAAAACGGTCATTTTATTGTAGAACTGGCTTTTACATCTAAAGAAAATATTGCCCTGCAAGACGGTTTAAGTTTTGGAGTTAAGCTGATTTTATCTGAGAAAAATAAAATTCTGGTTGTTCAAAAAGGAAGCTTTAATCAGGAAACAGCAGGAAAATGGATTTTTGTAGTAAAAGGAAATAAAGCCGAAAAAAGAAATATAAAATTAGGACGAGAAAATCCTTCGTATTATGAAGTTCTGGACGGATTAAAAGAAGGCGAATCTGTAGTGATTTCCTCTTATTCAGATTATAAGGATATTGAGGAGCTTTCGATACAGTAATTAGTTTTCAGTCGCAGTCTCAGTTTACAGTCTCAGTTTACAATTCACAATTAATCATTTACAATTCACAATTCACAATTATAAAACAAGGTTTCAATCATCAATCAAAAAACATAATCAATAACTAATCTTAAAAAAATATGATAACGATACAAAATTTAACCAAAGTATTTAGAACTGAAGAAGTTGAAACTGCTGCACTAAGCGGAATTAACTTAGAGATTAAAAAAGGGGATTTCCTAACTATTATGGGGCCTTCTGGTTGCGGAAAATCGACTTTATTGAATATTATCGGTCTTTTGGACGGTGCAGACGGCGGAAGTTACAAATTGCTGGATCAGGAAATGATTGGTTTAAAGGAAAAAGGAAGATCTCAGGTTCGTAAGGAAAATATCGGATTCATTTTTCAGAATTTTAATCTAATCGATGAACTTTCAGTTTACGACAATATCGAACTTCCTTTGCTTTATAACAACGTAAAAGCTTCTGAAAGAAAACAAAAAATTGAAGCTATTGCAGAAAAACTAAATATCTCACACCGATTAAAACATTTTCCGCAGCAGCTTTCAGGAGGTCAGCAGCAAAGAGTTGCTGTTGCCAGAGCTTTGGTAAACGATCCTAAAATTATTCTTGCCGATGAGCCAACAGGAAACCTGGACAGTAAAAATGGTAATGAAGTAATGGAACTTCTAACAGATCTGCACGCAAAAGGCGCTACAATTTTGATGGTTACCCACTCTGATTATGATGCTTCTTTTTCACAAAAAACAATTCATATGAAAGACGGTGTTATTTTTTCTGAAAAGCTAAATCAGCGAAATGTTGATGTTTTTATGGACGCTAAATAATTCGAAAATGATAAAATTTGTTATTACTGCAATATTAGTCCTGGTGGGATTTGTGTGCAAAATTTTTACTCTTCTTTAAAAAGGCAGAACCAGCCTTTAGATCAAAAAAATAACTAACATAATTATAAAATACCATGATTTTTAACTGGTTTAAAATATTTATTTATCATTTAAAGCAAAGCAAATTGTTTTCGTTTTTAAATGTTTTAGGATTAAGTATCGGGATTTCGGGTGTGATTTTCGCGATTTTGTACTGGAATAATGAACATGCATACGACCAATGGAATCCTGAAAAAGAGAATGTTTATCAAGTACTGAACGGAATGGGCAAAACGGGCGATATATGGACTACCAGCACAATTCCGTTTGGTATGGCTTGTAAAGCAACTATTCCCGAAATAGATCAAATTTGTTTTCTTAATGATTGGTACAGTCAGGGGGTAATAAAATATCAGAACAAAAAAGTAATCGATAAAAAGATAACTGTTTCTGATAATAACTTTTTCGATTTTTATCCATTTCCAATCTTAAAAGGTGCTAAAAAAGACATCTTAAAAGAAGAAAATAGTGTTGCAATTTCTGAAGATCAGGAAAAACTGCTTTTTAAAAATAATGAGGATCCAATAGGAAAATCTATTACTTATGACAATAAGCCATACACTGTAAAAGCGGTTTACAGAATTATGCGCCCTTCTTCTGTTGAGCCAAATTATGTTTTTGGCGGCATTGTTCGTGAGCATGATCTTACTCAATGGGGAAATTTCAGCTACGGGTTAATGATTAAGACCAAAAAAGGTGCTGATCTTGCAACGGTTTCAAAGAAAATGCATCATGTAAATTATGTAAACAGAACTTTGAAGGATGCTAAAGAAAGCGGACAGCCTATCGAACAATACATTAAAGAAAACGGAGAAATTAAAATTTATCTTGATCAGTTAGAAACGCTGCATCTTCATGGTACAAAATCTTCCGGATCTGCCACTCCTGAAGGAAAAGGAAATTTACAGCTTCTTTATATTATGGCCGGTTTATCTCTTTTAATTTTAGTTTTATCATTAGTAAACTATATTAATCTGGCTACGGCTTCTGCTATAAAACGTGCTAAAGAAGTAGGCGTACGCAAAATTGTGGGAGCTTCAAAAAAGCAGATTATTGCGCAGTTTATATTTGAAACGGCAATAATAGTAACCATTGCGATTTTGTTTGCTTTGGCCATTGTAGAACTTTCATTACCCTATTACAATACCTTTTTAAGAAAAACTTTGACTATGAATGGCAGTGAATTTTATCTGCAGCTCATTTTGATTTTTGGATTAGTAATCATTCTTGCGGGTATATTTCCTGCCATTTATATCTCAAATTTTGAGACGTTAAAAGTTTTAAAAGGTAATTTTTCCAGAAGCAAAAGCGGTATCTGGATTCGAAATTCGATGCTTATTTTTCAATTCGGAATCGCGGCATTTTTCATCATTGGTGCTTTAATTGTAAATTCTCAGGTAGATTTTATGATGAATAAAGACCTTGGTTTTAGCGGCGATCAGGTAATACGAATTCCTTTTAACTATCAGGATTACGATAAAAAAGGAGAAAAATATCAAACTACAAAACAGGAAATTCTTAAAATGCCCGGAGTACAGCAGGTTTCTACTTTTGCAGGTACTTTTGGGAACAGTACAAATTCGAGCTCAGGTTTTACGCATAACGGAGTTTCTGTTCAGCCTAGAAATGTTGAAATGGATTTTGATTTTCTGGAAATGATGAAAATTAAAATTGTCCAAGGCCGTGATTTATCTCCAAAATTTGCCTCGGATACAATTGACAACTGGCTTATAAACGAAACTTTAGCTAAAACTTTGGGCCTTAAAAACCCTATAAATACTGTTATTTCTTCGGGCTGGGGAAATGAAAAAGGAAATTTAAAATTTAAAGTAGTAGGTGTTGTTAAAGATTTTCATATTACAGGACTGCAGAATAAAGTTCCGCCAATGGTTTTTATAAACTTAAAAACTTTGAAATGGAATAATTTTCAAAATGTATATTTAAAAGTTTCTCCAAATAATTTATCAGAAACTCTGGCAAAATTAAAAACTTATTGGGAGACAAACATAAATCCTGATTATCCTTTTGATTATGAATTTGTTAACAAAGGATTTACTAAAACTTATGAAGAGCAGGTGAAACAAAAAAATCTGTTTTTTATCTTAAATTTAGTCGTAATTATAATTGCTATCTTCGGATTGTTTGCTTTGGCATCATTTTCGATGGAGAGAAGACTGAAAGAAATTGCGATTAGAAAAACCTTAGGAGCAGAAACGGATATTTTATTGCAAGAATTATCCAGACAATATATAGTTTTCTGCGGAATGGGATTTTTAATTGGAATTGTTCCAGCATATATTTTATTGCAAAAATGGCTGGAGGATTTTGCTTTTAGAGTCAATATTTCAATCGTTCCGTTTAGTATTGCATTGGTTTCGCTTTTAGTCCTTACATTATTAATTGTAATAACTAAAGCCTATCAGGTTACTAAAATCGATATTTTGAAATATTTAAAATATGAATAACTTGTAGACCATTTTTTTAAAAAACCCTCGCCGGAAATCAATTCTAACGAGGGTTTCTTTTTTATTTTAAGGCAACAGAATCACCATACAAAAGTTTGTCTAATTGCTTATCACGATCGTAAACATCAGGATAAAAACCAATTTCGCCATCGTCTGTAACCCAGGCTGTAAAATAACCTATATAAATTGGAATTTTATTTTTGAGCATGCAGGTAGTTTCTTTTTCACCGCTCATAGCATCATTTATTTTATCAACAGGCCAGTCTGGATTGTCTTTTAGTATTTCTAATGCTAATTTTTTAGCATCTCTTACATTAATACATCCGTGGCTGAAAGTTCTTTTTTCAAAATCAAACAAACTTTTTGCCGGTGTATCATGCAGATAAATATCGTTTGGATTAGGGAACAGAAATTTTACTAATCCCAAAGAGTTATTAGGCCCAGGCTTTTGTCTTACGTTTCCTCCATTCCACTCCATATTATGATCGGCAAGGTAATTTTTATCTTCGGCCATTTTAAGTTTCAGCTCATTTTTAATAATACTTGCCGGAACATACCAATAAGGGCTGAAAACGATTCGGTCAATATTGCCGCTAAAAATTACGGTTTCTGTCATTCGGGTTCCCACAAAAACATCCGAAACTAAATCATATTTCCCATCCTTAACATAAATCAGCCTGAATGAAGGAATATTAACCATTACATATTCGTCTGCTTTAGCTAGTTTAGCAGGAATCCATCTGCATCGTTCCATATTCAGCATAATAGTTCTAATTCTGTTGCTGATTGGTTCGTTCATTTGGTCTATCTGCTCTTTCGTAAAAGTATAATTCAATTTTAGTCCATATCGTTTTTTATACTTTAAAACAGCATCCATCATTTCCTGATCATAATACTGGCTTTTTGAATCTTCTTTTAAATCGCCGACAACAAATAAGCGTTCTCTAATTTGCTGGACAACTTTACCACTGTCTAAAGGTTTTAATTCTTTGTAATTTGCTTCGTCGATTTCAATTTTTTTCCAAAGTCCGTTTTTTTCAATGTTTCGGTATCTCTGCAATACATTTTGAAGTTTATAATATTGACTAAAAAGAAGATTTTCATCTTTATTTAATCGGCTTGGATCGCCCATTAATGAATCTAAAATTCTATCATAAGAAATAGTTTTTGTTGGCAGAAACCAGCCAATTGATTTTAAAGTCTGCGGATCGACACCAGAGTAAACATTACTGGCATAAAAAACATACATATTAGACAATAACAATTCTGTATCTGCTTTAGGAAGTTTGTTTGTAACGTTTTCATTAAAAACATCATCAACCAAATTCATATAAGGCATTTCGGCATTTATTCCCTGATCCTCTAAAAGACCGACTTTGTGATATAACAGTGCTCCAAATTCGCTGACACTTTTATCGTCGTACCAAATTGTATTATAGTCTTTCTTTTTATAAAGATCTTCTACATCTTTTTGGTATTTTTTTAGTTTGGGATATTTTTTATAAAAAGAATTGATAGAAGCGGCATCGATTGTTCCAAAAACAATAGTTGTCTTGACATTTAAAATGTTATCAAATTCGTTGATTTCGTTTTTAAATTTAAGAGCATTGCCTGCCGAGTTAAAGGAAAACATTAAAAAACTACAGGCAATAATTACAGATAAAAAAGTAAAATTTCGCATATTTTTAAGTTTTAAATTTTTTGAACAAAAATTATTTTAAAAAATACCGAAAACTTATAATGAAGCTCCAAAACAAGTTTTCATAACTTTTTTGTTTTATTTGGAAATCTTCGATTTAGGGAACTCAAATTTAACTAAGATAATTGACATTTTTGTATTTATTGATGTAAATTTCATACGAATTCTAAAAAATGAAAAGCGTTAAAAATTGAGGTTTTAAAATAACATGCATCATTTTGACTAATCTCAATATCAATAAATACAATTTAAAAGCGTTTGAATCCGAACTTAATCTGTTATCTTTGCAGTCTGAAATCAGTTTAAATTAACATAGAAATTTTAAATTGATTTCTTTCCATATATAATAGCACAATAAAATGAAATTAGATAGAAAAGAAATTCTTAAAGCTTTAGAAACAATTACTATAGCCGGAGAAGGAAAAAATATGGTTGAAAGCGGTGCGGTTGCTAACGTACTTACTTTTGGCGACGAAGTTGTTGTCGATTTAGTATTGCACACGCCGGCTATGCATATCAAAAAAAGAGCAGAAGACGATATTAAAAAAACGATTCACGAATTAATATCTGCCGATGCAAAAATTAAAGTTAACATTAAAGTAGAAACTCCGGAAAAAGCAGAAATTAAAGGTCGTGCTATTCCTGGAATTAAAAATATCATTGCTGTTGCTTCTGGAAAAGGAGGAGTTGGGAAATCTACCGTAACTGCAAATCTTGCCGTTACGCTTGCTAAAATGGGTTTTAAAGTTGGTGTTTTAGATGCCGATGTTTACGGACCATCTATGCCGATTATGTTTGATGTTGAGAATGAAAAACCAGTATCAATTACAGTTGACGGAAAATCAAAAATGAAACCAATTGAAAGTTATGAAATTAAAATGCTTTCTATCGGTTTCTTCACATCACCAAGTCAGGCTGTAATCTGGAGAGGTCCAATGGCTGCAAAAGCTTTAAATCAAATGATTTTTGATGCTGACTGGGGAGAATTAGATTTCATGTTACTAGACTTACCTCCGGGAACAGGAGATATTCACCTTTCTATCATGCAGTCGCTTCCAATTACCGGAGCTGTTGTAGTAAGTACACCGCAGGCTGTGGCTCTTGCCGATGCTAAAAAAGGAGTTTCGATGTTTATGCAGGACAATATTAATGTTCCTGTTTTGGGAATTATCGAAAACATGGCTTACTTTACACCCGAAGAATTACCAAATAACAAATACTATATTTTTGGTCAGGAGGGAGCAAAAAATCTTGCAGCAGACTTAGACGTTCCATTTTTAGGTGAAGTTCCTATTGTACAGTCTATTCGTGAAGCAGGAGATTACGGACGCCCGGCAGCATTGCAGACGGCTTCGCCAATCGAAGCTGTTTTTGAAGAAATTACAAGAAATGTAGTTCAGGAAACAGTAAACAGAAACGAAAGTCTTCCGGCTACTGAGGCAATCAAAATTACAACAATGGCAGGTTGTTCTGCAGTAAAGAAAAATTAATTAGATAATGAGATAATCTGCCAATTAGATACTATTTTCTAATTGGCACATTTCACAATTGACACATTATAATTATGACAACAGAAGAATTAACAAATAATGTTTTATTGGCTTTAGATGAAATCAGGCCATTCTTAAAATCCGACGGCGGAGACATTACACTAATCTCTATCGACGATGATAAGCATGTAAAAGTTCGTCTTGAGGGCGCATGCATAAGCTGCAGCGTTAACCAGATGACACTTAAAGCTGGGGTAGAAACAACTATAAAAAAGTATGCACCGCAAATTGAAACTGTGGTAAATATTATGTAACAAAAGCCGTATTTAGGCCCATGAATTGATTCTGCTGAATTAACAAGAATAATAGGCCTTTATACAATAACTTTTGTAAAAATTCAATAAAAAGCTTAATAATCATAGTTTTTTTGAGGATTTAGCAAAAAACAATATGAAGATTTAAGAGTTTTAGTTAACTATTTGTTACATTTTTAACTTAAATTTGTGACATAACCTAAATCTTAAATCTATGAAAAAGTTTTACGCTCTATTTTTATTATTGTTTTTTGCAGCTGTGAATTATGCTCAGAACAAAACAGTTATTGTTGACAAAGCTTGGGTAAGCGAATCTGAAGAATGGTCAGATTTTACATATTCAGGAAAAATTGTATTTTCAATTAATCCTAATGATACTCCAGGAACCTTAAGTATTGGAAATTATGATTTCTTATATGACTTTGTTGACGGAAAGGGTAAATTTTCAAACAAGGCAACTTATAGTGCTGCCCAGTTTTCAAATCCAAGAAAAATTTCTGTAACTACAGACAAGCAGGGAGTTTTAAACTCTACTTATGAAGGTACATTGATTTTTCAATCAGATAGAGATTATTATTCGGTTATTGCAGTTATTACAATCCTTGAAAAAAGCGACAGTGTTTTAGGAGTAAAAATGCGCCTTAAAGAAGGTAACAGAAAGGAATACGCATTTAGCACTAAACCTGCTAGTTAGTATAAATACAGGATTTTTTCACGTTATAGAATCCTACCAATAAAATCCCATAATAAATGGATGTATTAATTAAGATTAAAGATCGAGAAGGAGTTATACACGAATTACAAGCTCCAACTGATATGGCAATGAATATAATGGAGTTATGCAAAGCATACGAACTTCCTGTTGAAGGAACTTGCGGAGGAATGGCAATGTGTGCTTCCTGCCAATGTTATGTTCTAAATGATGTTGCATTACCAGAAATGGGAGATGAAGAAGAAGCCATGCTGTCGGAAGCATTTTATGTTAAATCTAACAGCCGTTTAGGTTGTCAGATACCAATTACTGAAGAATTAGAAGGTTTAGAACTGGAGCTTGCTCCAGAATATTAATAAAAAAGCGGGAATCAATTGATTCCCGCTTTTTTTATGCTGTTACATGTTAAACCCGACAGGTTTTAGAAACCTATCGGGTTTACTTGACTAATAAATCTTATTTCCATTTCCAATCTAACTCTGATATAAAATTGATTCCAATTTTTTCAGTAATCATTTTTAACTCAGTTCTCACGGCCTCAACATCAATAACTTCAGATTTTGGAATCATAATACTCACACCCGTTTTTAAGGCGATAAAAAAATAATCTTTTATCTCACTTATGTTTTCAAACGCAGAAAAATTTATCTCCGAACTTCCAATATTCTCACTATAAGCTTCTAGTATATCTTCTTTAAACAACAATGTAGAAATAATTCCTATTCTATTTTTAAAATTCTCTTTTACATATTTTCTAAAGTTCCTCTGGTAATAATCTTTTAAATAAATAGGATATAGGAAAAAACAAATAATACCAGAACCTCCAAAATAATAAGTTAAGAGTGTATTCTGAGCCATATAAAATATAAACCCTATCCCTAATAGCATTATAAACACAAGGAGTCTGCTTTTTATTCTCTGTTTCTTGATCAACTTGCTTTTTGACGCGAGATATAATTGCTGCTGTAAATAATCGTTTTCTGTTAAAGTATATTTTAGTTCCATTTCTTTAATTTATAACACAATAATTGCTTTTATTTAAAAAGCAAAAATACCGGGAATAACTTTTTAAAGAAGCCTTAATCAGCTTTATAACTATCAAAATAAGCCATTTATAAAACATAAAAAGAACCGTGATTACAGTAATGTAATTACGGTTCTTTTGTCTTTATCTTCTTTTCTTCTTTAGTTATTTTTTAAAAAATCTGCCGGATCAAAAGGTTCAAATTCTCTTTCTGAAAATGCTTCTGTCAAAATACCAGACGAACACAACCAGGTAATTGCTTCTTCTAACGTATTTCCAACTTTATAAATCATTTCACTATATCTTGGCAGCACATAATATTGATTGTTTAGAAGAATTATTTCATCTCCATCAAAAGTATCTCCAACTCTAATCGATTTTAGCACTTCTTCTTTCGTTAAAACTTCTTTTCCTTCGTCCCAAAACCAATATTCAGTAATACGGTTTTTCCATTCTTCTAGAGTTAAAATAATATTCTCAGGAAGATAAACCCTTACATAAGTTCCTCCTAAAATTCCACTTCCGTAGGTTTGAACATATTCTTTATAATCTTCGTCAAAAGTTATGTTTAATGTTTTTTCGCAAGCCAATATATCTTCTTCATCAGCTATAAAAAGATCTGTTTTATTGGTATTATAATTAGGGATTATTTTGTAGTTATCGAAATTCATAACGCTTAAGTTTTAATTGCTAAGTTACTATTTATTAAAAATATTTCTCACAAAAAACCGTAATTACATCACTGCAATTACGGTTTTCTCTTTATAACAATTAACTATTTAACTATTTAGTCCTCTATTAGTTCTTGAATATTTTCTGCCACTTCTTTTATCTCTCCTGTTTCATGACTCCAGAAATAGATCTTTTCGCTTAGTTTTTGACTATTATTATCGAAAGGAAGAAGAATTAATTGATCTCCACAACCATTACTCGCAATGGCAATTCCTGATAACGGAAAATTAGACCATTTTCTTGCTTCATTAGTTTCTAAAACAATATGATTACAAGTTCTACTGATTCTCTTTTTATCAGATTTATCAAAAAAAGGATAAAGATTCCAATCATCATCTTCGGTTACTGCTTCACCACCATTTTCTTCTATCATTTTTTCTTTAAATAAAGGAGGAAATTTAATGCCTAATTCTTCTTCAGTTTCAATTATATATTTTATATCTATTGGAAATGCCATAAATTTTTAATTTATATTTTCAGCAAAAATAACTTTATATGAATTAAAATATTACCTAGATAAATTTTAAAACCAACAAAATAAGCCAATTATAAAATCAAAAAAAACGTAATTACATTACTGCAATTACGGTTTTCTCTTTATAACAATTTTATTTAATCTCTCGATTATACCAAACCAGCTTTAATTAAATATTCAAATATTTGGTTTTACTGTTTATTTCTGATTATTTCTCTTATACTATCATGTAAATGATATTTCACTAAAGATTCACCATTATTATAATTAAATTCATCTAAAATAAAAGCAAAAAAACTTTCCAGATCATTGGATATCACACACATATCTTCTTCATCTCTACCAAAAATTATTATCTGCCCTTTCTTTCCATTTACATCGGGATCTAAATCAATTCCTATAAAATTTCCTCCAGAATCTGAGAATATTGGTATCCATTTATGATTAAAATATTTCTTTTTTATTGCATTTGCCGGTAGCGATGTAAATGACATTTCATCGTAATCGTTATCTGTTCTATTTACTTCAAATCTACCGTCAGAAAATATTGTAAAATTAAGTTTATCCCAATTGTAACATTCATATTCTAATTGATGAAATTCATTAATTATACTTATCAGAGGGCTATAATCTCCAATGTTTATAAATTCTTTTTCTCTTGGTTCTGTATTCTTGCTTCTGTATAGTGAAGGGTGACTGCAGAAACCTACCCCACAAGAAAAGACCATTTTATACCAAGAACTTTGAGATTCTTGATTTTTTACAAGTGCGTTTATTACATAAAATTCAATAATTTTTTTTAAATAATAATCTGATTTTTCTGGATTAACTATTGTTCGAATCTCGGGTTTTTGGAGCTTTTTTGCAAACTCTAAAGTATTGATAATATCATCTGAAGCCATAAACTTTTCGTTAAAAAAAAGCAGGGGACTTTTATCAGGCTGGCCATTTGAATATGTATAAAATGTTTTAAAAGAGTCTGGCAATTTTTCACCTGATAATTGTTCTATCGTATTAATTTCTTCTAGAGTAATTCCTTTGTTTACTAAAGTATCATTAAGGTTTAAAACATCTTGTCTCTTATTTAAAATTGCATTCCATTTTTGAATTAAATCCATGTCAAATTAATTAAAATTATTATACAAAAATAATTTCAAAGCCATTAAAAAAATGTCGACGAAAGACATAAAACTATCAAAATAAGACAATTATACAAAACAAAAAAACCGTAATCACATTACTGCAATTACGGTTTTCTCTTTATAACAATTTTATTTAATCTCTCAATTATACCAAACCTGCTTGAATTAAATATTCAGCGATTTGAATCGTGTTTGTTGCAGCACCTTTTCTTAAGTTATCGGCAACAATCCACATGTTTAATGTATTTGGCTGGCTTTCGTCACGACGGATTCTTCCAACAAAAACATCATTTTTACCTTCTGCATATAATGGCATTGGATACGTAAAGGTATCCAAATTATCTTGTACCGTTACTCCGTCTGTATTATGAAGGATTTCACGAACTTCATTTACATCAAAATCATTTGTAAACTCTACGTTTACAGCCTCACTATGTCCACCTACAACTGGCACACGAACTGCAGTAGCTGTAACTCTGATAGTGTTATCTCCTAGGATTTTTTGAGTTTCGCGAACTAATTTCATTTCTTCTTTAGTGTACCCGTTTTCTTCAAAACTGTCGCAATGTGGAATTGCATTTCTGTGAATTGGATATTTGTAAGCCATATCACCCTGAATTCCTGCGTATTCGTTTTCTAATTGTTTAACTGCTTTTACACCAGTTCCAGTAATTGATTGGTAAGTAGAAACAATGATTCTTTTAATGTTGTATTTTCTATGCAAAGGAGCCAAAGCCAATACCATTTGAATAGTAGAACAGTTTGGGTTTGCAATAATTTTATCTTCTTTTGTTAATACAGAAGCATTAATTTCTGGAACCACTAATTTTTTAGTCGGATCCATTCTCCATGCAGATGAGTTGTCAATAACAGTTGTTCCTGCAGCAGCAAATTTTGGAGCCCATTCTAAAGATGTATCTCCTCCAGCAGAAAAAACAGCGATATCAGCTTTCATATCAACAGCTGTTTGTAATCCTACTACTTTATATTTGGTTCCTTTGTATTCGATTTCTTTTCCAACTGATCTTTCTGATGCAACAGGAATTAATTCCGTAACAGGAAAATTTCTTTCTGCTAAAACTTTAAGCATTACTTCGCCAACCATTCCGGTAGCACCTACAACTGCAATTCTCATTTTTATATTTTTAAATAATCAATTAATCTAATTTATATCGCAAAAATAAGTATAATAAAAGTCTTGGCAAGGTGATTCACAAAAAATAACAAAATGTTATATTTTAAACAATTTGTAAAAAAACCGCCTCTTTAGAAGGCGGTTAAGTTAGACTTAGTGCAGCGGTATATTTTTATTTATTTTTTAATAAATCTCTAATTTGTATAAGCAATTCTTCCTGAGTTGGCCCAGCTGGAGGCGGTGGCGGCGCAACATCTTTCTTTTTAGCATGGTTCATTGCTTTAATGATCAAAAATAAAACAAATGCAACAATTATAAAGTTTATTACAGCCGATAAAAACAGTCCGTATTTTACTCCTCCAAAAGCAGTTAACTGCTCAATAGTTGATAAATTAGCAGCATCTAAAGCCGGTTTCAATAACAGAGGCGTAATTACATCTTCTATAAATGAGCTCACGATTTTACCAAAAGCAGCTCCAATGATTACACCGACAGCAAGATCAACCACGTTGCCTTTCATTGCAAATTCCTTAAATTCTGAAAAAAATCCCATATGCGATCTGTTTTTGTTTATAATAATTGAATATCGAAAATACGCAATTTTCCTTAAAGTTCGGTATTCTATCTAAAAAATACTCGTTTTACACGCTGCGAAATACTGGTCATTATTTCATACGGAATGGTTTTTAATGCTTCAGCCATTTCTATAACCGTTGGGCTTTCGCCGAAAATAATTACCGAATCGCCTTCTTTGCAGTCAATATGACTTACATCAACCATTAACATATCCATACAAACGCTTCCTACGATGTAGGCTTTTTGATTTTTGATGTTTACAAAACCAACCTGATTGCCCCATAATCTCGAAATTCCGTCTGCATAACCAATTGGAATGGTTGCAATTTTTGTTTCTTTATCTGCCATAAAACGGCGTCCATACCCTACACTGTCGCCTGCGGGAATAGTTCGAACCTGCGAAATAATCGATTTTAAGGTACCTACGTTTTCCAGATATTTCTGTTCGGCCGAGTCATTCGAAACGCCATATAAACCAATTCCTAAACGCACCATATTGTATTGTGCATTTGGGAAATTACTGATTCCGGAAGTGTTTAAAATATGGCGGATTGGGTTTATATTTAATTCTGACATTAATTTTGAAGATAATCTTTCAAATAAATTGATTTGTTTTTCTACAAAACCAAAATGCTTCGGATCATCGCTCGTTGCCAAATGCGATAAAATACTCTGAACACGAACGGTTGAGTTTCCTTTTAAAGTCTCAATTAATTCGTCGATCGTATTATCCTCAAAACCTAAACGGTGCATTCCTGTATCGACTTTTATATGAATAGGAAAATCTTTTAAGTTCTTTTCTCTGGCTATTTTCAAAAAGGCATTTAAGCCTTTTATGCTGTAAATTTCGGGTTCTAATTTATATTGAATTATCGAAGGAAAGCTGGTCGATTCTGGATTTAAAACCATAATTGGCAGTTTGATGCCGCCATTTTTCAGCGAAATTCCTTCATCGGCGAAAGCCACACCTAAATAATTTACTTTATTATGTTCGAGCAGTTTTGCAATTTCGAGTCCGCCGTTTCCATAACCAAAAGCCTTTACCATAACCATGATTTTTACATCATCGGCCAGTTTTGATTTAAAATAATTCAGGTTGTGATTTATAGCGTCCAGATTGATTTCGAGAACTGTTTCATGCGTTTTTTCTTCAAGCAGTGAAACAATTTCTTCAAACTGAAATGATCTTGCGCCTTTTATCAATATGGTTTCGTTATTGAAATTCAGGTTTTCGATTTCAGCAATAAATTCGGCTGTATTTTGAAACATGGTGCTGTTTGGAAACTTATCCTGAAAAGATGAAATTGTAGCTCCAATTCCAATGACACGGTTTATTTTATTATCTGAAATTAACTGTGCAACTTTTGAATAGAGTTCTTCATTTGAAAATCCGCTTTGAAAAATATCTGATAATATAACGGCTTTTGAAGCATTTTTTTTCTGGCTTTCCAGAAAATCTAAAGCGATTTTCAGCGATTGAAAATCGGAGCTGTAACTATCGTCGATTAAACTGCTGTTGTGGATTCCGTTTTTAACTTCAAGACGCATTTCAACCGGATAAAGCATTTCCATTCTGTTTTGAATAACGGTAAAATCATATTCAAAATGCAGTAAAACCAATAAACATGAAATGGCATTTTCGATAGAAGCAGAATCGCTGAACGGAATTTCTAAATTAAAAATTTCGTCTTTGTATTGATATTTTATTGTGGTTGAATCGTTTTTGGTTTCTTTTTTCAGAATAAAAACATCTGCAGAGGCATCTGCAAAACTCCATGAAAATAAGGTTCTGTTTTCTAGCGGATATTGAGCAGAAAAGTCTAAAAGACATTTATCTACCAATTCATTTTTTTGATAAATAATTACTGCTGACTTTTTGAAAAGCAATAATTTCTCGTTGATTTTCTGAGTCAGATTTTCAAATCCTTCATCGTGTGCAGAACCTATATTGGTTAAAACTCCAATATTGGGTTTGATGATTTTTTCAAGATTAACCATTTCGTTAACCGTTGAAATTCCGGCTTCAAAAATTCCTAAATTGTGTTTTTCATTTATAGCAATAACAGAAAGCGGAACACCAACTTGTGAGTTATAACTTTTTGGGCTTCGGATAATATTATAATCAGGGCTTAAAAGAAAATTAAGCCATTCTTTTACGATGGTTTTTCCGTTGCTTCCGGTTAAACCAATAATAGGAAAATCGAATAAATCACGATAATAAGCGGCTAATTCCTGTAATGCTTTCAGCGTATTTTTTACAACAAAAAAATTGGCTTTTCCTTTTACATTTTCTGGTATATACTGAACTGCAAAATTCTGAACGCCTTTTTCTATTAACTCGGCAATATATAAATGAGCGTCATTATTAGCACCGGAAAGGGCAATAAACAATGTTTGAGGTCCGTTTTGTAAAGAACGGCTGTCGATCGAAATATGATCTACAAAAATATCAGTGTCTGAGCCTGTCCACTCGGCATTTAAAACCGGGATCAGGCTTTTTAAATTTATGCTCATTTAGAAATTCTTTTTGTCAAATTTAAAAAAAGGTTTGCCACGAATTCATTTTTAGATATAAAAAAGAGTTTGCCGCGAATTACACAAATTTCCACAAATTATTTTTTATTTTTTGCCACAGATTAAAAGGATTTAAATGATTTCTAATCTGTGATAATCTTTTAATCTGTGGCTAATTTTTAAGCATTCAACAAATAAATAATTTGTGGAAATTTGTATAATTCGCGCCGGAAAACTAAATATTCACAGCAAAAAACATTAATTTATTATATTTGTTAAATACCACAAAATAATTCGTTTTGAAAAAAATACTTCCACTATTCTCCTATATACTTCATCCGATTTTTATATCGATGTACGCAACATTGTTTTATCTTTATTGCAAGGATGACATTTTTACAACCCAGGAAAAATACTTTGTTTTATTTCAAATATTGGTCATAACGATCATTGTTCCAATATTGTTTTTTATGCTCCTTCGTTCGACGGGTCATGTAAAATCGATGATGCTGCCAGAGAACTCCCAGCGCCGTATTCCTCTTATTTTACAATGTTTTTTATATATTTTACTGGTAAAAAGAAGCATTGTGATTATGCGTTATCCAGAACTTCATTTCTTTTTTCTGGGCGCTTTATTTACCACTATTCTGGCCTTGGTGCTTTCTCTTTTTAAAATTAAAGCAAGTCTGCATATGGCAGCAATAAGCGGTTTTACAATTTTTGCAGTTGGATTAAATCTTCATCTGCAATTACATAATCCGTATTGGGGAGCGCTTTTAATTTTATTGTCCGGAATCACGGCTTCATCACGATTAGAAATGAATGCACACACTCCAAAAGAATTATTAATTGGATTGTTTGTAGGCGTTTTACCGCAGGTGCTGTTTTTATATTTGTGGTTATAAAATGTAGAAAATTAATCCAGCATTTAAGGTTTTCATGCTTATTTTTTCTCCGTTTAATGTTGTGGTTCCGTCTTTAAACAGCGGACTCAAACCATAATACAAATATAAATTCCATGTATTGTATCCTGCAGAAAGATACGGACCGTACTGAAATTTATTAATAGCAGGGTTGTTATTTATTTTGTACTTATTCTCACCATCATCTAAAATTGAAGAGTTTGAGAATAAATAACTCAACTTTACTCCTGCATAGATTCTCCAGAATTTTGTGCTTTCATAAGTTGAATTACGCCATCTAAATTCTATTGGAAGATCAACAGAATATTGTCTGTATCGGTTTGAAGCAATTTCTCCAGCATCTACAACATTATAAACTATTGTTCCGTTTCCATCTTTTGAAACTGCAAAATTTTGATAATAGTTTTGATAGCTCAATCCTAAACCGGCCGCAATGGCAACTGTTCTTGATTTGTTGATTGGCATATCACGAAGAAAACCGCCCGAAAGTCCAAGCGAGAATTTATTCTGTTTAAATTTTTGAGGAATATCAGTAAACATATTATACGTTACCGAAAAGTAAAATTGATCTTCTCTATACAAAGAATCTATTTTAACTATAGGTTTTATTTCTGGTTTTGCATCCTGCTGTGCAAAAACATTAAAAAATGAAACTAAAAACAAACAGCTAAAAATTAATCGCATAGATTTTTTGAGTTTAAAAGAGGTTTTACAAAATAAACGTTTTACTGAATCAATTTATTTCACTTACAAATATAATATAATGCTAGTTCAGGATGTGATTAGAAAGTAATTATTCTTTTTTTGATTACAAATAATTGATTTTACTGAAGTTTTTTCAAAGATTATGCAGCAGAATTTAAAAAATAGATTTGTAATTGTATGATCTTTTATACCTTTGTGGTTGATGAAGAAAAAACAGCTCATATTAAGTTTCTCATTTGCTGTAACAGTATTGTTCTCAATATTGTTTCAGTCAATACACAGTTATGAGCATATTGTAAAACAGCTTTCTGAAAAACAATGTCATCACGATTATAACGATCCAAATGGCGAAATAACGCATCAGCATCATAATTACGATCTTTGTTTTGTATGTAATTTTGCTTTTGAATCCTTTATTGTTCCAGAAAGTTTCTCTTTCCAATTTCATTCTTTCGACAGTCAGATTCCTTATTTTTTACCACTGTCAGAAAAGATTTTTTCAATTTCAAGACCTTCTTATTTACTTCGGGGGCCGCCGGCAGCTATAGTTTAAACCGCCATTAAAAAATCACATTTCTTTTTACACTAAATTCAAAACGACATTGAGTTTCCTAATCCTATTTTTATCAATCAGGATCAGAATGCTTTGCTGTTGGTTTTAATTTCATTTAAAAGAAAAAAAATCAATTTAACTATAGCACATTTTTCAAATGAAAAAATTCATAATAGCCCTCGTTTTAGGGTTTTCGGGCTTGCTTTCTGCCCAAAATTCAGTTTCAGGAACTGTAACCGATAATCAAAATAATCCATTACCGGGCGTTTCCGTTTATGCGCCTGAATTACACAAAGGAACAACTACAGATGCAAACGGAAAATACGAATTGAACAATCTTCCAAGCGGAAGTTTACGTCTTTCTTTTTCGTATGTTGGGTACGCAACTCAAAATAATACTGTTCCTAAATTAGTAAAGCAAAACACTTTAGATGTTACACTTCAAGAATCGATTCTGGAAATGGATGAAGTTGTAGTTTCAACTCCTTTCAATAAACTGCAATCTCAAAACGTAATGAAAATTGAGCATGAAAGCATCAAAACATTACAGCAAAAAGGAACTTCAACTTTAATTGAAGGTCTGGCAACTATTCCAGGAGTAGCACAGATTTCTACTGGAACTTCTATTGGAAAACCTGTAATTCGTGGATTAAGCGGTAATCGTGTATTGGTTTATTCTCAAGGGGTTCGAATCGAAAATCAACAGTTTGGTGACGAGCATGGTTTAGGTTTAAACGATGCCGGAATAGAAAGTGTTGAAGTAATTAAAGGTCCGGCATCTTTATTATACGGTTCTGATGCTTTGGGAGGGGTTTTATATTTTAATCCTGAAAAATTTGCTGATGCAGGTACTTTTAAAGCTAATTTCAGCCAAAAATATTTTACAAATACACAAGGAAGTAATTCTTCTATTGGTTTAAAAACTTCTACAGACAACTGGAAATTTCTGGCTCGCGGAAGTTACAACACGCATTCTGATTACAAAATTGCCGATGGTGATCGTGTAACTAATTCACGTTACAACGAAACTGATTTTAAAACCGGAATTGGCTACAGCAATTCGAGCTTTTCTAGTGTTTTGAGATACAATTACAATAAATTGGATATTGGAATTCCTGAAGATGGAATTGCTGAGCAGTCTTCAAGCAAAGACACACAGTTTCCAAGACAGGGAATTTTCAATCATTTATTGAGTTTAAACAATGTTATCTTTTTTGAAAATTCAAAACTTGATGTTGATTTAGGATATATCTCTAATGACAGAAGCGAATTTGAAGACAGCAACGAAGCTTCTCTTCACATGAAATTGAATACTTTTAACTATAATGCAAAATATCATTTTCCAAAATTCGGAAAAATCGAAACTATTTTAGGCGTTCAGGGAATGCATCAAACGAATAAAAATTCGGGTGAAGAATATTTAATTCCAGATGCGACAACAAATGATTTTGGTGTTTTTGGAACTGCAAATTACGAATGGGACAACAACGTTATTCAGGCTGGATTGCGTTTTGACAACCGAAATATTACTTCAATAGCACATGGAACTGAAGGCGAAGAAGGTTATTTCCTTCCTCTTGACCGATCTTTTGACAGCTTTAATGCTTCTTTAGGATATAAAACAAAATTAGCCGAACCGTTAACGCTTCGTTTAAATGTTGCCACAGGTTTTAGAGCACCAAACTTAGCCGAATTAACTTCAAACGGTGTTCACGAAGGTACAAATCGTTACGAAATTGGAAATGCTAATTTGAAAACTGAACAAAACGTTCAGACTGATTTAAATTTAGAATATAAAAATACACACTTCGAATTCTTTGTAAACGGATTTTACAATCACGTAAACAATTATATCTATACTTCGCCAACTGGAGAAGTTCGTGATGATAATGATGTTTTTGCTTATGTTCAGGATAATGCAAAATTATATGGTGGTGAAGTTGGTTTACATTTCCACCCGCATCCTTTAGACTGGCTGCATTTTGAAACCAGCTTTGAAACGGTGACAGGTAAAAAAGACAATGATGATTATCTGCCGTTAATTCCGGCTAACAACTGGAACAATACGCTTAGAACTGAATTTAATATCAAAGACTGGCTAAGCGAAGGTTTTGCCTCTTTAAATGTTTCTTCGACTTTCAGCCAGGATAATGTAAGCGGTTTTGAAACAGCTTCTAAAGGGTATACTTTGGTAAATTTAGGTTTTGGAGGAACGGTAAAACTAGGAAAAACCGCTTTTGACATTAACTTAAACGGAAACAATTTATTCGACAAAAAATATATTGCACACCTTTCAAGATTAAAAACTGACGGTATTCCGAACATTGGAAGAAACATCGTTTTGGGAGTTAATTTTAATTTATAATTTTAAATTTAACCGCAAAGAGCGCAAAGTATTACGCAAGGTTCGCTAAGTTTTATTTTATAAAATGACGATTAAAAGATTCTCGCAAAGACGCCAAGCCGCAAAGAAATTTTAAAACTTTGCGCCTCCGCGTCTTTGCGAGATTAATTTTGCGTGCTTTGCGTAAACTCTTTGCGTTCTTTGCGGTTAGTAATACAACAATCTCACAAAAAGCGCTATTTTTGTTACAACAGATAAAAACTAACTATGAAAAAAACATTTTTATTAATGGCACTTACAACCGCAGGAATTTCGTTTGCACAAATTAAATATCCCGAAACCAAAAAAGGTGAAACTGTCGATGTATATTTTGACACAAAAGTAAGCGATCCGTACCGTTGGCTTGAAGATGATAAATCTGCTGAAACAGGTGCTTGGGTTAAAGCTGAAAATGAAGTAACGTATGGCTATTTAGATAAAATTCCGTTTCGTGAGGAACTTAAAAAGCGAATGGAAAAACTTTGGAACTATGAAAAAATAGGCGCTCCGTTTAAAGAAGGAAAATTTACGTATTACTATAAAAATAACGGACTTCAAAATCAATCTGTTGTTTACAGAAAAGATCAAAGCGGTAAAGAAGAGGTTTTTCTTGATCCGAATACTTTCTCTAAAGACGGAACCACTTCTCTTGGCGGTTTAGATTTTTCTAAAGACGGAAGTAAAGCTGCTTATGCCATTTCTGAAGGCGGAAGCGACTGGAGAAAAGTGATTATTATTGATGCATTGTCTAAAAAAGTTGTAGAAGATACTTTAGTTGATGTTAAATTCAGCGGTGTTTCGTGGCTTGGAAATGAAGGTTTCTATTATTCTAGTTATGATAAGCCAAAAGGAAGCGAATTATCTGCAAAAACTGATCAGCATAAATTGTATTTCCATAAGTTAGGAACTTCTCAAAAAGAAGATAAAGTAATTTTTGGAGCCGATCAAAAAAGAAGATATGTCGGTGGTTATGTTACCGAAGACAATCATTATTTAGTAATTACAGCTGCTAATTCTACTTACGGAAACGAACTGTATATTAAAGATTTAAAAACACCAAACAGTCCGATTATTACGATTGTAGATAATTTTAATACTGATAATTCGGTTATCGAAAACGAAGGGACAAAATTATTCATTCACACTGATTATAATGCTCCTAACGGCAGAGTGGTTAGTGTAGATTTCAGCAGTCCAAAACAGGAAAACTGGAAAGATTTTATTAAAGAAACAGAGAATGTTTTATCTCCTTCTACTGGCGGCGGATATTTCTTTGCTAATTATACAAAAGATGCCGTTTCATTGGTTTTACAATATGATTACAACGGTAAATTAGTGCGCGAAATCAAACTTCCTGCCGTTGGAACTGCCGGTGGATTTGGTGCTAAAAAAGAAGAAAAGATTTTGTACTACAGCTTTACAAATTACACAACTCCGGGATCTATTTTTTCTTTTGAACCAAAATCTGGAAAATCAGAAATTTATCAAAAACCAAAAGTTGATTTTAAAAGTGAAGATTACGAGTCTAAACAAGTTTTCTATACTTCAAAAGACGGTACAAAAGTTCCTATGATTATTACATATAAAAAAGGAACAAAATTAGATGGTAAAAATCCAACTATTCTTTATGGTTACGGTGGATTCAATATTAGTTTGACACCAAGTTTCAGTATTGCTAATGCAGTTTGGATGGAAAACGGCGGAGTTTATGCTGTTGCTAACTTAAGAGGAGGCGGTGAATATGGAAAGAAATGGCATGATGCAGGAACAAAACTTCAAAAACAAAATGTATTTGATGATTTTATTGCTGCTGCAGAATATTTAATTGCTCAAAAATATACCTCATCTGATTATTTGGCTATTCGCGGAGGATCTAACGGAGGTTTATTGGTTGGTGCAACTATGACACAGCGTCCAGATTTAATGAAAGTAGCACTGCCTGCAGTTGGTGTTATGGATATGCTTCGTTACCATACCTTTACAGCTGGCGCGGGCTGGGCATACGATTACGGAACTGCTCAGGACAACAAGGAAATGTTTGAATACTTAAAAGGTTATTCTCCTGTTCAAAACGTTAAAAAGGGAACAAAATATCCGGCAACTATGGTAACAACCGGAGATCATGATGATCGTGTTGTTCCGGCTCACAGTTTTAAATTTGCTGCTGAATTACAAGACAAACAAGCAGGAGAAAATCCGGTTTTAATTAGAATTGATGTAAAAGCAGGTCATGGTGCAGGAAAATCTGTTGCGGCTACAATTCAGGAAAATGTAGACATTCAGGCTTTCACACTTTACAATATGGGTTTTAAAGCTTTGCCTAAAAACTAAGACTTTAAACTAAATTTTTTCAGCCACGAATTCACGAATTATTTTTGTGAGTTTGTGGCTTTTTGTTTTGCCACAAATTTCCACCAATTCAAATTTTCAAAAGCTGCGTCCTAATTATTTTTTTGCCACAGATTAAAAGGATTAAAATGATTTATCCACTGTGCTTTTACTTTTTAATCTGTGAAAATCCTTTAATCTGTGGCAAAACTTCAAAAAATAAATTAGTGGAAATTCGTGCAATTCGTGGCAAACCTTTTTTAAATTTGAGAAACTTAAAACTTAAACCATGAAAATTATAAAATGGGGAATTATAGGCTGTGGTAATGTAACCGAAGTAAAAAGCGGACCGGCTTTTCAGAAAGCACCAAACTCGGCTTTAGTTGCTGTGATGCGAAGAGATGCGAAACTTGCTGAAGATTATGCTAAACGCCACAATGTTCCGAAATGGTATTCGAACGCAGCCGATTTAATAAACGATCCCGAAGTTGATGCGGTTTATATTGCTACTCCTCCTTCTTCTCATAAAGAATATACTATTTTATGTGCCAAAGCCGGAAAACCGGTTTATGTAGAAAAACCAATGGCATTAACTTTTGAAGAATGCAATGAAATGATCAGCGTTTGTAAAGAGCACAATGTTCCTTTGTTTGTTGCGTATTACAGAAGAGCTCTGCCTCGATTTTTAAAGATAAAAGAAATAATCGATCAGGGAAAATTAGGAAATATTCGACATGTAAACTGTGTTTTATATCATCCTTTTGAAGAGCGTTACGATGATGAAATCAATCTTCCGTGGACGGTTCTGCCTCATATTTCAGGAGGAGGAATTTTTGTTGATTTAGCCTGCCATACTTTAGATTTTCTAGATTTTGTTTTAGGTCCGATAAAATCAGTTCGCGGACATGCGACTTCGCAGTTAAAAGCATATCCGGCTGAAGATGCGGTTTCAATGTCATTTTTATTTGAAAACGGAATCCACGGATCTGGAATTTGGAATTTTGCCAGCTTTGAACGTTATGACAATACTGAAATTGTAGGCGATAAAGGAAAAATTTCATTCTCTACTTTTGGAAATGATCCAATTCATATTCAATATGCTAATGGAGAAAAAGAAAGTATTGCAATCGAAAATCCGTTACATATTCAACAACCCTTTATAGAAACCGTAATGGCAGAACTTTTGGGAAAAGAAGGTGCTGCTGCATCGAAAGGAGTTTCTGGCTCGCGAACAACTTGGGTTATTGATCAGGTTCTAAAGGAATTCAGGGAGGTTTCTAAATAAATCTTATTATAATTTTATCTGACGAAGGAAGGATCACACTTGAAACTCCGCAATCTAAGTCGTCAATCTTTGTCGAGTCTCTAGTGTGATCCTTCCTTCGTCAGGATGACAGACAAGACTCAAAAAAAAGAGGATATTCTTTCGAATATCCTCTTTTTGTAAACTATAAAAAAAATTGGAAAATTATAGGCTGTATCTTAAACCTAAAGTCAAACCTAAACCAGAAATTCCAACATAAGAACTAATATCATCTGTAGCTCTTGTATTATCAAATCCTGCAGCATTAGTCACTTTACTGTTTGATGTTGTATTAATTTGATCAACATATTTCGTATGACTTGCAGAGTATGAAGCATCAGGACGGAAATTAGTAGGTGTATTTAACTTATCTACTCCATTTTCTGTGTATACTTCAGTTTCTTTTGTTTTTCCGTGAACAGTAAAGTTACGGTATTCTAATTCTCCAAAAACAGCAATATGTGTTCCTAATTTATAAGATGTTCCTAAAGCTGCCAAAAATCCAACTGTTGGATTAGGTTTTACTACATCTTTAGCATAACTAGTGACAATTCCTGCTGGGGTTGTATAAGTTCTATTTGTTTTAATTGTCAAATCTCCATGAACAGGTACAATAACTCCTACTTTCGTGTAAGGTTCAAAACCGTTAGATTCTCCTAAAAACAAGACAAGAGCTGGAGCAACATCAAAAGCCTGAATTTTTCCTACTGCTTTTCCAGTAGCAAATACAGGACCAGCAGCAACTAATCTGTTAGTCGTTTCAACCATAGTTTTACTAGCACTACTGAAATAGTTAAATCCTACTTCTACTCCCAAACGAGTTGAAAAACGATATCCTGCAGTTATACCTGTACGAAATCCTTCTCCAAATGAACCATGATTTGTTTCTCTCGAAATTAAAGTTGTACCATCTGCCGCATAAACATCTGTATTAGGCAATGCACCATTTACAATTGGAAATTCTGTAGCAGCTGTTTGAATAAAATAAGATCCACCCAATTTAAAATACCAGCTTTCTGGTTTTTCTGGTTTTTCTGCTTTTTCTGATTGCGCCATTGTGGCCATAGAGCAAACTAATAACCCTAATAAAAATAGGTTCTTTTTCATAATTCTGATTTAATTGATTTATACAAATTTAGAATATCTTAACATATTCTGTAATTTGGATTAGTTAGACTTGGTACGAAATCGTTGTAATTTCAAGCAATATTACTAAAAAACTATTATGCATGCATAATTTTAACACTAAAAAAATGCATTCTTCTAAATTTTAACTGTTAAAATTTAGTTCAACTTAAAATTTATCTGCATTTTTTCCAATTCCTGCAGCAGCTCGGTGGAAATTCTTACTTTCAATCTTCTGCTTGGCATCGTAAGCTTGGTAACCACTTTTATTTCTTCTACCTCATTTACTTCTTGTATTTTGGTATCCTCAATTGCGGCATCTTCATTTTCATCATCAAAAACCGCATCATCAGCATCTTCAAAATCAGTTGGAGTCTCTACCTCAACCAGTTTCTTTATTTTTTCTAATTCCATGATTTCAAAAGTCACAGAATTATCTCCTTTATTTTCATTAAACAAATGACTCAGTTTATGAATGAACTCAGGATGAAGATCTTTAATATTCAATAAAACAATTAGCTTTTTAGCAAAAGCTTCTAAAATGTCCTGCAATTGTCGAATCTCAACAAACTGCATTCTCGGATCTGTTTTTTTACCGGTATCATGATTTACCCAGCCGTCTTTGATTAATATTTTCAAAAAGGCAAAATTGTTCTGAATTAAGAAGTGGCGGAATTTCAGGTATTCTTCACCAAAAATCTTAAACTCATAACTTTCATCATATCCTTCTAAGTTGAAAGCAGCCCAGCCTTTTCCATTTTTAGCCACACGATGCTGTACGTTATTGATAATTCCGGCAAAATTTAGATTTTTACCTACATATTCATTCATACTTTTTAATGCTTCTAAACGAGCATTACAAAAGTATTTCATCTCAAATCTAAAATCATCCAACGGATGTCCAGAAATATAGATTCCAACAACTTCTTTTTCTTTGGCTAGTTTTTCCATCGTACTCCAATCTTCACATGGGGGCACAACAGGTTCTGCGATTTGTACTTCGCTGGCTTCTCCAAATAAACTTACCTGTGATGAGTTTTCATTTTCCTGAAACTTCGATCCATAACGCATGGCTTTTTCGTAGAAAGTAATTCCGTCTCCATCGTCATGGAAATACTGCGCTCTGGTTGTTCCTTCAAATGAATCGAAACCTCCAGCCAATGCTAAGTTTTCAATCGCTTTTTTATTGGCAGCACGCAAATCAATTCGTTTCGCCAAATCAAAAATCGATTTATATCTTCCGTCTTTTCTATTTTCTACAATTGTTTCAACCGCTCCGGAACCAACACCTTTAATCGCTCCCATTCCGAAACGAACTGCATAATCATCGTTTACCGTAAATTTATAGTACGATTCGTTTACGTCTGGCCCAAGAACTTGTAATCCCATACGTTTACATTCTTCCATAAAGAACGAAACTTGTTTGATATCGTTCATGTTATTCGAAAGTACCGCTGCCATATATTCGGCAGGATAATGTGCTTTCAAATAAGCGGTTTGGTACGCAATCCAGGCATAACAAGTCGAGTGCGATTTGTTGAAGGCGTAACTTGCAAAGGCTTCCCAGTCTTTCCAGATTTTTTCCAAAATTTTGGCATCATGTCCTTTTTGTGCCGCTTGTTCAACAAACTTCGGCTTCATTTTGTCTAGTACGTCTTTCTGTTTCTTACCCATCGCTTTACGTAAGACGTCGGCCTCACCCTTTGTAAATCCTGCCAAAGACTGAGACAAAAGCATTACCTGCTCTTGGTAAACTGTAATTCCATAGGTTTCAGATAAATATTCGGCACAGGCATCTAAATCGTATTTGATTTCTTCGTCACCGTTTTTTCTTCGAACGAAAGACGGAATATACTCCAAAGGTCCCGGACGATATAAGGCGTTCATGGCAATTAAATCTCCAAAGACCGTCGGTTTCAGATCTTTCATGTATTTCTGCATCCCGGGTGACTCGTATTGGAAAATCCCAACAGTTTCACCTCTTTGGAAAAGCGCATACGTTTCTTCATCATCAATCGGGAAATTATCTGGATCGAGATCAATTCCTGTTCTGTATTTTACCAGTTTTACGGTATCTTTTATCAGCGTAAGGGTCTTCAGACCCAAGAAGTCCATTTTAAGCAATCCGGCACTTTCTGCAACCGAGTTATCGAACTGTGTTACATATAAATCTGAATCTTTTGCTGTCGTTACGGGAACGTAATTCGTAATATCCGACGGCGTAATGATTACACCACAGGCGTGAATTCCCGTGTTACGCATCGATCCTTCAAGGATTTTTGCCTGCTGAATGGTTTCTCCTGCCAAATCATCTTCATTGGCAATCGCAATTAATTCTTTTACATTATCAAATTCGTCAGAACGAAGCGCTTTTTTAACTTCCTCTTCACTCTCAGAAATAAAACGCGCCAAATTCCATTTGGACGGCATCATTCCCGGAATCAGTTTTGCAATTCTATCGGCTTCAAATAATGGTAAATCCAATACACGTGCCGTATCACGAATTGCTGATTTGGTCGCCATTTTACCATAGGTGATAATCTGTGCAACCTGTTTTTGACCGTATTTGTTGATTACATAGTCCATTACACGTCCACGACCCTCGTCATCAAAGTCGATATCAATATCGGGCATCGATACACGGTCAGGATTTAGGAAACGCTCAAAAAGCAAATCGTACTTAATAGGGTCAATATTCGTAATCCCGAGACAGTATGCAACGGCAGAACCCGCTGCAGAACCACGGCCTGGTCCTACCGAAACGTCCATTTTTCTTGCCTCGGCGATGAAATCCTGTACAATCAAAAAGTAACCCGGATAACCTGAGTTCGAAATCGTCATTAGCTCAAAATCCAAACGCTCCTGAATCGATTCGGTTATTTCGCCGTAACGTCTTTTGGCACCTTCCATCGTAAGGTGTCTCAGATATTTATTTTCCCCTCTTACACCTCCGTCTTCTTCATCTTCGGGAACCATAAACTCATCAGGGATTTCGAATTTCGGAAGCAATACATCTCGATACAATGAATACCCTTCAACTTTATCAATAATTTCCTGAATGTTGATAATGGCTTCCGGCAAATCGGCAAAGAGTTTTTTCATCTCGTCTTGCGACTTGAAGTAGTATTCCTGATTTGGAAGCCCATAGCGGTAACCACGACCACGGCCAATAGGTGTTGCCTGCTTTTCACCGTCTTTTACACAAAGTAAAATATCGTGCGCATTGGCATCTTCTTTATTTAAATAATACGTATTATTAGTCGCAATCAATTTGACATTGTGCTTTTGCGAAAATTCAATCAGGGTTTTGTTGACACGATTTTCATCTTCCTGATTATGACGCATAACTTCCAGATAGAAGTCTTCGCCAAATTGTTCTTTCCACCAAATTAAAGCTTCTTCAGCTTGGTTTTCACCGATGTTTAGGATTTTACTCGGAATTTCTCCGTATAAATTCCCAGACAAAACCATAATATCGCCTTTGTATTTTTCGACGATGTTTTTGTCGATTCTCGGTACATAATAAAATCCTTCAGTATAAGCAATCGAAGCCATTTTGGCTAAGTTGTGGTAACCTGCTTTGTTTTTGGCCAGTAACACAACCTGATAACCATTGTCTTTTTTACTTTTATCTAAATGATTTTCGCAGATATTAAATTCACAGCCTACAATTGGTTTTATTTCGGTTTCTGTTGGTTCTTCTCCAGCTTCAACCAAAGCTTTGTTTTTTCCAGAAGCAGCTTTGTTGTGATTCATAACAGCGCTCACAAAATGGAAAGCTCCCATCATGTTTCCAGTATCAGTCATCGCTACGGCAGGCATTCCGTTTTTAGCTGTTGCTGCTACAATATTTCCAATTCCGATAGTAGATTGAAGTACCGAAAACTGCGTATGATTATGTAAATGCGCAAATTTTGCTGCTTTGAAATCGGCTTTATCTTCTTCTGAAACAACGGTCTGCTGACCTTCTCCAGCTAAAGCTTTAAGCTGTTCCCTGATTTTATCTGAAGCAGCTTTTAAATTAATGTGTTTTAAACCAATTAACTTAAATGGCTCAGGATTTTGTTCTTGAAATTCTTTGAAATATTCCTTCGGAACGTCTAATTCTTCTTTTGTAAAAACTTCTCTTCTAACCAATTCAAGGAAACAACGCGTAGTTGCTTCAACGTCGGCAGTTGCGTTGTGCGCTTCCGCGAAAGGCTGATCGAAAAGATAGCTGTGTAATTCGGTCAGAGTTGGAAGTTTGAATTTTCCTCCACGACCTCCAGGAAGCTGTAATAATGAAGCCGTAACTTCGGTACAAGTATCCAAAACCGGCATTGAACTCATTTGAGACTGCACTCCCATTCTATGGAATTCGGCTCCCATAATATTAACGTCGAAACCTAAATTTTGTCCAACGATAAATTTGGTTTTGCTTAAAGCAATATTGAATTTTTCTAAAACTTCGGCCAAAGTGATTCCATCGGCTTCAGCCAATTCAGTTGAAATTCCGTGAATACGCTCGGCGTCATACGGAATATTAAATCCTTCTGGTTTTACCAAGTAATCCTGATGCTCAATAAGCTGTCCCATTTCGTCATGCAGCTGCCAAGCAATCTGTATACAGCGAGGCCAGTTATCAGAATCGGTTATTGGGGCATCCCAGCGTTTTGGTAATCCGGTTGTTTCGGTATCGAATATTAAATACATAGAGTTGTAAAAGTCAAATTTTAAAGCTCCAAAATTCCAAATCTTACATGTTGCAAAACATTGACAACATGAAACATAACAAAATGCGAAATGAAAAATCGGAGGAATTCAAATTTACGCTTTTTTTAGAGAAATAAAGAAGCGAAAGTTGTTAACAAAAACGTTAATTAAAACTCCTCGATTGCAATACTTAAAATTTTAAACACATAGAGACATAGATTTCAATTTTATAAAAAGAAGCCTAAAAAAAATCTAGATTTTTAACACATAGCTATATAAGTGAAACGTCTTTGTAGACAAATAAAAACTATGTCTCTATGTGTTTAAAACAAATTACACTCAAAGTTTTATAATCCAAAAAACTTCGATTATTCATTTTGGATACTCATTGCACCAAAATGAACACTTTTAAGCTGTAGTGTATCCTGAACTTTGCTTCATCAAATTACAACAATTAAAAAAAACAATAATCATGAAAACAATTTTTATCACAGGCGCATCATCAGGTTTAGGAAAAGCAACAGCAAAATTATTCCACGAAAAAGGATGGAATGTAATTGCAACCATGAGAACTCCAGAAAAAGAAACAGAACTTTCTCAATTAAAAAATGTAACGCTTTTACCATTAGACGTCACCAATTACGATCAAATTCAAAACACAGTAAAAAAGGCATTGGAACTAAGCGATATCGACATTGTTTTTAATAATGCTGGCTATGGTTTAATTGGACCTTTGGAAAGCCTTTCTGACGATCAAATTACAAAACAATTAAATACCAATTTATTAGGAGTTATTCGTGTTACCAATGCTTTTATTCCGTATTTCAGAGAAAGAAAAAACGGTTTATTTATCTCAACAACTTCTATAGGCGGATTAATCGCTTTCCCTTTAGGATCTGTTTATCACGCAACAAAATGGGGATTGGAAGGCTGGAGCGAGAGTATGGCTTACGAATTAAATCCGTTTGGCGTACATATTAAAACGGTTTCTCCAGGTGGTATTAAAACTGAATTTCTGCATGGTTCTCTTGACACAGGAGCAAAACCCGAATACGAGGCCATGACCAACAGCATGTTTGCAAGTGTTGACACGATGTTTGAAATGGCATCAACTCCAGAACAAATTGCCGATGTGGTTTATGAAGCTGCAAATGACGGAAAAAATCAGCTAAGATATGTTGCGGGAGAAGATGCAAAAGCACTTTACAAACAACGATTAGAATTAGGCGCAGAGACTTTCCGTACTGAATTTGGAAAACAATTTTTAGGTGCATAATAATTGCTGATGGGGTAATCCCAAAAGTATTTTTACATTCTTTTTATTAAGCTCCAGCGGAGCGAAATATGTATAGAAATTCAATAATCCAGATACAAAAGAGCTCCAGCGGAGAGAAATATTTATCGCAATGAATATGTCGCTCCGCTGGAGCTTTGTTCTCAATAATAAACATGATTTCTATACATATTTCGCTTCTCCGAAGCTGATTTTAGTCTTTTAATTTTCTTATTTTTATATCATGGAAAAGAAAAACAATAATCCGGAAAAAATCTCTTCTATATCACAGTTTCATGACCTGCTTCGACTGCCAAAACCGCTTCATCCGATGGTGAGTTTGGTAGACAATACACAATTGGTCATTAATGAAGATTTAGCGAATCATGCTTTTTTGCTTGATTTCTATAAGGTGTCTTATAAGTTTTCCACTAATGGCAAAATGGGCTACGGTCAAGGTTATTATGATTTTAACGAAGGCGGACTCCTGTTTGCTTCTCCCAATCAGTTAATTTTTACTGAAAATGAAGAAGGTGCTGCATACGGTGGTTATACACTTTTATTCCATCCCGATTTTATTCGAAATTATCCTTTAGGAAAAAGCATCAAAAAATATGGTTTCTTTTCTTATGACACCAATGAAGCATTACATCTTTCCGACAGTGAAAAAACTATTATTATTGGATTATTACAAAGCATCGACAATGAACTCAATACGGCAATTGATGAAATGAGCCAAGATGTGATTGTTTCTTATATCGATGTTCTGCTGAATTACAGTAATCGTTTTTACAAACGCCAATTCATTACGAGAAAAACCATCAGTCACGATTTATTATTAAAAGTTGAAGAAACTTTGGACAACTATATCAGCAATGCAGAAACCTTAAAAAGAGGATTACCAACAGTAGAATTTCTGGCATCACAGATTAATGTTTCAAGTCATTATCTAAGCGATATGCTTCGTAATTTAACCGGATTAAATGCGCAACAGCATATTCATTCGAAATTAATAGAAAAATCAAAAGATTTTCTGATTACGACTAATCTTTCGGTAGCCGAAATTGCTTATCAATTGGGTTTTGAATATCCGCAGTCGTTTAGTAAACTATTCAAAAAGAAAACGAGCCTTACTCCGTTAGAATTTAAAAACTCATTGAATTAATTTCAAAATTATTGTCTTCAAAAAATCAGTTTCTGCCTCAAAAAATCATAAAATTCGATAAAAATACACTTCTTGGATGTCGTAGTATTTTGATGTTTTATTGAATCTAAATAACGTCTTGAAAACTACTTTAAAAGCTTTAAAAAACCTAAAAAGCATTCTTTTTGCAAAAATTTTAAAACTAACAATTATTACTATTTTTATACATTTTGTTAGATTTTTTCAATCAAATTCTTATATTTTATAGTGATTATGAGATAAATTTGCAAACTATTAAAACAAAAAACAAACAAGAAAAATTAAAGCCGAAAAAGAAAAAGCAAATCAGTTTCTTAATCATTTTTCTTTCAAATTTTAGTCTGCAAAAGCCGTTTGGCAATTTGTAATTTAGTTTGGGTATCGTATATAATGAAATATCGAAATTGACGCTTTTCTATCTTTTTTTACTTTTGTTTTGCTATTATAATGAACAGGAAATTGCTGTGGTTATAGAAATTACAATTAAAAAAAATAAAAAATGAGTAAGACATTATTTGACAAAGTATGGGATTCACATGTTGTGCGTAAAATTGAAGATGGACCAGATGTGTTTTTTATTGACCGCCATTTCATTCATGAAGTTACGAGTCCTGTTGCTTTTTTAGGATTAAAATCAAGAGGCGTTAACGTATTATATCCGGAACGTACTTTTGCAACTGCCGACCACAATACACCAACCATAAACCAACATTTACCAGTTCAGGATCCGCTTTCTGCTAACCAGCTTCAGGCTCTTGAAGACAATGCTAACGAATACGGAATTTCGCACTGGGGATTAGGTCACCAAAAAAATGGTATTGTACACGTAGTAGGTCCTGAAAACGGAATTACTTTGCCAGGCGCTACTATTGTATGCGGTGATTCGCATACGTCTACTCACGGTGCTTTTGGAGCTATCGCTTTTGGTATTGGAACATCTGAGGTTGAAATGGTGCTTTCTACTCAATGTATTATGCAGCCTAAACCAAAGAAAATGCGTATTAACGTAAACGGTAAATTAAGCAAAGGTGTTGGTCCAAAAGACGTTGCACTTTATATTATTGCGCAGTTAACTACTTCTGGAGGAACAGGATATTTTGTTGAATATGCCGGTGATGTTTTTGAAAACATGACTATGGAAGGCCGTATGACAGTTTGTAACTTAAGTATCGAAATGGGTGCTCGCGGCGGTATGATTGCTCCTGACCAAACTACTTTTGATTTCTTAGAAGGAAGATTATACGCTCCAAAAGGAGAAGCTTGGACTAAAGCTGTTGAATACTGGAAAACTTTAAAAACCGATGCTGATGCTGTGTTTGATGCTGAATTAAACATCAAAGCTGAAGACATCGAACCAATGATTACTTATGGTACAAACCCAGGAATGGGAATTGGTATTACAAAACATATCCCAAGTGCAAAAGAAGTTGAAGGCGGTGAGGAAACTTACAAAAAATCTTTGGCTTACATGGGCTTCAACGAAGATGATGTAATGATTGGAAAACAAATTGATTATGTTTTCTTAGGAAGTTGCACAAACGGACGTATTGAAGATTTTAGAGCTTTTGCTGAAATTGTAAAAGGAAGAAAAAAAGCAGATAATGTTACCGCTTGGTTAGTTCCGGGTTCTCACGTTGTTGAAGCGCAGATTAAAGAAGAAGGTATTTTAGATATTTTGACTGAAGCTGGTTTTGTATTACGTCAGCCGGGTTGTTCTGCTTGTTTAGCAATGAACGATGATAAAGTTCCTGCTGGAAAATATGCAGTAAGTACTTCAAACAGAAACTTTGAAGGTCGTCAAGGTCCTGGTTCAAGAACGCTTCTTGCAAGTCCAATTATGGCTGCTGCAGCTGCGGTTACAGGAAAACTAACAGACCCAAGAGAGCTTTTTTAAAGATTTAGGAATGAAGATTAACGATTTTTGATTTCAGATTTCGATACGCTTCATTAAAAAATCTTCTAAAATTTCAATTTACATTTTACAAAAAACATTAACGATTACAATTTTAAGACACAACAACAAATCTAAAATCAGAAATCGTTAATCTAAAATCAAAAATCAAATGGCATACGATAAATTTACTATACTTACCAGCAGTGCAGTGCCACTGCCAATTGAGAACGTCGATACAGATCAAATCATTCCAGCTCGTTTCTTAAAAGCTACAAAACGTGAAGGCTTTGGAGATAATCTTTTTAGAGACTGGAGATATAATGGAGATGATACTCCAAAAGCAGATTTCGTTTTAAACAACCCAACTTACAGCGGAAAAATTTTGGTTGGAGGAAAAAACTTTGGTTCTGGATCTTCAAGAGAGCACGCAGCTTGGGCAGTTTACGATTACGGATTCCGCGCTGTGGTTTCTAGTTTCTTTGCTGATATCTTTAAAGGAAACTGTTTAAATATTGGTGTTTTACCAGTTCAAATCAGCCCTGAGTTTCTAGCAAATATTTTCGAAGCTATCGAAGCTGATCCAAATACAGAATTAGAGATCAACCTTCCAAACCAAACCATTACTTTATTGTCAACTGGTGAGCAAGAATCATTCGCTATTAACGGTTACAAAAAAAATAACATGATTAATGGTTTTGACGATATTGATTATTTACAAAATATGAAGGAAGATATTAAGGCTTTCGCCGATAAACTTCCGTACTAATAGAAATATCATTCAGTCTATTAGACCCGGCAGGCTTTAAAAACCAGTCGGGTCTTTCTAAATTAATAATACAAACCTGCTATCATTTCGAAATTAAAAGAAATATAGATTGTCAATATGGAAAAAAGAAAAATTGAAATAATGGATACGACACTTCGTGATGGTGAACAAACATCAGGAGTTTCATTTTCTGCTGCAGAAAAACTGACCATTGCGCAATTGTTGCTGGAGGAATTAAATATTGATAGAATAGAAATTGCTTCGGCACGCGTAAGCGAAGGAGAGTTTCAAGCCGTAAAAGGCATTACTTCATGGGCCGAAGAACGTGGTTACATTGAGAGAATCGAAGTTCTGACATTTGTTGACGGAGGCGTTTCAATTGACTGGATGAAAAAAGCCGGTGCCAAAGTACAGAATTTATTGACCAAAGGTTCAATGAATCACTTAACACATCAATTAAAGAAAACTCCTGAACAGCATTTTTCTGAAATCGCTCAAATCATTTCTTTAGCAAAAGAAAACAATATTGAAACCAATGTTTATCTGGAAGACTGGAGCAACGGAATGCGAAATTCTCCAGATTATGTATTTCAATTTTTGGATTTCTTAGCAAAACAACCAATCAAAAGAGTTTTACTTCCAGATACTTTGGGAGTTTTAATTCCTTCTCTGACTTTTGAATTTATTTCGAAAATCAGAGCAAAATATCCGCAAATTCACTTTGATTTCCATGCACACAATGACTACGACTTAAGCATTGCTAATGTCATGGAAGCCGTAAAAGCGGGAATCAACGGACTTCATGTAACGGTAAACGGAATGGGAGAACGTGCTGGAAATGCGCCACTTGAAAGTACTGTCGCGGTTATCAATGATTATATGCCAGAAGTAAATATCGGCATTAAAGAAACTTCGTTGTATTCTGTAAGCAAGCTGGTTGAAACTTTTACAGGTTATAGAATTCCTGCCAATAAACCAATTGTTGGTGATAATGTTTTTACACAGACAGCTGGAATCCATGCTGACGGTGACAATAAAAACAATCTTTATTTTAATGATCTTCTTCCAGAACGTTTTGGAAGAAAAAGAAAATACGCTCTAGGAAAAACTTCTGGAAAAGCTAATATTGAAAAGAATCTTCAGGAATTAGGTTTAAAACTTAACAATGAGGACTTGAAATTGGTTACCCAAAGAATTATCGAATTGGGCGACAAAAAAGAAACAGTAACCAAGGAAGACCTTCCATACATTATTTCGGATGTTCTGGACAGTCATACTTACGAAGAAAAAATAACTATAAATTCTTATATGCTGGTTCATTCTAAAGGAATGCGCCCATCTACGACTTTATCTTTAAATTTAAACGGAGAAATAATCGAAGAAAACGCACAAGGAGACGGTCAGTTTGACGCTTTTATGAATGCTTTATCTAAAATCTATAAAAGCAAGAAACTGACGCTTCCAAAATTAATCGATTATGCCGTGAGAATCCCACCAGGAAGTAGTTCTGATGCATTGTGTGAAACCATTATTACATGGACAAACAACGGAAAAGAATTCAAAACCCGCGGATTAGATTCAGATCAAACCGTTGCAGCGATTATTGCAACACAGAAAATGCTTAATATAATTACCTAAGGCGCTAAGAGACTAAGGTTCTGAGGTTCTAAGATTTTTCTTTAACCTTAAGCCCTTAGCAACTCAGAACCTTAGAACCTTTAAAAAAAACTAAGTCACTAAGAAGAAAAACTTAGAAGCTTAGCAACTCAGAACCTTAGAACCTTTTAAAAAATATAGAATGAAATTAAACATAGCCCTTTTAGCCGGCGACGGAATCGGACCAGAAGTAATAAATGAAGCAGTAAAAGTATCTGATGCTGTTGCCAAAAAGTTCGGACATGAAATTACTTGGAAACCAGCTTTAACCGGTGCGGCTGCAATTGATGCAGTAGGTGAACCTTACCCAGATGCAACACACGAAATTTGTAAAAATGCCGATGCCGTTCTTTTTGGAGCAATTGGTCACCCAAAATACGATAACGATCCTTCTGCACCAGTACGTCCAGAGCAAGGTTTATTAAAAATGCGTAAAGCTTTAGGTTTGTTCGCAAACGTAAGACCAACTTTTACTTTCCCATCTTTATTAGATAAATCGCCGCTAAAAAGAGAAAGAATTGAAGGAACTGATTTAGTTTTCTTAAGAGAATTAACTGGAGGAATTTACTTTGGTGAAAAAGGAAGAAAAGACAACGGAGATACAGCTTACGACAACTGTGTTTACACAAGAGCCGAAGTACAGCGTTTAGCTAAAAAAGGTTTTGAATTAGCAATGACTCGTTCTAAAAAATTATGCTGCGTTGATAAAGCAAACGTTTTGGAAACTTCACGCTTGTGGAGAGAAACAGTTCAAGCAATGGAAAAAGAGTATCCAGAAGTTGAAGTCAGCTATGAATTTGTTGATGCGGTTGCAATGCGTTTGGTTCAATGGCCAAATTCTTATGACGTATTAATTACTGAAAACTTATTTGGAGACATCTTAACAGATGAAGCTTCTGTAATTTCTGGCTCAATGGGATTAATGCCTTCTGCTTCTATGGGAGCTGAAGTATCTTTATTCGAACCTATTCACGGTTCTTATCCACAAGCTACAGGATTAAACATTGCTAACCCAATGGCTACTATTTTATCTGCTGCTATGATGTTCGAAAACTTCGGATTAATGGAAGAAGGAAAAGCGATGAGAGATGCTGTAAACAAAGCTTTAGAAGCTGGAGTTGTTACTGAAGATTTAGCTAACGGAGGCAAAGCATACGGCACTAAAGAAGTTGGTGACTGGTTAGCTGCGAATGTATAACAGTTTATTTTGTTTCAGGTTTCAAGTTTCAGGTTGCTGGAACGTGAAACTTGAAACAAATAAAACCTGAAACAAAAAAAAGGGATCAACTTTCGTTGATCCCTTTTATATTTTAGAAAAAAAACATTAATATTCTCTTCTGTTTCCGCGATCTCCGCCACGGTTGTTTCCGTAACCACCACGATCGTTTCCTCCGCGGTTGTTATTAAAACTTCTTCTTTCGCCTTCTGGTTTTGGCTCAGATTTATTTACAACGATTGTACGACCTGAAACAACAGCTCCGTTCAATTCGTCGATAGCTTTCTGAGCTTCGCTATCATTTGGCATTTCAACAAAACCAAAGCCTTTACTTCTTCCAGTAAATTTATCAGTAATAATTTTAACAGAGTCAACTGTTCCATAAGCCTCAAAAGACTCTCTTAAATCTGCTTCCTCAATACTGAATGGAAGGCTTCCAACGAAAATATTCATAGATACTTTTTTATAATAACGACAAATGTAGTCTTATTTTTCTGTAATCTACTATATATTAGTTTATTTAAGTTTTTATTTAGATTTAAAAGTACAGATTAGTATAATAGAGGGAGCCATAAAAAATTATAAATGAAGAACATAATCATTCTCTTGAATTGGAACTTTATAAAAAACTCCTTCTGTAAAATTAATATTAGGATTTTCTATATTTGTTTCATCATTATTTACTGCAGTAAATTTAAATGTCCCTGATATTGTATTATTGGCTGGATCGTAGTCTGTAATCGTAATCTGTCCGTTACCAATATTAGTTCCTGTAGAGAACGAAGCTGTTTCAGAAGGAAGTGTATTTTCGTAAACAGCTTTGGAAACATCATTAATCCCCAGAGCAAAAGTTTGTTTTTCTTTAGAAGCTGCCTGCAAAGCAACCTTTTCGTATCCTAAAGAACCTTCAATTATAATGGCTCCATTTGTGCCTGAATAAGCTTTATATGTTTGAGCTCTCCAAAAAACATTATTTTTTAAGGTTTGAAAAGCTGGATTATTAAATTTTACATCTTCTGTACAAGACCCCAAAACAAATAGAAGCGATAAAAAATAAAAGATTTTTTTCATAAAAGAAATTTGACACAAAAATATTGCATAAAAACATAGAGTGCTAAAAAATAAAAGTCAAAAAAATGCTAAAAAATGTTTCTAAAATATATTTAATGACTTTAAAACGAATTTTTGACAAAAAAATTATATCTTTGCGCCCTTAATTAACGGAGGTCGAGTACCTCAAAATTTAATCACTAGATTATGTCAGTAAAAATTAGATTACAAAGACACGGTAAAAAAGGAAAACCTTTTTACTGGGTAGTAGCTGCAGATGCACGCTCAAAAAGAGATGGTAAATACTTAGAAAAAATCGGTACTTACAATCCAAACACAAACCCAGCAACTGTTGATTTAAACCTTGACAGCGCAGTTAAATGGTTACACAATGGTGCTCAGCCAACTGATACTGCAAGAGCTATCCTTTCTTACAAAGGTGCTTTATTGAAACACCACCTTGATGGAGGAGTTCGTAAAGGAGCTTTAACTCAAGAACAAGCTGATGCTAAATTAACTGCATGGTTAGAAGCTAAAGCTGGAAAAGTTGATGCTAAAAAAGATGGTTTATCAAAAGCACAAGCTGATGCTAAAGCTAAAGCTTTAAAAGCTGAAAAAGAAGTTAACGATAAGCGTGTCGCTGCTGCTGCAAAAGCTGAAGCTGATGCTATCGCTGCTGCATCTGCAACTGAAGAAGCTGCGACTGAAGAAGTTGCTGAAGCTGCTGAAGAAGCACCTGCTGCTGAAGAGAATAACGAAACAACTGAAGCATAATTTTACTTAGCGATAATGCGTAAAGAAGAATGTTTTTATTTAGGTAAAATCGCTAAAAAATTTAGTTTCAAGGGTGAAGTTCTGATCTATTTAGACACAGACGAACCTGAGTTATACGAAAACCTGGAATCAGTGTTTGTTGAGCACAACAAACACTTGGTTCCTTTTTTTATTGAAACAAGTTCTTTACATAAAGGTGATTTCTTAAGAGTTCGCTTTGAAGATGTAAATACTGAAGAAGATGCCGACGCTATTGTTGGTAATTCTATCTATCTTCCTCTAACTATGCTGCCAAAACTTACCGGCAACAAATTTTATTTCCACGAAGTTATTGGTTTTGAAATCGAAGACAAACGTTTAGGCGTTTTCGGAAAAATAACTTCTATTAATGATTCTTCTGCTCAGCCTCTTTTTGAAGTTTTAAACGGTGAAGTAGAAATCCTAGTTCCAATGATCGATCATTTTCTTGTAAAAATCGATCGCGAAAACAAAAAAGTAATCATGGACCTTCCTGTAGGTCTTGTTGAGATGTACCTTTAAAAAGTATTCAGTCACGGTTTTTAGTATTCAGTTTTACAACTGAGTTAAAAATGTCAATTTACCAAATTATAAATCAAAATGTTCCAATTCAAACAATTCTCTATTAATCAAGATCGTTGTGCTATGAAAGTTGGCACAGATGGCGTTTTGCTTGGTTCTTGGGCTCCTGTTTCTCATAATCCTTTCAGCATTTTAGATATTGGCGCGGGAACCGGAATTATTGCTTTAATGCTGGCACAAAGAACTCACGCAGAACAAATTGATGCTCTGGAAATTGATGAAGATGCTTATGAACAAGCTGTAGAAAATTTTGAAGCTTCTCCATGGGGTGATAGATTATTTTGTTTTCATGCTGGTTTGGATGAATTTATAGAAGAACCAGAAGACGAATATGATTTGATTGTTTCAAATCCGCCTTTTTATGCCGAAGATTATAAAACGAATGATGAACAACGCGATTTAGCAAGATTTCAGGATGCAATGCCTTTTGAAGAGATTGTTGAAGCTGCTGATTTACTGCTTTCTGAAAACGGAATTTTAGCTGTCATTATTCCTTTTAAAGAAGAAGCAAAATTTACTGCTTTGGCTAAAGATTTTGAATTGTATCCAATAAAAATTACACGCGTCAAAGGCACTCCAAAATCAGAAATTAAACGCAGTTTATTAGCTTTCAGCCGAAACGAAGTTTCTGAAATTGAAATTGACGAATTAGTTATCGAAATTGACAGACATATTTACACACCAGAATATATTGACCTGACTAAAGAATTTTATTTAAAAATGTAAATTCTTAATCCGATTTTGTCTGAGATATTTATTCAGCAGTTTGAGGCTCTTTTTTTTGAATGAAATCTTTTAACTTTTCCCAGTTATCAAGAATTTTTGAATACAGCAATTTGAAAAAACTGTTTTTATTTATCCCTTTTATGTTAAAGTAAAAAACATCAGGAATTGGATAAACTGCTTTTTTATTTTCGCATTTTACTTTATACTCAATCATATCATAAAACATGCATTCGAATTGGTTTTTAAATAGTATTAAACCATTCTGCCATTTTATTTCATCTGAAACGCCTTGTGCTATTATATGATCAAAAAAGACTTTAAAATTACCCTCAAGCTCTCCTTTTACAGCTAAATACGTCATACTCTGAATACTATCCGGATAATCCAGAATAGAATTACCTAAAGCTAAGTCATTAAACAAAAAGCTGCATTCATCAAAAGAAAAATATTCTTCGTTTGTAAAAACATGTTTGTAATCTCTGCTTTGCATAAAAAGCGTATTCAATTTCTCTATATTTCGATATAAACAAAATGTCCCTGTTATAAAATCTACCCGGCTATTTAAAATGTCAAAATCTGCCAGTAGTTCATTAGTCATAAATCCTCTAATGTCTCCGTAAACCATGTCAATATCTCCGTGACCCCAGAAATCATAAGAACCAAGAATTTCAGGAAATAAAAATCTATAAGCAGGTTTAAAATCACATAATTTATACGGCTTATTTATAGCGACTTCAAACCCTAGCTTTTGTGAGGCATTGATTTTAAAATCTTCCAGTGTTTTATATACAACTTTAATATTATCCGGTTTTTCAGGTATTACATTCGTATTGTCTGTAACGATAATAAAATCAATAGAAGGATTGTATTTACAGGATTTTACGAAATAAGGAAAGTACCATGGATAATCTCCATACCAACAGGTCATTATTGCAATTGAAGGCAAATCTTTCATATATAAAATATTTATTTTGAAATTCTAAACCTGCTCAAAAATACTTTTAAACTGATATAAAATTCTTTCTATTAGTCGAAGATCTTCTGTTACGATTTCTGCACTTCCTTTCATTTCCTGCTGAAACGTAATCTGCTTATTGTATGACGTTTTCAACCCGTTTGGAAGAGCTACATCTATAAGAAGATTTCCATCTTTATCCGGAACCAGAGAAATATTTTGAATTTTCCCTTTTAAAACACCAAATTCTTTATCAGGAAAATTAGCCAGACGTATATTGACCCTCTGCCCTATTTTTATTTTTCCTGAGTTTAATGCCGGTGCTTTTACTTTTCCTATAAAACCGTTTTTAGCATCTGGAATAATCGAAAAAACATTATCTCCGGAATTTATAGTTTGGTTTTCTGTCCAGATCTGCAAAAAGGTGACTTTTCCGCTGATTGAAGATTTTAAAGCATAAGCCAGTTCCCAGTCTTTTATAACTTTTTTAAGCTGAAAAAAGGACTGTGCCATATTCCTTCCTAAGTTAACTTCCTCTTTAGTGCTGTTTATATGCGAATTCTGACTTGATTTTGTATTATCAATAAGTGAGGACTTTAATTGTGAAATAGATGACAAAAGCCCTCTATAACTCTTTTGTGCCTGAAGAAAACCTAATTTCTTTGCTTCCATTTCCTGAGCCGAAATAATTCCTTTGTTGAACAAAACTTCAAAACGGGCAATCTCATTTTTTTGAAGCTGTAATTCGCTTTCATTAATTACTTTTTGCTGTTCTAAAATCTCCAGCCTTTCTTTGATTTGAATTTTCTCTGAAACCTGAGCTCTGTTTTCTATAGCAAAAGGCTGCAGATCATGATTCAATTGCTGCGCCTGGTAATCTTTCTGAAAAACAGCATAAGCACTTTCTATTTCGCCTAACTGCGTGTTTTTTAACTTCGAAAACGGAAATTGGGCTTGCGGATCGTTAATATTGTAACTGTCGGTTATACTTTTCAGCAAAAAAACATCTTTATAATTTGCTGTATTTTCTATAACTGCAAGTGTTTTATTTTTAGAGACTATTGCTTTATTTTTCACCAAAATTGCTTCAATTCTTCCAGATGATTTTGATACGATTTTCTCTGGCGGAATATTGGTTGTAATTATAATTTCAGTATTTACAACATCGGGATATTTAATAAACCATGAAACAAAAAAGAGTATGATAATAATCGCAAAAATCATAACTGTTCCCCAGCGTATCATCCAATGAGGCACTTTGGTGAGAATGTCCTGAACTTCTTCACTTCTTAATTCAAACGTATCGTTATTTTCTGCCATAATTAATTTCCTAACTGTAACTGATTTTTAACCAATTCAAAGTAATTTCCTTTTTGCTCTACTAAAGCGGTATGATTTCCTATTTCGATAATTTTCCCTTTGTCTAAAACCACAATCTGATCTGCATTTATCACTGTGCTTAGTCGGTGTGCAATTACGATTACGGTTTTATTTTTAAAGAAAATATCAAGCTTCTGCATAATTTCTTTTTCATTGTTTGCATCCAATGCCGATGTTGCTTCATCAAAAAATAAAATTTCGGGATTTTTATATACTGCTCTGGCAATTAACAAACGTTGTTTTTGTCCGGTGCTCATTCCTAATCCCTCTGCTCCAATTTTGGTATTATATCCTAATGGAAGTTCGCTGATATATTGTTTGATATTCGCTACATCTGATGCATAAACCAATCGTTCTTTATCAACTTTATCTACTCCAAAAGCAATATTATTAGCAATCGTGTCGCTGAAAATAAATCCTTCCTGCATTACAGATCCAATAGAAGAACGCCAGGCCTTTTGTGAAATATTTTTAAGCTGAGAATTCCCAATAATAATCTCTCCTTTTTCGGGTTCATAAAACTTAAGAAGCAGTTTCATGAGTGTTGTTTTTCCGCTGCCGCTTACACCTACGATTGCCGTGACTTTATTGGCCGGAATTTGTAAACTCAAATTATCTAAAACAGGAATATCTGAGCCTAAATATCTATAAGAGACATTTTTTAATTCAATATCTGAATCATACGGAACATCATGTGACTGATGCTCTTCTTGTTGTGTTTCATCTTCCTTTTCATGAATTTCAGACAATCTGGCCAATGAAATTTTAGCGTCCTGAAGTTCTCTCACAAACTGAATAAGCTGGGTAATTGGACCATTTAAACTCCCTACAATTGAATTAATGGCAAGCATCATCCCTAATGTTATTGAACCATCGATTACTAGTTTTGCAGACAAAAACGTAATAAAAATATTCTTCAACTCATTAATTACTGATGAGCCAATGGTTTGTGACTGTTCTAAAACCAATCCTTTTATCGAAACTCTAAAAAGTCTTGCCTGAACATATTCCCAGCCCCAGCGTTTTTGTTTTTCGGCATTATGAAGCTTTATTTCCTGCATCCCGTTAATAAGCTCCATAACTTTTCCCTGCTCATTAGAAACTTCTGCAAAACGTTTATAATCTAAAGTTTCTCTGCGTTTCAAGAACAATGTAATCCATCCAAAGTAAAGGAGGCTTCCGGCAAAAAACACTAAAAATATTTTGAGATTGAAATAAGCCAGCACAGCTCCCATCACAAACATATTAATAACCGAAAACAAAACATTTAAAGAGGACGTGGTTAGTATTTTTTCGATTCTGTGATGATCATTTATTCGCTGCATGATATCACCTGTCATTCTTACATCAAAGAAAGAAATAGGCAGATTCATTAATTTGATAAAAAAATCTGAAATTAATGAAATGTTGATACGTGTTGAAAGATGGAGCAGAATCCAGCTTCTTATAAGCTCTAAACCGGTTCTTCCTGCGAAAAGGAACAACTGGGCAAAAAGAATCAGATAAATAAAATGAATATTTTGATTTTGGATTCCAACATCAACAATACTTTGGGTTAAAAACGGAAATATCAACTGTAATAAACTGCTCGCCAATAATCCGATGCTTAACTGAAAAAGATATGATTTATAACGAAGTACATATTGCGATAATATACCAAAACCAAATCCTTTGTTATCTTCTTTATCAAAATCGGTCTGATAAAATTTTGGTGTTGCTTCAATTAATAAGGCGACTCCTTCCTGAGTAAAATCGTCAGCATTGTTTCCTATCCAGAATTTTAAAAAATCTTGCTTATTATATTCAATTAAACCAAAAGCAGGGTCAGAAATATAATAAATACCTTTTTTGATTTTATACAGTACAACGTAATGGTTTTTATTCCAATGCAGAATACAAGGCAGAGGAGCTTCTTCTAATCTTTCTAAATTTAATTTTACACCCAGAGTCCTAAAACCAACTTTCTCTGCAGCATCACTTAAAAAAAGCAAATTGCTTCCTTCACGAGTTGTTTCGCTGTTGTCTCGTAACTCCTGAATGCTGATTGTTTTGCCATAATGTTTGGCAATAATTTTTAAACATGTAGGGCCGCAATCTTTAAAATCTGCCTGCTTGTAATTTGTGAATTTTTTCAATTCTGTTATTTGGGTTTGTTTATAGCAATATTATACAAAAATTCTTAAAAAAATAAAAAATAGGCCTAAATTATATTGATTCGACTTTGTTATATTTAAATGTTTTAATTTTATTAAAGCTTTTGTTTTTATACACTTTTTAGTATTTCAGGTTTATAAAAAAGAAAAAGCTTTGTTAAGTAAATAACAAAGCTTTCTGATATTATTTAATAATCTTTTTTAAGATTCTAGCGGGCAGTTTTCTTCAATAACTGCGGCACAAGTTTCTCCTTCTCCAGGATGTATTACACCTGCAAAAATTCCTGTTCCCGGACAATAGCAAGCTTCGATGCCCGGCCCACCGCCAATTATATTTTTTCTCTCATTAACGCTTAAAACTTCAACTCCTGCAAGGTTTTTTAATTTTTTCATAATTTGATTTTTGTTTGATGTTAATATTTAAGAACGTGTATTCAATTAATAGAAATTCATTTATAGTATTTTTACTACTCCTTTATTTTGACATAAAAAAAAGAGAGAAACTTAATTCTCTCTTATATTCAATATATTTTAGTAATACCAATTTCTCTAGGAGATGGCACTTGATCAGCCCTAACCAAATAAAACCGATCCAAGTGACCAATTATCCTGAGAATCCCGACACCAATCATCAATGTTGGGATAAATTGCTCAATGTTCCACGATCGAGCGCCTACAAATTAAAAAAAACATGACTAAATTTTAAAAAGGCTTTATTGTATATTACTTTAAATAATTTTCAAATTAAACTAGCAGCAAAGACGATTCGTATCGCAGATGCCTGCTTCTGTATTAACCGGACAAACTCCACCAGCTGGTATTAACACGCATCCTGCTTCTATTGCATAAATCCAACATTCAGGAATTCCTCCTTTTATGTTTTTTTGCTCGCTCTTGCTAATATGCTGTGCGTGTTCTAGATTTAAAATCTCTTTTATCATAATTATTATAATTGTTTGATCTCTTTAGATTCATTTAAATCAATTCGATCAAAATCTTTGTATTATATCCAAATTTTAATTTGCATTAGCATAGGTTAACTCTGGATAATATTCTGTACAATCTTCATATATCATAGAATTCCACGAATCACATTTAGATGTTATTTCTTTCACATTACTGCTAAGAATTGTTTTTTGTTCACTTGCACTTATTTCTTGTGATCCTTCCAGATTTAAAATATTTTTTAACATAACCGTTGTTTTTAATTTTGGGGTATCCTTTATTCTGAAATACTTACTTTAAATTCTGTAAGCATTAGGCTGTCTTTTCTAGAACTGTTGTTTCTTTTTCTTCAACAAAATCATTCAAGAAATATTTCAATTCGCTTAACTCATATTCATTTGGAAATAATTTTTCATTTACAATTTTTACTGGTGTGTAATTAAAATCATTTTTAGAGCACCATTCGTATTGCTTATTTATCTCCTGATTAATCATAATGCTGACAGAATCAATTGACCATTTTTTGAGCCATTTTTTCAAACTCATTTTTTTGATATGCCAATCTGAAATTGCTTCAACAGTTTTCCCTGGCGTTGATCTGTTTATCATTAACAGACGTTCTACAACTGCTTTATAAGGATTGTCTGCATTTTCTGGATTAATATTAAATAAAACACTCAAAAATATTTTGTCAGGAAATTTTAAAACCAAATCAAAAGCTTCCTGAAATGTTTTATGACAGTGCTCACAGCTTGGACTTATAATTATTGACAGTTTAACTACAGCGTTTCTGTTTCCAAAATTTAGCCCTCTTAAATCTTCAAACCCATTTGTAACCGGTACTTTTTTAGATAAGAAGTTAAGTAATGAGTAATTTCTTTTAAATTTTTTAAGCTCTTTTAATGAGTTTTCATTTTCTAATACATTTTTTGCCACAGATTTTATTACATACCATATTGGTACAAGAAGCACTAATGAAAATAAAAATGGAAACATCGTATTGAAACTAAAACTTAGTGTAAATAGGTCTGATGAAAACCATATTAAACTTTGGGTAAAAATCAAAAACGAAACCATTAAACACATAACACACCATTTTTGAAGTTCAAATTTTTGAATCCATATTGAAGACACAATAATAGGTATCGCCAATAAACTCAAAAACCCAACAAAAACAGAAGAACTTAAAGGCTGAACCAGAACTGAAATAAAACTTGCTCCAAAAAACAACAGCGGCAAATCAGAGAAACTAACCCATTTGTTTTCATAATTCTCATTAAAATTAATTACTGAGTTACATGAAGAATTAGTACTTAGACTGCAAAATTTTGAAATTATGCTGTTTTTAAAACCAAGTTTTTCCTGAGCAATTAAAATGCTCACAACTAACCCTAAAGAAGATGTTAGTAAAAATGTAAAACTAAAAAGGTCAAAAGAGTTATAGAAAAAAGATAAACCTCCTAAAAGTAAAAATGGCACAAGGTATTTTAACCAGCTCAATTCTACCTTTAAATTTTCTCTCGCTACAACATTGTTTGGTTCAATAGCTACAATAACACCATTCCAGTCTAAAAGAAACTTTTCGTATGATATTTTTTGCGAACCTTTTTTAATTGTATTAATTCGAACAAAATCTTTTGCTCTTTCTACCAATATCAATTCATCTTTAAAATAAGCAAGAAAGTTTGACGGTAAATCTACAATTTGTTCTTTTGGAACTCTTATTGCAGCATTCTCAATTGACAACAAATCCAACGAATCTGTTATCGCAAATAGACTTGGAAAATTTGGATGAGAAAGAAATAAATCTTTGAACTCATTTTTCACTTCCGAGTATCTATTTATTTGAAGAAATTTTTGAATAAGTTTTAACATTTTTGGGACTGTTTTAAATCGTATTTCCAGTACAAATATTGTTGTTTTTATTCAAAATATGATGCTCAACACAGACATTTTATTAATTATACTACATACAATTTATAAATTATATCAGCCTGTATTTATTATTTAATTTATTGATTTTCAGTTTTTTACATTTAAAAAAAAATCTCAAAAACCTCAAAAACCCAATTCTCGATCAAAGACTTCTCATTTTATTTAGTTTTGACATATCAGTAACCTTAACACATAAAAAGATGGGAAATATGAAATTAAAATTTGAGGATTTTGAATCAGAAAAATTATCAAAAAACGAGAAAAAAATGATTCGAGGAGGTGAGGAACCAGGACCTGATAAAGACCCTATTAGAACTGGAGGAGGTACAGTTGGATAAGAAAATAAATCAATTAATTTTAAACTCATACAAACAATTTAAATATTAAATCATGACAAGTAAAAAATTAAATATAGAAAATTTTAAAACTGAAAAAATAGACAGAAACCAACAGAAAGCAATTCGTGGAGGCGATGACCCGGCAACTCCTCCAACTGATGGTAACAAAGATCCTATTAAAGGAGGCGGAGGAACACTTGGATAAAAATAAAAACTTAAATATTATTCGCAAATTGAGCTGGAGAAACTCCAGTTCTTTTGCGAAATGATTTAGCAAACGACACAGCATTTTTAAAACCTACGCTTTCTGCTATAGCCTGTGTTGAATATTTGCGATACATATGATTTGTAATCATTTCGTTGATTACATAATTAATCTTAAGCTCATTAGAGTATTCACCAAAAGATTTGCCAAATCGTTTATTTACAACGTAGGACAAATAAGTTGTATTGGTTTTGATTTTTTTTGCCACATAAGGCAGGGTAAAATCGGCATTTAAGTACTCTAATTTACTTTCCAGAGCTAATAACTTTTCGACAATTTTATTCTCTTTTGCTTCATCAATACTTAAAGCAACATTCTCTTTTTTAAGACTAATCTCTTCTAAATCCGGAACTTGCTCTATTTCTTCAATTTCAGCAGCTTCGGCAATACTTTTTTTCTCAAGATTTGCTTTAAACTCTTCAATCAAGGCATTCATTTTTTTATGCGCCTTATTTTTGTCTATTATATTTTTGATAAGCAAAAAGACAATACCTACTACCAGCAGTACATAAAAGACCTTTAATGCCTTATTTAACAAAACATCATTTTCGTATTTCTTTTGAATGGTAACCATTTCGTCACTCAAATCGTCGGTACCAAGTTTATAATTTACTTCTAAAGCTTCATTATTTAATTTTGCTTCAGATTTTTCATAATTATCTAAGTATATCTTTGAGTGTTTAAAGGCTTCCTGAGGTTCTTTATATATATTGTATATTTTGGCCTGATAGTAATTTGATTTTAAAAAACTTTCGTCTCTTAAGTTATCTATTTCAGAAATCGAATCTACTTTTTTAAAGAATACAAGTGCTTTATCATATTTTTTGGTTTCATAATATAAATTCCCCAAATTGTAATTGGCAATCTTATATTCTCTTTTTAGATTATTTTGTTTGGCATAAAAAACAATATTATAATACGTCTTTTCGGCGTTCTTATAATCATTTTTCATATAGTAAACATTCCCCAGGCTAATTTTTGCCTTAATGTTATTTATGGGTAAGTTTTGAGAATACGAAACTGTCTTTTTATAAAAATATGCTGCAGAATCCAACAGATACATTGGAGACTGGTTTTTCATATACCAGCCTTCATAAGATGCCGCCAAAGTTAAATTATTACTGCTTTTAACGGTATTAAACTGCTGTTTGGTAAAATAGCTTTCATTATTATCAATAAAAGTATTTAACTGTTTTAAATTTTTAATAGCTAACTGATAATTTCCTATGGCCTCGTTTATAAAAGCAATATTGCTTTTAAATTTTACAATTTGAATAATGTCTCCAATGTTAGTAGAGATCTTCATTCCTGCTTGATAATTTTCAAGGGCTTTACTATAGTTTCCTCTTGCTCCTTCTATCAATCCTCCATAATTATACAAATAAGCTTTGAGCTGATCTTTATCTTTTGAGTCCGGCATTTTCTCTAAGTATTTAAATGCCTGATCGTATTTTTCTTTAGATTTTACGGTATTATCTTTTAACTGAAGTAAATAAGCCTGTGCGACATTTGCAAAAGCTAAGTGTTTATAATTACCGGATTTTGCCATTTCATTAGCATATACTGCAGCACTATCTCTGTTTGCATTCAAATTTAATCGAATCTTATCCTGCAAGAGTAAATATTCTTGTTCTGTTAATTCTTTAGTTTGTTGAGAAAAAGAGACATTCACAACAAAAAAAGTAAAAAAGAAATGATTAGCCTCATTCAATATATGTTTTTTTGGAATCTCAAAATTAGTTTATATATTATCAATAAACTAAAATTAATTCACCTTATTTGTGATTATTTTCTAACTAAGATGTAAAAATATAACAATAATGCTTTGTTTTGTTATATTTTTATTGCGTAAATTTGTTTTGCAAAAACTATCAAAAATGAAACCAGACTTATTTCAAGCTCCAGATTATTATAACCTTGACGATTTATTAACAGATGAACATAAATTAGTCCGCGAATCTGCACGTGCATGGGTTAAAAGAGAAGTTTCTCCTATAATAGAAGAATATGCTCAAAAAGCAGAATTTCCAAAACAAATTATAAAAGGTCTTGGCGAAATAGGCGGTTTCGGCCCGTATATTCCGGTAGAATATGGCGGTGCAGGTTTAGACCAGATTTCTTATGGATTGATTATGCAGGAAATCGAAAGAGGCGATTCTGGTGTAAGATCGACTTCATCTGTACAATCGTCTTTAGTAATGTACCCTATTTGGAAATACGGAAACGAAGAACAACGAATGAAATATTTACCAAAATTAGCCACTGGTGAATATATAGGATGTTTTGGTTTAACAGAACCAGATCACGGCTCTGATCCGGGAAGTATGATTACCAATTTTAAAGACATGGGAGATCATTACCTTTTAAATGGTGCTAAAATGTGGATTTCAAACGCTCCATTTGCAGATATTGCTGTTGTTTGGGCAAAAAATGAAGAAGGACGAATTCACGGTTTAATCGTAGAACGCGGTATGGAAGGTTTTACAACTCCAGAAACTCACAATAAATGGTCACTTCGTGCTTCTGCAACCGGAGAATTAATTTTTGATAATGTAAAAGTTCCAAAAGAAAATCTTTTACCAAATAAATCAGGATTAGGCGCGCCGCTTGGCTGTTTAGATTCAGCAAGATACGGAATTGCTTGGGGAGCAATTGGTGCTGCAATGGATTGTTATGACACGGCTTTGCGTTATGCTAAAGAAAGAATTCAGTTTGGAAAACCAATTGGAGGAACTCAGCTGCAACAGAAAAAATTGGCCGAAATGATTACAGAAATTACAAAAGCGCAATTATTAACCTGGCGTTTAGGTGTTTTAAGAAACGAAGGAAAAGCAACAACGGCTCAAATTTCGATGGCAAAACGTAACAATGTTAACATGGCAATCGAAATTGCCCGCGAAGCCAGACAAATGTTAGGCGGAATGGGAATTACCGGAGAATACTCTATTATGCGCCACATGATGAACCTTGAAAGTGTTATTACTTATGAAGGAACTCATGACATTCATTTGTTGATTACAGGAATGGATGTAACTGGGATTCCAGCATTTAAATCATAAACATCTATTAAATTATATATAAAAACAATTTAAAAAGCTTCTTCTAATCGAGAAGCTTTTTATCTTTGCACCAAAATTTACATAAATGAATATTGAAACTATAAACAATAGCATTCAACCTCAAAAAGAACAGCTTTTAAAACATTCATTATACAACAAAATCCAAACTATTGATGATTTACACAGTTTTGTACAAAATCACGTTTTTGCCGTTTGGGATTTTATGTCTCTTTTAAAAGCACTACAAGCCAAACTTACCTGCACAACAACTCCTTGGTTTGCCACTAAAAACCCGGAAACAAGATATTTAATTAATGAAATTGTTCTTGCCGAAGAAACAGATTTGAGCATTGACGGAAGAAGACAAAGTCATTATGAAATGTATCTTGAAGCAATGGAAGACTGTGGTGCAGACACAACAGAAATCAACAAGTTTTTAGAGTCCGTAAATTCTCTTCACAATATTTTTGTTGCCATCAAGCAAAGTTCACTTCATCCTGAAATTAAAGCTTTTTTAGACTTTACTTTTAGAGTTATTGAAGAAGGAAAACCGCATCAAATCGCGGCGGCTTTTACTTTTGGTAGAGAAGATTTGATTCCGAGTATGTTTTCTGAAATCCTGAAAAACTTTCAAAAAAATCTTCCGGATACAGATTTAAGTAAATTGGTTTACTATTTCGACCGACACATTGAATTAGATGCTGACGAACACGGACCAATGGCCATGCAGATGATTACAGATTTATGTGAAAATGATGCGCAAAAATGGAAAGAAGTAGAAGAAGTTTCGATCTTGGCTTTAGAAAAAAGAATCGGACTTTGGAATGCCATTGAAGAAGAAATTATAATGAAAACAGAAATGGTTTAAAAACCAAAACAATACATTTAACGTAACTATTTGTTTAAACAAGCCAAATTTTAAACAAATTATGAAGCCTCAATTTAAACAAATAGTTACTGTTATTCTTTCCATATTCTTATTAAGCTGCAGTACTGACGAATCAAAGGCAGAAACTGCCGTAACACCGCCGGTTGTTCTTCCGCCGGTAACACCAAATCCAGGTAATCCCATTTCAAAATCTGTCAATTATCTCGCTTTAGGCGACAGTTATACTATTGGACAAAGTGTATGCGAAACCTGCAGATTTCCGGAACAGCTCAAAACCAGTTTAAAAGCACTTTATCCTCAAACCAGTTTTTCTTTAAAAATAATTGCCACTACAGGCTGGACAACCTCTAACTTAATTTCGGCCATAAAAGAACAAAATCCCGATTCAAATTATGATCTGGTAACACTTTTAATAGGCGTAAACAATCAATACAGAGGGCGGGATTTTTCAGTATATGAAAAAGAATTCCCTGAATTAGTCACCAAAGCAATTGCTTTGGCCAAAGGCGATAAAAAAAATGTTGTTGTAGTTTCTATTCCTGATTATGCCTATACTTCTTTTGGGATGATGTACGGAGCTGAAAATCAAAAGAAAATTTCAGAAGAAATAGACAAGTACAATGCTTTTGCTCAAAACTACTGTATAAACAAAGAAATAGCATTTGTTTCGATTACTGATATTTCACGTCAGGGACTTACAAATAAAAATCTGGTTGCTTCAGATGGTCTTCATCCTTCAGAAACTGCTTATAAAATGTTTGTAGAGCGTATGCTGCCAAAGGTAAAAACAGCGTTGCAGAATTAAACGATTTTCAGAAAAAATATAGCTAATTTTGCTAAAGCAGATTATCTTGAAAATCAATTAAATTCATGCAAGTTTCACCTTCAAAAGAGCTGTCTCCTTATATTAAGCATTATCTGTTTTTAGATAATACCGAAACGGCTGTACAAAAATTTCGTCTGTTTTCTGATGGCAATACCGGAATTGTATTTTCGGTAAAAAGCAAACTCATTTCCGGAATTAATAAATATGAAATAAAAGAATATCTGCCTGCTTCATTTTTATACGGACAGCTTAATGGTTTTAAAGATCTTTATTCTGAAAATGAAATAGCGCTGATTATTGTCGTTTTTCAACCCAACGGAATTCACCAATTATTAGGAATTCCTGCCCATGAATTTCTCGATTCTATTATTCCTGTTGAAGATGTATTTGATAAAAAAATTAAAATACTACAGGAAAGCCTGTTTAAACAAAATAATCAAATACGAATAGAACTGCTTAATTCTTTTTTTAATTCGTTAATCGCCTCAAAAACAACCTCAAATCAATTTTTAATAGATCATTCTTTAAGCTTTATAATCAAAAACAAAGGACAATTCTCTATAAAACAATTAGTTGAGTATACAGGTTACACAGAAAGGCATCTGGAAAGAAAATTTAAAGAATGCATTGGATTGAATCCGAAGAAATTTGGAAACGTTGTGAGACTGCATCATTTCCTGAAATTATTAAAAGACAAACCAGACGACACTAATCTAACAACAATTTGCTACGACGCCGGATTTTCGGACCAATCGCATTTAATAAAAGATTTTAAAAAACATACCGGAATAACTCCAACCGAATATGTACACAGCACTGGAAAATTAACCAACAATCTTATCAAAAGATTTTCTGTTTCGCCATTTTAAAATGTCGGTTTTATACAATTTCTAAAATATTGATGCCGCTATTTTTGACTAAAATTAATAGCATACAATATGAAAAATTTAAAAATTGCTGCTGCTCAGTTTGAAAACAAAAGCGGCGACAAAAACTATAATTTATCTGTAATAGAAAAACTTTCTCAAAAAGCGTCAATTGAAGGCTGTGATGTGATTTCATTTCATGAATGCTCAATCACCGGATATACATTTGCGATGCATTTATCAAGAGAACAAATACTGGATCTTGCAGAATTGATTCCAAGTGGAGAAAGCGTTTTAAAATTGACCGAGATTGCTAAAAATAACAACATTGTAATATTAGCAGGACTTTTTGAAAAAGACGAAAACGGCAATTTATTCAAAGCTTATGTTTGTGTCGATAAAAATGGTTTAGTGGCCAAATACCGAAAACTGCATCCGTTTATAAATCCGTATTTAACACCTGGAGATCGTTATTGTATTTTTGAAATTGAAGGCTGGAAATGCGGTATTTTAATTTGTTACGACAATAATATTATCGAAAATGTACGTGCCACAAAACTTTTGGGTGCCGATATTATTTTTATGCCTCACGTAACGATGTGTACGCCTTCTACCCGACCTGGCGCCGGCTTTGTGTCGCCGCAGCTTTGGGAAAACCGCGAAACAGATCCAACTTCATTACGATTAGAATTTGACGGAATGAAAGGCCGTGACTGGTTAATGAAATGGCTTCCGGCAAGGGCTTATGACAATGCTGTTTATGCCATATTTTCGAATCCAATTGGTATGGACGATGACCAGTTAAAAAACGGCTGTTCTATGATTATTGATCCTTTTGGAGATATTCTAGCCGAATGCCGCACTTTTGACGATTCTTTTGCAACGGCGATACTTACGCCAGAAAAATGCATTCAGGCTGGAGGGAATCGCTATATAAAAGCTAGAAGACCAGAATTGTACAGAGATATTATTGGACAAAATCACCAATCAGAGCAAAATGTTGTCTGGCTGAACTCTGATAAAAAAAGCATAAATTAATTGTTTCATCTTTCTAAAGCTATTGAAAGATTTATCTTTGAAGATTCATTAATTTACAGAATAAAACCCAACAATGGAATTTTTTAAAACTACAACTCAGGATATCGATGCTGTTTTCGATATTTATAACGAAGCTACATCTTACCAGAAAACTGTAAACAATAAAAGTTGGAGAGGTTTTGAAAGAACATTAATAGAAAAAGAAATTGCTGAGAATCGTCATTTTATAATCAAAGAAAGAAACGAAGCTGCCTGTACATTTGTACTTACTTTTAATGATTTAATTATTTGGAAACAAGCCAGCAAAGATCCTGCAGTTTATTTACATCGTATTGCTACAAACCCGAAATTCAGAGGACAATCTTATGTCAAAAAAATTGTAGAATGGGTTAAAGAATATGCCAAAGAAAATGGCAAAGAATACATTCGGCTTGATACACACAGCGGTAACGAAAGAATAAATAAATATTACACCAGCTGTGGTTTTGAGTACAAAGGAATAAGCACAATTGAGTGGACAAATGAATTACCGGAACATTATAAAGAAGGTTCTTTTAGTTTGTTTGAGATTAAGCTTTAAAACCAAAAACACTGTCTTTTTGTAAGCTTCAGAGAAGCTAAATGTTTATAGAAAAGAATAAATATTTACAACATAAAGCTCCGGAGGAGTGACATGATTTTCTACAGCCTAAATATGTGTCACTCCACCGGAGTTTTTTTATTTATCTTATTGTGGTTCTATAAATATTTTACCCCGCTGGGGTTTTACAGATAAAAAACATTGTTTTTGAAGATTGAGTTTTAATTAAATCTTTCAAAAACTGTATTTTTGTATAAAAAATGAAAACGGTATCTTACAAAAATCAGCTTATTTTTTACCAAAATATATTTTTCTTTAAGATTTTTAAATACCTTTGATTTATGAGCACAGCAACAAAACCATATCATATAGGGCGAAAAATTAGCCGTATTCGTGAACTTAGAGACATGAAACAAGAAGCATTGGCAGAGGCTCTAGGTATAACGCAGCAATCTGTTTCGAATATAGAAAACAGTGAAAATATAGACGAAGAAAAACTTAAAGAAGTTGCAAAAGTTCTTGGAGTTACTGTTGAAGCAATTAAAAACTTTTCGGAAGAAGCTGTATTTAATTATTTTAATAATTTTTATGACAATAGTACTGGTGGTAATGGAATATTCAATTCCAATAACTACAACTGCACTTTTAATCCTTTAGATAAAGTTGTTGAACTATACGAGCGTTTGGTACAAGCTGAAAAGGATAAAAATGAGTATTTGGAAAAATTATTAAAAGAAAAGTAAGCCTTTTATAAAATATAATTTATTGTGAAAAGAGATTTCAAATTTGAAATCTCTTTTTTATTTAAAAGGATTAAATCTTTTATAATCTACTTTTTATCTAGTGCAAACGAGGCAATAAAATTGGAACCGTACAATGCAAAAAATTTATTTGATTGCTCATTTTCAATTTCATTTGTTTTAAGCGTTATTTCCTCAAATAGTTTTTGAAAATCATCCTGACTTTTACACTTTAAAAGCTGACTGTTACTTTAATTAACTAAATTTTGAAATGAAATCCTGCCTTCTTCTCTCAGCTTCCATGTTTCAAAAATTTTAAATTGTAAAATAAGCGTTCCTGCTAATGATCCAAATAATGGAATGAGAACACTAATAAGCCTTGTTGTTTCTGTCCATGAATCTTTATCTTGATATGCTATAAAAATTGAAGTCAAAAAACCGCTTAATAATGAAATTAACTGGAGCGAATACCAAATTCTATAATTTAATCTGCATGTTTTAGCATACCAGATTTCATAGTTTTTATGAATTTCCTTTATAAATACTTTAAGTGAAGCTGAATCATTTGATACTGGCTCTGTCATAGTTATTATTTTTTAAGAGTTCACAACACAATCAACTGAAAAACAACGCAATGTATAATTTATTATCAAAGAACAATTAAGTAATAATACCTGTTTTTTTTCTAAAACAAAAATCCCGCAATTTCAATATTAGAAATTGCGGGATTATATTTGCAGAGAGGAAGGGATTCGAACCCTCGATATAGTTACCCATATACTAGCTTTCCAGGCTAGCTCCTTCAACCACTCGGACACCTCTCTATTTTGGTCTGCAAAGAACACAAAAAAAATCGAGTTTTACAACGTAAATTTTTAAGATTCGTTTATGCTCTTGCTAAATGCTTCCATAAACAATTTTACGGCTTTCTTTTGGTAACTCCCAATCGTGAGCATAAAAGATTCGCGTTTGGTTACTACTCCTGTAATTTGAATGGCTTTAAGACTATGTTCCCAGCCCTTTAATGCTTTTTCGGCCACAATAGTTGCCCAGTCGCTGTTTTCTACCATTTGCAATAAAGCATTAATCGAATTTAACTCTATAGAAATCTTCGGTTTCATATGATGTTTTACAAACAATATTTCTACATATTCTCTGGAATTCGATCCTTTTCCGGGAAGAATCAGCGGTACTTCTTCTATTTTTTTAAATGGCATTTTTTCTAAGGAAGCCAAAGGGTGCGTTTTAGCAACTGCCATTACCATATTTGATGTAAACAAAGGCACTTTTTGAATTGGAGGACCAATTTCATGCGATGAAATTACTAATACTAAATCTAGTTCATTATTAATCAGTTTTTGCTCTAAGGCTTCAGTTGTACCGTAATCTACTATGATTTTTAAATTCTGATATCTTTTGGCAAATGCATTAACAACAGGAAGAACTAATAAACCAAAAATATAAGTAACCCCTATTCGAAGTTCACCGCCAATCATTTCGTTTAAATCTTCAATGGCCTGCTTTCCGTTTTCTACATTTTCTACCACTTTTTTAGCATGAATTAAAAAAACCGAACCAGCTTCTGTAAGCTGTACTTTCTTTCCAATTCGCTTAAACAAAGGCATACCAAGTTCTTCTTCCAGTTTTTTTATTTGCTGTGAAAGTCCTGATTGCGTTACAAAACACAATTCGGCTGCTTTTGTAAAATGCAATACCTCAGCTGTTTTAATAAAATATTCGAGTTGATAGATTTCCATATTGATAAGTTTTACTACTTATTATCAGTAAAATTATTAATTTTTCTAATGAAATCATAATCCCGAACTTTGTAAAAAAATATTTCAGGTTATGTTTAAAGCGTTAAAATCAAAAAACTTCAAGTTATTCTTTTACGGACAATCCGTTTCGGTTATTGGAACCTGGATGCAGAAAACAGCCGTAAGCTGGATGGTCTACAGCATAACAGGATCTGTATTTTTATTAGGATTGGCAACGTTTTTAAGCATGATTCCGTCCTTATTTTTAGCTCCGCTGGCCGGAAGTATTATTGGCCGTTACGACAGACACAAAACATTAGTTTTTCTTCAGTCTCTTGCCATGCTGCAAGCAGGAACTTTGGCCTTGCTGATTTATTTTAAAATATACAATATCAACTTTATTTTAGCATTAAGTTTAATTCAGGGAATTATCAATGCCTTTGACATGACCTGCCGTCAGACCATGATGATTGATATTGTTGACAATAAAGAGGATCTTCCAAATGCGGTTGCACTTAATTCAACAATGAACAACTTTGCCCGTATCGCCGGCCCTGCACTTGCGGGAATTATTCTGCACGAATATGGCGAAGATATTTGTTTCATTGGAAACTTTGTGAGCTATGTTCCCGTTTTGATTTCTTTAATGTTAATGAAAATCACACCTCATATTAAAGCCGAAAACAAACTAAATATGATTGACGATCTTATTGAAGGTCTTGATTATGTAAAGAAAGAAACCGAAATGGCAAGAATGCTTTTAATGCTTACCTGCAGCAGTTTATTTGTGATTTCGTTTAATACCCTTATGCCGGTTTTTGCCAAAGACATCTTCCACGGAAATGCCGAAACATTCAGCTGGTTTGAAAGTGCTGCCGGAATTGGTTCTGTTTTATCTGCTATTTATCTTGCCAATCTAAAATCTGCTGAAAATATGAGTAAATTACTAATTGCCGCAAGTTTACTTTTGGGTTTAAGTGTCATTATTTTAGCTGTTTCAAACAGCATTACCGTCGCTTTGATCTGTATGACTTTAAGCGGAATTGGAATGATGGGACAAACCTCATCTATCAATATTTATATTCAGACACACAGTATTGTTAGTATGCGTTCCAGAAGTATCAGTTATTTTATGATGGCGTATCAGGGAATGATTCCTGTGGGAAGTTTAATTATTGGTTATGTTTCTCACTCACTTGGCGTAAGAGCTACTGTTGCTATTCAGGGAATTATCTGTATTCTTTCTGTTATTGTTTATGTGTATTACAAAAAACATAAAGCTTCTGATGAATTGGAGACTTGTCCCGTTGAGTATAGAAATTCGAAATTTTAATTCAAAAGAAAACATTCCGTAGGAATGTCTGCTTGGTAGAATTAAATTTGAATTACGGTTATACGTTCTGTAGGAACGTTTGATTAACGTGCGGATACATTATTTTCGTTAAAAACACAAGTGTCCCTATGGGACACAATATAAAACGATATTATTATTTTTCTACCAATGAGATATTCCTATGGAATATTCTCGTCGTGATGAATCTTCAACTTTGTCAAAGTTCTTTATTTCAAAATAAATTGATATTTTTATTTAAAGAGATATTTCCCCGCGAAGTGCCGTTTCAAAAATATCTTTAAACTCGTTTTGAGGAATATTATGACCCAGTAAATACATCAATTTTGTAATTGCGGCTTCTGTAGTAATGTCTTTTCCGGAAATAACACCTAAAGATTTTAAAACAGTACTGGTTTCATACTGTCCCATATTCACGCTTCCGCCAGAACATTGTGTTACGTTTACGATATGCATTCCGGATTTAATGGCTTTTTCAATTAAATTTAAAAACCAATCTTCGGTTGGAGCATTTCCTGAACCGTAAGTTTCCAGAATAATTCCTCTTAAACCTTTAGTTGCCAGAATTGAAGCCAAAACAATTTCGCTCATTCCCGGAAACATTTTAATAATGGCTACGTGGTTGTCTAAGTTTTTATGAACGATTAGTTTTGCATCTTTATTTATAGGAAGGAATAAATGTTTGTTCAATTTTAGATGAACTCCAGATTCTACCAATTCCGGATAATTTGGTGCAGTAAAAGCTCTAAAATGTTCGGCATTTACTTTTGAAGTTCGGTTTCCGCGGTACAATTTGTATTCAAAATACAAACAGACTTCTGTAATAACCGGTTTTCCGTCTTCTAAAAGTGATGCAATCTGAATGGCTGTAATCAGGTTTTCTTTTGCATCGGTACGCAAGTCTCCAATTGGCAATTGCGAACCTGTAAATACAACTGGTTTTGCTAAATTCTCGAGCATAAAACTCAATGCCGAAGCCGAATACGACATCGTATCTGATCCGTGAAGAACAACAAATCCGTCGTAAGAAGCGTAATTTTCCTCAATAATTGTGGCAATTTTAGTCCACATTTGAGGATTCATATTCGAAGAATCAATTGGATGTTCGAATGAAATCGATTCGATTTCGCAGTCCAATTGTTTAATTTCTGGAATTTTCTGAATTAATTTACCAAAATTGAAGGCTTTAAGCGCTCCAGTTTCAAAGTCTTTGCTCATACCGATGGTTCCTCCGGTATAAATCAATAATATTTTTGCTTTAGATGACATCTTGGTATTTTAATTTATTGACAACAGGATTGGCATACATAGCCAAAAATCCTTGTCTGGTAACAGGATTATCGCTTCCAATTCTCATTTCTAAACGACGTTCAAAAAGCTGTTTTTCGCTTTCTTTGTATTTGTCTGCAAATCGGTTAGTGTCGTTTAAAATATCGTAAGCAATAAAATTAGTCGGCCATAATTGATAGTTTTTCAAAACAACATCATCAATAGTCTGTGCCAAAGCCTGAACTTGTTTGTTTACATTGTCGTTTTCGGCTACAATCTTATCGATTTCTGTATCTAAAACATCGCCAACAGAAATATGTATTCTTTTTTTAGTTCCCATGATACCGCTTAAAATGGTCATGAAATCTTCATTTTTGTCTTTTACGTAAACTTCGTTGTTTGCTTCTGCCATTAATTGCGGCATTTTCAATACATCAGTCGGATCATATTCATAAGAAATAGAAACCGGAACGATTTTTAGTTTCTTAAAATAATCCATTAAGTTTTGTTCGTCAGACCCCATTCCAATCATTTTTAAAACTCCCGGATTGGTTTCGTCATTCCCGTCTTTTGTTCTTCCTTCTCTTTGAGCAATCCAAACCGAACGGTTTTCGCGAAGCAGTAACTGTCCCATATATTCTGAAAGCAGTTTAGAACTTTGCAGCATTTCACGAGGCGATAAACCTCTTAAAACCAAAAAGTTTCGGTTTAATTTTGCTAAAGTTGCCAAGAACGCTTTCTTTACTAAATTATCTCCAATTGCCGAAGCGGTCATTACTAAACCATGTTCGAATAAACAAACATTTAATAATGTAGTATCTAAAAGAATATCTCTATGATTTGAGATAAACAAATAAGAAGTATTGGGTTCTAATTTTTCAAAGCCTGAAGTAGTTAAACCTTCTGAGCTTTTTTCAAGAACTTTTTGGATGGTATTATAAATAAAATTGCATTGAAAATCACGAATAGAATGTGTTTTCTTTAACTGTTCCTTCCAAACCTCATCTTCTACATCCGGAAAAGTAAAGTTCATCATGGTTTTCATCATTGGGTGATTTACAACATCATGAAGGGCTTCATTTATTTCGGTATCATAAAAAGGTCGAATGGCATCAAATTTCTGCATTATTTATATAGGTTTTAAGTGGGCAAAAGAACAAAAAAAAAATTAAAGTTTTGTAAGGCACAGGTTAAATCCCAAAAACGTCTTTTGAGTTTTGTGTTGTGATTACTGCTATTTCTTCTGCAGAAACGCCATATACTTCGCTTAATTTCGCTATTACGTTGACTAGATAGCTGCTTTCGTTTCTTTTTCCTCTATACGGAATTGGTGCTAAATATGGAGAATCTGTTTCAAGAACGATGTGTTTTAAATCGATTTGATTTAAAAACTGATCAATTTTTCCGTTCTTAAAAGTCACAACACCGCCAATTCCTAATTTCATATTATAAGAAATGGCCTGCAATGCTTGTTCTAAAGTTCCGGAAAAACAATGAAAAATCCCAAATAAATCTTCAGATTTTTCTTCTTCTAAAATTTCGAATATTTCATCAAAAGCTTCGCGACAGTGAATTACGATTGGCAATTTGTATTGCTTTGCCAGTTGAATTTGTCTTTTAAAAGCAATTTGCTGTTCTTTTAAATGTGTTTTATCCCAATACAGATCGATTCCTATTTCACCTACTGCATAGAATTTTCGCTTCGATAATTCGGTTTCAACATGGGCTAATTCGGTTTCATAATTATCCTTTACGTAGGTTGGATGCAACCCCATCATGAGGAAAATGTTATCAGGATAATTTTTCTCTAAATCGTACATCGATTGTGTCGCCGCCGCATCGATTGCTGGAATAAAAAAACGGGTAACTCCAGCATCAATGGCGCGTTGAATCATTTCGTTACGATCCTGATCAAATTCTTCAGAATATAAATGGGTATGTGTATCGGTAATAATGGGTGTTGAATTCAAGGCTCTAATTTTAAAATGCCAAAATTACGACAATATTAAAAGAATAGCAATTTCGTGTGAAATGGCACACGGATGAAACCGATTCACTTTGTAAAAACGCTTATTTCAAAGGATTTTTTTATGCTTTTGTCATACTGAGCGAAGTCGAAGTCAAATACAGATTATCGCTTATTTTAGTCAATTCATATGATGCTTCGACTTCGCTCATGAAGACAAACTAATGTTTACTTTCCGGTTTCGATAAACAGCAAAGCACGATCTAAAACTTCATCTCTACCTTCCTGAATTCCTTTTATGGTTGGTTTTACTTCAATATCTGGTACAATTCCTATGCGCTGGGTTTCTCTGCGGTCTGGATAATACACTCCAAGTCCCGAAAAGCCTGTATGAAATCCACTGAAATCAAATTCAAACACATTGCCATCTGCTCCAGCAGTTTGACTTCCTATTATTGTGGTATTTCCTGCTGTTTGAAAACACATCGCCGTCCATTCTGACTGGCTTATAGAATCTTCATTAAGCAGCACGATTACCTTCCCTTTATAATTGTCTTTGTTTTCAAATCCCGCTTTTCTTCCTCCTGTCCATTCATAACGCCCGGGATAGTTTAAATAAGGCTGTGTATATTGGCAAAATTCTTTTTCCTCCGAGTTTAAAAAAGCGGCAATCTCTTTAAAAGTTCCTTTTGGATAATTTCTCATATCAAAAACAATTGCTTTTGTCGATTTGAGAGCGCCAGCCATTTCTGCAATATTTTTAGGTTTTATAACTCCCATATTAACATAACCTATATTGTTATCGAGAAGTTTAAATTTATCTTGTTTTTTCTGCGCTCCCTTTTTATATTCATTTCGATGTGAGTCATGATAATTAAACCAAGTCATTAACTTTGTTTCGTATTTTCCGTCTTTAAAAAATTCTACTTTAACCTTTTCAGATTCACTAAGCAACATTACCGGAACAACTTTGTCCAGATAAGAAACCTCATTTGAAGCAGAAATCATCTCTCTTTTTTCTTCAATAATTTCTTTGATACTCTTATCATTTATTTTGGTAATCACTGTTCCAATTTTAATATCATCTGCCTCGGCCAGGCTGTCTCCTAAAATCTCTGTAACTACAAGCTTCTCTTCCATTATTTTGCCAGTTGCCGGAAAATAATAAAAGCTCTTTTTCGATCCTAAAGATGGATATATATGAAACTCAACATGGCTGTCATCGAGTTTCGCTGCTGTTTTTCTTAATACTTTATAAAAATCTTCTGAAGTGTTTGATTGAATAACAGAAGGCAGCACCTCTTTTAAAGTTTCATCCCATTTCTGATCCATTATGTACTTATACGGAAAATAATATTCTACAACATTCCAATATGCATACAGCATTAACAACTTAGAGTTTTTGTCATTACAATCTAGGTTAAAATAATTTTTTAAATTTTTAAACCCGTCAAAACTTGGTCCATATTCCTCATTGCCTTGAAACCTGTTTTCTTCAATAAATTTCAATTTCTTCGAAAGTTTTTTAGAAAACAACTTATTATTAAACCAGCTTAAATCGAAATTCTTATCAAAAAACTCCACATGTTTTGGTGCAGGAATTGGTGCAATTTCTTTTACTGGTCCAAGATCGTCAATCCAGTTTTCAAGAAGCAGTGAAAACTCTTCTTTGGTTTGTGCTTTTTCAATTTTAGGAAGTTTTTCTAAAAGCTGCTTATCCCAATTGACTTCTCCACTGGCTGCTTTTGGATGATAATATTTTAAGAAACCCCAGACTTTGCAGGTTGCAAAAAGCTTTTCGGTTTCAGTAATTTTTGGAGCGCAGAATGTAATTTGTGAAAGTGTAATAAAAAGAAATAAAGTAATTTTTTTCATTAATTGAGGCTGGTTAGTTTTTGGTTAATGCTGTAAAATAGAAAATCGAATTTAGAATTAAAATTCCAAATTCGATTGAGGTTTTCCGTAAAGGAGAAATATTTTATTAAGAATAATCTAATCCAGCTGATGTAATAGTTCTTCTACCTGATCATAGCCTTCGTAATCTTCAGAGATGCTTTCAAGAATTTGTTTACAAGCTTCATAATCTTTTTGTTTTAACTTAGATAAAGCCAAATACCAAAGTGCTTTTTCTTTGTAAACAGAAGTTCCTGCATGTATTTCATTAAAAACAGCTTCAGCTTTTAAGTAATGGCTTTCTTCTAATAAAGAAACGCCATAAAAAAACTGAATCTCTGCTGTTTTTTGTTTCTGTAAAACGGTTTCAAAAAGCGGAATGGCTTTATTATATCTTTTTGCGTTATAAGCTTCTTCTGCTTGTTTTAAAGACTCATTGACTGTTCCTCTTACTGTAAATGAGGCTTGTTCCGGATCGTTATAATCAGCAAAAGCCGGATTTTGATTATAGTTGAAAAAGAATAACCCAAATAGAACTGCAACCGAAGCTGCAACTGCTAAATACCATGGTTTTAAACCAATTACTTTTGTTTTGTTATTGAAATGTTTCTCTGATATCTGAGTCAGATTTTGTTTAAAAGCTTCTCGTTCCTGTTCAATTCCAAATTTATTGGCTAATTGAAATTGTACTTCTTTAAAAGTTTCAAATTCTGATGCAAATTCAGGATTTTCCAACAATTGTTTTTCAAAATCATTTTTAGCATCAGCAGTTAATTCGCCCTGAAGATATTGATCAAATAATATGTAACGTTCTTCGTTCATGACTAATTGTTTTTTAAAGATTTAAAGTTTTTTGCTTCCTGAATCCACTGTGTTAACTGACCAACGCATAATGATTTTTTCTTGCGGACATAACCATACGTTACGTTTAGTTTTTCGGCTACTTCTTCCATCGATTTAATTTCAAAACTCAGTTTTAAAAGCTCTTTGCATTTGTCTCCCAGTTTCTCAAACATGGTGTCAAAAAGCTCTTGTTTTTCATCAAATTGTTCGGTTTGACCAATTAACTCATGCGCAGATTCATTGATAGATAAAATGTCTTCAATAATTGTTACCCCTTTATTAGATGTTTTTTTCAGTTCATTGAGCCATTTTCTTTTACACAATAAAAAGAAATAAGCATCAAAAGGACAGGTTAGTTTTAACGAATTGGCTTTGGCTTGATTAAAAAGCAAAATCAATATTTCCTGAACTACATCCTGTGCCTGGTCTCTATCGCCGGAATTGTTCATAATAAACATAACGACTTTAGGAACAAACTTTTTATATATAGACTGAATTACCAGCGAATCATTTTCGGCAAGACCATCAATATATTTTTGGTCAGGATGTATTTTGTTTTTATCCATAAAAAAACTTTTAATCAGATAAAGTTAAAAAGAATCTCAAATAAATTTCAATCAAATGGGTAACAATTAACAATTTCAATTGATATAAGCAGACAGAAATCTTTTAAAACAGTTAAAATTAAGAGAAAATGGAAACGTATCAATTTACAGACGAAAAGACTTTAGATAAATTTTACAAAATTATTTCGGCCAAAACACGAAATGGTTTTGTAATCGTAGAACACAACGAGAAACTGCCATATGTTGTTTTGTCTAAAGAAAAAAAAGCAGTCAAACATACCTTTCATTTATTGTTTACCTGTCTCACTTTCGGGCTTTGGTCTATTGTATGGATTTATTTAATCATTACGCTTTCGCGAAAGACGAGCATTCTTGTGGCTGTTGACGAAGATGGAAATCTTTTTGAAGACAAATGTCTTTCGGCATAAATAAAAAATAAAAACAGGGGTAACAAAATATTTACCTCGAACATCTATCAATAAAATAATCATTAAAAACCAGAAATTATGAATACAAATTTTAAAACAATCGGACTTTTATTCCTTTTACTAATCTCTTTTGTAAGCTGTGATAACAGTGACGTAGAAAATGGCAGTGATCTTATTTTACCTCCAACTTCGGCAGCATTTAAAAGTATTAATGAAAAAGGTGTAAAAAGAAATACTCAAAATTTTACCATGACTGCAGGAAATGGTGTGGTAACTTTAACTTCGGCAAAAGGGGTAAAATTATATATCAACGGAGACTGTTTAACTAAAAACGGAAATCCTGTAACCGGACAAGTAGATATTGAATACATCGAGCTTTTTGATAAAGGAAATATGCTGGTAACCAATAAACCAACAATGGGAATTACTGCCGACGGAAAGAAAAACCTTTTAATTTCTGGTGGAGAATTTTTTATCAAAGCGACTCAGGGCGGAGTAGAACTTCAAACTTCCTGTTCATTAAGCATGATTGTGCCAACTGCTTTAACAAATGGCTACGATAATTTAATGACTTTATGGACTGGAGTAATTGATGATAAAGGAGAATTAGCCTGGAGAGAAGCAAAAGCAAATGCTGACGGAACCGGCGGAAAAGGCGGCGTTCAAGGTGAAGGAAACAATTACTATGTAACTTTTGGAAACTTTGGATGGACAAATGTTGACCGTTTTTACAGCGATCCAAGACCAAAAACAACTATTTTAGTAGATGTTCCAGACGGATACAATAACACAAACAGCGCTGTTTATCTTTCTTATGACGGCGAAGGAACAAATGCTCTTGCTAAACTGGATACTTATACTGCCGAAGGATTGTTTAGTGAACATTACGGACAAATTCCTGTTGGATTAGCCTGCCACATTATTTTTGCCACAGAAGATAATGGCAGCTGGCGATATGCAATTAGGGGAGTAACAATAACTGCAAATACTACATATACCTTTACACAAGCCGAAACAACAGTCGGTACAGAAGCCCAGCTTGTTGCTGCAATTAATGCCATTCAGTAACTAACAAATGCTTTTTTAAGAAAAAGTGATGATTTGCTCATCACTTTTTTTTACATTTAATCTTGTTTTAAAATTGATTTTTAAGATTTTAGAACCCAAAACTATCTAGTTATGAAACCACAACTGTCTATTTTCTTTATTCTATTCTCGATTTTTTCAATAGGGCAAACCAAAGTAAAAGACACCATAACCCGAAGAGCTGTTATTGGTTTTATCCAAAATGGAAATGCTGTAAATTTTAAACCCGAAACACCGCCATTGATTCCAATTGCGGGTGCTCCAAAACCAAGTTATTCGTATTTATGGGAACTGGGCGACGGCCATTACAGCAAAGAAGCAGAACCTAAGCATGTTTATAAAAAGAAAGGAACTTACACGACGAGACTTGCCGTAACAAATAATTACGACAACGGAAAACCGCCGGCAACACGTCCGAAAAAAGTCGCTGTAAATGATATTACCGATACCAATTATAAAGACATTGCTTCAATAGCAGATCAAAACGGTTTTGCAATTTTAAAAAACTGCGATCCTATTCCGGAGCAGGAAATGGTAGTCGTTGTGAGTTATCAAAATCTGGAGAATTATGTTTCCAGCGGCAAACTTTATTTGTTTTACAATGAGAAACAATTCAAACATAATAACTTTGAATTAAGTGATTTTAGAACTTATGCAGACGAACGTGAAATTAAAGAAAACTTAACGGCATCTGTAAACGATCTTGACGATTCTAATAATTATCTGGCTTCAGCCGAAAACAGTTTCAAACTTAAAAAATACCGAAATACAACTACTGAGGAAGATCTTGATGCTTCACTTTTAGATGCTCATAAAATCTACCATAATGTTTCGATTTTAGAATTTGATAATGCTGATCCTGGAGAAACACGAAATGTTTTTTACACATTTAAAACCACTCCCGAAATGATAAAAGATACCAGCGCAACGGTCACGATGCGCGGGATTTTTGTTCCTAATCGAAGCTATAAAAACCATAAGATTAAAAACCTTGAAATGGAAATTGTAACGTCTCACGATCCAAATAAAATGGGGTCAAACGGACGTTTTATGAATTATAGGCTGGTACGTTTTAAAAGAGTTAATTTTAAAACCCGTTTTCAAAATAATGGTGAAGGTCCGGCCCGAAAAATTCGTTTAGAAACTGATATTCCGGATATGTTCGACAAGAAAACTTTTCAAATAGAAAGTATGTATCCAGAATGTCCCATCTGCCCAAAAGGCGAAGAACCAACCGTAAGTTGTCTCGACACGATTATCAAACAGAAACAAATCATTTTTACCTTTAAGAATATTTATCTGCCGGGAACAGAACAGAAAAATGTAAAAGAAAAAGACAGTACAAAAGGTTTTGTAAAATATTCTATGAAGTTTGGCGAGGACTTTCATAAAGTAAAAACCAAAAGCCGGACTTCGATTATATTCGACAAAAATGAACCTATAATTACAAACTACGCCACTACCCGATTTCTGCCCGGAATTTCTATTGGCGTAAAAGCCGGATATAATTTTTATCCTGATTTAGATAAATCAACGAGTTATTTTGTGGGCGCGACGCTTTCGCCTTTTAAATCCTATCGCTTTTACTGGCAGGTAGAATGGACAAATGCCTTAAATCAGTATAATAGTGCTGTAACAGTTACAGATCAATTGAATACGAATGCAAACGGAACAAGACAATTGGTACGCACTACAACGGCAACTGAAAACAAAAATATCAATTGGGAAGTTCCTGTTTTAATTCGGTATAACATTAATAACTATATTGGCATTGGTGCCGGAATTCAGGCCAATATAAATGTTTCGCAAGAGCAGAATCAAAATATAAAAGTTGATACGTATGAAGGCGATAAAGAGAGCTTTTTAATCAATTCGACTACAACAAGCAATCAAACAAAAACTTCTTTTACCGATTTTAAAACCGGACTTTTATTTGATTTAACTGCAGGTTTCGCCAGAATTGGTCCAAGTTTGGGAGCGCGTTATGTAATTAATTTTGAACAGAATTTCAATTATTTTCAGGTTTATGGAATATGGAAGTTTTAAAGTTATTACACAGAGATTCGTGGCGAAAAAACTTTAAAGGATTTTGGAAATTTTAAACATTGATGTCATCCTGAGCGAAGTCGAAGGCTTCATAACAAAAAAGGTCTTCTACTTCGCTCAGACTGACATATGATGATACAATCAATTCAATATGAACTTATATCGCTTATATGGTTTAATCTTTCTTTTCCTAACTCTGAATGCTTTCGGGCAGAATCAGGAAGATAAAATTTACCATGCAATTGATGTTTTTACTGCTCATCCTTCTGCAAAAGCAATACAGGATTTATCAAATGCCGAGGCTGATTTTTGGAAAAATCCAAAACCAAAAACTAAAGATGAATTATTGGCACTCGTGGTTTTAAACTGCAATAAAGCCTATTATGAAAACCAATTTGGGCAGACACAAAATGCCATTTCGAGTTATGAAAAAGCGTGGCAGATTTACCAAAAACAAAAGCTCAGCAATTACGATATTATAGAATTCTGCTTAAAACCTTTAGGAAATTTATATACTGTTCTGGGCGATTATGACAGCGCCGAAAACACTATAAAACAATATTATTTTATTGTAAATACTTCTAAAAATTATCCCGACGCACAAAACCAAAAGTTTGCTGCAATTTTAAATTTATCTAATGTTTATCAAAGCTCAGGGAAAATTTCTTCGGCAATTGAAGTTTTAGAAAATACGCTGAAAACAGAAAAATTATCGAATTTTCAAAAAGGAATTTTACTCAATAATCTGGGAAATAATTATTGGTTAAATTCTAAACAATTCATTAAAAATGCTCCTCAAAATGCAGAAAAAGCATTCCTATCTTCAATAGAATATTTGAAAAACGAAAAAGGCCAATCAGAAACTTTATCCAATTCTTATCGCAATCTAGCTTCAATGAACCGGCAATGGCAGCGATTTGATATTGCTGATTCTTACATGCAGAAGGCGGAAAAACTTCTTTTAGACACAAAAAATCAACAGCCTAGAAAACAGGCCAAACTCTATTATGAAAAAGCTTTGTTACTTTTTGATGAACAAAAATATGAGGAAAGCGCCAAACAGATTTCAGTTGTTTTTAAAACTCTGATTCCGAATTACAATTCGAAAGATATTCTTCCGAATAAAAATCAATTGTATGCTGAAACAGTCTTAGTTGATGCGCTCGATTTACAGGCTGAAATTCTAAAAATAAAAGATCCTAAAAATGCATTAAAGGCTTTTGAACTTTCGTTCTACATTGAAGATTTATTGATGAATAGTCTGGTTTATGAAAACTCAAAAATCCTGATGCAGCTGCGATCCCGAAATCGTACCGAAAAATGTCTTTTTGTTTATGATGAATTGTTCCGTAAAGAAGGAAAAACGAAATATCTGGAAGAAGCTTTTCAATTATCAGAAAAAACAAAATCGGGTATTTTAAAAGGTTATCGTTCGAATATTAAAAATGCTTCCGCAGAAGAAAAACAACTTTTGCAAGAACTGCAAAACTTAAATAATGCGATTTTAAAAGAACAGCAAAAAGGAGATTCGGCCAATATTTCAAAAATCAACACACTTATAAAACAGCAAAATGAAGTCATGATTTCGCTGAAAAAAGTACAGTCTGAAAATACAGATTATATTCCTGAAAAATGCGATGTCAAAGCGCTGCTTTCAAAATTAAAGAAAGATAAAGCGATGATGGTTTATTATTTTATGGGATCTGAAAAGCTGTATTTTTTTGTTTTACAAAACGATCAAATTGGTCTAAATCATATTAATATTACTCATCTTGGTATTCCAAGAATTGCCCAGTTTATAGATTATTTTAACAGCCCGGATGCTATTACAAATGATATTTCCGGCTATAATCATTATGGAAAAGATGTTTATGATTTATTAAAACTTCCGAATAATTCTGTTTACAAAAACCTTATCATTGTTCCTGACGGAATTTTAAATTTTCTCCCTTTTGAAGCTTTAATTACTCAGGAATCTAACACGACCAATTTTGCAAAAATGCATTATTTACTTAATGATTTCAGGATTGCTTATACTACTTCGGCAAATATTTATCTCAATACTAAACCTGTTTCAAAATCTAAAAAAACAGTTTTGGGTGTTTTTCCGGTTTTTGAAGGCACTTCTTTCGAACTTAGTTATTCAAAAAAAGAACTAGAATCTATTCGCCGTAATTTTAAAGGGAAATATTTAGAAAATTCGAATGCGGGTTTTGCTGATTTTAAAAATAATGCTCCCAATTATTCTATTCTTCATTTGAGTACACACGCTTCTTCTGGAGATATTGAAACTCCGGCAAGTATTAAATTTTACGATCAGGAAATCCTGTATTCAGAATTGTATAATCTGCATATAAATCCTGATTTAGTAGTTTTAAGTGCCTGCGAAACGGGAATAGGAAAATTGTACAAAGCCGAAGGTGCGATGAGTATTGCAAGGGGTTTTCAGTTTGCCGGAGCACAGAATTTGTTGTTTTCTTTATGGAAAGTAAATGATTTTACGACTTCGGTTTTTATGTCTGATTTTTATAAAAATGTCAAAAATGATGTTTCTTATTTTGAAGCTAACACTAATGCAAAACGGGAATATTTAAACGACAAATCGATTCCGAATGCTAAGAAATCACCTTATTATTGGAGTTCGTTTGTGTATTACGGCTCAATTTCGGCAGAAGAAAAATCAGGAAATTATATCTATTATGTGATTAGCTTTTTGATTGTAATTGGCTTATTTTTGGGTTTCAATCATTATCGAAAATGGAAAATCTTCACGAGATTCTCAAAAAAGAGAATTACAAAAAAATAAAGTTTAAAGTTACCAAAACACAGCATCTGCAGATAAAAGCCAAAATTAACGGTATTTCAGGAAATTTCATTTTAGATACGGGCGCTTCAAACACCTGCATTGGTTTTGAAAGCATTGAACGTTTCGAATTGTCTGCCAAAAAATCAAAAACAAAAGCTTCTGGCGCGGGCGGAACGGGAATGGCAACCCAAATTTCATCTCAAAATAAATTACAGTTAGGAAGCTGGAAAAACAAAGATTTCAGCATAGTAATTTTTGATCTTTCGCATGTAAATGAGGCTTTAGAATCGTACAAAGCTAAACCTGTTCACGGCATTATCGGCGCCGACGTTCTGCTTGAAGGAAAGGCGATTATAGATTATTTTAATCATTATTTGTATTTAAAGTAGGATTAAGTTTTTTCGTATATATTTGTTACTCCAATTAACAAACCTATACGTATGAAAAAAACTCTACTCTGTTTTCTTTTTCTGTTCACCAATCTTTTTTATGCTCAAGTCAATAATATTGAGCATTGTTTTGGAGATAATTACTTTGATTTAACGGTCAATACTTCTCTTTTACTTGGAAATTTAAATCCGGCAGAAACCGCTATTAGTTTTCATTTAAGCCAGAATGATGCGAATAATAATTTAAATCCTATTTCGCAGCCTGCGCAATATAACAGCTCTGCACCATCTAAAACAATTTATGCCAGAATTGATAATAACGGAACTGTTACCACAAATTATTTTGATTTAAAAATATATGGACAGTTAAGCATTACACCTCTTACAACGCCTGTTAATTGTAACGGAATGAACAATGGTCATATAACTGTTATTCCATCTGGCGGTAAAGCTCCTTATGCGTATCAAGTAAATGGAGGTCCCTTTACTGTTTATAACGGCGGCTTAAATCCTCTGCAATTAGATAATTTATCTCCGGGAATTTACGTTATTCAGGCAAAAGATGCATTAAATTGTTCTACTGCAGTTTATCCAGTACAAATAGAACAGCCTGCCCTTTTGAATGCCAATGTAATAGTTGATAATCAAAATGTAATTATTGTTAATGCCTCAGGAGGAAAACCAGAATATGAATATTCATTAAATGGTTTAGACTATCAAAAAAGTCAATATTTTACGAACCTGATGCCTGGTACATATAATGTGACTGTGAGAGATGCTAACCGCTGTATATTTCAAACTAATCCTATTATAATTAATCCTCCTCTTACGGTTGCAGCCCAGTCAGAACCTGTTACTTGTAATCATTTAGGTATGATTACAGTTATAGCTGCTGGAGGAAATCCTTCTTATGTTTATTCTATTAATGGAAGTGATTTTTCTTCTATAAATGTATTTCATGATTTACCAGCGGGAAACTATGTAATAAAAGTTCGTGATGTAAAAAATAATGAAATAACTATACCTGTAGTAGTTTCAACAATAAATCTGCCAACGGTTACGGCTGAAGTGCGAAATCTATTTTGCAAAGGATCTAATGATGGATCAATAAAATTATCAGCATCAGGAGGCGGGGGTCAATATTCATATTCTCTGAATTCAGTAAATTTTCAGCCTGACGATACTTTCTACAACTTAGCTGCCGGGACTTATACTGCAGTTGTTAAGGACGCTAATGGTTGTGCCTCATATCCTCTAAATATTACAATAACAGAACCAGAAATACTCACGTCGACTGTCGCAGTAAACAATCAAACTATTACTGTTACTGCAGGCGGAGGAACTGGCACGTACCAATATTCTGTTGATTTCTTAAATTATCAGGATAGTAACGTTTTTGAAAATCTGCCTAAAGGAACTTATTCCGTATATGTTAAAGATTCTAACGGCTGTGTGGTTTCAAAATCAGACATCGATATAAATCCAATATCACCGCTTACAGTACAAGCTACAGCAACTGCGATAAGCTGTAATATGCCGGGAATAATTACAGTTACTGCAAGCGGAGGCAGTGGTTCTTACCAATATTCATTTAACAATGGACAGACATTTACTAATTCGAATGTTTATTTTGCTGCATCTATTGGCATATATGTTATCATAGTTAAGGATTCTCAAAATAATACAGCGAATACTTCTGTAGAAGTACAGCAAACACCTTCTCTGGTAATTGTATCTGAACAGCAAAACATACAATGTAAAGGAGATAATAGTGGATTTATTAAAGTTAATGCATTGGGAGGACAGCCTTCTTATAGTTATTCAATTAATGGCGGACCATTTACAGCACTTGACACTTTTTATAATCTGAGTGCTGGCACATATAACATAACAGGAAGAGATATTGCTGGCTGTGAGGCAATGATAGTTGTAAAAATAACTGAACCTGCTGCTCCTTTAATATCAAACATAATAGTTGAAGAGCAGACTATCAAAATTGAATCTCATGGCGGGACTGGCCAAATAGTATATAGTATTTCTCCAAATTTTGCTGAATTTTCTACTAATAACATTTTTACGAATTTAACACCAGGTGATTATCAGATTATTGGACAGGATGCAAATGGATGCTTCAACTTGTTTAATGTTGTAATCGAAGCTCCTGCTCCATTAATAGACGGAAAAAAAGAAATTGTTTTCGAATTTAAACCGGGACAGACTTTAGGAGATATTATTGTTAATGGTCAAAATATCAAATGGTACAGCAGTAAAGGTTTTTCAACTAATAAAACAGCTAAAAAAGCAATTGAGCCAACCTTACCGCTGACAACTGTTCTGGTAGATGGTGTAACGTATTATGCTTCGCAGACTGTAGACGGAGTTGAAAGCAGAGAACGCCTTGCTGTAACAGCAAAAATAAGTGGTTCTCTTTCTACAGATGATTTTGTGCTGCCGAATTTTAGATATTATCCAAATCCTGTTCAGCATGTTTTAAATATCAGCAATGCATCTAATATTGATGAAGTTGAGGTAATTTCGGTTTCAGGAAAATTTATTTTGGCAAAACAAATTAACAATACACATTCTGAAATTGATTTATCAAATGTTTCTTCCGGTCTTTATTTCTTAAAAGTAAAATCAGAAGGGCAGACTAAAACCATTAAGATTGTGAAAAAATAACAGGAGTTAAATCTCAATAAAGAAATTCCAAATTCCAGTTAGCATACAAATCAATTTTGAAAATTATCAGAATTGATTCTAATAAAAAATCCCAAACTCCTTTCGGAATTTGGGATTTTTCGTCTAAAATTAAATCAATTAATGGGTATGTTTAGGATTAAAACCGTCTTCGCTTAATTCTGTATGCTCATAATCAGCAACCATTTCAGCTTCGTAGTCAATTTTTTCTCCTTTAGAGAATCTTCTAATAATTTTCTCCATAATATCATAAATAACCGGTACTACAATCAAAGTCAGGAATAATGATGAAATCAAACCTCCAATGATTACCCATGCCAGTCCGTTTTTCCATTCTGCTCCTGCTCCTGCTGCTAATGCAATTGGGAACATACCAAATACCATCGCAATTGTTGTCATCAAGATTGGACGTAAACGAGCGTGGTTTGCCTGGATTAATGCTCTTCTGATCGATTCTCCGGCAGCTCTTCGCTGATTGGTATAATCGACAAGCATGATCGCATTCTTACACACAAGACCAATCAACATGATGACCCCTAAAATGGTAAAGATATTTAATGTATTGTTTGTTAATGCCAGTGCAAATAAAACTCCAATGAACGAAAGCGGAATAGCAAATAATACAACAAACGGGTGAACGAAACTGTCATATAATCCAACCATTACAAGGTAAACCAAAATAATAGCGGCTAATAATGCGATTCCTAATGTACCAAATCCTTCTGACTGGTTCTCCTGGTCACCACCCCAGATGTAGTTAACTCCAACTGGTTTTTGCAATTTGTCTAATTTTGCCTGCCACTGCTGAACAATTGTTCCTGCCGGCACCCCAACATTCTGACCTTGTACGGTTACAGAAGCTGTTTTATCTCTACGTTCTAATTTACTTGGTCCAGAACCTTCTGTAATAGTAGCGAATTGGTTTAATTTAATCTGCTGGCCTGCATTGTTGATGAAAATCAAATTACTAACATCTGTGATGTTTTTTCTATCAAATTCGTTGTATTTGATGTTGATGTCGTATTCGTATTCACCAGCTCTAAATTTACCGTCAGTATTACCACTGTAAGCTGTCTGCATGGTTAAACCAACTGTTTGAAGAGTCAATCCTAAAGCAGCCATTTTATCTCTGTCAACCTGAACGTTAATCTCTGGGTTTCCATCTTCAACTGTTAATTTAATCTCAGTTGTTCCAGGAATAGTACGTAATTCAGCTTCAGCCATTTTAGCAAATTTCATAGCACTTTCTACGTTTGGACCTGTTACGATCAAACCTAAAGTTGCATCTTCTGCCGTTCCTAAGATACCTACAGGAACTGTTTTAACTTTGGCGCCCACTAATACTTTTTCAAGTTTACGTTTTGTCTTAGCAGCATAAACGTTGGCATCATCTGTACGATCTTTTTGATCGATCATTTTAACGTCAATCTCAGCTTTGTAAGCAGTTGCCTGAGCAGCTCCTAAACCTTCACTGGTTTGTCCTACTGTTGTAATCTGGCTTAAAACATATTTCTCTCCTTTTAAGAAAGCTTCTGCTTTTTGAGTCATAAAGTTCGTCTGCTCTAAAGAAGCATCTTTTGGCATCTCAATCTGCACTAAGAATTCACCACTATCAGATGCTGCGAAGAATTCACCTCCAATATAACCGCCTCCCATTAACCAGAAGATTGATCCAAAGAACATTACCAGTACAATCGCCATAGTTTTAATATAGTGATCTAAACACCAGTTTAGTAAGTTTGATACCCAGTCAGTAAAACGAGTTAAATAGCTTTCGAATCCAAGAATAACTTTTCCGAAAAGATTTTTACCTTCAATATGCTCTAATTTTCCAAAACGTGAAGACAACCATGGAATAATAGTAAATGAAGCTAATAAAGAGAACATTGTTGATATAATTACCGTAACACAGAATTGTGTAATAATGTTTGATACCAATCCTGTACTCATTGCAATTGGCAGGAACACCACCACAATTACTAATGTAATCGAAGTTACAGTACCTCCAATTTCGGCAGTTCCGTCATAAGCGGCACGAATTCGGCTTTTACCCATCTCCATGTGTCGGTAAATATTCTCCAGTACAACGATCGCGTCATCCACAAGAATACCAACCACAAGAGATAAACCAAGTAAAGACATTAAGTTAAGTGTATAGCCTAATAAATAAATTCCAATAAATGTAGCGATCAAAGAGGCAGGAATAGATACCATTACAATCAATGAGTTTCTAATACTGTGCAGGAAGAACAACATTACAAATGCTACCAGAATAACCGCAATTAATAAGTCATGTACAACAGAATCTGCTGCTTCAAGCGTAAATACAGTACTGTCTTTTGCAACTTCTAATTTTAATTGAGCCGATTTATAATCGCTCTCTAATGTCTTAATTGTTTTAACCAGCTGTTCACTTACCGCAACGGCATTTGCATCTGATTGTTTTACAATTTGAAGTACAATCGCACTTTTTTGATCTACTCGCGCAATTTTTTCCGCGATTTTTTGCGTATCCTGAACATCAGCAATATCTCCTAAACGAACCTGGATTCCATTTTGAGAAGAGACTACTAAGTTTCTTAATTCTTCAACATTTTTATATTTACCCGCTAAACGAATTAATATTTTTTGATTACGAGTCTGGATATTACCCGTTGGGAAATCCAGATTTGAAGTTAAAATTGTCTGCTGTACCTGAGGAACAGAAAGTCCGTAACCCTGCATTTTTACAGCATCAAGATTTACCTGAATCTCACGTTCCTGACCTCCAATAATGTTTACCTGAGCAACCCCCTGTACACGAGATAAAACTGGCGCAATCTTTTTATCGATCAAATCGTAAAACGCTGCTTCGTCCATTTTACCATTCGCACCAAGTGTCATAATTGGTAAATCACTCAAAGAGAATTTAGTTAACGAAGGCGGATCAGCATCATCTGGCAAATCACTCAAAATCGCATTAATTTTACGCTGAGCATCATTCATCGAAATATCAACATTCGCATTTGAAGTTAATGTAATCGATACTACAGATAAACTCTCATAAGATTTAGAGTCAATTTTCTTGATATTTTCAAGAGATGCAATCGCATCCTCAATTTTCTTTGTAACAGTATTTTCAACCTCACTTGGAGAAGCTCCCGGATAAACAGTTGAAACCGTAATAACGTTGGTTTCGAATTTTGGGATCAGCTCATAGCCTAACTGGCTGTAACTGAACAATCCACCTAGAGTTAGAATTGTAAACAATACAATTACTAACGACGGACGTTTTATGGATATTTCGGCTAATTTCATATGTTTTCTTATTAAGTCTTTAGTTTTTAGTTCCTAGTCCTTAGTTTTAATTCCTCGTTTTTAATGTTACCTAATTCTAGGCGCAAAAAATTAAGGACTAAGGACTAAGGACTAATCTCTTAATCACTAATTACTTTTATTTAATAATTTCTACTGTATTTCCGTCTTGTAAGTTGATTTGTCCTGTAGTAATTACTACGTCTCCGTCATTTAAACCATCGATGATTTCAACTTTGTCTCCTAAGATTCTTCCTGCAACAACTTTTTTCAATTTTGCTACATTATTTTCAACTACGAAAATTTCGTTACTGCTTACACTTCCAACAAATGCATTTCTAGGAACCACTTTTAAGTTTTGTTTTTGGTTATTTGAACCAAAGTTTGCTGTTCCGTACATACCTGCTTTTAAGTCATTATTAGCATTGTTTGTAATTTCGATTTCTACCGGGAAGTTCAATGAAGCATCTGCTTTTGCAGCAATGAAAGTAATTTTTCCAGAGAATGTTTTATCAGGATAAACACTAGCAGTAATATTTACTGTGTTTCCTAATTTTAAGCTTGCAACCTGGCTTTCGTTTACTGTAACAGTTAATTTTAATTTAGAAACGTTTACGATATCAAACAAAGCTGTTGCAGGCATTCCTGCTAAAATAGATCCTGGCTCAACATATTTTTTATTGATGTATCCGTTAATTGGAGCTTTTACTTTAGTATCTCCAACGTTAATATTAGCTTGTGTTAAGTTAGATTGTGCATTTGTCAAAGCTAATTTTGCCTGATCTAATTGTTGTTTTGTTACACCGCCTGTTTTGTAAGCGTTTTCATATCTTTCGTAATCAGATTTTGCATTTTGATAAACAGCCTGAGCCTGCTGAGCATTTACATTAATAACATCACCTCTTACTGTTAGTAATGTTTGTCCTACTCTTACGTAATCACCTTCTTTAGCTAAAACACTGATTACTTTTCCAGATTTTTCAGCAGAGAAAGTTAATTCCTGAATTGGCACAAAGTTTCCGTTTGCAGTAAAACCAAGATTAACATCTTCTGTTTTAACAGTGGCTACTTTTACAGATACTGCAGCATTTTTTTCAGCTACGATAGCAGTTTTACCTTCGTTTTCTGCTTTATTTTTATTTAAGATATAGCTTATCCCGAAAAAAGCTACGGCTATGATAACGATTGTTATAATTATTTTCTTCATTGTAATTAGTTATTTAGTAAGAGATTTAAGTTCGCCTTTTGATTTGATTAGAGATATTTCGGCAATTTTATAATTTAAAACTGCTCTTGTAAAATTATTTTGTGCTTCAAGTGATGCATTTTCTGCATCTAGTAAATCGGTTAAAGATGCTAAACCCTGAAGATAATTATTTTTAGTATTGCTCAGAATTTCAGTCGCTAAACGCATGTTTTCTTTTTGATTTTCGATCGTTACCAAGTTATTCTCGATTTCAGTCATTGCGTTTCTGTAATCTAAATCAAGAGAAAGTTTTGTGTCTTTGATATCTTCCTGAAGCGATCTGATTTCAACATCAGCTTGTCTTACTTTTGCACGAGTTCCAAAACCTGTAAAGATTGGCACGTGTAAGTTTAATCCAATTGCAGAGAAATCTGACCAGTAAACTCCTTTTTCTGGTTTTGCAAACCAAGGAAATTCAGGTCCCTGACCAATATAATTGTAACCTGCAGTTAATGAAAGCGTTGGATAATATCCAGCCTGAACAGCTTTTTTGTTAAGAACCAAAAGCTCTTCTTGTTTTTTCAAAAGCTGGTACTCTGTTCTGTTTTCAATATTTGGTTCTTGAGTTAAGGCTGCAGGAACAACTTCAAATTCTTCTTTTGGCATATCGATTTGAGTTTCAATAGGCATACCCATATAAAACTTCAAAGCATTTTCCTGTAAAGCAATTTGGTTTTTAATCTGCTGGCGCTCTGTATCGATATTTGACATTTTTACAATAATACGGTCTAAGTCAATTTTTTTAGCCAAACCGTTGTCAAACTGGCCTTTTACGATATCACGAACTTTTGTTGTGTTTACATAATTGCTGTCTAATAAAACTAATCTTTCTTTTTGCACATAAACCGAATAGTAGTTATTTGCCACTCTTTCAATAACCTGCTCTTCTGTTAACTGATTGTTTATTTGATAAAATTCACGAGTAGATTTTGCTGCTCTTAATCCTGTAAAAACCGATTGATCAAAGATTGCCTGAGTTAAAGAAACCCCTGCAGTTGAGGTCCATTTTTGTCCAAATGCTGCCTGAATTGCAGTTCCCGGCGCACCAAATGCTGCTCCATCAATAACCGTAGTCTGAATAATTGGGTTATACGTTAAATTTCCGTTTGCAGAAATTTGAGGCAATGCTCTTGAACGTACTTCCTGAATTTTATATTCGCTGTTTTCAACCTGAAGTTTTGCCTTTTTTGCATCGGCTTTATTTTGAAGCGCGTAGTTAACGGCGTCTTTCAGAGTTAAAGTAGTGGTTTGTGCGGCGGCAGACAAGCCTATTGTACACAAAACTATAAGAAAGATTCTTTTCATAAGTGTTACTATTTATTTTTAAATTTGAGATGGGACCGTCATTTTTTCTTTACCCTCACAGAAAAATGACGATCAATTTTTGGAATGGTTAATTTTTAATTCGTTTTAATTGCTTTTCTAATTCCTCGACTCCTTTTTCAGTAGCCATTGCTCGAGTATGGTATTCTAATGCTTCTAATTCTATTCTTTGTGCTTCACTTTCTGAAACCGTATTTTCATTAATATGAAAAATTAGTGTGTAATAAAACTTCACATAAACCTCAACATTCAAATCACTTCTGTAAAGCCCTTCTCGAATTCCTTTATCAATATTATCTTTGAAACACTGTGTACATTGATCAATTTCGATGGAAAGGATATTTTGGTAAATCTCCGGATAATGCTTTTTCAACTGGTAAATTGGAGAAGTATCAATATTGTTTTTAAACATATCCCGAAACATTTCTCTAATCTCAAAATTTTCATGAATAGCATTATAATTCTTAGCTATAATAGTATCCATAATTTCGTGAACCTGACTATGAACCATTGAAGTGCTTTCTTCAATCAAAACTTCTTTATTACAGAAATATTTGTAAATCGTTTTTTTCGAAATACACATTTCTCCTGCAATATCATCCATCGTAACACTCTTAAAACCAAGCTTCAAAAAAAGTTCACTTGCTTTTGCTATTATTTTCTCTTTCATTTTAATTTTCCCAATTGCCTTACAAATATAACTAGGAAACTAAAATCTAAAAAAATAGTTTCCATGTTATTTGTAATAATTTTATATTAAATTAATAATCATGTGAGATTTATATGCTAAATTCTAAATTAGCGATTAGTTTAATGTCTTTTCCAAGCGCTAAACCTCCATTATGATGAAAAGAATTGTAGTCAAGACCAAAATCCTGACGTTTAATATCTCCTTTAATTTCAAAAGCAACTTTTTTCTCTCCGTTATATGTATTTACTCCAATAAACTCTGCATCAAGTTCTACAACTCTCGTAACATCTTTTATGGTTAAATCTCCCTTGAAAAAATTAATATTGTTATTTATCTTTTGAAATGAAGTAGATTTAAAACTGATAATCGGATGTTCATCTACATCAAAAAAGTCCTGAAGCTGTAAATTGGTATCAATCTGCTGAAAGCTTTCAGTTTTATTGTTAATATCCAGTGAAAACTCAACCGATGCATCTTCAATTTCATTATCTTCAATATTCACATAACCGCCAAATTTGTTTGTTGTTCCTCCCAAATAAGCAATTATCGAATGTCTCATTTTAATTAAAACATCTGATTGAGTAGAATCTAAGGTCCATGTTGTTTTCATAAATATCTGATTTAAATGAGTTTATAAATTATTAAAACTCTTATGGAAACTTTTATAGTGTTCTAAGTTTCCAAATTATGGTGCAAATATAGACAGGAAACTCTAAATACCAAAAAAGTTTCCAAGTTTTTTCAAAATAATTTTAACACCTTAAGAATTAGTGGTTTTCGAAGGTATTTTGAATGGAAACTCATCATTTAAAATTTTAGGAAAGAATTAATTCATAATGAATCGTATCTTTGAGGCTCGTAAATTAGAATTTCATCATGCACGATATTAGCCAGTACCAGGATTTTTTTATTGATTATCTAAAAAATCAAAACATACACAAAGAACCCACAAATCTTTACGAACCCATTGAATATATTTTGGGACTTGGCGGAAAACGTATGCGCCCGGTACTTACCTTAATGGCTGCAGAAGTTTTTGATACTAACTATAAAACGGCTCTTCCGGCTGCAATGGCGGTTGAAGTTTTTCATAATTTTTCGCTTGTTCATGATGATATTATGGATGACGCACCTTTAAGAAGAGGACAAGTTACGGTTCATGAAAAATGGGATTTAAATACCGGAATTCTTTCTGGAGATGCGATGCTGATCCTGGCTTACCAGTATTTTGAACAATATGAGCCAGAAGTTTTTAGAGATTTAGCGAAACTTTTCAGCAAAACGGCTCTTGAAGTATGCGAAGGACAGCAGTGGGATGTTGATTTTGAACAAAGAAACAACGTTACGATTCCTGAATATTTAAAAATGATCGAATATAAAACCGCTGTTTTAGTTGCTGCTGCCATGAAAATGGGTGCAATTGTGGCCAAAACTTCTGAAAAAGAAGGCGATTTAATTTATGATTTCGGATTGAATTTAGGTCTGGCTTTCCAACTACAAGATGATTATTTAGATGCTTTTGGTGATCCGAAAACTTTTGGAAAACAGGTTGGAGGTGATATTATCGAAAACAAAAAAACCTATTTATACTTAAAAGCTTTAGAATTTTCGACTCCGGAAAAAGCTTCAGAATTAGAAAAATTATTCAGTTTGCAACTAGAAGATAATTCAGAGAAAATAGAAACTGCAAAGACTATTTTCAACGAATCAGGAGCTTCAAAATCAACTCAGGAAGCAATTGAAATGTACACTTTTAAAGCTTTTGAAACTTTAGAAAAAATGGATATTAGCGCTGAAAAGAAAAGTATTTTAAAAACTTTTGGCGAAAATTTAATGGGTAGAAAAGTTTAATTTATAAAGAGCTTCGACTTCGCTCAGCCTGACAAATGTTGTCATAAAATGAGTGTCTTCCTTAGCGAAGTCGAAGGCTTATGAAACAGAAAACCCGGCAGGTTTTTAAAAACCTGTCGGGTTTGTCATTTTTATGAGTATTAAAAAAGTTCATCAGGATCAACTAAATCTGATAATTTTTGTTTAAAATCGTCTTTTAAAATCGTTAAACCAAATTGATACGAAGCATTCATCCATCCAAAACCTTCTTCGGTTATATAATTAAATTCCGTTCCTACGTTTCCGTATTCAGCGAAAATTTTGTGCGAGCTTATCGATAAATCAAACTTTTCAGGAATGGTCCCGTTGTAATCGACTGCGTTTCTGGTAATGAGCCAAAGCCAGCGATAGACCATTTCCTGCGCTTCTTCATTAAAATTATAATTCAGAAGTCCTTCCCATAAAAGCATTTGATGCGGCGCCCAGCCAAACGGATAATCCCATTGGCGTATTGGCGCATTTTCATCAACGCCAGCAATTGATTCTTTGGTACTTCCCGCAATTCCGCCTTTCATTTTAAACTTTGGAAGTGTCTTTTTTACCAAAATTTCAGCTTGTTCCGGCGTACTTATTTTTGCCCAAAGCGGATAAAAAGTTGTGGCTGCTTCAAAAACATGCTGTTTTTCATTCACAAAATCATAATCGAAATAAATTCCATTATCAGGATTCCATAACAATTTGTTTATTTTTTCTTTTCTCGAAGAAGCTTTTAACAGCCAATATTCACTTGAAAAGGATTTATCTTCAAAATATTGAAATTCATTTTTAAAGTATTTCTGAATCAAAAAAGCAATATCGGTTTCGTATTTATAAAGCAGACTATTGATTGCGACTGTATTTAAATTGGCACAAATACCAACTAATCTGTTCGTAGTGTCATGACCGCTTTCGCGCATGCTTCGATCGTGAATAAAATATTTATCGAGTTCTTCATCAACCACTTCTCTTTCTAAATATTTCTTTTCAAATTCTCTTGTTGAGAGATTATATTTTGGTGCGAATTGCTCCAGAATGTCGTCAAAATGTCCTTCTTCAACTTCAAACGGAAGCCCGATTCCTTCTGCTTTATAACGATTTAAACCATTTGCTGTAAGTCTTTTTCCTTCTTCCATCCAAACCGTCAGATATTCTTTTATAGCGGTTTTTAAATGTCTTTCAATCCAAAAAATATCCGGATTTGATTTTTCTAAAACATCTATAATCAGCGATGTATAAAGCGGAGGCTGTGTTCTGGTTAAATAATAACTTCTGTTAGCGTTTAGAATTTTTCCGTAATGATCTATTTGATATTTAAAGTTCTCGGCAATGCCCAAAGCAAGATCAATTTTATCATCAATTAAAAGTCCTTTTGCAATAAAATAACTGTCCCAGCCGTACATTTCGTTGAATCTTCCGCCGGGAACCACAAACGGAACGCCTGATACTTCATTGTTTTTAATTTGAAGTGCCAAAGCCAGAATTCCCGGTTTTTTGTTCAGTGATAAAACATATTCAGGAGTAATATTTTTAGGCATCTGCACCACTTTTAATTTTGGCGTTGAGGCTTCTAATTTTTTGAAATAATCAAAAACAATTTCATCGCCAAAAGGCACATATAAATAAGCAAATTCATTTTCGATTTTATCGTCTTCCAGAATTTTCTTTACGCCAATGGCATCGATTGTTCTGGTAAGGCCGTTCCAATACAAATCTTTAATTTTTCTTGAAATTCTTTTTACAGGATCTTCTGTGATTTCGTTTAAATCTATCTCCGCAGATTCAACATTGTTTTTCTTAGCCAAGGCCAGTTCCTGCAATAAATTCGAGAGCTGATAAGTTCCTTTAATAACTGCCGGATTTCCATCTTGATCATAAAGTAAAAAACTTTTTGGACCGTTGTCATCTATCGTAATTTTTTTATCGCCGTCAGTATCTTCCTGAGCCAATAATTTTTCGATGGTTTGGGTTATATGTAGTTTAAATTTCATCTTTTGCAGTTATTTTTTTAAGAATAAAAAAGGAGATCAGTAACAAAGTCATTGGAATGAGGGTAAAATAAAAAGCCTTTTCTGGTCCTTCATTTTTAAAAAGCCAGCCTGTAATTCTGGACCCCAATGTGCCGCCAAGAGCCGAAAAAATGACAATTAATCCGGTCATGGAACTTTGCAGATTCTTTGGTAAAGCACTTAATACTATTGAATTTAACAATGGATAAATGGGCGCAATAAACAATCCGATTAAAGGAAATGCAAAACCAATTAATGGTATATTTGAAAGTGTATCAATATTTTTTACTTCTAATCCAACCGTTTTTGGAAGCACAAATGTTACCAAAAGCATGGCGGAAACAATACAGAAACTTAAAACCCAAATCCAGTTTACTTTTTTAGTCACAATTCCTGCGATAAGTCTTCCCATTGCTAATGAAACTGCCAAAATACTGGCCATCATTATACTGATGTTTTCTGGCAGATGCAGCACTTTTGTATTAAATGTAGGCAGCCATGAAAGGATTCCCTGCTCGATCATTACAAATAAAAACACGCTGATGACAAAAATAACAGTCAGCAGTTTTGCCATTAATTTGAACATCTGCAAAAAATCATCTTTAAGATTTACTCCCGCTGCGACTTCAGTTTCTTCGAATTTTATAAAGAGTAAAAACAGAAATGATAAAAACGATAATCCCGCCAATAACCAATATACGTTAAGCCATGAATTGGGATCATTTTCGTTATTAAAAGCCGGAAATAAAAAATAAGCCAGCGCAATTCCTACCATAAAAAAACCTTCAATACTGCTCATTAAAGCGTTGTGTTCTTTTTTGGTTTCGGTTACGGTTCCTATCAATGAATAAACAGAAACTTTTATCAGGGCAAAGGAAACTCCAACGGTTGCAAAAAGGATTTTAGCATTGTTAAACGAGTTTCCAAAATACATAGAAATACAGGCTAAAGTAACCAAAGCCAATCCTGTTAACATCGCTTTTCTATAACCTATTCGGGGCAGAAAAGAAGCTATAAAAAAGGATACAATGGCAATTGGCATATCTTTAAAGGCTTCTAAAATACTCGCCTGAACCTCGTCGACACTGTAATTTTTCTGCGATTTTAAAATCACAATTCCTACGCTGTTTAATAAAATGGCGAAGACAAAATAATTGAGGTAAAGTGAGATTTTAATTCCTATGTTTTTCATTTGTATTTTGTGGTTATGGAACGTAATACGTTGTGGTTATGATGCAGAGACACACAGCAGTGTGTCTCTAAAATACCATATAATTTTTAACACATAGAAACATAGTTTAGTTTGTATTCAAAGGCGTTTCACTTGCATTAATCCACATAGATATGTGTGGAAACTTGTTTCTTTTTTGCTCTTTTTTTTGAGTGATAAAAATCTATGTTTCTATGTGTTTAATTTTTTTTACTCTTATATAAATTTAGAAATTAATCGCTACCGAAAATCTAAAAGCACGTCCTAAAATAGGTCTTGCCATAAACACATCGCTAGCTGCAGATGTTGTTTGTCTTGGATCTCCTTCTGTTAAACCAATTTCGTTGAATAAGTTTGAAGCATCTACTGCAAAACGAAGGTTATTATACGTGTAATTTAAACCTGCTCCAACTTCTTTGTAAGCCGGCAAAACTTGTTTGTTATCCTGATTCGTGAATTTTTTATCGTAATAAGAAAACTGAACATAAGCTGTAAAATCTTTTGTAATATCAACTTCAGGTCTTAGGTTACAGAAAAATTTAGGGATTCTTCTTGCTGTATTTCCGTTAAAATCAAAAGTCGAACCGTCGGCATTTGTTCCTGTAAAGTTGTCGTATTCTGGTTTTTGAACTGTGAATGTAAAGTTCAGTTTCGCAAATTTATATCTTGCATTCGTTTCTACTTCAAGACCAATATTGTTTACATCGGCAAATTTATTTTCTGAAGATCCATCAGATAAAATATCCGTAAAAGCCACATTTTTCAAATTCATGTGAAACAAATTCGCATTTACAGAGAAGAAAGAACTTGAATATTTATAACCTAATTCAAACTGATTTACTTCTGTATTTTCCAATTTGCTTAAATTGGCTGCATTATCATAAAACGATTCTTCAATTGGAGATCTAAAACCGTGGCTGTAACGCACGTATGAAGCCATATTGTCGTTGAATTTGTAATTTCCCGCTGCAGTATACGACCATTCGCTTACATCATATCTCCAATAAGTATACGGATTTCCTTTTACTGTTGTTACTGCATCATCCGCCGTATTATTATCCAAAATCCCTAAGTTTTCGGCAAAAAATCTGGCGTTGTCTCTGTATCCGGAATATTTGTCTTTGTTGTATCTTAAACCAGCATTAAAGGTTAAATTGTCTGTAGCTTTAATTTCGGCATCAGCATAAATATCATTTAAAAGCCCTTTTGTCTGTGCGTCTCTTTCTAACCATGTAATTCTTTCTACGCCATTCCAGGTGTGGTCAACTCCGGTTGTATTATCTTTTACATTTAATAATCTCGGATTGTCTGAAACACTTACTAAATACGAATTCCAGTTCCAGTATTGATTTGATTTCCAGTTAGAATAGTAGTAACCTGCTGTAAGTTTCACCGGATCTAAATCAAAAGAAAAAGAGAAATTATTCGCAAAATTGCTCATTTTCTTCTCGATGTGCCAAAGATCTGCTCTCATAATTAAAGCATTTGGATCAAGTGCTGCACCATTATCTACATAAGTATAAGCAAGGTTTCCTGCTGTTGTATTTTGAACATCTGCTGCATAAGCATCTTGTGTCCAAGGTCCTCCATTAGGAAAAATAGCATTGTAATTTAAATCGATACTCGTTTGTTTGAAAGCATTTTTGAAAGTAACTTTTTCAGAAATTTTCTTTTTAAATTCAGCTCCAATAGAGTTGATAATTGGATGTGAACCATCCTCTAAATCTGCGCTGAAAGTTCCGCCTCCGTATTGAGGCACATTTAAATGACTGAAATTTACTGAAGTCAATGTTCCGTAATTTGGATTAAAGCCCGGAATTCCTTCGACTTTTCCGTTATTACTTTTTAAAGGAATTGGCAAATAGAATGTATTTCTGTCATCAAGATGCTTGAAATTGATTCTTAAATAATCGTTGTCATCAAATTTATAAGTGATGTTTCCTTTTATTTGTCCACCCTTGTTGGCAGTAAAACCAGTATTTCTTACTCCATTGTCAGTTCTGTAAAATCCGCCTATATTAAAAAATAATTTATCCTGAATTAAAGCACCTGATAAATTAAGGTCAGTTCTAAACATTCCGTAATCTGAAGTCGTGAATTTTGCTCTTCCCTGAAAATCATTCTGACCAGTTTTTGAAATAAAGTTGATGATTCCCCCTGGAGCATTGTTGGCGAAAATTGAAGCAGAACCTCCACGAACAGCTTCCATTTTACTCACTGTTTCGTCTAATCTGTAAAAAGTATCGGCATTGGCAAATTGCAAAGCCCCATCTTCAAAAACCGGTAATCCATCTTCCTGAATCTGTACATATTCATACGCTCCCGCAGACGGAATTCCTCTTGCAAAAAGGTTGTTTCCAATTTCTCCTCCAGATGCTTCAACTACAAATCCCGGAATAGTCTGCAGCAACGCCGCCGTGCTCGATGGCGCTCGGTCTTCAATAGCTTTGGCTCCCATTGTGGTAATGGCAACGCTCGATTCAAGCTTAGATCTTGGAGCAGACGAACCTGTTACGACAACTTCTTTTAAACTTTGCGATTCGCCTTCAAGAAGTAAGCTTACCTCTATAGATTCTCCTTCTTTTAAGGCAATTTTTTTCTCGAAAGTTTTGTATCCCACATTTGTTGCCATAATAGTGTAGGTTCCTGCTTCGACGTTTGAGAAAGAATATCCTCCGTTTTCGTCTGTAACGGTGCTTTTTCCTGTTTCCTTAAGTGTTACGTTCGCTCCGGGAATTGTTACACCGCTATCGTCGAGTACTTTTCCGAAAACTTTAGCTGTATTTTGGGCAAACAGATTATTTGGTAAAAAAAATAGGCAAAACATTAAAAATAATGTACCTAAATAATGGTGCAGCTTTTTCATTTTTTGTTCGGTTAGTTAGTAATTATGGTTATCACTGTCAAACTTAAAAACAAATTATAAGGAATATAAGAATTAAAAATCGAAAACGTTTTCGAAATCACCTAAAACGTTTTCGGAAATTAATTTTTTATCAATGCAGTTTATTTTTTAGTACATTTATTTCATGAATGATACAAAATTAATAGATATAGCCTCTGCATTAGGAATATCGGTTACAACCGTTTCAAAGGCATTAAAAGGATATACAGATATTAGTAAATCGACACGAGCCAAAGTTATTGAAATGGCCGAAACGATGAACTATATGCCTAATTCTGTAGCAGTTAATTTAAGAACCAACGAAACCAAAACCATTGGTGTTATTATTCCTGCAACGGTTCATCACTTTTTTTCGAGTGTTTTAAACGGCATTTTAGAAGAAGCTGAAAAAAGAGGTTATCTGGTCATCATTCTGCAATCGAATGAAAAATATGAAATGGAAAAAAAGCAGCTTGCGTTGTTAATTCAAAAGCGGGTTGACGGCGTTTTAATGTCGCTCTCGAATGAAACGGATGATTTCTCTCATATTAATGACGCCATTCGAAAAAATACTCCGGTTGTTTTGTTTGATAAAATTGCTAAAAGAGTAGAATGTTCTAAAGTGGTTATTAATGACGCTAAAGCAGCTTATGATGCAGTTACGTATCTTATCAATAAAGGCTATAAAAAAATTGCCCATTTTAGAGGCTCGTATGTTCCTCAAAATTCCATTGATCGCTTTCTGGGTTATAAACGCGCACTCGAAGCTCACGGAATTGAATACGATTCGAAACTGGTTTATGTTTGTGATAACAATACCGATTTTGAAGACGGTTACGAAAATGCCCAAAAAATTATGGCCGAACATCCGGATATCGATGCTATTTTTGCTATTACAGATTTAGTCGCTATCGGGATTATAAAATATTTTAATGAAGCGGGAATAAAAACACCGGATCAGGTGGCTGTTTTTGGTTTTAGCAACTGGTTTATGAGTACAGTGATTTCGCCTAAATTAACGACAATTGACCAGCCTGGATTTGAAATGGGACACACCGCCGTTTCTATTTTAATTGATGAAATTGCCGACATAAAAGAACATCGCAAAGTCGAACATCAAATTATAGAACTTCCAACAAGAATCATAGAACGAGAATCGACTGTAAAATGATTTTTTAGTTTTAACTTTGCTCAAATTCTTAAAAAGCATTAATGTTTCCGATTCCTGAAAATACCGATTTTTTATTGGCTGATGCCGAAAAAGAAAATTTATATTTAAGTCTGATTGAGCAGATTAATAAAGACTTTAATCTGGCGAATGAAGGAATTGATTTTCCGCTTAGTATTTCTCCTGAAGAATTAAAAATTCAGCTTCACGAAAAAATCTACCGCATGATTCAGTACAAATTTGCTGAATACTTAAATCTGCTTTACATTATTGATGTTCCCGAAAATGAAATCAAACAACTAGACGGTTCTGATTTAGTAATTCTGGCTGAACAAGTTGCCTTTTTGATTTTAAAAAGAGAATGGCAGAAGGTTTGGTTTAGAAATCATTACAAATAAAGATTCTAAGGTGCTGAGATGTTAAGATTCTAAGTTTTTTTGAATCGCTTCTCCTAGTTTTTTGTTTTCAATTATTTTTTGAATCAAATCTCGAAATGTTTTAACTTCTCCCGCGGTAATGCTTCCTTCCTTGTAAATATAACTTGGTAATATTTGATCTATCCAATATTTATATCGTCTTTGAGGCTCTAATTTTTCATATTGTAATTTATCGAAAACCCTAACTCCTGTTAAAGTAACTTCTTCAATAAGAGGAGAAAAATTTTCATATACATCCAGAAAATCTTTGATTTTTGTTGAAGGTCTTAAATCTCCAACATCAACGCCTTTATTTCTTAAGTTATTTTTTAAAGTAATAAAAGTTGCTACAGATAAACACTCATTACCTAAAATCTTAATTGGATTGATAGTTTCTTTTTCTGCAGTCGCAGCTAAAAAATCACAGAGATCGCCTAACGTTTTTTTATTCTCTGGATTTAAAATAGAATTCCATTTTTCTAAAGGTTCATTAATTTTGAATTCTTTGTTTAAAAATACTCCAAGTTCATTCCACTTCACTAAATCTAGTGCTCTTCTCCAATCTCGAATCACTGTTTTTGTGGTTAAAACAAAAGATTCATCTGCTTCAATGTCAAGAGGACTGCAAAGTCGATGCTGTTCATTAAATATTTCGAAAATTTCGTTAGATGTGTAATGTATCTTATTGTTCATTTCAATTAGAAAACTTAGAATCTTAGAACCTTAGCAACTCTAAAAATACACTCTCACAAAAGGCATAAATCCAGATCCGTAAAGACTTTTGTCAGGATTATACAATACGTCATAACGGGCGCCAATTGTAACGTTTCCAGTTCTGTAACCTGCTCCGAGATATAGGGCTGTATTCCAATAACTATCAGAAAAAGCAGGTCTGTTGATATTCGATTCATATCTTGTATCTACTCTTACCTGTTCCAATTCGGCAGATAATTGAACTTCCGGAATTGGGTTCACAAGCGTGATTAAACTTCCGCCATAAACATAGGATTCGTAATAATTTTTTGAAGACAAATAGCCGAATTGTAATCCAACTCCAACGGCAAAAATCTCGTTAACATTGTAAATCGCACTTGGCATTACAGAGATATCAGTATAACCGGAACCAATTCCTAAACCCAGTCCGCCTCCAAACTGAACTTTATCCCAAAAATGGTTTTTGTTATCAATAACATACGTTTGTTGTGCCTGTGCATAACTTGAGAATAAGACTGCCAAAATCACAAAAAAATATTTGCAATCGATTGAAAATTGAATTTTATTCATAGTTAACGTTTATTTTAACAAATTTTTACGTAAAAGTACGTAAAAAAAAGATTTAAATAAAGGCGATTGTTGTACTTTTGCCATTCTATTTAACAAAAAGTATATTCACTAATATTATGGATAGGTTTTCATTTTTAAATGCAGCGCATACCGAGTTTTTTGCACAATTATACGATCAATATTTAGTTAACCCAGACAGCGTAGAGCCTAGCTGGAGAAGTTTCTTTCAAGGTTTTGACTTTGGACAAACTACTTATAATGACGAAAATCCAGTGCAGACCATTGTTGAGTATGTGACTAGCCCAAACACAGATTACAGTCAGGTTTCAGACAAACTGCAAAAAGAATTTAACGTTCTAAAATTAATCGATGGTTACCGTACGCGCGGGCACTTGTTTACAAAAACAAACCCAGTTCGCGATCGCAGGCAGTCTTCTCCAACTTTAGATATCGAAAACTTTGGTTTATCAGCAGCTGACCTTTCAACTGTTTTTGATGCTGCACAGACAATTGGAATGACACCTTCTTCTTTAGAAGCTATCGTAAATCGTCTTAAAGCTATTTACTGCCAGCATATTGGAATTGAATATATGTATATCAGAAATCCTGGCGTTGTAAAATGGATTCAGGATAAATTAGCTGTAAATGTTAATCAGCCTAATTTCTCTACAGAAGAAAAGAAAACAATCTTAAATAAATTAAACGAAGCTGTTTCTTTTGAAAACTTCCTTCATACTAAATATGTTGGACAAAAACGTTTCTCATTAGAAGGCGGGGAATCTATCATCCCGGCTCTTGATGCTTTAATCGAGCAGGCTGCAGAAAAAGGTGTTGAACAATTCGTAATGGGAATGGCTCACCGTGGTCGTTTGAACGTTTTGGCAAACATCTTCGGAAAATCGACTCAGGATATCTTTGGTGAGTTTGACGGAAAAGATTACGATCAGGAATATTTTGACGGTGACGTAAAATACCACTTAGGTCTTACGGCTGACAAAAAAACAAGATCTGGAAAAAGCATCAACATCAATTTAGCACCAAACCCTTCTCACCTAGAGACTGTTGGAGCTGTAATTGAAGGTATCACAAGAGCAAAACAAGATAAATATTACAATGACGATTTCTCTAAAGTATTACCAATCGCCGTTCACGGAGATGCTGCAATTGCAGGTCAGGGTATACTTTACGAAATCATTCAAATGGCTCAATTAGACGGTTACAAAACTGGAGGAACAATCCACATTGTAATCAACAATCAGGTTGGTTTTACAACTAACTACTTAGACGCTCGTTCTTCTACTTACTGTACAGACGTTGCTAAAGTAACTTTATCGCCGGTATTACACGTAAATGCTGATGATGCTGAAGCTGTTGTACATGCTGTATCTTTTGCATTAGACTACAGAATGCAGTTTGGACGTGACGTATTTATCGATTTATTAGGATACAGAAAATACGGTCACAACGAAGGTGATGAGCCTCGTTTTACACAGCCTGTTTTATATAAAATCATTGCTAAACACAAAAACCCAAGAGACATCTATGCAGAGAAATTATTATCTGACGGTGTAATCGATGCTTCTTATGTAAACGGTTTAGAAAAACAATACAAATCTCAATTAGAAGAAAACTTAGAAGCTTCTCGTAAAAAAGATTTGACTATCATTACCCCATTCATGAAAAACGAATGGGAAGGATTTGTTCAGGTAACTGATACACAAATGCTTCAAAAAGTTGACACTACTTTTGCTAAAGAAGGTTTAGATTCTATCATCAAAACCATCTCAACTTTACCAGAAGACAAAAAATTCATTAACAAGATAACTAAAATTGTTACGGATAGAAAAGTTGGATACGACAACAATACTCTTGATTGGGGAACTGCAGAAGCACTTGCTTACGGATCTCTTTTAACAGAAGGATTTGATGTTCGTATTTCTGGTCAGGATGTTGAGCGTGGTACATTCTCTCACCGTCATGCTGTTGTTAAAGTAGAAGACTCAGAGGAAGAAGTAATTCTATTAGATGCAATTGAAAACAAAAAAGGAAAATTCGGCGTATTCAATTCACTTTTATCTGAATATGGTGTTTTAGGTTTTGATTATGGATATGCATTAGCAAACCCAAAAGCCTTAACAATCTGGGAAGCACAGTTTGGAGATTTCTCTAACGGAGCTCAAATCATGATTGACCAGTATATTTCATGTGGAGAAGACAAATGGAACAACCAAAACGGTATTGTTTTATTATTACCTCACGGATATGAAGGACAAGGTGCTGAGCACTCTTCTGCAAGAATGGAGCGTTACTTACAACTTTGCGCAAGACATAATATGTATGTGGCAGATTGTACAACACCGGCTAACTTCTTCCACTTATTGAGAAGACAAATGAAAACGAATTTCCGTAAACCATTGGTAGTTTTCTCTCCAAAAAGTTTATTACGTGATCCAAGATGCGTATCAACTGTTGAAGAATTAGCAACTGGAAGTTTCCAGGAAACTATCGACGATACTACAGTAAACAAAAAAGATGTAAAAACTTTAGTTTTCTGTACAGGTAAATTCTACTACGATATTGTAGCAGAAAGAGAAAACAACGGAAGAAAAGACGTTGCAGTTGTTCGTATCGAGCAATTATTCCCTTTCCCAGTTGAGCAGATCAAAGAAATCATTGCAAAATATCCAAATGCAGATGATTATGTTTGGGCACAGGAAGAGCCTAAAAACATGGGAGCTTACAGCTTTATGTTAATGAACTTTGACCTTGTAAAATGGAGATTAGCTTCATTGAAAGCATACTCTGCTCCTGCATCAGGAAGTTACACACGTGCAAAACGTCGTCACGCAGATGCAATTAGAATGGTATTCGATAAAAATTTATTCAGATAATTAAAAAAATTGTTTCAAGTTTAAAGTTTCAAGTTATGCGAAACATGAAACTTTAAACTAACTAAACTTTAAACAAAAACAAGATGATTTTAGAAATGAAAGTCCCATCACCAGGGGAATCAATAAAAGAAGTTGAAATTGCAACTTGGTTAGTAAAAGACGGAGATTATGTAGAAAAAGATCAGGCTATTGCTGAAGTTGATTCAGATAAGGCTACTCTTGAATTACCTGCTGAAATGAGCGGTGTAATTACATTAAAAGCTGAAGAAGGTGATACAGTTGCTGTAGGCGCTGTAGTTTGTTTAATTGATACAGATGCTGCTAAACCAGCAGGAAGCGGATCTGCAGCTCCAGCTGCTGAAGCTCCAAAAGCTGAGGCACCTAAAGCTGAGGCTCCAAAGGCAGAAGTAAAAGCTGAAGCTCCAAAAGCAGCTCCGGCAGCAACAAGTTATGCAGCTGGAACTCCATCTCCTGCAGCAAGAAAAATATTAGACGAAAAAAATATTGCTCCAGCAGCAGTTTCTGGAACTGGTAAAGGCGGCAGAATTACTAAAGATGATGCTGTAAATGCAGTACCGTCTATGGGAACTCCAACTGGAGGAAGCCGTGGAACTGAGCGTACAAAATTATCTATGTTACGTCGTAAAGTAGCAGAAAGATTAGTTTCAGCTAAAAACGAAACGGCTATGCTTACTACTTTCAACGAAGTAAACATGACGCCAATCAACCAAATTCGTAACGAATACAAAGATGCTTTCAAAGCTAAACATGGTGGTTTAGGTTTAGGATTTATGTCATTCTTTACAAAAGCAGTTACAAGAGCTTTACAATTATATCCAGATGTTAACTCTATGATGGATGGTGACTACAAAATCGCTTACGATTTTGCTGATATCTCAATCGCAGTTTCTGGACCAAAAGGATTAATGGTTCCTGTTGTTCGTAATGCTGAATTATTAACTTTCCGCGGCATTGAAGCTGAAATCAAAAGATTAGCTTTAAGAGCTCGTGATGGTCAAATTACAGTTGACGATATGACTGGAGGAACTTTCACAATTACAAATGGCGGTGTTTTTGGAAGTATGTTATCTACTCCAATCATCAACCCTCCACAATCAGGTATTTTAGGAATGCACAATATTATTGAGCGTCCTATTGCTGTAAACGGAAAAGTTGAAATTCACCCAATGATGTATGTTGCACTTTCTTACGATCACAGAATCATCGACGGACGTGAATCTGTTGGTTTCTTAGTTGCTGTGAAAGAAGCATTAGAAAACCCGGTAGAATTATTAATGAACGGTGATGCTAAACGTGCTTTAGAATTGTAATAATTATAATTTTCAATATATCTAAACCTGCTCATTTGAGCAGGTTTTTTTATTTTAAAGCTATTTTATAAGTGAACACTTATATTTTTAAAAATTAATTTAGAATGAATAAGAATAACTTGCTTTGTTTCGTCTGATACCTTAGATTTGCACAATCGAAAACAATTTTAAACTATTCTAAATCTATTTACAGAAAAAGAATAGTATCAATTTAATTCTGCAAAGACATGATAACAATAGCAAGCCTTATCGTTTTTTTAGCTTTTTACATACTTTATTACACCTCAAAAAGAGCAGTTTTATCGTATGATTTAGGTTTTGAAAAATGGATGAAAAAAAATCCGAAACAAACCAAAATCACCGGATTAGTGCTTCTTGTTTCGGCTTATGCAATCTGGCTTTTTACACAGTCTTTGGGCTGCGGTACTTTGATGTTTTTTATTCAGTTGATGACTATTGGAAGCCTTATTATCATTCTTGCACCATTAAAAAAAGTAAACAGCAAAGCACTTTTGGCACTCTTGGTTATCGCTGCCTTATTAGAACTTTATTACAACTAAATTATAACTGACCAATGCCAGCAAATCCAAAATATTTAAACCCATCTTTTTGGCCTCGTTTTTCTAAAATTACAGCAGCTATATTAGGCGGATACTTCGTTTCAGTAACTTTTCATCTTGCTTTAGCTTCATGGTTTAACCGCCCCGAAGTACTAATGACAACAGCCTTTACTGGATTTATACTTTGGGTTGTATTAATGGTTCTTGCATTTTTGGCAAAAAGCGGCTGGAAAATCTGGGGCATTTATATTTTGCTCAGCTTAGTTTTTTCGCTTCTTATTTACCTTGGCCAAACTTATAACACTAGCGCGTAATCCTTATGAATAACCGTCATTATAATATCTATTTTCACACACATACTGTCAGCGGTATTGTGATCAGCGTTGTGCTTTTTGTAATTTTCTTTGCAGGATCTTTTTCTTTTTTTAGAGATGAAATTATCAATTGGGAAAGAAGTGAATCGACTGCAGTTACCAGAGAAATTAAATTAGATTATAACAAAGCTTTAGAAAATCTTGATAAAAAATACGTTTTACACGGAAGAAAGATAACTATATCAAAACCATCTATAGAAAATAGAGTTGCGGTTTACATGGAAGGTTCCAGAGACACTTTGGCTCCTGCCAAACAAAAAGAAGGATCATTCTTTTATTTAGACAACAAAAACTTTAAATCCTATACTTACGAAGAATCTTATTCTTTAGGAGAACTTTTATACCGTTTACACTTTCTGGCACAAATTCCTTATCCGGTTGGCTATTACCTTTCCGGATTTACTGCCTTATTCTTCTTATTTGCCATTGTAACCGGACTTTTATTACACTGGAAAAAAATCGTATCTAATTTTTATGTTTTCCGCCCAAAGGAAAAACTAAAAACATTATGGACAGATGCTCATACTGCACTGGGAATGATAGGACTTCCGTTTCAGTTTGTTTATGCCGTAACCGGAGCTTTCTTTATGATTAAACTTTTAATCGTTGCCCCGGCTGTAATGGCATTATACAAAGGCGATCAGGATAAACTTTACAAAGAATTAGAATACACAGATACCGATTATAAATTTGAATACAAAAAATTAGCCAATCCGTTCGATGTAGAACAATTGATTAATAAAGCCAAAAGCAATTGGGCAGATTTTGAAATTACACGTGTTGTTATTCAAAACTATGGCGATGTCAATATGCACGTTTTAGTTGAAGGAGAACTGCCTAGCCATAAAAAATTTACCGGAATTGGAAAAGTCGTTTACCGCGTTTCTGACGGAAAGGAAATTGCCCGCAAAAATCCAATTACCCAAAACGGCTATCTTGATGTTGTGAAAAATGTTTTATACAGAATACATTTTGGCGACTATGGCGGTTATGCCTTAAAAATTGTGAGTTTCGTTTTAGGAATTATAACTTGTTTTGTCATCATTTCAGGAGTAATGATTTGGTTAGTAGCAAGACAAAAAAATAATCTGCCTGAAAAGAAAAGACGTTTCAATGCAGCTGTTGTTCGCATTTATCTGGCTATCTGCCTGAGTATGTACCCTATTACTGCTTTAGCATTTATTGGTTCAAAAATATTTTATCCTTTAAGCCAGTCTAACTTATTCCGTTTATATTTTGGCGGATGGTTATTGCTTACAATATTCTTTATCATCAAAAAGAATGATGCTTTTACAAATAGGTTCTGCTTAATATCAGGAAGTATTTTAGGCTTTTTAATTCCAATTACAAACGGAATTGTTTCTGGACAATGGTTCTGGACTTCATTTATGGAAAACAAAATTCAGATTTTCTTTATTGATGTTTTCTGGATCGTGCTCGCTTCTATAACACTATATACAGCATATCATTTAAAGCCTACAAAAGAAGCCGCGAAAAATTAGCTTAAATAATTTGCCCTCTATTGATTTTGCTTATACTTTTACGGCTTTAATCAAAAAATGGGATTCAAAACGCAAATACGTTTTCTGCATAAATGGCTCGGATTAATTTCCGGGCTTATTGTTTTTATAGTCTGTATTACGGGTTGTATCTTTTGTTTTCATGATGAAATAAAAGACATTACGAGAAAAGAATGGCGTTTTGTTGAACCTCAGAACAAACCTTTTTTAATGCCTTCGGTTTTGCAGGAAAAGGCAAAAGAAATTGTTCCAAAGAATAAAATAAGCATGACGGCGTATTACGGAAAAAACCGTTCGGCTATTGTTTACACCTATTCTGATACTGAGAATTTATATCTGTACTTTAATCCTTATTCCGGTCAATATTTAAAAACAGAAAATCCCGAAACTGACTTTTTCATTATTGTCGAATATATTCACCTGTATTTGCTTCTGCCGGATTATATAGGAAAACATATTATTGGCGGAGCTACTATCATTTTTATTCTTTTACTGATTTCCGGTATAATTCAATGGTGGCCAAAACGAAAAAGCGATATTAAAAGAAGTTTCACCGTAAAATGGTCGGCAAAATGGCGTCGTGTAAATTACGACTGGCATAACACGTCAGGATTTTATATTGCGCTTATTGCACTTATTCTTGCCATAACAGGTTTAACTTTTACTTACGAATGGGTTGGCGACGGTATTTACAAAACTTTCAATTTTGGAGGAGATAAAGCCGCAGAAACAAATACACCTGTTATTGACACAACAAAATTTGAATCAAACTCGATTACCGCAGTCGATCGTGCTTTTATTCAAACCATGAAATTACAGCCAAAAGCCGAAATGTTCTTTGTAATGATTCCGCAGCAAAAAGGCGATATTATAAGTACTGGAGCATATCCGCATACATTACGTTACGATCATCAAAGCAATTATTATTTTCATCCCAATGACGGGAAATTAATTCAAAGTGATCCGTATCATTCAAAAACGCTCGGTTTACAGGTTGTCGAAATGAATTATGGAATTCACACAGGACAAATTTTAGATCTGCCTGGAAAAATAATTGCATTTACAGTAAGTTTAATTGCTTCGGCTTTACCTGTGACCGGTTTTTTAATTTGGTTTGGAAGAAGAAAAAAATCTAAAAACAAGAAATAAAAAAACCGCCTTAATAAAAGCGGTTTCTTTATAATTGTAGAAATTTATTAATTTCTGTTTGCTAAAGCATTTTTCTGCAAATTTTTAACTGAATTTACTTTGTTATCTACATAAGCAACTTCACTTAAATTGTTTTCATTAAAGTAAATCCATTTTCCGGTTTTCACTCCTTCTGTGTATTCTCCAACAGCTTTTTTATTTCCTTTTTCGTCATAAGATACCCAGACACCATCTAATTTACCATCCTTAAAAAAGCCTTCTTGTTGTACTTTACCATTATCATAATAATAAGTAGCTTTTACTTTGTTTCCAACAGCTTCTAATTCAGGTTTTACTTCTTGTGCAGCTAATATTTCAGAGAACAATACTGCTGCTAAAATTACACTCTTTTTCATATCTTTAGGTATTAATGTTAAGAAATCATTATCAAATATAGTTAATTGTTTACATTTAAAAAACTTTTACTTAACAATTTGGTAACATTGAATAAAAACTTAACATTGGAAATTTCCCAAAAACAAAAAAACCAGCGCTCAGGCACTGGTTTTACTGGTATTTTAGTTAAAAACTAAAATTACGATAACGTTATAAATTTCGTAAATAAATTAGTTCAATAAAGTGTTTAACTGATCCTGAAGCTTTGGATCAGAGGGTCTTGCAGCATCAGAACTCACAATGTTGCCATTTGGATCTAAAAGAATAAATCTTGGAATTCCCATTACACCATAATTGACTACAAATTCAGATTCCCAGTCTTTATCAGCAAATAACTGAACGCCGCCTAACTTTTTATCAGTCACAAACTTTTTCCATTTTTCATTGTCTTTTGCTTTATCAATAGAAATACTCACGAACTCGATGTTTTTTCCGTGATACTTATCTTCAATTTTTTGCAAATATGGAATCTCAGCTCTGCAAGGTGCGCACCAGGTTGCCCAAAGATCAATGTAAACGTATTTTCCTTTTAGATCTGAAAGTTTTGTTTTTCCTCCTTTAAAATTTTCGTAATCAAATTGAGGAGAAGGTTTTCCAACCATTTTTCTTGCATTTGCAGTTCTTTCATATTCCTGAACTGCATATTGATTAAAACTTTCAAAACTCATTTTTAAAGCAGTTTTAAATTCCGGATCAAGATCACTTTTTTCCAGATTCTCAAAATCAGTTTTTTTCTTGTTTTCTAAAAGCGATGTAAATTCAGCTGCTTCTTTAGCAAATGCTTCATTTTGAAATTTTTCATCTTTTAAAGATTGCTGCGCAAGGAAATTACTTTCGTTTACACCTTTACCTTTATAAACAATTGTTTCATCAAATTCTTTGGCATTCATGGTCAAATTAACTTCAGAATCTGGTTTTAAGTAAATGTTTGAAGATTCAGTTCCGTCAGAAAACATATAGAATCCTTTTGGAGCTTCAAAAGTTGCGGCAAAAATTCCCTTTTTGTCAATTGGAATAACTTGTTTAAAATTATTTCTTCCTTTAATAACTAAAGTATCGCTGTTTCTATTATCGATTTTAGCTGTAAATTTTATTTGATTTTTGGCTTGACCTATAACGTTCAAAGCACTAAAAATCAACAGACCCGTAACAAAAAGTTTTTTCATACTATTTAAAGTTTGTTTTTAGTGATTCAAATCTAAAGAAATAACAGCTTCGAAATTTCAGAATTAACAAAATATTTAAAATTATACGTATCAAGTTTACCTCTTTACTATATTATCTTGAATTTTGTATTTACTTTTGCAGTCTAAAATTGAGATTATGTATAGAAGTCATAATTGCGGCGAATTAAACGCTTCAAATATTAATACCGAAGTTACACTTGCGGGCTGGGTTCAAAAATCACGTGATAAAGGATTTATGAATTGGGTCGATTTACGCGACCGTTATGGAATTACACAACTTATTTTCGACGAAAGTCGTACTGATAAAACTGTTTTTGAATTAGCAAAAACACTTGGACGTGAATTTGTAATTCAGGTAAAAGGAACTGTCATTGAGCGTGAAGCTAAAAACAAAAACATCCCGACTGGTGAAATCGAAATTTTAGTTTCTGAATTAACGATTCTAAACACTGCTTTAACTCCTCCATTTACAATTGAAGATGAAACTGACGGTGGTGAAGATATCAGAATGAAATACCGTTATTTGGATATTCGTAGAAATCCTGTAAAAAACAGTTTATTGTTCCGTCACAAAGTGGCAATGGAAGTTCGTAAATATCTTTCTGATTTAGATTTCTGCGAAGTTGAAACACCTTATTTAATCAAATCAACTCCAGAAGGAGCAAGAGATTTCGTTGTACCAAGCCGTATGAACGAAGGACAATTTTATGCATTACCGCAATCGCCGCAAACTTTCAAACAGCTTTTGATGGTGGGTGGTATGGATAAATATTTCCAAATCGTAAAATGTTTCCGTGACGAAGATTTGCGTGCTGACCGTCAGCCTGAGTTTACTCAGATCGACTGCGAAATGGCATTTGTGGAGCAAGAAGACATTTTGAATGTTTTTGAAGGTTTGACAAGACATTTATTAAAAGAAATTAAAGGCATTGAAGTAGATAAATTTCCAAGAATTACTTACGACTATGCTATGAAAACATACGGAAATGACAAACCGGACATTCGTTTTGGGATGAAGTTTGGTGAGTTAAACGAATTTGCACAGCATAAAGAATTCCCTGTTTTCAATGCAGCTGAATTAGTTGTCGGAATTGCTGTTCCGGGAGCAGGAAATTATACTCGTAAAGAAATCGACGGATTAATTGACTGGGTAAAACGTCCTCAAGTTGGCGCATCTGGAATGGTTTATGTAAAATGCAACGAAGACGGAACATACAAATCATCTGTAGATAAATTCTACGATAATGATGATTTAGCAAAATGGGCAAAAGCTACAGAAGCAAATCCTGGCGACATGATTTTTGTACTTTCTGGTCCGGCAAACAAAACTCGCGCTCAATTATCTGCATTTCGCATGGAATTGGCAACTCGTTTAGGATTACGTAATCCTGAAGAATTTGCTCCATTATGGGTTGTAGATTTCCCATTATTAGAACTTGACGAAGAAAGCGGTCGTTACCACGCAATGCACCACCCATTTACTTCTCCAAAGCCAGAAGATATGGCATTGCTAGAAACAGAACCAGGAAAAGTTCGTGCAAACGCTTACGATATGGTTTTAAACGGAAACGAAATTGGCGGTGGTTCTATTCGTATTCACGATAAGGCAACGCAGCAATTAATGTTCAAATATTTAGGATTTACCGAAGAAGAAGCAAAAGCGCAATTTGGTTTCTTAATGGATGCATTCCAGTTTGGAGCACCGCCTCATGGTGGTTTAGCATTTGGTTTAGATAGATTAGTTGCTATTTTAGGAGGTCAGGAAACTATTAGAGATTTTATTGCCTTCCCTAAAAACAATTCCGGACGTGATGTAATGATTGATGCACCAGCTGCAATCGACGATGCTCAATTGAAAGAATTACACATTAAAATTGATTTTATATAAATATTGTAGAGTTTAGATACAAAAAAGCGGCTGAAAACATCAGCCGCTTTTCTATTTTGTTCAAAACTGTAAAAATAATCCTAAAACATTCATTTTTGGTTTTATCAAATTCCTACAATTTGCCTTTTTTTATATTCTTACAATTAATGATTCTCAAATATTGGTGTTTTATAAACAAATTGACGCAATAAACCACGTAAAAACACTGTAAATCAATAATTTTTACAAAATTTTAACAGGTATATGTCTTTTGTATGAATTTAAATATTACATTTGTTTTATTATAAATTATTATTACAATTACAATGCGTACAGGTACAGTAAAATTTTTCAATGAATCTAAAGGTTATGGATTCATTACAGACGAAGAAACAGGAAAGGACATCTTCGTTCACGCTTCAGGAATTAACGCGGAAGAATTACGCGAAGGAGACCGTGTAAGCTATGAAGAAGAAGAAGGAAGAAAAGGGAAAGTTGCTGCTAAAGTAGCAGTAATCTAAGAAAAATATAGCAATTTATTTTTTTTGCCTCTGAATGGTTTTAAAAACGTCCCGAAGTATCGGGGCGTTTTTTTTTGCCCATTTCTTAAAAAAATATTAAAAAAACCGAATGTTATTTATAATCAATAAAAATTACATATAAACGCGGTTTCATAGCCTACTTATATCCTCCTTTAGTTTGTGATTTACATCGTTGAAAGTTATCTTTGTGGCTTATTCTTTAAGTAAAAAAGTTAAGCTTATGCAATCTGATCAATACAGTTACATTCCTATCTTAATGCAGTTAATTCTTGCTGTTGGTTTTGTGGTAGGAACAATCATTATTTCTGGAAAATTAGGCCCAAAAAGAAACTCTGAAGTTAAAGATAAAAACTTCGAGTGCGGTATCGAATCTGTTGGTAATGCCCGTATTCCTTTTTCTGTAAAATATTTCCTTGTTGCAATCTTATTTGTGTTGTTTGATGTAGAGGTTATTTTCCTTTACCCATGGGCAGTAAACTTTAAAGATCTTGGTATAGAAGGAATGTTGAAAATGATTGTTTTTATGTCACTTCTTCTTGTTGGTTTCTTTTACATTATCAAAAAGAAAGCATTAGAGTGGGAATAAATTCGATTTTAAATTTTAGATTTCTGATTTTAAATTAAATCCGGAATTAAAATTTAATCTCTCCAAATAAAACTGATTTAAAAAAATTGATTTTACTTTTTACGATTTTAAAAAAATCAGAAATCTAAAATCAGAAATCTAAAATAAAATGAGCGATTCAAAAGTAAATATGGTGTCTCCTCCAGAAGGTCTTACTGGTGAAGGATTCTTCGCTACAAAACTTAATGATGTTGTAGGTTTGGCACGCGCGAATTCTCTTTGGCCTTTACCATTTGCAACTTCTTGCTGCGGAATTGAGTTTATGGCAACAATGGCAGCACACTACGATTTAGCACGATTTGGTTCTGAACGTGTGAGTTTCTCTCCTCGTCAGGCAGACATGCTGCTGGTAATGGGCACCATTTCTAAAAAAATGGCGCCAATTTTAAGACAAGTTTACGAACAAATGTCTGAGCCGCGCTGGGTAATTGCTGTAGGAGCTTGCGCTTCTTCAGGTGGTGTTTTCGACACTTACTCAGTTTTACAAGGAATTGATAAAGTTATTCCGGTTGACGTTTACGTTCCAGGATGCCCTCCTAGACCAGAGCAGATTGTTGACGGTGTAATGAGACTGCAAGAATTGGTAAAAAGCGAATCTGTTAGACGCAGAAGCTCACCAGAATACCAGGAATTATTAGCTTCCTATAACATTTCATAAGATGGCTTTAGAAAACACCCAGATTCAAAATAAACTTACGGAAACATTTAATAATGATGTTTTCAACTTTCACGAAGAAAGAGATATTTTTACTTTAGAAGCTTCTGCTGATAAAATTACAGCATTGATTCTATTCTTAAAAAACGATTCTGAACTGCAATTTCACTTTTTAACAGATTTATGCGGCATTCACTATCCTGATAACGAATCAGAACGCCAGTTTGCAGTTGTATATCATTTACACAATTGGTTCGAAAACAAACGTATTAGAATCAAAGTTTACCTAAACGGTGAAAAACCAGAGATCAAAACTATTTCAAATATTTTCTTAAGTTCAAACTGGATGGAAAGAGAAACGTATGATTTTTACGGAATCAATTTCGTTGGCCACCCGCAGTTAAAACGTATTTTAAATATGGATGAAATGGTGTCTTTCCCAATGAGAAAAGAATTCCCAATGGAAGACAGCGGAAGAACTGATAAAGACGACAGATTCTTCGGAAGAACAGTATCAAATTGCTAAATAATTCAACATTATAAAATGTCAGAACTATTACTACCACCAGAGCATCGTTATGCTAAAATAATTAAGGAGCGACACAATGAGGACGGAAGCGAGCTTTCAGTTCTGAATTTAGGTCCGACTCACCCTGCGACCCACGGCATTTTTCAAAATATCCTATTGATGGATGGTGAAAGAATTCTAGAAGCTGAACCAACCATTGGTTACATTCACAGAGCTTTCGAAAAAATCGCCGAAAATCGTCCTTTTTATCAAATTACACCTCTTACAGACCGTATGAACTATTGTTCCTCTCCTATTAATAATATGGGATGGTGGATGACATTAGAAAAACTATTAGGTATTGAAGTTCCAAAAAGAGCACAATATTTAAGAGTTATTGTTATGGAGCTGGCGCGTATTACAGACCACATTATCTGTAACTCGATCTTAGGGGTAGATACTGGTGCGTATACAGGTTTCTTATACGTTTTTCAATTTAGAGAAAAAATCTACGAAATCTACGAAGAAATTTGTGGAGCTCGTTTGACTACAAATATGGGAAGAATTGGTGGTTTTGAAAGAGACTGGTCTCCAGAAGCTTTCAGAAAACTAGACAAATTCCTGGAAGAATTCCCACCTGCCTGGAAAGAATTCGAAAACTTATTCGAAAGAAACAGAATTTTCCTTGACAGAACTGTAAACGTAGGCGGAATTACAGCTGAAAAAGCAATGGCTTACGGATTTACAGGTCCAAATTTACGTGCGGCCGGAGTTGATTACGACGTTCGTGTAGCACATCCTTACTCATCTTACGAAGATTTTGATTTTATTGTTCCTGTTGGAAAATCAGGTGATACTTACGATCGTTTCTGTGTTCGTAATGCTGAAGTTTGGGAAAGTTTAAGCATCATTCGTCAGGCTTTAGAAAAAATGCCTGCCGGAAACGAATACCATGCAGAAGTTCCGGATTATTACCTTCCTCCAAAAGAAGACGTATATAATTCAATGGAATCTTTAATTTATCACTTTAAAATCGTTATGGGAGAAGTTCCTGTTCCGGTTTCAGAAATTTACCATGCTGTTGAAGGAGGAAATGGAGAACTTGGTTTCTATTTATCTACTGACGGAAGCAGAACTCCATACAGATTACATTTCAGAAGACCTTGTTTTATTTACTATCAGGCATTCCCTGAAATGATTAAAGGAGCATTGCTTTCTGATGCGATTATCATTTTATCAAGTTTAAATGTAATTGCCGGAGAATTAGACGCGTAATAAAGATTGCAGATTTTAGAATGCAGATTTCAGATTAACAAATCTAAATCTGAAATCAAAAATCTAAATTAATACAGATTGCAGAATATGGATTTAAAGACAACAGATTAAAATCTAAAATCTTAAATCTAAAATCTAAAATAAAAATGGAACGTAAACATTACAAACAAGAAATAAACATGACTGAGGCATTGATCGAACGTATCAATGAATTGATCAGTCATTATCCGGAAGGCAAACAAAAATCGGCTTTACTGCCTGTTTTGCACGAAGTGCAGGATGCGCACAACAACTGGCTAAGCATTGAATTGCAGGACAAGGTTGCCGAAATTCTTCAGATAAAACCAATTGAGGTTTATGAAGTGGTTACTTTTTATACCATGTTCAACCAAAAGCCAATTGGAAAATATATGTTTGAATTCTGCCAGACGTCTTGTTGCTGCTTACGTGGTGCAGAGGATTTAATGGATTATACTTCTGAAAAACTAGGCATTAAAATGGGTGAAACTACCCCAGACGGAATGTTTACCATTGCTGGTGTAGAATGTTTAGGTGCATGCGGATACGCTCCGATGATGCAGCTGGGTGATTTCTACAAAGAAAAACTAACAGAAGAGAAAATCGATCAGATCATTGCTGATTGTAGAGATGATAAAATAATATTACACGATAAATAAGATGTCACAAAAAATATTATTAGATAAAATCAATGTTCCTGGAATTAAAACCTACGAAGTGTATCGCCAAAATGGTGGTTATGCTTCTGTAGAAAAAGCTTTAAAAACACTTACGCCAGACGAAGTTACTGAAGAAGTAAAAAAATCAGGATTACGCGGTCGTGGTGGAGCAGGTTTCCCTGCCGGAATGAAATGGAGCTTTATTGATAAAAAATCAGGAAGACCAAGACACTTAGTTTGTAACGCCGACGAATCTGAACCGGGAACTTTTAAAGACCGATTCTTGATGGAATACATTCCTCACTTGTTGATCGAGGGAATGATTACATCTAGTTACGCTTTAGGAGCAAACCTTTCGTATATCTACATTCGTGGAGAATATATGTGGGTTTTCAAAATTTTAGAAAGAGCAATCGCCGAAGCTAAAGCTGCAGGCTGGTTAGGAAAAAATATATTAGGTTCAGGTTACGACCTTGAACTTCACGTACACTGTGGAGCCGGAGCTTATATCTGCGGAGAAGAAACTGCACTTATTGAATCTTTGGAAGGTAAAAGAGGAAATCCTCGTATTAAACCACCTTTCCCAGCGGTTTCAGGACTTTGGGCAAATCCTACAGTGGTAAACAATGTTGAAACAATTGCAACGGTGCCGTGGATTGTAAACAATTCTGGTGACGATTATGCAAAAATTGGTATTGGACGTTCTACAGGAACTAAATTAATTTCTGCTTCTGGACACATTAAAAACCCTGGGGTTTACGAAATTGAATTAGGTTTAAGTGTTGATGAATTCATGAATTCTGATGAATATTTAGGAGGAATGTCTTCAAGCCGTCCATTAAAAGCATTTGTGCCGGGAGGTTCTTCTGTGCCAATTTTACCAGCTGAATTAATTTTTAAAACAGCAAACGGAGAAGATCGTTTAATGACTTACGAATCTTTAAGTGATGGTGGTTTTGCTACCGGATCTATGTTAGGTTCTGGAGGATTTATTGTTTACAATGATACTGCTTGTGTAGTTAGAAACACTTGGAACTTTGCTCGTTTCTACCACCACGAATCTTGCGGACAATGTACTCCTTGCCGTGAAGGAACAGGATGGTTAGAAAAAATCTTATGGAGAATCGAAAACGGTCAAGGCCGTGAAGAAGATATCGAATTATTGTGGAGCATTCAAAGCAAAATTGAAGGAAACACAATTTGTCCTCTAGGAGACGCCGCTTCTTGGCCAGTAGCAGCTGCAATTCGTCACTTTAGAGATGAGTTCGAATATCACGTTCGTTTCCCTGAAAAAATCAAAAATAGAGATCACTTTGTTGCTGAACCTTTTTCACAAGTAAAGCATTTAATAGGCGGTAAAGTAATCGTATAAAAATAAAAAGCAGAAAGTTATAAAGTTCATAATGTTAAAAAGGACAGCAATTCTTTTCAATATTTCGACTTTCAACAAAAAAGTTTAAAATAGTTTCAAGTTTCAAGTTTTTTTAGTTTCAGGTTTTAACCTGAAACGTGAAACCTGAAACTAAAAAAACAAAATTAAGAGATGAAAGTAACGATAGACGGTCAAAGTATAGACGTAGAGCCAGGAACAACAATCCTGCAGGCTGCACGTATGATTGGTGGAGATTTGGTGCCGCCAGCCATGTGCTATTACTCAAAATTAAAAGGCAGCGGTGGAAAATGTCGTTGCTGTTTAGTTGAAGTTTCGAAAGGAAGCGAAGCTGATCCAAGACCAATGCCAAAATTAATGGCATCTTGTGTAACAGGATGTATGGACGGAATGGAAGTAAATAGTAAATCTTCTGCCAGAGTTATGGAAGCCCGTAAATCTGTAACAGAATTTTTATTAATCAACCACCCACTAGACTGTCCTATTTGTGATCAGGCTGGTGAATGTGATCTTCAAAACTTAAGTTTTGAGCACGGAAACCCAAAATCACGTTATATTGAAGAAAAAAGAACATTTGAACCAGAAGATATTGGTCCAAATATTCAACTGCATATGAACCGTTGTATTTTATGTCAAAGATGTGTACAAGTGGCAGATCAATTGACAGACAACCGAGTTCACGGAGTATTAGATCGTGGAGACCACGCTAATATTTCAACCGGAATTTCTAAAGCAATCGACAATGAGTTTTCTGGAAACATGATTGACGTTTGTCCGGTTGGAGCTTTAACAGACAAAACTTTCCGTTTTAAATCAAGAGTTTGGTTTAACAAACCTTATAACGCACACAGAGAATGTACAACTCCTGGATGTTGCGGTAAAACTACCGTATGGATGTTTGGAGGAGAGATTCAGCGTGTAACTGGTCGTAAAGACGAGTACCATGAAGTAGAAGAATTTATCTGCAACAGCTGTCGTTTTGATCACAAAGATGTGAATGACTGGGTAATTGAAGGTCCAAGAGAATTTGAAAAAGATTCTGTAATCAACCAAAATAATTACACTCAGAAATTAGAGAAAGTTCAAATCGATACTGAAAAGAACATTCTTTTAGGCCGTGATATTGACCGTAAAAAAATTAGTATGGCATCAATTCCATTAACTAATAAAGATAAAAAATAGTAAGAAATGGAAAGTGCATTTATTATAGAAAAAAGTGTTGTTATTGTTGTCGTTTTTGCGGTAACAATGATTATGGCAATGTATTCTACATGGGCAGAACGTAAAGTTGCTGCTTTCCTTCAGGATCGTGTTGGTCCAAACCGTGCCGGATGGGGAGGTTTATTACAACCGCTTGCAGATGGTATGAAATTATTCTCTAAAGAAGAGTTTTTTCCAAATACACCAAATAGATTTTTATTTATTGTAGGTCCTGCAATTGCCATGAGTACAGCCTTAATGACAAGTGCTGTAATTCCGTGGGGAGACAGACTGCATCTTTTCGGAAAGGATATTATTCTTCAGGCAACTGATGTTAACATTGCTTTATTATACATTTTTGGAGTTCTTTCTGTAGGTGTTTACGGCATCATGATTGGTGGATGGGCTTCTAACAACAAGTTCTCATTAATGGGAGCTGTTCGTGCGGCTTCTCAAATGGTTTCTTACGAAATCGCAATGGGATTATCTATGATCGCTTTATTGATGATGACAGGAACAATGAGTTTAAAAGTTATTTCTGAGCAGCAAGCCGGAATGAACTGGAACGTTTTCTATCAGCCATTATCTTTCTTAATTTTCTTAATTTGCTCATTTGCAGAAACAAACAGAACTCCGTTTGACTTAGCAGAATGTGAAAACGAATTAATTGGAGGTTACCATACAGAATATTCATCTATGAAAATGGGATTCTATTTATTTGCTGAATATGCGAGTATGTTTATCTCTTCTACTATTATTTCTGTATTGTTCTTTGGCGGATATAATTATCCTGGAATGCAGTGGATGGTTGATAATGTAGGTGTAAATACAGCTAACTTATTAGGAATCGCGGTATTGTTTGTAAAAATATGTTTCTTCATATTTTTCTACATGTGGGTGCGTTGGACAATTCCAAGATTTAGATATGACCAGTTAATGAACTTAGGCTGGAGAATTTTAATTCCGCTTTCGATTATTAACATCATGATTACAGGTGCAGTTATATTAAGACACGATATCGCAGCAGCTTTGGGATTCTAAAAACTGTAGTCAGCTTCAAATAAAAAACAAAATAGATTTGAATTTGAGCCATCAAATTTTGAATCATAAATTATAATAGTAAAAATGTCAATAGAAACTATATCATTATCGGGTAGAAAAAAAGTGGTCTCTAATAAAGAGATGACTTTTATTGAGCGATTGTATCTTGTGGCGATTGTAAAAGGTTTAGCAATTACGCTTAAACACCTTTTTAGAAAAAAAATTACCATTCATTACCCAGAGCAGGTTCGTGAAATGAGCCCTGTTTATCGCGGACAACACATGTTGAAACGTGATGAGCAAGGACGTGAAAACTGTACTGCCTGCGGATTATGTGCTTTATCATGCCCTGCAGAAGCTATCACAATGAAAGCTGCTGAACGTAAAGCAGATGAAAAACATTTATACAGAGAAGAAAAATATGCTGAAATCTATGAGATCAACATGCTTCGTTGTATTTTCTGCGGTTTATGTGAAGAAGCATGCCCGAAAGATGCGATCTATTTGACAACATCTAAAGTATTAGTTCCTGCTAATTATGACAGAGAAGATTTCATTTTTGGAAAAGATAAATTAGTGATGCCTTTAGAAATGGCAATTAAAAATACTCAACTTAATAACGCTAACTAATGATACACATTCCAGATCTTGCAAACGCAACTCCTGTAGGAGTGATATTTTGTATCTTAGCGTTAATTACGGTAATCACCGCTTTCCTGACTATTTTTAGCAGAAACCCTATTCACTCAGCCATTTACTTAGTGATTTGTTTCTTCTCTATTGCTGGTCATTATTTATTATTGAATTCTCAATTTTTAGCAGTCGTACATATTATAGTTTACTCTGGAGCAATCATGATTTTGTTCCTGTTTACGATTATGCTGATGAACCTTAACGAACAAAAAGACGTTCACAGACCTAGAATTACACGTTTAGGAGCTATTGTATCTTTCTGTTTAATTGTTATTGTTTTAATCGCAATTTTCATCAACTCTAAACCTATTGTAGGTGATTACGATTCAACAGGAGAGGATTTCCAGTCTATTGAAGTATTGGGTAAAATATTATTGAACGAATATATGGTGCCGTTTGAATTTGCTTCAATCTTACTTTTAGTAGCAATGATTGGAACTGTATTATTGTCTAAAAAAGAAAAATTAAATAAGTAATGGGTAATATATTAAATCAAATAGGTATTGAAAATTACATCTTTTTAAGTGTTGTACTTTTTTGTATTGGTGTTTTTGGTGTATTGTACAGACGAAATTCAATTATCGTTTTCATGTCTATCGAAATTATGCTGAATGCAGTAAACCTTTTATTTGTGGCTTTTTCAACTTATCATCAGGATGCACAAGGACAAGTTTTTGTATTCTTCTCGATGGCTGTTGCTGCTGCCGAAGTTGCGGTAGGTTTAGCGATTTTAGTTTCTATTTTCAGAAACATCGGCTCAATTAGTATCGATAATTTAAAAAACTTAAAAGGATAAATAAAAAATGGATACCAATTTAGCTTTACTTTTAGTATTAACTCCTTTTTTAGGATTTTTAATCAATGTTTTCTTTGGGAAAAGCTTAGGAAAAACAGTTTCTGGATTTATCGGAACTGCTGCCGTAGCGATTTCTTTTATAGTTACTCTTGTACTTTTTAATCAAATAACTTCTACCGGAAAAGGAATTGAAGTTACTTTATTTGACTGGATTCAGATTAGTAACTTAAAAATCAATCTTGGATTTTTATTAGATCAGTTATCTGTTCTTTGGTTATTGTTCGTAACCGGAATTGGATCTTTGATTCACTTATACTCTATCAGTTACATGCATGATGACGAAAACATGCACAAATTCTTCTCTTACCTGAATTTGTTCGTTTTCTTTATGATCACACTTGTAATTGGAAGCAACTTATTAGTATTATTTATCGGTTGGGAAGGTGTTGGACTTTGCTCTTATTTATTAATCGGGTTCTGGCATAAAAACCAGGATTACAACGATGCGGCAAAAAAGGCTTTCATCATGAACAGAATTGGAGATTTAGGTCTTTTAATCGGAATGTTCATTATTGGTTCAATGTTCTCTACTTTAGATTATGCAACTTTAAAAACAGCAATTGCCGGGGCTGCTAACTTAGATGTTTCATTACTTTCTTTAGCTGCTTTATGTTTGTTTATTGGGGCTTGTGGTAAATCTGCTCAAATTCCGTTATACACTTGGTTACCTGATGCGATGGCGGGACCAACTCCGGTTTCAGCTTTGATTCACGCTGCAACGATGGTTACAGCTGGTATTTTCATGGTAACAAGATTAAACTTTGTTTTTGATTTAGCTGTTGACGTACAAACTGTAATTGCAGTTATTGGAGCAATCACTTCTTTAGTTGCTGCTACAATTGGTTTAGTACAAAACGATATCAAAAAAGTATTAGCTTACTCTACAGTTTCGCAATTAGGTTTAATGTTTTTGGCATTAGGATTTGGAGCTTATGAAGTAGCGGTTTTCCACGTAATCACACATGCTTTCTTTAAAGCTTGTTTATTCTTAGGTTCTGGTTCTGTAATTCACGGATTACACGGAGAGCAGGATATGCGTAACATGGGTGGATTGCGTAAAGCAATGCCAATTACGTTCTGGACTATGCTGATTTCTTCATTGGCAATCTCAGGAGTTCCGTTTTTCTCTGGATTCTTTTCAAAAGATGAAATTTTATTGACAGCTTTCCACCATAGTATTCCATTATACGTTGTTGGATCTGTAGCTTCAATCATGACGGCTTTCTATATGTTTAGATTAATGTTCTTAACTTTCTTCAAAGAATTTAGAGGAACTGAAGAGCAAAAACATCATTTACACGAAAGCGGTTCATTAATTACTATTCCGCTTATCATCTTAGCTATTTTAGCAGCTTTTGGCGGATTAATCAGCTTACCTGGAAACAGCTGGTTAAATGAATATCTTGCCCCTCTTTTCACTAAAGCAGCTGGCGAAGAACATCATTTAGGCGCAACTGAATACACTTTGATGGGTGTAGCTGTATTAGGCGGATTGTTAGGTATCTTAATTGCTTATGTTAAATACTTTAAACAAGATAATGTTCCTGAAGCAGACGAAAACATTACAGGCTTAACAAAAGTGTTGTATAACAAATATTATGTAGATGAAGCTTACGATGCGATTTTTGTTCGCCCGGTAAATGCATTATCAAGATTCTTTAGAGACTATATTGAAACGGGATTATCGGCAGTTGTTTTTGGATTAGGAAAAGCAGCAAACGAATTAGCGTTTCAGGGTAAAAAACTTCAAACCGGAAGTATCGGATTATATCTTTTCGCTTTCGTTTTAGGTCTTTGCGCCATTGTTTCTTATATATTTTTAGCTCAATAATTTTATAACTATGAACGTTTCTCTTATATTAATTATTCTTTTAGTTGGTGCATTTGTCACTTATTTCGCTGGTGATAAAATCGCTTCAAAAGTAGCTTTGTTCTTTAGTTTGGCAGCTTTAGGCTGTTCGGTTGTATTGTTAAACCATTTTAATGCTGGAGAAAACATCAGCCTTATTAATGCATGGATCACTCAGCCTAAAATTTCTTTTGCGCTGAATGCTGACGGATTAGCTCTTGCCATGCTTTTATTGACAACAGCTTTAACTCCGATTATTATATTCTCTTCTTTTGGAAATGAATATAAAAATGCAAAAGCTTTTTATGCTCTAATTTTATTTATGGCGTTTGCAATGACAGGAACTTTCCTTGCTGCAGATGGTCTTTTATATTATATTTTCTGGGAGTTAGCTCTTATTCCTATTTACTTTATTGCTCTTATCTGGGGTAATGGAGATGCTGAAGAACGCAGAAAAGCAGTAGTTAAATTCTTTATCTACACACTTGCCGGTTCATTGTTCATGTTAACTGCTTTTATTTATCTATACCAAAAAGCAGGTTCTTTCTTAATTGAAGATTTATACAAAGTACAATTATCTGCCTGCGAACAGTTTTGGATTTTCCTGGCTTTCTTTCTTGCTTATGCTATCAAAATCCCAATTATTCCTTTCCACACATGGCAGGCAAATGTGTACCAAAAAGCACCAACTGTTGGAACTATGCTTTTATCTGGGATCATGTTAAAAATGGGATTGTACAGTGTTATCCGCTGGCAGTTACCAATCGCAGCTGATGCGGCAATAGAATTCAAAAATATCTTTATAGCTTTAGGAATTGCCGGAGTTATCTACGGTTCAATCGTAGCATTAAGACAAAAAGATTTAAAGAAATTATTAGCGTATTCATCTCTTGCTCACGTTGGATTAATTGCAGCTGGAGCTTACACTTTAACTCTTGATGGTTTCCGCGGAGCTGTATTACAAATGATCGCTCACGGTTTTGTGGTTGTTGGATTATTCTATGCAGCAGAAATTATCTACAGAAGATTTGAAACTAGAAATATTAGTGAATTGGGCGGTATCCGTACACAATCTCCAAAGTTTACTTCTATGTTTTTAATTTTGGTTTTAGCATCTGTTGCTTTACCAACTACATTTAACTTTGTTGGAGAATTTACAGTATTATACAGTCTTTCTCAAATTAATATCTGGTTTGCAGTTTTAGGAGGTACAACTATTATTTTAGGAGCTTATTATATGTTGAAAATGTTCCAGAATGTAATGCTAGGTGAAACAAATTCAAAAATATTTGCTGACGTTTCTATAAACGAAGGAATTTCTATGGTCGCGATTATTGCTGTTTTAATATTCTTTGGATTTTATCCAAAACCAATTACAGATTTGATCACACCAAGTTTAGAAACTATATTAAGTGTTATTGAAAAAAAATATAGTACACTTTAAGTTGTAATACACAAAATAAAATATATTTTAAATAAAATAAATTAGGGCGTTTTAGATTTCCTAAATCAAAAAAACAAAAATGAATACATTAATAGCTATAACAGGATTGGGTATTTTCTGCCTATTGTTTGAAATTCTAAATTTTAGAAAAGGTATCGTTCCGTTTACCATTTTGGGTTTATTGGGTGTCTTAGCACTTAATTTCTATGAATTTGGAACAACAGCAAGTTATTACAATAATATGATTACAGTAAGCAAGTTCTCTACTGCATTCTCTTCATTATTTATTATTTTGACTATTTTCCTGGTAGCATTAAGCCATAATTTTTACGAAAATCACCAGACAAAAATCTCTGATTTTATTGCCATAAAAGTATTTTTATTGGCAGGAGCTGTTGCAATGGTTTCTTTTGGAAACTTAGCAATGTTTTTCCTTGGAATCGAAATTCTTTCTATCGCATTATATGTTCTTGCAGCGAGCGATCGTTTGAACATTAAAAGTAATGAGGCTGGTATGAAATATTTCTTAATGGGATCTTTCGCATCTGGAATTATCTTATTTGGGATTTGTTTGATTTACGGAGCAATGGGAACTTTTGATATTGCAGAAATTCACGAAAGCTCTTTATCTGCTGAGCTGCCAATCTGGTTTCCTATCGGAATGATTTTAATGACTATTGGAATGTTCTTTAAAATAGCGGCTGTACCATTTCATTTTTGGGCGCCGGACGTTTACGAAGGTTCTCCAGCTTTAACCACTGCTTTAATGAGTACATTGGCAAAAGTAGTAGCGATTGCAACTTTATTTAAATTAGTTTCAGGATTAAACTTAATTCCTTCTTTAGAAAATCAGGATCTTTCAAACACATTTACAAACGTTATCCTAACTATTTCAATTGCTTCTATGACAGTTGGTAATATCATGGCGTTACGTCAGGTAAATGTAAAACGTATGCTTGCATTTTCTGGAATTTCTCACGCAGGTTTCATGTTAATGACATTCTTAACTATCGCAACTTCTGCTGGTGTTCTTTTATATTACACTGCGGCTTATGCTTTAGCCGGAATTGCTGCATTTAGCGTTATTTTATACGTTTGTAAAAATCAGGATAACGAAGACATTACAAACTTTCATGGTCTAGGAAAAACAAATCCATTATTAGCTGCGATTTTGACTGGTTCATTATTGTCTATGGGTGGTATTCCAATCTTCTCAGGATTCTTTGCAAAATTATTCTTGTTTAATCAGGCACTTCATGCCGGTTATGTAGCAATCGTAATTGCAGCGGTAATCAACTCTATCATTAGTGTTGGATATTATTTCAAATTAATTTTGGCAATGTATTCTAAAGAACCTAACGAAGAGCGTACAGGGAAACCATTTCTTATTTATGCTGTTGCTATAATTTCTATTGGTTTAAATATTGCTTTAGGTTTATTTCCTTCATTAGTTTTAGACTTATTGAATTAAAAATTCAAACTAAAAAATATACAAATCCATCAAGAAGTTTCTTTTGATGGATTTTTTGTTTTAAAGCTGTTTTTCAAAAGAAAATTTCATGTTAAAAATTTCAGCTTAATCCTTAGACTTCGAAAAAACTCCATATATTTGGGTTCACTAAAAGCATAAAAACTATGGCCTTTAATTCAAAAAATCCATTTTTAAGTAACAAGCGTTTTTCATCAAATGCTGTTTCGAGAGCTGAAGAAGTACACGAAGCAAAGATTATTGACTACAATCAGGAAATGACCTTGTCTGGTACAATAAATAAAACAGCTATTTTATTTTTAATTTTATGCGGTTCTGCAATGGTAACATGGTGGATGGCATTTAACGGAATGAAAATCATGATTCCTGCTATTGGAGGTGCAATTGTTGGATTTGTTTTAGTACTTATTTCTGCATTCAAACCACATTTATCACCATACCTGGCTCCTGGTTATGCCTTATTTGAAGGATTATTTATTGGGGGAATCTCAGCTATTTTTGAAGCTATGTACCCTGGAATTGTAATTAATGCTGTAGGTGCAACTTTGGTTACTTTCTTGGTATGTCTGGGATTATATAAATTTAGAATCGTAAAAGTTACAGAACAATTCAAATCGGTTGTTATTGCTGCTACACTCGCAATCGCTACTTATTATTTAATTTCTTGGATTGTTTCTATGTTTATAAACTATCAGCCAGTTCATCACGGAAATTCTATGATGAGTATTGGAATCAGCATTTTTGTAATCGTAATTGCTGCTTTGAATTTATTCTTAGATTTTGACCAAATCGAAAAAGGAGTTGAACAAAGAATGCCAAAATTCATGGAATGGTACGGCGCAATGGGATTAATGGTAACATTAGTTTGGCTGTATATCGAATTTTTAAGATTACTATCTAAATTTGCAAGCAGAGATTAATTATTTCTCAACTAAAAATATAAAAGCCTTTTTGAAATTCAAAAAGGCTTTTTTTATGCTCAAAACTTTACTGTACAATAATTTGAATCATCTAAAGTGAATTGTTTTTTTAATAAAACTGAAAATTTCACAAAAACATAAAAAAAAGACGTAAAAATAACATTTAAGAATTGTTCACTTTTTTGTAAGTAGAGAAGTCAGTAAAATCGATGCTTCGGGATAAAACACAAATTATGTAATAAATTACAATTAATGCAATTTATTACATTTTAGCCAAAATAAATAAATTATTTTTTTAATATACATTTTTTTATAGACATTAAACTGAGAATATGTAAATTTTACATAGCTTTGTGTAATCGATTACAATTAACTTGTGTCGACAATCACAAATAACCACAAAAACTATTATTAATGTCTAACTTAAACAATTATGAAAAAAAACCTACTTTTTATGACTATGTTTCTAATTGCTTTTCAAACATGGTCACAACAGATTAATGAAGCAAGCGGATGGCTTGAGTCTGTATTTGTAAAATGGCAGCCAGTAAGCAATGCCCAAACCTATAATGTGTACTATACCGGAGGCGGACTTGCAGATCAAAAAATAGACAACGAACTTATTAGAAGTTACGGAACTTATTTTCGCGCTGACATTCCGGGTTTAAAAGCAGGATCTTATACTGTAAAAATTAAACCCGTTATTTCTGGTGTTGAAGGAACGGGAACCACAACAAGTTCTTTAACAGTTAAAGCTCATGACCGATCTGGATTTGCGTTTGCAAATTCACGCATTCCCGGCGCATACAATGCAGATGGAACGCCAAAAAGCAACGCAGTAATTCTTTACATTACACAGCAAACCAAAAACACAGTTTCTTTAACGGTGACTGGCGCATCGGCAAACCCATGTGTTGGATTACAGACAATTCTTGACGGCTATAAAAAAGGGAAAGACACAAGACCTTTAATTATTCGTCTGGTTGGTCAAATTACTGATTTATCGTATATGATGAATGGTGATCTTGTAATTGAGAACAACAATAATGCTGCAAGCTATATCACAATGGAAGGAATTGGAAACGATGCTACAGCTGACGGATGGGGAATTAGAGTTAAAAATGCATCAAACATAGAAATCCGAAACATCGGAATTATGAATGTAGACAGCGGCGAGGGCGACAATATTGGATTACAGCAGGACAACGATTATGTATGGGTTCACAATTGTGATTTCTTTTACGGAAAACCTGGAAGCGATGCTGACCAAATAAAAGGTGACGGAGCTTTAGACTGTAAAAAATCAACTTACGTAACCTTTTCATACAATCACTTTTGGGATAATGGAAAAAGCAATCTTTTGGGTTTAAGCGAAGGAACTACCGAAGGTTTATTTATAACTTATCACCACAACTGGTATGATCATTCAGATTCTCGTCATCCAAGAATTCGTTATTATTCAGCTCACGTTTATAATAATTATTACGATGGAAATTCTAAATACGGCGTAGGATCTACATTAGGTTCTTCGGTATTTGTAGAAGCTAATTTTTTTAGAAATTGTAAATATCCTATGCTGACTTCAATGCAGGGAACAGATGTTTACAATGGTGCAACAGGAACTTTTTCAAGTGAAGACGGCGGTACAATTAAAGCTTATAATAATACTATGAGCGGACAAAACCGTTTTGTTGGGTATAATGCCACAACCTATCCTGTAGAATTTGACGCTTATGTTGCGGCAACAAGAAATGAAACAATCAGCAGCACTATTAAATCGAAAAAGGGAGCAAAAACATATAATAACTTTGATACCAATTCGAGTGTAATGTATGCTTATACTCCTGAAAGTCCTGAAAATGCTAAAACAACAGTTATGCAATATGCAGGTCGCGTTTCTGGCGGTGATTTTCAATGGACATTTAATAATGCTGTAGATGATACTGCCGATGGTGTAAACATAGGTTTAAGAGATGCATTAAATGCTTACCAGACAAGTTTAGTTTCTATACAAGGCGGAACAAATCCTCCGGCCGGAAATCAAACTTTAACGTCAACTTCAAATAACAATCAAACTGTTACTAGCGGTACAGCAATTGGAACAATCGTTTTTACATGGGGAGGTGACGCAACAGATGCGACTGTGACAGGATTGCCTGCATCCGGATTATCATTTGTAAAAAATACAACAGCAAAAACAATCACAATTACAGGAACTCCAACTGCTACAGTAACGTATTCTATTGCTACAACGGGTTCAGCTGGAACTCCGGCAACGGGAACTGGAACTATTACGGTTAATGCTGCAGGAACTCAAACGCTCACATCGACTAACAATAACAGCCAGACTGTTGCCAGCGGAACTGCAATAAATTCAATTGTGTTTACTTGGGGAGGCACTGCTGCAGATGCTGCTGTAACTGGTTTGCCGGCTTCAGGCATCAGCTTTGTAAAAAACACTTCGGCTAAAACCATTACGATTACCGGAACGCCGACAGCAACGGTTTCTTATTCTATTACAACAACCGGAACTGGAACTGCAGCAACAGGTTCAGGAACCATTACAGTAACTACCGGCAATCCTGCCGGAGATGAAATACACAATTTTACAACATTGGGCAAAACAAGTGATTTCTATACCATAACAGGTAATCTTTCTACCACTAAAGGAACTGTTACTTATAATGGTTTGACTCTTACACAATGTTTAAAAATAGAATCTGCTACAAGTATTACTTTTACAACGACTCAAGCCAGCACACTGACTTTAGTCTTTGTAGAAGCTGCGGGTACAATAAAAGTTGATAATGTAGATAAAACGGCTTCAAATGGAATTGTTACGGTATCACTTGCCGCAGGAAGTCATACAATTGCCAAAAAAGATACTTCAAACCTATTCTACATGGTTACGGCTTACAATACTGCAACGCTTAAAACGGTTCACCCAGAATCTCTGGATACAACAAGCTCTAAACCATTTTTATATCCAAATCCGGTATCTGGAACGTTATACTTATCTGATCAAAATCAGAAAGTTGAAAAGGTACAGATTTATAATGTTTTAGGAGTTTTAGTTAAAACATCTCAAAAAGGAAATGAATCTATCGATTTGGGCAGTTTAGCTTTAGGAACTTATCTAGCAAAAATATTTACTGCAGATGGTTCTATCAGCCAGACAATTGTAAAAAAATAAGCAATTAGAATATTTTCTAAAAAAAGGCTTCCAGATTATTGGAAGCCTTTTCTACATTATATTTATCTTTTTCTATTTCTAAATTCCTGCTGTTCGGTCATTTTACCAAATTCTTTAAAAAAACTTTTAATAGTTTCAAGATTGAACATTACATACAAAACCATTCCGAGAAAAATGGTAATCCAGCTGTACACAATTTTTACACCCGAAATATCCAAAGCCACAACATACAAAATAATCGTCGGCAGAATTGATACTAAAAGTGTTAAACCCAAAGCCAGCATTAACGGATTAACAAAAAAGCTGTTTATAGTATTTAAACCAATCTTTCTTAACAATACAGCAATAAATAATAACCCAAGAATACCAAAAATTATTCCGGCAAAACCATAAATCAAAACCTGATCTTTAAGCTCGTTTATTTGATTTTCGTAACCAAAAAAAGTATTAAAGCTGAATCCCATCGTATTTTTTTTCCTCTGGTGAAACGTCAAATAAACTTTGTGTTTTGTATCCGGCTACTTTGGCCAGAATAAAATTAGGAAACTCCTGAATTCCTACATTGTAAAGATTAACGCTGTCGTTGAAAAACTCACGTCTGTCTGCAATTTTATCTTCCATCTGCGAAACTCTTTTTTGTAATTCCAAAAAATTAGCATTAGAAGCAAGAGTTGGGTAATTTTCAGAAACCTCAAAAAGATTTTTCATTGCTTTTGAAAACTCATTCGCATTTTCAATTTTTTCATCGACTGTTTTTGAGTTTAGAAAATCTGTTCTTAATTTAGTCAAACTGGTGAGCATTGCTGTTTCGTGCTCCATAAATTTAGAAACTATTTTTACCAGCTCCGGTACTTCATCTGCTCTCTGCATCAAAATAACATCGATGTTTCTAAAGGCTTTTTCGTAGTTGTTTTTCAGCATAACCAGCTTATTATAAATTCTGATAAATAAATTAAAAAATATAATCAGAAGCAGTATTCCGGCAATTAATGCAATATTTTGAACAGTCATAATTCTTTAATTTAAAATGATATAAATGAGTATAAGCGTTATAAAAAACAAGGTTGTTAAAAGAGAATCCAAAAGCGGTTTATATTTATTTCTAAAGGAAATACTTCTGGGAAGCGCAATACCAAAAACAGAATCTGAATCGCCTTTTTTGATAAACACATCTCCATTATCTGAAGAAGCATAACCAATAAGCAGCATATAATCGTTGGTTTTCAAATACGTTTCAGTATGTCTCGTTTTACCTACCTGCTGATTGTCAATTCGATCAAAATAATACTCCAGCCCTTCTCCATCCACAATTACAGATCCGGTTTCATCTTTTATTTTAAACTTACCCGTTTTGCATTCTGTAAATATGGTGCTGTAAGTTGTTCTTCCATTATCATCCGGTTTACTTTCTTTTTCAATTTTATAATAATAACCAATACATGGCTTGCTGAAATAAGGTGAAATAATAGGCTCAATTTCTTCTAAATCTCCCACAACTTCAACCTGTCCCATTGCTGCAGAAGCAATTTTTGAAGTCGGCAGAATAGATTGAAGCCTCATAAACTTACTCTTTTTACTTGGAAAAAAGATATTACTAATGATAATAAAACCGGGAATAATTAAAAACAGAAGTTTCAGATTACCACTTTGCGCCAGATAAAAGAAAGCACCAATAATGCAGGCACCAACCAAAAAACCAAGAAGTTTTTTGTCTAAAGGTGTTTTTTGAATATTATGTTTAGTATTGAATTTTTCTCTTTCTTCCTTTTCTCGTTTACTGCTTCGAATGCCGGAATAAATCATTCCGATAATAGCAAATAAAAAAACGGAAGCAAATAAGAATAAAATAACCGCAAAAGGATAACTTTTATGAATCAGGAAACTGATTCCAACAAGCAAAGGAGATACAATGAAAAAAAGCCAGTCCGGAAATTTTAGATTAAATAAACCTGAAAAAATAACCGTTTGAAAGAAGGCAATTCCCAAACTGAAAATCATCAGGAATATAACGCCCGCTCCGTCTATTTCGTTTTGAGTAAGAAAATCCAAAAATTCATTCATCTTAAAAAAAGGTTACATTAATTTTATTGTATTAATTTCTAAAATACAATTTCGACTTCGTTTGAAAGCAGTCTGCGGATCTTATTTCTTTCAGCATCAGAAATTGGATTATGACTCAAATCAAGACCAATAAGCTTATGCAGTTTATTGATATCATTAGGAATTTCACTGATTTCATTATGGCTCAAAATAAGAAATTTCAAGTTTTTAAATCCTAATATTTCTAAAGGAAACTGGTTCAGTTTTGATTTTGACAAATCCAGCTCTACAACTGATTCCGGTTTTAATTTTGCTTCTTTTAGATTATAAAAAGTCGATTTTACTTTTTTAGTTTCTTCTTTATTTTTGTTTAAAAGCCCAAAACCAGCTAAAATAAGCGAGGCTAAAAAGAAGATGCACAAGAAAGCAGGCCAAACTGGATCTTCATTTTTTTCTGTAGTAAAAAGTCTCTGGTAGACATAATAAGCCATTCCGAAAAACAGCACCAGAAACAATCCTAAGACGATTAAATAAAACAAATATTTAAAAAACGTGAAAATAAGATTTTTAACGCTGGCAGTATTTTTTGCGAATTTGAAATAGAGAACTAAAAGCAAAACTAAAAACCAAAAAACGCCAGTTCCTATTTTGGCAGCTGTATTTCCGTTTTCAATAACAGAAAAAGTAATAAAAGTGGGAAACATCAAAACAAACCAAATAATAATTGCAGCAAAACCAATTGAAACACAGCCTGGTTTACTCTCTTTTTTGTTTGATTTCAGCCAAAAATAGGCCAATATAAACGACAAAAAAAGTACTGCTATAAATCCGTATCCAAAAGGGGTAAGTCCGGCTAAAAAAATTAAATTCATTTTTTATGGTTTACCAATCGGCATGCGGAAGTTTATTTAACACATTATCCGGATTGTCGTTTATAAAAAGCTGCTGTCTGTCGAGCTTAAATTTTTTCTTTTGAGTTGTACTGGGCATACTGTCAACCATTGTATTAATCAACTCTGCTTCTGCAACTCCGTTAATCAAATCATAGTCAACTCCTATCTGCGATCCCGCACCCATATTAAAAGTATGAATCTTGGTAAGAACCAGCTCATTATTTATGTATTTGTATTCTGTTTCTCTTGTTCCAACAGGTCCAATTCCCTGTAGTGTAACACGAAGTATCCTGTCTTTATCAATATTAATATTTTCATAATCATAGGTTTTATAACCATCATAAGAATATTCTGCATTCACTGCATGCCAGGAAGTTTCCTGTACATAACCTCCCGTTTGTTGTTTGATAAGTACCAAAGCTGCACGGATATCTTTATTGTCGTTTTTGTTTTTTAAAACAATAACAATGTCTTTTAACTCGTCATCGTTTAAAAGACCTTCTGCTTCAAGTTGTATTTCATAAGGTTCTATAACGAAATCCTGAACTTTTTTTCCGGTTTTAGGAAAGACAGCAAGAACACCGCTGTCAAAAATTTCACCTTCTTCGCCAGCAGATAATGAATCAGCAGCATTTTCTGTTGTTGGTTTTGCAGTTTCAGAAACTTTTACTGTTTCTTTTTTACAGCTTACGGCTAAAAATATAATTATAAAGGCAAGTAATGTATGTTTCATTGATTTGGGTTTATTTACAAATCTAGATAAATTACTACAAATTTTGCATAAAAAAACCACTTCTTCTTAATAGAAAAAGTGGTTTTTGTGTTAAATTATGTTTTTACAAATCAAATTTAATCCCTTGTGCCAAAGGAAGATTTGTTGTATAATTGATTGTATTAGTCTGACGTCTCATATAGATTTTCCAGGCATCAGAGCCAGATTCACGTCCGCCTCCGGTTTCTTTTTCACCACCAAAAGCACCTCCAATTTCTGCTCCCGAAGTTCCGATATTTACGTTTGCAATTCCGCAGTCAGAACCTGTTACAGACAAAAATCTTTCGGCTTCACGTAAATTATTTGTCATAATTGCAGAAGACAATCCCTGTGCTACTCCATTTTGAAGTTCGATAGCATTATCAACATCTCCAGAATATTTAATTAAATATAAAACCGGAGCAAAAGTTTCATGCTGTACAATAGCAAAAGAGTTTTCCGCCTCTGCAATCGCTGGTTTTACATAACAGCCGCTTTCATAACCTTCGCCAGAAAGCACTCCGCCTTCAACCAGAACTTTACCTCCTTCAGCCACTACTCTGTTTAAAGCAACTGCATATTGTTCAACCGCATGTGTGTCAATAAGCGGTCCAACGTGATTGTTTTCGTCTAGCGGATTCCCAATTCGTAATTGTTTGTAAGCGGCAACAAGCGCTTCTTTTACTTTATCGTAAATACTTTCGTGAATGATTAATCTTCGGGTTGAAGTACAACGCTGTCCTGCCGTTCCAACTGCTCCAAAAACAGCTCCAATAACGGTCATTTTAATATCAGCGTCCGGTGTTACAATAATGGCATTGTTTCCTCCCAGCTCTAATAATGATTTTCCTAATCTTCCTGCCACTGTCTGCGCCACGATTTTCCCCATACGAGTAGATCCTGTTGCAGAAATTAACGGAATACGTGTATCTTTTGTCAACAATTCTCCTATTTGGTAATCTCCATTTATTAAACATGAAATTCCTTCTGGAAGATTATTTTCTTTAATAACCTGAGCAATTATATTTTGGCAGGCAATCCCGCAAAGAGGTGTTTTTTCAGAAGGTTTCCAAACACATACATCTCCCGAAATCCAGGCCAAAGCCGTGTTCCAAGACCAAACTGCAACCGGAAAATTAAATGCAGAAATAATCCCGACAACCCCTAATGAATGATATTGCTCGTACATTCTGTGCCCTGGTCTTTCTGAATGCATCGTTAATCCGTGTAACTGACGTGATAATCCAACAGCAAAATCGCAGATATCAATCATTTCCTGAACTTCGCCATAACCTTCCTGTAATGATTTCCCCATTTCGTAAGAAACCAATTTACCCAAAGCTTCTTTGTTTTGACGTAATTTTTCTCCAAACTGACGTACAATTTCACCACGTTGCGGAGCAGGAATCAATCTAAAGGTTTTAAAAGCTTCTGTCGCTGCACGCATTACTTTTTCGTAATCTTCAAGTGTAGAAGTTTTTACCGATGCGATTAATTTTCCGTCTACAGGTGAAAAACTGTCTAGAATTTCGCCCGATGAAAAGTTCTCTGTTCCAGTTGAAGTTCCTTCATTAACCAGTTTAATTCCCAGTTGTTCCAAAGCTTCATTCATGCCAAATTGTGATGCTATTGTTGTCATTGTAACTTTTTTAGTTAAAATTGTTATATTTTTATGTAAAGATATTGTTTTAGAATTAATTTCAAATCGAATTCAAGTATTAAAAACAAAGTAAAATTAGTGTTATTATATAAGTATTAACGCAAACCAAGGGTGATTTATTCAGTAAATTTGATGAAATTTGCATTCCTAAAATTATAAATATGACCTATTTCAGCCGTCTTTTGCTTTGTTTTATATTGGTTTCGTTTAATGCTTTTTCTCAAAAAGAACATAAAGCTTCTTTTCAGGTTGTGCCTCTTGGGATAAAAGGAGGAATCGACGAAAAAAATCTTTCGGCTTATTTATTAGCGCCTTCTAACTCAAAAGATTTTATTTGTTTGGATGCGGGAACCATAAATGCAGGAATTGAAAAAGCAATTGATAATAAAGTCTTTAAAGTTTCGACGAGCGAGGTTTTAAAAAAATACATAAAAGGGTATTTGATTTCGCATGCGCATTTGGATCACGTTTCGGGTTTAATCATCAATTCTCCAGCTGATTCTTCTAAAACGGTTTATGCGACTGAAAAATGTATGGAAATGATGGAAAACCATTATTTTAATGATCAGACTTGGGCTAATTTTGGAGATAAAGGACCAGGATTTCCGTTGAAAAAATATCATTTTCAAACTTTAAATTTAGGTGAAGAAACACCGCTTTCAAATACAACTATGTCGGTTAAGGCTTTTCCTCTAAGCCATGTGAATCCTTTTGAGAGTACGGCTTTTTTAATCAAAAATAACAATGACTATGCTTTATATTTAGGTGATACAGGACCTGATTCTGTTGAAAAAAGTGATAAGTTAAAAGCTTTATGGACTGCTGTTGCGCCTTTGGTTCAAAGCAGACAATTGAAAGGGATTTTTATTGAGGTTTCGTTTCCTAATGAACAGCCTGATAAATTTTTATTCGGGCATTTAACGCCAAATCACTTAATGACTGAGCTTCATGTTTTAGAAGAATTAGCGGGAAAAGGTTCTCTAAATAATTTTAAAATTATTATCACACATTTAAAACCTCCTGCAAAAAGTATTGCCAAAATTAAAGAGCAGTTAAAAAATCAAAACAATTTAGGGTTAAAGATCATTTATCCTGAACAAGGGAAAAAAATTGAATTGTAGTCTAAATAAGTTTTTTTCTTTTCAACTCTAATAACATCTCTTCATGAGTAATAAAATTACCGTTTCTAAGTTCTTCTTTTCCTTTTTCAATTTCTGCCTTTAAATGTGACAAGAAATCCTCTTCTGAAGTAGTAATTATATTTTTGTGTATGTCCTCTAACTTTTTTGAATCCTTCATTTTAATATTTTAAATTATTCCTTTTAAACAAATTTTAAAAAATTTACTAGACAAGTTAACCCACTTAATCTAAACCCGACAGGTTTTAAAACCTGTCGGGTTTACTATTCGATTCATATTCGAGATAAATAAATTATTTCTTAGTCGTAAATCTAGGATCTGTTTCCATTACGGTGCCGCATTTATCGCAGGTTCTTAATTCTTCTGAATTATAGAAATGTTCAAAATGAGGAAGAAAGTCTTTTTCAATATTATGTAACTCAAAATACACTTCGTACAATTTATGATTGCAGTTGTCGCAATGCCAAAGAAGTCCGTCGGTATATCCTAGTCCTGCACGTTTACGTTCAATGACCAATCCTATTGAACCTTCAGAACGAACAGGCGAGTGTGGTACTTTTGCAGGATGTAAATACATATCTCCTGCATTTAATTCCATTTCCTTACGTTCGCCATCTTCCTGAATTACCACTTTAATACTGCCTTCTAACTGATAGAAAAGTTCTTCGGTTTCATTATAATGATAATCTTTTCGTGCGTTTGGTCCGGCAACAATCATTACAATATAATCGCCTGAATCAACATATAGATTTTTATTCCCAACTGGTGGTTTTAGTAATTGTCGGTTATCTTCAATCCATTTTGTTAGATTGAATGGTTTTGCTATAGCCATTTTTTTCAGAATTTATGAAAAGCTAAGGTAGTGAAAAGTATTCAGTATACAGTTGCAGTCACAGCATTCAGATGCAACCTTTGATCAAAAACGGTGACTTATTTTATTTCTCGTATTAAATAAATATAAACCGGAAAATGATCACTAAAACCTGCTTCTGTTAATGTATTTCGCAACGGATAACCTTTGTATTTTCCAGAAGTTTGAATAAGATAGGATCTATTGAAAATACCTGCTTTCCAGAATTTGAAATTTGAAAAATCAGGTTCAATAAAAGATTTCGTCATTATGATTTGATCAAAAATATCCCAGGAATCACGAAAAGCGATGGTTCCTAATCCTCTTTCTGCCATTTCTTCAAACGGATTATAAACACCAAATTCCGGAACGTCAGCCTTTTTTGCTTTTGCTCCTAATTCGATTTTTACACTTTTATTAAAAGGGCCGTCGTTTAAATCCCCCATGGTTATAACTTTCGCCATTGGGTTTATCTGCTGTAGGGAATCAATTATTTTTCGGTTTAATCTTCCCGCTGCTTCACGAAACGGACTGCTGGCTTTTTCTCCTCCAGATCTTGAAGGCCAGTGATTGACAATAATATGAATTTCCTCATTTTCAAGAAACCCCGTAATCAAAAGCTGGTCTCTGGTAAAAACCCTGTTTTTAGTGTCGATTTTTATTTCAACATCGCCTAAATCTTCATTATTTGTTTCTTGCTGCACAGGTTTGTTTTTGTAAATCAATAATGGAATATTAGAGTACGAAGTCGGCCGGAAATATTTCTTTTGATACAAAAGTGCCACATCAATACCGCGCTGGTCAGGCGAATCAAAATGAATGATTCCGTAATCGTAATCTACTATTTTTTCTTCTTTTATTAAATCTTCGAGAACACCTTGATTTTCAACTTCAGAACAGCCAATTAAGGTTGGAGCATTTGAGTTTTCCGGTTTTCCAATTTCTGAAATTACCCTAGAAAGATTTTTAAGTTTTTGTTCGTATTTTTCTTTTGTCCAATGCTGAGTGCCCGTTGGAGTCCATTCGTCATCATTTGTACTTGCATCGTCATAAATATCAAAGAGATTTTCGAAATTGTAAAATGCAGCAGTATGTATACTATATTTTTTAGATTGTGCGTTTGAGTTAAAAAGGAAAAAAAGAATCAAATAAAAAGAAAAAATAAGGCGCATATCTTTTAATGAATTAAAAAAAGCCAATTTATAAAATTTTATACATTTGTAAGAATTTTCTAAATATTTAATTTTTGTATTACTTTTTTTATTTTCAATTTCTCATGTAACTTGCTGGCTTAATTTGTCTCTTTAAAAAATGAAAAAAAACCATTTGTTCTTATTGCTCTCTTTATTCTTCAGCTTCGCTTATTCGCAAAAGAACAATAGGTTTGTTGACAGTATTCGAATACAACATAACATTCCAGAAGTGGCTTATGCCGTGGTTTCTGCTGATTCTATTTTAGAAATAAGTGCTCTGGGAAATAAGAGAATTGGAACTGATTTAAAAGCTGATTTGTCGGATAAATTCCGTTTGGGTTCTATCACCAAAACAGTAACAAGTTATATCGCGGCTGTTTTGGTTAAAGAAGGCAAAATAAATTGGGATACTAAGTTTTTTGACTTATATCCTGAATTGAAAGCAAAAAGCAATGCTGATATTGATTTTACCTTAAAAGATTTTATAACTTTTAGAGCCCATATTCCAACATGGTCTTATGGAAATGAAACTCCAACTCAAAAAGAAATAAAAGGAAACGACCAGCAGCAGCGTTATGAGTTTATGGCGTGGTTTTTTAAGCAAAATAAAATAATTTCTGAAAAACAGGAAGTATATTGGTCAAATCCCAGTTATGTTGCCGCCGGACTTATGCTCGAAAAAGCAGCTGGCAAAAGTTATGAAACACTGGTAAAAGAATTGGGAAGGAATTTAAATATTGATTTCGGGTTTGGTCAGCCAAATGTAATGGATGTTAACCAGCCTTGGGGACATAACGAAAACCTAAAGCCTGAAAAACCAGCCTTAAATTATAAATTAAACTGGCTTTCATCTGCAGGAAATATAAACGTCAGCCTGCCTGATTATTGTAAATTTACACAATTGCATTTACAAGGTTTATTAGGAAAATCGAAAGTATTTTCAGCTTCTGAATTTGATATGATGCACAATGGTTTACCTGAATTTTCGTTTGGATGGTATTCTGAAACAGATAAAAAAACGAACCTAAATTATTCTTTTCATTATGGAAATCCCGGAACTTTTTTAACCAAAGTGTATATTTGTAAAGCATCCAACAGAGCTTTTATCATCTTTGCAAATGTACAATCTGAGGAGGCAGATAAAGGCTTAATGCTTATCTTAGATGAACTGAAAAGAAAATATAACGGCTGACTATTTAATAAAAATACAATTAAGCAATAGGACTATGACACTAAAACCATTACAAGACATAAAGAAACACTTTACTATTTGTAAACTGGCATTTCTTATTTTTGCTTTCCAATCATTCACCTGTCAATCTCAACAAATCATGATAACACCGCCTTATTTACAAAAAGGAGATACTGTCGCTCTTGTCGCAACAGCCAGAAAAAATATCGACGATAATTTAAAACCGACAATAGACCTGCTTAAAAGCTGGGGTATAGAAGCAGTAATTGGAAGTTCAATTGGACTCGATTATCACCAATTAGCAGGAACAGATGAACAGCGCGCTGCCGATTTCCAAAAGCAGTTAGACAATCCAAACATAAAAGCAATCTGGTGCGTTCGAGGCGGTTATGGAACTGTTAGAATGTTAGATTTATTAGATTTTACAAAATTCAAGCAACATCCAAAATGGGTTATTGGTTTTAGCGATGTTACGGTACTGCACAACCATTTAAATACCATGGGTTACAAATCAATTCATGGTGTTATGCCTGTTACGATTCCGCGTGCAACACCTGCTGCGATCAGCTCAATGAAATCGAGTTTGTTTGGTGAGCCATTGTCTTATTCAATTCCTCCGCATGCAATGAACCGATTTGGTCAGGGAACGGGAGAAATTGTGGGCGGTAATCTTTCTATTTTGTATAGTTTATTAGGTTCACCATCGGCAATTGATTGTAAAGATAAAATCTTGTTTATCGAAGATCTGGACGAATATCTTTATCATATCGATCGTATGATGATGAATTTAAGACGTAACGGATGCATTGAAAACTTAAAAGGAATTATCATTGGCGGTATGACCAAAATGAAGGATAATGAAGTGCCTTGGGGCAAAAATGCATTAGAAATCATTGATGATGTTACCAAAAAATACAATATTCCGGTTATTTTCAATTTCCCCGCAGGGCATATTCAGGACAATCGTGCTTTAATTATGGGAAGCACAATTTCTATTGATGTAAATGCATCCGGAAGTACGGTTACTTTTCAGAAATAACAGCATTATAAATTCAATTTAAGAAAGTCTCTTAAATACCACACATAAAAATCTCGCAGAGACGCAAAGTTGCAAAGTTTAATTCTTTGTGACTTTGCGTTTTCTATTTTAAATAATCTCATATCCATCAGAAGAAACTGAAAGACTGTAAACTTTAAAAATATGGCAGAACATAATGAATTAGGAAAACTTGGAGAAGATCTTGCCGCAGAACATCTTGAAAAAGAAAATTATAAAATTCTGGAGCGAAACTGGGTTTACAAAAATGCAGAAGTAGATATTATTGCCCAAAAAGAAAACATTTTGGTAGTTGTAGAAGTCAAGACAAGGTCGAGTTTGGATTTTGGTTCTCCGCAGGATTTTGTGAAACCAAAAAAAATTCAACTGCTTATTAAGGCAGTAAATGCCTACATAAACTATAGGGAAAAGGATTTTGAAGAAGATATAAATGTTCGTTTTGACATCGTTGCGATCCATAAAAACGGGGAATCATTTGCAATTGAACATCTTACTGATGCTTTTTATCATTTTTAACATAATTTTTTATTGTTATAATTGTAACAAATTGTTTTTTTATTTATCTTTGCAAAGATTTATAACATCAAATTAACTAAACCAACCCAATTAAGTTACAAAAAAAAAGAAAAAAAACTATGAAAACCGTTTCTTCAATCGTCGAAAATTACATCAAAACGAAACCATTTCTCTTAAACGCTTTATCTCTAGGGATTATCAACTTAACTTCTCTCTCTCGGAACATTATGACTGAGCTGGAAAATGAGTTTGGTAAAGAGGTAAAACAGGGTGCAGTTGTAATGTCTTTAAAAAGACTTACTGAAGAATTAGATTTTAAATTAAACCACAAAATCAACAAAGTAATTAAAAACATTGGTGAGATTACTGTTAGATCTGAATTGACAGATTACACTTTTGCAGCTTCTGAAACTGTTTTAAACAAACAAGCCGATTTAATCTCTGACATCAATGCTTTATCTGATATTTTCTACACCTCATCTCGCGGGGTAAACGAAACTAATATTGTGGTGAGCAGCAGTGTAAATCATTTAGTTGAAAAACACTTTATGAGAGAAAAACTAATTCAGAAATTAGATAATCTTGCTTCAATTACAGTAAAATTACCAAAAGAAAACATTGTTGTTCCTGGTATTTATTACTTCATTTTCCAGCGTTTGGCATGGGAAGGAATCATCATCAACGAGGTAATTTCTACTTCAAATGAGTTTACTATTTTAGTAGGTGAAGATCAGGTTGACGTTGCTTTTAAAGTAATCAAAGACCTAAAAAACTAATTAAAATATATCTAATTTTAGATCTTATTAATATTTCAATTTCGAAAATCCTTTTGTCTTTTGATGAAAGGATTTTTTGTTACAACTATTTAGCAAACATTCCATTCTATTTTTTCCATAATAGGAATATTCTCAAAAACTGAATTGCAAAATAGTTAATTTTTAAAATTTCAGCCAAAAATTTACCAACTTCATAAAATGCACATACTACCGTGTTTACTGAGATTTTAGAGATAATCATCCAAAAAAAACACAAATAAGTTTTTTTTACCACTTTTTTATGAGAATATTATTTTTATATATTTGTTAACCTCTCAAAGCATTAGAGTATCGATTTTTGATAGTATCGTAATATAATTAGATTAAAATAGAAACTAATTAATTTAATGTTGGAAGCCAAAGACTATAATGACAAATTATTGGTGAGCGAACTCAAAAATGGCAGCGAAAAGGCATTTCGTTCCCTTTTTGATTTGTATTATCAGGATATTTATGGTTACAGCATAAGTTTATTAAAATCGAGAGAGGCGGCAGAAGAAAATGTTCAGGATGTTTTTATGAAAGTGTGGCAGCATCGTGAAAACCTAAATTTAGAACAGTCTTTTAAAGCTTATATTTTTACAATTGCCAGAAATCAGGCTTTCAATATATTAAATAAAGCAGCAAATGATCTGGCATTGAAAGAAGCTGTTTTTTATGAAAGCCAGAAATCGCATGAATACGGAGATTACGCGATTCGCGAAGAAGATTGTAAAAAACTCCAAAAACAAGCAATAAAACAACTGCCCCCAAAACGGAAGCAGATTTTTAAAATGTCACGAAAGAAAGGCATGAGTTACGAAGAAATAAGTCAGGAACTCGGCATTTCTATAAATACTGTCAGGAACCAAATGAGCAAAGCATTAGAATCGATGCGGGTCTTTTTTCAAGTTCATGATGAAATTATCTAACCAAAACCACATGTTAACCAATTAAAATCACTCCTTTAAGAGTGATTTTTTTTGCTTATTATGAAAATTATGGACCACAGATTGGACTGGTTGAAATAGATTTACACTGGTTTTATTAATTTGCTCTTTATGCATATTTTTCTCCATTTAACGAAGAAAATTTACTCAAAAAATTCGTAATCATGATCAAACATAGCCCGTGGTTTCAACCACGGAAGCGCAATATATATACAATTCGTAGTATCCCCGTGGTTGAAACCACGGGCTATGTTTTAATATGATTGTGGAGATTCTGTGTAAATCGAGTTTTAAGATGAATCAAATGCAATTAAAAACTCTGTGCAAAATCTATTTTATCCGCTAAATCTGCGGGCAAAAAAACATCTCAAGTTATTTTTTTAGAAAAAACTTCATTCTAAAACCTTCTCAAAAACAACCACTTAAAGCAGATTTTACTCTTTTAAATGTTAAAATTTAAAAATTTACAACGTTTGAGTAGTACTCAAATGCTTTTCAACTGTATTATACTAAAACCCCACCAAAAACAATTCGTAATGAATTCAAATTCTGAAATAAAAAGTCTTTTAGAAAAGTTTGTTTTAAACCAATGTACACCCGAAGAAATAAACGAGGTCGTGGCTTATTACAAAAAAAATCAGCTTACAGATGATTTTCCAACTGTAGAAGATATTCAACAACTTCTTGGCGAAATGCCAAAAATGGATCAAAAGACTGCCGATGCTATTTTTATGAATATCCTTTCAGCTTCAAAAGAAGAGGAAACTGTGATTGAGATACCTGAAAGAAAATCAAATTTCAGAAAATATATTTCAATTGCAGCCTCAATTGTGGTTTTGCTTGGAATTGGCTTTTTCTATAAACAAAGCCTTGCTGATAAACCGGCAGAAAAAGAATTCGATTTCAAAAGTTCTGATATTGTACTTCAATTAGAAAATGGTGAAACCCAAATTTTATCTGAACACAATTCTGCTCAGGTAAAAGACGAAAAAGGAAACATTATTGGAAATCAAAACGGAGATAAAATCGTTTATGAAAACAGTTCAAATCCTGAAAAACTGGTTTACAATACACTTAAAATTCCGTACGGAAAAAAATTCCGCCTTCAGCTTTCAGACGGAACATTTGTACACTTAAACTCAGGAACATCTTTAAAATATCCGGTAAAGTTTATTGCTGGCGAAAACAGACAGGTTTATCTGGATGGAGAAGCTTATTTTGATGTTGCAAAAGATAAAAAACACCCTTTTATTGTAAATGCCGATGAGTTAAATGTACGTGTTTTAGGAACGCATTTTAATGTTTCAAACTATCCCGAAGATGCTTCTACCGATGTTGTTTTGGTTGAAGGATCAGTTGGAATGTATAAGGCAGATGAAGAATTTGATGCTTTAAAAAACACGATTTTAAAACCGGGTTTTAAAGGAACTTTCAATAAAGGAAATGCTGCAATTTCGACCAAAGCGGTTATAACAGATATTTATACTTCATGGATAAACGGCGGGCTTACTTTTAGAAATATGACTTTCAAAAACATTATTACTAAGCTTGAAAGACGCTATAATGTTACAATTGTAAACAAAAACGAAAAACTGGCCAATGAAAAATTCAATGCAAGTTTTGGAGACGAATCTATTGATAAAGTGATGAGTTATTTCAACGACATTCACGGTATTAATTACACGATAAAAAACGATCAAATACTAATTAAATAACCACTAAAACCAATACAATATATGATGAAATAACATTACGGGAATAAAAAAATCGGAAAGAGCTGCGAACAATTTCCGATTAACTAAGTGATTGAATATAACGAATTAACTACAATCAATTAACAAAATTATGAAAAAAAAATCTAAGAATAATGGGTTTCTATACTCATTGTTCCAAAATGACCTAAAATTGAAACTAACTACTCTACTTCTTTTGGTCGCCATGTTTAATATTAGAGGGAATACTTATGCCCAAAAAACAAAAGTTACTCTTGAACTAAACAATTCAACAATCGAAAAGGTTATTGAGACCATTGAACAAAAAACCGACTTTAGATTTATTTACAAATTGAACGATATCGACTTAGATCGTACGGTTTCGATTTCTGTAAAAGATCAGTCTATATATGTCGTTTTAGACAAACTTTTTAAAGGAACTCTGACTGAATTTAAAATCAGGGATACTCAAATTATCCTCAAAAAACCGGAACTTAAAACTGAAGTTATTAAGTTTCAAAAACAAACCGTTACCGGAATTATTACCGATGAAAATGGTCTGCCTTTACCCGGCGCTTCTGTTATCGAAGAAGGAACAAAAAACGGAATGGTAACTGATTTTGACGGAAAATACAAACTTACTGTAGAAAGCAGCCAATCGGTTATTATTGTCTCTTTTGTGGGGTATAAAGAGAAAAAAGTAACGGCTAACCAAACGGTAATAAACATTCAGCTTTTTCCAGATGCTACAGATTTACAGGAAATTGTTGTTGTAGGTTACGGTACTGCTGCTAAAAAAGATGTAACGGGAGCGGTTTCTTCAATCGCTGCAAAAGACATGAATCAGGGAGCAATTGTAAATCCTCTGCAATTAATTTCTGGTAAAGCTGCGGGGGTTAATATTACGCAAATAGGAAGTGAACCGGGTTCTGGACCAAGTGTTCGTATTCGCGGTATTTCGTCTTTAATTGGGGGAAACGATCCTTTAGTGGTTGTAGATGGAATTCAGGGAAATATGGATTTGCTAAACCAGGTTCCGCCAAGTGAAATTGAAAGCATAGATGTTCTAAAAGATGCTTCGGCTACTGCTGTTTATGGATCAAGAGGAGCACCTGGAGTTATCATTGTTACAACTAAGAAAAACAAAGCGGGAAAAACTACAATAGAATATACTGGTTCTACATCTGTAGATTTTATCCCGAAAAAACTAGACATGCTTAATGCTGACCAATGGTGGCAGACTGCTCAAAGTGTAGGCGTTCCGGCATCTTCTAATCACGGTTCAAACACGAATTGGTATGGTCTTTTGACTGAAACCGGAATTACACAGACTCATACTTTATCTTTTGGAGGCGGAACTGATAAATTTAATTACAGAGCTTCTATAACGGCTATTATGCAGGATGGTGTTGTAATTAATTCGAGTAACCAAAAATATATTGGACGCATTCAGGCAACTCAATTGGCTTTAAATGATAAATTAAAACTAACCTTTAATTTAAACAGCGGCGTAAATAATATCACAAGCAGCATTGGAAGTATTGGAACAGTTGCTTATACATCAAACTTAATTACAAATGCATTATTAGCAAGACCAACAGATCCTGTTTATAATACTGATGGAACGTATTTTACAGATCCAACCGTATTTCATTATTTAAATCCTTATGCAGCTGCGCAAGAAGTAACAAATGAAAGACAAGAAGATAATTTATTTGGAAGCTTAAAAGCTGATTTGGATTTAGGAAAAGGCTTTACAGCAAACTGGTTTGGAAGCTGGAGAAAAACAAACTATACAGCAGGTTATTATATGCCGGCAGAATCAACAGATTTTAACGCAGTTGAACAGCATGGTTTTGCCAATATAGATAATAAGAAACAGAACGAAAAATTAACCAATTTAAGTCTTACCTATAAAAAAACTTTCGGGATCCATAGCTTTAATGCTTTGGCTTTATACGAATGGCAAAGCCAGACTTATCAGGGAAATTATACGCAGGCAAGAGGTTTTATAAGTGACGAAGCTACTTACAATGCGCTTCAGTTTGGCGATTTGTCTAAAGTAAGAACCGGAGATATCAGATCTTATAAAAACGACAGATCAGTGGTTTCTTATTTAGGAAGATTAAACTACTCTTTATTAGATCGTTATTTACTTACAGCAAGTATCAGACGTGATGGTTCATCTGTATTTGGCACCAATAACAAATGGGGGAATTTCCCTTCTGCATCTGTGGCATGGCAGATTAACAAAGAGCCTTTTATGATGAATCAGACTTTATTCAGCGAATTAAAACTGCGTGCAGGTTATGGTGAAACTGGTAATCAGCAGGGTCTTTATCCGCAGACTTCACTGCCGTTAGTCGACAGTGCCGGAAATATTTATTTTGGAGGATCTATTATTACCAATTTTGGTATTTCTCAAAATGCAAATGCTGATTTGAAATGGGAAACTAAAAAACAAACCAATATTGGACTTGATTTTGCTCTTTTAGATAATCGATTAAGAGGAAGCATAGATGTTTATGACTCAAGAACAGATAATCTTCTATTCGATTATACTGTACCTCAGCCTCCTTATCCGTACAATAAAATCAAAGCCAATGTAGGAAGTATTTCAAACAAAGGTTTAGAAGCAGCTCTTGCTTATGATGTTATTAGAACAGATAACAGCACACTGACATTAGCAGGAAATGTATCTTTTATGAAAAATGAAGTGCTTAATTTAAGCGGCAGTATTAACGGTATTCCTTTAAATACAAACTTCGTAAACTGGGGAGCGCCAAATTCTTTATTAGTGCAGGGAAAACCAATTGGTTCCTTCTATATTTTAGAAAGTACCGGTACAAATGAAAATGGTGTCGAAACCGTAAAAGACCGCGATGGAGATGGTAAAATCGATCAAGGAGCTACAAGTCCGGATCGTTACTATGCAGGTTCTGCTCTCCCAACTTACACTTTTGCATTTAACCCATCTTACAGATACAAAAATTTTGATGCATCTATGTTAGTAAGAGATTCAGGAGGAAATAAAATTTATAACAATCTTAACCAAAGATTGAGCATGCTGGAAAATACAGGTAGTTCAAATGTATTGGCCAGTGCTGTTGACAGAGGAATATTTTCTTCTCCTTATGGATCTGATGCATGGTTAGAAGACGGTTCATTTGTTCGTTTAGAAAACGTAACTGCAGGATATACTTTCCGTTTTACTGATAAATATGTAGACTCTGTTCGACTTTCGCTTACTGGAAACAACTTACTGTTAATTACAGATTACACAGGTGTTGATCCTGAATTAAATATAAGCGGAAGCGGCGACCCTAATGATAATTTTGGAGGCGATAAAGGAATTTATCCTCGTACCAGAAGTGTTGCATTTGGTTTGACTGTAAAATTTAAATAGTAAAAGAGATGAAAATTAAAAATATAGTAGCAGCAGGAAGCGTATGTTTCCTAACACTTTTCAGCTGTACAGATATCAACGAAAATATATACGATAAATATCAGCCGGACAGCTTTTATGGAACACCGGAAGGAGCTAATATTGCTCTTGCGAGTGTTTATGCCGAAATTCCGGGAGATTTTGAACGTAAAGGCGTACCCGGTGTAGGCTATGCCGGAGCAGATAATGGCTGGTACGACATGAACTGTATGTCATCAGATGAGCAGGTAATTCCGCATAGAAATGACGGTAACTGGCAGCAGGATTTTGCCCGTTTGCACAAACACGAATGGCTGCCTTCTGAATTTATTATCAACAATACCTGGAACTGGTTATACAAATCTGTTTTCAATGCCAATTTAGCTGTCGAGCTATTAGAAAAATCAAATGCCGATCCTTCAAAAATTGCCGAAGCAAAAGTATTACGAGCTTTCTTTTATTATTTATTGATTGATGATTTTGGTAATGTACCTTTTTACACAGACAACAATATTACCGTTGATAAAATTCCGCAGGCAAGCCGTAAGGAAGTTTTTAATTTTATAGTTAAAGAACTAACAGATAACGTAGAATTACTTTCGGTAACAAAAGGCGGCAATTATTATGGAAGATTCAACAAATGGGCAGGTTATACTTTATTAGCAAAAGTGTATTTGAATGCTGAAGTATATACCGGAGAAGCAAAATGGACTGAATGTTTAGCCGCCTGCAACAAAGTGAGCGAAGGCGGTTTTACGCTGCATTCAGGCGAAGCAAACGATGCCAGTCCATTAAAGAATAAATATTATGAGTTATTTGGAGATGTGCTTCCAGATGATGAAACTATTCTTCCTATTTATGCTACGCTTGACGTTGTTTCCCGTAATGTTTATGCTGTTCGAAGTGTATACGGTCCTCAGGGTACAAATATGTTTGGATTAGCCGGATGGAACGGAACTATTGTTCCTAAAGATTTCTACTTAAAATATGCTACAAATGATATTCGAAGAAACCAATTTTTGGTTGGAGAACAGCCGGGAGGATTCAATTATACACTTGAGGTTGCTTCCTTAGACAATCCCGGAGCTGCTCCTCAGGCAGGAGTTCGTAACGTTAAATTTTATCCTGCTGGGGTTAAAAGTGGCGGCGGCGCTTCAAATGATTTTCCTATTTATAGATATGCTGACGTTATTTTAATGATGGCCGAATGTAATGCGCGCTTAGGAAATCCTGCCGCTGCAAAGCCTTTTATAGACCAAATCAGACAACGTGCAGGTTTAGACGCTCTAGACCACAATCCTACTCTTGATGATATCTACAACGAAAGAGGATTTGAATTAAACTGGGAAGGTCACAGAAGACAAGACATGATTCGTTTTGACAAATTTTTATTAGCAAACGAGTTTAGACCAGCATCTCCTGCTTACCGAAAATTGTTCCCAATTCCAACATCTGCCTTAGATGCTAATCGCGGACTTAAACAAAACCCAGGTTACTAAAAACAAAACTATCATGAAAAAATATATCAATAAATTATTCTTACTGGGAAGCCTGCTTTTTTTAGCAGCTTCCTGTGAAAGTGAAGGTGCAGTAACGACACTCCAATCTGTAAGTTTTCCTTCTTCAATTGAAGTATCATCAGCTTCAATAGTTCTTAAAGAAGATACTTCAGATGATGCTGCCTTACTGGTGTCCTGGCCAAAAGTTACGTTTCCAATTGCAGCACCGGTTACTTATGCCGTACAATTTGATTTGACTACAGATATTAAAGGAAGTGAAGCATGGCTTCATGCCAAACGAATTGTAGTTGGCGAAGATGTTTTAAGCAAATCATTTACCGGAGCAGAATTAAATAAAATTGCAACAGATTTAGGTCTTAAAACAGATGTTTCGGGAGAATTAGTAATTCGTGTAGAAGCTGCTATGGATCATAAAGTGTACTCTGCTCCTATTACCATAAATGTTACTCCTTACCTGAAAACTGTTGTTATGGGCGAAATTTATATGCCGGGAAGTTATCAGGGAGAATGGGATGTAGAAACTGCCGCAACATTGAATGAAATTCAATTGGGAGTGTATCAAGGATATATGACTCTTGCACCAGACAGAGATCCTATTTTTAAATTTAATAAAGCAAGAAACTGGGCTCAATTCTACGGTGCGGGTAATACAAATTTTGATTTGAAAAACATGAGCGATGCCAACTTTGTACTTCCGGGAGCAGGCTCTTATCAAATAAAAGTAAATTTAAATACTTTAAAATGGAGCTCGACGCCTTATTCATGGGGAATTGTTGGAACTTCTCAAGCCGGAGGATGGGACAACAGTACACCTATGAGTTACGACCATCAAACTAAAACATGGAAAATTACTGCCAATTTAGTAACAGGAGCATTAAAATTTAGACTAAACAATAGTTGGACTATCAATTATGGACCAGCAGATCCTTCAACAAACACAATTAACCTGGATAATGGAGGTGCTTATGACATCCCAGAAGCGGGAGTTTACGAAGTAACTTTCAAAATTGATGAAGTAGATCCTGTAAGCAATGGTTACCCAAAAACTGCAACTTGTACGATAGTTAAAAAATAATCTAACATTGTAATATAGCTAGATTAGTTTGAGTGATACCTGCCTTTTTTGAGCGAAAGGCAGGCTATCTAAAAGTCTAAGCGATTACAAAAAACTCAAAAAAACATGAAATCAAATATAAAGATCGTTTATATACTGCTGCTGGCATTGGCTTTTATTTCCTGCAGTTCTTCTGATGACGATAACAAAACGCCGGATTCTCCTTATACACAATATGGGGCGCCATTTGAAAAAATGCCCAAAAAAGAAGACGCCATAATCTATCAGGTAAACATTCGTGCTTTTAGTCAGGCAGGAACACTGAAAGGAGTTCAGGAAAGACTTTCTCAAATTCAGGAACTGGGTGCAAATGTGATTTACTTAATGCCTATTTATCCTGTTGGAAAAGAAAAAGCATCTGGCGAATTAGGATCTCCTTATGCCGTGAAAGATTATAAAGCCGTAAATCCAGATTTTGGAACTTTACAAGACCTTCAGGCTTTAGTTGAAGAAGCGCACAAGAAAAACATGGCTGTTGTTTTAGACTGGGTTGCCAATCATACTGCATGGGATAATATCTGGATTACACAGCATAAAGACTGGTATCAGCAGGATGCGAGCGGCAATATCATTATTCCGCCGGGAACAAATTACAATGATGTAGCGCAGTTAAATTTCAACAACACTGAACTGAAAGATGCTATGATCGATGCCATGTCGTATTGGGTTTATAATGCCAATATTGACGGTTTCAGATGCGATTATGCAGATTTTGTTCCGAACAATTTCTGGGCAGATGCCATTACAAAACTTCGAAAAATCAAAAAGAACCAGACTATTTTAATGCTGGCTGAAGGTTCAAAATACAACCATTTTGCATCAGGTTTTGATTATACGTTTGGATTCAATTTCTTCAGTACTCTGGAAAAACTTTTTAAAGAAAATAAATCAGCTGTGACTATTCAGGAATCTAATACAACTGAATATGCCAACAACTACAATCCAGAAAACAGAGTCGTACGATACACAAGTAATCATGACGTTAACCTTTCTGACGGAACGCCGTTAGAACTTTTTGGAGGCAGAAACGGATCTATTGCAACGTTTGTTGTTGCTGCGTATTTAAAATCGGTTCCAATGATTTATAACGGACAGGAAATTGGATACAATAAAAGATTAAATTATTTTGCCAAAACACCAATCGACTGGAGTACTGCCGATAATGAAATGCTGGCTGAATACAAAAAAATCATCGCTTTTAGAAACACAAGCAAAGCCATTAAATCAGGAGAATACACAGGTTACAGCAGTGATGCTGTAAGTGCTTTTACTATGGAAAAAGACGCTGAAAAGGTTTTTGTACTTTCTAATTTAACCAGTTCAACGGTAAAACATCTTATTCCAAATACTTTAAAAGGAAACTGGAAAGACGCATTTACCGGAGCATCTGTAACTGTGGGTGCAGATATAACATTACAGCCTTTTCAATACATAATATTGAAAAATTAATACCAATGCAGCTTCTAATAAAACTAGATTTGCACAAAACTAAATAACATGAATTTTCAATCCCAAAAATCATTGCTTCAAATGCGTTTGAGCAAAAAAACAGCGTTTTTATTTTTTATATTCCTAAGTACATTTTGGCTTCAGGCACAAGAAATAACTTCGCCAGACAAAAATCTTTCTCTAAAATTTGAATTAAAAGAAGGCGGTATTCCGTCTTACCAATTATCATACAAACAGAAACCGGTTATTAAACCAAGTTCTTTAGGTTTAGAACTTCAAAACAACGCTTCGTTTATGAATGGTTTTACCATTACAAATACAGCTCAAACTTCTGTTGATGAAAATTGGAATCCGGTTTTAGGTGAAGAAAAAACAATTCGCAATCATTACAACGAATTGGTTGTCACTTTGGCTCAGGCAAAAAACAACAATAGATTTATCCGCATTCGTTTCCGTTTATTCAACGACGGATTGGGATTTAGATATGAATTTCCTAAACAAAATGACCTGAATTATTTTGTAATTAAAGAAGAGCGCACTGAATTTCAATTGGCCGGAAATCATAAAATTTTCTGGATTCCGGGAGATTATGATACCAACGAATACGCTTATACAACTTCAAAGATTTCAGAAATTCCTTCTTTGATGAAAAAAGCTACGATTGAAATCAATGCACAGCAGCCAATCAAAGAATTGTCTGTACAAACACCATCAATGATGAAATCTGATGACGGTTTATACATCAACATTCACGAAGCTGGATTAATCAATTATCCGGCAATGTATCTTGAAGTTGATGCCAAAACCAACAAAATGACAAGTCATTTGGCACCAGATGCCGTTGGTGCAAAAGGATATATGCAGACTGATACTCAAACACCTTGGAGAACCATTGTAGTAAGCGATAAAGCAGCCGATATTTTAGCTTCAAAACTAATTTTAAACCTTAACGAACCAACAAGTTACAAAGATGTTTCCTGGATTAAACCTGTGAAATACATTGGAATTTGGTGGGAATATTTCGTGGCAGGAAGAAGCACATGGGCTTTTGGAAAAGAAAACAACGTAAAAATGACGGATGATTTCACCAAACTTACTCCAAACGGAAAACACGGAGCTACAACAGAACGCGCAAAAGAATACATTGATTTTACTGCTAAAAATGGCTTTGATGCAATCCTTATCGAAGGATGGAACATTGGCTGGGAAGACTGGATTGGCAACTGGAAAGAAGACGTTTTTGATTTCGTAACCGCATATCCAGATTTTGATGTAAAAGCAGTTCATGCTTATGCAGCTTCAAAAGGGGTGAAAATTATCATGCATCACGAAACCTCTGGATCGGCTACCAATTATGAGCGTCGTCTAGATCGTGCTTTTCAATTTATGAATGATAACGGTTATGATGCTGTAAAAACAGGTTATGTGGGACAGATTATTCCGCGCGGCGAACATCATGACGGACAATGGATGGTAAATCATTACATCAACGTTGCAAAACGTGCTGCCGATTATAAAATTATGATCAACAGCCACGAAGCGGTTCGTCCAACGGGATTAAACCGTACTTTTCCAAACTGGATTGCTCAGGAATCAGCGCGCGGTACTGAGTTCGAATCTATGGGAGGATTAGCTCCGGATCACACTACCATTTTACCATTTACCCGCTTAATGGGAGGTCCAATGGATTATACGCCTGGAATTTTCCAGACCGATCTTTCGTATTACGGAACAGGAAGTTCACAACGAGTAAACACAACTTTAGTAAAACAATTGGCTTACTATGTAACCATGTACAGTCCGCTGCAAATGGCTGCTGATATTCCGGGGAACTATGAGCGTTTTCCAGATGCATTTCAGTTCATTAAAGACGTTGCTGTAGACTGGGACAACAGTTATATTCTGGAAGCTGAGCCTGGAGATTATATTACAATTGCACGTAAAGCAAAAGGCAAAAACGAATGGTTTATTGGCGGCATTACAGATGAAAATGCAAGAACAGCAGACATTTCATTTGAGTATTTACCTGCAGGAAAAAATTTCGTTGCCACTATTTATGCCGATGCTAAAGATGCCAATTGGAATCAGAATCCACAGAAGTATACCGTTACTAAAGTTATTGTAAACTCAAAAAGCAAACTGAAACAATATTTAGCTCCGGGCGGTGGTGCTGCTATCAGCATTAAAGAAGGAACTGCTTCAGATTTAAAAGGATTGAAAAAGTTATAATTCTTCGTTGAGCATAATTATTTTACCACATAGAAACATAGATTTTGTAAACTCCAAAAAAAGACATTTCATTTATTTAAAACGCACATAGCCATCTATGTGTGAAGAAATTTGTTTCTTTTTCTGAACCCTTTTACATCATAATATCTATGTTTCTATGTGTTAGATAAAATCGTTATACAGTATCTCAACGATTATAATTAGATTAAAATTTTACTACTTGAAAACTATTAACCACAAAATGTTTGTCGAATTTAAAAACAATGCGAGTGAGAATGAATTTTAGTTAAAAATGCCGACAAGCATTCAAAAAACTATTATTATGAAAATCAAAATTACCACTAGATTATTTCATATTACCAAAGCATTAATTTGCTTTCTACTATTATTTGCAAGTTCAGTGTATGCTCAGGATCCTCCGCAATATGGAACACCATTTGCAGGCGTACCAGACACGAGAGATATCAACATGTATCAGGTGCATATTCGTCCGTTTAGTGCCAGCGGAAATTTAGCCGGAGTAACTGCCAGATTAGACAATATAAAAGCACTTGGCACCAACGTAATTTATTTAATGCCTATTTTCCCGCACGGCACCGATTCTCGAAGTTCGGCTTCGCCCTATTGTATCAAAGACTTTAAAGCCGTCGGTTCTGAATACGGTTCACTGGCTGATTTAAGAACTTTGGTTGATGGCGCTCACAGCCGCGGTATGGCCGTTATTTTAGATATTGCCATCAACGGAACATCATGGGATCACGGATGGACAGTTTCACATCCTGAATATTACAAACGAACCGGAACCACAATTCAGCAGTTAGGAAACTTCTCTGATATTGCTGCGCTGGATCTTAATAATGCAGCTACCCGAAATGCCATAAAAGACGCTATGCGTTACTGGATTTTTGCAGCAAATATTGATGGTTACCGCTGCGATTATGCCAACAATCCGCCTTTAGATTTTTGGTCAGAAGTTAATTCAAACCTTCGAAGCATATCTTCTCATAATTTATTAATGTTAGCCGAAGGAGACCGACAAGAAAACTTTCAGGTTGGTTTTGACATGAATTATGGAGACAGATGGTTTCACAGCGGTTTGTACGATATTGCCAATGGCGGACCTGTTTCTCAAAGACTCCAGGATCAGTCTACTTATGAATATGCTAAAGCAACCGGAAATCAGCAGATTGTTAGATACACAGGAAACCATGACACGTATACCAATGATGATGGCGTGCGAAGACCATTTGTTGCATTTAAAAATCACAACGGAATTGTTGCTAACTTCTTAGTTTCAGCATATATGAAAGGTGTTCCTTTTTTAATGAGCGGACAGGAAATTGACTACGAACCCAAAACAGACTGGCCTTGGACAAACTTTAAATTCAACTGGTCTCAAAATCCAACTGCTGCTGCAGACTTCGCTAAAATCTTAAATTTCAGAACTGCCAGCGCGGCCATCAGACGTGGCGATTTAACGACGTATGCTAATGATGACATCAGCATTTTCACCAAAACATTAGGTTCAGAAAAAGTTATTGTAATGTCGAATTTGAGAAATGCATCAAAATCGTATGTTATTCCCGCAGCTTTGGCAGGAACTTATGTAAATCCATATAACAATAATGCTTCAGTAACTTTAACAGCAGGTTCTACACGCAATTTTGCTGCTTTCGAATATTTGGTTTTAACCAATACAAATGCTCCGGTTGTAGCCGTTACAGGAGTTTCGGTTAGTCCGGCAACGGCAACTGTTGGTTTAGGAACAACACAGCAGTTAAATGTAGCAATTGCTCCTGCAAATGCCACAAATCAAAATGTAACCTGGACATCAAGCAATACAGCTGTAGCAACCGTAAATGCTTCTGGTTTAGTTACGGCAGTTGCAGCAGGAACAGCAGCCATTACGGTTAAAACGGTCGATGGAAATAAAACAGCTACATCTGCTATAACTGTTGCTGCAATTCCGGTTTCTTCTGCAGCAGTCTCTCCAGCTTCTGCAAGTTTGTATGCCGGAAACACACAACAGCTTTCTGTGACAATTTCACCTGCAAATGCAACAAACAAAAACGTAACCTGGTCTTCAAGCAACAGTGCAGTTGCAACTGTAAATTCAAGCGGACTTGTAACAGCTGTTTCTGCTGGAACAGCAACAATTACAGCAACAACACAAGACGGAAACAAAACAGCGTCGGCAGCAATTACAGTAAATCCAAATACGAATTTTACGGTCTATTTCTATAAACCATCAAATTGGGGAACTGGAATTAAAATTTACTATTGGAATGCTTTACCAACAGGAGTTTTGGCAAATGCAACATGGCCGGGTGTAAACATGACTGATTCTGGAAATGGCTGGTACAGCTATACGTTTACAAATGTAAACTCAACAAACTTAATTTTTAACGACGGAACCAATCAAACTGCTGATTTAAGCCGAAATAAAACAGGCTGGTATATGAACAGCACTTGGTACGATTCAAATCCGGGAACGAGTGTTGCGGTAACCAGCGTTAGTTTAAGTCCAAGTTCAGCATCATTAAATGCTGGCGGAACACAGCAATTGACTCCAACAGTTCTTCCTGCAAATGCGACTAATAAATCAGTAACCTATAGTTCAAACAATACGGCTGTGGCAACCGTAAACAGTTCTGGTTTAATTACCGCTGTTGCAAATGGAACTGCGGCAATTACCGTTTCAACTGTTGATGGAAACAAAACAAGTACTTGTGTTATAACGGTTTCAACAACTTCTGGAGGAGGAAATTATTACACCATAAAAAACAGATGGACGGGAGCTTATTTATCTGATGCGGGAACAAATACAGGTTACGGAACAACTGTTTCTGGTAATAATTATAAATGGCAGAAAATCGCAATCGATGCCACTTATTTTGTTCTAAAAAATGTGGCTACAGGTGAGTTAATGAATATTGAAGGTCAAACCGGAAGCGTACAATGCAATATAACCGATACTACTTTCTGGAGTGCCCAATGGTCAAGCGATTATATAGATGGAACCTGGGTTCGTTTAAGAAACAGATGGCAGACAGGAAATATTATTCATGTTGAAAATCAGACAGGTTCTGCGCAATACGGAAATTCACAAGACGGCTGGTACAGCGCACAATGGCAATTAGAACCAACAACTGTTGGAACAGGAAAATCGGCTTTAAAAATTGATGATGTTTCAGAAACTGAACAAGTAATCAGCATTTATCCAAACCCATCTGTAAACAATGAATTTAATGTTGTATTACCAGAATTGGAAAGCGGAGATATGGCTTCAATTTCTGTTTCAGATATAAACGGAAGAACTGTTTTAACCGAAAGACTTTCTTCTTCAGGAAAAATCGATCATCGTTTAGCTTCGGGAATATATATTGTAAATATCGTTTCTAAAGAGTATAAAACAACTAAAAAACTAATCGTTAAATAATCTCATTTAGTTTAAAAATTAAAAGGCGTATGAAAAAATCATACGCCTTTTTGTTTTTTTTACTTTGCTTGTTCGCTATTGTTCGATTAGCTGCGAAAAAACTTAAAATGAATAATTTAGAGCAACGCCAAAATTATTATCTAATGTTATCTCGTTTTTTATAACTGCAGGTTTAAACGCCAGTTTTTCATCTACATTAAATTGCGATAAAGCGGCATCGATATTGGCGTCAATAATATTTAGGACATAAAAACCAACCATAAATAAAGCCGATAAATCCCGGTTTCTTTGAAATCCTTTTTGAGCAGTAATTAATCTGCTGTTATCTAATCTAGCTAAACTCGGTGTTTCACTTGGATTTCCTGCTAATCTGTTTTTATATTCGTTTCGATACAGCTTATATTTCTTTTGGTTGTCAATATACAAATAAGTACTTGTTCCAATTGCTCCGTAAACTAATGGAACTTTCCAGTATTTTTTATTGTAAACTTGTCCTAATCCCGGCAGGATTGCCGAATAAAACGATGCTTTTGCCGGACGAAGCGGATCAATAGCTTCTAAAGTAAGAGTGTCTTTTGATATGATTTTAGTCTTTTCCTGAGCAAAAATTGAAGTTAATCCAAAAAATAAGAATAGAAGAATGAGTTGATTCTGCATATAAAGCTGGCTTTGAAAATTTTGCTCAAAGAAAACTTTTTAGTTCTAAGATATTTCTTAAATAAAAGATAAAGAAAACTTAATTTTTGTATAGTATCACAGTCTTAAATTCTTAACATCTAGTAAAGCAGACGAAGTTCCTTTTTTGTATTCATATTCAATAGTTGTTTTTCCGTCTCCAAAATCTACAACTTCTTTTTTAGGATATTTTTTATTCAAAGGTGCACTATAATTTGAAACATCAAATGGTTCAATAGAATGTGTTGTAAGGCTATTAAATGTTATTCTTTTTTGATTTCCATATCGATAACCATGATCCATAACACCGACCAAAAAATTGCATTCCCTATTAAATTTTAAACATTTGCATACACAGTATCTTTTGGCGGGCTTTTCTGGGTCATACAGCTTTCTTTTTCATAAATATCTCCATCTTTATCATATTCAAAACAAGATTCTTTTTCGAGTTCTATTCTGCCGGTTTTATCTTTTTGTAAAGAAGTGGTAAGATCATATTCTCTTGGAGATTGAAAAGTCTTGCTTATTTCTATTTTACTATTAATTGTAATTCTATCTAATTGATAAATAACAGTAGATTTAGTAATTCCGGATACATCTGATTTTCTAAAAGAAATAACCTGACCTGACTGATCATAAACAAGAGAGTCTACCTTAATACCATACATTGATAATGTTTTTAAACGATTATGATCGTCGTATGAAAAAACATTGGAATCCTTGGTAACTTTTCTGTATACTTCATTTTTATATACAGTGGTCCATTTTACTTTACTCAGCAAAAGAGGTGGTTTTTCATTATTTTTAGATTCCTTTTTAGAGGAATTACAAGATACAACTGCTAGTATAAGAAACAGAAATAGATTTTTTTTTCATTTTTGATTTTATTATGATTGTTAAATAAAACTGATCTTTTAGCGCACATAGGGGAATACTCTAAAACAAAAATATTTTAGTTCAAAAGAAAAAACATCCTTTAAAAGTTTTAAAAACAAAAGTTTAAGACATTTTATAACAAAAAAAAGCTTCTGATTTTTAGAAACCAAAAGCCTTTTTCTTTTTTAATTTAAGTTTACTCCTCAAACAACTCCATTAACTCTAAAGCTCGTTTTATCGACTTCACATTTTCAAAAGTCAACAACAAACGTAATCCGTTTACAGTTTGTTTTTCTTTCATTTTGCAAAGCGAACTATGTTTTTGAACAAAGTTCAGGACATTTCTAAACTTCACAGACTGGTAATAATCTGACTGCTGATCGGATACGAAATAGCCAATCATTTTGCCTTGTTTCAAGACTAATTTCTCAATTCCAACTTTTGTTGCAATCCATTTTATTCTGATGCTGTTTAACAATGCTGTCGCTTGTTTTGGCAAAGGCCCGAAACGGTCAATTAGTTTTCTTTCGAATTCCTGTAATCCTGCTTCGTCTTTTATAGCGCCTAATTCGTTGTATAAAACCAAACGTTCTGAAACGTTATTGATATATTCATCCGGGAATAAAAGCTCAAAATCGGCATCGATTTGAATGTCTTTTACATATTCTTTGGTATCAATATCATTTTCTTCAGGATATAAATCTTTGAATTCGTTTTCCTTCAACTCTTCAATGGCTTCATTCATAATTTTCTGGTACGTATCAAAACCAATTTCATTGATGAAACCGCTTTGTTCGCCGCCTAATAAATCTCCAGCGCCGCGAATCTCCAGATCTTTCATTGCAATGTTGAAACCACTTCCTAATTCGCTGAATTGTTCCAACGCCTGAATACGTTTTCTGGCATCTTCGGTCATTGATGAATACGGCGGACAAATAAAATAACAAAATGCTTTTTTGTTGCTTCGCCCTACTCGGCCTCGCATTTGATGCAAATCTGATAATCCAAAATTATTGGCATTGTTGATGAAAATCGTATTGGCATTTGGCACATCCAAACCACTTTCGATAATTGTGGTTGCTACCAAAACATCAAAATCTCCGTTCATGAAGCCCAACATCAATTCTTCTAGTTTCGCGCCGTCCATTTGTCCGTGACCAATTCCAACTCTTGCATTTGGAACCAAACGCTGAATCATTCCCGCCACTTCTTTTATGTTTTCGATTCTATTATTAATAAAGAAAACCTGTCCGTTTCTCTGAATTTCATACGAAATCGCGTCACGAATAATTTCTTCATTAAAACCAACCACATTGGTTTCAATTGGATAACGGTTTGGCGGAGGCGTTGTAATTACTGATAAATCTCGTGCCGCCATTAACGAAAACTGAAGCGTTCTCGGTATTGGCGTTGCCGTTAATGTCAGCGTATCCACATTTGCAGCAATGGTTTTCAGTTTATCTTTTACGTTAACTCCAAACTTTTGTTCCTCATCGACAATCAATAAACCTAAATCTTTAAAAACTACATTTTTATTAACCAGTTGATGCGTTCCAATTACAATATCCAGTTTTCCTTCGGCTAAATCTTTTAGTGTTTGTGTTTTTTGTTTTGCCGTTCTAAATCGGTTTAAATAGCCAATTGAAACTGGCATGTCTTTTAAACGTTCAGAAAAAGTTCTATAATGCTGATACGCCAAAATAGTTGTCGGTACCAAAACTGCTACTTGTTTGCTGTTGTCAACGGCTTTAAAAGCAGCACGAATCGCAACCTCTGTTTTTCCGAAACCAACGTCACCGCAAACCAAACGATCCATTGGACGATCGCTTTCCATATCGGCTTTTACTTCCTGCGTCGATTTCATTTGATCCGGCGTATCTTCGTAAATAAACGAACTTTCTAATTCGTTTTGAAGATAACTGTCTGGCGCAAACTGAAATCCTTTTTCTAAACGGCGTTTTGCATAAAGCTGAATCAAGTTGAATGCAATATGTTTTACACGCGCTTTGGTTTTCTGTTTTAAAACCTTCCAAGCGTTAGATCCTAATTTATATATTTTCGGAGGCGTTCCGTCTTTTCCGTTGTATTTCGAAATTTTATGAAGCGAGTGAATGCTCACATACACAATATCATTATCGGCATAAACCAATTTAATGGCTTCCTGCGTTTTGCCTTCTACCTGAATTTTCTGCAATCCGCCAAACTTCCCAATTCCGTGGTCGATATGCGTTACATAATCGCCTACAGAAAGTGCAGTTAATTCTTTAAGCGTAATATTCTGCTTTTTAGAATATCCATTTTTAATGTTGAATTTATGATAACGCTCAAAAATCTGGTGATCGGTATAGGCGGTTATTTGGTTTTCTTCATCGATAAAACCTTGGTATAAAGGCAATACAATGGTATGATACTGCTTTCTAATATTTTCTGAATTGGCTTCGTCTAAGCTTTCAAAAATATCGTGAAAACGCTTCGCCTGCGTTTCATTCGAACAAAACAGATAATTGACATATCCGTTAAAATGATTATCGCTTAAATTATTCAGCAATAAATCAAATTGTTTGTTGAATGACGGCTGAGGCTGAATATGAAATTCGAATTTTTTAGTGGTTTTAAAAACAGGTCTTGAAGCCAATTCTACAACCGAAAAATCCAATGCTCGTTTTATAAACGAAGCCTGATTTAAAAACAACTGCTCTGGTGCAGCGTGTTTAATTTCTTTAGACAATTTCTCAAAAGCGTCTTCTGCTCTTGCAAATTGTTTGTCTAACTGACTGAAAAGTCCTTCGGTATTTTGAATAAAAAGAACTGTTTTTTCGGCAATATAATCTAAGAAACTTTCACGGTTTTCCTGAAAAATTTTGTTTTCAACATTTGGGATAATCGTAATCTTTTTATGTGTTTCTACAGATAATTGTGTTTCAACATCAAAAGTTCTAATGCTGTCTACTTCATTTCCAAAAAACTCAATTCTGTAAGGATGGTCGTTTGAAAATGAGAATACATCGACGATTCCCCCGCGAACTGAAAATTCGCCGGGTTCTGTAATAAAATCGACTCTTTTAAATTCGTATTCAAATAAAACTTCGTTAATAAAATCAATCGAAATTTTATCGTTTAAAGAGACTTTTAAAGTGTTTTTATCTAATTGCTGACGCGTTACTACTTTCTCAAAAAGTGCTTCGGGATAAGTAACAATTACGGCAGGTTTTTTTCGTGAATTGATTCGGTTTAAAACCTCAGCGCGAAGCAGAACATTGGCATTGTCTGTTTCATCAACCTGATACGGACGGCGAAATGATGCGGGATAAAACAAAACGTCCTGTTCCCCAATCATCTGCTCCAGATCATTTAGGTAATATGCGGCCTCTTCTTTGTTGTCTAAAACAATCAAAAAAGGCAGTTCGGTTTTCTTAAAAACAGAACGAATTATAAATGAAACAGCAGATCCAAGTAATCCGCTGATATTCATTTTTATCTGATTCCCTTCTAATAAACCTGATGCAATCTGCTGTGCTTTTGGCAGATTATCGTATGTTGTATATAATACGTTTTTACTCAACTCTTGGTAAATTTGGATCTATTGGTACTGATGCGTTTGGAATAGCGCGTGTTGTGTCTAACATTTTAAGAAAATCTTCTTCTCCCTGTTCTTTTGGAACTTTGCTTCTCTCTACAATTTTATCCATTTGTCTTTCTAAAGAGACAAGCTCTTTATTGATTTCGCCAATTAAAAAAGCAACTTTATCATCTGGAATCTGGCTTAAATGAATAAACAAATCCATCATTTTAATTTTGGTAATCAAAACTGAAATTCGGCTTTTAATTGCCGGCTGGTTAAATTCGTTTGGAATACTATTGTTTAAAGCCATTGCTTTTTTTGAAATAGCAGTAGATTTTTTCTGAAATGCTCCTATTGTTTTTCTTGGTTTATCTCCAATTTCTTTTATAAAATCGCGCCATTCTGTCCAGGTTTTTATATTTTGTTCTGAAACCTCATTTATAGGTTCATCAATAAAAATCCAGGCTTTATTTATATTGTTAAAAATCTTAGCATTTTTTTTAGCTTCTTTCGCATTTTCAGCAAGACGTTTTTCATTCTCATCCTGACAGGATTGAAGTGCAAAAATCAAAAGTAAAAACAGCGCTATTTTATATTTCATTTGATAATAATGTTAGACCGCAAAGTTACAAAGTAAATTTACAATTACGAATTGTGTTTTTTGCTAAAGATTCTATAAATCAAGGTTATTTTTTTGTCACAGATTTTAATGATTTAATAGATTATTTCTTCAAAAATCATTTTAATCTGTATAATCTGCGGCTAAACTAATATATACACTGTCAGAGAATAATCTAAAAAACAATCTTTATTGTTGTTGATTTTATAATTTAATGTTATAAAAAACGTTGATATTTGCGAAAACGTTATATTTGCAAGACTAAAATCTAAACAAATGAATCCAAAAATATTAATCATTGGTGCCTGTGGGCAGATTGGCACTGAGCTGACTCAAAAACTTCGCAAATTATACGGGACCGAAAATGTCATTGCATCTGATATTCGAAAATTAAATACGGATGTGGTTAATTCCGGACCTTTTGAAGTGGTAAATGCTTTAGATTTTAACCAGATTGAACATCTTGTTGAAGTTCATAAAATTACGGATGTTTATTTGATGGCCGCACTTTTATCTGCAACTGCTGAAAAAAATCCGGCTTTTGCCTGGGATTTAAATATGAATTCGCTTTTTCATGTTTTGAATTTAGCGAAAGCAAAAAAAATTCAAAAGATTTTCTGGCCGTCGAGTATTGCGGTTTTTGGGCCGACAACTCCAAAAGAAAATACACCTCAATATACGATTATGGAGCCTTCTACGGTTTACGGAATCAGTAAACAATCTGGCGAAAGATGGTGCGAATACTATCATAATATTTATGGTGTTGATGTTCGAAGCATACGTTATCCTGGTTTAATAAGCTGGTCGACTCCTCCGGGCGGCGGTACTACAGATTATGCAGTTGATATTTTCTACAAAGCGATCGCAGATAAAAAATACGAATGCTTTTTGTCGTCTGAAACCAAAATGCCAATGATGTATATGGATGATGCAATCGATGCTACCATTAATATTATGAAAGCTCCTGTTGAGCAGATCAAAATACATTCTTCTTATAATTTAGCGGCAATGAGTTTTACTCCAACTGAAATTGCTGCCGAAATTAAAAAGCATATTCCTGAATTTGAAATTACCTACAATCCAGATTTCCGTCAGAAAATTGCAGACAGCTGGCCGGCAAGTATCGACGACAGTTCTGCAAGAGAAGACTGGGGCTGGAATCATAAATTTGATCTGGAATCGATGACAAAAGATATGATTGAACATTTGAGTTAATCGGAACTACTTCATATTAAGCGTGCTGTTTTAAAAGATATACTTTTAGGACAGCACGTTTTTTTATGAAAAGATTGTAAGATACGATTTGATAACTGCATGATTTTCTTACTTTTGATTGTACTGGATAATTCCTTTTTTATCTAAAGCCATTAATCAAACTAAGACAAAAACGTTAATCAAATGACAAATTTTTATTATCCTGTCGAACAAAGCAAAAGAACTGCTATTGTCGGACATTCTTCGCGGCTGGGCTTTATTGGGTGTTGTTATTGGTAATTATTCCGGTTTTCTGCTCATTGGCGTACCGCACGAAACGAAGGATAGTATTTTATCTGAGATATTATCTTATTTTGATCAGTATTTTTTAGCTGGAAAATCATGGACTTTATTAACGGTCTTGTTTGGCTATGGATTTGCGATTTTAATTAATAATGTTGCGGCAAAAGGCAAAAATCCGGTTAGCTTTTTTAGCTGGCGAATGCTGCTGCTTTTTGGTCTGGCTTTTATAGATTCTTGTTTTTGGTTTGGAGATATCTTAAAAGATTATGCTTTTTTAGGACTCATACTACTATTTTTTTACAAAACCTCAGCAAAAACATTAGCCTGTATTTGTGCTGTAATTATCGCTGCGATTCCTTTTATAATGTCTTACATTAAAGGTCTTAATATAGAAAGAACCGCCATTACTACAAGTACAGAATATCTAAAATTATATTATTCAGGAAACTGGCTGGACTTTTTTAGGTTTAATTTACTGGCTTCTTTTTACCAGCAGGTTGTTGTTCCGGGGTATGCGATTACGTCACATCTTGTTATGCTGGCCTGTATGCTTTTTGGAGTTTGCCTGCAAAAAATAGATTTTTTTAACCGTTTAAACGAAATGAAAAAACGATTACTATATGTACTTGTAATCAGCTTGGTTATTGCGGTTATAATGGGTATTATTTTTTACTCTGCCATTGAAAGCAAAGCAGCATTTCTTCAATTCTTCCATCCTTATTTTTGGTTCATTTTGAGTACAATGATTTTTATCGCATCTGGAATTAGCTTATTGTACAGCCATAAAAAACTAAAAACAATATTCAATTATTTTTGCGCAGGCGGAAAAATGACATTAACCAATTACATCGCCCAAAATATTTTAGGTGCATTTATTTTCTCCGGAATTGGTTTGGGTATTGCTGATACAATGCCATATTGGTTTTACTTTTCGCTGGCAGTTTTTATTTTTGTTGTCCAGTTATTTATCAGCAAATGGTGGCTTTCAAAATACAACTACGGCCCAATTGAATGGCTATGGAGATCTGCAAGTTACAGAGAATGGTTTCCTCTAAGAAAAATACAGCCGGAGGTTACTCCTGCTGATATAAAAAACAATATAACCTTTACGATTTTGGAATAAGTCTGAAAATAAAAAAGCCCTTAAATTTAATTTTAAGGGCTTTTAATTTTTAAATATGATGAGAATTACTTCACTTCAAAAACGTTATTTGTCTGTTTTACATCAGCCATTAATCCGCTTGGATCGATAGTGATTTTTTTGATTGACGTTTTGTTTTTGTCAATTGTAAAACTATAGTTTTGCTGTGCCCAGGCCCAGTCATCCAAAACAGTTCTTTTTTCGCTTGGATTTGGATTTGGTTTAATGAAATTCATCATTCTTAACGGAATATAAAAAGTTTCAGAAGTTCCATCAGTATAATCAACTTTTAAATCGATAGGCATTGGCATTCTTCCTATTCTTTCTAAAGTTACAGTTGTTTTTCCTGCATTATCTGCTACGTCTTTAATTCCGTAGTCAATTGTATTAGTTGTTTGAGCCCAGTCTGTTAAATACCAGTCTAATTCGGCACCAGAAACTCTTTCTGCACTTCTTTTAATATCGTTTGGAGTTGGATGTTTGAATTTAAAATCGTTGAAATATCTTTTTAAAGCAGCATCAACATTCTCTCTTCCAATTACGTATTCTAATTGTGATAAAAAGATACTACCTTTTACATAAGATGAAATACTGTATGGACGGTTTTCGTCATAACGATCTCCATGCGTTGTTTGCGGCTGTTCTTTTCCTGAATTTACTAAACTATAATACGCTTTGTAATTTCCTGTAAAAGGATTTACCTCTTTTTTGTCTCCTTTTAATTCATTCAAAGCACTGTCTTCGATGTAAGTGGTAAAACCTTCGTCCATCCAAGGGTGTTTTGATTCATTTGATGCTAAAATGTGCTGGAACCAAGAATGTCCTAATTCGTGAGTTGCGGTTCCAAGAATTCCTTCAAGGGTTCCGTTTCCTAACATTAAAGTACACATTGCATATTCCATTCCGCCGTCACCGCCTTGAATAAATGAATATTGTTTGTACGGATATTGTCCTACTCTATGGTTATAATAATCCATAACTTTTACCATTAATGGCTCTAACTGTTTCCAGTTTGCTGTAGTTTTTGGATTGTTTTTGTAGAAGAAATGCAAATCAACATCGTTTGGTCCTTTTACGATATCATGTGTGTATTCTTTGTCGGCTGCCCATGTAAAATCGTGAACATTTGGGGCGATAAAATGCCAGGTAAGTGTTTTTGCTTTTTTAGGATACGTAACCGTTACGCCTTCATCTTCATAACCATGTCCGATTGAATTTTTATCCTGCAGATATCCAGAACCTCCAATTGTATAGTCTTTATCAATTGTAATTTTAACATCAAAATTACCCCAAACACCGTGAAATTCTCTTGCAATGTATGGATCTGCGTGCCATCCTTCGAAATCAAATTCGGCTAATTTTGGATACCACTGCGACATTGAAAGTTCAACACCTTCAGAATTGTTTCTTCCTGAACGACGAATCTGAACCGGAACCTGACCATCAAAATCTAAAGTAAAAGTAGTTTTTGAATTTGGCAGGATTGGCTTTGCTAAAGTTACTTCTAAAATTGTTCCTGAAACTCGTGTCTGTGCAGTAACTCCGTCTTGTTTGAAATCAGAGATTTTTAAAAATCCAATTTCATTTGGCTTTAAAGTTTCTATTCGGCTTTGTTTAACCTCTTTTCCGTCGGCACCTTTTACTTTATTGACCATTCTTCCGTCAGGATCTTTGATAAAATGGAGACGTGCATCCATTTCACTTCCCGGCTGAAAGGCATTTGGGAATAAATGATAAAAAACTTTTTTCAGGGTATCAGGAGAATTATTGGTATACACCAACTCTTGTTTTCCTTTGTACTGATAGTTTTTTACATCCATTGAAACCTCCATTTTATAATCGGCATGTTGCTGCCAATATGGAGCGCTTTGTGCAAATGTCGAGTTTATACCCAAACTCAGAAATGACAATAAGATAATTTTTCGCATGTTTATATGTAATAGAAAATGGAAGAGTGCGAACTCTTCCATTAGATTAATAGTGTATTATTCTTTATTTTTTAGACATTTTCTCTGCCATTAATAAAGCATTATAAGCGTTTACCATTTTAGCTGTTTTTGATGATTCTGCAGAAGATACTGCTGCAGGTTTCTCACCTGGATTTTCACCTTTACCTAAAACAATTTGTGCAGGAAGCGCAACTCCTGAATCCATTAAAATATGTTTTACCTGAGACGCTTTTAATTTTGGATAGTAAGAACGAATCAATGCTGCAACACCTGCTGCATTTGGAGATGCCATTGATGTTCCTTGTAAAAACTTGTATTTGTTGTTTGGCACTGTTGCGTAGATTTCTTCTCCCGGAGCAAAAACGTCAACGTTTATTTTTCCGAAGTTCGAAAATCCTGCTACAACATTTTCTCCGTATTGTTTATTAATTGCTCCAATTGTGATTACGTTATCAGCAAATTCTTTTACGTTATCTTCAGAGTCATTTGGATAGTTGATGTTTTTTGTTTCATCAATATTGTATCCGTCATTTCCTGCTGCGTGAACGATTAAAACATCTTTTTTTGCTGCATATTTAATAGCATCGTAAACCCATTGCTTGTGCGGCGAGAAGCTTTTTCCAAAACTTCCGTTGATTACTTTTGCGCCGTTGTCAACTGCATAACGAATTGCTAAAGCGATATCTTTATCATATTCATCTCCATCCGGAACTGCTCTTACTGTTAAAATTTCAACATTATTTGTTACTCCGTCTCCACCTAAATTATTACCGCGAATTTGCGCAATAATTCCGGCTACGTGTGTTCCGTGAAGTGCTTTTTCTTTGTCTGGACCAAAAACAATGTTATTTCCATAACGTGTGTTTTTAATATCTTCAGGATTATCGCCTACGATTTTTCTTCCGTCAAATTCTTTATTTAAATTGTAATTTAACTGATCGTAAACCTGCTCGCCATATTCTTTTAGTTCAGACTCAGGGTCAAAAGTTGAACCTGCGTTTGTAAAAATCTGCGTCATTACTTTTTTACTTTGCAGAACTTTTGGATCTGCCGAAGTAATTGTGCTTAAGTCTTCTAACTTGTAAGTCGTTTTATTAAGCTCTTTTTTGATTGTATTGTGCACATCAAGTAAAAAATCTACTTGTTGTTTATCCTGCAGAGCTTCTTCGTATTTTTCAGTATATTGAGCAAGAGCAGCTTTATATTGTGCTGAACCGTCGTCTCCTTTTTTAACGATACGCGTTAACTCCAGATTTTCGTGAACAGCATCTCCAAGAAAGTTCCAGCCGTTTATGTCATCAATAAATCCGTTTTTATCATCGTCGATTCCGTTACCAGGAATTTCTTTTGGATTTGTCCAGATCATTCCTTTTAGATCTTCGTGCTCGATATCAACACCAGAGTCTACAATTCCTACGATTACTTTTTGTCCTTTTTTTCCTTGCAGTAATTCAGCGTAAGCTTTATCAACACTCATTCCCGGAATAGAATCTTTTAATAAATCAAGGTGACTCCATCTTTTTAATTCATTTTCGCTTACAGGCGCTTTTTTAACAATCGCCGCAGGCGCTTTAATAAACTCTTTTTGAGTAGAAACTTGCGCTTGCACCGTAGCGCTGCATCCTGCTAAAACAAGCAATGCAAAAGCAGATAATTTAAGAGGTTTTATATGACTCATGTATCTAATTATAATTGTAAAGTTAAAAGATGGGTCTAAATTATGCTTTTTTGTTACAAAAAACTAACTGTTAACACTGTGTTATGAAATTTTGATTAAAAAATGATTTCAAAGCAGATTTTTCTTAAGTATTACGATGTTTAATTCTAACTAACAGATTAACAAAGTATAAAGTTTCGGCAGATAAAAAAATATTTCTTATTAATACGTCTTCCCGTAATAAGATTCAGGATCAATATTGTATTATTGTACTGCCAAAAACTAAAAAACACTTTATGAGAAAAACTCTACTTTTAATTTTAATCTTTTCTTTCATACAAATAAATGCACAGTGCTGGAAAACAGCAGCTGCCGGATACAGTCATACTGTCGCTGTAAGAAATGACGGCACTTTATGGACCTGGGGAAATAATGATCAGGGACAGCTAGGCAACAGTACGCCTGCAGCAATAAATATTCCCACAAAAATGGGAACTGCTAATAACTGGAAAACAGCAGCAGCTGGCTGGGGACATACTGTGGCTCTTAAAACAGACGGAACATTATGGGCATGGGGATATGGTGGCTTAGGACAGTTAGGAAATGGTTCTTATAATACTAATTTTAATCTTCCTCAGCAGATAGGAACAGCAAACGACTGGCAGACAATAGCCGCTGGACATGGTCATACAATCGCCTTAAAAAACGACGGCACTTTATGGGCTTGGGGTAATAATTTTTCTGGACAATTGGGTAATGGAACTTCTTTTGACAGAAATACTCCAACGAAAATAGGATCTGATTCTAACTGGCTGTCTATAGCCGCAGGCGGACTTTATACAATTGCACTGAAAAAAGACGGAACTTTATGGGCTTGGGGGAAAAATACTTATGGCACATTGGGAGACGGCACTACAACAAATAATCGTGTACCAAAACAAATAGGAACAGATACTGATTGGAAAACAATAGCTGCAGGAAGTGATCATACTATTGCTATAAAAAATGATGGCAGTTTATGGATCTGGGGGAAAAACACTAATGGCGCATTAGGAGATAATACCACAATAGATAAAATTGTTCCAACACAAATTGGAACAGATACAAATTGGAAATCCGTAGAAGGTGGTGTAGATTATACTGTTGCTGTAAAAACAGACGGCACTTTGTGGGCATGGGGTTATAATGCAGACGGAGTATTTGGGAATGGTTCAAAAATTAACAGTTTAATCCCTGTACAAATAGGAACAGAAAAAAACTGGCAAATGGTTAGTGGCGGTTCAGTTCATACAGTTGCTGTAAAAGCAGATGAAAGTTTATGGTCTTGGGGAAATAATTCTTATGGTCAATTAGGTGATGGTACATCTATTGAAAAAAATGTTCCCACACTTTTAAATTGTATTGGTTCATTGATAGTAACTACATCTCAAAGCAATATAAATTGTGCCGGCAGTAATGAAGGCTCCGCTTCAATAACATCAGTTTCGGGCGGAACAACGCCATATACTTATCTTTGGTCTAATGGAAAAACAACTGCTTCGATTACAGAATTGGCTGCGGGAGATTATTCTTGTACTATAACAGATGCTTCTTCACTATCTATTACAAAAAACATTACTATTACACAGCCGCCAGCACTTTTTTCTACTGTAACAGTTATTAATACAAATTGTAACAACAATAATGGCAGCATTGAAATTATTGCAAATGGAGGAACATTACCATATCAGTACGAAATTTGGTCAAATGCAATTTACCAAGATTCTAATGTTTTTACCGGCCTGCCATCAGGAAATTATCAAGTAATAGTAAAGGACAGTAAGGGATGTTTAGTAAGCTCCTATGTAGTTATTGAAAAAGAAAGTACTCCTATTCCAACCGTAAGTGCACAAACGCTTAGTGCTTCTGCAACTGTTGCTGATTTAAAAGCTGCCGGCAGTAATCTAAAATGGTTTACAACACTTACAGGAGGAAATGCTTTAGCGTCATCTGTTTCACTGCAAACAGGTAAATATTATGTTTCTCAAACAATTAACGGGTGCGAAAGTGCAAGAGCAGCTGTTGATATAACCATTCTCCCTGCATCATATGGAGAAATACCAACAAATGGTTTGGTTGCTTATTACACATTTAATGGAAATGCAAATGATACAAGCGGAAATGGATTTAATGGAACTGCTGTAAGTACAAATTTGACATCTGACCGATTTGGAAACAGCAATAGCGCCTATAGTTTTAATGGAGCCGGCAGTTATATTGATGCTTCTATTGCCAATATTCCTCAAGGCAATGCTGCAAGAACAATTTCTGGCTGGTTTAAAACAAATACTCCAAATCCGGGTGAAAATGGAGATGTATGTATTTTTAATTATGGTGCATTATCAAGATTACAAAGATTTGGACTTACTGTTTATTCAAAAGGTTATCTTGAAACTTCAACCGGGCCAAATGCCATAGGCGATGATTTTTATGTAAACAACTTCAATTATTTAAGTAATGACTGGTATTTTTTCACACTTACTTATAACGGAACCAAAGTATCATTATATGTAAATGGTGTATTTGTTTCAGAAAAAAATGCTGCCTTAAATACTACGAACAATCTTTTTAGAATAGGAAAACGAATTTCAGGAGATACAACTAATGAGTATTTTAAAGGACAAATCGATGATATTGGTATCTGGAATCGTGTTTTGACTCCGGAAGAAATTGCGTCTATGTATACCCCTGGTGAGCAGCCTGCTTATACTTTAATTCCGGATCCGAGTTTTGAACAAAAATTGATCAATTTAGGAATTGATTCCGGAGCTGTAGATGGAAAAGTCCGTACTTCAGATATCGCTTCAGTGGGATCTCTTGATGTGTCTTCTTCTTCTATTTCAGATTTAACCGGAATACAAGACTTTGTATCATTAACTAATTTGAATTGCAGTCAAAATAGTCTGACAGCATTAAACGTAAGTAAAAATACTGCTTTGACTGTTTTAGATTGTAACAACAACCAGATTGCATACTTAGATGTAAGCAATAATCTTGCCTTAACTGACTTAGCTTGTTACTCAAATAAATTAACCTCTTTGGATGTTAAAAAAAATACAGCTTTAACAAAATTAGATTCTGGTTCAAACCAATATACTTCATTGGATGTAAGCCATAATACAGCTTTAACATTTTTGGGATGTAATACCAGCCAATTAACCACTATAGATGTAAGCAATAATACCGCTTTAAAACTTCTGGATTGCCGTGAAAATAAAATCACCACCTTGGATGTTTCTAAAATCACCACATTAACAGAGTTGTATTGTCAGTATAATGAATTAAAAGTTTTAGATATAAGCAAAAATAAAGTTTTAGAATTTTTAAATTGTTCAAAAAATCAACTAACCACTTTGGATATTAGCACAAATAATGCCTTAGTAGGTTTATATCCAAATTATAATCAATTAATAAATCTAAATTTAAAGAATGGAAACAATGATAAACTTATATATCTAAATTTTAAAAACAACCCTAATTTAACTTGTATTCAGGTTGATGATGCGGCCTTTGCTAATGCAAACTGGGCTGCTAAAAAAGATGCCGGCGCTTCGTTTAACGTTAAATGCGATAATTATACTTTAATTCCTGATGTTAATTTTGAAAACAGATTGATCGCTTTGGGTTATGATTCTGGTAGTGTTGATGGAAAAGTACTTACTGCAAACATTTCAAACATTACAAACTTGAATGTGTCTTCAAAAAGTATTTCTGATTTAAGCGGTATACAGGATTTTACATCTCTTACTACTTTAAATTGCGCAAAAAATAGTCTCACATCCTTAAATCTTTCAAATAACAAAAATCTTAAAACTTTGTATTGTGAACAAAATCTACTGACTGCTTTAGATCTTGGCAACAATGTTAGTTTGACAACATTAGAATGCAGTTACAACAAATTGCAAAGTATTAACATCTCAAAAAATCTGGCTTTAAAGAATTTATACTGTATAAATAATCAGTTAACAAATATTGATGTAACTAATAACACTGCATTAGAGCAATTCTATTGTTTTGGCAACCAGCTAACTTCATTAAATGTTACTAAAAATTTAAACTTACTTGGATTAGAATGCGGATTGAACAAATTGACAACTCTTGATGTATCCAACAATACTTTGATGTATTATTTAGAGTGTTATTCTAATCAATTAACAAGCCTTAATGTTACTAAAAACACTGCATTATTTCATCTTAACTTTTTTAATAACCAGTTAACTTCAATAGACTTATCTCAAAATATTCTTTTAAAAGAATTATATTGTTTAAATAATCAGTTGACAAGTCTTGACTTATCTAAAAATACTGCGCTGACTAATTTAGACTGTAAAAACAATAAGCTGACAGTATTAAATTTAAAAAATGGAAATAACACATTATTAGCAACTATTGATTTAAATTTTACCCAAAATCCTGATTTAACTTGTATTGAGGTTGACAATGCTGCATATTCGAATACAAATTGGCCGGCAGCAAAAGATGCAACGGCATCTTTTAGTGAAAACTGTGGTTCTATTTCAATTCCAGATTCAAATTTTGAACAAAAATTAGTTGATTTAGGAATAGATACTGATGGTTTAAACGGAAAAATTACAATTGCAGATGCAAGTGCTGTGACTATTTTAAATCTTTCAAACAGTAATATTAAAGATCTAACTGGGATTGAATATTTTACCTCTTTAACTTATTTAGATGTAAGCAGTAATCAATTGACAACTTTAGATGTAAGTAAAAATATTCTATTAGAAACATTAAATGCTTCTTCAAATCAGCTTACAACATTAGATTTTTCTAAAAATACTAAACTTAGAATTGTGTATGTAGTTAATAATCCTTTGGTTTCATTAAATCTGCGAAACGGAAACAATGCAAACTTTATTCTGCCGCCAAATACCGGCAAAAAATCAGTTTCTGGATTGTACACTTCTTTCTTAGGATTGAGAACACTGGGCTGTATTCAGGTTGATAATGAGAATTATTCAAACGCAAATTGGTCAAATATCAAAGAATCGACTACAACTTATTCTAATACCTGTAAAACTCTGGGTGTTCCTGAATCTGCTTTGAAAAATGTTGTTATACATCCTAACCCAACTAAGGGTGAATTACACATTCAAAACGTAAACCTGGAAAAAGCAAACGTTTATAATGTTTTAGGACAGCTTGTAAAATCATTTACATTAAACTCAAATAATACAGATAATACAATCAATTTATCTGGACTTCCAAAAGGAGTTTACTATGTGTATTTAATCAATCAAGATGCAGCTTCGGCTAAAAAAGTGATTGTAGAATAAATCAAAAAAATATCTTGTAAAAATCCCTTTTTCATTAAATGAAGAAGGGATTTTTTTATTTACTAATGTCTGTTTTAGAATTCTCAAATAACATAAATAAAAGAAGCTCTGCTTTACGGTTTCCCGTAAGGAATATCCGTTTAAATTTTGTACAATTGCGCGACCTAACCATAAATTCAATCTATGAAAACAAAACTACTCTTATTGCTATTATTAGCAAGCTTTTCTATTCATGCCCAACAATACACTTCTATTCCTGATGTGAATTTTGAAAACAAGCTGATTAGCCTGGGTATCGATTCTGGTACTCCTGATGGGAGGGTTCTAACATCTAATGTGGCTTCTATAGTTTATTTATATGTTGATACCAGTTCGATTACAGACCTCACCGGTATTGAAGACTTTATATCATTAAAAGAGTTAAAATGTTCCTCAAATCGATTGACACAGTTAAACCTGTCTAAAAACAGGGCTTTAACCTCTTTAGAATGCAGTAACAATCTATTAACAGCACTGGATATATCCAACAATCCATTACTACTGAAATTAGACTGCTCTCAAAATAAACTTACAGCACTTGATTTTTCTAATAACACGGCACTTAAAACTATTTATTGCTCCAGTAATCAACTTACAGCGTTAAATGTTTCTAAGCAGTTAATGCTGGAGCAATTTTTTTGTTATACCAATAAAATCGAAATTCTCGATTTGTCTTCTAATGTGAATTTGTCTGGCTTAGCATGTCACACTAATCTGCTAAAGAATCTTGACCTAAGCAAAAATACTAAAGTCCATTATGTACAAGCTCATAACAATCCTTTAATCAGTTTCAATATCCAAAATGGTACAAACTATTTGTTTGATGCATCTCTTTCTACATTAACCTTCAACAGTCCAAATCTAAAATGTGTTCAGGTTGACAATGTCGAAGAAGCAAATGTTCGCTGGGCCAGTGTAAAAGGTGATGTACAATACAGTACATATTGTTCTCCTTATACGATAATTCCTGATACCAATTTTGAAAAAAAACTAATTGCTTTGGGTATTGACAAGGATGGTGAAAATGGCAAAGTTCTAACAGCAGATATTACTTCTATAACTTCTCTGAATGTATCAAATAGTTCTATTTCTGATCTGACTGGTATTCAGGATTTTCACAATTTGACGAATTTATCCTGTAACGGAAACTTACTAAGCACACTGGATATTACCAAAAACGTTTATTTAACAGATTTAAACTGTAATCAAAATAAAATAACAGCCCTAAATCTGTCTAATAATAGAGCCCTAAAAACGCTATACTGCTCTTCCAATCAATTGACAAAAATTGACTTGTCTTATAATAGTTCTTTACAGGTTTTGGATATCAGCCAAAACAAACTTGATAAGTTAGAAGTAAACCACAATGGAGCATTAACTTCTTTAAAATTAGATGAAAATTTAATAACAAGTTTAGATTTATTAAACAATAAAGCATTAACAACTTTATCTTTAGAGAAAAATAAATTAGCGATTTTAAATCTTACTAATAATACTTTACTTACCAATGCAGTCTCTTTTAAATCAAATCCAGAATTGTATTGTGTTCAGGTTAGTGACTTAGCATATGCAAACACAAATTGGTTCGATAAAAAAGACCCAATGACATCATTTTCGTCCACTCCTTGTTTACTTTTAGAATATTTTACCTTAATTCCCGATAGCAATTTCGAAAACAAACTGATTAGTCTGGGTATAGAATCAGGAACTGCCGATGGGAAAATTTTAACTTCTAAAGTAGCTTCGGTGGCTTCTTTGAATGTTTCACAAAGTTCCATTTCAAATCTTACCGGGATTGAAGCTTTTGTTGCTTTAAAAACTTTAAATTGTTCAAACAATCGACTGACTCAATTAAATGTGTCTAAAAACACTTTACTAACCTCTTTAGAATGTAATAATAATCAATTAACTGCACTGAATTTGTCTAATAATTCAGCGTTACTGACATTGGAAATTTCTAACAACAATATATTTGGACTTGATTTTTCTAATAACACAGCACTTAAATCGATTAGATGCTACAACAATTTTATATCTAATATAAATGTTTCTAAACAATTGGCATTAGAGAGTCTGGATTTCGGTTATAATAGAGTAGTAAATATCGACTTGTCTCTCAATGTAAACCTTCAGTCTTTGCTATGTAATGCCAATAGGTTACAAAGTCTGGATTTGAGCAAAAATAATAAGCTCACCACAATGGTTGCTAATATAAACGACTTAACCAGCTTGAACATCAAAAATGGAGCAAATAACCTTTTTTATAATCCTGGTTCTACTATACGATTCGATTACAACGAATATCTGGCATGCATTCAGGTAGATAATGTAGAAGAGGCGAATGCGCGCTGGTCAAACCAAAAAAATCCAAATGCAAGTTTTAATACAGATTGCAGGCCTTATACTTTAATTCCTGATCTCAATTTTGAAAATAAATTAATTAGTTTAGGAATCGACTCAGGAGCTCCAGATGGAAAAGTTTTAACCACCAATATTGCTTCTATAGCTAACTTAGACCTTACAGATTCTTCTATCAAAGACCTAACGGGAATTGAAGATTTTAGAGAATTAACAGGACTGTATGCAAATAAAAATCAAATAACAACATTAGATCTTTCTTCAAATCCAAAATTAACCTCATTACTTGTTAGAGAAAATAAATTGGAAAATGTAAATGTTAGAGAAAATGCTGAATTAACCAATTTATCGATTGGAAAAAATAAATTAACAACACTAGATCTAACTCAAAATACAAAATTAACTTCTTTAAATGCAGAGTATAACAACTTAACAACTTTAGACTTATCTAACAATAAACTGTTATATGTTACAAATCTTACATATAATCAATTAACAACTTTAGATTTATCTAAAAACACTATTCTGGAATATCTGCAATGTAGTAATAACAAATTGACAAGTTTAAACATCAAAAATGCCTCGATTCTCTCTATGTTAGAATGTCAGCAAAATTTATTGACTTCCTTAGATTTATCAGACAATATTGCTTTAAGAAATTTAATCTGCTCAAAAAATGCTTTAACAAGTCTTAATACTGCAAATAACATACAATTAAACTCTATAGATTGTTCTGAGAACAATCTTACCTCTCTTGATCTTTTAAAGAACATTAACTTGTATTCTTTATATTGTGATGTAAATCAATTGACAGCTTTAAATGTATCAAAAAACATATTGCTTGTATCCTTAAGTGTTTATGGCAATTCTTTGACAACTCTTGATGTTTCAAAAAATACTGAATTGAATACTTTTTATTGTTATTCTAATCTATTAACAAGCGTTGATATTTCTAGTAATACGAAAATAACTCGTTTACAGGTCGATCTGAATAAATTAACATCATTGAATCTAAAAAATGGAAATAACACCATATTAGACCGTAAGTATACAAATTTCAACAATAACCCAGATTTAACTTGTATTCTTGTTGATGACGTTACTTATTCTAATGCAAATTGGGCACATCTAAAAGATGCGACAGCAAAATACAGTTTAGATTGTTCTATCGAATTTGTTCAAATCTCAGATTCAAATTTTGAACAAAAACTAATTGATTTAGGAATAGATACTGATGGTTTAAACGGAAAAATTACGATTGCAGATGCAACTGCTGTGACTACTCTAGATCTATCAAACAGCAGTATTAAAGATCTAACTGGGATTGAATATTTTACCTCATTAAGCTATTTAGATGTCAGCAGCAACCAATTGACAGCTTTAAATGTAAGTAAGAATATTAAATTAGAAACATTAAACGCTTCTTCAAATCAGCTTACCACGATAGATTTATCAAATAATAACAAGCTCAGAATTGTGTATGTAGTTAACAATCCACTGGTTTCATTAAATCTGCGAAACGGAAACAATGCAAACTTTATTCTGCCATCAAATACTGCTAAATCTGCATCTGGTTTATACACTACATTTTTAGGACTTAAAACTCTTGGCTGTATACAAGTTGATAATGAGGCTTATTCAAACGCAAATTGGTCAAATATTAAAGAATCGACTACCACCTATTCAAATACTTGTAAAACTCTAAGTGTTCCAGAATCTGCTATTAATAATGTTGTTATACATCCAAACCCAACCAAGGGTGAATTACATATTCAAAATGTAAACCTGGAAAAAGCAAATGTTTATAATGTTTTAGGACAGCTTGTAAAATCATTTACACTAAACTCAAATAACACAGATAACACAATCAATTTATCTGGATTACCAAAAGGAGTTTACTATGTGTACTTAATCAATCAGGATACAGCTTCGGCTAAAAAAGTGATTGTAGAATAAAAATTAGAATTTAGTTAAACTAAAAATCCCATTTTCATAATTATTTGAAAATGGGATTTTTATATCTTGATTTTTTTTTTACAGAATATCTTCGCAAGTGAAAACGTCTTTTAATCGAACGCCTTTTTCAGTATGCTCAACCGTTATAATTTGATTATGAGCATCATGTTCCAGAAACAAATAATAATTATTATCTGCAGCTGAATTTAAAAATTTTGCTTTTTCATCTAAAGTCAAAAGTGGTCTTGTATCATATCCCATTACATATGGAAGCGGAATATGTCCGGATGTTGCTAATAAATCGGCACAAAAAACAATTGTTTTATCTTGATATTGAATATGCGGAATCATCTGTTTTTCGGTATGTCCGTCTGCATAAAAAATTCCAAAACCTAATTCTTTTGAAAAACCAAAATCGCTTTCAGGTCTTTCAACAAAATTCAATTGTCCGCTTTCCTGCATTGGGATAATATTCTCTGTTAAAAAAGAAGCTTTTTCGCGGGCATTAGGTTTTACAGCCCATTGCCAGTGATTTTCGTTTGTCCAAAACTTTGCATTTTTGAAAGCCGGTTCATAAAAAGTTTTATCAGAATTCCACTGAACGCTCCCTCCACAATGATCAAAATGCAGATGCGTCATAAAAATATCCGTAATATCATCTCGGTTAAAACCATATTTTGCCAGCGATTTATCTATTGAATGTGATCCCCAAAGTGAGTAATATCCGAAGAATTTTTCAGACTGCTTATCTCCCATTCCGGTATCAATCAAAATTAGTCTGTTTCCATCCTCAATCAGCAGACATCTCGCGGCTATATCTATCAAATTATTTGAATCTGCCGGATTAGTTTTATTCCAAATTGTTTTGGGCACAACACCAAACATGGCGCCGCCGTCTAATTTAAAATTTCCGGATTCTATTGGGTAAAGTTTCATGAGTATAAATTTCTAATAAAAAAACAAAGCTAGGAAATCCAATTTCGTTATGCTAAAATTCTATTTAAAAACTCAAAACTGCCATTACTCTAAAGTAACAGAAGCGCTTCCCATTATTTCCTGCTTGTCAAAAAAGTTAACAAAGTAAGTTCCTTTTTTAAATTCATTCCCATCAGAATTTAAAACTCCGTACACATTTACGGGTTTTCCCTGAAAATCTACAGCAACGATAAAACTGTAAACCAAAGCCTTATCGTTTTCAAATTCGATTAATTTATTCTCTCCCAAAACTGTATTTTTTTGATCTAAAACCTGAATATAGAACACTTTTTTTCCGGTTTTTGCAATCGAATTTCCATTAACAGAAAAGCTCACCTTCAATTTTTGAGCATTTCTGGCTTTTTCAGTTTCCAGTTCTTTTCCTGATTTTTTTTCGCGAAATGCTGCTACTTTAAAATTACTGAGAGAAAGTTTCGCTGCATCTTTTATCGCCAATTCTAATTTTTTTTGATGTAATAAGAGCGTATCATTTTCTGTTTTCTGCTTATACATTACCACATTTTGGCTTTCGATTTCAGTAAGCAGACTTTTATTCTGAGATTTTAAGTTTCTAATTTCTAAAACTTTAGCTGCTAAAGCCGTTTTTAAATCTAAAAGCTGTTTTCTGTAAATTTGTATTTGAGCAATCGAAGGATTCTTAGAAACTTTTATAATTTCCATTAAATTTTGAACATTTTTACGTTCAAGTTCTAATTGTTCAGATAACGATGTTTTCTCAAGAAGTGCTACATCATATTCTAATTTTAAAATATTTAAAGAATCGAGTATGCTTTTTTGTGCAATTGTTTCTTTACTGGGTCCGATAAGTTCAGACTTTTTGGTGATTATTTTAGCTTTCTCTGTACTTTCTTTTAGTTCATTACTAAACAAAAAAAATGTAGCTCCTATCCCTAAAATAAAAAATATAGCTAAAAATGCTCTTAACCATTCATTAGTGTAGTTTTTCTTCATGATTCGTCACAATTTCTTGTAAAAATAATATTATTTTATTCGACAGAACAAGTAGAAATACTCTTTTTCACCATTTAACCATAACTTAATCATCATAATATCAGTAATTTACATAAAAATAAAGCTTTTCTTTCAAAACTTTTTATTGTTGTAAAATAAAAGAGACTTCAATTGATTCTTTTTTAGCAAAATAACTTCTATCTATTTTAACATTTGTTATAATAATGTGAACCGTTATGGAAAAAGGTTTTTAAGTCGTATCTTTGCAGACAATTTCATTTGAACGTTGAAATTGGCATTTAAATTTTCTGTAATAATTTGATTATTATAGAAATGCAAATTAAAATGATCTTTTAAAAACAAATACCATAAACAATGATAAAGGTTTCTGATACAGCCAAAAAGAAAATCATCGATTTGATGACTGATGATGGTTTTGATGCCGCAAGCGATTACGTAAGAGTAGGCGTTAAAAGCGGTGGATGCTCTGGTTTGTCTTATGATTTAAAGTTTGACAAAACCAAAGGAGAAGATGATAAAATATTCGTAGATAACGACATACAAATTGCAGTTGAAAAAAAATCATTTCTGTATTTAGCCGGAACAATTTTAGAATTCTCTGGCGGATTAAACGGAAAAGGATTTGTTTTCAATAATCCAAATGCAAGCAGAACTTGTGGCTGCGGTGAATCATTTTCACTATAAAATAATAGAGAATACCAAGACTAATAAAGATTAATTCTTTGAAATTTCTGAATTAAATCTTTGAATCTTTAAAATCAACAATGAGCAAATACACAGAAGACGATTTAAAAATCGAACTGGAAACTAAAGAATATGAGTACGGATTTTATACCAATATTGAATCCGAAACTTTCCCTATTGGCTTAAACGAAGAAATTGTAAGAGCTATTTCGCTTAAAAAAGAAGAACCTGAATGGATGACCGAATGGCGCATCGAGGCTTTCCGTGCTTGGAAAGAAATGATCGAGCCAGAATGGGCAAACGTGCGTTACGAAAAGCCAGATTTTCAGGCCATTTCATATTATTCAGCTCCAAAACAAGTAGACCCTAATAAAACTTTGGATGATGTTGATCCAGAATTATTAGAGATGTACAAAAAATTGGGAATTTCTGTTGATGAACAAAAAATGATGAACAATGTCGCTATGGATATTGTAGTCGATTCTGTTTCTGTAGCAACAACTTTCAAGAAAACATTGGCCGAAAAAGGAATTATTTTCTGTCCGATTTCTGAAGCTATTAAAGAACATCCTGAATTAGTAAAAAAATATTTAGGAACTGTTGTACCTCAAAAAGACAACTTCTACGCAGCATTAAACTCAGCTGTTTTCTCTGACGGAAGTTTCTGTTATATTCCAAAAGGCGTAAAATGTCCAATGGAACTTTCAACGTATTTCAGAATCAATCAGGCAGGAACTGGACAATTCGAAAGAACGCTGGTTATTGCCGATGAAGGAAGTTACGTCTCTTACCTTGAAGGATGTACTGCTCCAAGCCGTGACGAAAACCAATTACACGCTGCTGTGGTTGAATTGATCGCTTTGGACGATGCTGAAATTAAATATTCTACTGTACAAAACTGGTTCCCAGGAAACAAAGAAGGAAAAGGTGGAGTTTACAACTTTGTAACTAAAAGAGGCTTATGCGAAACAAACGCTAAAATTTCTTGGACGCAGGTTGAAACAGGTTCTGCTGTAACTTGGAAATATCCTTCTTGTGTATTAAAAGGAGATAATTCAGTAGGAGAATTTTATTCGATTGCTGTTACCAATAATTTCCAACAAGCTGATACTGGAACAAAAATGATCCATTTAGGAAAAAACACTAAATCGACTATTATTTCTAAAGGTATCTCGGCTGGAAAATCACAGAACAGCTACCGTGGTTTAGTGCAAATCTCGCCAAGAGCTGAGAACGCAAGAAACTTTTCACAATGTGACTCATTGTTAATGGGTAATAATTGTGGTGCACATACTTTCCCTTATATCGAAAGTAAAAATCCAACAGCAAAAATCGAGCACGAAGCAACTACAAGTAAAATTGGAGAAGACCAAGTTTTCTACTGTAACCAAAGAGGTATTCCGACTGAAAAAGCGATTGCCTTAATTGTAAACGGTTTCAGTAAAGATGTCTTGAACAAACTTCCAATGGAATTTGCTGTTGAAGCTCAAAAATTATTAGAGATTTCTTTAGAAGGATCTGTAGGTTAAAAAAGTTCCATGTTTCAGGTTTCAAGTTTTTGATCCGAAACTTACTTTTGCAACCATTAAAAAAGAATTTTATATCATATTAAAATAAAAGATTTTTCAAAGTTTCGCTTTTCAGCACAACTGAGAAACTGAGAACTTGAAACTTGAAACTTTAAACAAAAAAAAGATGTTATCAATAAAAAACCTTCACGCCGCAATTGGTGATAAAGAAATCCTTAAAGGAATTAATATAGAAGTTAAAGCTGGAGAAGTTCACGCTATCATGGGACCAAACGGTTCTGGAAAAAGTACACTTTCTGCTGTTATCGCAGGAAACGAAAACTACGAAGTTACAGATGGAGAAGTAATTCTTGACGGAGAAGATCTTGCTGATTTAGCTCCTGAAGAGAGAGCACATAAAGGTGTTTTCCTTTCTTTTCAATATCCGGTAGAAATTCCTGGAGTTAGCGTTACTAACTTCATGAAAACTGCTATCAACGAAACTCGTAAAGCAAACGGTCAGGAAGAAATGCCAGCAAACGAAATGCTGAAAGTAATTCGTGAGAAATCTGAATTGTTAGAAATCGATCGTAAATTTCTTTCTCGTTCTCTTAATGAAGGTTTTTCTGGAGGAGAGAAAAAAAGAAACGAAATCTTCCAAATGGCAATGTTAGAGCCAAAATTAGCTATCCTTGACGAAACAGATTCTGGTCTTGATATCGATGCTTTAAGAATCGTGGCAAATGGAGTGAACAAATTAAAAAGCGACAAAAACGCAATTATTGTAATCACGCACTACCAACGTTTGTTAGACTATATCGTTCCTGATTTCGTTCACGTTCTTTACAACGGAAGAATCGTAAAATCTGGCGGAAAAGAATTGGCTTACGAATTAGAAGAAAAAGGATACGACTGGATCAAGGCAGAAAACTAATTCTAAGTCGTAAAGTCTAAAGTCAAAAGTCATAAAGTCGAAAATACAATATGAGTAAATTCAAATCTTTTGAGGAAATAAATTCTTGGCAAAAATCTCGAATCTTCAATAAGAAAATATATTTGATTACTGAAAATTCTAATTTCAAAAAAGACTTTGATTTTGTTAGACAAATAAGACGCGCATCACTTTCTATATCATCAAATATAGCAGAAGGTTTTGAGAGAAATACAGACAAAGAGTTTATTTTACTTTTTATATGTAGCCAAAGCATCTGCAGGAGAAGTAAGATCTCAATTATATTTAGCTTTTGATTTAGAATATATTATAAAAGAAGAATTTGAAATGCTTTTAGAATCGATAACAGAAATATCGAAACTATTAAGCGGTTTCATTAAATATTTGAGCCCAAAGTCATAAAGTCGAAAGTGATAAAGTCAAAAACTTTATGCTTTAATTCTTGACCTTTTGGCAAAAAACAGTCGACAATCTAAAGTCTTTCGACTTTCGACTTTCGACTTTAAGACTAAAACAGAAAATGGATTTAAAAGAAAAATTAGTATCGTCTTTTATGGCTTTTGAAGAGCGTGTCGATGTACATTCAGATTTACATGACATACGCACAAATGCTTTAAAAAACTTCGAAAATAAAGGTTTCCCAACCAAAAAAGAAGAAGCTTGGAAATATACATCGCTAAATGCCATCTTAAAAAATGACTTTACGGTTTTTCCAAAGCAAGAAAATGCAATCGAATTTAATCAAGTAAAAAAATACTTTTTACACGAAATTGATACGTACAAATTAGTATTTATCGATGGCGTTTTCAGTTCGCATTTGTCTTCTACAACACACGACGGAATCGATGTTTGTTTGATGTCATCGGCATTGACCAAACCAAAATATAAAATGGTTATTGATACATACTTTAATCAGATTGCAAGTAAAGATGACAGTTTGACTTCATTGAATACGGCTTTTGCAATTGAAGGTGCTTTTATCAACATCCCAAAGAAAAAAGTAGCTGATAAACCAATCGAGATCATGTATTTCTCAACAGGAAACGAAGCTGCATTAATGGTTCAGCCAAGAAATTTGGTTATTGTGGGTGAAAATTCACATGTTCAAATTATTGAGCGTCACCAAAGTTTGAATGAAAATCCAGTCTTAACAAATTCTGTTACTGAGATTTTTGCTCAAAAACGTGCAATTGTTGACTATTACAAAATTCAAAACGATAATAGTGAAGCGAATTTAATTGACAACACTTATGTTTCTCAACAACAGGAAAGCCATGCTTATGTGCACACTTTCTCTTTTGGAGGAAATTTAACTCGTAACAACCTAAACTTTTATCACTATGGGGAAAGATTAACAAGTACGTTAAACGGAATTTCAATCTTAAATGACAAACAACACGTTGACCATTACACTTTGGTAAACCACGCACAGCCAAACTGCGAAAGCTTCCAAGATTATAAAGGAATTTTCTCTGATCGTTCAACTGGAGTTTTCAACGGAAAAGTTTTGGTAGAGAAAGAAGCTCAAAAAACAAATGCTTTCCAAAAAAGCAATAACATTTTATTGAGTGACAAAGCTACAATCAACGCAAAACCACAATTGGAAATTTTTGCTGACGACGTAAAATGTTCTCACGGTTGTACAGTTGGGCAATTGGATGAAACAGCAATGTTCTATATGCAGTCTCGCGGAATCCCGAAAAAAGAAGCTAAAGCTTTATTGATGTACGCATTCTCAAATGCAGTAATCGAAAGCATCAAAATACCAGAATTAAAACAAAGAATTACTAAAATCATTGCCACGAAATTAGGCGTGAATTTAGGATTTGATTTGTAATAAATTCTATTATTCTATATTCAAACCCGACAGGTTTTAAAAACCTGTCGGGTTTTTTATGTACAAAATTTATTGTCCAACAGAAGCAATCACTTCCTTCAAAAACCCATTAAAATCAAATCCGGGTTCTTCTTCCCTTACTCCCATTCTCACAACAACCATATCCAAAGACGGAATAATCGCCACCATCTGACCTTGATACCCACTGCAATAAAACATATCGCGAGGAACATCTGGAAATTTTCCTCCAGCATTTAACCAAAATTGAGCTCCATATTTCCCTTCAGAAGTATTGGTTGGTGTTGCTGTATATTTTACCCAGCTTTCGTCTAGAATTTGTTCACCGTTCCAATTTCCTTTTCTTAGATATAATAATCCAAATTTTGACCAATCTCTTGGCGTTGCCCATCCGTAAGATGAACCTACGAAAGTTCCTGACATATCTTGTTCAACAATCATCGAATTCATTCCGATTTTGTCTATTACAGCGCTGTACCAAAAATCAAGATATTCTTGTTGTGTTTTGAATTGTCTTCTTAAAATTAGAGATAATAAATTGGTTGTTCCAGACGAATAATTCCAATGTGTATTGGGTTTAAATTGTGATGGCTTATCCAATTGCACTTTTCCCATATCTTCGGCCTGAAAAAGCATTTTGGTGGCATCACAAATAGTGCTGTAATTCTCTTCCCATTCTAAACCAGAATTCATATGAAGTAAATCGTTAAGCGTGATGTTTTTACGCTCATCATTCTGCCATTCTTTTACTGGAGCAGGTTTGTAAATATCTATTTTTCCTTGTTTAGCCAAAACTCCAAAAGCAGAACTTGTGATACTTTTTGTCATTGACCAGCCTAAAATTTTACTGTCTTTATTAAAACCTGTATCGTATTTTTCCGCTATCAATTTATCTTTATACAAAACCACAACAGCGCGAGTTCTTTTAATTCTTCCGCCTGTTTTGTCAAAAGCATTATCGACAGCTTTTTTCAATTTCGAATAATCTACATTCGAAAATGCAGTATCTTTTGGCTCATTATTTCCGTATGGAAAAGGAAGATTGTTTTCTAGTTTTGTCCTTTTTGGAAGAAGATACGGTTTCGAAACATCAAAATCATCATTAATCAAAGTCGCTCCTAAACCTTCGCGATAAATGGCTTTTCTTTCTTTCAGTCCATAAACAGATGAAATAGCAAATTTCCCGGCATCATCAATTGAATTTTTAGCCAAGTCAACCAAATTGATATCATTGTCGGTTTTCTGGATTAGATCCAACGAACGATTATCTATAAAATGTCCAGATGCGACACTTTTGGCAGAGAAACCAGAAATTAAATCAAGTTTTGGATAAGTTGTAAATCCGAAATATAAAAAAGCAAGAACCACAATAAGCAAAAGTACTTTGAGAAATTTTTTCATGATAGTTAGTTATTTTTAATGCAATATAAATAATTTATGTTCACGATTTTAGAACCCAAATTATAAATCTGTTTCGGATAATTCAGAAAACTGAATTGATTTTTAAGGAATCAGCATTTAAGCCCTGTAACAATGGCATCATAAAAGGAAATTATAGAATTGCTGTATAAACAAATTTAGTTTTAGTACTTTTGTAAATAGATTTTTTCTAAATAAGACATGCTAGATATTCAAAAAATAAGAGCTGATTTCCCGATACTTTCTCAAACTGTAAACGGAAAGCCATTAGTATATTTCGACAACGGTGCTACTTCTCAGAAACCACAAGTTGTGATTGATGCAGAAGTAAAATATTATCAGGAAATCAACGCCAATATTCACCGCGGCGTTCACACTTTAAGCCAGTTAGCAACTGATGCTTATGAGGTTGCTCGCGGAAAAGTAAAAGATCACATCAACGCAAAACATGCTCATGAAGTGCTTTTTACTTCGGGAACAACACACGGAATCAACTTAGTTTCAAACGGTTTTGCTTCGATTTTAAAACCAGGCGATGAAGTTGTAGTTTCTTCATTAGAACACCATAGTAACATTGTGCCTTGGCAGATGTTATGCGAGAAAACTGGAGCTGTTTTAAAAGTTATTCCAATCAATGACAATGGAGAATTAATCATTGAAGAGTTTGATAAACTGCTTTCAGACAAAACGAAAATTGTTACTGTAAATCATATTTCAAATGCATTGGGTGTTATCAATCCAATCAAATATATTATTGACAAAGCACACGCAGTTGGCGCTGCAGTTTTAATTGACGGTGCACAGGCAGTTCCGCACTTAAAACCAAATGTTCAGGAATTAGATTGTGATTTTTATGCCTTTTCAGGTCATAAAATGTGTGGTCCAACCGGAACTGGAATTTTGTACGGAAAAGAAGAATGGCTTAACAAACTTCCTCCTTATCAAGGCGGTGGCGAAATGATCAAAGAAGTGACTTTCGAAAAAACAACTTATGCCGATTTGCCTCATAAATTTGAAGCAGGAACGCCAAATATTGCTGGCGGAATTGTTTTAGGAACTGCAATTGATTATTTAAATGAGATCGGTTTTGATAAAATTCATGAATATGAAAATGAATTATTAGAACATGCTACAAAACGTCTTAACGAAATTGAAGGTATCCGAATTTACGGAAACACCAAAAATAAAGCATCTGTAGTTTCGTTTAATATTGATGGAATTCATCCGTATGATGTTGGTTCTATTATAGATAAATTAGGAATTGCAGTTAGAACCGGACACCATTGTGCACAGCCAATTATGAATTTCTTCTGTATTCCGGGAACAATTCGTGCTTCGTTTTCTTTCTATAATACAAAAGAAGAAATAGATGCAATGGTTGAAGCTGTTAAGAAGGCACAAACTATGTTAAGCTAAAAAAACAAATTATATGCGAATAGTATCATTATTGCTCCTGACACTTTTTATTGCTACGGGATGCTGCAGTCAAAAAAAAGCAGATATGACATCAACTCAAATTGAATACTCTGCAATGTCAAGAGGTTATTACAAGAGTATTGTAGTACAAAATAAATCTGTTTCTGTTGTTAAAGAACGTAACGGCGAAGCTGTTCAAAGCAAGATTGATGATGCAAAATGGAGCGAGATTGTTTCTGCATATTCAAAAGTGAATTTAGACAGTCTTTCTTCCTTAAAAGCGCCAACAGACAAACGTACTTATGATGGTGCCGCAATAGGAAATTTAAAAATAACTAAAGATGGAAAAACATACGAGACACCAGGTTTCGACAATGGCTTCCCTCCAAAAGAAATTAAAAAACTAGTTGATCTATTAGTTGATTTTTCTAAAGAATAATTATGACGATAAAAGAAATACAAAACGAAATAATAGACGAATTTTCAATGTTTGATGACTGGATGCAGCGTTATGAATACATCATCGAATTAGGAAAAAGTCTTCCGTTAATTAAAGAAGAATACAAAACCGACGATAATTTAATCAAAGGCTGTCAGTCAAAAGTTTGGCTGCAAGGTGAACAGAACGATGATAAAATTGTTTTCACAGCAGACAGTGATGCTATTTTGACTAAAGGAATAATCGCAATTTTAATTCGTGCATTCTCCAATCAAAAAGCAAAAGATATTCTAGAAGCTGATACTGATTTTATAGACGAGATTGGTTTAAAAGAACATTTATCTGCAACACGTGCCAACGGTTTGGTTTCGATGATAAAAAACATCAAAATGTACGCTTTGGCTTTTGATGCTAAAAACAAAAATTAAATTTTAATTAAACCATTAAGAAATTAAGCTCCATAAAGATGACATGCTTAATTTCCTTAATAGTCAAAAGTAAATTAAGCTTACTGTTTTGACACAAAGCAAAACTTAATTTTCTTAATGTCTTAATGGTAAAAAATAAAAACACTTAGTGTTCAAAAACAAAAAACAATGGAACAAGAAATAGACACAAACGAATTAGGAGAATCAATCGTAAGAGTTTTAAAAGGAATTTACGATCCTGAGATTCCTGTAGATATTTACGAATTAGGATTAATTTATGACGTAATGGTAAACACAGATTACGAAGTAAAAATCCTTATGACACTTACTTCACCAAACTGCCCAGTTGCAGAAAGCTTACCAAGAGAAGTTGAAGAGAAAGTAAAAACAATCGAAAACATCAAAGATGTAGACGTAGAAATTACTTTCGATCCGCCTTGGAGTAAAGACTTAATGAGCGAAGAAGCAAAATTAGAATTAGGAATGCTTTAATTAGTCATAAAGTTGAAAGTCATAAAGTCGAAAGTAAAAAGACTTTATGACTTTCGACCTTTGACTTTAAGACTTAAAGAATGGAAGAAATTATCAATAAAGTTGCCAATAGTGCTTTAGAAGTTTTTGATCTTGAGGATTATTATCCAAAAGGAATTCGTGTGCAGATTGACATTTCGCAATGGCTTTTGGAAGGATTTTTATTGAAAGAAAAAGACTTTAGAGAGCATCTTAAAAATCACGACTGGTCGCAATATCAAGATCAATATGTGGCTGTACACTGCAGTACAGATGCCATTATTCCCGCTTGGGCATTAATTTTAGTTGGCGTTCATTTGGCTCCTTTTGCAAAAAAAGTTGTTAACGGAACTATCGAAGATCTTGACGCAAGTCTTTACGAAGAAATTTTAAGTAAAATTGATTATTCTGTTTACAAAAGTAAACCCGTTATTGTAAAAGGCTGTTCTAGAAAACCGGTTCCAATGCGTGCTTACATTTTGGCTGCAAACTATTTACAGCCATTTGCCCGCAGTATTATGTATGGCGAAGCATGTTCTGCAGTACCTCTGTACAAAGAATCTAAGAAATAACCTGCAATTACAAGAGATTATCATTTAGTTTTCCATTCGTTTTTAGTATATTTGGTAATACACTAAACTAAACAACCATGAGAAAGCTGGCGTTATTACTATGCATTTTAGCGAACTTTGCTATTGTTCAGGCACAAAATTCAGAAAAAGAATTAATTCAAAATACAGAAAAAGCCGTAAAAAAAATCAATGATACCATTGAAGAAGAAGGCTGGAAAGCAAAAGGAATCGTATCACTTTTATTAAATCAATCCAGCTTTAATAACTGGATTGCAGGAGGCGAAGATAGTTTCTCCGGAACTTTAGGAGTAAATTACGACTTTAACTACAAAAAAGACGATGTAACCTGGGATAATAAAATTCTTGCTTCATACGGTCTTTTACAAACTAAAAATACCGATTTCGGGAAAAAGACTGATGACCGTTTAGAGTTTAATTCAATTGTGGGAAAAAGAGCTTTTGGCGAATGGTATTACTCATTCTTCTTAAATTTTAGAACACAATTTACAACGGGGTATATTTATGGTCAGGATGCCAATGGCAAAGAAATTAGAACCGAGCAAACTAAATTTATGTCTCCTGGATATCTTACCACTGGACCTGGTATTTACTGGTCTAAAGATGAAAACCTGAAAATAAACTTCGCACCGCTGACTTCAAAATTCACTTTTGTAGACAACGCTTATACAAGCGGTATAGATAGATTTACTGGTCTGCCTTATGTAGATGGTGATTATTTTGGAGTTGACGAAGGCAAAACTATGCGATATGAGCTCGGTTTTTATGCTTCAGTTTATTATAAATTAGCCATTATGACCAATGTAACTGCCGAAAATACGCTGAATTTATATTCTAATTATCTGGAAGATCCTCAAAACGTAGATATCAATTATTCTTTGAATATCATTATGAAAATTAACAAATTCTTATCTGCAAATTTTGCTTTTCAAGCAATATATGATGACAATGCCTTCAGAGGGCTTCAAACCAGACAAGTATTTGGTTTAGGCGTTAATTTTGGATTTTAATAAATATTAAAAGATAGAGCCTCAATTGCAATTGAATTGAGGCTCTATCTTTTTTTTATTTTATAATGATTTAGGTTTTATCTTCACGATTTTATTATCTTTCATGATAACCAACTCGCTATTTGATTTTTTTTTAAATTCAATTAACTTGTCATAAACCTGATCCATTGCGTCCAAAATTTTAGTTTGTGTTGCTGATCTTTTATATGTTTTCATTATAGATATTTTTAAGTTTATCGTATTTGATTTCGTTTATTACATCAATTTCAGTATCTAACATTTTTTCTGCAATCAATTCAGGTTTACCAAATGAATTATCAAAAATCATAACCTCATCAACTATTGACAAATATATATTAAATAAGTTTGCTATTCCATTTATATATCGACGTCTAATAACATCTTTTTCAATATTGTGACCTCCTTCCAAAACTCTTGTTTTTACCCTTTCAATAGCAAGTTCAACATCCTGCAGCCAAAAAAATAAAAGAATAACTTTATAGCCTTTTTCTTGGGCTAAAGCAATTTTAGATTTATAACTTTTAGTAGCAAGAGTAGTTTCAAAAGCAAATACCTGGCCACTTTCTAAGAGCTCACTTATCCTATGAAGCATTATTCTACCAGCCTCAAAAGCTACCTTTTCGGGTTGAAATGGGGAAAGACCTTTTGCAATCTCATCTGCATTTACAAATTCTCTGCAATCTAAAACTTCAGGTAATATAGTAAAAGAAGCAGTAGTTTTGCCTGCGCCATTACAGCCTGAAATTATATATAAATTCTTACTCATTACTACAAAGATAAGAATATAACTTCTAATCTAATTTATAAAAAAACGGCTTTTGAAATCTCAAAAGCCGTTTGTCTTTTATTCTTCATCCTTTTCAACCGCATCCTTATAATCTGGATATAAAAAATTGTTGTAAGGAAAACGTGTAATATGAATCTGGCGAACAGCTTCGTAAACCATTTCTCTGAATTCTTCAAAATTTTCCTTTTGAGTTGCCGAGATAAATAATGCTTTATCATGACCTACATTACTCATCCAGGTTTGTTTCCACTCGTCAAGCGTCCAGTGTTTTCTGGTTCTTTCGGTGATTAAATCATCGTTGTCAATTGTAAGGTGTTTATAAGCATCGATTTTATTAAAAACCATAATCGTTGGCTTATCATTACTTTTGATTTCCTGTAAAATCTGATTTACAGATTCAATGTGGTCTTCGAAATCAGGATGAGAAATATCTACAACGTGCAAAAGTAAATCAGCTTCACGAACCTCATCAAGTGTACTCTTGAAGGAATCAACCAATTGAGTTGGCAGTTTTCGAATAAATCCAACCGTATCCGAAAGTAAAAACGGCAGGTTTTTAATTACAACTTTTCTAACGGTTGTATCTAAAGTTGCAAACAATTTATTTTCAACAAAGACCTCACTTTTTCCAATAGCATTCATCAAAGTCGATTTTCCAACATTGGTATAACCAACAAGTGCCACACGAACCATTGCACCACGATTACTGCGCTGAATGCTCATTTGTTTATCAATCGTTTTGATTTTCTCTTTCAATAACGAAATACGGTCACGAACAATACGTCTGTCTGTTTCAATCTCCGTTTCACCGGGACCACGCATACCAATTCCCCCTTTTTGACGCTCAAGGTGTGTCCATAAACCAGAAAGTCTTGGCAGTAAATAAATACACTGTGCTAATTCAACCTGTGTTCTTGCATACGAAGTTTCAGCTCTCTGCGCAAAAATATCCAAAATCAAATTGGTTCTGTCAAGGATTTTACAATCGATAATTCTTGAAATATTTTTTTGTTGAGAAGGTGTCAGCTCATCATCAAAAATAACTGTCGATATTTTGTTTTCTTTTACAAAAAGATTGATTTCGTCTATTTTTCCCGTTCCAACAAAAGTCTTCGGATTAGGGCGTTCCATTTTCTGCGAAAAACGTTTAATAACTTCTCCGCCTGCGGTAAAAGTTAAAAACTCTAATTCGTCTAAATATTCATTAAGTTTTTCCTCACTCTGATTTTGAGTTACAATACCTACAATGGCTGTTTTCTCAAAATTTATAACTTCTTTCTCTAGCATATCTTAAAATAATCCTGCAAATTTAATCATTTGTAAACTACTACAATTATAGAATTTCAATTTTAAATTCTATAAAAAAATAAACCATTTACAAATCAGGTTTTAACTTGACTTATAAATGGTTCAAAGTATAATTAAAAAAATAATCTTATTCGTAAATAAATGTTTTTTCTGTTTTAACTATTCCGTTTTCTTCAATTTGTGAACAAGAAATTGGGAAATTCAATTTGTTGTATTTGTATTTTCTGCTTACTGCTACCAAAGCTGCAGACGAAGGGCTGAAATTTACTTCATTATTATATGAAATCGATTCAAAGGCAAATTCGTCTTCGTGATATGAGATCATTGGAACAATTACTTTATAATTATCTCCAAAAAGACTTTGAACAATTAATTGATCTACTGATTTTTTATCATCGTATGTATATGTTTTAGAGATTTTATCTCCAACCAATCCTTTATGTCTAGACACATTGTCGTTTACATAAACATACTCTAATTTTCCAATAATTGTTTTGTTTCTATCACGTGAAGTACGTCTCACAATAATTCCGTTTTCGACAAGATACTCGATATCGTCAACTAAATTCTGGTGATTCGTGCTCTTTTTTGTTGTTACTTTTACCCTTGCGCCTTCATATACAAACGAAACCACTTTTGTAATATAGTTTGGACCTTCTTGATATTTTTTTACAAATTTGGTAATGTTGTTATCAGCGTCATAAGTATAGTTTATTACTTCTTTCCAATCGCTTCCAACTTTATCTTTTACGGTCATATCCAGCAAACCATTTTTGTTGTAGTAGAAATGCTGCACAACATCTGAAGTTGTAATAGTCTGAAGTTTACCCTCTTTAAAAACCATTGTTTTATTAACAATTTCGCCGTCTTTAGAGTTTTGGTAATTTGTCTTTACAATGTTGATCTGCTTTAGCTTAACGTTGTCCTGACTGTGCATCAAGAAAGGAAACACCATCAATAAGATGGCAATAAAGTAGGTTCTCATATTTGTTTTTGTATTGATTTGGGACGACCAAAATACAAAATTCAATTAGATTTTAACAATTTGAAATACAAAAACTACAAACTTTTCAATAATACTCTAAAAACCAAGCTCTTATTTATCAAATCTAAAATTGAACTTTATTTTTCTCCAAATATCTTAATATCATCAATCCTAAAATTCTATTTAGTACCTATTTTATAATCTTTTAATTTTTTTCGAACAAGTTTATACTGAGATTTAATTCTAGATGATGACGATTTATTGATTTCCTCTTCATCATAATAATATATTTGATTATTTTTTCTAAATACTCTACTATTAACCTCTTCATCACTAAGTTTTTTATCGCTTTGTAAATCAATCCTCAAAACTTCTCTCCATGGAAAAGGAACTTCGTACATAAAAGTGTAAATACAGTTAAGTCCATTACCATAAACATACACTGAAAATTCATCCGCTCCATCATTATTCAAATCTCCTTCATTAAAAATTTTAGCATAATCAGAATCCAGTTTTCCTAAGTCAATTAAATTTGGCAAATTCCCTTTAGAAAAATTAATATAACCACTATTAGGAGATATGAAAGCATATTCAATACTACCATTGCCATCAAAATCACCAGCTACACCATCAACAATTTTATTTTGATTCTTACTTACAGAATTTAAACTATCACTTAAAAATTTAGCTCTCTCCCAATCAATGTTTTTACTTTCATAATATTCTGGATCAAATCTACATTTTACATAATTCCACCAAAAATATCTTATATGTCCAGGAACATGTTTAAAACCAAGCCAATTCATAAAAAGAAGAATCGCAATCCCCAAAATAGAAACTGCAATAATCTTTTTTCTATGATTTCTAATAAAACTCTTTTTTTGCATAAATATGAATTATCTTATAATTTTAAGTTCATTTTCACCTTCAGGAATATATAAATAATATTTTCTATATTTCATCATTGTGGTTTCTTCATCTTTGTAAGTACCCCATAAAGCTGATCTGCCTCTCATTTTCGGTTCTAAACTTGTCAGTTCTAAGCATACGATTCTTCCATCACCATAAAGCTTTACTTCATAATTTTCTAAAGGTGCTAACTTAAAAGTTGCATCCCTAAATGGTATTAAATAAGCTTCTAAATTTTCTTGTAATTCTTTTTTTGAATCATACATACTCTGGCAAGTTTCTTTTTCTTTCAATTCTAAAAAAGAAAAATAATCATCCTCCTTTTTTCCATTGATTATGTTCCATTGCTTTTTATAGAAACTTATAACTTTTTCCTTCAATAAATTTTCATCCCATTTACTTAAATCTCGGACTCGCTCTAAGGTATTAAACTCATAAGGTACAATGGCATTAAATGTAAAATTGAGTTCAACATATTTTTGTCCTGCAAATTTAAATTTGCTTGTTTTGTATCCTTCTGCATCTACTTTTTCGTCAAGAGGAGTAATATACGTTGCTATTTCTTTTCCTTTAAGATTTCTATTTTTATTGTTTGCTTCGGTTATTTCTATTTTCATATCTGTATCCTTTGATAATGTCTGAAAATCAAAATCCTTAGTTTTACCAGTAGCATATAGTCGAAGAGTTACTTTTTGAGTACCGCTTTTGAAAATATAATTGTTAATTTCAAATGTGCCTCCAGCGACTACTTCTGCAAAGTTCTTATTTACAGGAATATCATTTACTAATATTTCCGAATAACACATATTTTGCTCATAACTTAAAAAATACATGGGTTCATAATCATAACGCTTTATACTGTTGAACATCGTTTCAATATAGTTTTTGCTTGTTAAATTGCTCATTTTTTTATTCTGAGAACAAGCTGAAAGACAAAATATAAAACCAAAAAACATAAATTTAAAAAACTTCATTCTAGTATATTTTAAATTCTGTTTCTCCTTTTGGAATATAGAAATAACTATTACAAAATAAGGTTTCAACACCTTCTCCCCTATTAAATTTTGCCCATAATGAAGTGTTACCTCTTACTCTTGGGTCTTTTGAATCCTGCATTAATGCAACTAGTTTTCCATCTGCAAAAAATATCATTTTATAGTTTTCTATTGGCTGCATTTCAAAAGTTGGCTGTTTATAAACTTCCATAAGCATATTCCAAACATCATTTACATATTCACGATTCTGATATTCAGATACAACCTGATTTCTTAAAGCATCGTAAGACGTTTTGGCAATATTATCATACTCTTTATTTTGATAAATATCTTTTACTTTATTATATTCTGAAATAAGTTTTTTTAGTAATATTTCTTTATCTAGTTCGCGCAAATCAAAAGCATTTTCAAATCCTTCTACTTTATAAGGAATCGTTGCATTGAATGTAAAACTGGCTTCATAATAATCTTTTCCAGAACCCTCAAACTTTGTTCTTTCATAGCCATCATTATCTTTAAATATAGTAATTGGTGTTAAATATGAGGTTATCTCTTTGTCTTTAGTATTTCTGTTTTTATTGTCAGCTTCTGTTATTTCTATTTTCATTTTGGTGTCATCAACCAACGTAGAAAAATCTCTTATATGTATCTTGCCTGCAGGATATAACCTAAAGGTCACTTTTTGAATACCACTTTTAAAAATAAAATTATTAATCTCAAATGTTGCTCCTCTAGATCCCTTTTGAAAGTTTTCATTAACAGGAATGTCATTAACCAATATCTCTGAAAAACAGGAAATTTGCTCATAACTTAAATAATACATAGGTTCATAGTCATAGCGTCTTACTTCTGAGGATAATTTATTAACAATATTTTTTTCTGTAATTTCTGGATTCTGCATGATCGTTTCTGTTTTGTTTTGAGAACAACCACAAAAACAAACCATCAGCAGGCTAAAAAATAAGTTATGCTTCATTACCATTATCTTATAATTTTAAGTTCATTTTCACCTTCAGGAATATATAAATAATATTTTCTAAATGTTGCCATTGTACCACCTTCTTCTTTATATTTTCCCCAAATCGCTGACTCTCCTCTTAATCTACTATCTAAACTTAAAAGTTCTAAACAAACTATTTTGCCAGCACCATACAATTTAAGCTGATAGTTTTCTAATGGTTCAAGTTTATAATCATTTATAACAAATGGTTCAAGATAAGCTTGAAGAGTTCCTTGTAATTCATCTTTATTATAAAATAAGCTCTGACAAGTTTCTCTTTCTTTCAAATCTAAATATGAAAAAAAATCATCTTTTCTTTTCTCATTAAGTATATTCCATTGGTTTTTATAGAAATCAACAACTTTTTCTTCTAATATATCTTCATTCAATTTACTTAAGTCACGGGCTTTATCTAAACTATTAAATTCATAAGGGACTTTTGCTTCAAAAGTAAAACTGAGTTCAACATATTTTTGCCCCGTAAATTTGAATTTGCTTGTTTTATATCCTTCTGCATCTACATTTACATCAAGAGGAGTAACATACGTTGCTACTTCTTTTCCTTTAATATCTCTATTTTTATTATTTGCTTCAGTTATTTCTATTTTCATATCTGTATCTTTTGCAAGTGCTGGAAAGTCGAAATCCTTAGTTTTACCAATAGCATACAATCGGAGAGTCACTTTTTGAGTACCGCTTTTAAAAATATAATTGTTAATTTCAAATGTACCTCCATTAACTACTTCTGTAAAGTTCTTATTGACAGGAATATCGTTTACAAATATTTCTGAATAACAAATATTTTGTTCATAACTTAAAAAATACATTGGTTCATAATCATAACGTTTTATGCTGTTAAACATCGTTTCGATATAATTTTTGCTTGTTAAATTGCTCATGTTCTTTGTATTTGTGTTAGTGTTTTCCCTGCACGATAGGAATATAAAAAGTGATGTGAAAATTAAGGCTGTATTTCTCATAAAATGCTATTTGTGTGAGTTGACATTATTGAATAGATAAATTGTACTCAAAGTAAATGTATGCCCTTCTAAGACTGTAAAATCTACAGGTTTATTATTATTGGGAGAATAGTCATAAGGTTTCTTGTTTTGAACTTGTATCTTACCATTTGTATTAAAGGTCCCCTTCAGTCCAGAGAACTTGAGTTTTATAGTCATATACAAACCTTTATTATCTTTTTTATCATAACCGTATTCTATGATTACAATAGCTTCACAAGCCATTTTTAAGGCAAGAGAAGCTGTAACCTTTGTTTCTAAAGGTGTAAACTCAAAAAACTTTTTATCATATTCACTCGCAAATAGGACACTACCTGCTATTTTTTGAGTATATGCAATCTTGTTTTTTTCTATAAGAGTGCAAAACTTGTCTTGTAGGCTATATTGTTCTGTAAGCGAATTGAATTTCAGGTTCTGTTCCAAATTTATTTCACCCATAATGGCTAATGTAAATGTCACATCATTTTTACCCATTTTGGCTAACTTATCGCTAATTTTTTTATTCCTTTTTTTCTTATCTTCATCAGTTTCTCCTTTTGTAGCATCGTCAAAAAGCAGACTTTTTATATTAAATTTTTTCTCAAAATTTATTGCCACGAGTGGATCGGCTTTAATATTAGCTTCATAAATCAAAGCAATTCTTCTGTCTGAAAGCATTTTATAATACATCCCTGTATTTATAGCAATTGATGAAGGAACTAATTCTGCTCCTGCATCATTAATATATTTTGATGCTTTTTTTGATTTATTTGCTATTTTAGTTAATTTGCTTTCTGCACTTCCTTCACTTGTGAAATAAAGCATAAGCAAATCTATCGCAATTCCAATAGCAACAAATTCATAAATAATAAAACCGGCAATATACCTTGCGCTATTATCTGTTTTTATAAAATCGAGTTCAGTTCCTTTTAAACTTAATTCTTCTCTTTTCTCCAATTTACGATCATAGATAGCGTGTAAACCTATATCATAAAACTTTGCCTGCTTCTGTACATAAGGAAGAAAAACTTCTTTCATGAGCCATCCATTAGGAAATAATGACATTATTTTACCAAATAAAGAATTACTTATTTCTGTTATCTCTTGCTCTATACCATTTTTTAATTCTAAGGTTTTATCATGAAAATAATACGGCTCTTTTGCCTTTTCATTTTTTTCTTCAGTATATGTATAATTATACTGAAAATGACCAATCCAAACAATATCTGGATAAGCTGTAATGGCAAATACTGGATTATCAGCAACAGAATAATAAGCGCATGAGTTTAAATAATAGTGGTACGTATTCTTGTATTCCTTTCCAAACCTAAGAGAATCTTTTATTTTAGGAATAGTGGGTGTTTTTGAGTACAGTTTAGTAGCTATTTTGTTTGTTTTGTTTTCAACCAAATCTCGTGATTCGTACTCTTTGTAATCGTTATAAAAAATAATCTTATTTAAATGTTCTTTTGTTTTATAGCAGCCTTTTCTAATTAAACCCTCAATATTTATGCTCAGTTTGGCAGGCATTTTATAACTTGGCGCAATAACCTCATGCACAAGTGTCTGTGCATCATTTTCAAAGAGTTTAAATCGCAGCGTAGTTCTGCGGTTTTCCTGATGAAGTTCCTCAGAAATGTTGTCTCCTGTATTAATTAATTTAGTTTTTCCGTAACCTTTTGCAGAAATTAAATTAGCAGGAACGTCTTTTGATATTAAATACTTTACTACAGAATCTGCTCTTTTGGCAGACAATTCCATGTTGTATTCATCTGTCCCTCTTATATCTGTATGAGCGCCTAACTCTACTGGTAATAATGGCGGTTCTTTTAAATAAATGGCAACTTTATCTAAAATAGGTTTTGCGTCATTGCGAATTTCCCACTTATCATAATCGTAATGTATTTTTTCGAGTGTGTCGAATTTATCATCTGGATTTATCCTGCGTATAAACTTTCCTTCATCAAAAATTACATCATAATCTTCGTTGTATGTAATTCCTATTTTAGTAAACTTACAGCCTCCAGGATTTTTTTCATATTTTTTCGACTCTCCTTTTACTTTTGCTTTACTGTTTCCTGTCTCTATTTTAGGAAGAACTAATTCTGTTTTATTTTTAATACGCAAAAAGCGGGCATGATATACATCATGATTATAGTCTTCAATATATTTTTTTGTTGCTGGGTTTTTAACTTTAATATAAAATTTTTCTACTTCTTCTTTTTTTGTTAAACTCCAGCTTATTGTATCGTTTAATATTACGTTAACCTCTCCATTTATAACCGGGGTCTGAGTATAAACTTTTATTAATTGATCGTCTTTTGTACCTTTTCCTTCTTTTACTCTGCGATAAACTTCTATAATTAAATTATTATAACCATTTAATCCTTCTGTATCTAAATGAAGATAAAGAGGATGTCCGTAACAAAATTCATGAGTTAGTCTAACATCTTTTCCTTTTGTTGCTGTCGACCATGCACTCGAAACAATTTTTGGTTCACACGACCCTCCTATAAGTAAACCTGCAGACCTTGAATATTCTAAACTGGATAAATTTACCTGCAAATAATACAAAAACGGTCCACAAAGTTTTTTAGGCAATTTGATACCATAAATATCCTCAGCTTTTTTAGTTGTTTTTAAAACACTTTCTCTTGGGTTATTTGTTTGAAAATGCCATACTATATTTTTCCTTTTATCTTCATCACTTGTACCGTCAAACCATTCTGTAATTTTAAAAAAGACAAATTGATCTGCTTGTATAACTACTTTTTTATCTGGAATAGAAAGATTGCTGACTATTTTGCCCTCACCAGTCCATTCAATTTTTTTAATTCCTTTTGCCATGACTACTTTTGTTCTATTCCGTTAAAATCAAATTCTGGTTTTCCTGCCTCATTTAACTTCAACATTGGATTAATTTTATTTTGCACATCTGGATTAGCTTTTTGAAAGTTTTGTACAGTTGGCTGTGCAACTTGTCCATGATTTACAATTTTAATACAGTCGGGTGTTCCCTTTCTACAGGTAGCTTTACTATCTTCCAGTAATATTTTACCTCCGTTACTTAAAGTTACTTTTTCATAAGAACCTTTCCATTGGGTAATATCAACAATACATTTATCATATTGGTTATTTCCTAAAGGTTGTTTTAAGCAATTTCCAACAGTATTTTTCTCTAATGTTTTACCAATATCTTTTGTTGTAGCCAGCAGTTTTTTATCGCTGTCTTTATCATTTGCAAAATGCTTAGATTGTGTTTTAACTTTTAAAATATCTGTATTTCCCTGCTGACTCCAAGTGCATTTACAAACAGCACCTTGAACTACCATATGTTTCTGACTCATTTTTTTTGTTTTTTAAAAATAAAATTTAACTATTCCAAAAACAGCAAGGGCAACAATTATAATAATTGCAATAATCATCCATTTAATTTCTTTATCTGCTTTCTGTGATTTTGTTTCATCTGATAAGTATAAATTAATTCCTGTATCTAAAATTAATTTTCCTATTTCATCCAGATTAGATATTTCAATTGTAACTTTTTGCGGAATATCGAGCTTTATTTCGCATTCCATAAAAAGACTTTCAGTGGTATTTGTATTGGGATCTAAAAAATAATAAGCTTCAAAAGTTCCTTGTACTTTTTCAGATTCATCAGTTTCAGAAACATAATATGAAAAAGGTAAACCATTTTCAAAATCATCTTTACTTCGACTATCAGAAAGAAATCCCTTTTGAGTTATATTAACGAGATTATATTGATCTACAGCCGGCAAAATTGTTTGTTGAACTAAAAACTGTACTTCGCCAACTTTTTGAGAAACAGGAAATTTTATTTTATTTTGAAACGTTAGAGTTTCTTTATATTCTATATTTAATCCATTAAAAAATGCTCTTAAAAACCAATCATTATTAAATGATTTTGAAATAATTTCATCATGTTTCAGTCTATCCTCAAAAATTTTTAAACGCTCTTTAACAGCTTCTCCATTAAATTCTTTTAGAATATTTTCTCTTATTGTATACCAACGGTCTCTTATTTCATTAAAATTGTAGATATCAACATAATCTCCATCAGAATCAACCACGATTTGCAGAGGATAAAAAATTACTGCTGTTTTTTCGGCTAATTCATCTGCCGTATTTTTTGAATAGTTATCATCAACATATAATGCTTTTCTATCAATTTCAAGAAAGGAATAATTATTAGAATCTGTAGCAAGCCATTTTACATTAATTTCTTCCTTTATAGTATGCTTTTCATTTCCGTTCTGAATAGTATATTTTGCTAAATATTTATTATTTAAATAAGCAGGAAGAAAAGGCAGCTTAAAATCCTTATTCGAAAAATGTATTTTTTCACGATATGTTTCTTTAGCAGTTTTCTCTTCTTCGGACTCAAGTATTAAAAACTCTAAATGACTTGGAAAAACATCTCTTATAAAATCATCCAACGGACAATAAGTATTGTGAAAACTTTTCAATTCATAAACTTCAATGTCCAGCTTAGCAGCCACACTTTCTAGTGTATCGCCTTTCTCTATTTTATAGGTTAAAAAGCTGGCATATGAAAAAGGTTTTAAATAAAACATTTCTTATATTTTTAAAAAACAAATATAAGAAATGTTTTACAATAAATTAGTTTTAAGATAAAAGATAGAAAATATTGTATTGTAGAAAATAAACTATTTCTCACCAAAAATCTTTATATCATCAACCATAAAAGCGCCATTTAGTGTTTTATCTTTCCCGGAACCTACATATCGAAAAGCAATATTTATATTTCCTGAATAGGCTGATAAATCTATTCCGCCAGAACTCATAAATTCACGGGAAGGGTTTGAAAGCGTTGGAACTTTTGCTTCAAGTTTTGTCCATTTTGCTTTTGTTACACTCGAGCCGTCAAAATTTGTTGACACGTATACTTCCAGTGTATTTAATGGAGAATCTACTTTTAAATCGTGCTGAGCGCTTCTAAAAGAAAGTACCGCATTTTTGTAGCCTGTTAAATTAATTTTAGGAGAAACCAGCCAGGCAATATTTTCTGCAGCTGTTGTACTTGTGGTATTAAATTCGGCATAACCATTTCCGGCATATACCATGCTTTTCCATAATTTTGAAGCTTTTTCTACAATGTTGCTCCATCCCGGCAAAGCAAAATTCACATTGTTTTTAACCGACTGAAAGTCTTCTGCAAAAAACGGAACATTTCTTTTTCCATTCATTACAATATCACTTTCATATCGCACCATAAATTGATAATCAGTACCAAATTTTGTTAGAATTCCTTTTACTTTTCCACTTCCTTCAGGAACAAAATGATCAGCAAATTTTGCATAACTGCTGGTTCTAAAAATAATTTGATTTCCTGTTTTATCTCTCAAATACCAATTTGTTGATCCTCCTACATTATTTGATTCTTCAAAATAATGACGTCCCAATGCTGCTTCGGTAAATTCAACATTATTAAGTTCTATTAGAGTATTTAATTTATTATCTGAAAGCGCTTCTTCTACAGAAAGAGATTGTACTAATTCATTTTCATCAATGATTGTACATGATGCATTTAAAACATTCTTGTATTCATTTTGAGAAATCCTTCCTACTGTTGGATCTCCCGCATTACTCACATATAAACTTCCAATTCTTAATCCGCCATAATACAAATCTGTGAATTGATTTTTAAGTTTTACATACACTTTATTGCCAACCCGATAATCAATATATGTGTTTGAAGCATCTACAGGAACACTAAAACCAATTGCAAGATTATTTGCAGAAGCTTTTGTCTGAAGTGATATGCTTTTGAAAAAATTTCCTCCTTCATCACTTGAAACAACGTAGGCTTCAATTATGTCATCATATAAGTATTGTTTTGCTGTATTTGCCGAAAGTTCATAAACCTTTTCAACTGTTTTATTGACTTTAAAATCTGGCTGTGTACAGCCTAATACTGGTGTTTCGATTTCATCATTACAGCTGCAGACAGACAATAATGCTATTCCAAAAAATAAATTTAAAACGATGTTTTTCATAACAAATTAAAATTTCGGTTTATAAACCGATAGTAAGATTTAAAAAATAAGTTCTTCCGTAACCGTAATAATATTTGGGTCCAAATGAAGGTGTTCCGCTTGATACATCTTGGTTTAAAGCTCTAAAATTGGCATTTCTAGCCTGTTCAAAACCACCGGTTTTATATACTGCATTCAGGACATTATTAACGCTGGCAAAAAGACCAATGTACTTTTTATGAACTCTCCAGGATTTTCCGCCATTGATATTTAATAAGGTTACAGGATCAAATTTTTCCTGTTTTAATAATTCATTTCCTCTTTCAGAAGATGCTTCTGGAAAAGGAAATCCGTTTGCCGGATTAATGTAAAATTGAGAGGTTCTGGAAATAGGCGAAACATCAATATAATTATCTGTCAAATAGTTAATATTGGTTCCAATCCACCAAAATTTAGGATCACGATATTCCAAACCCAACGAAAGTGCATTTTGCGGTGTTCCGGATTGCTTGTAGTTTTTAAGATAAGCTTTGCCGAAATCAAAAGTAGTCCGTACTCCGTCTTTTGCCGCATTTGCATCATTTGTAATCGAAACATTTGGATTGCTGTTGTAGATATAATTTCCGTAAGCAGCACTTAAGGTTGATTTTAAAGTAGATGTAATCTGATATTCAAAACTCAATTCTGCACCAGTATTTTTCTTGTCCAGTTTTGTCAAAGTCTGACTTACAAAAGCGTCTGTTGGATCATATCCGGCTCCGTTATCAAAAATTCCTTCGGCATAGAAAAAAGACGTTTTTGAAGAATTTTTAATTAAAGTGTAATAAGCCGTCAGCCTTAATTTAAGTTTTGGAGAACTATATACATAATTCGCCTCAGCGCTGGTAACATTTTCACTTTCAATTCCGTTTACTACATTATTATTTAAGCGTGAATTTGCAAATGTATTTCGAAGTGAAGGCGCCCTTGTTAAATGTGCTGCATTAAAAAACAGCCATTGTTTACCTGAAACCTTATAGACGAATCCGCCTTTAAAGCCAAAATTCTCAAAGTTTACTTTTTCACTTTTCCCTAAAGATGCTGTTGGATAAAGTCCGTTTTGGTATAAACCTTCTCTTTGATAATTTGACATTGAATAGGATTGCGCCAAATAAAATTCGGTTTTATTATATGAAAATTTAAACTGTGTAAAAGCATCAATCGTATTGGCTGAAAAATTATAATTGTAACCGTAAATATCTCCTTCTTTTACCTGTCTGTTTGGATTTTGTAAATCAGATTGAGAAAGGTCTCCTTTATAAAACGGATCAATATCTTCGAAATATTTTCCGCCAAGAAGATCCAGTAAATATTGAAAATTATGCGATTTTAAATTTCGATACATAACTCCTCCATCAAAAGAAATATTTGGAGTAAGCTGCGTATTTAAGTTAGAATTTACTGCAAAAGTTTTATCATCGGTTCTGTCTTCATATAAAACATAATGACTCTGCGAAGGTTCGTAACCATTTTGACCTGGTTTTTGATTGGCCAGATACATGGCATTCCAATCAATTTGGGAATTGGCTAAAAATGTTGTTCTGCTTTTTTCTGCATTTTCATAATCCGGAGTAAAGTCTCCTGAAAATTCACCTTTGTCTTTTGCATAAAGTGAACTAAAATAACTTGGCATTTTTCGATAGTAAACCGGATCTGGGCTGTCAGCATTTTGATAATCGATATTGCTGTTTCCTACTTTTCCAAATTGATACATAACGCCTGAATTCAGCTTTGTTTTTTCATCTATTTTAAAATAATGATTCAGCATAAACAAGGGTTCTTCTACCGTTTTTACTCTTGCATTTCGTCTTTCTCCGTTCTGAAACCCCCAGTATGAATTGTACTTTTCTCCCATCAAAGCTGTCACTTCGTTTGTATTTGGAGAATTTTTTCCGCGGGAATTCGGCGTATAAAACCCAGTAAAATTGATTGAATGTTTGCTATTTAGTTTCTTTTCAACACTCATAAAAAAGGAATCGGCATCAAAATTTGTTCCTTCAAAATAGCCTTCGTCTGCCCATCTTTTACCGGCAGAAACTACATAAGCCCAGCCCGAAGCACTCATTCCTGAAGCATACGTTCCTATAGCACGCAGAGTGTAAGAAGCATTACTTCCTGAAAAGGTAAGCTGTGTTCCTTTTCGATATAAAGAGGCTTGTGTAAATATTTGCTGTGTTCCTAAAACACCGCCAAAAGTATAATTGGATGCTGCATTTCCAACTGAAAATTCCTGATTACGAAGTACATTATTTAATCCGCCCCAATTGTTCCACTGCGGTCTGCCATCGTAGATTTTATTCATGGTCATACCGTTAAGCATCATCGTTCCGTTTTCGCTGTCGAGACCGCGCATTCTAAATCGGGCCTGACCCCAGTTAAACGCCGACGCCTGCATAAAAGCATCTCTTGAAGACTGCAATAAACCCGATGTCATTTCGGAAGAGCTGTTATCATCAGAAAAATCATTATCTGACAAAGTAATCAAGGCAGCAGGAACTTCATCTGTATAAGTATCTTCTAATTGTAAAATACCCAGATTTATATTTTGTCCTGAATTGTATTGAAGTTTTAAAAGTAAATCTTTGTATCCCTGACTTCTCAGCAAAAGCAGTTTTTCTTTAGTTGGAAATACATGAAGCTCAAATTTTCCTTTTTTGGAAGTAAGCTGCATTACTGCTGTATTTTGTATAGTTACCACTACATTTTCCAGCGGATTTTGTGTGCGGGCGTCAATAACAATTCCTGTAACTGTTATTTCCTGCTGTGCAAATGCCAGATTAAAAGACCATAAAATAAGGAAGACTGTGTATTTTTTTACCATTAAAATTCCAATTAACTTTCAAAATTGTTTTCGGATATTCATCCTATTCAAAAGATAAAATTGGTTTTTGGAAAAAGTTTTGTCTCGTTTCTAATACAAACGATAGAAGTTTCAAATATAGATAAATTCTTGTAAAAGAAAATAAATTCTTACAAAAAAAATAATTTATTATAGATTTTAAAAATTAGAAAATGCAGCGTAAATCAGTTTAATCCGTTAAACCTGCGGGCAATAAATTAAGCAGATGTTCTAATTTTAGAAACCATAAAAGCGATTAAAACGCCAAAGATTCCGATAAAAGCAAAAGAAAACTGAAGCCCGAAGTTTTGTGCAATGTGTCCAATAACAGGTGGTCCCATTAAAAACCCTAGGAAACTTACGCTTGAAACTATTGTTAAAGCTTCGCCTGCCGGAACTGTTGGATTTTTTCCTGCCAAGCTGTAAACGGTTGGCACAATAGTCGCAACACCCAGACCTACTGCCATAAATGCAATTGTACAAGGAATGATATAAGGAAGAAAAACTGCTGTGAAAAGTCCGGCAGAAATCATAACACCGCTAATCTGCATAACACGTTCGCGTCCAAATTTATTGATTAAGCCGTCGCCCAAAAATCTTCCGCCGGCCATCATAATCATAAATGATGTATAACCTAAAACTACTAAAGGTCCCGGAGCCTGTACAATATCTTTAAAATAAACCCCGCTCCAGTCAAACATTACGCCTTCGCTGGCCATACTGCAAAAACCAATAACACCCAGCCAGATTAAAGCACTGTCTGGTTTGGTAAACATTTTTTTCTTCTCTGTACTATGTTTGATTTTTTCTTTGGCTCTGATTAAAAATTTAAAGTTAAAAGCAATCATCAAAAGCACTATTCCGCCAACAATAAGGAAATGATGTAAAGGAGATAATTTTAAAGCCAGCATTCCTAAACCAACTAATGCTCCTGTAAATCCGGCAAAACTCCACATTCCGTGAAAAGAAGACATGATTGTTTTTTTGAAAAGCACTTCGGTATAAACGCCTTGTGTGTTTACGGCAATATTTGCCAGATTTCCGAATAATCCAAACAAAAATAATCCAATTGATAACTGCAGACCAGTTGTAGCCAAACCTAAATTAGCCAGACACAAAACATACATTATTAAGGAGAAAATCAAAATACGATGACTCCCGAATTTTGTTACCATTTTTCCCGAAAAGGGCATTACAATTAATTGTCCCATTGGCAGGGCAAAAAGTATAGAACCCAAATCGCCTTCGGTTAAATGCAAAGCCGTTTTGATATCCGGAATTCTGCTTGCCCAGGTTGCAAAACTTAATCCCATTCCAAAATAAAACATTCCAACAGCAAAACGAATTCTGTTTAGATAAGATGCTTTTGCTTCTCTAAAAACTTTCTTGATTTTTCCTTTTGTCTGAAAAAGTTGTAACGGATTGAAGTTTATCAAAATAGTGTATTTACGGGATTATGTTATAAAATTACAAAAAAGCAGCATATTTACTTAAAAGTACAAATTGTTCGTTTATTTACAACGTTATTGTTTATAAATTGCTTGGTTTTGCACGCAGACTTTGACAAATTTTGCACGCAGATTTAGCAGATTAAACGGGTTTACGCAGATGCTGTTTTTATTTTGTGCATAAAAAAAGACGCACTATGGTGCGTCTCTACGATTGTTTGTTATTTATCAACACAAATTATAAAATCAAACCAGTGTAAACCCGTTTCACCTGTAAAATTCGCGGGCTATAATCGTTACAGATTAATTACAGTACGCTGCGCGTTACTTGCAATGGCCGCTTCGATAATCTGCATTACTTTTACACCGTCTTGTGCGGTAACAGGTTCTGCAGCATTGTTTGTAATAGAATTGAAAACACCGTCAAAAAATGAGAAATAATTTCCCTGAAGTGTCGGTATTTTTTCGCGAACCACTTTTCCATCGATTTCAGTGTGCAGAATTCCCTTTAAATCTTCAGATTCTGTTCCCCACGTTTCTAAATTTGGTTTGTTTCCAAGTTTCAATTCGTCTTCCTGAACGTCTCCGCGAGGTTTTAAGAAAGATCCTTTTTTTCCGTGAATTGTGTAAGCAGGATTTGCTTCTCTTACAAAGAAACCAGCTTTTAAACGTACTCTGAAATCTTCGTAAATCAATAACAAATCGATCCAGTCATCGACTAATGAATTTTCTCTTGTAATTCTGATATCTCCAAAAACCGACTTTGGTGAACCAAATAAACAAACGGCCTGATCGATAATATGCGGACCCAAATCTTTTAAAACTCCGGCGCCGTCGTTTGCTGTTTCTTTATGTGCTTTTGGACTTAATAACGGATTGTATCTGTCAAAATGGATTTCTGCTTCAACCAAATCTCCCAAAACACCTTCGTCTATAATTTTTTGAACGGTTTTAAAATCGCTGTCCCATCTTCTGTTTTGAAAAACGGCTAATTTTACTCCTTTTTCTTCTGCAATTTTTGCCAATTCCTGAGCCTCGGCTACGGTTGTGGTGAATGCTTTTTCTACAACGGCATGTTTACCTGCCAAAAGTACTTTTTTTGCATATTCGTAATGGGTTCCAACCGGAGTATTTACGATAACTAAATCGACATCATCTGCCAATAAATCGTCGATTGAAGGATAACTTTTTACATCTGGATAATCTTCCTGAATGAGTTTTTTACTTCTTTCCCAAGATCCTAACAATTCAAAACCGGGATGAATATCTAAAAAAGGGGCATGAAAAACCTTTCCCGACATTCCGTATGATAATAGTGCTGTTTTTATTTTTTGCATGTTGTGTGTGTTTTTTTGCCACAGATTAATGTGATTAAAAGGATTTTTTCTTTTGTCGCAAATAAAACTAAAAAAATCACTTTAATCTGTGTAATTTGCGGCCAATAAAAATTTAAATTTTAGCTCTTTCGTATTGTTTTGGCCATTGAATATCGTCGTTTAATTCTTTGGCAAAATCTAATGGCAGGTTAGGGTTTCTAAGCGATTCTCTGGCAAACAAAATTAAATCGGCCTGACCTTTATTTAAAATTTCTTCGGCTTGTTTCGCTTCGGTAATTAAACCTACAGCGCCTGTAAGAATATTGGCTTCTTTCTTGATTTTTTCTGCAAAAGGAACCTGATAACCCGGACCAATTGCAATTTTTTGATGCGAAACCAATCCACCAGACGAAACATCGATTAAATCTACTCCTTTTTCTTTTAGAATTTTTGAAAGCTGTACAGATTCTTCAGGATTCCATCCGCCTTCTGCCCAGTCTGTTGCTGAGATTCTAACGATTAAAGGCAAATCTGAAGGCCATTCGGTTTGAACTGCTTCTACAATTTCGAGTGTAAAACGAATTCGGTTTTCGAAACTTCCGCCATATTCGTCGGTTCTGATATTTGTTAAAGGCGATAAAAACTGGTGCAGTAAATATCCGTGTGCACCGTGAATTTCTAATACTTTGTATCCGGCTTCAACGGCTCTTTTTGTTGCAGTTTTAAAATCGGAGATTATTTTTTGGATTCCGTTTAGGTCTAAAGCTTCAGGAAGAAAAGGTTCTCCTTCGTGATACGGAATCGCACTTGGCGCAGCAGTCTGCCATCCGCCCTGATCAAAATCTAATTTTTTATTTCCGAGCCACGGAGCCGAAACACTTGCTTTTCTTCCGGCATGTGCCAGCTGGATTCCGGGAACTGAATTTTGAGAAACAATAAATGCGTTAATTTGTTTGAGTTTTTCGATATGTTCGTCTTTCCATATCCCTAGGTCTGAAGGAGAAATTCTGGCTTCGGGAGAAACGGCAGTCGCTTCCTGAATAATTAAACCAACGCCTCCGCTTGCACGGCTTCCTAAGTGAACCAGATGCCAGTCGTTTGCAAATCCGTCAACGGCTGAATATTGGCACATTGGCGAAATAACAATTCTATTTTTTAAGGTGATGCTTTTTAAAGTTAAGGGAGAAAATAATTGTGAAGCCATACTTGTAACTTTTAATAGATTAATGCTACCAATTAAAAATAGGAGCCTTTATAAAAAGTAAAGTTACGGCATCTTGCTAAAACGAGAAATTGAAATGTTTATTAATTAACAAACATTTAAAACCTTATGTATTATATTGCACTATCAAATTAAAATAGAAACGCTACTTTTGTGCGTTAAATACGAATTAAAAATACAAAATGGATATAGTTATCAAACTCTCTCAATTTTTATTGAGTTTATCTTTACTTATTATTCTTCACGAATTAGGACATTTTATTCCTGCTAAATTATTTAAAACGAGAGTTGAAAAATTTTACTTATTTTTTGATGTTAAATATTCGCTGTTAAAAAAGAAAATCGGCGAAACTGAATATGGTATCGGATGGTTACCGCTTGGAGGTTATGTAAAAATTTCTGGAATGATCGATGAAAGTATGGATAAAGAGCAAATGGCGCTTCCTCCGCAGCCGTGGGAATTTCGTTCTAAACCAGCCTGGCAGCGTTTAATTATTATGCTTGGCGGTGTTACCGTAAATTTTATTCTTGCATTTATCATTTATATAGGAATGGCATTTGCTTACGGCGATACTTATATTGCAAACTCTGATTTAAAAGATGGTGTGGCAATAGACAATCCTGCAATGCTTAAAGCCGGATTTAAAACCGGAGACAAGATTATTTCTATTGACGGAAAAAAAGTAGAGAATTTTGACAGTGATATGAATATGAATATCATTATGGCAAAACAAGTTCTTGTAGAAAGAAACGGCGAACAGCAGACTATTAAAATGCCTACTGATTTTGTCGATCAGTTGTCTAAACATGAAAAAGGCTTATTAGTTGGCATTAGAATGCCATTTGTTGTGGGCAAAATTTCTGAAGAATCTGAAAATACTGCTTTAAAACCAAAAGATTTAGTTGTAAGTCTGAACGGGCAGAAAATTAAATATTTTGATGAAGCTAAAGCTATTTTAGAAAGCAATAAAGGAAAATCTATTCCTGCTGTTGTTTTGCGTGATTTAAAAGAAACTCCTATTACCGTAAAAGTATCTAATGCAGGGAAACTTGGGGTTGCTGTGGGCGGTTTAGGAATGGACTCTTTAGAAAAATTAGGTTACTATAAAGTAAGCACAAAAGAATATGGTTTCTTCGAATCTATTCCGGTTGGTCTTGAAAAAGGAAAAGATCAATTAGTAGGTTACGGAAAGCAATTAAAAATGATTTTTAATCCAGAAACAAAAGCTTACAAACAAGTAGGTGGTTTTGCTGCGATTTACAACATTTTCCCTAGTTTTTGGAGCTGGGAAACTTTCTGGTCAATTACGGCTTTATTATCAATTATGCTTGGAGTTATGAATTTATTGCCAATTCCGGCACTTGATGGTGGTCATGTGATGTTTTTATTATACGAAATGATCAGCGGTAAAAAACCGAGTGATAAATTCCTAGAGAACGCACAAATGGTTGGTTTTGTTTTACTTATTTCACTACTACTGTTTGCTAATGGTAACGACATTTACAAGGCAATTGTAGGCAAGTAAAAAAAAGTCAAAAAAAGAGCGAAAATGTTTTTGAGAAACTAAAAATAGTTTTATATTTGCACTCGCTAAAAAGAGCAACAACTTCCTCCTTAGCTCAGTTGGTTAGAGCATCTGACTGTTAATCAGAGGGTCCTTGGTTCGAGCCCAAGAGGGGGAGCAACTTTTTTTAGCAAACATATTTACCTTTAAGGTGATTCCTCCTTAGCTCAGTTGGTTAGAGCATCTGACTGTTAATCAGAGGGTCCTTGGTTCGAGCCCAAGAGGGGGAGCTTATTAAATACCACTTACAAATTGTAAGTGGTATTTTTTTTGACGTTAATCAGAGTCCCGATAACTATCGGGGTTGATTCGAGATCAAGAGGAATCTT